>PVML01017027.1_pt1 | contig 217696 bp, 222 predicted proteins | sample 1853371 | NCBI WGS metagenome assembly PVML01 (sample SAMN08533508, study PRJNA380276) | Human gut metagenome, whole genome shotgun sequencing project. | isolation source: participant 1, chromium library | host: Homo sapiens | collected 2017
TCTTTGTTGTTGATTTTAACAACCGCCTTGGGCTTCTTTGCTTTTTGAAATCTTTTTCTAAGATTATTGTAGTGTCTTCTTATATATTTGTTTTTTCTCCCATTTCCATAAAACTTGACACTTCCATCTGGACAATAGCTTACAGCAGGACATTTGATTCCAAGATCAACACCCATGACATTGTCATTTGAAGAAGCAGCATCTTCTTTTGCATCATAGACGATTTGTGCTACGAGATCATGCCCTTTTACAACAATGCGCATCGTTCCTAATTTACTAGATGAAAAAATTGATTTCTGTCTTTCTGACATTTTTGTTTTGACTGATATACGTTTTGACTTTCCATAGATCATTACTGGAAAGCTTATACTGTCATCACTGATTCTAAAATTTTGATTGTTGATATAACAGCACATTTTTTTCAAAACAGGAAGTTTCACTTGAGTATCTGAATTTCTTAAAGCCTTATTATATTTTCTTATGATGGATTTGGCATCTCGAATACATTGATTACATAAGGCACTTGGAAGAATAGCATTTACATCTGCTGTTGTTATTTTTGTAATAGCTCTTCCATTGATTGCATCAAGAACAAGATGATTGACTGTAGAAATATACTCTGTCATCGTTGCCTTGATTAATTCTGTTTGATATTTGTTTGGATAAAGCTTGACTGTTTCTGTTAATTGCATAGATATCACCTAAACGTTTTTTTGATCTTCAATATACTGCTTGATTACAGAAAGGGGTGCACCACCTACTGTAGATACAAAATAGCTATTGGTCCATAGCGTTGGGATCCTTGATTTCAACCAAGGAAACTCCTGTCTCAACACTCTAGAAGAATAGCCCTTGATTCTTTTAACTGCTTTGTGAATTCCATATTGTGGATCTACTTCCATAAGCAAATGTACATGATCTGGCATGATTTCCATTTCAATGATTTCGACATTCAATTGATCACAGGTTTCTTTAATCAACTCCTTTAAGCGATCATCAACACCATCTACAAGAACGGGACGTCGATATTTTGGACAAAATACAACATGATATTTACAGGAATAGATCACATTATTATTTGATTTGTACTTCATGAGTATATTATACTACTAAAAGATATCTAATGATATATGTTATTGATAAAAACTAAAAAAAGTTGCCTATATCTCCACAGCTAAAGCTGGGAGCTTTACGGCAACATTTGGTAATGCTCATTCTTTTATGGTAATACAGCAAATTAAATGCTTTCTAACATAAATAGCCTAAAGATAAAACATATTTATAACATTTATTCACTTTCATCTGCCTTTCTTTGACAGCTATTATTATACGAATAAATATTTTTATTTATGAAAAGAGCACAAAAAACTTAAAAAATATTCTTATATAAAAATAATAAAAAAGATGCCAAAGCACCTTTCTTATTAATAATTTTTAGCATGAACTTCAAAGTATGCTTGTGGATGATCACATACTGGACAAACATCAGGTGCTTTTTCCCCAACAACAATATGTCCACAGTTACGACATTCCCAAACTTTAACTTCACTTTTAGCGAAAACTTCTTGCATTTCTACATTATGCAATAATGCTCTATAACGTTCTTCATGATGTTTTTCGATTTCTCCAACCATACGGAATTTAGCTGCAAGTTCTGGAAAACCTTCTTCTTCTGCAGTTTTTGCAAAGCCTTCATACATATCTGTCCATTCGTAGTTTTCACCTTCAGCTGCTGCTACTAGGTTTTCAGCTGTATTTCCAATACCATTTAATTCTTTAAACCACATTTTAGCATGTTCTTTTTCATTATCTGCTGTTTTTAAGAATAAAGATGAAATTTGTTCAAAACCTTCTTTTTTTGCTTTTGAAGCGAAGTAAGTATATTTATTTCTTGCTTGTGATTCTCCTGAAAAAGCTTCCATTAAGTTCTTTTCTGTTCGTGTTCCTGCATATTTATTAGCCATGTGTATTTCCTCCTTTTATTCCTTGTTAGGAATAATTCCTATTTATATTTTAATCTTTGTTCTTTCTTTTGTCAATTAAAAAAGGAGAAAGAGAATTTCTCCTCCTATCACTAGCATGATTGCAATAGAAAATGAACTCATATATGGAGAGGGATTAGTGATAGACACATTTCTATGTGCATTTTAATCATACTCTCTTTTAGAATCAGCTTTTTATTTTGGAACAAATTGGTCTTATTTGTATCTTCTTATTATACTATCTCTTGGATTATCTAAATGATATTCTTTTGCCCACTTTCTAAAATGTCGATTAATATATTGATTAAGTTGAACCATATCTCGTTTATTAAGATAGATGTCAACCAATCCAAGAGGATCTTCTAATGGATAAGCTTTAATTCTTTCCATCATTTGATAAACAACTTCATTATTCATAATTTGAAAAGAATATGTATCATGTTGTGTAACAATATCTAAATCCACATAGTAATTCATATGTACTTTCATGAATTTCATATATCCAATTGAACTGGACATTGATAGTTTAAAGTATTTGACATCACTGTATTTTATTTTTGTCTGAAAATATTGAAGAAAATCTTTATAAAAATATAAACGATCATAAATCGTTCCATAATCTAAAACATTATCTACTGCTATTTTAACTTTTTTTCTTTTAATATAATTATTAATTTTTTCATCTATATGATCTAAATCAAGTTGTCGTTGTTTTATCAAATCTTTTTTATTTTCCAAAACATCTCTAATTGATTTCTTTTTATTAATAATCTGTTTGATTTCTTCTATAGTGACGTCCATCTCTCTTAATAGGAGAATAAACTTAATTTTTGAAACATCATCTTGATTATAACATCGATAATTATTGTTATCTCTTAATGGTTTCACTAAACCTTCATTTTCATAATAAATCAACGTTTTCTTTGTAATATCTAACATTTCTTCTACTTCATGTGTTGTCATAGCTATCACCTCTACTTATATTAAACAGTATGACCTTAGGATATAGTCAAGTAATTTATTAATTTAAAATGAAAATAGTAGATGTGCTCTACTATTCTAATAATTCTAAAACTCTTTTTTGAATAATTTCTTCCAACTGGAATATAAGATATGTTTTCATTTGTAAAAAGTAAACATGTTGAACAAAGCTTTCCTTTCCATTTAGAAAGCCCATAATCCACATAATGTAAATCCATTGTTTTAGCAATTTGTGAAGCATAATATTCACTATAAGGATCTAAGCCACTATTCGCAAATCCTTCTGTTCCTGATTTATAAAGAAAAATATTATTTTTTATTCTCCTCTGTGATTTAGCAAGCATTCCATTTGTTGTAAATTCAGGTGATGATCTAAATGAAGTTCTTGTATAACTTCCATATCCTGTAAAAGCAATAGAAGCAATGTTGGTATTAAAAGAATTATGATAAAGATTTTTATCTTTAAATAAGTCTTTACAATTTTCTTGTACAACCCAATAATTATCATTCAATGATAAGCCTTGACATATATCAATAATACCTTTTGTATCTTTCTCATTTAATCCTAATCGTGATAAAAAATTAGAAGCATAGGCTCTATTTCTAGGAATTGTCCTTTTTTGAAGCCATTTTTTAATCCTTCATTACTTAATTCTAAATCTAATGGTAAAATTTTGATTAACAGCATCAATAAAAATTTCTAATCCATTATTTGTATTTTTCTGATAAAAAAATACGAGACAATTTTGTCTCGTATTATCTTAAATTTTTAAAGCTGTTGTATATGCGCCCCAAATAGCAGTCATTAAGTTACCTGGTTGAATAGCATCTCCTAATAAATAGACATTTTCTCCTTTAATTGAATCATATAATGTTTGATTAGATTTATAACCAACAGATACAACAACTGTATCAGCTTCAATTGCTTTTGGTGTATGATGTACCCCAAATAATGACATCATACGTGCTCTATTATTAATATTTGGTTCGTTTGTTGTCATCACATCAATCATCAATTTACCATCTTTATATTCTTTTACTGTTGCATTTTTATAAAGATCAACATGGTAATATTCCATTAATTCAACAAGCATATTATAGTTTGGAGCTGCAAGACCTTCTACATTCATAATGGTAGGTAAAGCTTCAACAACTGAAACTTTTTTATTTTTTCTAGCAAGGTCATAAGCTAATTCACAACCTGTAAGACCTCCACCTATGATGACAACATTTTGATCTTTAATATCTTGTTTATCTAAAACATCAACTGCATATCTTACATTTGGTTGATCAAATCCAGGAATATTATCTAAACGTTTTTCACTTGCTCCAGTAGCAACAAAAACAACATCATAATTTGCTTTATCTTCTACTTTAAATTCAGTATTAAATTTAACATTAACTCCTGCATCTTTGATTTGTTTTTTATACCAAGCTAATAAACGACGATCATCATCTTTAAAATCAAAAGCACTTGCTTCATTAAAGACACCACCTAAACGATCAGTTTTTTCATATAAGTCAACACTATGTCCTCGAAGAGCAGCCACGCGCGCAGCTTCCATACCAGCGATACCACCTCCGACAACAGCGACTTTCTTTATTACATCTGCTTTCGTAATATTATAATGATTTTCCATTCCACAACGTGGATTTAAAGCACATGAAATATCTTTAGAAGACATTGTTTTCATATCAACTTGGAAAATACGTGCTAAACACCCAAAGTGACAAGAAATACATGGTCTAATATCATCTTCTCTTCCTTCTTTAAACTTATTAGCTAAATCAGGATCTGCAAGTAATGGACGACCCATACCCATCATATCAATCTTACCAGCCGCGATTTCTTTTTCAGCAAGTTCAGGGTCATCAAAGCGACCACCACAAATAACAGGAATATTAACCCATTGTTTTACCTTTTCAACATCTTCCAAGTTACATGCTTTTGGCATATATACTGGTGGATGTGGCCAATACCAAGCATCATAAGAACCATTATCACAATCAAGCATATCATAACCTGCTTCTTCTAACATCTTAGCTACTTTTTCACTTTCTTCATAATCTCTACCAAATTCTTGATATTCTTCACCTGGTAAAGCACCTCTGTTAAAATCTTTTGTTTTACTTACAACAGAATATCTTACAGAAACTGGGAAATCTTCCCCACAAGCTTTTTTAATAGCTTTTACAATTTCACACGGGAATCTTAAACGATTTTCTAAACTTCCACCATATTCATCATTACGTTTATTCCATGCTGCAATTGTAAATTGATCTAATAAATAACCTTCATGTACAGCATGAATTTCAACTCCATCAATTCCTGCATCTTTAGCAGCTTTTGCTCCTTGAGCAAACCATTCAATATATTGATGAATATCTTCAATACTCATTTCTGGATTATTTTTAGATGGATCCCATACATTAGGCATTGAACTAGGTGCTGGATCTGTAGGATGAATAGAAGCTCTACCAGACATAGCAGTTAACATGACAAATACTTTTGAACCGTATTTATGCACACCATCTGCTAAATATTTCATATTTTCAGTGTAGCTTTTAACATCATTAACAATACTAGGAAGTCCTGCTCCTTTTGGCACAGGAACTAAACCAGTAATAATTAAACCAGTTCCTCCTTTTGCTCTTTCAATATAATAATCTGCCCCATCTTTTGTATAACTTCCATCATTATTCATCATACGTGATGAAAAGACACCCATTGGAAGTAATGCAATACGATTAGGTACTTCTACTGTACCGATTTTAATCGGTGAAAATAAATGTTGATATTTATTCATACCAAATTCCTCCTTGAATTAGTTCACTGAACTTATTCGGTTAACTTATATATACATCGTAAGACTTTACAATTCAATTGTCAATAACTTAATAATTTTTTCACATAGAAACAAAAAAAAATAGAAAGACTTTCGTCTTTCTACAAACCAATATAATCTAATACAATAGAAATTTCTTCATGCACTGCTTCTATTAAATCATAACTTCCATTATGACAACACCAATCATAAATACTACCTCTACTAATTCTTAAAATCATTTTAGCTGCATGTTCCTTATTCATATGCTGAATATGATTAAGATTTTCTAATAACTTTTGATATAAATATCTTTCATCACAATATAAATATGCATTTTCAGCATTTATTTGATTTTTAAAACAAATAGTTGTCATCTTTAAACCAATATCTAAAAAAACATCTTTTATTTGAAAATCTATTAGAAAGAGAATAGCCTCTCTTTCACTATCAAAAGTTTGCTTTTCGTAAGCTTCTTTTAACATTTGATCAAATTCATAATAGCCATAATCAATAATTGCTTCTTTATTCTTATAATGATAATACACAGATCCTACAGAAACATTTGCTGCCTTAGCAATATCACTTACTTTTACCTTATCATATCCAAATTCATCAAATAACTTAAAAGCAACATCATATATTCTCTTTTTCGTTTCTTCTCTTTGTATATCTCTAGTAGTCATCCTATTCCTCATTTCTAAACAGAATAGATTTTATCAAAAGTTATAGAAAATTACAAATAAGTTACATATTTCCAGATTCTAATGCTTTAAAAAAATCATGTGCTTCATCATGGATATTTACTTTCTTTGTTGCCTCAAGAACATACCACGTAAATTCTAAATCTTGAATAATAATAGGAATTCTCTTACCACATCTTTGTAGAAAATAATCTTCTTCAATTAATCTTCTAGCAACATCACTAATCACTTCTAATAATTCATAATACCCTACTGGACCTTTTCCTATATATCTACAATTTTCATCATAACAATCAGGATCTTCATAACCAATATTCTCTATACCTTCTTGTTTATACCACGCAAATAAAGTTTCCATTCCTTTTTCATCAAGCATATCTTTATCATCTTGCTCTAAATATGCATAATTCCATCTTTCTTCACTATAAAGACCTTCATCATCTCCAGAATATTCACTTTTAAAGAAAGTTTCATTATTTAAAGAAATACTAAATTCACAAACATTAGAATATTCTTTATATGTATATGCTTCATTACTATATAGAAAAAAGGTAATAGAATAAGCAGCTGACATATCCCAATGATCCATTTCATTTTTTATCTTATTATAAAAATATTCTCTTAAATCAATCATCACTCTAATCCTTTCTTTGTTTATTTATTTAATTATACTTGATAATCAAAGTGATTAAAATAAAAAAATCCTCCTCGTTGATTTCAACGAAGAGGACATTTTAATTAATCATTTCTTTTTCTTCTTGCTAATACAAATACACATCCTGAAATAAACATCATTACTGCAAATGCTGTAATTGCTGTATTATCTCCTGTTTTTACTTTTGATTTTTGTGTATTTTTCTTTGTTTCTGTTTTAACTGTTTCGTCTTTTTTATTTGTTGATTCATCCTTTTTATCAGATGGATTTGTTGGTTCTTCTTTTTTGTTTTCTGTTAATGCTTTATATGCTTTATTTAATGTTGCAAATGCATCATCAAGGTCTTCTTGTGAACTTACTTTGTTTAATACTTCTTGTGCATTTTTCAATGCAATTTCAAATACTGACCATGATGCATCTGTATAGTTTCCTTTTTCAAGTTTTTCTAATTCTGCTACTCTATTTGCTAATGTATCTCTATCGATTACTTTTGCATCATATGTTATTCCATAACCATTATCATATAAGATTTCATTAGAGAATGACCCTACTTCTCCTGCAGCAGTTGTTGTAAGAACGTATTTAGGAATACTAACTGGTAATTTTCCAGATGCTCCAAAGACACCGAATGCAACTTCAACACCAGCAGTAATATTTGGTCCAGATGCAGAAGTAGAACCTGTTGCTCCACCAATTAATTGTTCTGTTGGATCTCCTTTTGAACCATATACTGCCATAATAGCATCAGCATTTGGATACATTTGTACATCATAAGGTTTGTTAGCAGAAATAACTACTGTTGTTTTATTAGAATCTGATTTTTCAACGTAATCTACTAAGTTATAAGGTGTTCCAGTATAATTATTTTCATAATGCGCTTTTTTCACATTTAATCCACTATTATCTGAAACAACAACAAGTGTATCACACCAATCTAGTAAATCTGTCATTGCTGATGTATATGTTGAACCATCAGCATTAATAACTGTTGCATCAGAGGCAAGTGTACGATCCATATATCTTGTAACTTTTACTTCAGCTCCATCTGGAATTAATCCAGCTTTTTTAGCACGTTCTACACCATATTTCATTAATGATCTTTGGTTATTTTCAGCTGCTACTAATAATACTTTACTTTTTTTAGTAACATTTAATGGTAATGTATTATTTTCATTTTTAACAACTGTTACCGCTTTAGCAGCGATTTCTCTTTCTTTAGCTCTGTTTTCATCACAACCTACTGTTGCTAATGCTTTTTCTAATGAATAGTTAGATTCTTTCCAATCTAAAATTCCTTTATTTTCTTTTAATGTTAAAACTCTTGTTACTGCATCATCTAATCTAGATTCTTGAATTTCACCATCATTTACTGCTTTTTCTACACCATCAATAATGGCATCTAATTTAGACATATCTTCTAAACAAGTAATATTTGTTGGCATACAAATTAAATCTACCCCTGCATTAATAGCAAGTTTAACAGCTTGTACTTCATCATAAGTTGCTGCAATACCTGCCATGTTCATTGCATCAGTAACTACAACACCATTAAATCCCATTTCTCCTTTTAATAAATCAGTTAAGATTTTATGAGATAATGTTGAAGGTAATTTTTCTTCTTTACCAGTTTTATCTGAATGAACTGTTGTATCATCTAATTGTGGGTAAAGAATATGAGCTGACATGATCATTTCAATACCTTGATTAATTGCTACTTGATATGGTTTTAATTCATTATTCAATAATTCTTCTTTTGATTTATTAACCATTGGTAATCCATAATGTGAGTCTGTTGCAGTATCTCCATGACCAGGGAAATGTTTTGCACATCCAATAACATTATATTCAGCTAATCCTTCAATTTCAGCTGATGCCATTTTTCCAACCATTTCAGCATCTTCACCATAAGATCGTAATCCAATAACCGGATTATTAGCATTATTATTTACATCAACAACTGGTGCTAATGTTGTATTAATACCTAAAGAACTTAATTCACTACCAATAATTTCTCCAGCGATTTTAGCATTATTGACATCACCTGTTGCACCTAATGCCATATTTCCTGGTAAAGCAGTTCCTGATCCTAAACGATAAACAATTCCACCTTCTTGATCAGTTGTGATTAATAATGGTATTCCATTATCTTTAGTTGCTGCTTTTTGTAAATCCATTGTTAAATTAAAGCTTTGTTCAGTTTCTTTAATATTATTAGCAAAGAAAATAACTGATCCAAAATCATAATCTTCTACAATTTTTTGTACTTCTGAATTCATTTTAGTAAAATCAGATTTTGCTTCTTCATCTGCTGTTTTCCATTGTCTAAAATCAACCATCATCATTTGTGTTATCTTTTGTCTTAATGACATATTGGATAACAAACTATCAACTCTTGAAGTTGTAGCACTTACCCCTGACATGGCCATTGATGCAACCATTGATAGGGACATAGCAGATGCTAGAACTTTCTTCATTCTTTTTCCCATATTTTTATATTTCCTTCCTCAATTTTGCACTTAATATTGTCTAGACATGTTGTACAATATGTATTGTAACAAAAACAAAATCATTTTGAAAGCCTTTTCATACATAAAATTTCATTTTTTTATTAAAAAATTTAAAATATTGTTTCGAAAAAAGAAATGAAATTAATCATTTCTTAAATTGTTGATGTTGAGCTTGAATATAATTATGATACCACTTAAAACTATCCTTCTTATAACGTTTATATGTACCATTTCCTAAATTATCACCATCTACATAAATAACTCCATATCTTTTTGCCATTTCACAGCTTCCAGCTGAAACAATATCAATAACACCCCACATAATATAACCAATAACATCAACACCATCATCAATGGCTTCTTCTATTTGTTTAAAATGTTGTTTTAAATAATCTATTCTATAAGGATCATGAATTGAAAAATCACTATTTAATTGATCTCTTGCTCCTAAGCCGTTTTCTGAAATAAAAATTGGTTTTTGAGTACGATCATACATTTTATTGAGCATAATTCTAAGACCAATTGGGTCAATTTGCCATCCCCATTCACTTGCTTTTAAATAAGGATTTTTAGTTGAAACTACTAAATTACCTGCTGTTTGTTGTCCATCTTCTTGAACAGTAGCAATTGAACTTGAATAGTAAGAAAAGCTAACAAAATCACAAGCATATTCTTTTAACAATGCTTCATCGCCCTCTTCCATTTTTAAATGAATATCATTTTCTCTAAAAAAGCGATCCATATAACTTGGATAATGACCATTAGCTAAAATATCAACTGCAAACCATTGATGTATTTCTTCATCTCTAACGGCTTTTAAATTATCTTCTGGTGAAGATGTTAAAGGATAATAACAAAAACATGCGACCATACATCCTGATTGACTTTTAGGAGATAATTCTCTTGCTATTTTAATTGTTTTTGCACTTGCAATAAATTGATGATGAAGTGATTGAAAAACAAGACTTTGATTATAGGATTTGTCTTTTTCTTTAACTAAACCTACGCCATTATAAGGACTAAAATAACCTGCATTTATTTCATTAAATGGTAAGAAATAATCAATATATTGTCCCCAATGTTCAAAAACAGTTCTCGCAAATCTTTCATAAAAAGTAATTAATTTTCTATTTGTCCAACCACCATAATTTTCTACTAAATATAGTGGTACAGCATAATGATTCATTGTTAAAAATATTTTCATACCCGCCTTATGAACTTCTTTAAAAATATGATCATAAAACGCGATTCCTTTTTTATTTGGTTCTAACTCATCACCTTGAGGATATAATCTTGCCCAACTTATTGAAAATCTATAAATATCAATCCCCAATTCTTTTAATAAAGCAATATCTTCATCTATATGATGATATCCATCACTGCCTTTTCTAAAAGGATAATTTCCAATACCCTGACATTTTTTTGCTTCATCTATAACATCTCGTGTGAGTAAGCGTGTTGCTGTTGTAGCATCAGAAGTTCTCTTTAAATAAGGTCTACAATCTTGTGTATCTAAACCTTTTCCATCTAAATCATAACCTCCTTCATATTGACTACTAGCAGTTGCTCCACCCCAAAGAATATCTTTTTTCTTTTGTATATATACCATTTTATGTCCTCCTTTTAAAAACTAAGGTGATTTCTCACCTTAGTTTCTTTGCAAGTATATAGGCACCATATTCTGGTGTATGAATAGGTGGAATAAGATTAAAACGATTTCCTAATTGATCTTGAAGATGAGGAATAATAAAGGAACCTGCATGTTGAAATACACCGCCTATATAAGAGACGTTAATGGGAGATTTAAAATTTTTAGATAACAAGTTAATAAGTTTATATATTTCTTCTGCAGCTTGTTTATATATTTTTAAAGCATTAGGATCTTTTTCTTTTGCTGCTAAGCCATTGATATAAGCTAAAGCAGCTATTTTTGTACGATCATGATTTAAATTATTCATAAAAGTAATAATGTCATAATCATTTACTAAATGACATTCTCTTTTAATTAAATCATATAAAATCGTCTTTTCTAAACGACCATCAACTTCTTGACAAAAAACATTCAACATCTTTTTAGCAATCCAATAAGCACTTCCTTCATCACCTAATTGATAGCCCCAACCACCACAACGTTGTAACATACCTTCCTTCAAAGAAAGCGCAATACTACCCGTTCCAGCAATCACAACAATACCATCTTGACCATCAAGAGCACCTTCTATTGCTATTTGTACATCACTTTTTAAAACAAATGGTCTATTTTTAAATGCTTTTAAACAAATATCCTCTATTTCTTTTCTTATTTTTTTATCTTGTCCATATCCTGCTAAACCAATACCAATTTTTGAAACACTTTGTGGATCTAATTGTTCAACTCCAGCTTTTAATATTTCAATACATTTTTTTGGTGTTTGACTTAGAATATGAACAGTTGGTAAAACTATTTCTTGACATATATTTCCATCATCATCATAAGAAACCATTTTTGTCTTTGTTCCACCACCATCAATACCTATATACATAAATTTCACCTTTTATCCTTCAATAGCTTCTTTAGCTTTTTCTTCTTCTAATAATTCCTTATCATACATTTTAAAGAATGGATAATATAACACAACAGAGATTACAATTAAAATAATATTCAAAACTGCTGCTCTCCAATCTCCTCCACATGCAAGATAAGCACCAATTGGTCCAGGTAATGTCCATGGAGCAATTGTAACAGCACAATTAACTAAATGCATTGCTGTAGCAACCCAAGCAATTGTTGCTAGAACTAAAGGAATAACAATAAAAGGAATTAATAACATCGGATTTAAAACAATTGGTGCCCCAAAAATCATTGGTTCATTAATGTTAAAAATAGATGGTAATATTGTTGTTCTTCCTAAAGTTTTTCCATATTTAGATTTTGCTTTAAAACAGAATAAGATAGCTAATCCAAGTGTTGCTCCTGATCCACCAATATGCACAAACCATTGTAAAAATGGTTCAACACCAATATGTGTTGCTACTTTTCCAGCAGCTACCGCAGCTGTATTTTGGTCTAATAAAATTAACCAAATTGGTCTTGCAAGAGAACTAACAATAGAATCTCCATGAATACCGAATGACCAGAAAAACATAATTAAGAAAATAATAATTAATGTTGATGGTAAAGTATCTGTTGCATTTACTAATGGTTTAATAAGTGTTCCGACAATACTATGAACATCAATACCTAACCACATTGTAATGGTAGACATTCCTAAAATAATAATAATTGTTGGTGTTAAAGATTCAAAAGATCTTGCTACTGCTGGTGGAACAGCAGCAGGCATCGTAATTTTTATACCTTTTACTTGTGTAAATCTATAAATTTCAACTCCAATAAATGCAGATAAAATTCCAATAAACATACCTGCTGATCCTAAGTTTTCTGCAGGAATAACATATCCTGAAGGAAGTTGTTGTAAAAATGCATTTAATTCTGCATTTTTACTTGCTAATGCAGTAATTGAATCAGTCACATCTGGAATAGAGACAGGAACAATCGTTAATAAGAATGTTAACTCTGCCATAATTGCTCCACTTAATCCATCTAAATCATAAGATTTTGCAAGTGAATAACCAATTCCAAAAACTGCATATAATGTCATAATATACATTGACATTCTATATGGTAATAAAATAGCTACTGCATTAGCTTTGATAAACTTCGCCAAAGCCCATGATTCAGGCATTTGATTATATGAAAATGCAACAACCATTAATAATGAACTTACAATAATAATTGGTAAAGTAGCAATGATTCCATCACGAATAGCACGTAAATGTCTTTGATTGGAAAGTTTTTCCAAAGGACCAGCAAATTTACCTTCAATAATGTTCGAGAACTTTTCAAACATATTTTTTCCTCCTATCTAATCATTAATATCATCACAAAAGCCATGATTGTAAATATACCTGCAACAATCCAAAAGCTTTTACACATTCCTTTTTTTCTTTCAATATAAAATTGTGAATAAGCAACAGATAAACCACATACAATTGAACTAATAATTGCATTAGGAAGGCGAAAATCAATATGTAAATAATGAAAACTATTTACACAAACAATTAAAGATAACATTGTAGCACCTAAAATCAACAATGCACTTTTAAATCCAAACATTGGAATATCATAGTCTGTTACCCCAAACATATTTTTATATGTTTTATTTTTTTCATTTTTTACAACATATCTTTTCATTGCTTATTCCTCCTATAAAAAACTTCTAACTGTTAGGCTAATATTACCTTTATTCTTTTCAAGAGCTTCTTGACATTCTATTTCATCTTTACCCGTAAGACCCATTAAAATAGCAATCTTAACATTAAACTTGCTTTTATTTAATAGTCTTGTTGCTTCTGCTTCATCACAATCAACAGATTGGCAAACAATAGAAACAGCTCTCATTTTTAATTTTTCATTTGTTGGTTGAACATCAACCATTAAGTTTCCAAATACTTTTCCTCTTTTAATCATCACTGAAGTTGAAATCATATTTAAAACCATCTTTTGTGCTGTCCCAGCTTTCATTCTTGTTGAGCCAGTGACAACTTCTGGTCCTACAACAACTTCAATAGGATAATTAGCGTACTTTGAAATCTCTCCATTTTGAACACAACACAATGAAATTGTAGAACAGCCAATTTTGCGCGCATATTGCAATCCTGCAATTACATAAGGTGTTCTTCCTGAAGCAGCAATTCCACAAACAATATCTTTGTCATTTAAATCTATTTTTTCTAAATCTATTTGTGCTAATTGCTTCGAATCCTCTGCACCTTCAACTGCTTGAGTAACAGCTTTAACCCCTCCAGCAATAATTCCTTGGATAAGAGTAGGTTCAACTCCATAAGTTGGTGGACATTCAGAGGCATCTAGTATTCCTAGCCTTCCAGAAGTTCCAGCACCTACATAAATTAATCTTCCACCTAAACACATTTTTTCATAGATACAATCAACCGCTTGAGCGATTTGTAATATGACGTCTTGTACTACAAATGCTACTTTTTGATCTTCATTATTAATTGTTTTTAAAATATCAATAGTTGACATTTCATCAATATGTAATGAATTTTGGTTTACTTTTTCTGTATCTAACTGATTTAATTTCATTAATATGGCCCCTCCTTCCAATATCATTATATTATTATTGAAATATTATTTCTATAATAATTGATATATTTTAAAATATTATTTCTAAAATAAAAGATTCATTTTGAAATGAATCTACTTTTTAAGAATTGAAACATTATTTCTTGAATCAATCAAATTATCTTTATTTTTATCAAAGTTCTTTTTAAACACACCATAATACAATAAATCAGTAATTACAAAAGAAGAAATTCTTGATGAAACTGCTCCTATACGTAACTCCTTTTCCTCGCTTGGTACTCTAAGTGCAACCGTACTATTTTTTGATATAAGATTTTGATTAATTTGTGTAATTGAAATATACGGAATATTTTTTTCAACTAAGATTTTAGAAATATCTACCAATCCTGCCGTTGTTCCTGAATAACTGATGATCAATGCCGTATCATCCTTTGTCATACTTTGCGTAAATGTCATTTGAATATGTAAATCATTATTATAAATAACTTTTTTCCCAATTCTGATTAATTTTTGTTCAATATCATTAGCAATAACTGAAGAGCCACCTACTCCAAACAGATAAATAGTTGATGCATTGCATAAAAGATTTATAGCATTTTCTAAATCACTAACATTAATCAATTGATATGTTTTCAATACCGTATTCATATTTAAACGACATCCTTTATCTACTAAAGATGTCATATCATCATTTTCATTAAAAATAATATCTACATCTAAATCATGTTGCTCATTTGAATGAGATTGTGCTAAATTCATTTTTAAATCACTAAAACCTTTAAAACCTATTTTTTTAGAAAACCTAATAATAGCTGCGGCAGAAGTATTTGTCTTCTCTCCTAATATTTGTGCAGAATAATTTAAAATCTCATTACCATGTTCAAGAATATATTTCGCTATTAATTTTTCTGTCGATGTATAACTTTCTTCAAATTCTCTAATTCTTACAAAACCGTTCACACTACCATCTCCTTGTTTTCATTATATCAATCACCATCAATAAATTCTATCCTAAAAAAGCTAGTTTCCTAGCTTCACAAACTATCACGAAAGGTAAACATATGGACAATCATCACCAGTGATAGTACACATTTTATGTGCATCTTTATTTTATCATTATATTTAACCCACTTTGATTTTAAGAACATATTGCTCTTTAGTTTTTGTGTAATATCTTCTCTTGGATTATCTAAATGATATTCTTTAGCCCACTTTCTAAAATGTCTATTAATATATTGATTTAATTAAACCATATCTCGTTTATTAAGATAAATATCAACTAATCCAAGTGGATCTTCTACTGAATAATCTTTAATTTTTTCCATCATTTGATAAACAACTTCATTATTCATAATTTGAAAAGAATATGTATCATGTTGTGTAACAATATCTAAATCCACATAGTAATTCATATGAACAACTAATACCTTCATTAAACCTATTTCACTAGACATTGATAACTTAAAACATTTTACATCACTATATTTTATATTTATTTGTCCATATTGAAGATAATCTTTATAAAAGTATAAACAATCATAAATTGTTCCATAATCTAAAACGTGATCAACTGCTATTTTAACTTTTCTTCTTTTAATATAATTATTAATTTTTTCATCTATATGTTCTAAATCAAGATGTTGCTTTTTGATCATATCTTTTTTACTTTCTAAAATATCTCTAATAGATTTCTTTTCATTTATAATTTGTTTGATTTCTTCAATATTTACATCCATTTCTCTTAATAAAAGTATAAACTTAATTCTTGAAATGTCTTCCTGACTATAATTTCGATAATTATTGCTATCTCTTGCTGGTTTTACCAAACCTTCATTTTCATAATAAATCAATGTTTTCTTTGTTACATTTAACATTTCAGACAAGTTTATCCTTACCTAAAAAATATAATAAAACCTCGTAATATAATATTTTCTCTTATTTATATATTCTCATATTTCAAGATTTTATATAAATTTAGAAAATAAAATTTAAATATTATCCTTATGTAATATATTTTAAATAATTATCTAAAAATCTTTTTCTTCTACCTCTACTATAATACGACACATATCCATTCTTCATTAATACATACTGACTATTCTCACTTTCAATATATTGATAATTCGCTAAAAAGCCTTGAGATACATAACCAAACATTTTTAATGATAATCTTTTTTCATAATACTTCATAGAATGTTTTACAATATAAGTATTTTTTTCTGTAACTATATGTGTATATTGCCCGTTTTTTTCAATATATAATATTTTAGAAGCATCTAGAGAAATCTCTTTACCCTTATAATAAATATCAATTTGATTATTTACTAACATTTTCTTTATTTTATTTATAACTATTGGTAACTCTTCTTTAAGATACTTTTTTCTTAAAAAGTAATATGGAAAAGTTTGTAGTGCCTCAAATATAAGATCCTCTCTAAATGATACAAAAATAACTATAATATCATCATTGAATTGTTTGATTTTTCTTGCTATCTCTAGTCCATTATTAGGCATATCTATATCTAAAAAATAAATATCATAATCATATTCATCCTCAAAACTTGTACTGCTATCTATTAAGACATGATCAAATTCACCTGTTAAGTTATTTTTTAAACTGTCTATAAATTGAATATCATCATCTATTATTTTAATTTTCATATATATCACCCAAACTTCTTTATAATTTTAAAACATATTTTATAGATTCATAATCCGCTATTTTTTCTTTTAATATATATCTGTTATCTGCTCCATACGCCATTTCCTTTTTTGGTTTAAAAATAAATTCTATAATCATAAATCCATTTTTTACATTCACATTAATATCAATTTTCTTTGTTTCATTATTTTGACAAATTTCTTGAAACAATGTTAATACGCTTTGATAATCTTGTAAAGAAAACTCAATTAATCCAACATTAAGATTATACAAAACCTGCTGATTATATTTATTTGCTGTATCTTTTATTTCTTCTAATAAACCATTGAATATTTTATTTTTTGAATAAACCTTTATATGATTTTGATCTATTTTATTAATTGTATTTTTCAATGTTTTTGTAAGTTCATCACAGTCACTTTTTTTGTTAACAAGACTCATAAAATATTCCAAGTCATGTTTTATTTCTTCATTTCTTTTATTTTGACTTTGAACAGCAATATATTTTTCTTCTATTGATTTAAGTTGAATAAGTTCTATTTCTTGCTTTTTTATTCTCATATTATCTTTATTAATACTTAAAATGATAATGAAAACACTGATTATTGTTACCATAAAAATAATTGCCAATAAATAAACATAACCATAGGAAATACTATTCATATAAATACCATTTGCAATAAAGCTTGTTATTAAGCAGTTTACCAATGATATTGAAGTCAATAGGGTCAAATACTTGTTACTAATAATTAATTGTTTAAAAATTTGTTTTTTATCTAATAAGTATAGGGTAATAAATATCATTAATCTTGTTACAACTAAAATAATATAATAAACAATATCTTGTGAATACCATACTCCCTCACTTCCTGTTTTTAATACAAAAATTATTTTTAGTATAGACATACTATCAAACATGCAAATAACTATTCCTATAAATGTTGAAATAAATAGATTCTTTGTTTTATCAATTTTATTATCTAACCCATTCATTAAGTAAAGTATTGCAATCGTAATAACAATACTTAAATAATCATAAACGAGATACTGTTCAGCAATAACATGACTTAAGGTAAAAATAATTGAAAAAAAGGAAATCAAATAATAATTAAAATCTTTCTTAATAAACTTAAAATCAAAATAGCCTATAATAAATCCTTCTATCAAATAAAGAAATATTTTTAACATATTCCTTGTTCCTCCAATCCTTCTAAAGAATAATTATACCAACCTTATCAATTATAACAACTGCTATAATTGTTCAAATGTCAATAAAGATAGAACAAAAGTTCTGCCTCTAAATTTAGCTCTCTTTAAAATACTAGTTTTTTCTTTTCAAATAATACATAATTGCATCAACAACAAATGTTGAACAAAACAATATTTCAGATTCATTTGAAGCACCCTTTTGAATTACAAACATATATAATGAATAAATACATATGAGCGCATTCAAACAATAAAAACCAAATTTAAATATTTTTTCTTCTGAAAATCCCATGGTGTATTCCTCCTCTTATTTATGATGGTCTTGTATTACTGAATTTGATAGTTCTACTTTTTGCTAAATTTTTATGATTACTATCATAATACCAATATTGTGTTTCTCTTACATTGCTAGGTTTTGCAGTATCATAAGCTTGATAGAATTTTATATACATTTTTTTTACTAATTGGTCTCCAACTTTTGATGCAGTTTTACAAACAAAAGAAATTGTTCCTAAAGCAGGATGTGCCCATTTAAATAATTTAGTCGTCTTACTAATTACCATTAAAACAGTACATAATGATTTATTTGTTTTATAAAATGGGCCATAGTTTTTTCCATATCCATATGTGCTAATTTGTGATTCAATATCATCTAATTTTGCTACATTATCATACTGCTTATTGGCCGAATCATCTTCATAAATCATTTCACTTATCAACTGTTCTGTCCCATCCTCTGACAACATATAAACATTTTCTCCTTTAGAAATGACTTAATATTTTTCATCATCTACAATCATTAAAAGTGAATTAGAATCATCTTGTGATTCTGTATAGATATATTGTCCTGTATTATCATTATAAGAAATTTGCGCATCGTTATTTCCTTTTCAGCTAAAATACTTAATAGAATTAATATCCTCATTATTTACTAATTGATCCAACTTACTTTGACCTTCTTCTGTTGCATTCATAGTTCTTACCTGTGAAGAACTCAAGTTTAAAATTCATTATATGCCACTGTATTTTTTGCAGTAAAATTAACATTATGAGCCGAAACAATTCCCGCATTACTTATCATAAATCCTAATGCTAAAATTGTAGCAGCGATACTCTTATGTTTCATGTTTTTCTCCTCCTATAAATCCTCTGGCCTTCGGTAATTTAAATTTACATTATTTATATCAAAAAATAAACAAGGTGTATTAATTCTGTTAGTTTTGTATTGATTCTGCATATAAATAAAGAAAAATAGTAAATCACTTGATTTACTATCTCATCGTTCTATTCACTTTTAAAAGCATTACACTATTTCTATCCAACATAAATAATCAGCAATCTTCACTTTCATTCCATCCAAGATGTGTACTCTTTGCATAGGACTTACTAATGATTCTAGTGTTCTCCAAAATACTTTTTCACTTAATTCTTTATTGTTAATATAAAATTTCATTTGGTTTCCTGCTTTCTTTTAATGACATCCATTTTACCTCATCTTTGAAGTAAAAAATAGCGATTTTTAGGTAGTGACACCCTTTTATATGGGTGACATCCACGCAAATCGCTATTTTTTGATTCTTTAAAATATCTTAAAAAACGTTGATTTCATCGGCATTTTTTCGATGACATCCATTTTAACTCTTAATTTTGAATTTAAGAGTCAATAAAGATATCATTACATATATTATTACCTTTTTAAAAAGCGACTTAATAACGTATATAAGATTCTCACAATTTACTTTTCCCGTATATATTACAACACATATTTAATTTTTAAACAAGATTAGTATATCAGCTTAAAAAAAGCTTATCATTTATGTATATTTTAATTCTTAAACTTTATAATATTTTTTACTTTTATTCTTTATTTAAAAATATAATATCCATAAGTGAATCAATTTCTTCTTGAATTTCAATATATTTCAATATATCTTCTCGCCCATTTGCTTTTGTTTCAATCATCTCACTTAGCTGATTTTTTTTATGTATTAACATGTTTAACTTATGTATCACCTCTATTGGACGTATATCAAATTTTAGTTTTTTTACCATATATGCTCCTACAGGCGTTTTAGCAATAATTTTACCTTCTTCATTTCTTTCTAAATGATTATCAAATTCTGGAGTTGCAGGATCTACATATCCAACAACTCCATTATTACTCACATTTGTATCCTTTGTTGGCCAGTCAGAACTTTTTTTTCTATTACAAGTAAAACATGAATAAACTAAGTTATCGTATTTAGTTTTTTTAGAACTGTCTATTTTAATGGGAACAAAATGATCTATTTCAAACCCGTGCTTTGTAATTTTTTCATGCTTCCCGCAATAACCACAAATATGATAAAAATCTTCTCGTAAATCATCTCTATACTTATGATAGTCATTTTGTTCTTGTACGTTACATCGTCTAATAATATTATATTGTCCATGTATTCTATTCATTTTTTAATACCTTATCCAACTTATCTAATAAGCTATCCAATTTATCATTAACATTATCATTAAGCATTTCTATTGGTATATCATCAACCTCTCCATATGCCCTAAGAATTTTATATAAATCTAAAAATTCCTCATTTTCTTCAGCGTTAATATTTTTTGCTTTAATTTTGTTATATAAATTTTCATATTGATTTATTAATAAATGCATTCTATTTCTGAATATTTGACAATATTCCTTTAACGTATCTGCTATTTCGGTCCAATCAAGCTCACTAAAAATATCTCTATCATATGTTAATACTTTTGGCACTAGTTTTTCTTCTAAAGAATTTGACTTATAACTAGTTAATACTACACACTGTAATCCAGGTAATTTATCATTTAAATAAGCAATTAATTCTGTACCAACAAATTCAAATTTAGGATTCAATTTGTAATCTATCATTACTGCTTCTATTTGATTATCTAAAACCCAGTTAACCAATTGTACTTTTGACATCTTTTCATTTGTACATATCAATTCTATATCATATTCTAATAATCCATAAGTATAGTTAGTAAACGTCTTAGCACTGTCATCAATATAACCTACTTTATACATTATTTCACTCCTTTTAAAAGTATTCTTACCCTAAAACCTTTTTCTAGTCTTCTATTCTCGTCTAAATCTACAACACCATTATACGTATCAACTATTGTTTTTAGAATATACATTCCCATTCCTGTTCCGTTTAGTTCCCCTAATTCGTTCTTTCTATCACTTTCAAATTGTTCTAGTATTAAATCAGGATTATTTCGATATGCATTTGATAACCCCATTCCATTATCCGTATAATATATGCATAATTCATTATTTTCTTTAGATAAATTAATAGTTATTTCTTTATCAAGTCTATCATCCTTAGCAAAAGAAGTTATGCTATTTGTTATTAAGTTTGATAAAATTGTGTCTATTTCGTACGGAAAACAAAGAAATTTTATACATTTCTCCTCTGCGTCCATTCCAATTTTTATATCTATGTTTTTTAAAAGTCCAGACCAACTTTTCAAATAGTTTTTTAAATAATCAACAATATCTACTGTTCTTCTTTTTCTTCGATCTTTACTCACTGCATTAATAGTAACTTCAAACCACGAATTCAAGCTCTTTCTAATTTCATGTGCTCTTTCTAAAGCATTTTCACATATATCGAAATCATTTTTTCTCAGAGCAACTAATGCTGTTCTTACATTATTATTCAATAATTGAGTTTGAGCTTTAAATTCATGTATATAAGTATTTGTCACAATCCCCGTTGTTGCTAATATCATTAAAAGGTTTTTTTCTTGTTCTAGATTTCTTATTTCATCATCTTTTCGATCCAGTACCTTTTTTACATCGATAGCAGAAATATAATTTGATTTTACTTCATTCTCTTTATCAATTTTTGATAACTTATTAGAATTATTTTTTCTTATTTCAGCTTCTTTTTTTGCTTTTTCATTGATTTCCTTTTCAATTCTTTCAGATTCATCAATTATTTCATTATAAGATCTCAATTTTCTAAATACATACTGTCTATCTGTTTCGAATAAATAAATAATTTTAGTTAGCGCTTCTCGTAATGCCTTGAATTCTTGTGTTTCAACAATTCCTTCTCTATTTGATTGATCTAGTAAATTGATATTACTTCTAGAAATATTTACTGACCCAAACATTTGTCCCGATCTAACTTTCCATCTACCTTTCCCAGTTATAGCTGCAGGTGATTGTGATTTTAAACTATCCAAAAGTAACCAATCAAAATTAGATGTCCCAAATTCACCATACGGACGTACTCTAAAACAATCTCTATAAATTTTTATTCCACTAAAAATATCATTTATTTTTTTGGGCGAGCGATTTTTATAAAAATATTGTTTTTCACGTTTCTTATCTACAATAATTTTTGAAAAATAAAAAGTTCCATCAAATGAATCTAAAAATCTATCTATTAAATTCTTTGTTAACTCTGCTGTACTAAGTACATATTCTTTTTCCACACCGCTAAACAATTTTTTATCTTCATCAGTAAAAGGTTCTATATCATGTTCAATCAATACTTTGTTAATATTATCTAACTGATCTAATAAATCAAATTCATTCCTATTAATTTTAATAAATCCTTTATCTTCTTTTACTTCAAAATCAATTTTATAATCATAGGTGAAGTCATTATTATCAGTTAATATCTCTGCCTGTTCTATTGTGTTCAAATTATTAAATATATATATTTTAAATATTTTTGATATTTCCATTGGGATTAATGAGCGTAAATTATTACGAATGGAATCTAACTGTTTGTCAGACCAAAGGTCTCTCATGTTAGAAACTTTAAAGAGGGTACATGTCGAAAAATTTTTATTTACCAACTTTAATACATTTTTGTTATGTATACCACTTAAAAAATCCTGTGGTTTCATCTCTACCAGATCTAAATCAGCAGATATTTCCGTAATATTTGTCTCATCGTTGAAATCACGCCAATCAACTTTCCATAGTAAGTTATTTTTATTGTTGATTGTCAACATAGTACATACATCAGCTAATCTATCCAATGCAAATCTACCTATTCCCTTGGCTCCAGTCTGTATTCGTCCCTTATTTGAAACATAGTTTTTTTTCTTGCTAGAATTACCAATAGTCATCCAGTTTTTTAGTATGACTTCTTTATTCATTCCACATCCATTATCCATAAGGTATACACATTGATCTATATCATCATAATATAATATACAGATAGAAGCATCCGCGTCATATGTGTTTTTTACTAATTCTAAAATCGCACCATTAAGCGTAGCAACATTTTCTCGACCTATTAACCGTGCTGTATAAGCATTTACATTAAAGTTTACCTTCGACATATATTTTTTCCTTTCTGTTAGTACTTATATTTTTTTATATCTGTTCCACTAATTCTAATTGAATTTCCATTAGATTTAATGCCAATAGACTCAATATACTTTAAAAAATCTTCACTTTCCAAAATCCTTTTTGCTTCTGTTAACAAATTATTATTTTTTGCAGTAATTACTATTCCAGAATAAGGTATATGCATTTGATCTAATATTGTCACATTAACTTTATTAGATACTATCGGCGAAATTAAAAGTTTCCCTGTATTAATTTTCGTTAAAGCTTGTGATCTTCCGTATTCAAACCATAATGCTCCACTATCTTTATTTGATTTTTCTAATTCGTCTCTATATCTTTCTAAATATTCATAGGCAAGTGGAAATTCGTTACAAAAATTTTCACCTATTTTTTTCAATCCATTATCGTATCTATACGGAAAAATTATTAACTCTGTCCTATTTCTTGACAATCCTCTTGGACTTGCTGCTGGGCGAACAGCTCCTTTTTCAATTCTATAATTTCTTTCTACAATATAATAGTCATTGTCTTCTACAAAATCACTTATTACAAACGCTTTATTCAACAATGTAGCAACAGACATAAAAACATTAAATTCATCACCAAAAACATGTTCTCTTTCCATATGTTCTATATCAGTATTAAAAATCCATTTTTCATTCAAATTATTTTTTTGAATCTTATATGTCAATTCATTAGGAATATTCTTATAGACTATGCTCCTTTTCTTCTTAGCTTTACTGCATATTATAACAGATGATGTGGTTAATTTTCCCTCAAACATTTTTAGGTTATCATAATCAATAACTTCCATCAGAGAATCTTTCATAATATTTCTTATTCTTTCACCAAATCTATTCTTAAAAATATTATTTGGAATTAAATATGCTAAAACTCCTGTCTCATTTAAAAAATTTAAAGATTGTTCAATAAATGCGTAGTAATAGTCAGGTTTTCCTTCCTTGCAAGAACTAAACTTATCTTTTATATATACTCTCGTTTCTAAATCTAAATCTGCATATGATATATATGGTGGATTTCCAATTATAAAATCAAATTTTTTATTATTCATTTCTTTCAAATAGTCTTTATTATAAATTTTCCATTCTACATCATGAATGCCATATTCACAAGCCAGACTATCAAGATTTTCAAGACATTTTTTAAAATGTCTTGAATCCAATTCATAACCATAGATGTCTCTTTCTAATCCTTTTTTTATTTCCTTTTTGCTATATTTTTTTCTAATACAACATCTAATGTATCTTTGTGTTATCTCAATCAAAAAATTCCCATCACCGCATGAGTTTTCTAACACCGTTTTCCCAATAATATTGTTTTTATAACCTATTGTATCAAGCATATATTTAACAATTTCTAAAGGTGTAAATATTTGACAATTTTCATAGAATTTTTTCAATATAGATACACCCCCTTCACTCTTTAAAACATTATATCTTTTTTTAAAATTATTTTCCATAAAATAATCATTTCATAAAAGTAATATATTTATAAATATCAAATTATACGATATATCAAAACATTTTCTGTACCGTTCTTTCAATTTTCTAACTATTTCAAATTATCATATTTATTTTCTATTCACAACCATCTTATTTAATTATTCTTTGCTACAAATACTGTCTGTGGTATAAATTCAATAGTTTTATGTTCTCCCATTGTTCTACTTATTAATTCATCTTGACCCATAATCCTTACTAGATTTTTAATCAATTTTCCCAATTCTTTTTTATCATTTTTATTTTTTCTGTAATAATATATTTTAGTTGTTACATTATCATTACATATTAATAATTTTAAAATATCTCTATCCGTTTTATCTAAAGAGTGTCCAAAAATAAATAAATTGTGATTTACTTCTGGATATTTTTTTATTTGTTCTACCCACTTCATATATGTACTATCTGTGGATTTATAAATTCTTTGATAAAATTTTTTAAATGCTATAAATTCTAACTTATCATTTTTATCATCCTCTAGATACTCATCAATTCCTAAAACTAAATTACATGTATCAACATTATTTTCTATATCTGCTTTACCATGTATATAATCATATGTTACTTCTTTTGACTGACCATATATTCTTTCATATGTATTAGAATAATTAAACGACAATACATAATCTGGAGTAATAGTTTTGATATCATCATTTTCTTTAATAATATCTATTTCATTTACAAATTCACAAATATAAATTTCTAGAGATCTTATCAATTTATCTAATTCAATGCTTATATCTTCAATAAAACCATCTATTCTCTTTAAATTAAATACATCTTGCAAACTCTTTTTTGCAATCTTTAAAAAATAAATTATTGTTTTTTGTTTTGTATCTTTTATTTTTAAAACGTCTTCATCTCTTTCAATATAACCTTTCAAAGTTTCAATAGCTTGCACAACATTTGAAATTTCTGATTCAAAATCTATCCAATTTTCTCCAATGGATTTTTCTCGTTCTAAAAAATAATTTATCCAAACATTTTCTTTTATACAATCATATAATTCATCTAACTCTTTACATTGAGTTGTGATTTTATCTTCAAAACAATTTTTCCTATTTTCATAACATTCTAACAATTTACTCTTTATAGTTTTATCTGTATTCCAATCAATTAATTTTTTTTGATTATACTCATTATCTATTATTGGATAAGTATATAGTTCTCTCACCATTTTACAAAAATCTAAAAAATCTTTGTAAGACGTAGGTAAGCCATGTGCTAAATCAAATCCATTTCCAATTAACAGTATCTTTTTACCCACTATATCAATACACATAATGCTCCTCCCATCTATTTAGTAATCATTAAATATATTTTACTATATTTAATAATCATTTGCATTCATCTAAAAAAATTTCTAACTTATCTGATTTAATAGGAGTTCACATTTTTGATCATCAATTGTTTCTATTTCAATCTTGTCTTTTTTTACAACAATCCTATCAATAAAAACTGCAAGATCTTCTTGTGTCATAACAGTATGTTCATTGCTGTTTTTTTCTAACGTTTTTAATAGTTTTTCCTGTCTGCCTTGCTTTAATGCATTGTATTTGTCATCAAGCTTTTGCAGTTCTTTTTTTAACATTTGTTTGGTTTGATAACATTGTGCCAAGGGTTCCTCAATCTGACTTTCGTCTTGAACGCCTCTGGCAACAAGTAACATTCCTTTATCTAATAATTCATTTATTTGTGAATTCACATTTTCTAATTCACAATTCAGTTTTTGTTTCTTTTCAACAATATCTTTTGGATTCAAATATTCCGATAATTCTTTAGCAAGTTCAAGTCGTGTTTTTTCTTTTGATTTTGTTTTTCCATTGATCAATGATGTCAAAGCATCCAATAATGGCTTTTCTTTTAAAGTCACACTGTTTGGACAGATTGCTTTTCCATTCTTCAACCTGTTTGAACATCTCCATACAGGTTCTTTTTCCTTATTTCTTTTTGTCCAGACAGTCCTTCTATATAAGGCGCCACACTCTGAACAGATGATTTTATTACTTAAAGGATTTTTTGATGAATAGCGATTCTGATGGTGACTTTCCACAACTTCTTTTTCATCATTTGATTTCATGTTCCTTTTTGTTCTTTCTACTTGAGCTGCTTTGAATACTTCTTTGGTCACAATTGCAGGATGACTGTTTTCCACAAAGTACATTTTCTTCTGACCTTCATTTTTATACCGTTTCTTATGAAGAAAGTCTATGCTGAATGTCTTCTTTAAAAGAGCATCACCACTGTACTTTTCATTTTGCAGCATCCTGCCAATTGTTCCTGAATCCCATTTTGTACTCCCGTTCTTCTTGGGGACTTTGTTTTCCGTCAGGTACCTTGCTATTTTACTTTCACTCATTCCCGAAAGATATTTAGAAAAGATTTCTCGTACAACTTCCGCTTCTTCTTCAATAATATCAAGCGTTCCTCTGTTTGATTTATAGCCATACATATTGGCAGCATAAACTTTTCCTTTTTCGAACTGTCTTTGATATCCCCACTTGATACTTTCACTTTTATCTTCACTGCTTTGTTGAGCAACACTTGAAAGGATCGTCAGCAACATCTCATTTGCTCCCAAACTGTGAACATTCTCTACTTCAAAGTAAACATCGACATTGTATTCCTTGAGGATCCTCAAATACATCAGTGAATCAACAGTATTCCTTGCAAATCTTGTAATACTTTTAGTAATGATCATATCCAGTTTTCCTGCTCGAGCATCATCAATCATACGCATAAAATCTGATCTTTTATTGGTTGATGTACCCGTTATTCCTTCATCTGAATAAATGGCAACAAGTTCCCAGTTTTCATGACTGCCTATGTAGTTTTCATAATATTCACACTGTGTTTCATAACTCAGTTCCTGTTCGTCAGAATCTGTTGAAACTCTGCAGTATGCTCCAACTCTTATTTTCCTGTTCTGCCTGTCATTATATGATGGCTGGAACTTCTTCCTTGGAGCAATCACTTTAACCTTCGGTGCAGTTGTTTCATGTTCTTTGTCATCTCTGATAATATAGTTCACAATCTTACCTCCTTTCCTTAATAATTAATAAAAAGTTCAAGACCATTATTGAAAATACTCAGTATTCCTGTTTCATATACCTCAATCTTTTCAATAATATTCTTGAATTCACATTTTTCTATATTGCTTTTTAACTTCACATTTTCATACTCCTGTGAACTTTGCTGATTCAGATAGTCACAGATAAAGTTCTTGTAGTCACTTTCTGTATTCACATTTTGAAGTGCATTTCTGTTCAGTATTTCAAAATACTGTTCACTTGATTCACTGTTCCATCCTTGTATGTATTTGTCTTTCATATTGATAACTTCTTCCAGCAACAAATTCACATTCTTGACCAGAACACTTTCTTCGATTCGATATTTCTGATCTTCACTTACATAGAAGCATTCATTTTTTCGAGATCCATTCTTATCTCTTTTACCTCTGTAGATTTTTCTTTTTAAGGGAATACTGTCAATTCCCCAAAAGACCTTGTTTTTAAAAAACTGCTGTATCATTCTATTTTCTTTTGCCTTTTCTTTATCCATTAGAACTGTTTCCTTTCTACTTTTAATTTAAGATCATTTTTCAATGTGAACTGGATATCCAACGTTCCCACTTCAATCGAATCAACTAAAGTATTAAAGATTTCTTCATCCAGTGAAGTAATTTCTTTTGCTGATTCCAGACATTCAATGATGATCTGTGTCTGTATCACTTCAAATCTCTGATAGATTTTTTCATTGAGTTTACACTTTTGCATTTCAAAAACTGATTTGTCTACCAGCAACTCGTTATGCTTTTTCTTATAATCTTGCAGACTTATAAGATCTTTCTGATAATATCGAACAAGTGTATTGATAGAACTGCTTACTTTTTAAGTTCACGATTAACGAGATCAAGTTCACATCTGTCATCGTCATTTGTCGTAAAGTTCACAATATGTTTTTTATAGGCTTCCAGAACGTGAATATTTCCTTTGAGCTTATAGAAGATTTTTAAAAATGCATCGTCTATTTCGTCCGTTCCAATCATTTTTACTTCACATTTTTTTGCTGAAGTAACATGATTACTGCAACTCCAATATTCTTTATTCCTCAACACCCTTCTTTTAAAAGTTCCACCACAATGTTCACATTTTATTTTTGATGTCAGCAGATATTCTCTGTTTCCATCTGTCTGATTTTTATTGAACTTCAACTTGTTGTTCACAAGTTTTTCATTTGCCTTTTCAAAAAGTTCACGATCAATGATTTTTGGAAACACATCGTAAACATAATACTGTGCAAGTTCACCTTTATTTGTGACTAACTTATAAGGAAAGACATCAGGTGAATACTTTTTTTGAAGAAGCATATCTCCACAATACCTTTCATTTTTAAGCATTGATGAAACTGTGGACTGTGACCACTTTTTCTTTTTGAAATAATGTTTATTCAGATAATCCACAAGTTTTGTTACCGAAAAATCTTTATTCACATATTTATTAAAGATATCTTCAACAATCTTTGCTTCTTCTTCTATGACTTTTACTTCACCATCTATTCTTTGATATCCATATGGCAGTTTCGGTTGATTGTATCTTCCTTCTTTTGCCCTTGTACGAAATGCCCATTTTTGTGCATTTGAAATTGCTTTTGATTCAATTTCGGCACAGGCATCATAAACAGCAAGCATCATTTCACTTCCCATTTTTGCTGTATCAATTTTTTCTGTCATAAAATAAACGGAGACACCTATTGATTTCAGTTCTCTTACTACTGAAAGTGTCTCCGTTATATTTCGTGCAAATCGACTGATCGATTTAGTAATAATTGTATTTATAAGACCTTTTCGACAGTCCTCAATCATTTGAAGAAAACCGTCTCTTTTGTCCATTCTTGTTCCAGTTATTCCTTCATCTGTATAGATCTTAACCAGTTTGGAATTTTCAAGACTGTTGACATAGGATTCATAGAAATCAACCTGATTGTTATATGAATTAAGCTGATCTTCACTGTCTGAACTGACTCTTGCATAACAGCCAACAAGATTGATTCTGTTTACAAATCTTTCCAGTGGTTCGATAATGCGTACTTGTTTTTGACCTTGAGCCATTCTTAATAATCCCCTTTCTTATCACCACATACAGTACCACAACTTTTTCGAACTATCCATGATATTATTCACTTTATTTTGTGAATTTAAAAATGATATCTGACAAGTGGATTACATTCTTCTTCATACTTTTTCAGAACTTTATTGGCAACATTTTTAGTGATCTTTTTATAGGTGACAAGTTTCTTCAGGCATGTATATATGTAATAGTAATCAAAGATATCCATTCAATCAGTTAACCATGCCTTTCATCTGTAATGAAATTTCAGCTTCTGGCTGTGCATAGTAACTGTCTACTTTCAGATTATTTTCCAATGCAAAGTCAACAACATCCTGTTGCATTTGTTTTGAAAAAGAATCGGGTTCAATAAGTACCAGATGGTCACACTTTTCATTTTTTATGACATCTCCAATCTGTTTTTTAAATTCTTCATTCAGATTTGAAAGTTGAATAACAACAGCATGATCCAAGTCATACTTGGATACATATTCTCGTACACAATCATGAGTGGCTTCACTGTTTGAATTGCTTGTTACAAACAGTGGCTTGTTATTAACAGCTGATTCTAATGCACTGTTAATTACAGATTTCAAAGTATGAATCTGTCTTTCGTTGAATTTATTGAACACATCCTGAATAAGACGGCCACTGTCACGTTCATAGACTTCAAAGCCATTATCTTCAAATGCCTTAAGCAGTCTTCCATCATTGAATGCATTAGCAAACACGATGCATTCACCATCAGTAACAAATGTTCTGCTTGTTGTAAGATCCTTTATCGTATTCACAAACTTCTCTGGTTCATAAAAAGCATTGGAAAAATGAAAATGCAATTCTCCAGTAAGTTCATAATTGTTTTTAGCAGCGAATTCCATATATTCCTCTAACTGCTTCGAAGAAAGTTTATTTTCTTCCTGTGTTAAAATATGTACTTTTTTCATAAGATCAATCCTTTCCTTTATTAACACAATGATGACACCTGTAAAAAATACAGGTGTCACGATCTATCAATAAACGTATCGGTTCAAGTCTGTTTTCCAATGTCCAAACCAGCTTCTGTATAGGATCATCAAGAACATACGACACACGTGTCAAAGACCACTCCTCAATTGTTGCGACGGTTTGTTCACGCTCGACTGTTGAATAGAGTGAAGTATCATTTACGTTTTCATATCGGCAAAGGTCTATCCTCACCTTTTTATGATCAGTTGTTTCTCGCTCCAATACGAAACAGAGAAAAAAGTTCACATTTTATTGTGACCTTACATTTCTATATTCACATATTCTCTTGGCGCAACTATCAACGTGCTAGAAGACTTTTTGTTGCTGATTCAGACTATTCTGTTTTCAATGTCCTCCTGAAAGGAGATGCTTAATAACTCCCCTCATATATAACTGGACATTTTTTTATTACTTGATAACCCAATAAAAAAACAAGTTACTTTTTTGACTTATTTTTGATATTTTCTATTATTCTTTTTTTACGTTTATGTATTGCTGGTTGAGAAACACCCATCAATGCAGAGAGTTCTCTTTCTGTTTTATTCTTGATAAGAAGATTCGTAATAAGATTCTTATCTTCTTCTGAAAGTTGATTAATTATATTCATTACATTTTCAACTTCTTCATTGACATTAAAAGTATCATATTGATTATTACTGTCAGCAATCTTATCTACAAGCGCTGTATTATTATTATCTAACTGATCTAAACTGGATACTTTAAACTCACTTCTCTTTTCTTTTTCACGTTCCTCTTTTTTAAATGAATTGTAACAAGTTTTATATACTTCTTCCGATACCTCATGGTATTGACCTTTTATTTTAAAATAATAGTGTTTGTTTCCTTTAAGATCTCTTTTGATCCAAAAATAGTTTCTTTTATAATCGTTTTCCATCCTATCTTCCTCCTGTATTTTTTGGCTGAAGATAATCAGGAGGAGATCTGATTTTATGCACAAATGCATCCCCCTTAATAGACAATGTCTAAAGCAGGACATAAAAAAAGTAGTGCTTTAGACTTCGTCTAATTTCACTACCGATACGATTATTAATTTTTCATAGTAATTTACGTATTAAAAAAGGGTACAAATTCAAAAAAATAAATTTGGTTGTACCCTTGATAACTGAATTTTATATTTTTAACTACTTATTCATTTTTAAGAACTGGATCACTATAGCTTATTGCATCTCCATGAATTTCTCCATTAACCATTGATAAAGCAATCTCAAAAGATTGGGTATATTTTCTTTCTAAAACATCTAGAAATTCAATAACTACATTAACCATACAATTTTCGAAATTTTTAGCATCATCAAAGCACCATGTAGTTGTGAATTCTTGATCAACCTTTATAACAGGTGTTCTATTAGGTTCTACTCTTTTAAAACTAACAATTTTATTTAAAATATTTGTTTTACCATTTGATTCCGGATATGTTCTAAAAGATTTTTCTAACCCATCATTTTTAAATGTTAAATCTATAAAAAATAAATTATTTGATAATGAAGAACGATTTGCTTCTACAAATGTGAAATATGGTCTTTCATGTAATCTATCCTTATCTTCTTGTGTTAATACTGCATTCTTTGGAACATTATCATTCATACACTTAATCTCCTCCTTATAATAGTCGTAATTAATAATCACTTTTTTTATAAAATATAAGAATTGTTTCATTTCCTTTTCTTCTTTTTTTAAAACACTTAGTAAGAAATAGGATTCAAATAAATTATATATATAAATTAAAAATCTGTATGATAAATAAACCACTAGGATTACAAAGAAAATTGCAACTGCAATAATTAAAAGATCATAACCATTTTTAAAACTAAAATCTGATTCACTTAGAAACCATGTAAAAAAAGCAGTTACAAGAATTGTTAAAAATGAAACATATGTACCAACATTAGATTTATTTGATATTTCTAACGAAATATTATTTATATCATCTCTAACGAATTTATAAATATTTATTACTTTATCTTTAGAATACTAATTCATATTTTTCTTTAAAAAATTTATTCTATTTTTTTCTAATAAGTTTTCAATTGTCTTATTAACAGTAGGAATTTTGACCTTATTGAAAAATACTTGATAACCTACTTTTGATATATCATTTTTCTTTTTTATTTTATTTACCAAAATAATTTCCCCTATTATTACAACAGCAAATGTAAGACACATAAATACTGCTAAAGTAATTAAATATTTCGATATTGCATATGAACTAGTTAGACTAAATTTCTCAATATTGAAATCATTTTTAATAACCTCATATAAATAATAAACAATTAAAGTAAAATAAACTAGAAACACTTCTAAATGATAAATATGTGGGTATATTCCTCCTAAATCATTTATAATTGCTTTTTTTGTACAAGTTTCATCAAATTCCTTATAAAATTCGTCTACGTTTTTTAAATCTTTATTCAAATTAAATTTCTCCTTTTCCTTTATTAAAACTATTTAACCCAAATATCTATTAACAACTTAAAATATTTATAATTAAATAACAAAATATTTTCCAATACCTTGTTGTTTTATATCATTTTAAAACCTCTTCTATTTATAAGAAGATATCTTCTAAGTCAAAAAATCATATTTTAATTTTCTTGATAATCAAAGGATATTTCACAAACAGTCTTCTTAATAACTAAATATCATCAATGTAATAAAACATTGATGATATCGAAGCCATTATATACTCTAAATAAAATTAACACTTTTTATATCGTGCTAAACTTTCTGGCTCCTTTTCTTGTCCAAAAATAATAGCACATGCACTATTAACAGAAGAAATAGCTAAAAATGACATTAGAAATGCAAACGAATTTAGAAAAAACTTTTTTCCATTTTTCATATTTAAAATCTCCTTTCACCTAATTTAATTACATAAAAAGAATATCACCTATTATGTTTTTCATAAATAGAGTATGGTTAAAACACAATTTTCACATATAAAATGCATATACTTTCGCCTTTTATGACTATCATTATACATTTTTATATCATTTTTGTATATTCTTAATCACATTTCTAATATTTATGTATATTACAATTTAATAAATTAAAAATATACTATATTCATAATCAATTATTAATAAGGTGATATAAATATGACAAATAAAAACAAATCAGGTTTACAAAACGCTAGAGAGAAAGCAAAAATGAATTCCCTTGAATTAGCAGCATTATTAAAAGTCAACGAAAGTGTTTTAAAAGGTTGGGAAGCAGGTGGAGGAATTATTCATTTAGATACAGTAATAAAACTGATGAATATTTTAGATACATCTTCTGAAATGATACTATTTAACGAAAATAGAAAAGGTCTAAATATTGAAACGTTAACAAATGAACAACGTGATGTTATTTTCGATTTATATAATTTAATGAAGGATAATAAATAAGTGGAGAATATATTATGGACATAGCAGATAAAATAAAATTTTTAAGAACAAATATACTAGATATTAGTCAAGATAAATTCGCTAGAAAAATAGCTGTTACAAGAGCAACTATAAACAATTGGGAACAAGGATTATCAACACCAACAATAGCTCATATTAAAATGATTGCCCTCGTTTGTAATATAACAACTGACTACTTAATAAAATGTGATCACCCTTTAGAATTATCTGTTCGTGATATCAATAATGAAGAATACCAAATATTAACGCAATTAATCAATTATTTTAATAATGTGAATAAGGTTAACAATGAATAAAAAAATATATAATATTTTGAAAAACAATGATATTAAAATAGATGAAGATTTATTTTATTATGGATGGGCAAATTTTACACATTATTTTGCATACTTAATTTTTACTTTTATATTAGCTTTCTATTGCAATTGTTTTAAACAAACAATTATTTTTCTTTTATTATACATTCCATTACGAAGATACATTGGCGGTTTTCATTTCTCAAGTAATATAATATGTATATTTTTTTCTACCTTGATTTCTATAATCCCACCTTTGTTATCTAAACAACTTTTTGTGAGTTTTAGACTAGTTATTTTAACAAGTTTAATTCTACTAATTGAAACTTTTTTAATAGCACCTGTTGATCACAAAAACAAACGATTGACAAACAATCAAATTAATCTATATAAGAAGAAATCTATCATAATCGAATTTTTATATATTGGATTTATTATTATATCTTATAAATACTCAATACATACATTAATAAATATTATTTTTTCAGTTATTGTTATTTCATTGATAAGTTTATCTGTCTCATATATTAAAAGAATATTTTCATAACATTTATAATTTGATAAAATAATTTTAAGAGGTGATGATGGTAATGATAAATATTCTAATTTATGATGATAATCAAAAAGATATAGATCAACTTTTACAATGCATAGAAAAATTTTTTATCAAAGTAAATTTACAATATCAAATTCATATTTGTAAAAACAAACCTGATTTATTACAAAATATAAAAAAATCTGATTTACTTTTTCTAGATATGGAAATCAATGAAGAAAATGGTATTGACATCGGATTGGAACTTCAAGGGCTTAAACATGATTGTAGAATCATAATAACAACAAGTTATTCAAAATATGCAATTGATGGATATAAAATACATGCAGACAGGTATTTTATAAAGCCTATAAATCAATTGGAATTTAATTTAGAAATGGAATCAGTAATAAAAAAATATATTAAAAAATCAATCGGCTTTTATGATTCAAAAATAAGCAACCATAAAATTTTTGTTAAAGATATACTTTATATAGAATTTGTAGATAGGAAATCAACTATACACAAATTGGATGGTAACACAATTATTACAAATTGCACCTTAAAATACTGGTATGATAAACTTAATGAATTTGGTTTTGCATACCCATATAAAGCATTTTTAGTAAATCTTGAGTATATTAGTGCATTTAAAAAAAATGAAATTATTTTAATCAATAACGAGAGCATTCCACTTTCTAGACACTATAAAAAAGAATTTGATCAAAAATATAATGATTTTTTACATGAAACATTATGATTATTATTTCTAACATAATTTCTTTTATTCTAATCAGTTACATAGCAAATTCTTTTTTAACTTTAAAATATTCAAAAAACAAATCAATAATTATTTTATTATTATCAACTACAATTGTATGTCTAACCAATTATAACGGTGCTTCTCCATTGAAAAGTATAATTTTATTAGCAATATATTTTATCTATGTTTTTGTTCAATATAACGGACGGATAATACAAAAAGTAATGACTATAATTCCTTATTTTTTAATCCAAATTTTATCAGAAATACTTGTTGCATTTTGTTTAAATAATATTTTATTTATAAAAATAACTCGAGATACTTCCTCTCGTGGATTTATATTTGGAACATTTTTTTCATATGCTATTTTAACGCTTTTTGTTTTTATCTATGTTAAAATCTTAAAATATATTAAATCTGAATACTTACCAAAATATACGTGGTTAGCATTTATACTTCCAATCATTACTATTATTTTATTAGTAACTATGGGCGATTATTTTGATTTGTTGCATACTAATCCACAAATCCTTATTACTACAGTAGGATTAGCAATATCAAATATTATATTTTTCTTTATTTTTATGTTAGCTATTAACTCCACAAATATGAGGCACAAGCTTCAAATTGCAAAACAAAAAGAGGAATTATTTAATTCTAAATTAGACCTATTATCCCAACAATATGATAATAATTTCCGCTTTTTACACAATCTGCTTCATACTTGTAATCAATTAAATTCATTATTTAATGATTCGAATTACTCAGAAGCAACTAATGTCTTGAATAAGCTATCTAATACAGCATATAAAGAATTCAATGCAATATACAGTAACTCATATATTTTAAACTATATAATAAATAATAACCTATCAAAAATCATTGAAAATGATATTGATATTAAAACCGTAATTGAATATAGCGATTTTGATAATTTAGACTACCATACACAACTGATTTTATTTGAATACATTATAAATCTATCTATTGATTCTTGTATACAAGTTACTACTTCTGATAAAATTATAATAATAAAATCAGTAAAAACAGCAAATAAAATTATTTTAAAAATATTGTATTCTTGTTTATCAATTAATGAATTCAATATCAAAAAAAATATTAACGAAATCTTACTAAATAAATATAGTTCTTTAAGTATTAAAAAGCTTAATAATTCATATGCAAGCATTCTGATATCTTTTGATATTCCCAGTTGATTTTAAAATCAACAAAAACAGTATAAAAAATAGATAATTTTATAAAATTAATTTAAAAAATTAAACTCTAAAATTAGATTCTTCAAAATACTTGAATACCCTAAAATAAAAGGATTCATTGGCTAAAACTAATGTGGACCCCATGTCAAGGACAATAAATAAAAAAGTACTTAAATTTGAATAAAAATGAATATATTCTCAAGGTATAAAAAACCAGGAGGATATATTTTTATGTCTAAATATTGTAAATATATAATTATAAAAGATAATGAATTAAAAATTTTAAAAACTAAAAGAATGACAGATCTAGTTAAAAGAGAACTGGGTGTCTTTGATTATCGTGATTATCTGTTTGAAGAAGATCTTTCAATCTATCTTCTTGTAAAGGATTTAAGCATTTATGATGATGATACAACTATTATATATAGAGGGTATTTGAATGATTGTGATGGTGTATTTAATGGAACTGTAATCTTTACTAAGATGGATGAACTTGGTTATGTATCTCTTTCAAATAATGATGTTGATTTAATCCTTAAACATTTATGCAAGCTACCTAATGGGTTATTTGAAATGAGATATTCTATTGATAACACTTATCAATCTTTTGATTGTTAAGTCCTTATTTAGATTTTGTCTGACCTGTTTGAATTTTGCTTTATATTCAGCAGGTTCTTTTGTTATATGATTCAATGGATAGTTTCCTGTCTTGTAATACTCAAAATATTCATTTGGTGACAGTTTAGCCAGTTTGTATTGATAACGTTCATTATTGTAATAATCAATGTAGCTATCAATCACTTCTTTTAATTCATCATACGTTGATGCTGCATTTATATATTTGCCAACCTCATCTTTCATATGTCCAAAGAATGACTCTTGGGGAGCGTTGTCCCAACAGTTTCCTCTTCTTGACATTGATTGTCTTATTTCTAAATCTTTTAGAAGATCAATAAACATAACGCTTGTATAATGAGCACCCTGATCACTATGAATCAATGCATCAGTATGAATGTTATGTTTATGATTTTCAAATAGCTGATTTATTGTTTCTAATACAAAATCCTCTTCCAATGAAGATGACAATACATATGAAAGAATTTGTTTTGTAAAACCATCTTTTACCACAGAAAGATAAGCTTTTGAACGTTTTTGACCATAAAATAGATAGGTAATATCTGTTTCTAACACATATCCAGGTCCATATTCATCAAAATGCCTTTTTAAAATATTATCCGCATAATTTGATGTCTTCAATGCTTTAGCCATTCTTCTTGCAGGATTTGCTTTCCTTATAGGACAAAATAAATTAAATTTTTTCATCAATCTTGTTATTTTCTTATGATTCATCAAGACTCCCATATGAAGAAGACGCATATGAATACCACGTCTGCCTTTATCATAACCTTTAAAATTGTAGGCCTCTAAAATCAATTCGAAGTCTTTAAGATCCTGTTCTTCTTTCTTGTTATATGTTGATGATAAATCGTTTTTCCTTTTTTTCCATGAATAGAATCCACTTCTTGATACTCCGGCATTTTCGCAAAGATACGAAACTGTTAATACATTATTTTTTGAGTTTAAAGTTCTATCGATAAGTTCATATTTTTCTCTTACTGTTTGTTCTTCGATTGTTTTGAAATTTGCTTTCTGTTGATAAATCTCACTCTTTTTAAAAAATCATTCTCCTGTTGGAGAACCTTGTTCTTATGTTTCAATCTTTCGATCTGTTCTTCTAAAGATAGCTCTTTGGTAGATGGTCTACCTGAATTATCTTTTCTTGTATCTTTAAATCCTTCTACTCGTTGAGTTTGTTTTTTTAAACGCTCAGTAAAAGTATTTCTTCGTTTAGCTCCTAATACATTTGGATCAAATCCATATTTTTTAAATATTTCAATAGGTTGTATTCCATTTTGATAATCAATCCAGTAAAGTTCTTTGAATTCTTTTGCATAAGTTATACTTTTATTAGAAACTTTCTTTACATATGGATTCTTTTCAAGTTCTTTAACCTGTTCTTCTGTAAAATAATTAACCCCCATAAACACACCACTATTCCTTCAATTATCATAATACACAAAATAAAAGCCCTGTAAAACAGGACTAAGCACCAAAGTACTTTTTTTCTTGTGTCCGTTTTACAGGGTCCATTTTAAACCAATAAATCCTTTTATTTATCTATATAATCAAGTTGTTTTTTTAAAGATTGATATTTCTCTACAAATTGATCGTCACATCCAATATAATCATAAGAATATGTTTGTTTTAAAGTCAATGAATCATTATCATAATCATTTATACTTTCATTTCTATCTCCTACATCAAATGCGCCAAAATGAGCACTTGAAAACATATAAGTATTTTTTACGTTTGCATTTTTTGATTTTTTTAAAAATACGATATATTCCCTTAAAGGAACCAGCGGTTTCGATCCCTCGATGTAGCCAACAGATGTTTGATCAATTACATATGTCATATCATAAATATTTACCGTTTGTTTAACTTTACCCTTGTATGTTTTTAAAACCTCACATTCATTAACTATTCCATTGCCTGCTATCTTCTTTTTTGAAGTATTTTTTACTTTTAAAATATAATCTGATTGATCAACAAGTTGCGCCATTGATGTTACTTCTTGATCATTAATCATTTTTTTTGCTGTATCAGGATATAGTTTTAAAAAATCTTGATTGCTCATCGTTGTATACTTAAAATTATTTTCAATATCAAAATATTCTATTCTATGAAATTTATTCTTTCCATAAAATCCTAATCCTGCAAATAACACTAAACAGCAAAGACAAAACATCCTCAAATATTTAATCATTGCTTATCTCCGTTAAAGAATCTTTAATTCTTCCATTTTCTATAAAATAAATTTCATCACATAGTAAATTTAAATCATCTAAATCATGACTTGCTAATAATATAATTTTGTCTTTGTTCTTTTCTTCTTTTATAATTTTATGAACATCCTTTAACCCATTTCTATCTATTCCATTAGTTGGTTCATCAAGTATAATTATTCTTTGATTTTCCATAATTGCTTGAGCAATCCTCAGTCTTTGCTTCATTCCCAAAGAATATTCTTTATACTTTTTATCACCAGCATAATCCAATCCTACACTTTTTAAAACATCATAAATATGTTGATCATTCTTTTCATTATTTAACCTATATAACATTTCTAAATTTTCAAAACCCGTCAAATGTGGATAAAAACCCGGATTCTCAATTAGTATACCAATTTGGCTCAAATCAAATTCTTCTTTAAGAATTGATTTTCCATCAACTTTTACATCCCCTTTTGTTGGATAAATAAGTGTTGTCAATGCACGAAATAACATTGTTTTCCCTGAACCGTTTCTTCCATAGAATCCATAAACATTACCACTTCTAAATGTAAGATTAATATTATCCAATATTATTCTTTTATTAATCGTTTTTGAATAATTTTCAATCTCTAATATCATATTTTATTCCTCCTAACAGATCCCTAGAAATATAAATTTTTTTTATAAAATGTAATACAAAGCATATACAAGGAAGTGTTAAAAAATTAAAAGAGTAATTATAGTATAAAGAAATAATAGGAAATAAACTACTTTTTAATATATTTAGCAAAACCAATAGTAAAGTTAACTCTATAAGAAATGATATAGTATATTTTTGAATAACAAGTGAAACAAGAATAAGTAACCAAATATAAAACATAATTTCAATATAATATTTGCAAAACAATTCTAATATACCCACATCAAATTTAAACGGTATTCCTGTTAATATCATCAATCCAATTATTTGTACTACTATAAAAGACGTTGTGTAAATTGTATGCTCTTTAATAAAACACAAAAATATATTTTTTAAAAAATTATTCCTGTTTTTATATCTCAAATCAAAATAATTTAGTTCTACATATATTTTTTTTGATATAAAAAATACCTGAATCAAAATTGGAATAAGCCATAGTATATTTACAAATTGGTCACTACCAAAAAAGATAAGCGCTTGATACCACCAATTATCTGTATATACTTCGGAAAGATATATACTTTTTAAATAAGTTACGGCTAGTAAAATTAATAGATATATCAAAAAATCTTTTTTATTCACAAATTTCATTTTGTTTTATTATATAATCCCTTTCCTTCATTTTTTTTGATGTTACAAAAAGTAAAACAATATCCAATGTACACATAAATGAAAAAATAAATGGATAAAAGTGATAAACATATGGTAGAACAAGAATTGCATCAAAATCAAAAATATAATGTTCCATATAAAAATAGCTAAAGTGTCCTAATAAAACATCCAAACAAGCAAATACTAATAAAAAAATACTAGTAGAAATAATTCTGTTATTAATCCATACATTAAGTAATCTAATAATAGCCAGCATAACTGAAAAAATTAAAGTTATATTCAAAATTACTAGCATAATCAAAATAATATTGTTGATAAATTCCTTTGTATTTAATATGAATATGGGCAAATGAAAAATTAATAGTAAAATTACTGACATAATTACTTCTTGTTTCATACTTTTTATTATAAAATTTGACACCGACTTATATCTAAATATAAAAGTGTAATGATTTATTTCTTCAAATAAAAGATAATCTATAAAAAGAATAATAATAAAAATGCAGTATCTTATAGGAACTTGTCCCATTTTTGCAGTATACAACTTTAAAAAATTATGATCTATATTATATCCAACAGCTATACCCAAAAGAATCATAATAACTATCCCAATATAGAACAATGAATTACAAAAAAATCTTTTCATAATATATCACCTTTCTTTGTAATTAACAAAACTGGTGTAATAGCTATTAAAGAAAGTACAATATATAAAATAATACTTTGATAAACCGAGAACGATGAATTTGGCTGTAACTGCTTTATGATTGAAAACTGGCTGATACCAATAAAAGAAAACACAACCTCAAGTACAATCATAATAAGGGTAACTTGAAAATAAATAATTAATTTTTGCTTTGTAAAAAATGAAAAAGAATAAGAAATTGTTGCAAGTAATCCTATAATTACTGACTCATGCAAACTAATTAAAATAATAAATAGTACAGGATTATAATATCTGATAGAATCTAAAAAAAACTCCGGTGCTATTACTCGATCATACGGTAATTCTTGAAAATTTGATATAAGATTTCCACTACCAAAAATGAAACGTAGTGTTAAATAATTTAATATGAAACCTACAAAACAAATTATAAAAGTTGTAATAAAAGATAGAAATAATCTAGAAAAAATATTTTTTCTAATATTCAAACGTGTATATAAATAATTATTGTACCCTAAATGTTTATCATTCCAACTCGTATCTGATAAAACAAGAGAAGTTAGAATCGGTAACGCTATTATTACCAATGACATTATAGTTACCTCATTATTATATAAAATAAACTGATATTCACCCGTTTTCAAAATCATATTTGGTGAATAGTGATTAATTACCAAAATTACATGAATCGCATTGATTAACAAAACACCAATAATACAATAATATAGCTCTTTCTTTCTTAATAGAATTTTAATATTATATTTAAACTCTTTCATAGCTTCTCTACTTTTTTATAATAATCATCGAAATATTCAATATTACGTTTTCTATTAAAAAAATATACTATTTAAATTATTATATTTTGTGCTATAATTTGTATTTCTTATTTTTTTGTCATATAAATTAATCAATTTTAATTGTTTCCTGTATTGTATTATTTTTTTATTCATATTTTAACTCCATTCATCAATTGATATGATATTTATCATTAAATAAGAATAAGAAATTTTTACAAATTTCTTATTCTTTAATTTATTTATTTGTAATCGAAAGTACCTGTAATCATATTACTGTTTAATGACCAATTATGATTTCTAAATCTAGCTGTCATTGGTGTTCCAGATCCAAATGTTCCTGTATAGTTAACACGATATGTAGTACCTGTTTGTGTAACTGTTGTTACGCTACCATAACTTCCCCCATTATTTTTTGCTGAAAAAGATACAGCATCCGGTTCTTTCTTAGTCAATCTTACAGTACCATAATTGGTTGTTTGTGTTTTACTTTTTGAAGTAACTGTTTTATATCCTTGTGCTGTTGGTACACTAGAATTAATACTCGCTGTAGCAGCAGAGACTCCAGTTAAACTAGATGCTATAATTCCTAAAGAAACTAAAATTCTAAATTTGTTTTTTTTCATAACCTTTACCTTCTTTCGTATTAAATTATAAAGTCTAGACTTCTTACAAGTCCATTATCTAGACTTCTTACAAGTCCATTATCTAGACTTCTTACAAGTCCATTATCTAGACTTCTTACAAGTCCATTATATGAAAGCGCTATATATAATGTAAATATATTTTGTTTAAGATGCACAATTTATGATTAACAGGTAATTTTTTTCCAAATTCTATGCTCAAAATAATCTTTTTCTCTTACAATTAATGTATGTCATTCATATAACTTGCTTCTTAACCATCCTATCTATAAAATTACTCTTTTTTAAGTATAATGATTTTATAGATATCTATATAAAAAGAAATGAGGTATAAGTATGAAAAATATTATTAATTGTTTTCTTAAAGTAAATTTAGGTTTTATTTTTGTTATATCATCAAATCTATCAAATGTATCTGCATTAGATTATACTAACGATCAAGATACTATCTTTCCAAAAGAAGAAGTGAATGAACTGATAACTAAAGCAAATAATTTAGAAATCAACCGTGATGATAAATTAAAAACTCGTACAGCAACAGGAACATATCCTACTAGAAAAGGAGTTATTTTAGTTACTGATGATGCCTATAAAGGTGTTATTAAAACAGGTCACTCATCAATAATATATACTTCATCTACTGTAGTTGAAGCAAATGAACCAGGTGTAGAGATTGGTCCAAATAATTGGAATACATCCAAAAATCAAGCTTATGCAGTAACAGTCAAGGATACAACATCCAAACAAGATGTATCGGCTGCAGACTATTGTTATTCACAATTAGGAAAACCATATAATTGGAATTTTTATAGAATGGATTATAGAGATAAATTTTACTGTTCCCAATTAATTCGTTCTGCTTATTTAGATCTATATGATATTGACTTAAATACTGGGGACTTTGATATATTAACAGGGAAAGCAATTCATCCAATGGAACTTGTTAACACAAGTAAAACTAAATTAATTTATCGTAAAAAATAATATTATTTATGTAAAAAAGGCGAAAAATCGCCTTTTACTTTATAAGAATGGAGAGATTAAAATGAAAAAAATAATTAAAACATTTATAATATTTACTATTGGATTTAATTGTATAGCATGTAATCCAAAACGTAATAATTACTCTATTTCTGTTATTGATACATCATCTACAACCAATAAAAGTCAAATAACATTTTATGATAGCAATTTAACCAAAAAGAATATTTATAAATATAATTATGCCGAATTAGGAACACACTTTTATCAACCACAGTATAAAAATTCAAATATTTATTTAGTGCCAAGAGGTATTGGAAATAAGCATGATGCAAAAAAGATTATCTCAATTAATAAAAAAACAAAACAGGTTCATGAGATATATGTTAATAAAAATAACATTCAGTGTGTATCAGTTTCAAAAAGATATCTTTATACATCTAGCAATTTAAATATGATTTCGTATCTGACACAATATGATATGAAAAATAAAAAATATAATGATCTCTCACTCAATGACCAATACTTAAGTTTAGTTTTTTCTACAAATAAATATGTGTACTGTTTTGTAAACTCTTTAAATAAAGAATTCATATATTCAACTCTTCAAATATATGATCATAATTTACAACCAATAAAAAATATTGATATAACTACAATAGGTAATTGTCAAAGAAAATATATCATTTATAAAAATAAAGCTTATATTCCTGTTTCGTATGACATGAACGATCAAAATATTTCTAAACTAATTATTTTAAATTTAAAGACTAATATAATTGAAAACATTATTTCTTTTGAAAATACATCATATATTGGTGAAATTGTTAAGTATAAAAAGTATTTGTTAATATCTCACACTAATGAAGTGTCTTTAAACAAAGCAAAATTTACAATATTTAATCTAAAAAATAATAAGTTCAAAACTATAAATTCGAATATTTGTATAAAATCTATGGCAATTAAAAATAATAGTCTTTATACTGTCGATTCTTTAAATTATATATACAAATTTGACTTATTAAACGATATGAAACTCGTAAAAAAAATAAAACATACTTCTCCTAAAAATATGTATCTATCTACTATTGCTTCTTAAATATAATTATCAATTTAAACATAAATAATCTATCTAGAACAATATGTTTTTACGTGATATAATAAGCTGTTTATTATAATTAACAACAAATTCAAATATTTAAAATTACGTTGAAAATATCGACATATTTTACATTTAAAAAAAGAATAATTCAAGTCTAAAAAATAAAATTTTTCATGCTATACTGATAGTAAAGAAAGAATTTATTATGTTCATTTTTTAGTTATACTTTACTATAATAAAAATATTAATTTATTCGTAGGAGGTGCAAAAAAATAACTAAAAAATTAATTAAATGCTACATATTTTCTGATTCTATAAAAGAAGCTTTTCCCACCAGAAAAAATTCATTTAAATTGACAGATTTTCTTAATACAACACATATCATAAATAACTCTTGTTATTATATATTTTATATAAAAAAGGTTGACCAGTTTATATATAAGAAACAAGATATTTATTATAATACAATATAGTTATACTATATTTAACTACAATTATTCGGTAAAACTAGTGATATTTAATAATGTATCCCTAAAATTTTTTCTATTTTGAATTATTTCACCCGAATTGACCTATTTTTTTACATAATTCATATTGAGAACATATTATAAAAAGTCCTTGTATATCAAGGACTTTATAACTTATTAAATATCTATTACTCATTTAATAAGTTAGGATATTTAAATATTTACTATGAAATGAAAAAATGTAATTTTATATCTATTTATATTTATGAGTAAATTTATCTAGAAATAGTTTGGGAGTTAAATAATACATTTGTAATAATTTTTGAATCTCATCTGTATTATTTGTTGCATTGGAAATACTTGTCAAACTCTTAGTAAATTTTTTGATCGCGTCTCTAATATTATTCATCTCTTTTTCTCCTATAATAACCATATTACCACTAGGAGACGCATCATTAGCAAATGTATACGACTTATGAATTAAAATAGGAACATAGTCAATACTTCTATCCGTTGAACAATACTTATTAGTAAACCATTGCGATGATGATAATAACTGAGCACAATCGTCTTTAGATATTTCTTTACTAATTGCACCACTTTTGCATTCAATTACAAATGCCATATTATTATCAACAAACCAAAGATTATCTGGACCTCCATCACCATACTCTTTTTCTGGTCTACAAGAATCAAATCCTAGTATTTTTCCTAATTCATGTATCGCCTTTTCAAATCTTTTTGGAGCATTATAATCCACATCATTGGCGATGAATTTCAAATCATCCAAAACGCTTTCTACATATATAATATACCCATTTGAATCTTTACTTTTAATATTTTTATATTCTAGAATATTTTCAATCCTATCAATCATTTTTATATTTCTTATATTTCTTATACCATCCATTGGAATCAAAAGACTAGTATTCTTTTCATGCGCAGATTGCATAAGCTTATGAGCACTAGCTGGATCTTGTAAATAGAGATACTCTGCTTTTTCCTGCATAATCCAACCACAAGTATCTTTATCATCATTTTGCAAAAGTGTATTGAACGAAGAACTTGCTTCTTCATAATTATGTTTCAAAGCACAATTAAAAGCTTTTCTTTCTACTATTGCATCATTTGAGAAAGATAACTTACTATCATAATCAACTTTATTTAAATGTGACTTACCTATACTAACCCATCTCTCATTTTGTTCTAAACATAAATCAAGGGTTTCAATAATATCGTCTAAAGATTGATTATATAATTGATCATACATTGCTAACGATAACTCAAATTGTTTTTGTGTTGCTGGACTGAAATATTTATCTCCATTAGAATTATATATTATATTTATGAGATCTTTCCTCATTAATACTATTGAGCAATAGTCTTCATTTGATCGTACTCCTCTTCCCATACCTTGTTCTATTTTTTGAATCCTATTCTTAATGGTTTTTTCATTTAGATTTAAACAGGATTCTTTGATGATATCATATTGTTTTCGACCTGTAGGTAAACCATCTATTACTAAAATTCTACAACTATCATCTGGTAAATCAATACCTTCATATCTATTAACAACAACATCAAGACCTCTTGTTTTATCTCTTATCATATTTAAACTTTCACCTGTATAAATATGATCCGCAACATCATTCCAAAAGTTAGCTCTTATATTTGATGGAACAATTACTATCACTCTATATTTTTCAGATAATTCCTTTAATTTATTTTTTAATGATTCATCCGATATCTCTGGATTTAATGCTTGCGGATATAAAATCATCCTATCTCCTATATCAGACGCTTTTTTAGGAACTATAGATTTCTTTAAAATATCCTTTTCTACATCAAAATTAGAAATTAAAACACTATCGTCACTTAATGTTGCACTCATATATATCCTTCTTTTTGCAGTTGCAAATTTCTTTATTTTATGTATTGGTATACACTTTGGTGATATTTCAATGCGATCATTCGATATTGTACAATGGCATAATTCAAATATATTTTCTATTAACGGTAAAACAAAAGCATAGCAGTCTCGATATTTTGATATTAGATTCACAACCGCTTCTTTTTTATCTTGCCATTTCCAAAATGGAATAAGCATCGGCATAGCTAAAAAATCATTACCTACTATTTTATTAAAATTCATTTTATTTTGCCTTGCTAATTCATCTGCAAATAATAAAACTATATCGCTGTACAATTTTTTATTATCACTTCTATTGATAATTAAGGTACTTTGATCCTCTGCTATCTCCATACATCTATGTACATCATCTATCAAGAATGTTCCTACATCTATGTTATTTTCATATCTTAATCCAAAAATAGATTTTCCATTTATTAATTTATGCATTGTAATTATTAATATTGCTTTTTTTTGCATGAATTTTAAATCATTTGGATCAGTTGTAACATTTATTCCTAGATCTTTTGCTTCAGTTTCAACTTGTTCAACCAAATACTTATCTGGAACAATATATACACTTTTCTCATTCATTTCATTCATACAACTTTGTAAAATTAATAATGCAACTACAGTTTTTCCACTTCCTGTATTCATTTTTATAACGTTATCTTTGTTGTTTCTCTGATCAAACCATTTATCTAACACTTCCGATTGAACATCTCTTAAATAACCATTATATTTTTTCGATTTATTTAAAAGTGAATTAAAAATTGCCCGAGGATCTATCTCCTTACTATCTTGTGTCATAAGCATTGATAAGTCTATTACCATATTAACCTCTCCTCCTTTTTATAATAATATCATATCATTTTATTTTCCGCTTTGCTTATATTTATAAATATATTTTATGAATATCCAATTTATTAATATTTTTATTTTCTGAAAAATCATTAGAAAACAAGTTACAGGGATGATCTATCTGCACCATCCTTATGCACTTATATAATTACATCTATCCCAAGATAAAGATCAATTAAAAAAATACATATTAGATGTATTTCCGTTGTTTTCTCTTTTTCTTGGGATTTTTATTATGAGTTCTTCTTCTACAAGTATCTTTATTTGTTTTCTTACTGTTCTTTCTGATAGTCCTGTGTCATTAACAATTGTTTTAACCGATGGGAAACAAGACCATGTTTTCCTGTTTGCGTATCGTAGTAATGCTCTATAAACCATTCTTCCTGCTGGAGTTACATTGGCACTTGATACTTTTGTATAAAAATACATATAATCCTTATTCAACTTTGACACCCGCCTCATTTATTATTTTTTTAAGATCAAATTTTATATTGTCATCTTTTTCAAACCTATATTTTAAAATTGATGTAATCTTATTTATATCTGCATATTTAACTTCTCTTTGCACTCTTTGATTAACTTGATATTCCTTGTCCAATTTTATATTCCACTTAATGAATAATCTTAAAACTGTTTTCATTGGATGCATTCCAGTCTTCATCAAAATAAAATGACCCTTTGGCATACTCTTTAATTCATCTGTTGTCATAAGAGGTCTTTCTATCATTTGTAAAGACTGTGATGGATCATTTTTTCCTTTACTAACTGATCCACTCATAACCGTCTTTGACCCAAGATTTTCACTCATTACTTTTGCTGTTTCTGAATTAGGTGCAAAACCGCCAAATAGTGTATCCTGACAGTTATCCACAATAATACTTGCTCCTTCTTTTCCATAATTTTTCTCTAACTGTGCTAATGATTGAATTATTGCTACTATGGAAATATTTCTTGATCTCGATGCCGAAAACATCATTTCTGCTGATTCGATTTTAGGGATAGTTCCAATTTCATCTAGATACATAATGACCTTTCTTTTTAATCTTCCACCCTGACTATCAGCACACGCCAACATTTCACGATAATACTGTTGAATAAAAAGAGAAATCAAAAAGTGTTTTGTGTTATCTTCTTCAGGCATTACTAAAAAGATTGCAGATTTTTCACTGCAGAATTTTTCTATATCAACTGTAGTTTCAAAACATAATATCTGTTCAATTTCAGAATCAATAAATGCATTTAAACGAGATAAAACAGTAGAAAGAACAGACATCATTGCCTGTTCTCCTGTATTCAAAGCAGCTCCAGCAAACCACTTTGCTTTATGGTTATCAGGCAAATAATCAAGCAGGATCTGAAACTGTGTTTTCCCTTTTATTCCAGAAGGTTTCAACAGATCCTGAACAAGTTTAAATACACTGACGATATGTCTTTCTCCATCATCACAAAATTCAGAAATAATTAAAATGATACTTGTAAGAAGTCCCTCTGCCGAATCATAAAAGAATGAATTCTGACCATAGCTTGATGCACTTTCTCCATCAGAAAAAATAATTGTTTTAGCAATTATTTTGGCGTACTTTTCTGTCTTGGCTTTTAAAGACAAATCATTTCTGTTTTGTTTGTACTGATCCATATATTTATTGACCATATGAAGCATATTGTTCCCATCTGAAAAAAGGGGGTTTCTTAAGTCAATAACTGAAATATTGTACCCATAATAATCATGAGCAATTCCACCATAATTACGATACAGATCACCTTTTGTATCCGTTGTTATAAAAGAGACACCACTGGCACAGGCATATTCTAAATTTGGATATAAAAAATGGGCTGTTTTTCCAACACCAGCAGCACCAATCATCAATAAATGAATATCATCACAATCAACATATCCAAATGTTTTTCCAAAGTTTATTTTACTTCCTACAACCAATCCCTGTGATTTCGGAAGATCAATACCTTTTCTCCAATTCACACTGTCAAATTCAATATATTTCAAACTTTGATGAACCTCTTTATCTGTCGCAAATCGAGCTGTTCCATATTGTCCATCACCGACTGTTTTCGATTTGATCTTATTCAGATTATAGTTTCAAATAAAATAAATAGCACAAAATATAAAAAAAAAAAATAAAATACCAAACGCTATAAATATTCCTTGTGATTTTGTCATTGTTTTTTCTCACCTTCTTCACCTATTCATTCAAATCCTTTCATTTGAAAAGACTCCTCATAATTTTCAACTGGTTCAACATATTCACTGATAATATTCAAAGCCTCATCATAGCTTTTCGCATTGAAAGTTATTCTTTCAAACATCTCGTTGGCTTTTTCTTCATACCCTGCACTTTTCAATGTTCTTGAGGCAATACCCATAAGATTAAAAATATTTCCATCTTCACCTATCATCTTTGCCTTTGGTCGTTCTTCTTCAAGAAGACCATATGCCTGTTTATTTTCCATAGCTTTATAAATCTCCCTTCTATAATGAACATCCATATAAAAAAGACCTGCAGATAAATTTCTACAAGCCTTTACTAGATTATTTCTGTTATTTTCTTTAACACAGTTTTTATAGTCAGCTACTGACTGACAAACATTTTCAAACATCTTTTTTGTATTGCCATTGTCCCTATAACTTCTATAATCCTGTTTTAAATATGACCAGACTGGTGAATTATCTGATAATGGATGAGAGAATCCCAAAAGAGAATGCTCATGGATCATTGTCATTTTTAAAAGTCTATCCAACTGTGCCTGAAACTTAAAATCATCTCGTGGTTCTTTTCCATTAAAAGAATAATAAAACTTGGCAAAAAGCGAATCAAATTCATCTTCTTGAAATCTGTCTTTTACAATTGTTTTAAAATCACTTTTGATATTTGAAACATATTTCATTGCTTCCTGATATTTGGGACTGTCCGTTGATTTAATAAATTCAACATTATTTTGTTCTTTCAGATCTTCATTAAAATCTTTATTTCTTGCTCGAATACATGAAATAGTGTAACTGCCTTTTTCATTTAGAAAATCACTTATTCTCTCTGCTCCTTCGATACCTGCAATATCATGATCCAGACACAAATAAATTTCATTAATATTTGGGTGAACATCTAAAAAATGATCTAGTCCTATTTTAGAAAGTCCATTCAAAGCAATATAACTGTTTTCCATCCAATTCGCTTTGTTTAAAGAAATATAGGAAAGCATATCAATAGGTGCTTCAAAAACATAGACCTTGTTGGATGATCCTTTATAATGAAACGGATATAATGGATCAGAGCCTTCTATATTTCCTCTAAATGACTGATTTTTACCATAAGTTGCAGTACCTCTTTTATGCCCATGACGAGCCACACCATTTTCATCCAAACCAACAAATACAGCATTGTGATATTCCTTATCTTCGTAGATCAAACCTTTTCTTACAAATTCATCAATGACTTCCTTATCAAGAAATCTTGTTTTCAAAAGATATCCATAGACCCTGTTTAAAGTTTCATTTTTTTCAGGAAGTTTAAATTCTGCCTTCTCTGTTTTTTCATAAGGAACTGACATTTGAAGATCACCCACATTAGATAGAAGAAATTCCACAGCCTGCTTAAAATTATAGTTAAAATATCTTTGAACAAACGCTATTGGATAACCACCTGCTTCTGCCTTCCAATCATAAAAGCGATTACCTCTTACAGTAATACTTGTATGCCTTGCCCATCTCATATCCTTTCCTGATTTTATGAGTGCTTCACCTTGCATTTGAAGAAAAGATGCAATATCAACTGAATTAGCCATTGCAATCTGTTCTTCACTGAACATTCTTGCCATTACTGATGCCTCCTTGCTTTTTTCTTTTTGTTTTGCTTTTTGCCTTTGATTGACTTTACTTTCATAGACTCATCTTTTTGTATATGCGTAATACTTTTAATTTTATCCTTCATATCTTTCACCTTTTTCTTCAAATTAAAAACGAAGTGAATGATCATCTTCCCTATGACCCGTTGCACTTCGTTTTCTTATTAATTTCTGTTTGAGTTTATGTTCGACTCCTGTAAGAATCGTATTTCTTATTGGCAACTCATTTTCAATGATTCTTCCAATATGACGAAACATTCTTGTTGTCATCATACTTAATGGAACTTCTTTAATATCATCTATATGATCTAAAAAATATTGAGCGTATTCATTTCCATTTTCAGCGGCCAATGTTAATAGCTCTATAGCTCTCTCTTTATCCTTTTCAACATCTTTTCCTAAAAGGTACATTTTGCCTAAATAATACTGTGCATATTCATTTCTATATTCACAGGCTTTATTCAGATAATAAATTCCCTGCTCCACATTCTTTTCAGTAACTTCACCTTCAACAAGAATTTTACCAATTTTAAATTGTGCTACTGAAAAATTTTCATTTGCCGACTGATAAAGATAATGAACATACAAATCATTATCTCCTAATTCCCTATAGATATTTGCTAGTCGGTTATAAGCAAATTTGTTATCACCACTTTGTTTATAACACTCTATTGCCTTATCCAAATCACGATTTACATAGAATCCATCATGATAGATTTTACCAAGTATATATTTAGCTAATGGAAGTTCACATTTTTCAAGCCATTCTATACTTTCTGGAATCATTTCAAATTCATTGTTTTTAATTGCTAAATTGATATCACCTATTTTTTTATAGTCACGTCTTATTTTATATTCTTCTAACAAACTATTTTCTTCATTAAATTCCATACCTGTTTCATTAGTCACATCATCCAATTCACTATTGCCGAAATTATGAATATCTTCAAAATCCTGCATGACCATATTTAAAATCATATTCTTGATGCTTTTAAATTCTTTTTGTTCAAGAAGTGGTAAACGTTCAAGGACAGTGTCAATATATGTCTCATTGACTTGTTGTTTATACAGATACCATTGTTCATATAGCTGCGCTATATTTTCATCCTTTTCAAGTTCTCTTAAAATATCGTTGATGATCTGCTTTGATTCCTTTGGAATATAGGCATACATCATTCTTCCATGATAATCTTTCAAACTCATTTTTAGTTTTAAAAGGTCATTAAAGATCTGCGAACTGTCAAAATGTTCATGATCCATTCCATTTAAAATTTCAACGACTTTTTCTTTACTGTATTTTTTTATTTCATCTCGATTGGCAGTCTGATTTTCATAAATATGTAAAAGATCATTTTTAAAAATACTTCCAGCATACTGTTTTCTGATTGACTCTATTCCTTTTTTAGTTAAATAACCCTCTTTAGGATTCTTTGAATAGGCAACCATATGAATATGAGGATGATGACCTTCATTATGAAAAGCAGCAAACCATTTGAGATTGTTCGGATCTATCTTCATTGCCTTTGCCAGATCATTTCTTTTTTCCTGACAAAGTGACATCCAGCTTTGAACTGAATCAAAGCCTAAACGGGTAGCATCCTCTCTTTTTATAGAAATAATATGTGTCCAGACGTTGCCTTCATGTTCTCCTATTTCTTTGACAACATCATTCAGTTCAAATTGAAGACCTGCATCTGAAAACAAACCATGCTCACCAAGTTTTTCTACTCTAGGACGATGTGAAATATAATCTATATAATTTTCCTTTGTTGTAATATCATCAAGATTAGCATCAATCACACTCGATATAAATTCACTGGCATTTTCTCTTGTTGGATTTTCTTTAAAATCATTATATTCAAACATTCCTGTTGCAGTTGGATAATCCTTTATAAGCTGTTGAATAAGTTTCTGCTGTTTCTTTGTTGCCTTCATATTTCCATAATCACTTTTAAACTTTTCTACACCTTCTCTGGTAGCAATATAATTCACATAATATTCTTTATGACTTTTACCTTTCATATATCCTGACTTAACAATAATTCTTACCATAATCTTTACCAAATAAAAAAGGAAACCTTTTTAAAGTTTCCTAACATATACTTCCTATCTTCTATTTAAAAATACATCTGCAAGATCATATCCCAAATACAATGCCTCTTTAAAAATAACTATTTCATTTTCAATTTCTATTTCTGATGAACATCCTATCCATTCTTCATTTATTTTGTTTGCTTCTTCCTCACCATATACTTGTATCAATGCCTTCATAATTTTTTTATGAATTTCATCTCTGATTTTATTTAACTCACATTTTTTTGAAGAATCTTTTCTAGTATTTTCATAGAATAAGTCATCTCCATAATAAAGTTGTTTTATAAATTCATCCTGTTTTGACATGTAGATCATTCCTTTCTAGACGACATACTATCACAACAGTTTTTATATAGCTATTATGAATCAGGAACCTTTTTGATATTTATTTATTTCTTCAAAACTTATCTTGCCATTGGTTGCTTTAACTTCGTTCATACATTTCACTCTTAATTTTTTAAGAGTGTCATTATCAACATCAGCTATTGCTGAAAGAACATTCATGACCATTGAAAGCTCTACTGTATTTTTATAAAGCAATTTTGAAATACGATCTTCACTTGATTTAACAGTTCCTTGAACTGCACTTGAAATAGCAACAGGCAAATACTGATTTTCCAACGTTGAACGATTGTATCCATCATAAAATTTAATTGCCCTTTCAATAAACTCACTTCGACTTTTACTGTCATCCGTTTTTGTCATTTCATCCAGTCTGTCCATCACATCTTGACTCAGCCAAATCGTTGTTCTTTTCTTATTCACATTTTATTTTCCTCCAACAAAAAAAGGATACCTTTGCATCCATTTTTCTCTATTATATATAATTTAAAATTTATCAATTTCATTATTCTAATTACAATTTTACATTCATTTTTTCATCAAATATTCTTGAATTTACAAGCAATAATAAATAATCCCATTTATGTCGTAGGTACCTCATAGGTACTTCATAGGTACCAATTCTCAATATCTGGTATATTGACTTTCAGTTTTGTATAAACTATAATGTAGTTGAGAAAAGGAACTGCCAGTAAGCGGTTATCCTTGGATTTTGTATTTTTGTTAAAATAACTAACTCATACTTTGACCAGGAGTGAGGTAGTTATTTTTTTTCACTTTTATCAATTATGATAAGAAGTAATTTAATAACAAGCATCATTAAAGACACGACAAGTGTTAAACAAGTTAACACTACCATGACTGTTTCATATGTTGTCATTCGCATCACCTCCGTTTTTCATATTTTCCCAAAACTTCTAGGAATGTGAATTTCGAAGGATTGCGTACCTTCGTCATGACGACCAAGGATAACCACCTACCGTATACGGCTGTTCCATTTATGATTATAACATATCACATATTTTCAAACTACATTTTTCGTCAAAATTCTGCTTACGCTGTTTTTGACGACCTGTTATCTCCTGTTGTTTCTAGGAGAACATTTAATATACAACGCCACTATTGACACACTGTCTTCAATAATGACGTTGTTTTTCTTTTGTGAACTTCTTTGAAACAACGGGCATTGCCCGTTGTTGTAAGGTGAAGCGACGTCGCTTCTTTAACCTGCACACGCCACATCTTTTAAAAGTTACCCTTATTTTTCAATTCAAATTGGACATTCTATCCATCTGTTTTGAAAAATCTTTAAAATAAGGGCACACGTTTTTAAACAAATAAAATTGGCATACTTATTCCATATTTCTATAAAAAGCGCACACGATCAAAATTTACCGCCAAACACTCCTTGATACATTGATTTATGGATGTTCCTCAATGATTGTTCTGGGCTTTTTACTAACGACCGGTTCATCTCCTTCTAATTCTTCAATGAATTCTCTGACCTCTGGTTTGACGTGCTTTTTATAGATTTGATTCAAGCTTTCCATAATTTCTACTTCAAGTGTTGTATTTTTCTTTGCAAGATTTGAGTTGATTGCTCGAACTCTTGCTTCAGGATATTTTATTTTTATCTCTTTTTGTTTAACCATTTTTAAAACCCCCTTATCGTTATTTCAATTTTTTCAAACACTTCTTGCTGCTCGATTTCCTCTAATTCATGAAATCTTTCTTTATATTCATTGACCTGTTCATCGGTTAAAGAAACTAGATCTTCTGATCCATCATCTCCTGCAATAAAAAAAGTGCCAGCAATAACATCTCTGCCAACACGTCTGTTTGCCTGTAAATTCATAAGTTTTCCTTCCTCGTTACAGACAAGAACAGTATTATCATTCAAGTCAATTTCTTCAATCAGACCACCAACAACTCTTTGCATACCATCCAATGTATTTTCTATATATTCAACCTTTGGTTCTTTCATCGGCTCAACAACGAGTACACGTATTTTTTCATCGGCTTCTCGTATTTTCTCTTGATTTTGAACACTTTCAATAACATAGAAGCTGTCTTCACCTACGATAAGACCTAAACTTTGTCCATTATCCCACTTCATATGGATTGTTCCCATATCATCAACTGTTTCTACAGTTCCTAATGTTCCAGTGGGAACAGGATGATGAGGATCGTCCATAGAATTGAGCATGATCCTTGTTCCCTTTGGATATTTCTGTTTGATTTCCTTAATTTTATCTTGATTCACTTTCCTCACCTCCTTACATTTGCAAACTAAAATTTATTTTATTTTCCTGTTCGATATTCAACAGATCAACTTGAAAATTATCCTTAATAAACTCATTGACTTTGCCTGTTGGATGTCCTATATCTCCATCATCAAAATCACTTTGAAGTTGCATCGCAACAGAATTGATAAGTTCCATAAGATAATCTCTGGAATATTCTGTATTAGGAAACACATTATTGATATAAATACCATTTGTATCAAACAGTACCAAGCCATTGTGCTTTATAGAGATTTCAAGATCACCAAACATCCCTGCATTCTGTACAAAGTTTCCAATTTCTTCATACTGAAGATCTATACATTTTTCATGATCCGTTTTTAAACAGCCAACATATTCTGTATGCAAGTAGTTCTTTATAAATTCATTTTGTTCATTCATTGCTATCTTCCTTCCATCATATTCAGTCTGTAATAACCACTCCAGTAAGACACAGTATTCATGGCAACATTGCTGTCGTTACTGTTTTCATGTATCCACACAGCCTCACCTTTTGCATTCTTTCCTGCATAGATTCCTACATGAGTTGTCTTTCCTGATTTGTTAATTAAAAAGGCAAGATCACCCGCTTTGAGATCTTGCTTTGCTATTTTCTTGCACATTTTTATCTGTCCTGATGTATTTGTATTGCCAAGATTATTGTTCATAACAGTCCAATAGACCCAGTCTACAAAATGTGAACAATCCAGTCCTTTTTTATTTCTTCCTTTGCTGTCTGGAGCAACAGTTACTCCAAAATCATTACCATCATATCCTGCACACTTGGCAGAACCACCCCAGTAATAAGGTATCTTTCCAACAGCATCCGCAGCCTGCATCACTATTTTCTTTCTGATTTCACTTGTGTCTTCAGGCATATTTTTTATCAGTTCATCCATCTGCTCTTTGGAAAGTGTTGTGACTGTTTTTCCATCATTTCCAATCAATGCACCATAACAGGTTTCCATTGACTTTTTTGTATCTTTCAGCAGTTTTTCATTCAGGTTCTTTTCTAGACTGGCATAGATGACGGCGTTTACAGAAGTAGGAACTTTGACTTCTTCACCCTCTGTAAAACTGTTGACCCATGCCTCTGCCATTTCATCTGAAAATACTTTATGCTGTGAAGAAACCATATAACCAATAAAATAGCCTTTAACCTGATAAATATTAAGTGATGATCCATTTGTAAAAGTCTGATTAATTTTGTCAATATGGCTGTCAATCAACACAAGTCCATCCTGTATTTCCTGAACATATTGCTTCATTTCATCTGTAAGTTCACTAATTGGATTGCCTTCAAACAGATCCGTTACAAGATTGTGATTGAATGAAATACCATCTGAAAAAATAGCACCAATTAAAACAGTAATAGCAACAAATGGTGAAACAATAACAACAGCTACATTTCTGACAAACTTCCTGCCATCATCACTGCTAAAAAAAGACAGAGCTAACTTTATAAGTTTTGTTTTCATTACTGTCTGACATCTCTATAACCATAAGGATACATTGCTGCTTCTGTTTGATTTAAAACAGCTTCTTTCATTTTTTCAACAGCCTCATCTAAATACTTTTCATCAAGAGAACAGTCCTTATATCCTTGCTTGATTATTTCATAGTATTCCTTACCTGGTACTCCATATTCATAACCATCATTCATCACATAAACCATCGCCTCAGTTGTAATTGTTCCATTAGAAATTCTCAAATTTTTCTTTTCGTAGAGGTGTGGATAACCTTCATAGCGATCAAGGAAATGCTCATCGTTTTCTGAAATTTCCCAAATACCTACAGGTACTTCCATTCCCTTTTTTGGTTCTACAGTCGCAACTGCATTACTTTTATTTCCTCTAAACACCATTTCATAATTTGACAACATACCTGTTCCAACCAGTTTAGCATCTGGACATCTGTGTGCCATCTGCTCCCTGTTTAAATTACTGCCATAAGCCACATAATATTTCATTCTTTTCTGTTCCTCCTTTACATCTGTTGCATGTGCATTCCAAGTTCTTCTTGAACATCTTCCAATGATTCATTATTTGTTTCCTGTGCACTTTGCAATCTTTCTCTTTGCATAACTGCCTGTTGTGGATCTTTCCATGCAATACACCCATCTAGATTTTTTAAAAGATGATGTCGTGCTGTTTTAAATTCATCGCCAATAAGTCCAAGTCGTAAAAGCCAAGTCCTGAACGTATATTTCTCATTAGACGAATGTGTCTTAACTCTGCTTGCCTTATTTTGAACCAATGCCTGATGAGATATTGCCAAACAAAACTGGATATAGGTCTTGATTTCACCTGCATGAAGTGTTCCATTAAACATCCGAAATTCTATTGTTCCTTTTGAAAAAACACTATGAAAATTTAAGGCATGATACCTCGAATCATCATAGTGTTCGTATTTTCTGCTGGTATTTCCGTCATACCAGAGATTTTCAACTTCCTCAATATCCTTTGGCTTTTTTCGATTGAGCATTTCTAAAAAATCATCATCTATTTTCTTACAGAATCGTACTTCTCTTTGCGGTCTTACCTTTAAAGCTTTAAAGATAAGATCCTCTTTTGAATACATAATATTTGCAATATTTCTTAATGATCTGGCAGTGTGTTTTGAAGCATCCACATGAATGTGAATTCCACAGCTTTCATTGACTTTAGCATGACCATTCCTTCTTAATTCACGAACAATGCTCTGTATCGTTTCAATATCTTCATAATGACAGATAGGCGAAACAACCTCGACTTTATAATCAGGATCATAATCAAATCGATTTCCACATTGCGGTGTAATACTTGCATCTCGCACAATTTTCCATTTTCTTCCGTCTTGATCACAGACAGAATAGGTATCATATACACCACGTTCATGCCTAAAACCTGTATCAAAATGTTTAGCAATAATCAAAGCAGCGCTTCTTCTTGTTAAACCTGTCATTTCTATTTCTATTCCAAAACGCTGACTTTTCATGGATATTCATCATCCTATCTTCCGCCTTTATCACCAAACAGTTTTGATTTATAATCTGGTGCATGAACAATAAGGTTGTATCTTTCACTTCCACATTTATAAAGACAGGCACCTCTTTGTGGATATTTAATAAGTTCATATTCACTTTCTTCAAGCTGTAACGTATCAATATAAAATCTTGCATCCGTATTTCCTGCATTGAACAGGAACGTATGTGTTGGTATTGAAAACAATGGTTTTGTTAGTTCTCTGATTCCTTCAATATTGAAATCTTCCAGATTTTGAGAAGCTAAAATAACAGAACTTTCCTTTTTTCGAACACGCTTCATAAAATTTCTAATGTATTCTACTGCTGTTGTATTTGTTAAAAAAAGATAAAGTTCATCGATTGAAGCTACTGTATACCCTCTTTTCAACAGCTCATTGGACATATAGGAAAGGATATTAAAAAGCATTGCATCTTTCAAAGACTTATTTGCCTGCAAAAGATCCTTAACACCAAAAGTCACAACCTTTTGTGAATGAATATTGGTATGCCCATTAAAGAAACGACTGTCACTTCCCACACATATTGAATTTAATAAAAGCAATATTTCACGCAGTGATTCTCTTGTATAAATGTTATTTCTGTTTGTGTTGTAATGTTTGTATTCTTCATCAATGTAATCATAGAGATCACTCAATATTGGGTAGTCGTCATGTTCTAGAACACTAAGATCCGTCTTTTCATTAATGTTGAATCTTTGATAGACCTTTACCAACATAATTTCTAACGTATCGATTTGCTCTTCTGTAAACGCCTTATATGTCTTGAAAAAATCCTTTAAAAAGGAAATATGCTGTGCAAGAACCGTTGATTGTTTAAATGCAACAGGAACATCATCTTCGCCTGAATCTTCTATATCTTCTGACCATTGTTTTGGTTCAAGAACATTAATGATATATCGTCCTGCCATCATATCAATAAAAACACCGCCAAGATTATAGGTTACTTCTTCATATTCATGTTCAGGATCTAGAGTTATTAAAGACATTCCCTGTTCTCTTAAATTCAACAGTAAAAGTTTTAAAAGATATGATTTTCCCTGTCCTGAATTTCCAAGAATAAGAGCATTGGCATTTGTTCTGTCGTCACTTCTTTCATTGAAATCAACAATAATATTGCTTCCAAATTTATCGTGACCTATATAGATTCCATGCGGATCTGTCTTGCCTGAATAGTTAAATGGAAAAAGATTTGCAACACTTGATGCTGGAAGAACACGTTCAAACTGCTCCTTGAATCCATCATATCCCGATGGAGTAACCGCTAGAAATCCTTCTTTTTGTCTTAAAAGAAGACGATCAACATTCAACTTGCTTCGTACAAGTTCTGTCATCATTTCAGTCTGAATAAGTTTAAGTTCATCATAGCTGTCAGCAATCAACTCAAAATAAACAGCACAGTGAACAAGTGGTTCTCTGTTTCGATGCATATTGGCAATCAGCTCAATAACATCATTAAGATTGCTTTGAGCAGTTACTGTTTCTTTTAGATCTTGCGTATTGCTTTGTCTGAGCCTGTTTTTATTAGCTGCATTTCCAATAATCTTCTTTTCTTCTGCAGAAGTGACCTGTCTGGCATAAATATGCAAGGTGACTCCGTCTTTTTCACCCATATAACGTAAAAGTGCCTGTTCATCTGTAGAGGTTGGATACTCTCGTAATGCCCAGACACTTCTGTAGCTGTTTCCACAAATAAAATATTCTGTATAGAAACGTATTGTTGAAGGTGCAATCATATCAAGGTAATCCTGCACTTTGATTTCTTCTTCATCTTCAACTTCAGCCTTTTTGAATTTACCAAATAATTTATTGAACACCATCATACCACCTCTTTCCATCATAATCTTCAAACTGACTTGTCGTAACATTCTGTTCAAAATAGACAGCCAACATTCTTTTAACCATTTCCTTGTCTGCTCGTGTTACAGAGATATTTTGCATACGAATGAGTTTTTCAATACGATGGATCAAAGAATGTACTTCTAACTGATCATCAGGTTTTATACGAACAGCGATCAGGAAAAGTCGTGCTGTTGCTGTCTGTGTTTGAATCTTATCCAAATGATACAGATCTTCTTTAAGAAGCCTGATAACAACTTCTTCTGTTTCTTCCTGAATTCTTTTTTTCAGAAAATATTTGTTTTCTTCAAAATTATCTCGACTGTTCAGACAGATAATTTCAATATCATTTAGTCCTTTTACAACATTTGTAAGTGCAAATATCTTTGCACCTATGTTTTCTTTTGACATAACAGAAAGATTTTGTGGCTGAACAACAAAAAAGACGACTTCCTCTCCATTAAACAGTTTTAAACTGTAATCGGTAATCGTCTTAGTATTGATCAGCATCCTTGTACTGGATACTTTTTTATTTTTCTTTGTTTTCTTTTTCACGGTATCTTTCTTCTCTGTTTTCTTCTTTCTTTTCATCATAGCCTCCATTTCTTTTTCCTGTTTTCTGTATTCAAGGGTGTTTTTATTTCACCTGTAAAATGCCATTTATATAGCTGTTGTGAAAATATAAAGAAGGCAAAGGCATATGATAAAAAATCAAAGATACTGGTATCAGCCATACGGATACTTAAAAAAGCATAGCACCCTACTAATGCCATTGGCATATAAAAATTGGCATGAGAAATGGCAATCACTCCAATGATTGCCCCCACACCTACGATTCCAATATCTCTTAAATACCATAGCCATAATGTTGCCTTCCCTTTTAAATTATCGGGATACATATACATTTTAGCTCAACCTCATTTCATCATTCATTTTTCTATCGACCTGTATATAGGTCATCCATTTCTTTTCATAATAATGCTGTTCAAGATAGCGATACAATAACAGATTCACCCACTCATCATATTCTGGAACTTCTTCATAAAGAATGATTGGCTTTGAACATTGCTGTACGATTTGAACTTTTTCATCACAAATCGCATCAAAAACACAGTCCTGCCAGACACCCTTTTCTTCTGTTTCTTTTACAAGTTCATCATCAACTAAAATCATTCCACTTAACAAATTTGTATTTAAATTATCAACATCATATGTAAAACAATGCTTTTTCCCAACGATACCTTCATACTTGCATGTTGCAACAAACCATTTATATTTTTTCAGTTCTTCGATAGTCATGCTGTACCTCCTACAACAGAAATACCAAATAAGCAGGAAAAATGCAAGATGATTATTAGCTTCTGTTCATAATTGTTTTTGTAATATTCATAGCTGACTGAGCCGCATAAACAGTAGACATGATATTTGCTTTCATGCTTGTATCAAGTCCAAACTGTCCTGCAATTCGTGGAATTTCACTTGCTGCCAGTATCAAGCCGATTCCTAAAAGACAGTTTTCTTTCATAACACCCAGACCTGCAATTAAAATGACTGCCTGTAAAAATGCAGTAAGACATATACCAATGATCTGCTTGCACCATTGAATAAAACCATCTGTATAGCCACGCACAATTGAAAACATATAAAGCGATCCTACTGCAATCATTACTAAAAGGATACCTCCTCTTTTTAGATTTGCGAAGAACACTTTGATAATGGAATAGCCCATCATAATCAGCAAAAAGATAAGCAATACCGTTCCAAGCGACAGCTTTTGCATATACGACAGTGACTTAATTGCCGAATCACCTACGGACTGACTTCCTACAAGTTTAGCAAGTCCATTGGACATGGTTACCTGCAAAGAAATACAGAACTTATATAATTCTACAGGCAATACAGTAAACAAAGACACAGCCATAAACCCTTTCATAGCATTAAGACAGGCATCTTTGATACTGCCTCGACCGCTTTGATATTCAACGGCAATCTCAAATACTGCAACGACCATTCCTGAAACAAACAGCGCCCATCCAAAAAGTCTAAACAGTTCAATAATGGCTCTTACAAAGTCATAGTCAAACAGATCTGCTCCCATTGATCCCATCATGCCAAAGAATTCACCTAAAAATTCAAGTAGCTTACTGTAGATCCAGTCAACGATCTGTCCCATGACCTTATCTGCGACAAAATCCCATAAAAACATAATCTATTCCTCTATAGGACTTTCCAGATATAGTTTGGTGCAATCAAAGAAAACGTTAAACACGCAAACAGTATTGCTGGTGTTGTCCAATCAAACTGTCCTTGTTTTCTGTAATCAAAATATGCCATTGCAAGTTTAGCAAAGAAAAAGACAGCAAGTATGATATCAATAACAGGAAACACAACATTGTTGACAATATTTTTAATCTGCGACTCCATTTGTTTCCAAGCCTGCTGAATAACACTTGAAACATCTCCTGCCGCATAAGACTGTTTCATTGTTAATACAAGCATTATTAAGATGATCATCAAACAGATAATGACCTTTACTTTTTTATTCTTTAAAATTTGTACCATTGTTTCCTCCTTTTCTAAACAGCTTCTTCGATTGTCTGTTCATTTAATAAATCTACAAGATCCTTTGCAAATAATCCTAAATCCACATTTTGCTTTAAAAGACAGGTAATCATATCTTTTCCTAAATAGCTCAACACATACTGTGGATTGGTAATGACCATTTGTCCCTGTTCAACGATGATCTGAATACTTTCATAATCCAAATGACACATATCAAATACCCTTTTGGGAATGCAGTAAAAATCTTCATCGAACAGTTCTTTTTCATTTTCTGCAGTTACTTTAAAGCACTTGTCCTTGATACCATCTTCCTGAATCAAACAGACTGTTTCACCTTTTCTTAACAGCAACTTGTTAACTAAACTTTCAGGAAGGGTCACTTTATTCCCTTCCTCAAGTTTCATCTGATACTCATTCATCATTTTCATCACCTCCATCCTGCTCAAATAAATCAAGCTGTTTCTGTATTCCTGAATTCTTCATAGGATTGTAATTGGAAATCAACACTTCTGGAAACTGTGAACTCTTATCATAACGAAGAGCCATATTGTTGATTCTTGAAAATCCTTCAATATAAAAATCTTTGTACAGATCTCGTATAAATTCACAGTCATTGTAAGATAGAAGGAACTTTCCCTGTAATTTCTTTAAGGTATCCCTTAAGCGAATGTGATCTTCCTTTGTGAATACGACAGAATAATGTCCTTCCGTTTCATAGTAGGGAGGATCCAAATAAAAAAAGGCATCTGATCGATCATATTGAATAATCAGTGCCTCAAAATCCTTGTTTTCTATAACTGTATTTGCCAATCTGTCGCTGATTTGCCAGACTGTATTAAATGCTTTACGTACATCGTAAGGTCGACATCCAAAAGTTTTACACCCTGAACCATAGGAATATCTGACAAGCTTAAAAAATGCAACAGCAAGTTTTACATCCTGTTTTTCAATTCGTTCTTGATTCATGATTTCCATGATTTCTTCTTGCTGAAGCTCGGTAAAATAAACCTTTACCTTTTCCATTTCTTCCTGTAAAAATTTATCTTCTACTCTTTGCTTGGTTATAATTTCTTTATAAAGATTAAAGATATTTCTTCCGTTTTCAGGAAGATAACCAAGTTCCTGAATAAAAGCCAATGGCTGATCTCTTACAACCGCAAACATATTTGAAAGGTTGTTGTTGAAGTCATTATAGACCTCAAACTTATCTGGCTTTTTTCCAAACAGTACCCACCCTCCTCCACCAAACACTTCAATATATCTTCCATAGCTTTGTGGAAATCTTGCATAGATCAAATCTCTAATAGACTTCTTTCCACCTACCCATGAAATCAAACTGTTCATTTTCATCTTATAGTCATCACCTCCTTCAAAATTATTTTTCTTTGTTACAGACAGATACTCTTGAATGAAAACCATTCAATATCTGCCATCCAGTATTTATAGACAATGTAAAGAAAATAGGTAATGAAAATGACTGACAGCATAAACATTACCTTCTGATTCCTATTCATCTTTACCTCTTTTGATTTTACAGATCACTGCTGCAATTAATAATCCACTGGCAATTAGTAACGCACTCAATGATTTATAGTCAGTATCATCACCTGTTTTTACAACAACAGGTTTTGCTTCATCTTTCATAACTACTTTTTGAACTTCTCCTGTATCAGAGATTGTAAATTCAACGTCACTTGCAACATTGTAGCCTGCAGGTGCTAAATCTTCATGAAGAACATAAGTTTTTGAAACAGTTAATCCTTCGATTCGATGTGGTTCTTTTCCAGAAGTCCATGATTCAACTACTTCGCCTGTTTCCTTGTCTTTTAAGGTAAGCTTAGCTCCTTCGATTTCTTTTCCAGTTGTTGCATCTACTTTTGAAATATCTACCTTTGTGATTTCATCTTTCATTTTAACTTTAGTCACACTTCCATCTTCATTTACTGTAAATGTTACATCACTTGCTGTTGCATATCCTAATGGTGCAAGATCTTCATGCAAGATATATTTTTTACCTGATACAAGACCTCTGATAATGTGAATATCTTTTGTTGATGTCCATTCTTCTACAAGATTTCCATCTTCATCTCTTAATGAAAGTTTTGCACCTTCAAGTTCTTTTTCATTAGTTGCATCAACTTTTGAAATTTCAGTTGCTGTCTTTTTATTAAGAACATCAAGTTCTTTTGAATAGATGATCTTATCTGTGTGATCATAGCTTAAATCAATGTCATAGACCTTATTGTTTTTAACATATCCTTCTAATTCTTGTACTTCTTTCAATTCATATTTTCCAAGTGGTAGTCCTGAAATATGAATTTCACCTAATTCATTAGTCACATAATATCCGTTTTCTGAAATATCCATTGAAACAGCTTCACCCTTTTTATAAAGAAGTGTATTTCTTCCATCAAGTGAATAGATGTCTTCTTTTGCTGTTAATTGGAAAGTAACACCTGAAAGATCTTCTAATGTATCTCTGTCTCTTTTTTGTACATGGATTTCACCATGAGGTGCAATGTTCGTTACATTCTTTGTAATGACATATTCTTTAGTTGTTAGATCTTTTTGTTCAAGATTGATCTGATGTACTTTTTCTGAAAGCACATATCCTTCATTTGTTAAAGTTTCCTTTAATTCATATTTGCCCATGAATAGCGAATCAATGACAAGTTTTCCATTGGCATCTGTTTTTCCTTTGGCAACAGTAGCTCCTTTTGCATAGCGTAAAGTACCATCAACTGCACTGTAGATATTTTCTTTGGCAGTTAATTCATATTCAACATCAGCTAGTGCTTCATTTGTAGCCTTGTCTGTCTTTGTTAAAATGATTTTTCCTTTTGGTTGTGCATTTTTAACTTTCACAGTTAGAATTGGATCTTCATCCTCATCCTTGTCATAATCTCTTGTATTTGTAATTGTGAATTTCACAGGTTGTTCTAGTTGCAAGAAGCCTTTAGGTGTTTCTACTTCTTCGATAGAATAATCTCCTGCATCTAACTGTAAAGGAAGTGTTACTGTTCCTTCTTCAGCATCCTTTACTGTAACAACGTTTTTAGAATTAGTTGTAAATGTGTCATATTTTTTACCGCTAACTTTTTGTACAACATAGTTTCCTTTTGAATCTTTGATTTTAAATGATGCACCATTTAATGTGACTTTCTTTCCTGATTCAGCATCTAATTTAATAATTTTAAGTTGTGATGAAAATGGTCGGTTATTCACATTGACACGTTTTACCTGTTCAACATCTTTATATTCACTGTAATCATCTGTTACTGAAATTGTGAAATCTGGTGCTGTAATATAATCTTTAGGTGTCTTTGTTTCTTTGACGATATATTTCCCGTAAGGAAGATATGGTGTATTTGCTTTACCATTTGAATCAGTTGTGATGACTGCATAAGTTGTAGCATTGTCCCATCCGACATGGTTTACTTCACTGTATAATTTGAACGTGAACTCTGCTCCTTGTAATCCTTTTACAAGACCTGAAATACTGTCTTTTTCTCCTGACTTGAAAACTTGGATCTTTTGCATATTCACTCTGTTAGTACCTTTTGCACTTCTTGATACTTTTGAAACTGTTTGTCCTTCATAATCGATTGATACACTGATCTTTGCATCATTGAAGACCAATGAATCATTTGTTTTTGATTCTTGAATGTAATATTTCCCTAATGGCAATTCACTCCAAGCAATCTTTCCATTAGCATCTGTTTTTTTGCTTGATACCAATGCACCTTTTTCATAGTAAGTTTTTGTTCCAGCCTGATTTGTAATCTTTTCACTTGCATGTAATTCAAAAGTTACACCTTCAGTAGTAGCATCACCTTTTAGACCATTTGTTTTAGAAGTATCGATTTCTTTTTGGAAATCAATATTTCCTTTAGGTTCATCATCTGTAACACTCAATACTGTTGTCTTATCTTTTTCTACTTTGACTGTAAAAGTATCTGTATTTAAAAGATATCCATGAGGTGCTTCTGTTTCCTTGACTTCATAAGTTCCAACCAATAGATCATTCACTTTGATCTTTCCATTTTTTACAAGGGTATTTTCATTATAACCATCATATGAAACAGATTTGATATTGAATTTTGCACCATCAATAAGATCTTGATTTGTATTCTTTTTAGTTAATTCCAAAGAACCAAAATCAAGCCATTCAATATTTAAATATAGACGTGCATCATCAGGATCCATATTCCAAGTTCCTTGTGCTTGAGTTCCAGCACCTCCATCATGAATAGCTAACGCTGTAAATCGTTCACATCCGTTTCCACATACATTGTCACTCACAAAATTTGATGGTGAATTTTGACATGGTGCTGTGAAATAAAAGCTTTGTCCGCCATAGACTTTTGCAGTACCACCTGTTTGTGTTGCAGAAGTTCCAGCAATGTGAATTGTCACATTTGAAGCCAATGGGATATTCACTTCAGCAGATGAAGCACCATTTAACTTCACAGTATTTGTAACTTGTTGCTTATTTGTCTTATCATAGCTTGCTTTAAACAATGCTCTGTTTCCTGATTTGTTGCCTCCCCAAGAAACACCATTACCTGGATCAGGTAATGAAATGATTCGACGATAGATGTTCATGATATTTGTACCATAATTACTTCCAAATGTTTGGTTGAACAAGTTTTCATCAAAACCTTTCCATTGTCCTGAATAAGCGCCACTTAAAAAGATATGTGTCAAAAGATATTTGATATCATCATTTGTAAGAGGGTCATCTGGACAGATAGCTGTCTTTAGATCAGCATCCGCAGCAAATTCACCATAGGCTGCTGGTCCTCCAAAGCCATAGTAAAGAAGCTTTCTTACGTTTTCATTATTTTCAATGACCTGTGCAGGATATTTACCGCTTGCAGGTGTTTTCTTTTCTGCTTCCAAACAGAAAGCCCATTTACCATCGTATTTACATGAATATGTTGACCATGAAGCAATGGATGGAATCTTTCTGCCCCACCACTCTGGATACCTGATATTTTTCACTCTTGTAAATTCTTTAGGAACGGATGGATCATACGCATTTACGACACTCATTCCAAGCGTATTGAAACACATTGAAAATACCATTCCTACTGCTAAAAAAATCTTATATAGTTTAGAAAATTTATTTTTCATTTTACTTTTTTCTCCTGTTATTTATTGTTTGCAATGCAAGTTTCAAACATTGCCCTACTTCTTTTGTTTATTAAATGCAAAAAGGACAATCTTTCGATTGTCCTATGGCTTGAATACCCATTTATTTAAATACATATATTCCTCCAACAAAAAAAGACAGATCATATCGACCTGCCTGCTTATAATATCAAATGGATAAAGAATGAGAGATTTTTATAAAAACTTGTTGGTAATATTTTGAATTTTCAGTAATTATCTATGATAAACTATTTACTTATTCTTTATCCACATTTAATTCTATCATGTTTCTACATAGTTTGATAATGATTTACTTATAAATCCAATTTTCATTTGTGCCATAACGATAATGCGAAGCACCACATACTTCTTCATTTCCTGCACAATGTCCATCATCTAATAATTGGTTAATTAAAATCTTTACTGAATAATCGTTGCTATTATAGTAAGACTCATAATCTTTATAATCTATTGAATGTGTCAATTCTTTTCCACAATCACATTTAACCCAATATGTCACTCTTAAAATCTTTGTTTGTTCTTCCTTTTGAGGTTGTTGTGCATTAGTAGTATTTCCACTTGATGCTGGCTGACTTGGTGTTACAGAAGAAGGTTGATTGCTTTCAACAGGCTGTGTTGGTGTTTGTTTTGTTTCAACTTTCTTTTGTGTTTTATTTTCATTAGTATTTTGATTACTCGTTTTCTCTTGAGTTTCCACATCACTTTTTACAGATTCTTGATCTTCCTGAATCGTATTTTCTTCTGCTGTTTGTTTGGATGTATCATTTACAGTTTTATCACTTTCATTGTTTTCATCTTTGGATACATCTTTTTTCTTTGATTTCTTTTTTGATACCTCTTTTTGTGAAATAATTACTTCTTTTTTGTTTTCTACATGGTTGTTCATTGGTAGTGCATTACAAACAACCAACAATGTAGATAACGCTAAAACTATAATATTGCTTTTTTTCATATATTCTCATCTCCTCTACTCATTATCATCATTAAATTTGTATAAAGTCTATACTTGTATTTATTGCTTTTCAGAGCTACTATTACCTTTATTGATTTGGAAAAAGCACATTGTAGCAATTCCTATAAATGCACCAATTTGCATTGAAACAATAGATATGATTATTTCTTTCATTGTACCACCTTCTTTCGTAAAAAAAAGATAGTAAATCTTCTGATCTACTATCTTTTCTTAAACTATTAATGTTCCATATACTGCTTTAATTTTAAAATAAATGTTATTTCCTCATTTTTATAATCAATTGATATTTGTCCATTTATTTTATATACAAGTTCTTTAGTTATTGCTAAACCTAACCCTGAACTTTTCTCTGTTCTACTATTCGATACCGTATAGAATTTATCAAATAACTTATTAACGTTTTCATCATTAATATCATTTGTATCATTTTTAAATGTAAATATAATATAATTATCCTTGCTATAACTCTTTATTTGTGCTTTTGATTTTCCATATTTTACTATATTTGATACTAAATTGTTAAATATTCTTTTTAATGCACTCTCATCTGCAATAACAATCATATGATTCATTAATTTTAAGTCCAAAAATATCTTCTTTTCTTGAAATAAATCATAATACATCCCTATTATTTCTACAAATATCTCATGCGCATTAAGAATTTTTAAATTTATAGGAAATGAATTTGATTCAACTTTTGCAAGTTCAAAAAAATTTTCCATCATGCTTTTCAATGAATCTAATCTTGATTCCATAATTCCTATGTATTCTTTTCTTTTTAAAGCATCAATCTCATCCATTTTAATAAGTTGCAAATAACCTTGTATAGATGTTAAAGGTGTTCTAATATCATGAGACATATTAAGAATTGTTGATTTTAATACATCATTAGATTCCTTGCTTTTTCGAGCCAATCTATTTGTTTGATCAATATATTGATTCAAAGTTTTAATTAGTGCCTCTGCATCATGATTTACATATCCCTTATTTATTCTTGCATTTGTTGATTCATTCATTATTTTTACAAATTGTCTATCAATATTTTTTATCTCTTTTTTTAATAAAATTAAGTGCATACTAGTTAAAAGTAAAAGAATCACCAAAATAATAATTACAATATATAAAATCAACATATTTTAAATCCTATACCCCATACAGTTTCTATAATTGTTGCAGTAGGATTAATTTCTTTAATTTTTTTTCTAATATTTTTAATATGAACTGTTACAGTTTGTGTATCCATGCAAAACTCCTCATGCCAAACTTCTTTAAATATTTTATCCTTACTTACAACTTTATTTGCATTATTAATCAATAATAATAATATATCAAATTCTTTTGATGTAAAATAAACATTTTTTCCATCTACAAACACCTCTCGTGTTTCAATATTTAACAATAAATTATTAAATTCAATTTGTGTTTTCTGTTTTTTATTATTTACTTTTTTATATTTTTTTATATTTCTATCAACTTTTAACTGCAGTTCTTCTAAATTGAACGGTTTTAATAAAAAATCATCCGCTCCTAGTTTTAAAACTTCAATCTTTGTATCATCTCCACTTTTAGCTGAAACTGCAATTATTGGAACATCACTTACATCTCTTACATTTTTTATAATTTCCTCACCTGATATACCAGGTAACATTAAATCTAAAATAATACAACATATTTCCTTATCCGTATTTAACCTTAGCAATCCTTCTGTTCCAGAAAATGATTGAACAGTTGAATACCCTTTTATAATAAAATAATCATTTATAAAATTATTTATATCTGTATCATCCTCAACAATTAAAACACGATCCATGAATAGCACCTTCTTTTCTTTTAATTCATTATTACTTTATCATATAAAATTAATTATTAACATTTATAAAGTGTTAATTTATCATTCACAAAAATTTTCACCAAATTTTCACTTAAAAAATTATCATTTATATGATCTATAACAATTACAATATGCTTTTTAGAAAGTTGTAATATTACATTTTTTATATTTTGAACACTTTCTTTGTCTAATGATGCATAGATTTCATCACATAAATATACATCCGCATTCTTTAAAAGTGCTCTTGCAATTCCAATTTTTTGTATTTGTCCACCTGATAATGAAATTCCTTCCGCACCATAAAAAGTGTTATATCCCATTTCTAAATTCATAATATCATCGTGTATTCCTACCGTTTTGCATACTTTAATTACTCTTTCTTTAGTAATATCGCAATTAAAAAGAGTAATATTATCTAAAATCGTACCTGAAAACATTTCAGTTCTTTGAGAAATATAACCTATTTTCTCTCTATATTCCTTTTGATTAATATTTCTAAAATTATAATTTTTATTAATATTGAAATCACCTGTATAATTGGTATATAAACCACTTAGTATGTTAATCAAAGTAGATTTTCCCGAACCGTTTTTTCCAATTAAATAATATATGTGACCTTTATCAAATTGTAAATTTATATTTTCTATAATATCATTATTATTCAGATAACCATATGAAAAATTTATTAAATTTATTTGATCTATACTCATTTTTTCACACGTACCATTAGAAATTTTTTCATTTGCCTGTGTAAGTACACTTTGAATATTTTTTATTCTTTCAACAGAGACAACTGCTTCCTCTATTTCAGTATTTATTTTTATTAAATCCAAAATTAATGATGTCAATTTTGTACTATAAGTACTAAATGCTACCAATTCTCCAATAGATAAACTACCATTTTTTATATAAATAATTCCAACAATTATTAAGATAATATATGTTATATTGTTGCTAGTTTGTGAATAAAAATCCGCTATATAATTATACATATGCTTTTTTATTCCGGTTTCATACAATGTTGTATTTTTCTTATGATATTCATTAGTGAATACTTTTTCTCTTAAATTTGATTTAATTATAGAAAAACCAGCAAATACTTCTTGTGTAAATGTTGACAACTTATCAGAATTAATTTTTAATTGCAGTTCTGATAAGTTCACTTTTTTTCCATAATATTTAAATAACACCATAGCTATAGGGGCATTTATTAATAATATTAATGTAAGATTCATATTGATATTGAGCAATATAGTCAAAATTACAAAAAAGGATAATATGTCTATGATAATCAATAATCTTGTTGTAAAAAGATTTGAAAACATATTAATATCATCACTAATATTATTCATTAACTGCCCCTTTTCTAGCCTATTAAATTTTTCTACTGGCATATTTAATATTGAAGAAAATACTTTTTTCTTTAAATCAATTTCAATACTTGTTCCAATTTTTAATTGTAATCTATTTGCTATATATGTAAAAAAACTTTGTCCTAATAAGATAAATATTAATAATATTATTAAAAGTTTTATATTATCAATATTTTCTTTTCCTGATTCATCAATTATACACCCAAAAATATTTGGTTCTACTGCTGATATCAATGATGATAAAAAAGCAACTATCATTAATAATATCAAATACTTTTTTTGTTTTTTTATAAATGGCACCGCAAAACGAAATATTTCTTTTATCTTTTTCATATATATACCTTATCCTCCATAAAAAGAAAGATTACTTAATTAAAAGTAATCTCCTTTATGTACTTTATGCTAAATGAATAGTACATGATCCTTTGTATTTACCACATCCTGTTTTAACAAAGCACCCTCCTCTTGGTGTTGCACCTGTTACATTTGGTTCGTTAACTGTTTGCATTTTTGTCACCTCCCTTCCTTATTTATACGTTTAACGATCTATAGTAATATTCCACTATATTTGAAGCATTATACTTTAATGGACTACATTCTCTTTTATTTAAAAGAATATTTTCATTTGGACATCCACCTAAACATAGTGGTAATACAGAGCAATGCATACATTTTTCTTGATTTACAGCTTCATAGTTCAAATATTTTGACAAAGCTGTATTATATTCTACACCTGTGTATACATTACCAACTCGAAACTCTTTCCTACTTACATCATTCCAACACTTGTATAAATCACCTAACGGATCTATTAAAAAACTAAATGGAGAAATTGCACTGCAAACACCATAAATTGGTTTTGGAATAGCCACTATTTTATTTCCTTTATTTAGCATTCTTAAATAAAATTCCATTTGTTCTTTTGAAAATTCCAAATTTGTAAAACATTTAGGATTAGGATTTTCAGAAATATCGCTAACTGGTGAAATGTAAAATGAAATTTTATCCTTTATTCCATTTTTATTAAATTCTTCAAATAATTCATCAACGCAACTCATATTGGTTTTGTCAACATTTGCTCGAATGTTAATATTTAAAATTTCACAACAATCTTTTACATTTTTTAAAATAGTTTCAAAAGTAGGTTTTTTCCCCGCTTTTAAATATCTTCTCTCATTATGAATTTTTGCTGGTCCGTCTAGTGTTATTTGAACATTATCAATATCCAATTTCTTTAATTGATAAGCTACATCTTTCGTTAACAAATAACCATTAGTTACAATTGATGCCGAATATGATTCATATTTATCAGAATGTTCCTTAAGCTTTTCTGTAATATATCTTATATGTTTTAAATCTAATAGAGGTTCTCCACCATACCAAAATATTGATAATGGTGTATTTTTATCCACTTGATTAAGAATAAATTCTATTGTTTTATCTGCTGTTTCCTTATTCATAGTATTGTATCGTACACCATCTTCATAGCAGTAAGGACATGCAAAATTACAATTCATGGTTGTTGCTATAGTAAAATCAATATTATGTGCATATTTATTTACATTATTTTCAACTATTACCTTTTCGGCTTCTAAAGTGCTATCCGGAACTAGCATTCCACATCGCTTCATTTCCTTAATTAAATCTTCTTTTTTACAATCATTACAATCATTTTTTAATTTATCATACTCTATTGCATATTCATCATTTAGAAAAAGAATTCCAGATGTCTTTGAATTAAATATTAACAATCCTTCTTCTATTTTTGACTCTATATTATAAATTGATAATTTCATTTATATTCTCTCCTACCTCACATCATTTTTACAAAAAATATAAATTCCAAAAAACACAGAACAAATAACTAGCACAATTCCAACACATAGTATTTCTAATATGTTCGTAGTACTTAATGTATTAAGATAAGCTAGCCTATCCAAACATGTTATTGGATCAACTGCTGATATATCAATATTACTTGCAATAGAAGAAATAAATAATATAACAAATTGATACAAAATCGAAAAAACTGTTGTTGCTGTATTACTTTTAAAAACTACTCCAACTAAAACCATCAATCCTATAAAACCAATATATATTGGTAACTGAGCGCATACAATTTTGATTGTTATTAACACATCAGCTAATTTAATATTGTTAAATCCATTAAATGCCAAATTAACTATTAATCCTAAAATCACATATAAGAAGGGAATAATTATCGCAAACAAAGAACAAACAAGCATTTTTGAAATATAAATAATTGTTCTAGGATATTGAAAAGAAACTGTATTTTTTATAGTTTCATATTTATAATCACAAATAAATACATTTATCACAATTGGTATTAAAAAGAATATAAGAATATTAGATCCTTTTAATAGTTCTGGCATAATTTCAGTTCCATTTTTTTTGAAATGAATTGTATTATAATTCATAGTATCTGACATCAAAGTCATTATCCCATCTCCACTTTGTGCTAAAATATTTCCTAACAAAATAATTCCTAACAACCCCAATATTATCCATAATAATACTTTGCTTTTTTTTAGTTTATATAAATCAGCACTAATAATATTAAACATTATTTTCAACTCCTTTTATTAATGAAAAATAATAATTTTCTAAACTCATATTTGAAACATTCATCTTTTCAATCATAACACCTTCCTTAATCAAAGTAGATGCCACTTTTGCTCCATGATTTACATAATCATATAAATAAATAGTATGGTCATTTACAACTTTATAATTTACTGTATTTAGTTTTTGTTCAATTGTAATTGTTGCAAGTGAAATATTTTCAACATCCAAAGAAATATATTTTTTTAATTTTTCATGTAATTCATCTACTGTTATTTCTTCAATCATATGCCCTTTATGAATAAAACCATATCTTGTTGCAATCATCTCTAATTCATCTAGAATATGACTTGATATAACCATCGTTATTCCATATTTTTTATTAAGGTGTCTTAACGTTTCCCTCAATTCTGCTATTCCTTGTGGATCTAAACCATTTAATGGTTCATCTAGAATTAATAAATCTGGATTATTAATCAATGCAAGTGCTAGCCCTAGTCTTTGTTTCATTCCCAAAGAATAATTTTTATATTTTTTAGTAGCAGCATTTTCTAACCCAACCATTTTCAATACATTTTCAATGCTATTTGCTTCAACTATTCCTTTAAATTTAATGTAGTATTGCAAATTTTCATAAGCCGTCATATAAGGATAGAATGCTGGTTGTTCAATAATAGCACCAATTCTTCCTCTGTTTACCTGATTATCTGTTGATTCAAACAATTCTAATTGACCCTGTGTTTCTTTTACTAATGACATAATAATTTTCATAGTTGTAGATTTTCCAGCACCATTTTGTCCAATAAATCCATAAATATCATTTTCATAAACTGTCATATTTAAATCATTAAGAATAACTGTATTTCTTATTTTTTTAGAAATACTATTCATTTTTATTACTGTGTCACTCATTGTTTTTACCTCTCGTCTTTCTGGATAAAAGTATAGTTCAAATGTTCTCTTATTTTAATAAAAAAATCGGGAAAAAAGTATAAAGAAAGTATAAAGAATAATATATAATAAAAAAAATAGTAGATCCTCTAATCTACTATCTCATTATTCATATTCACTTTTAAAAGCATTACACTATTTCAATCCAACATAAATAATCGGCAATCTTCACTTTCATTCCATCCAAGATATGTACTCTTTGTATTGGACTTACTAACGAATCTAGTGTTCTCCAAAATACTTTTTCACTTAATTCTTTATTGTTAATATAAAATTTCATTTGGTTTCCTGCTTTCTTTTAATGACATCCATTTTACCTCATCTTTGAAGTAAAAAATAGCGATTTTTTGGTAGTGACACCCTTTTATATGGGTGACATCCACGTAAATCGCTATTTTTTGATTCTTTAAAATATCTTAAAAAACGTTGATTTCATCGATGTTTTTTCGATGACATCCATTTTAACTCTTAATTTTGGTGGAGATGAGGGGAATCGAACCCCTGTCCAAAAGCAATTCCTCCAAAGCGTCTACAGTTTAGTCCATTGAATCATTTAACTTGGCTACAATCAATGAACAATTTTACACCAAGCGATTCTTTAAATTTTCGTGGTTAAAGTCAAGACTCCTTCAACCCTTATCCTAAAAGTTATAATACTAACAAAAAGCTATAGGCTCACTCAATGTTAGCAGCTTTCATGTCTATGTCGACTAAGCGAAAGCGTAATTAGTTTGTCTGTTTCCAGTTATTTTTTGTTTGAGTTTAACGTACTCCAACGACTGCAGCTAAGGTCAAACATACCCCTGTCGAATCCAAGACATCCCCAAATTAGTAATAATTTTTAAGCGATTTTTCGATATCTCTTTTTGCCGCTTTTTCTTTTAAATCATTACGCTTATCATAAAGTTTCTTTCCTTTAGCAAGCGCAATTTCAAGTTTTGCTTTAGAACCACTAAAATACATTTTAGTAGGTACAACGGTTAAGCCACCTTCTTTAAGTTTATTTGTTATTTTAAGAATTTCTTTTTTATGAAGCAAGAGTTTTCTTGTTCTTCTTGCTTCATGATTAAAGATGTTTCCATGATCGTAAGGAGCGATATGCATGTTTTCTACATAAACTTCATCATTTTTAATTCTGACAAAAGAATCTTTTAAATTCACATTTCCTAAACGCACAGATTTAATTTCAGTTCCTTTTAATTCAATACCTGCTTCATAAGTATCTAATAAGAAATAATCATGATGCGCTTTTTTATTTTGTGAAATAATCTTCATACATATCACCACCTTTATCTATCTTCTTTTTCTTTTAAACTTTTGTTTTGGCTTTTTATCTCGTCGCTTATTTATTATAACAGTTTTTTTCTTCTTTTTGTTAGATTTCATACCAACAATTTGAAAATCTATCGTTTTTTCTCTTTTTGAAGCAGCTGAAACCTTAATTTTGACTTTATCTGACATCTTAAAACGTCTTCCTGTACGTTTTCCAATTAATTGTAAATTCACATCATCAAAATAATAGAAATCATCTACAAGATCTTCCATACGAATTAATCCTTCAATCGTATTTGGAAGTTCAACAAACATACCAAAATTAGTAATAGAAGAAACAATTCCTTCAAAAGTTTCACCAATATGGTCTTCCATATATTCAGCCATTTTCATATCATCAACTTCACGTTCAATATCAATTGCTTTTCTTTCAAGTGAAGAAGCTTGATCAGCAACATTTTGCATAATAGAAGCAAAATGGAAAAGAGTTTCTTGATCTAATTTCTTTTTAAATAAATACGTACGAATTAAACGATGAACCATTAAATCAGGATAACGTCTAATTGGTGATGTAAAATGTGTATAATATTCATCTGCTAAACCAAAATGTCCTAAACATTGTTCATCATATCTTGCCTTTGCCATGCAACGAAGAAGTAATGTAGAAATAATCACATGTTCATCTGTTCCTTTACTTGCTTCAACGATTTTACTTAATTCTTTAGAACGAATATCTTCTAATGAACCTTTTATTGTATAACCTAGAGTTCTAGAAATTGTAGAGAATTTTCTTAATTTATCTACCTTAGGATTTTCATGAACACGATAGATAAATGGTAAATCAAGCCATTTAAAATGTTTTGCAACTGTTTCATTGGCAACTAACATAAATGATTCAATGATACGGTCACTTTCTCCACGTTGTCTTAAAACAACATCTATTGGTTTACCTTTTTCATCAACTAATACTTTAGCTTCATTTGTATCAAAATCGATTGCACCACGATTTTCTCTTGTTTTTTGTAAAATTTCAGCAAGTTCTTTCATTAAGAAAAATAAATCACATACATGGCTATACTCTTCTTGTAGTTTTTTATCCCCTGCAAGTATTTTATTAACATTATTATAAGTCATTCTTTCAGTTGAATTAATAACTGATTCAACGATATCATGATCAATGACTTCCCCTTGAGGGGTAATTTCCATAAAACATGAAATTGCAAAACGATCCACATGAGGATTGAGTGAACAAATTCCATTAGATAATTTATGAGGAAGCATTGGAATAACACGATCCACTAAATAAATAGAAGTTCCTCTTGCAAGTGCTTCTTTATCTAATTCAGATCCTTCTTCTACATAATAAGAAACATCAGCAATATGTACCCCTAAATAATAATTTCCATTCTTTAATCTTCTTAAAGAAATTGCATCATCTAAGTCCTTGGCATCATCACCATCAATCGTAACAATCGTTTCATTTCTTAAATCAGTTCTTGTTTTAGCTTCTTCTTGATCAATTTCATTTTCAATTGATTCGATTTGTTCATAAACTTCTTTAGGAAATTCAACATGTGCTTCATGTTGAGAAACAACAGATAAAATATCAACCCCTGGATCTCCTACATGTCCTAAAATTTCTACGACATTTCCTTTTAAATAAGGTTTATACGTTTTAATTTCGACAACAACCTTATGTCCAGCTACTGCACCATGACTATGTGCATGATCTATATAAATAGGTTGTGTAAACTTTTGATCATCCGCATCAAAGACAAGTTCTCTTTTAGCGTTTTTCAACAGCCCAACAAGTCTTGTTTGTCCTCTTTCAATAACTTTAACAATTCTACCTTCTTGACGCGATCCTGTTTGATGCTTTTTAAGTTCAACCATGACTGTATCCATATTAAAAGCATCTTTTAAATCTCTTGAAGAAATAAAAATATCATCACTTTCTTCATCAATAATGACAAAACCAAAACCTCTTTTATTAATATGTAAAACACCTACAATATAATTAGAATTTTCTATTAATAAATATTCATTTTTATCATTTCTTACAATTTTACCCTCATCTTCTAATTGATTTAAAGCTTTAAGCAAAACTGTAAAACCTTCACTATTATTTAGATCTAATACATGTTGTAATTCATGAATTGATCTTTCTTTATCTTTTAATATATCCAAAATTCTTTCTTTCATCTTCTCATCTCCAAAAAAAATAGGACGCCTTGCGTCCTATTATTCATTAATTCATACGTAGTAGAATTGCGATCACGAAGAAGGCAATACTCAAAATCATCGTCATTCTAGACATTACTAAATCAACACCACGTTCTTTTTGTTCAGCAAAAAGACTTGAACTTTGACCAGTTAATGCATTAACAATATCATCTGATTTTCCACTTTGTAATAAACATAATATAATAAGAGCAACGGAAATAATAACCATAGCAACCTTTAAAATTGTTTCAAACATATTTTTAACCTCCTTCGATTAATTTAATACATTGCATAGCAAATATTATCATAAAAAGCTCATAAACACAATATAATTTTAAAATAACTTATGCATTATCTAACCCACAAACATAGTAACGATCTTCTACCCTTACAACCGTTACATTAACTGTCGAATTTAAGCCTTCAATTTCTTCATTAAACGTTAATGAAATCAAAATATTATAATAATCATTATCCTCTAATCCAGCAATTGTTACCTTTGAAGGTGAATAAGATATAATATTATATTTTAAAACCTCTAATTCTGGATATTGATTTTTATAACTATAAAATGATGTTTGTGCATATTGACTAAAGTTTTCCACCATTTCAGAATACATATAATCAACACCACCTATTTCATTTTTTTTCTTATCTACAAAAGTATAATAATCACACACAAAATAAGCAGCCACTAATTGACATTCATCTTCTTCATCTTTATTTTTATAACTTGTATCTAGTCTTGCATAAATATTATTTAATAGTTCACTATCTCCAGATTTAGTGTATGGAGATTGTACTGTTTCAGTTTTTATTGGTAAAGGCGTATCTTTAGATGTCATAAAATAACCAACACCTACAATCATAAGTAAAAAACATAGTGCAATAATTAAATGATCTCTCATGGCTTTTTGAGGAGATCTTCTTTTACGATAACGATCTAAAAATTTAATTTTTGGTAATTTATCAGAATCAATAAAAATATTTACAATTGTTAAAATTGGTTTATATTTTCTAGAAATCATATCTGTTACTTCTACAAATATTTCAAACATAATCATTAAAGCAATAAATAAAATTGTTCCTGCAGTTGGATTATAATAATATAAATAAGATGAAAGCGAAAATAAGAAAGTGACTAAATAAAGCACTAAAACACTTTTTCTTTGTCCTAATTTTAATTTAAACATCAAATTATGATGTAAATGTCCTCGATCCGCTTCACTAAATTTTTTATGATGTATTTTTCTTCTTAAAATTGCTATTAAAGTATCCATGATTGGAACCATTAAAACAATAATTGGTGCTCCTAAAGTAAAAAAAGTAGAAGCATTGTATCCAAATCCTAATAAAGAAATAACTGAAATCATGAAACCTATATATAAAGCTCCACAATCCCCCATAAAAATTTTTGCTGGATGAAAATTAAAAAACAAAAAGCCCATAATACTTCCAGCAAGAATGAGTGATAAAGAAGCAATGTCACTTCTTCCAGATAATAAAGAAGTCATTGAGATAGTAACAAGGACAATAATTGAAATACCTGCAGATAACCCATCTAACCCATCAATTAAATTAATCGCATTAGTAATTCCTACAATCCAAAATAAAGTAACAACCCCTGAAAGAAATGTCATCGCATCACTTGGGAAATATCCAAATCCTTTTATATAGATTTCTCCATAAACAATGACAATCAACGCCGCAATGACTTCAAAAATTAATTTTACTTTAGGGGATAAATCATGACTATCATCATAAAGCCCTATCATAAAAATTATAAACCCTGCAACCATAATAGCATTTATTTGATGATCTGCTTTCAAAAATAAGGCTGATCCTATAAGTGAACTTAAATAAATGGCATAGCCACCAATACGTGCTATTTCATGTTTATGAACTGTTCTTTTATTCATATGTGCAACAATTCCTAATTGATTTCCAGCTTTAATTACAAGTGGAATCATTAAAGCTGAAATGATTGTTGTTACAACAAATGAAAGAATGACCGTCAGTGACATTTTGCCACCTCCTTTATGCCTATATTATTCATTATTTTTTAGTAAATTTCAACTTTTAAATAGCTCTATGACTTGTATTCTGACAAAAACTTGTCTATACTAGTATATAAGGAGGAATATGTTTATGCATAGTTTAGGAATCTCTGTTTATCCAGATAAAAGTGATATTAAAGAAGTCTATGATTATATGGAAACTGCTGCTAAATTAGGTTTTACTAGAATCTTTACTTGTTTTTTATCTATTCCAGATGATAAAAGAGAAAGTTATTTAAAAGAATTTAAAGGATTCATGGATAAAGCTCATGAATTAGGATTTGTTGTTGCTGCTGATACAAATCCAGAAGTATTTAAATTAATTGGAGCTACTCCAAATAATTTAAAACCATTTGCAGATTTAGGATTAGATATTATTCGTTTGGATGGTAACTTTGGTACTCAAGGAGATATCGCTGTTACTAGAAATCCTTATGGTATTAAAATCGAATTCAATGCAAGTATGGATGCTGGTGTTGATTTATTAATTAAAAACGGTGGAAATAAAGACCAAATTATTATGTGTCATAACTTTTTCCCAGAAAGATATACTGGGCTAGATTTCGATTTATTCCAACAATTTAATAAACAATGGAAAGCATTAAATCTTCATACAGCTGCCTTTGTTTCAAGTCACAATGATCCAACAATTGGTCCTTGGGAAGTTTTCTGTGGTTTACCTACAGTAGAAATCATGAGACCTTTACCAATTGAAGTACAAGCAAGATATTTATTAGCCACTGGTGATGTTGATGATATTATCGTTGGTAACTATCCAGCAAGTACAAAAGAATTAGAAGCATTATCAAAAATCAACTTCCAAGCTTTAGAATTACGTGTTGATGAAGTACCAGAAATTACTGATAATGAAAAATACATCATGTATGAATTTGCTCCACACTGGGATCGATACGATCATTCATCATTTATGTTAAGATCAAGTTTCCCAAGACTTCAATTCAAAAACCAAGCAACTGTTCAAGATTCAGGATTTGGTGATAAAAAAGAAGCTAAAGAAGACAAATCTATTCCACATCATGACTGTGGTAAAAAAGTATTTACGCGTGGTGATATCTTAGTGGTTAACGATAACTTAGCTCATTATCGTGGTGAATTAGAAGTTGTTTTAACTGAAATCCCAAATGATGGTGAAAGAAACTTAATTGGTAAAGTAAAAGATGAAGATTTAGGTTTATTAGATTTCATTAAACCAGGTCAACATTTCAAATTTATTAAATAATTTAAATGAGGTTCAAAACGAACCTCATTTTTAATCTATTGTTTTTAAATATTCTTCTAAACCATTTTCATCTACATGACCAATCACTTCATCAGCCACATCTTTTAACTCTTTAACAGCATTTTTCATAGCAATCCCATGACCTGCATATTTAATCATTTCTAAGTCATTCAATCCATCTCCAAAAGCATAACTATGCTCTTTATCAATATTTAAATGTTCTAATACCTTTTGTACACCTGTAGCCTTTGATGTATCTAATGCACATATTTCAAATGAATTAGCTGTTCCATGATGATCAAAATAAAATTTATCAGCAATATATTCTATAATTTTATCATGATCTTTTTTAGCACTAATTTCTATTTTTAAAGTACGATGCATTACTTCTTCTTTATCAAAAGAAATGATTAACTTTTCATGACGAATATCACATACTTTAAAAAATTCTATAAAATCTTTATAAGAAGGATCAATATAACAATCTGTTGCTGTTTCAAAATCGTATTCACAATCAACGCTTTCTAACAAATTCATTAAATCATTCACTTTTTCATAAGGAATTCTATTTTCATAGATGATTTCATGATTAAGCTCTACATGTGCCCCATTACATAATACAAAACCATTAAACCCAGCCTCAATGATTTGATTTGAAATAAAGGCTAAAGGTCTACCTGAGGCAACAAATAAATAATGTCCAGCCTCTTTCAATCTTTTAAGTTCTCTTTTTACTCCTTCAGGTATTTTTAATTCACTATTCAATAATGTCCCGTCTATATCAAAAAATAATACTTTCTTCATACTTTCACCTCAATGAAATTGTATCATGATTCTATTATAATATTATTTAATTTCTAGATAAGAAAAAAACTGTCAATCAGACAGTTTTATTTCATATAATGTAAGTTTTCTAACATAACTCCACATCCATTAGCAACACAATTTAATGCATCATCTGCTACGAATACAGGAACATTTAATTCAGATTCTAATAATCTATCTAAGCCAGTTAATAAAGCTCCTCCACCTGTTAAGAAAATACCACGTGATACGATATCAGCAGCTAATTCTGGTGGTGTTTGTTCAAGAACATGTTTAGTTTCTTTAACAATTGTTGCACAAGTTTCTCTAAGTGCTAATTCAGTTTCGTTTGATGTAATAGTAATTGTATGTGGTAATCCAGTTACTAAGTCTCTACCACGTACTTCAAATGTTTTATCAGATGATCCTTTTACAGCAGAACCAATTTCTAATTTAATTTGTTCAGCAGTACGATCTCCAATTAATAATTTATATTTATCTTTAACAAATTTAATAATGTCCGCATCCATGACGTCACCAGCAATTTTTAAAGATGAACTTGTTACAATATCACCTAAAGATAATACAGCAATATCAGTAGTTCCTCCACCGATATCAATAACCATATTACCTGTTGGTTTATTAATTTCAAGACCAGCTCCAATTGCTGCTACTTTTGGTTCTTCTTCGATAAATACCTTTTTAGCTCCACATCTTTCAGCAACATCTCTAATTGCTGATTTTTCAATTGAAGTGATGTTAGATGGACAACAAATCAAGATTGTTGGTCTAGCAAAAATTCCTTTTAAATTTAATTTATTAATAAAATGAGTTAATAAGATTTCAGTAATTCTAAAATCTGCAATAACTCCATCTTTTAATGGTCTAATTGCTTGAACCCTACCAGGAGTTTTACCTAACATATCTTTTGCCTCTTGTCCTACAGCTAATGGCTTTTTAGTTTCTTCATCTATTGACACTACTGAAGGTTCATTGACTACAATACCTTCACCTTTGACATAAATTAATATATTTGCAGTACCTAAATCGATACCAATTTCTTTTGATAATGCCATTATTTCTCCTCCTTGTATGTTTTTTCCTCAATATTGTATCACGATTTTATTGAATTACAAGGCAAAAAAACAAAAGACACTAATTTTTTTATAAATATAAATTTATCATGATGTTGTCTTAATTTTTTCAATTTTTTGATTAAAATATTTATCAGGATTTACAGTTTTATCATCAATTGAAACAATAAAATGTAAATGTTTTTTTAATGTTGATTGATAAACATTATTTCCTGCTTTTCCAATAACATCTCCTTGTTTCACTTGATCTCCTTTTTCAACTTTAATATCATCTAAAGATTGATAAATTGTTTGAATACCTTTTTGATGTTCAATCGTAACAATCCACCCTAATAAAGAATCATTTTCTTTTCTAATAACAGTCCCACTTGCACTCGCATAAACATCAAAACTTTCATTATCCTTTGTATAATCAATCCCATCATTAGGACGATAGACTCCTTCAAAATAAACAAGTGCTTCTTCTAATTTTTTATCATCTAAAGACGTATCATAAAAACCCTTACTTACTTTAACATCATCATTAACTGGTTTTTTTAAGATTTCACTTCCTTGATTTTTATTTTCATCTTTTGTTTCTACCGAAACTACTGGTACATCTTCGAATGGTTTTAAATTCTTAACAATTTCCTGAATAACACCAGCACCTATTAAAAATAATAAAAGTGAAGTCATAAAAATAAATGTTTTTTTATTCCTCTTCAATAATCCTTTCATGCTTTTCACCTCTTAAGAAGTGTAACCATAAAATCATTCTTTATTCTTTGAAATCTCTACTCCTTGATAATAGTGTTTTAAAATAGCTTGATAATTATATCCTTCCTTTGCCATTCCTTGTGCACCGTATTGAGACAACCCAACTCCATGTCCACATCCTTTAGTCACAAAAATATAAGAATTTCCTTCCTTAACTATTTCAAAATCACTTGAAGACAATTGTAGTTTTTCTCTTACTTCCCTACCACTATATTGTTTTTGATTTATAAGAATAGATTTAACTCTCCCACTAGGATAGTGTTCTAAAAAACGATATTGAAACGAACCTCCAAAAAGTGAATTAAGCTGTGCTTTAGTATATTTTACTTTTCTTATAAACTGAGGATCATATTCTTGATCCCAATGTGAATCTACAGAAACCAAATACGGTTGACTTGAACCTTTAAAATAGTTTTCTACATTTTCGCTTTTTCCATTACTACTTGAATAAAAAAGAGCTGAAATACACTTTCCTTGGTAAGTTAAGATTTCCCCCTTAGTTTCTACAATAGCTTTTTGAACTTTCTCTTTATATTCTTCATAATGATCACTCCATGAAACCTTCATCTTTTCATCATCTAGATAAACTTGTGTATTGGTTGTATTATCTACACTTAATAAACGTGAATAAACAAAAGTTCGACTTGCGACAACTTGTGCTTTAATTGCTTCAAGTTCAAAACTTGCCGGCATTTCTCCAGCAACGACCCCTAATAAATAGTCATCTAAAAGAATTTTTTGTGTATTATCTCCAACTTTTACACTTACATAAACATCTTCATTTTCTTTTCCTTTATATAAAGAATCTTTCTCTTTGGTTGGTTGATACAACAAAATAATCGCTAATAAAATAAATAGAATAAGTAATAATTTAAAAAAAATAGTTTTCATATTTTAATATATGAAAACTTAAATTAAAAATGTATTGTTACAAAATCTAAAATAAAAGATGCAAATAAATAACCTAAAGATACAGAAGCGACAAGATATAAACAATAGAATTGTTTTAATTTCCCCTTAAGAATATATTTTTCATAATGAAAACAACTTAACCCATACATTGAAGATAAAATAGAAAACAAATAAACAATTAACTTTAATATCTGATATGACATATATTTCTCCTCATATAACCCATTAATCTGCATATAATAAACAGGGTGATCATTTTGACAAATAAAACTTTACAATATCTTATCTATAATCGACTCTATTCAGCAAGTATGTATGAACTTCTTGCAACCCAAGCTCCTACAAAAATATTACAAATTCAGATGAAACTTTACCAAGAAGAAACACTTAATAATGTTTCTTATCTTGATCGTTATTATCAAGAATTAAACACATCAAGTTATCATCCAATTGTAAAAGAGCCTGTTAATCAAGGAAGTTTTAAAAAAAATATATATTGGATGTTAGAGTATGAAGGATCAAGCACGAAAATATTTTGCAGTGAAAGTTTTAACGCGAATAACGACGAACAAATAAAAAACCTAACCTCCTATATTTCTTCTATAATTGATCAAAGAAACACAAAACTAACAAATATATATTTGAATATACTTGATGAAGAAATCGCAAATAAATAAAAAACATCACCAAAGTGATGTGATTTACAAATGGTGACTCGTACGGGATTCGAACCCGTGAATGCATGCGTGAAAGGCATGTGAGTTAACCGTTTCTCCAACGAGCCACATGGCGCTTGAAGTAGGACTCGAACCTACGACCGATCGGTTAACAGCCGATTGCTCTACCAACTGAGCTATTCAAGCCTATTCAATTAAATGGAGCGGGTGATGGGAATCGAACCCACGTAGTCAGCTTGGAAGGCTGAAGTTCTACCATTGAACTACACCCGCATTTCTTAATGCTCATCTATATTATCATAGTTTTCAAAGCATTGCAAGTATTTATTTTATTTTTTTAATGGAGCGGGTGATGGGAATCGAACCCACGTAGTCAGCTTGGAAGGCTGAAGTTCTACCATTGAACTACACCCGCATTGAATGGTGCCCAGGGCCGGAGTCGAACCGGCACGGATTTTAAGGTCCGCAGGATTTTAAGTCCTGTGCGTCTACCAATTTCGCCACCTGGGCTTATTCAGTTAAATGGTGACCCGCAGGCGACTCGAACGCCTGACCCTCTGATTAAAAGTCAGATGCTCTACCAACTGAGCTAGCGGGTCATACCTTATGGCTGGGGTAGCTGGATTCGAACCAGCGCAATGACAGAGTCAAAGTCTGTTGCCTTACCGCTTGGCTATACCCCATTCATTAGATAGATGGTGGAGAGGAGTGGATTCGAACCACCGAACCAAAAGGAACTGAGTTACAGTCAGCCGCGTTTAGCCACTTCGCTACCTCTCCATCATGGTGCCGGCTAAAGGACTTGAACCCTCAACCTACTGATTACAAGTCAGTTGCTCTACCAATTGAGCTAAGCCGGCATTTTATTTATTTTAAACACTATTTTTTAATGGTGGAGGCTAACGGGCTCGAACCGCTGACCCTCTGCTTGTAAGGCAGATGCTCTCCCAACTGAGCTAAGCCTCCTCGACTAGTGCCCACTTATAATAACATCCTTATCCCTTTACGTCAACTCTTTTTTACACTTTTTTTGTGTTTTTTTATACCTTTTTTATTTTATGTTGATTTTATCAATGTTTTTTATTTCTATTTTTTATACTTTTTTTATTATTATTGATTGCCTTTTATTATTTGGTATAATGAATACGTAAAAAGTATATATGGAGGTAATAAAATGAAAGTACTTGTTGCCGGAGGTGCTGGCTATATTGGTAGTCACATCTGTGTTGAGTTATTACAAGCTAATCATGAAGTAATCGTAATTGATGACTTTTCTAACTCTAAACCAGAAGTTTTAGGATATATTAAGGATATAACTGGAAAAGACGTTAAATTTTATGAATTTAATATTTTAGATGAAAAGAAAACTGAACAAGTTTTTATTGAAAATGAAATTGATGCTGTTATTCACTGTGCTGCTTTTAAAGCTGTTGGTGAATCTGTAGAAAAACCTATTGAATATTATACAAACAATTTAACTACTACATTAATTGTGGCTAAGATGATGAAAAAATACCATGTCAATAATATCGTCTTTTCATCAAGTGCTACAGTTTATGGAGATCCTGAAGTGGTTCCTCTTACTGAAGATTGTAAATTAGGAGAAACAACTAATCCATATGGTGCTAGTAAAGCCATGATGGAAAGAATCTTAACAGATGTACAACATGCATGTCCTGATATGTCAGTTACATTATTACGTTATTTCAATCCTATTGGAGCTCATGAATCAGGATTATTAGGTGAAGATCCTAAAGGTATTCCAAATAACTTAATGCCTTATATTATGAAAGTAGCTGCTGGAGAACTTCCTTGTTTAGGTGTCTTTGGTGATGATTATGATACACCTGATGGTACAGGTGTACGTGATTATATTCATGTTGTAGATTTAGCTAAAGGACATGTTCTTGCCATTGAAAAATATAATAAACCAGGATTACATATTTGTAACTTAGGTACTGGTAGAGGATATAGTGTATTAGAACTTGTTCATGCTTTTGAAAGAGTTAATGGTGTAAAAGTAAAATATGAAATTAAACCTCGTCGTGCCGGAGACATTGCTACATGTTATGCAGATCCTACAAGAGCTAAAGAAGAACTTGGTTGGGTTGCTACTAGAGGCATTGATGAAATGTGTAGAGATACATGGAACTTTGCTAAAACAAGAATGAAATAGCCTCTGGCTATTTTTTTTATTGTTTATATAGGTGAAATTTGGTATTATAGAAAAGTATAAAAGGAGGAGCTTCTATGGATTTTTTTAAAAAAATCGGGAAAGAAGTGAGCGTCTTTGGGCTTGTATTTGTAGTTTTTATTGCATTATTTGCTTATCGACAAGTTACACATGTTGAACTTTCAACAATTTCCCAAGATAAATTAGAAGAAAAAATCAAAGATAAAGATAGTTTTGTAGTCGTTGTAGGTAGTGATAAGGATAATACGACATTAAACTACAAAAATGTTTGCTTAAAATATTTAGAAAAAAATCATAGTGATAAAATTTATTATGTAAATTTAGCTAAAGAAAATAATGCAACAACATACATTCAAAAAACTTTTAAAACAGATGACGGAACAATTCCTTCAACATTCGTTATGAAAAACGGAAAAGTAAAAGTTCAAAAATCTGGTTCTTTATCATATTATAGAATTGCTGAATTATTTAAATAAAAAGCGAACTCATATTTGAGTTCGTTTTTTATAACAATTCTTTTACTTGTCCATCTTGAACATAGACCCTTGGTACACGTTTAGAAATCAAACATAAAACTTCATAAGAAATCGTATCTAGATCTTTCGCCATACTTTCAAGAGAAATATGTTCACCAAAAATTTCCACTTGATCTCCTATTTTTACATTTTCATCTACTCTAACCATCATTTGATCCATACATACACGTCCTACAATTTCATAATACTTACCATTGATATATACTTTACGCCCTTGATTTTTTCTAATAAAACCATCTGCATAACCAATTGGTAATGTTGCAATATATTCATCTTCTTTAGCCGTATATGTTAAACCATACCCTACTCGATCTCCTGCAGGAATTTTTTTAATCATTGCTACTTTTGTATAAAGTGACATTACTTGTTTGAATTTTGTTTCTTCTTCACCATTTGGTGAACATCCATACATGGTAATTCCTAATCTTCCCATATTTGATTTTTCATCATGATGATAAGTCATCGCTGCTGAATTACAACAATGGATATATTTGAATTTACAATTACCTATCATTTCATAAAATAAACTTCTTTGTTTTTCGTAGGCTTCATCATCTCCATCAGCTGTCGCAAAGTGTGTAAAGATTCCTTCTACATTAAATTTATCAGGATCAACTAGTTTTAATAAAGTTGATAATTCTTCTTTAGACATTAAACCAATACGATGCATTCCTGTATCTAACTTAATATGCACTTTTAATGTTTGCCCTTTATCAATTAAATGATCCAATAATTTTAAATAAGCAACTGAAACCATTGTTAAAGAAATATCATATTTAATAGCTAAATCAATATCTTCTTTACTTGTTGGAATAGCTCCTAAAATCAATATTCCTTTATTAATTCCTAATTCTCTTAACTCAATTGCTTCTTGAAGTGTTGCAACAGCAAACATTTCAATATAATCAATATCCTTTAAAAAACTAGCAACTTCTTTATACCCATGACCATAAGCATCCGCTTTAATCACAGCCATCAACGGTCTTTTAAATTCACTATGTGCTAATTCAACATTATATTTTAAATGGTCTAAATCTACAATTGCATACGTGTCACGCTTTAAATTCATAAAGACACCTCCAAACAATAGTATAATCCAACCCATTTCATAATTCAATTTGAAATCTCTTTATTTTGTCGATGAAGTTTGCATACTTGTCATGACTGAAAGCATTTCTTCTTTCGTTAAATCTTGTGAATATAAAGAACACATCATTCCATGATACATCATCGATAATTTTCCAGGTTGATAATATGCAAACCCATCTATTAAATCGATCACTTCATCATTAGAAAACTGCATTACTTGTTGATCATTTACTTGTGTTTCTACCATTGTAAAACTTTTATCACCGCTAAATTTTAAAATATGATTTTTATCCCCTTCTATTGAAGACACTGTTTCGCTTTCTAATTTAGCGCCTAATAGAGAAACTGGATATAAAACATCATTATTTGCGGATGTTTTGACATCCTTTTTTGATTCTTTCAATGCTTGATTTTGATTAAAATGTTTCTCTTTAAAATTTTTATTTTTATGAAATTCATTTACTTTACAAGTAACAATTTCTGTCTCATCTTGATCTAGACATAAAACAATCAATGGTTTTAATTTTTTATCAAAAATAACTTCTTGTTTAACAATTCTTGTATCATTAGGGTATTTCACCTTTGCTTCTACTTGATATCCTTTTTCAATCTTTTTAACTTTATTATTTTCTAATAATTGAATTAAATAATGATAAATATAGGGTTTAGGACTATTTTCAGGCCAATCACTTTGAAATTTAAACATTTGATTAAGTGTTGGTGTTAAAACATAGACTCCTTTTTTATTTTTTATAATGATTTGTGATTGATTTAAACTTTTATCATAAAGTTCTACTCGATAATATTTTTGTTTATCTTTTTTTAAATAATCTACTTTTACTTCATAACTTTTAAGTTCATCATTTTGTGTCATTTCCATATCACATACAAGTTGATAAGAACTCATACTTTTAGCTTCTTTTAACGTTTCATCCAATGAATTATTTTTAAATTTAAAAAAAGCAACAATACCTATTGCACAAATGACTAAACCTATAATGACAATATATAATTTTTTCAAATCTATCCCTCCATTATAAAAATATTCTTTATTTATTTTTATATGTATAAAATACAAATTTACGGGATAGACTCTATTTAAGGAGGTTAAGAAAATGAATGCATTACAAAAAACAGCACTTGTTTTTACTGTGATCGGTGCTATTAATTGGGGTCTTATTGGCTTATTTAATTTTAATTTGGTAGATAGTTTATTTGGTCAAAATAGTTTTTTATCAATGCTCATTTATATTGTTGTAGGAATAGCTGGACTCATTAATATTATGCTTTTCTTTACGGACTTAAATATAAAAGAGTAGCTAAGCTACTCTATTTCAAATGTGGACATATGTCCATCTTTAGTATCAATTTTAATACGATTTTTTACCATTTTTAACATTGGAATATCATGTAAAGAATCCGAATAGGCATAAGATAAGTCATAATCTATTTCTAGATTATGATTTTTTATCACTTCTTGGATTCTTTTTACCTTTTCTTCATTTTTACAATTTTTTCCAATCATTTGACTTGTATATTTACCATCTTTAATGTCTGTTTTAGTTCCTAAAATTTCATCTACTGGTAACTTACAAAAACGAAGATAAGCTTCTACAGAGGCACTACATATATAAATCGTATACCCTTCTGCCTTTTTCTTTTTTAATTCTTCAATGACATTTAAATAATAACAAGGTTCTAATACTTTTTGATAAAACTTTTCAATCTCTTGATCAGACATCTTATCTAATGGATATAACCATGCTGATTTTGCTTTATTAAGTGGTTCTATCTTTAATAGATATAAAGCATAATGATAAACCACTTTTAATAATTTAAAAACAGATAGTGGATGTTTTTTTAAATAATACTTTAAAAGTTTTCCACCAGAATCTCCATGAATCAAAGTATCATCAAAATCAAAAAATGCAAATTTAGTTAACACCTATGCAATCTCCAAAGCAACTTCCATCATTGCTGTGAAAGTTTTTTCTCTTTCTTCTGCTGTTGTTTCTTCATTTGAAACTAATGAATCAGAAACAGTTAATAAAGTTAAAGCTTTTTTACCAGCATAAGCTGCATTTGCAAATAATGCATAAGATTCCATTTCAGTAGCTAAACATCCCATTTTAATCCATTTATCTGCTTTATTATCTGCATGATAGAATAAATCAGAAGATAGGACATTTCCTACATGATAAGTTAAATTCTTTTCTTTTGCTTTTTCTACAGCTTTTTCTAATAAACTATAATCAGAAATAGCTGAATATGTTCCTGGTAATTCATATTGATGTGCATAATTTGAATCTGTACAAGCACCTTGTACAATAATAATATCTCTTAAACGAACATCTTCTTTAAATGATCCACAAGATCCAATACGAATAATATTTTCTACATCATAAAAATGAAATAATTCATAACTATAAATCCCAATACTAGGCATTCCCATACCCGAACCCATAATGGAAACTTCTTTTCCTTTATACGTTCCTGTATAGCCAAACATATTTCTTGTAGCATTAAATTGTTTTACATTTTCTAAATAAGTTTCTGCTAAATATTTTGCACGTAAAGGATCTCCTGGCATTAAGACAGTTTTTGCGATATCTCCTTTATTTGCTTGATTATGTGGTGTTGACATAAACACTTCCTCCTTTATTTCCTCTTTAAAGTTTAACATATTCTGTTTTAATTGATAATATATTTTAAGATTTTTGTACCTTACCATCTTTTAAATAATAATAAGTTTCTATTTCAGCAGCTTCATTAAGCTTTTCACCCTTAATAGCATTTACTAAATGTTCAACATACTCATCTGCATTACCTGCACCTAAAATAGCCATATACCCTTCTAAAAAAACCATTGGTCCATAACCGTAATCATCTTCATCAAAATCAATGATTTGATCAATATGATTTTGATAACTTTCTTTCATTTCATCAAACGTTTGTTCATCATCCATATCATAGGCTTTGATTTTCATATGTTTACCAAATTCTTTTTTAATTGCTGGTAGAACATTCTTTTTAAAATGTTGACAATTGGAACAATCTTTTAAATAAAAATAAGTTAAATGATATGTCTCCTTCCATTCATTTTTTTGATTTTGACAACCAACTAATGGTACTAATAATAAAATAATTAATAGAATCTTTTTTAATTTTTTCATTGTTTCACCTTTTCTATTTATAATGTTTTCTTTTTATTTTTCAATTATACATCAATTATTTTTGAATAGAAAGTGATGTGATGAGAGATAAATAATATTAATAATAATATATATTGAATAAAAATAATATATATAATATAATACAAGTAGAAAGGATGATAGCTATGGCATTTGTATGGTCAACAAATGAAATTTCAAAGAAAACAGTTACTATTTATAGTACAAATCTCACTTTAAACACAGCTGCTTGTAAACATTTTGAAAATGTTCAATATGTATTATTAGGAGTTGATAAAGAGAACAATTTATTAGGAATCAAGCCAGTTGATAAAACAGCAATAGATGAAGGAATTTATCCAAGTGATCAATTGCATCGTATTTCAATTGGTAAAAGTTATGGACGTGTTTCTAATAAAAATTTTATTGAAAACCTTGCTAGAGAATATCATTTAGATTTAAGTGATAAACAAGGTCTAAAGTATCCTGCAAATTTTGATGTTGTTCACCAAATATTAACAGTTAATCTATAAGGGAGGGATAGATCATGATGTTATGGATATGGCTAGGCGTTATCATTGTAACTGCTATTATTGAATTAGTTACAATCGATTTAGTAAGCATCTGGTTTACACTTGGTGGAATCGGTGCCTTGATTGCCTATGCTTTAGGTTTAAATCAAACCATTCAAATTATTATCTTTATCATTTTAAGTGTTATTTGTATTGGAATCAGCAGACCTCTTGCTAAGAAATACTTAAGAACACAAACAGTCAGTACAAACTATGATCGTGTTATTGGTCAACATGGACTTGTTTTAAAAAGAATTGATGCTGATACAAGAGGAGAAGTTAAGGTGCTTTCTATGGAATGGTCCGCTTCTAGTGTAGATAATTCTACTTTAGAAGAAGGAGATTATTGTGAAATTCTTGCTGTAGAAGGTGCTCATCTTGTGGTTAAAAAAATTAATAAATAAAGGAGAAAGAAAATGAGTATTATTGGTTTAATTTTAATTATCATTGTTTTAATTATTATTGTCAGTGTTATTGCATTTGCAATTCGTATTGTTCCTCAATCAAAAGCTTATGTTGTAGAAAGAATCGGTGCTTATAATCGTACTTGTAGTGTTGGACTTCATATTTTAGTTCCATTTTTAGATCGTGTTGCTAATAAGGTTTCTTTAAAGGAACAAGTTGTAGACTTTGCGCCTCAACCTGTTATTACTAAAGATAATGTTACAATGCAAATTGATACAGTTGTTTATTATCAAATTACAGATCCTCGTTTATTCACATATGGTGTCGATCGTCCTATTAATGCCATTGAAAACTTAACAGCAACAACTCTTCGTAATATTATTGGGGATTTGGAATTAGATGAAACTTTAACATCTCGTGATATTATTAACTCACGTATGAGAAGTATCCTTGATGAAGCAACTGATCCTTGGGGAATTAAAGTTCACCGTGTTGAAGTTAAAAATATCATTCCACCTCGTGATATTCAAGAAGCTATGGAAAAACAAATGCGTGCTGAACGTGAAAGACGTGAAGCTATTTTACAAGCTGAAGGTAAGAAAACAGCTGCTATCTTAAATGCTGAAGGAGATAAACAATCAACGATCTTAAGAGCTGAAGCTGAAAAAGAAGCAGCCATCGCTAAAGCTGAAGGTCAAGCTGAAGCTTTACGTTTAGTTTATGAAGCACAAGCAAAAGGTATTACTTATATCAACGATGCACATCCAGATCAAGCTTATGTCACTTTACAAGGTTTTAAAGCCTTAGAAAACTTATCTAAAGGTGATGCTACTAAGATTATTATTCCAAGTGAATTACAAGGAATTGCAGGATTAGCAACTACTTTAAAAGAAGTTGTAAGTGAAAAGAAAGATAAGGAATAATGAAAACAGTCTTCGGACTGTTTTTTCATATTCTTTTTTTTATGTCATATAGTGTATAGGGTGAATAATGATGTGTGGAATTTTATGTTTATATAATCAACAAAGAAATGTCTTAGATGATTGTGGAAAATTTAATAAAATGCTCCATTTATTAGACCATCGTGGTCCTGATGATATGCGAACTTATTTTGATCAACATGTTTTATTAGGTCATTGCCGTCTTTCAATTATTGATTTAAAAGGAGGTATGCAACCTTTAGAATATACTTATCAAGATATTACTTATCGCATTATTTTTAATGGTGAAATTTATAATATGAATGAATTAAAGAAACATCTTATTGATTTAGGTTTCCATTTTTATAGTCAAAGTGATAGTGAGGTTTTACTTGTCAGTTTTATTGCTTATAAAGAAAAATGTTTAAATATGTTAGATGGTATCTTTTCATTTGTTATATCTTATGAAAATAAAATCTTTGCTTGTCGTGATCATTTAGGTGTAAAGCCTCTCTTTTATTATTTAAAAGATGATGATTTAGTCATTTCAAGTGAAATTAAAGCTATTTTAATGTACATTGGAAAATGTGTTGTTGATAAAACAGGAATTAAAGAATTACTAGGTTTAGGCCCTAGTTTATCACCAGGAAGTACACTTTATAAAGATATTTATAGTTTAAGACCTGCTCATTATTTATGGTTTGACGGTGAGCATTTAATGATTGAAAGATATTGGTCTTTACAAAAAAAAGCACATCTAAAAAGTTATGAAGAAACTGTTCAAGATATACGCTTCCTTGTAAATAAAAGTATTCAAAGACAATTATTAAGTGATGTACCTATTTCTTGTATGTTATCTGGTGGTTTAGATTCGAGTATTATTACAGCTATAAGCAGTCAATACGTCAATCATATTTCAACCTATAGTATTGATTACTTAGACCAAGATAAATATTTTCAACCCTATGATTATCAACTTACAAAAGATAGTGATTATATTGATTTAATGGTCAATCGTTATCATAGTCATCACAATAATGTCGTTTTATCACAAAAGAATTTAATTATCTTTTTAAAACAAAGTTTAATGGCTAGAGACGCTCCTGGAATGGCTGATATTGATTCTAGTTTTCTATTGTTTTGTAAAGAAATTAAAAGAAATCATAAAGTCGTTTTATCTGGTGAGTGTGCAGATGAAATTTTTGGAGGTTATCCTTGGTTTTATAAAAAAGAACTTTATAGTCTAGATTCATTTCCATGGATTAGAGATATTGATCAAAGATTAGAACTTCTTAATGAAAATATAAAAAAATTGAACATTAAAGAATATGTTCAAAGTAAATATTATCAATCACTTAATGAAATAGACTACCTCGATCAAAGCTTTTATGATACCAATAAAAGAAAAATGATTTATTTAAACATTGAATGGTTTATGCAAACACTCTTAACACGGAGTGATAGCCAATCTATGTATAACGCTGTAGAGCTTCGTGTACCCTTCGCTTCAAAAGAAATCGTTGAATATATGTACAATGTCCCTTGGACCTATATGTTTAAAGATCAACAAGAAAAAGCTGTTTTACGTGATGCTTTCAAAGACTTCCTTCCTCAAGAAATCTATAATCGTAAGAAAAATCCTTACCCTAAAACTCATTCTCCATTTTTCCTTACTTACATTAAAAATCTTCTCTTAGAAACACTTAACGATAAAAATAACATTCTTTATCAACTTTTTGATATAAAAAAACTTAAACACTTTATTGAAAACAGCGAAAGCATTGAAGTTCCTTGGTTTGGTCAACTCATGATGGGACCACAACTCCTTGCCTATTTTTATCAAATCTATATGTGGGGTAAAATATATCATGTAGAATTAGAGCTTTAATAAAGCTCTAATTCTATTTCTTGACTATTTAAACGAATGTCTTGTAGATATTCGTTTTTTACTCTTATTTGTGTATTATTCACAGATACTTGAGGAATGTCTTTAACCCATTCTTGTAACATTTTAGCATAGTTAAGCTTTAAAAAACCATAACGTATGCTTCCTTGACTATCAATAATAATATCTTCATTAACATAAGGTCTTGCATCTATGTGTATTTTAGTTTCAATTCCTTTATAGACTAAAACCATTCTTATTTGAATATACTGATCTATTTTTATTTGGATATCTTTTAGCTTTCCTTTTTCTATAAAGAATCGTTTATAAATGATCCAAACAAGTTTTTCTAAAGTTTTTACATCAATTTTCATAATCTCACCACTTTATTATATGTATAAAAAATCAAGAAGCTTAAGCTTCTTGAATATTTTTATGAATAATATCTAACATTTGATTCAATTCTTGATAATCAATTTGTCCTGGAGCACTTGCTTTTCCTACAGTAGCAAAAGTAATTGCACTACCGAATTGTTCCCCTACTAAACGTGAAGTAAGTCCAATAGATGACATTGACATTGTCACAATTGGTTTTTGAGCATATTCATGTTTAGCTTGAACTGTAAATGAAAGTAGATTTAATAAATCTTGATAATCTTCTGGCATAACTGCTACCTTCATAATATCTGCTTCTAAAGAATCCATTGATCTAAATTTTTGCATCAATGAATCAACTTCTGGTGTTCTATCAAAGTTATGACTTGACATCAACATATATTTACCAGCATCATGAATAAGTGTTCTTAATTCAATTGCCATATTTGTTCCTAACGCTAATTCAACATCGTAAATATCAAATGCATTTGCTTCAACTGCTAATTTATAAACATTGAAATAATCTTTAGGATCAATTTCAACTTCTCCACCTTCTGCAGCTGTACGAATTGTTAGAATAACTGGTTTTTGTATTTGTAAGGCAGCAATGTTTAAAAATAAATTTCTTAATGCATCTTCTTGATGAATATTTTCATAAAAATCTATTCTTAATTCGATCATATCCACTTCTAATTCATTAAATTCTTTTAATTTATTTAGAATCGCTTCATCATGGCTTTCTACAATAGGAACACATACTTTAGGTTTTCCCTCTCCAATGATGACTCCTTTAATTTCAATACTCATATTTACACCTTCTTTGATTATTTAATAATTCAACAGCATAATAATATCATATTTTTTTATTAGAGTGTTAATTTTTTTATAATTTGCAAAAAAAGCATTAAAATTAATTAATGCTTTTGATTTTTTATAACTTTTTGTCTTGAAAATTCTTCACGTTCTTTTTCTTCAAGAGATTCACTAATAAATTTAATTGTTTCTTCAAAACGTGGAATTGAAATATTTTTTAAGGCATTCGCACGTTTTTGTGTTTTTCTAATGGTATTTGCTAGACGATAGACTGAGTTTTCAACTTCTGCTAAAACAACAGTCAATTCTTTAACACGATAGAAACATTCATAAGCATAGTCTACTTTTGAATTAGATCGATCCATGTTATAACTACATACCATTGGTTGTTTATGATAAGTAATTTTAGGAATTTCTACACCCATAACACTTCGATAAGCAATACTGATTCCATAATCAATAGGTGTTGCTGTAACTAAGTCACTAATCAACCCTAAAGAAATATTTGCTTCTTGTAAAGCATCGTAAGCATTTTGATAAGCTTCCGTAATTTCATCTCTGACCATTTTAACATCATCTAATAATGACATCATTTCTTTAATAAGAACGTTTCTTTTCTTATCTAATAGATCATATCCAAGAACAGCTAATTGTAATTGTTTCTTTGTAGAAATTAAATTTCCTTTTGTTGGAACAACTTTTAAAGCCATAATTAATCACCTGCTTCTTGTAATTCTTTGATGATTGATTTTTCTTTAATATGGAAACGTTTTACAGCACGATCATGATCATAATGTTCATCTAATAATTTGTTATCTAGACGATCAAGTGCTTCTCTAGGTAAAACTGAAACTAAATCCCATCCTAAATCTAATGTTTCTTCAATTGATCTATTGACATCGAAACCTTGATTTAAGAAATGTTGTTCAAATAGTTTACCAAATGATAAATATTGTTTATCTAATGGAGATAATTCATCTTCACCAATTACTGATGTTAATGATTTAACATCTTGTACGTGAGCGTAACATGCAAATAATTGGTTGGCAATGTCTTGGTGATCGCCACGTGTATATCCTTCACCGATACCATCTTTCATTAAACGTGAAAGTGATGGTAAAACATCAACTGGTGGATAAATACCGGCTGAATTTAATTCAGGTGATAGAGTAATTTGTCCCTCAGTGATATATCCAGTTAAGTCAGGAACTGGATGAGTAATATCATTGTTAGGCATTGTTAAAATAGGGATTTGTGTTACAGAACCTTCTGCCCCTTTAATAATACCAGCTCTTTCATATAAAGAAGCTAAGTCAGAATATAAGTAACCTGGATAACCTTTACGTCCAGGAATTTCTCCTTTACTTGAAGAGAATTCACGTAACGCTTCACAATAGGAAGTAATATCTGTATAGATAACTAATACGTGCATATTTTGTTTATAAGCTAAATATTCAGCAGCAGTTAAAGCACAACGTGGAGTTAATGTACGTTCAATGATTGGATCATTTGATAAGTTTAAGAACATAACAACTCTTTCCATAACTCCTGCTTCTTTAAAGCTACGTTTAAAGTAGTTTGCAACGTCATTTGTAACACCCATTGCCGCAAAGACAATGGCAAAACCTTTTCCTGATTCGTCAGCAACTTTTGCTTGTTTAACGATTTGTACAGCTAAACGGTCATGTGGTAAACCTGAACCAGAGAAGATTGGTAATTTTTGTCCACGAATTAATGTAGCAAGACAGTCAATTGATGAAATACCTGTATTGATGTAGTTACGTGGATAAACACGGCTTACTGGATTTAATGGTAAACCATTGATATCCATCATTTCTTCTGCATAAATTTCACCTAAACCATCAATTGGTCTACCAGCACCATTGAAGACACGTCCTAAAATTTCTTTAGAAACAGGTAATTCCATTGGTCTACCTAATAATTTAGTCTTTGTATTTTCTAGTGATAAATCATTTGTTCCTTCAAATACTTGGACAACGATTTTTTCACCTTCAATTTGTACAACACGTCCAGAACGTGTTGTACCATCTTTTAATTGAATTTCAACCATTTCGTCGTAAGAGGCACCTTTTACGTGATCTAAAACGACTAATGATCCATTGATTTCATTTAATCCTACATATTGTAGTGCCATTTTTATTTCCTCCTACGCTACAGATTTTAATGCATTATCAATATCTTGATAATAAGTATCTAATTTTTCAATATGATCATTTGGAATATCATATTTCATTTTAATTAATTGTTCAAAAATACCAGTTTCACTAATTGCTCGAACAACTTTACCTTGAGCAACAGCTTCTTGACATTTTTTATTTAAATATAAGATAACATCCATCATCTTTAATTGTTTAGCAAGTGGTACGTATGTATCATCCTTATGGAAGGCATTTTGTTGTAAATAACCAACACGAACCACTTTAGCTATTTCCATCACTAATTTTTGATCTTCAGGTAATACATCAGGACCCATTAAGTTAACAATTTCATTTAATCTTGATTCTTCAGCAAGAATGAATGAAAGTTGTTGACGATCACTGACGAAATCAGAACCAACATTTCGGTCATACCATTTTTCAAGATCATAAACATAATCACTATAAGATTGTGTCCAGTTAATTGCGAAATAATGACGAGCATAAGCCAAGGCTTTATCTAAGGCCCAGAAACATCTTACGAAACGTTTTGTATTTTGTGTAACTGGTTCTGAGAAGTCTGCTCCTTGTGGTGATACGGCACCGATGATTGAAACAGAACCTTCTTGTCCATTTAAAGTTTTCATGTATCCAGCACGTTCATAGAATTGTGATAAACGTGATGGTAAGTAAGCTGGGAATCCTTCTTCAGCTGGCATTTCTTCTAGACGACCAGAGATTTCACGTAACGCTTCTGCCCAACGTGAAGTAGAATCGGCCATGATTGCACAGTGATATCCCATATCACGATAATATTCAGCTAAAGTAATTCCTGTATAAATACTTGCTTCACGTGCGGCAACTGGCATGTTTGAAGTATTCGCAATTAAGACAGTTCTATCAGTTAATGGTTTACCACTCTTAGGGTCAATTAACTCACTAAATTCTTCAAGAACTTGAGTCATTTCGTTTCCACGTTCTCCACAACCAACATAAATGATAATATCGGCATCACACCATTTAGCAATTTGGTGTTGTGTCATTGTTTTACCAGTACCGAAACCACCTGGAATAGCAGCAGTTCCACCTTTAGCGATTGGGAATAATGTATCGATAACACGTTGTCCCGTTACTAAAGGAATAGAAATTGGTAAACGTTCTAGAGTTGGACGTGCTTGTTTAATTGGCCATTTTTGACATAATGTACATTCATGAATTTGACCATGTTCATCTTCAATTTTCATTACGACATCATTGATTTTATATTGACCATTTTCTTTTACTTCAACAACTTTACCACTTAAAAGTGGTGAAAGCATACATCTGTGTTCAATTAAATCTGTTTCAGGACATGTTGCATAGATGTCTCCACCTTTTAAAACATCTCCTACTTTTACTTTCATTGTAACGTCCCATAATTTTTCAACATCAAGTGAATCAACATCGCTTCCGGCTTCAATAAAAGCACCTGATTGTTCAGCGATAGCTTTTAATGGACGTTCAATCCCATCAAAGATATTTCTTAAAATACCAGGACCTAATGTAACACAAATTGGTGATCCTGTAGAAATAACAGGTTCTCCTGGTTTTAAACCAGTTGTTGTTTCATATACTTGGATAGTTGTTAAATCTTTAGAAATTGAGATAACTTCACCCATTAATTTAGCATGACCAACATAAACCATTTCTAACATTGAAAAGTCTTTGGCATTTTTTACTTTAACAACGGGACCATTAATAGAATAAATTACATTTTCACTCATCTTTAATCCCCCTATTTAATCATCAATCCAGAAGTCTTATAGAACCAATCTTTTTGAGCTTCTAAATTTGAGTCTAATGATTCATCTACGACAACATTTGTTGTTTTATTTTCAATAATGAATCCACCTAATTGAATTTGTTGACCTTCTTCAACTTCAATTGGTAAAGCATATGTTTTCTTTAAATCATCAGCATATTTTAAATCTTCTTTTCTTACACATAAAACACAATCAGTCATTTGATATTCATCACTTACTGCTTTTACATGACTTGTAAGATATTCAAGATAATTAGAACTATTTACAAATTCAACAAGTTTATTTTTTACTTCTGTAAAAATTGTATTAACATATTCTTCTCTTTTTTCAACTAATTTTTTTAGTCTTTCTTCTAATTGAGCTGAAGCTTCAATACTTGCTTTAGAAGAAATTTCTGCTAATTCTTTATCTAATTGATGCTTAGCATCAATTTCAGCTTCACCTCTTAATTGGTTATAAGCTTCTTGTTCAATTGCTTTTGCTTCATCTAAAATTTCTTTTTCTTCAGCTGATGAAATTTTTTCAATTTCATCTTTGATATAAAGAAAGACTTGATCTTTTTTTTGCATAGCACTTTCTCCTATAACTTAACTCCAATTGCCTCTGAAACATATCTATCAATTGTTTCACCAATTTTAGAATTTCCATGTCTATCAGGAATTTCTACAAGCAATGGTTTTTGTTGTTTTAATTTTATTTCAGAAATAACATCAGGAGCTAATTCAATTAATTTCGTTGTAATTAAAATCACACCTATTGATCTATCTTTCATTTTTGTTTCCAAAACTTCAAGAAAATCTCTTCTTTTATGAACAACTTCTCCTTCAATACCAACAAGTCTTAAACCCATTTCAGTATCGACATTGTCACTAATTAAATAAAATTTCATACGAAATCACTCTCTAAATTAGATTTTGTTGATAATTAAGATAGAGATTAATAAACCATAGATTGCAACCCCTTCACCTAAGGCAACGAAGATTAATGATTTACCAAAGTTCTTTTCATTTTCAGAGAAAGCTCCGATAGCTGCTGGAGCTGCTGCTGCAACGGCAATACCTGCACCTAAAGCAGAGAATCCAGTTGATAAAGATGCTGCTAAGAATCCTAAACCTTGAGCAATTGTACCAGTGATTGTAGCAACTTCACCTGTTGCAAATACACTTGAATTTGACATAGCAACTAATAAACATAAAACGACTGCACCAGCGAAACCACTGATATGAACACCTAATCTTCTTTTAGCGCTTTGAGCTGATACTTTTCCTGTAAATACTTTAATTAATGGTAATGTTAATAAAACTACTGCAACTAATGGTAATAAAATTTCTAATACTGTCATAATAAATTTCCTCCTTGAATTTAATCTTCCTTAATAGTTTTAAATGGAATTCCATTTCCTTCATAATAACGTGAAAACATTTCATAGAATTCAAGACGTAATACTTGAATACCAACAATCAATCCTTCAAGACACATTACGAAAACGTTTCCTAAAATCAAGACGATGATTTCACCAAATCCTCCTACCATTTCAGCAAGAGTATAAACAACAAGCATCATACCAGCATGTGATAAAACGAATCCCCCGACACGCAAGAATGACATTGTGTTTGTAATAAATGATAAGACTACTTCAAATAATTCGAAGAATCCTTCAACAAAGAATGCTCCAAAACCATTTGGGAACATTTCACCATGTTCTTCTAATTTTCTAATTAATGGTTCTTTTAAGAACATTAAGATAAGTGGTAATACAATTAAAATTAAAATATAGAAAATATTTACAAAATGTTGTCCTGTAAGCATTCCAAGTGCTGCACTAATAACAGCTACATAGAATGTAACACCACATAAACCATTTTGACTTAAAATCGCTTCACCCATATTTTTCTTTTTAAAGTTCAAAATAATATTGAATGTCATTGAAACAAGAATTAAGACAATACCAAGCCCAATGGCAGCCATTAGTAATGTCATTGTATTTTCTGGTGACATTGCATTAAAGAATGAGAAACCTTTGAAATATTCAGATAAGATTTCTTCATTTCCAAAGAATGAACCAAAGAATACACCGAAGATTGCACTGGAAATACCTAAACGAACTCCCACGCCACCTAATTTTAAATTAAATTTCTTTTCAGCAACAAGGCCTACTAAAGAAAGAATAATACCTTGTCCTAAGTCACCAAACATAATACCAAATAATAAAGTATATGAAATAGCAACTAATAATGTTGGATCTACATCATTGTAACGAGGTACACCATACATTTCGACGAACATTCTAAATGGTCTTGCAAACCATGAATTTTTAAGTCTTGTTGGTGGGTCTAAACGTACATCTGATGTAGCAGGTAAAACTTCAAGTTTAACACCATCGATACTTTCAAAAGTGTTTTTGAAATTATCTAAATCACTTTTAGGGACAAATCCATGAACATTTAATTTATCACCTAATTTAACAATATATTTTTGCATTGCATAAACTGAATTTAATTTTTTAGCAACACTATAAATACGTGTTAATTCTTCCATATTTTCTGAAATTGTTTTATCAATTCTATTTTGTAAATCTTGGCTATATTGTTTAGCTGAATCAGATTCATTTTGAATTTCTTTTTCAGCTAATTCACACGAACCATGAACGAATTCAGGAATATGGATTTTTTCAAAATAAAGTGATGTAAAAACATTATCCACTTCAGGAGCATCTGTAGGTGTCGTCATATACATACACCATACATATTTATCATCTCTTTGAAATGCTTTATAAACAAATGGTAATGTTTCATAATACTCTAACTTTCCTTCATTATTGAGAGGAAGTTTACCGAATCTTATTTTTAAATATTGTGTTCCAAATAATTGATCAAAGTCAATATTAGAACCTTCAACATGATTCAAAGTAATGATGGCTTCATCATTTTCTTCAATCATCTTTGTCAATTCTTTTTTAACAGCATCAATACGGTCAATATCTAAAAATAGATCATCTAAAAATTCTTTAGCTCTAAATACATTAAGTTGCGAATCTGTTTCAACTTCAGGAACTTCAAAATGATATTTTGTTTTCATTTCTTCAATTCTTGATAACAATTCTTCATAAAGATTGTCATTGTTGTAAGCTGAAAGACCAGCAACACTATCCGTAAACTTGCTTGCTAGCTCGGGATGAAAATCATCTCTTTGATAAAGCTCAAGTAACACATCATTACAATTGTCTTTATCAAAATCAAGGCTAACCAAGTTTAATTTCGCTATTGCCATGACAGTCCCCCTTTACTCTTTATTGATCTTTTTGTCACTTTTTTTACTAAACTACAAACAAGTAATACTACAATATTTATAGCAAAGAATAATCCAATTTGCATTGCATAATTAGTACTTACAACAAAGATTGAATCATAAAGTGACATACTATAGAAGACTGTTCCACTTAATAGTCCTCCTATTGTAACAGCAGCTCCTACACGTTGTAGTAACTTACTGATGTTACCTTTAATAATAAATGATAATAGAATAGCTAAAACACCTACTCCTAAATCGCCAAGTAAAACAAGTGCTGAAAGCATCATAACCACACCAGCAATCACTGTTGGATCAAACTTTTCTCCTGGTTTAAATGTAAATAAGCATTCAAATGGTTGGAAAAATGCGTTGTTTTCAACATAAACAGGACCTTCAATTCCTTGATCTTGATACGTATCAATAGGAAGTTCATGAATAGTAATTCCAGGAACATTTACAATAGCTTCTAATTCATTTTTATTAAATGAACTAAATGCATAAACTGCAGCTTTAGTTTTTAAATCAACTACATATTTACCTTTCTTGTATAACTCTTTCAAACGATATGTTTTCCAAAAGTCACCAAGTAATTGTTCTTCATTTTCTTCTTTCACTTTTTCAATACGTTGATCAAGTTCTTGAAGATACGCTTCCATTGTTTTATTTTCTGCTTTTAATTCAGCAACTGCTTCTTCCATTTTACCATGGGCAAATTTTGGAAGTTTTACTTCTTCAAAGTTCATTGAAGAGAAAATGTTATCAATTTCACCAATACTATGTTCAACGCCACCATAAACAATCCAAGCAAATTGATCTGTATGTGATAATTCTTGATAAACAAATGGATAACTATCAAAATATTTAATCTTTTCAATTTGTGATAATGGTAATTTACCAAATCTTAAAGCAACATATTTTAATTCATGAATATCATCAATAGAAATACGATCTCTATGCAAACATGAAATTAATTCAATCGCTTCTTGATTTTCATAATAATCTTTTTTAATTCCTCTTTTAATTTCATTAATATCATCTAACTTTTGATGAATTTCTGAAATATAATCTAAAATTTCACGAACATTTAAAAATGCACTTTGAACAGGTCGATCTACCCTTTCAATATGTAAGACATCCATCACATTATAAAGTTCGTCTAATACTTCGTTATATGGATTTCTATCTTCCATAGAAGTTGCATGATCTAAATTAGAAATCACTTTCTTCGCTTTAACTGGATAAATAGAATCTTGATGATTTTCAAGTTTCATCAAAACTTCCATATAATCATCTCTAGAGAAAACAATGTTATATAAATGTGTATTCTTAATCATTTTTTCCCCTCCTATGCATAGATCAATGTATTTTCAATTTTTGAAACAGGTTGATTATAACGAATACCTTCAACAATATGCTTCAAGTTATCTATTTCAATTCTTTGTAAAATACTATAAGTCATATAAACAAGTGGTGCACTGTTTGAAAAACGCATGTATCTTTTTGCGATATTATATTGAATACTATCTGCATAATATTCGATATAGGCAAATTCTTTATCATCCATATAGAAGTTATATTTAGAAGTTGATAATAAAGATAATACTTCTTTAGGACCGCTTGCACTAATTAAACGATTCATCATATCTTTTGGCAATCTTGAATATTGTAAAAAGAGTGAACTTCTGATTGAATCTTCTGATTCATGGAAATATTGTTTATAACGATAGATTTTTGAAATATTCTTTAATTCAATAGAAGTATAGAGAATATTTAATAAATCTTTTTGAACACTTCCTTTGAAGTGTTTTTTAATTGTTTCAACAATGTTTTCATAATAAAGTGATTGTAAGCACATATGAACTTCTTTAACATCAAATGGGACAGAGAAATCAATTTCTTTAAGAACTTTATAATATCTTGTTTTTGAAAGATATTGTAAAAGATCTTTGAATGATTCAATGTTTACTAATCCATCAATATTAAAACTTGTCTTTTTCGCTAAATAAGTAGGAATTGATAAATTAAAGCTATATTGTTCCTTTGCTTGTAAAGAAACAAGTTTATCCATAATTAAATTAATTTCTACTCCAATAATTTCAAATAGATAAAAATCTTCATCAGATTTAGGTGAATATTTCATCAACTTCGCACAACGATGATAATATTCTTGATTTAAACAATCTTCTATTTGACCACGATGAACATGTCTAATATTAATATCTTTTAAAGCATCTGCATAACTTGTTTGAGATTTTAAATAAGAAACAACTTCTCCAATTGTTTGTTTTCTTGTTAAATCAAGATAAACATTCTTATTTAAACGCCCACCATACATTGCTTTAGCTTTTGCACATAAGGCATTTGAAGATAAAGACATCTTTACACCTTCTATTTAGTACATCTTGTAAAGATTTCATCTACCCATTTATCTTTATTTTGAGTAAATAAATCTTCCATATTTTTCATTGATTTATGAAATTCATTTTCTTGTAATTGTGCTTCTTCTTTATTCTTATTCAATAGATCTTGTTTATGCTTTTCAACTTGATCTTGTTGACTATCAATATACTCACTATAAATTGTAGACTTTTGCGACATCATACTTGATTGAGCTTCCGCTTTTTTCTTTTTCGCAAGTTCTACTTTTTCTACGCATTGGCGATCGAATTCTATTAACTTTTGAATAATATCATCCATCTTATTTTCCCCCTTCTTCTTGTCGAGGATAATTGTACTCTCATTCTTTTAAAATTCAACAGATATAGCTTTCAAAAGCACTCTTTATGATAAATTTATGACGAATTTATAAGAATTTATCAAAAATCCTCTTTAAAGAATGTATGTAAAAATAAAAGCACCTCCCCTATTTTTGTGTTGTTCATGTCACTTCCTAGAGATGTGGCGCTTGCAATACATACCTTATTCTTTATTTCGCACGTTATTCTACTCCCACTTTTCAATATTTGTCAATAGACAAATTTTCACATTTGCATAAATCCGCCAAAACCTTAGCGTCATGCCACTTTTAGCAAGATTCATTCCTAATTTTTTATTCATCTCTAAGCCTTTTCATTCTTGAATGTAAATGTTAAAATGAAAGAACTTAGGAGGTCATTATGATAAATCAAAGAATTACAAAATTAAGACAACTTATGAAAGAAAGAGGAATCGATCTTTATATCATTCCAACCAGTGATTTTCATCAAAGTGAATATGTAGGAAGTTACTTTGAAGCTCGTCATTATATGTCTGGATTTAGCGGTTCTGCTGGAACTCTTATCGTAAGACAAGAGGAAGCTTATTTATGGACAGACGGTCGTTATTTTATTCAAGCAGAAAAAGAACTTGCCGGTAGTTGTATTCAATTAATGAAAATGCGTACACCGGGTGTTCCTACTATTAAAGAATATATTGAAAAATATCCAGAAGCAACCATTGGTTTTGATGGGCGCGTAATGCCCTATAATCAATGTCTTTTCACAAATACCATTCAAGCCAATGAAGATCTTGTAGATCTTATTTGGCAAGAGCGTCCTGAACTTTCCCATGAAGAAGTTTATTTATATGATACAAAATATTGTGGTGCTTCTAGAAAAGAAAAATTAGAAATCATTAGAGAAGAAATGAAAGATGCGAAATATCATTTAGTGACAACTTTAGATGATATTGCTTGGATCTTTAATATTCGCGGTAATGATGTTTTATGCAACCCTGTTGCTTTAGCGTATGCTTTAATTGAAAAAGAAAAAGCATACCTTTATTTAAGAAAAGAAGCTGTAAGTCAAGAAGTCATTGATGAATTATTAAAAGATCAAATTAAAGTTAAAGATTATTTTGATATTTATGAAGATGTTAAAAATATCAATGGTAAAGTTCTTTTAGATACAAAATCAGTAAACTATACATTAGTTAATTCTATTAATATAGATAATGTCATCGATCAAACAAATCCAAGTCAATTACTTAAATCAATTAAAAACGATACAGAAATCAAAGCGACAAAAGATGCTCATTTACATGATGGTATTGCTGTTACTAAATTTATGTATTGGTTAAAAACAAATATTGGAAAAATAGAAATGGATGAACTTTCTATCTCTAATAAACTTTTAGAATTTAGAAAACAACAACCAAATTTCAAAGATATTTCCTTTACAACCATTTGTGCATATCGTGAAAATGCAGCTTTAATGCATTATCATCCAACAGAAAAACAATACTCTAAAGTAGAAGCTTCACATCTATTATTAATTGATAGTGGCGGACAATACTTAACAGGAACAACAGATATCACTAGAACATTCGTTTTAGGTGAAATGACTCTAGAAGAAAGAAAAGATTTCACAATTGCTTTAAAAGCCATGTTTAGATTACAAAATGCGCATTTTATTGAAGGTGTAACAACTGGCGCCAACTTAGATATTTTAGCTCGTGGTGTTATCTATGATTATGATTTAGATTATCGTTGTGGAACAGGGCATGGTGTTGGTCATTTCTTAAATGTTCATGAAGGACCTAATGGACTGCGTCCAAAAAGCTTATATGGTCATGAAGCATGTATCGTTCCAGGCATGATTACAACAGATGAACCAGGTGTTTATGTAGAAGGTAGTCATGGTATTAGACATGAAAATGAACTTTTATGTGTAAAACATATTGAAAATGAATATGGTACTTTCTTAAAATTTGAACCGATCACTTATGTTCCATTTGATATTGCTGGTCTAGATTTAGATTATTTATCAAATCATGAAATTGCTTCTATTAATGAATATCAACAATATGCCTTCGATCATATTAAAGATGCCTTAACTCAAGAAGAAAAAGATTGGTACTTAAATAACTTATTTATTAAATAACAAGAGAAATCTTGTTATTTTTTAAAGTCGATATAGTTTTAAACTATATCAAACAATGAAAAATATGTATTTTACAATACCACTTATGTTTTTTATACTTTTAGTAACAACAAGGAGGAAGTAAAAATGAACGCACCTTATAAATATGATATTGTTGGAAGTTTTTTAAGAGATAAAGAAATTAAACAAGCAAGAGAAGAATTTGCTTTAGGTAAAATAACACTTCAACAATTAGAAGAAGTTGAAAATAAATCTATCGAAAATCTTGTAAACGAAGAAAAAACAGCCGGTTTAAAAGCTGTCACTGATGGTGAATTTAGAAGAGCCTTTTGGCATTTAGATTTTCTATGGGATTTAAAAGGCGTAGAAAAAGTAGCCGTCGAACATTTTTCAATTGCCTTTAAAGGACATCAACCAAAAAGTCAAACTTTAGAAATTGTGGATAAAATCGATTTTCCCGAAGATCATCCATTTTTAAAACATTTTAAATTCATGCAAAGAGCATCTGGAGAAACAGAAGTTAAACAATGTATCCCTTCTCCTTCAATGCTTCATTTAATTTGTTGTATTAGAGAAGAAAACTATCAACCTATTGAAAGATATCAAGATGATGATGTTTTATTAAAAGATATCGCCTATGCTTATCAAAAAGCTATTAAAGCTTTTTATCAAGCTGGTTGTCGTTATCTTCAATTAGATGATACTTCATGGGGAGAATTTTGTTCAAAAGAAAAAAGAGAAGCTTACAAAGCAAGAGGAATTGATGTAGATGAACTTGCTAAAAAATATGTTGATATGATCAATCTCGCATTAGAAGCTAAACCTGATGATATGGTTATTACAATGCATATTTGTAGAGGTAACTTTAGATCAACATGGTTTACTTCAGGCGGATATGAACCAGTTGCTAAAACATTATTTGGGAATTGTCATGTTGATGGTTTCTTCTTAGAATATGATAGTGAACGTGCTGGTGGATTTGAACCTCTTCGCTATATTAAAAATCAAAAAGTTGTCTTAGGTCTTGTGACTTCTAAAGATGCTAAACTTGAAAACAAAGATGAAATTATTAAACGTATTCATGAAGCAGAAAAATATGTTCCATTAAATCAATTAGCACTGTCTCCACAATGTGGTTTTGCTTCAACAGAAGAAGGAAACTTACTTACTAAAGAAGAACAATGGAATAAAGTCAAACTTGTTAAAGAAATCGCTGAAGAAGTTTGGCAATAATAAAAGGAACTTTTCGTTCCTTTTATTATTTTATAACTGATTTTAATGTTTCATCTGTCATTGCAAAAGTTTCTGATACTTTTTGATAGATGATTTCTTCATCAATATTCAATTCTTTTAAAAGTTTAAAAAACTTTTTTAAATCCTCTTTTCTTGTTTTATCCATTGCATCATTCATTAAGTTTTCAAAAACATCAAACAAATTAATATCATCACTGGATTCATTTTCAATACTTTCTAACAAAATCGATTTCATATCACGAGAACGACTTCTTTTATCACGATATAAAATATAAGCCTTTGCTACTCTTACATAGCCTTCTTCAATTAAAATTTCTTCAACTGTATCTTGAACAAGTTCTACTGTTGGTAAAGTACTTTCTTTTTCTTCTAATCTTTTTTCTACATCATGAGCAATAGCATATACTTTCTTTAATTCTACTTTATCAAAACATGCACTAAAGGCTTTATAAAGCGCTCCAGCAATCTTGTCTACTTCAAAGTCAACTAAACGCCCATCTCTTTTTCTAATACTTTTAATCATACAAAGTCTCCTATCTATCTATAGTATAATGAAATTTTTATTTAATTTCATTAGATATGATATTTTTCTACATGGACTTGATAATTTTTATAAATTACTAAAATATAATCTTCTTTTAATTTTTCAACAATCCCATATCTAAAGACATCTTCTTGATTTAATTGATACTTTTCTATTAATCGATGTTTGATTTCTTTTTCGTTATCAATTCTTGTCTTCCACCATTTTTTAGGTTTGACTTTAGATAATCTTAAATAGTCTTCTATTAATTCATCTTCATATTGTTCTTTTAAATAAAGATTGATATATTGGAATAATTCATCTAATTGAAAACCAAAGAATTTAAACTGTTGAGCTTGGTAAAATTCACCCAAATCTAAAAAGAAATAAAATGGTGACTTACATTGCCTTAAGACTTTATTCATTGTTATTGGCATTCTTCCTGAATTCCAATATTTTTGTAACATATCTTCAGCTAAATGTATTTTTTCAATATCTTCTTTAGATAAATCATGACTCTCTATTAATTCATAAGGCGCATGTTTTTCATAAATATAACCATATTTATTAGCTTCTTTTCTTAAACTTGTTCCTCTTAAAAGTTTTAAGAACCCTAATTGTAATTCCTTAGGATATAATCTAAAAACATCATCAAATGATTTTGAGAATCTTTGTAAGTTCTCTAGTGGCAATCCTGCAATTAAATCTAAATGAAAATCTATTTTATGATTTTGTTGGAGTTGTCGAATAACATCACATAGACGTTCAAAGTTTTGATATCTTTGAACAACTTTATTTGTTGGTTCATAAGTTGATTGAATACCGATTTCAAATCTAAGTAAACCATCAGGTGCTTCTTCATTAATAAAATCAATAATTCTTTGATCTAAAACATCCCCATTGATTTCAAATTGTAATTGTACTCCTGGATGACAGTTTTTAAAAACAAAGTCTAATATTTCTAAAGCATGTTCTGTTTTAGCGTTAAACGAGCGATCTAAAAGCTTAATTACTTTGACATCTGTATTTAAGATTGCTTTTAATTGTTGTTTTAAATAATCCATTGAAAAGAATCTTAATCCTTTTTCTAATGAAGATAAACAATATTGACATTGATAAGGACATCCTCTACTTGTTTCAAAATATAAGATCCTATTTTTCATATCTTTCATGTCTCTTTCTAATAAATAAGGAGACTCTAACATTTCTAAATAACTTAAATCAACTGGTGGAATCAAGCGTGGATCTCGATGTTCTTTCGTACTAATACCTTGAAGCTTGACTTCTTCATTATTTTCCAAAGCTGTCAATAATTGATTTAAAGCAACTTCACCTTCACCAGCCATAATATAATCAATTTCAAACTCATCTAAAAAATAATCTATTTCATAAGTAACCTCTGGTCCACCAACAATAATCTTTAATTTTGGTTTTCTTTCCTTTAATAAATGACATAATTTTTGAATATGATCCACATTCCAAATATAGACACTTAAACAAAGAATATCTAAATCCATTGATAAAAGATCATCTACGATATGATTTAAATCATCTTTAATGGTATATTCTTTAAAATCAATATCATGATCATTTTTACAAGCTACATAAAGAAGTCTTAACGCTAATGATTTATGGATAAATTTTGAATTTAATGTTGTGATTAATGTTTTCATAATTACTCTATATAAAAATCTAGAGAAAACTCTAGATTTTTAATCTTTCTTAAATTTTGGAATAACGTTTTTATATAAACAATACTCTTCTAACGTCCAGTTTTGATCTTTAATTTCCTTAGCCTCTTTTTTACCTACATAACGTAAATGCCATGGTTCATGAGAAATTCCTGTAATACCATCCGTTCCTTCTGTAAAACGAACAATAAATCCATATTTTGCACAGTTTTCAACAACCCATTTATATTCTGTTGTATCCCCAAAGACAAGTCTTTGTTTATCAACGACACTTTGAGAAGTCATATCAATACCAAGTCCTGTTTGATGTTCACTTGCTCCTGGAGTAGCTACATATTCAGCAGCATAAGCACCACCATATTTTTGTTCAGTTTCTTGATAGATTTTTTCTTGTTCTTCATATGAACGATAACCACTATTTAATAATAAATACATACCTTCTTTTTTAGCATCTTTGATCATTTTAACTAAAGCTTCGGCTGCAACTTTTCTAAGTTGTGGATGATCGCATGTTGGCGCTACATATTCACTATCTAATTCTACTAAATCTTTTGGTTCATAATCATTTAAATAGAATCCTTTTTTTACAAGAGTTAAATAATCATCTGGATTGGCAATATTATATTTAGCATTTGTTTGACCATTACTTGAAACAATAAATGGATAATTAACAATATTAACAGCATAATTATAATCTTTAACAGTATTATATTGTGCTATATAATCATTGATTTTCTTTAAATCATATCCTTTTACTTTTCTAAAAGGAGCTGTTTGACTATTTGTAAGTTTATTGTCTATTAAAAATTGAAGATCACTTTTACCAGCACCATCTTTTAACATTGACCAAATTGTTTTTTCACTATAACCCATTGATTTTAATGAAGGCGCTTGATTTTCAAAAATATAATTAACAACATCAACGATATCTTCATAATTCATATCTTTATGTAAAGAATAGAATTGTTCATATTCATCATAAAGAGCTACTTTATTTGAATTATCGATCCATTTTAAAATATGTTTCATCTCATCATGTGATAACAATTCTTTTTCTTCATCATTATCAAATGATTTTACTAATTCACTAGTTGTTGACCAAGAGTAACCTTTCATCAAAAATTGAATTCTATTAAAATTAAAATAAATAATAATTCCTAAAATAACAATCACTGCTGCAATTACAGCAATCACAGTACGTCCTACTTTTAAACGTCTTCTTGAACTACTATAAGAACTGTAATAACTATAATCTGTTTTTTTCTTAAATAATCCCATTTCTTTTTTTCACCTCTATTAATGTATCGCTATTATAGAAAATATAGATACTACTTACAATCCTTTTTTAAATAGTTTTTTCTACCAATTTCATATAAATCATTTCCTAAATGATCAATCACTACAACTAATGGCATATTTTTAACTTTTAACTTACGAATTGCTTCCGGCCCTAAATCATCAAAAGCAATCACTTCACATTCTTCTATACATGAAGACATCATCGCTCCAGCACCACCAATAGCACCAAAATAAACGCCATGATAGTCAACAATGGCTTTTTTAACTGCATCACTTCGATACCCTTTACCAATCATCGCATGTAAGCCAAGTTTAATAAGTCTAGGTGAATAAGCATCCATTCTTCCTGAAGTGGTTGGTCCACCACTGCCAAATACTTGACCTGGTTTTGAAGGTGTTGGGCCAACATAAAAAATCGTTTGATCTTGGATATTGAAAGGAAGTTCTTTTCCTTCATCCAATAATTGAATCAATCTTTTATGAGCAGCATCTCTTCCTGTATAAATCGTTCCACTTAAAAAAACTTCATCTCCAGCTTTTAGCTGTTTAATTTTATCAACTGTTAATGGTGTTTCTAAATAAATCATAATGAAACCTCCTTATGACGTGAGACATGACAACAAATACTAACAGCGACTGGCATTCCTGCAATATGTGTAGGGAAAGTTTCAATATTTAAAGAAAGAGCTGTTGTCTTTCCTCCATAACCAGCAGGGCCAATTCCTGTTTCATTGATCATTTGTAATAATTCATCTTCTAAAGAAGCATATCTTTGATCTGAATGATGACTTCCAATTTCACGAATCATGGCCTTTTTAGCAAGCATTGCCACTTTATCAAAAGAACCTCCAATACCTACACCAATAACCATTGGTGGGCAGGCATTTGGTCCTGCATCATTGACAACTTTCATCACAAAATCCTTAATTCCTTGAAGTCCATCACTTGGTTTTAACATCTTAATTTGGCTCATATTTTCTGAACCAAATCCTTTAGGCGCTAAAGTAATATGAAAAGTATCCCCCTCAACAATATCATAATAAATAATTGCTGGAGTATTGTCTTTTGTATTAGTGCGTTCAAACAAAGGATCTTTAACAACTGATTTTCTTAAATACCCTTCTGTATATCCTTGTCTTACTCCTTCTTGAATTGCTTCATTTAAACTGCCACCTGTAATATGTACTTCTTGTCCCATTGTCACATAAACAAAAGCCATTCCTGTATCTTGACAAATAGGCATTTGTTTTTCTTGTGCCAACTTTGCATTATCCATTAATACTTGTAATGTTTTTTTGGCAAGTGCACTATCTTCTTCATCATGTTTTTGTGATAATGCTTTTTCAACATCTTGAGGTAAAATAGTTGCTGCTTCTATACACATTTTTTTAATTGCATCTGTAATTGTTGAACATGTTATTTCTCTCATATGTATCTCCTATTCAATAATATTATCTTTTACATCAGGATAATAAATAGAATAATATCTAAGTGACATTAATTCCATTGTTGTAAGTAAATTATGTTTACCTGTTTTTTTATATTTTGAATCACCTATTTCAATAATATAATTTGGTTCAAAACCAAAATCAAAGCTCTTATCATTGGTAATCACAACAACTTTCGCATTTGATTTTTTAATATATGAAATCATCTTTTGACTCCCATTAAAAATATGACCACTTACTGTTAAAATAATAGCTACACTATTTTCATCTAACTCCTTAGCACATTGAAGCTGACTTGTTTGTTCCATATAAGCCATTGTGAACTTCTCTAACATCAATAAATCAGTTTGAAAATGTAAAGCAACTGAATGTGAAAACTGTGTTCCAAAAAAAGCTACGTTATCACTATCATGAATCAGTTTTAAAACCTCATCGATTACATTCCAATCTAAATAAGAAGAAAGTTGACTTAAAGATGTACAAATTTGTTGGCTATAATAAGCTGTACTTTCTTCTGGATGATCTTTCATCATATCTAAAGGAACATTAATTAAATTATTAAACTTTCTTGATGTTGAACTAAACCACGCACACTCTTGTTTTAAATGAGCATAATTTTCATAACCAAGTGTTCTACAAAAACGAGAAATGGTTGCTGGAGACACAAAACATTCGCTCGCAAGTTTAGAAATTCCCATATGAGCTACTTCTGAAATATGATGTGCCATATACCAGGCAATGTTATAATTTGTATCTGTTTCATTGGCGCTATCTAAATATATTAATAATCTATAAAATAAATTTTTCATGTCATCCTCCCCTATTCTACAATATTATACACTAAATTCATCTTTATGCTTATATAAATTTGTAATAACAAATCACATATTTTTTTACATTTGTAACTTTTTTTAACTGTTTTTTATTTATATATTAAATCTGTAGAAAGAAAATAGATTTTACTATTCATATTCCCTCTATTATCTTTCTATATTATTCTTATCCTCCCAAATAAGAATAACATAAAAGGCATCTTGATGTCTTTTTTTCTTTTTCTTATAATAAAGAAAAAGGAGATCAATAATAATGTTAAAAGAATTCAAAGAATTTGCCTTAAAAGGCAACATGATTGATTTAGCTGTTGGGGTTATTATCGGTGGTGCTTTTAATTCATTAGTCACTTCTCTTGTAGAAAACATCATTATGCCTATTTTAAGTTTAGTTACAGGTAAGATTGATTTTTCTAATCTATTTATTGCTTTAGATGGAAATACATACAAAACATTAGCTGCTGCTCAAGCAGCAGGAGCATCTACTGTTAATTATGGTTTATTTATTACTGGTTTACTTAATTTTCTTATCATGGCTTTTGTTATCTTTATGATTGTTAAAACGATGAACAAATTAAGAACTAAAACAGAAAAAACTGTAGAAGAAAAACCAACAAAGAAGATTTGTCCTTATTGTCAAAGTGAAATCTCTATCAAAGCATCTCGTTGTCCACACTGTACAAGTCAATTAGAAAACTAAAATAGCTTTCTGTAATGTCATTCATTACAAAAAGCTATTTTTTTATTATTATTTAATTTTAGCATTTATCGCAAAATCAAGTTTTGTTTCAATATCATAATTTTCTTCTTTGCCTGCAAATGTCGTGGCTTTTCCATAATAGTGCATGATTGTTTTTCCATTTTTTACAGATAAATCAAGTTGAATATCACTGCTTTGATAAGCTTCTTTTAAAAGTGAACATATTCCTTCATGTTGAAACTGAATTTCCACAATTTGTAATTCTATTTCAGGAGCTATTTCAATACCATGTAGTGTAGTATAAATTATTTGTGGTGCTTCTATTTTTAAATTATTCCCGGCTGTGCTTTCACTTACCTGAATATTGATTTCAGGATGACTAGCACACCATTTATAATAGCCAAAACCACAAAGAGTAATCACTAAAACAAATAAAAGGATATAAAGGTAAATCTTTTTGATTTTAAATGTTACATATTGTTTCATTGTTTCACCTACCTATTTATTTGATTATAGCATAGATGTTCTATATAAAACAAAAAACATCGATTACTCGATGTCTCTTACATTTGGTGCGGGCGACAGGAATCGAACCTGCACGCCGAAGGCGCTAGATCCTAAGTCTAGTGCGTCTGCCAGTTCCGCCACGCCCGCATTGAAATGGTGACCCGCAGGCGACTCGAACGCCTGACCCTCTGATTAAAAGTCAGATGCTCTACCAACTGAGCTAGCGGGTCAAAATATGGTGCCGGCTAAAGGACTTGAACCCTCAACCTACTGATTACAAGTCAGTTGCTCTACCAATTGAGCTAAGCCGGCATTTAAAAAAATGGTGGAGGTTAACGGGCTCGAACCGCTGACCCTCTGCTTGTAAGGCAGATGCTCTCCCAACTGAGCTAAACCTCCAAAAATGGTGACTCGTACGGGATTCGAACCCGTGAATGCATGCGTGAAAGGCATGTGAGTTAACCGTTTCTCCAACGAGCCACATGGCGCTTGAAGTAGGACTCGAACCTACGACCGATCGGTTAACAGCCGATTGCTCTACCAACTGAGCTATTCAAGCAACTTAACAGTGCTCATTTATATTAGCATCCTTTTTCTAATAAATCAACCCTTTTTTATAATTTTTTTAAAAATTCTAAAGTGAAAAGTTAAATTCCACTTTAGATATGACAAAGTGGATTTTAGTCTTTCACAAGCTTCCAGTTGAATTTACTCTTACAGTTGAACTTACTTTTACACTTCTTTTGTGGAATTTACTCTTTCACCTGTATAATTTACCTGATATCTGTTTTCCATTTTCATGAAAGGTAGATTATCATGTCTTCTAACAATAAAAATTTACATCTTACTGTTCAAGAAAGAATCATCATTGAAAAAGGTATCGAAAACGGCTCTACTAAAGCTGCTATCGCTCTTACCATCGGCAAGGACAAGTCTACTGTTGGTAAAGAAATCAAAAAACATAGAGAACTTGTTCACAAATCTTCTTATAAAATTAATTGTGCTAATATGAAAAACTGTTCTCACAATCATGTCTGTGACAATTGTGCTGATTTTAAACCTTTCACCTGCAATCGTCGTGATCGTTCTCCTGGTGCATGTAACGGCTGTTCTAAATATACGCATTGTCGCTATGATAAGTATAGATACAAGGCTGATTTTTCTCATAAAAAATATAGAGAAGACCTTGTTGATTCTAGAACTGGTATCAATATGTCATATGAAGAATGCAAAGCTATGGCTGATATTATCGTTCCGCTTATTAAAGCCGGGCATTCTCCCTATCATATCGTTACCAATCATCCTGAATTGAATATTTCTGAAAAAACGCTCTACAACTATATTGAAAATGGTATCTTTAGAGAATTTGGACTTCTCGATATCGATCTTAGAATCAAAACAAAAAGAAAAATAACCAAAAAGGCTTCTAATAAATATAAAAAAAGAGAAGATAAAAAGTATTTGAATGGTCGTACATACGATGACTTTATTAATTATACAGCAGAAAATAAAAATCTAAGCGTTGTTGAAATGGATACGGTCTACAATAATGGTTCTACAGGTCCTTTCATGCAAACATTTAAATTTTTAGACTATTCTTTCATGTTTATCGTCTATCAAGAAGAAAAAACGGCGAAATCAATGGTCGAAGGAGTCGACCTTTTAGAAAAGATCGTAGGGGAAGACCTTTTCAGTGAAGAAGTTGCCATTATAAAGACTGATAGAGGAAGTGAATTTTGTGATGCTGAAGGGTTTGAAAAAGAAGAAAATGAATCAAGACGTACACGAATCTTCTATTGTGATCCAATGGCTTCTGGTCAAAAAGGAAGTTTAGAAAACAATCATAAAGAAATCCGCTATATTTGTCCAAAAGAAAATGATTTAAAAGATTTAGGACTTAACAGTCAGGAAAAAGCAAATCTAATAGTCTCACATATCAATTCTCAATCAAAAGAACATTTAAAAGGTAAATCACCATTAGAAGTAATGGAATTTATGAATCCTGCACTTTATCAAAAATTCAAAGATTTTGGAATTGAAAGAATCAACAAAGACAATATTGTTTTAAAACCTTACTTATTAAAAGATTAAAATCATTCAGAGAATGTATGAAAATGGGTATACAGATTGACAGTTCAATACTTTATTCAAGTGGATTTTAGTCTTACACTCAAAAAAAATTGACAAAAATGCACAGCTTTAATGTGCCCCAAAATAGTACTCTTTCATAACAAAATTTGGTTTTCAATCACATGAAAGACTAAATTCAACCATCAAAATAAAAAGAATATCAGGCAAATCACCTAATATTCTTATAAAATCTGCTTTCTGAAAGAGTAAATTCTACTTTTATTTTTCATTTTTTTAAAGTGGAATTTAACTTTTCACTTTAGCATTTTTTTAAAAAATTTTATTTTATCTCAAAAATTGCTTCTTCTTGTAATATTATATATCAATCTATATTTGATTAATGGTATAATTATATAAACATATAATATAAGGAGGATTCTATGGATCAACAAAGAGAACAAGCAAGTCAAATCGCACATGAATTTATTGTTTATCAAGAAAGTGAACAAGCAGATATTGATGCAAAAGATCATCAATTCGATGCTTTATGGCAAAGTATATATGATGTATGTAAACTTATTAAATTTGGAATAATAGAAGATATTACTGAAGAAGAATTTGAGGAAGCCTACGCTTGGTTAAAAACCACTCAATCTCTTACAGAAGATTATCAAGAATTCGAATTAGAATTTTAAGGAGATCAAAAATGGAAAAATATTTAATTGTGACAGACACAACAAGTGCAATGGATCAAGAAATTGCACAAAAAAACGGAATCGAACTTATTTCATTAAGTGTCATCGTTGATGGCCATGAATATAAAGATCAAGTCGATATTTCAACTAAACAACTTTATGACTATTTAAGAGATGGTAAAATTCCTTCAACAAGTCAGCCAAATACAGGTTATCTTGTTGAACAAATGGAAAAATGGCAAGAAGAAGATTATGAAGCAATCATTATTATTACCTGCTCTGCAGATTTATCAGGAACAAACAACGGTTTCCATCTTGCTAAAGATACCGTTGGTTTAGATAATGTTTATATTTATGATAGTCGTCAAGTAGGTGCTCCTGTTATGGATATGGCTATTTGTGCAAAACAACTTGCAGATGAAGGGAAAACTGTTGATGAAATTTTTGCTGCTTTAGAAGAAAAAACAAATCATTCTTTTTCGTTCCTTTATCCAGATAACTTTAAACAACTTTCACGTAGTGGAAGATTATCACCAATGGCAGCCAGAATGGCATCGATGTTAAAAATCAAAGCTTTGCTTTGTTTAGATGAACAAGGTAAAGCCGTTGATAAATATACAATGTCTAGAACTGAAGTAAAAATCTTAAAATCGATTGTTGATAAATTCCATGAATTAGGTGTTAACGCTAAACAACACAAGATTTATATTTCACACGCTGATAATGAAATTTTTGCTAAAAAAGCAAAATTATTATTTCAAACAACCTTCCATGGTATTGATGTAGAAATCAATTATTTGCCTGCTGTTTTAACATGCCATGGTGGTCTTGCCTGTTGTGCAATTCATACTACATATAAAATTTAAGGAGTGATTAATGATGAAAGTTGTTGATATGCATTGTGACACTATTTTAAAACTTTATGATGATTTACATCACGGTAAAGAAGGTTCTTTATTAGAAAATGACGGTCATATTGATTTAAAGAAAATGCAAAAAGGAGATTATTTACTTCAAAACTTTGCGATGTTTGTCGATTTAAGTGAAAATCCTCAACCTTTTTTAAAAGCAAATCAACTCATTAACTATTATTATCATGAAATAGAAAAATATCCTGAACACATTAAACCTGTCTTTTGTTATCAAGATATTATCGATCATCAACAAGCAGGTATCATGTCTTCTCTTCTAACATTAGAAGAAGGGGCTGTTGTAGAAAATGATTTATCACTACTTGAACATTATTATAGATTAGGCGTTAGAATGATTACTTTGACATGGAATCATGTAAATGGCATTGGACACCCTAACCTTTCTAATATTTCTTGTTATGAAGATATGTTTAAAATCAATGATCACGATGGTTTAACACCTTTTGGTTTACAATATATTAAAGAAATGGAACGTTTAGGAATCATTATTGACGTTTCTCATTTAAGTGATGCTGGATTTTATGATGTTTATCATCATACAACAAAACCTTTCGTTGCCTCTCATAGTAACGCTCGTCAAGTATGTGGTGTCGCTAGAAATATGTCAGATGACATGATTTTAAAACTTGCTAGTCGTGGAGGCGTTATGGGAATCAACTTCTGTAGTGATTTTTTAACTACCGAAGGTACTCATCAAACAAGTTATGTTAAGGATATGGTTCAACATATTTTATATATCAAAAATCTTGCAGGTATTGATTGTATTGGTTTAGGAAGTGACTTTGATGGTATTGGATCCAAGCTTGAAATGAAGGATGCAAGTGGTTATCAAATGTTATATGGTGCTTTAATTGAAGCTGGATTATCTATTGAAGAAATTGAAAAGATTTTTTATAAAAATGTCTTACGTGTTTATAAAGCAGTTTTGAAATAGGATTGGAAACAATCCTATTTTTAAAAAAACAAAAAAATGCGTATCTCTATCTCATCATTTTAGAAAAATAATGTTATAATAGCTAAATGGGAGGGACTACTTATGTATATTAAAGATGATGAAATTAATAAGTATTTTAATGAGCCCAATTGGAAAGTAGCTCATAACTTATTTCAACATAATACAATATCTAACATGTCTGTTATTAAAGATGGTCAAATTTACCAAATCGTAGGAAGTACTAATGTTAATGGTAAAATTGATACTGCTACAATTCAAGTTGATACAGGAGGACATATCCTCGAATTTAACTGTGATTGTAATCACTGTAAGCCTAATGAACTGGCATGTGGACATATAGGTGCTATTTTATTAAAATTTTACGGTCTTGAAGCAAGTGATTTGCCTTATTCTTTCAATCAAAAAGGAAATTACGCTGATCAATTACAAGCACTTCAAGCAAAAAAAGAAGCCGCACATTTAAAAGAACAAGCTAATTTAACTTTTTCATTAATTGAACAATATAAAAATCAACATCGTTTACATCAATTACAACTTAATCAACACATTCATTTAATACCACAAGTAAAAAGTACATTTAATCGATTAAGTTTATCTTATAAGATTGCTAGCGATAGAAGTTATACAATTAAAAACTTAAATACTTTTATTCAAAATATAAAAGCAAACGAAATTGTTGAATATGGAAATGCTTTAGTTACCGATCATAACTCTAAAGCCTTTGATAGTTCTTCATTAAAACAAATTCGTTTTATTAAAGAATATTTTCATTTAAAAGATGATGATCGTAGTATTAGAATCACATCAGACAATATTGATGATTTTTTTCTAACACATTATGATAATTTAGATATCAACATTAACTTTACAACAATTGATTTACAAAACTTCATTTTAGAAATCCAAAAAGATGAAGATTATACAACCATCAAATACAAAGAACCTGATGGTATTACTATCATCGGTCATCAATATATCTATTATTTCGATCACTATACCCTTAATAGATATTCAAAAGAATGTAGTGATGCGCTAAGACCTTTACTTACACATTTAGAAAATAATTCACTTACAATTCCAAATAACGAATTACCACATTTTTCTAAATATATCATTGATTCTGTTATTCCTTATGTCGAATTTACAGGAGATGATATCGATGAATATCTACCTATGGATATTTCTTTATTAATTTATGTCGATTTAAATAACAACAACGAATTATCTGTTACATTAGATTATCGAGATGATCAAGGAAATACAATCTTAGAGAACCCTAAAGATCTAGTACTTCCATTAAAATTAGATGGTGTTATTCAAACACTACAAAAATACCTAGAATATGATGAAATCACACAAATGTATTATCTTTATAATGAAGAAGATATTTATGATTTCATTACTCGTGTTTTACCTTCACTTAATAATGATTGTGAAATTTATATTAGTGAAGAAATCAAACAAATGAATAAACCTAAAAATATGAAATTAAATATCGGTGTTCGTTTACAAAATGATTTATTAAAAATCGATATTAATAGTATCAATGTTGATAAAGAAGAAATTAAAGATATTTTATATGCTTATCAACACAAAAAGAATTATCATCGTTTAAAAAATGGGGAATTTATTAATTTAGATGATGATAGTATCAAAGATTTAGATTTATTATTTAATGATTTAAATATTGAATATAACGATTTAAAAGATGGTGAAGTTGAAGTTGATAAATATCATTCACTTTATTTAGAAAACTTTATGAACAGTTCATCATTACATTTCAACAGAGATCAACATTTCCAAGACTTGATTTCTCATATTGAAGAAAAAGATCCTGAAGATATTCAAGTTCCACAAAATTATTCTAAGATTTTAAGAGACTATCAAGTTCAAGGATTTAAATGGTTAAAAACAATGTCAGAATATGGCTTCGGCGGTATCTTAGCTGATGATATGGGGCTTGGTAAAACATTACAAGTCATGACATTGATTGAAGATGGTATCGGTGAAAATCATGTCAGTCTCGTTGTTGCTCCTGCAACCTTGATTTATAACTGGCAAGATGAAATCAAAAAATTCTCAAAGAAATTGAAAACAGTTTGTATTACTGGAAATATTGCTCAAAGAAAGAAATTAATTGAAAGCATTCCAGAATATGATGTTGTTATTACTTCATATGATTATATTCGTAGAGATTATGAATTATATAAAGATTATCAATTCTATTATTTTATTTTAGATGAAGCTCAATATATCAAAAATCAAAGTACAAAGAATGCTCAAACTGTTAAATTAATTAATGGTAAATATCGTTTTGCTTTAACAGGTACTCCAATTGAAAATAGTTTAGCAGAATTATGGTCAATCTTTGATTTCTTGATGCCTCAATATTTATATAATTATCATCATTTCAAAGAAACTTACGAAATACCAATCATAAAAAATGAAGACCAACAAAAACAAGCAAAACTTAAGCAATTAGTTGAACCATTTATTTTAAGAAGAACAAAGAAAGATGTTTTAACAGAATTACCAGACAAGATTGAAAACAATGTCATTATTCCTTTTACACCAGAGGAAGAAAAAGTATATCTTGCTAACTTATCAACAATTAATAGTGAATTACAAAGTGCTATTCAGGTAAATCATATCGATAAGATCCAAATCCTTGCAATGATGACAAGGCTTCGTCAATTATGTTGTGATCAACGTATTTTATATAAAGATATTATTGAACCAAGTTCTAAACTTAAAGCTTGTATGGATATTATTGAAACAGCAAAAGAAAATAATCAAAAAGTCTTACTATTCTCTTCTTTTACTAAATCATTAGATTTAATCGAAGCTGAATTACGTAAAAAAGATATTTCTTATTATGTTTTAACTGGTTCAACAACAAAAATCAAAAGGCATCAACTTGTTAATGCCTTCCAAAACGATCAAACAACTGTCTTTTTAATCAGTTTAAAAGCAGGTGGTACTGGTCTTAACTTAACAAGTGCTTCTACCGTTATTCACTATGATCCATGGTGGAATATGTCTGCACAAAATCAAGCAACAGATAGAGCTTATCGTATTGGACAAACAAATAATGTTCAAGTTTATAAATTGATTATGAAAAATTCAATTGAAGAAAAGATCCAAAAACTTCAAGAACAAAAACAAGATTTATCAAATATGTTTATTGAAAACAATAATGGTTCTATTACCCAAATGTCTACTGCAGATATTATTGATTTATTTAAATAAAGAAAAAGGAGATTAAAGACGTTCAATCTTTAAATCTCCTTTTCTTATGTAATTCAATTTTCTAAAAGCTTTGTAAAAACTAAATGTTAAAATTGCTGGAGCAATCACATCTATCAAAATAAGTGGTATCCAATACTGATTTCCCATTACTTGAATCGCATCCAATAAACCTACAAGTCCTGCTGTTCCCATTCCTGAGCCAATTGCACTGCAACGAATATGAAGCAAGACCGTTGAAATAGGAGCTGTAATAATCGTTGTTAAAATTGTAGGTAACCAAATAACCGGTCTTCTAATAATATTTTTAAACTGTAACATACTTGTTCCAATTCCAATAGCAATAACATCACCAATATCATTATCTTCAATAGACATCATCGCAAAACCAATCATTTGTGCGCAACACCCTGCAAGTGCTGCCCCTGCCGCTAAACCATCAAGTCCTAACATAATACCAATAGCAGCTGAAGAAATCGGTGCCGTTAATGCCATTCCCATTAACACCCCTACAACAATTGACATAAATAAAGGTTGTAAAGAAACCCCATCATTAATAACGCTTCCAATCCAAGTAATCATTTGTGTAAGATAAGGTCCTACAAATTGCGTTACCAAACCTGCTATACAGATAGAAACAAAAGGAACAAGTAAAATATCAATCGGTGTTTTCCCTTGAATAAGTCTTGTTACCTCAATAGCCGCTAAAACTGCTACATAAGCTGAAATTGGATTACCCGCTTGAACACCATTATTAAATGTTCCAGCTCCTATTGCTCCTGCAATAACCGCAGAAATCAAATTAAGTCCTTTTGCATCAATTGCATAGCCCATACCAATTCCAATGGCCGGTCCCATTAAATAACCTGCTACCGTTCCCCAGGTTACAAGTTGTTCAACATGAACTAATGTTCCTAATTGTTTTAATATTGTTCCAATAATCAAACTTGCAAAAAAGCCATAAGCCATTCCATTAAAAGTATTGATTACATAATTTCCTTTTCCTCTACTTTGTGCCATATTTTACCCCCTTAATTGGATTATAGAGTATATTTATTTTTTTACAACAAAAAAACTGCCGAAGCAGTTAGTTTATTTATTGGTGGAGCCAAGCGGGATCGAACCGCTGACCCCCTGCGTGCAAGGCAGGTGCTCTCCCAGCTGAGCTATGGCCCCAATTTAATATTTACTTTTTCCACCATTTCATTTGTTAAAATGGTGGGCCTGAATGGATTTGAACCATCGACCTCACCCTTATCAGGGGTGCGCTCTAACCAACTGAGCTACAGGCCCACATCTATATAAAACAATTAATTAATGGTGGGCCTGAATGGATTTGAACCATCGACCTCACCCTTATCAGGGGTGCGCTCTAACCAACTGAGCTACAGGCCCATCAATCAACTGCCCATATAATATACCATGCATACAAGAATACGTCAACAGTTTTTCGTATATTTTTTTACATTTTTTTAAAAAAATAAAAATACATTGATAAAATCAACGCTTTTTTATTGTAAAATTTTTGCTGTTTTTTTCTTTTTTTGAGTCATTATTCTTAAATGATATTTAATGAGCCCTTCTTTTACCTTTTGACATAGTTTTTTTTGATAATTTTTGCTTCTTAGTTGCCCACATTCATTATAATTTGATAAAAAGCCACACTCAATTAGAACTCCTAATGTCTTAGTAGCTCTTAAAACTCTAAAACCACATCCACTAATTGGTTTTCTACTATTTGTTAACTGTTTTAAACTTTGATCAATATCAAAAGCTAATGCTTTTCCTTGTTTGCTTCTATAATAATAAAAAACTTGTGAACCCCATGCACTTCTATTACCAGAAGCATTTTGGTGAATACTTAATAAATAATCACATTTATAGCTATCTATCTTCTTGACCCTTAAATACATATCATCTTGTTTAGAATAATGATGATTTCTTTTCGTCATATCATAATCACCATCTCTTGTTAAATAGACTTTAGCACCACTTTTTTCTAATTCATCTTTCATTTTCAAAGCAATTTCTAAATTAATATTATCTTCATAATAACCATATTCAATAGCTCCATTATCAAAACCACCATGTCCTGCATCAATCACCACTTTTACATTTTTTAAAGATTTTTCATAAGCATCTACAGGAACCTCAAAGAAACACACGCCAAAAGCAATCATTATAAGAAAAATTCTTTTCATAACATCACCGTTGTATTATATGTCAAAAAAAAGATATCATGATTTTTCATGATATCTAAAATTTATCCATCAAGTAGTTTCTAAAGGCCTCATTAACTTCTTTTTTATATTTTCTACCAATTTCTAATTCATTCTTACTTTCTTCATCAACCATATTAATATGATTTTTATCTATACGATAAATATATTTCATATTAATTGCATAACTTCTATGTATTTGAATAAAACAATGTGCTTGTTTTACTTGTTCCATAAATTTCTTCAAAGTCATTTTAACAGCATATTCATGTTCATATGTATGGATAATCAATTCATGAGCATAACATTCTGCATAGATAATATCATCACTCATTAGTGTTATATATGCCATTTGATTTTTATTCATTCCCTTATTCAGTTCAAAAATCAATTTCATTTCATTTTTACATTCTTCATCGTAAAGTTGATTAAAAACTTTAAAGTCATGATCAAGATGATTCTTTCTAATAAAGCATAACGCCTTTAATCCTTGGGTTTTAAAAATCAAACTACTTTTACTTGAAACAAAAACAATTTGTGAATCAAACTTTTCTTTAAACTTTTTCGCATAATCCACACCTGTCCCATTTTCAAATATCACATCTAAAAATAAAATATCGGGTACATGTTTTATCTGATCTAAATCAACCATTCCATGATAAACATCTACAACAGCATGGTATTCACTTTCTAATTTATTTTTTAAAGTTTCGCCAAACGCTCGGTCATCATCCATAATCGTAAAATACATACTCACACATCCTAACTACACATATTTTATTCACTATAAATTATAGCATATTTTACCCCCCCCCCCGCATCTTTTTTTATTTTTATATTCTTTATGTTTTTTCCAAAAAACGCCTTAGAAGGAATTTATATAGACTTAAAAAGGATCATTATTGAACACGAAGATATTTTTTTACTATATCTAGTTCTTCAATATAAATACAATGATTTATTTTATTTTCTTTAACATCTTGATAACATTTTTCAAAATCCAACCATTTAACTTCACTTACTTCATGATCAACAAAAACAAAATCTTTTTCTTCTAAATCTTTCCATAAAACAAATATTTTACTTACTTGATTATCTTTAAATAAACGACCATGAAAAATTTCTTCAAAATGAAATCTACGATTTCCACAATCAATCAATTCACTTTCCCTTACAACAATCCCTAATTCCTCTTTCAACTCTCTTACCGCCGATTGACCATAGTTATCCCCTGCAGGAATATGTCCTGCACTTGAAATATCATAACAGCCAGGAAACGAATCTTTTTGTTCACTTCTTTTTTGTAATAATATTTGTATTTTATTTTCTTTTTTTCTTAAGATCCAAACATGAGCTGTACGATGTAAGATTCCTTGTTGATGTGCAATTTCTCTTTCTACTGTCTTTCCTGTTGGATTTCCTAATTCATCGCATATATCTAAAATTTCCATTTTATCATCTCCATTAAAATCATATTATCATCTTTCTTTACATTATAAAATGAGATGTTTAAAATAGATACGAAAAGAGGTAGAACAAATGAATAAATGTTGGTGCGGAAGTGGCTTAGACTATGAAGTTTGTCACCGCGAATTTGACAAAAAAATTAATTATTACAAAAAAAGAGGAGTGATGACACCTCCTAGATCAATGATTAAAAATCAACAACAAATTGAAGGAATCAAAAAAGCAGCTGTTGTAAATAATGGGTTATTAGATCATATCGAAAAGAATATAAAAATTGGTATGTCGACTGAAGATATCGATGTACTTACAAGAGAATATTTAAAGGAACACAATGCACATTCTGCTGATTTAAATTATGAAGGCTATCCTAAAAGTATTTGTACATCTATTAATGATGTCGTTTGTCATGGAATTCCTTCTTCTGATGTTATTTTAAAAGATGGAGATATTATTAACGTTGACGCTACAAGTGAATTAAATGGTTACTATGCCGATGCTTCACGTATGTTTATGATGGGAAATGTTTCAGATGAAGCTAAAAAACTTGTTAAAATCACAAAAGAAGCGATGTATGAAGGGATGAAAGCTATCAAGCCATGGAAAAGTCATATTGGAGATATCGGTAAAGCAATTCAAAGATATGCACATATTAATGGCTATAGTGTCGTTGAAGAATTCTGTGGTCATGGTATTGGAATGACCATGCATGAAGACCCTTATGTCTTCCATTTTAAAACAAAAGAAGATACTGTTTTGATTGTTCCAGGAATGGTTTTTACAATTGAACCAATGCTTAATCAAGGAACAAGACATGTTCACTTAAATTATAATGATGATTGGACAGTTTATACAGATGATGGAAAACTTTCTGCTCAATGGGAACATACTTTCCTTGTTACAGAAGATGGTGTGGAAATTATTTCAAAATAAAAAGTCAGAAAATCTGACTTTTTTATTATGCCGTTTTTTCAACATATACGTGCTTGTTTAATATACTTTCTTCATAAACAAGATGTTGATAACAATCCTCACATAAATAATGAGTCACAACATCATACCGATTTCTATCAACACGAATTCGATGCTCTTGATGAAGCTTTCTTAAACAATTACCACAATAACAATCAATAATACAGGCAATAGCTTCATCTTCATTCCCATCACACCAATAAATACCATTTCTACAGGCAACAATAATTTTCTTACAAGCATTTAAGCCTATTTCTTCATTTTCAAACATTTCAATTGATTTTTCAACAACTGAATTCATCCCTAGACCAATACGATGACACCTCATTTTAACAACCCCTTTCTAGGGTTATTTTAACATCTCATTTTTGTTATTTCATTAGACAGATAGTCCAAAAACTGTAGTCCTCACGAACTACAGTTTTCTCTTATAAATCACAAATACCTTTACCTTCTCCATAAACATCATACCAATCACTATTGAAATCATTCACTGCTTTTTCAATACTTGGATTCGCAAAGATTTGTTTTAAGACTTCTACTGGCGCTGTGATTGCTTGACTTCCATAATTGAAGGCATCTCTTACTTGTTGTACCCCTTTAAAGCTTGCTGCTAATATCTTACAATCATAACCATCTTGTACGATTCTATTTGATAATTCATTGATCAGTTCCATTGGATCATTTCCTAGGTTCCCTATTCTATTGACATAAGGTGCAATATAGTCTGCTCCTGCTGCCAAGGCCATATAGGCTTGCATCAAATCATAAACAGCTGTTGCTGTCACATTGACTCCTTCTGCTTTTAGTTTTTTGATGGCTTTGATTCCTTCATATGATACGGGTACTTTGATATAGACTTGATCATCGATTTCTTCTAGTATACGATGGGCTTCTTTAACGATTTCATTACATTCCTTAGAAATCACTTGAATATGAAGACTTCTTTCTTTTCCTATGATTTTTCTGACTTCTTTCATATGTTTAAAGAAATCTTTGGGACTTGTTTTTTTCACTATTGAAGGATTACTTGTTACTCCTACAATTGGCATATATTCTACTGCTTCTTTTATATCTTCTAAGTTTACTGTATCAATTATAAATTCCATTTTCTTTTCTCCTATAATGTTTGTTCAGTTCTTCCAATAATATCATCTTGTGTTGCTTTTGATAACACATTAAAGAATGCGGAATAGCCAGCAACACGAACAATTAAATCTTTATGCTTTTCAGGATGTGCTTGGGCATCTAATAATGTTTCTTTAGAAACAACATTGTATTGAACATGATAACCTTTTAATCGATTGAAGAAGGTTTTAATCAACATTTCAATCTTTTCTTTATTTTCTTCTTTCGATAATAACTGAGGTGTTACCTTTTGATTTAATAAAACACCACCAGTAATTTCATGTGTTGGTAATTTAGAAACAGATTTAAACACAGCAGTTGGTCCTTTTTTATCCATCGCATGAGCTGGTGAACATCCCTCAGCAAGAGGTGTATGTGCTTTTCTTCCATCTGGAGTAGCCATTGTGCCATAACCTTGTCCAACGTTGGCAGAAATACTTGAAGTACCAGCATAACGAATCCCACCGATTGGACCTCTTCCATAACGAGTATTTGGATATTTTTTCATTTCATCAATATAAATATTATAGACATCAACTACTAATTGATCGACTTCATCAATATCATTACCATACTTAGGTGCATCATTAATTAACATTTCTTGAATTCTTTGACTTTCTTCACTTGTATAATCATCTAAAATAGCATTCCATAATTCTTCAGGTGTGATTTTTCTTTCTTCAAAGACAAGTTTTTTAATAGCTGCAAGACTATCTGCCATATTCGCAATTCCTACTTGTAACCCTGAAATAAAATCATAAACAGCGCCACCTTCTTTGATTGTTTTTCCACGACCAATACAATCTTCTGTCAAGGCTGAACATAAAACATCAGGAACATCTCTTTCAAGTGCTAAATCAATCGCATTTTCAACAATCACTGACATACGTGTCAAATGACGCATTCCTTTTTCAATCGCTTTAAAGAGTTCATCATAAGATGTCATATCTTTAAAGTAACCACTACCTTCAAAGAATCGTTTTCCAGAAGTCATATCTACCCCATCATTCATTGCCATTAATAAAATACGTGGGAAGTTCATATAAGACATCCCTGTACAACGATAACCCCATTTACCAGGAACTGCTGTTTCAACACAACCAATCGCTGAATAGTTATATGCATCTTCTTCTTTGACACCCTTTTCAATAAATGATGGAATAATGATTTCGTCATTATTGAATGCAGGCATTCCTGTACCAAGTTTCATAACTTCAATAGCTTCATCCAAAAAAGCTTTTGGCATATTTTTATGATATCGCACTGTTAAGTTTGGTTGTGGTAAACGTGTTTGGGCAACTGATTTTAATACTAAATATGAAAGTTCATTCGTTGCATCTTTTTTATCAGGTGTTTGTCCACCAATGGTTACATTTTGATACATTGGGCTTCCGGCACTTGAAAAAGTATGGGCTTGTGAACGCACCTTATTGATTGTTAGAGTTTTGATCCATAAGTTATCTAATAATTCAACAGCTTGTTCTTCTGTTATATTATGAAGATCTTTATCATGTTTATAGTAAGGATAAATGTATTGATCAAAACGTCCATAAGATAAAGAATGCCCATTCGATTCAATTTGTAGAATTAATTGAATAAACCATGTTGATTGAATCGCTTCATAGAAAGTTTCTGCTTTTTCATAAGGAACTTTCTTACAAATACGTGCAATTTCTTCTAATTCTTCTTTTCGTTTCCCATCAGTACTTTCTGCAAGTTCTAAAGCAAGATCACTGTAACGTCTTGCAAATGTTTTAACTGCATCAATGACAATTAAAACAGCTTTATAAAATTGATATTTATCAATATTTCCAGGTATACATAAATCAAGTTTTTCTTTTAAATCTTTAACTCTTTCTTCATATCCTTTTAAACCTTTTTGTAAAACTTGTTGATAATCTACCGCTAAATGCGCATCTCCAGAATTAAGCTTCCCTTCCATTCCAAAGAAACCTGTTTCCATATAAACACTCACTTCATCTGGAAGCAAAGCGCCTCCTTTACTTCTTAAATTATTATTTTCCCAAAATGGTGCAATAGATCTTAATTCATCTTTTGTTTCTTCAGTAATATAGAAAATATCTCCATCTCTTTTTTCAAATAGATCAAGTTCATTCATCACAAATTCCATTGTATATTCTGGAAAGATGGGTGCATCTCTATTTGATGAAGCTTGATTTCCTACAATCAGAGTATCTTCTTCAATATAAATAGGCATCTTTTCTAAGATGTTTTTTAACATATACGCTCTTTTCATAATTGGCGGTTCATTTAAATGTTCTTTATATGCCTCTGTCGCAAGGAGTGCTCTTTTTGCACAGATATATGGTTTTTTATCTAAGACTTCTTCTCTAAAATGATTCATTCTTGATGTAAGTTCACCAAAGTGTTCACTATTTTTCATTTTTCTTCCCTCGTCTTTCATTCGTAAGTTTTAAATCTTTCTTTTGCAATTAAATTATATAATAAGCAAAAAATAAGTCAATATTATTTTCATAAATAAACAATTTTGGTTTCATTTGAAACTTATAAAAAGATATGTTAGGATATTAGCGAGGAGAAAAACTATGGAAAAAGGATTAATATTTAATATACAAAAATTTAGTATCCATGATGGTCCAGGTATTCGTACGACCGTTTTCTTTAAAGGCTGTCCTTTAAAATGTAAATGGTGTTCAAATCCTGAATCCCAATTACATAAGCTACAAATACTTTATGACTTTGAAAAATGTGTTCATTGTAAGAAATGTTTACTTAACTGCCCAAAACAAGCAATTACTGAAAAAGAAAACCATATGATCTTTAATCATGATAAATGTATTGGCTGTCTACAATGTGTCAATCATTGTCCAACTAAAGCATTAAGTCACGAAGGATACTTTAAAGAAATCCAAGAAATTGTGGATGTCTGCATGCAAGATATTGATTTTTATGAAGAATCTAATGGTGGTGTAACTATCTCTGGGGGTGAAGGTATGGCACAACCTGAATTTCTAGAAGAGCTTGTTTTATCTCTTAAAGAAAAGAATTTACATGTTGCTATTGAAACAACGGGATATATTCAAAAAGAAACATTTCAAAAATTAGCACCTTTATTTGATCTTTTACTTTTTGATGTAAAACATTATAATCGACTTCAACATTTTGAAGGAACAGGTGTTTATAATGATTTAATTGTTGAAAATCTTCAATGGGCTATTCAACGTCAACTTAATGTTTTACCACGCATTCCTGTTATTCCTGATTTTAATGATTCTTTAGAAGATGCTGAAGGAATAAGTGAATTATTAAAAGTATCAAACATTCAAAAGGTACAACTTCTTCCTTTTCATCAATTTGGTGAAAAGAAATATGACTTATTAAATAAAGAGTATACTTTAAAAACTTATCAAGCATATCATGAAGAAGACTTAAAAGATTATCAACAAATCTTTTTAGATAAAGGCATTGATTGTTTCTTTTAGATATAAAAAGCTATCTATTTACTTACAGATAGCTTTTTATTTTTTATGAAGTTGACTCTTTATATACGTATTATACAAAATATTTAATACTACTTCAGAATTATCAAAAACACTTTGTTTTTTATTATTCTTTTCTACATTTAAGATATTTTTATTTTCTAAATTTTTCATATACTCTCTCCTGTTTTAGAAATAATCATTCTTCATTAAGAGTATATTAAAATTTATTTAAAATATTTGTCATTATTTATTTCACAATTCCGCCTTGTATAAAGCCTTCATAAACTTTATATGTTTGATAATATATTTCTTCAACACCCTGAAAAAAATCAATTTTTCCTTGAATACGCAACAAGTAAAGATACTCCCCTTTTTGATAAAATAAAGGACCTCTAAAAGGCAATTCTTCATCAACTTGTAATAAAGCTTCTTTTAAAAAATCACCATTAAAGTTTTCCTCTATAACCCTTCCATAGTAATTCATAGACCAACATGGTTTTCCATCTTTATAAACAATTTCTTGTCCACTAAAATTTTCCGCACCAAAGAAGGAATCTAAATAAGTATAATTATTCTCTTGATATGAATAATCATGAGACTCTTTTCTTGAAGAATTGACTTTATTTGTTTTATTTGCATACGTTGCCTTTTTGGCTTTTACAAGAAAGCATGCAAGTTCACTTATTTCAATTTTATGAGTTTCTAATGTTAAACAATCATCTTCTTTAACTAAATAATCTATTGAAACACCAAAAAGATTTGAAAGTTTTATTAAATACTCAATATTAGGATAAATAGTTCCTGTTTCCCATTTTGTAACTGTTTGTCTTGAAACATTTAATTGATATGCTAGTTCTTCTTGCGTAAGCATGTTTTTCTTTCTATAATACACTATCTTTTCATTAAGCATTATTGTCACCTCCTAGAAAAATTATAACATTCTTACTTCTTATCACCAGCAACTTTCCTTTACATTTTTGCTACAAAAAATCCTAAGGATACCTTAGGATCAAACTTTCTCAACTTGTATATGTTTTTCTTTAAAATATTCTTCAACTTCTTGAGGAATTCCTTGATCTGTATAAATACATGATACTTGATGTAAATCAATTAAATTAGAAACTCCTTTTTGATGAAACTTATCTGATTCAGTAACAATAATAACATGACTTGCTTGTCTTGCCATATCTTTAACAGCTTCACAACGCATATAATCATTTCCTGTAAATCCTGTATCAATACTAAAACCATCTGTTCCAATAAAGAGTTTATCCACAAAAAATGCTTCTGCACATTTTCTCATCATTGGTCCCACCATCACTTGAGATTCATGTTGATATTCTCCACCTAATAAAATAATTTTAATAGCTGTATGTTTACGAATATAATCTGCAATAAATGCAGAATTGGTAATCAGTGTGACATCTTTTTTTGTCTTTGCAATTTCTAAGGCTACTAGAGCACAACATGAACCTGATTCAATCATAATTGTTTCACCATGTTGAATCGATTCTACTGCTTTTTTAGCTACTTTTTGTTTTTGTTCATAATGATAAGCAAGACGAATATTCATATCATCACTTTTATTAAGAGTAGCATACCCATGTTCTCTAATTAGCATACCACTTTCTGAAAGAGCATCTAAATCTTTACGAATTGTAACTTGTGAAACTCCTAGTAATTCAGAAAGTTTTGTAACTTCTACTTTTTTATTTTGTGTGAGTAATTCTAAAATCTTTGTTTGTCGTTTATTCATAAAATAATCCTTTCATTAATAAGAATATCTACTTTTATTTGAAAGCAAGGATTTTATTAAAAAAGAGGCCTTGCCTCTTAGTTATTATAATCATCTTCGATTGTACTATCTACATCGTCTTCTACTTCTTCAGATTCTTCATCTTCGTCAGTATAGATGTCATTCATATCGATGTGCACTTCATCAAATTTATGACGAGAACGTAAATCCCAGTTGTTTTCACCAATTGTAATGAAACGTCCATCTAAAGTAATGTTTGTATAGAATAAAGATTCTTTTTCATCTTTTTCTTCTTCATCAAAACCTTTTACTTCACTTACTTCTTGCCATAATTTATAGAAATTAACTGCTTTTTTCTTTTTAGACATTAATTCATAAGCGACATCAACCATTGATCTATTTTTATCCATCTTTATCTCTCCTTACATTTTTTCAGGTGCTTCAACACCAATTAAGTTTAATGCATTTTTTAATGTAATACGTGTTGCTTCTACTAAAGCTAAACGTTGCATTGATAATTCAATATTTTCTTTATCTATTACATAACAATCATTATAGAAACTATGGAATAATTGTGCAAGTCTTTGAATATAATTTGCGATTTTATGTGGACTTCTTGATTTTGCACTATCCGCAATTTCATTTCTAAATTCATTAATATGTTTTAATAAAGCCATTTCTTTATCATTTACAAGTAATTCAAAATGATCTGCAATTGTAATATCATTTTCTTTAGCTTGTCTTAAAATTGAACACATTCTTGCATGAGCATATTGTGCATAATAAACAGGGTTATCATTTGATTTAGATTTAGCTAATGTTAAATCAAAATCATAAGGTGTATTGGCTGCTTTAGCGGCAAAGAAATAACGAGTTGCATCAACACCAATATCATCAATTAAATCTTTAATAGTGATTGCATTTCCTGTACGTTTAGACATTTTAACAACTTCACCATTTTCCATCATTCTTACCATTTGTAGAATATCAATATTTAATTGATCACTATTATAACCTAAAGCTTGAATAGCAGCTTTCATACGATTGATATAACCATGATGATCTGCTCCTAATAAATCTACTAAATATTCATAACCTCTATCTAATTTATTTAAATGATAAGCAATATCAGGAGTTAAATAAGTATAACTTCCATCAGATTTAATTAAGACACGGTCTTTATCATCTCCAAATTCAGTTGATTTAAACCATAAAGCCCCATCTTGTTCATAAGTAAATCCTTTTTCTTTTAATTTTTCAATTGTAGGAACTACTTTATTTTCTTCATATAAAGAAGTTTCAGAGAACCAAACATCATGATGAACTCTAAATTCCGCTAAAATATCTTTAATTTTTTGTAATTCAAATTTAGTTCCTTCTTTTCTAAAGAAAGCAATCATTTCATCATGATCTGCATTTAAATATTTATCGCCAACTTCTTCTTTGATTTTAACAGCGATATCTTTAATATCTTGACCATGATATCCATCTTCAGGTAATTCAAAATCTAAACCAAAAGCTTCTCTATATCTTGCATATAAAGATAAAGCTAAATTATAAATTTGATTTCCTGCATCATTAATATAATATTCTCTTGTAACATCATATCCTGCAGCTGACATAATACGACAAATACTATCTCCTACTGCTGCCCCTTTAGCATGTCCTAAATGTAAATCTCCTGTTGGATTGGCAGAAACGAATTCAACATTATATTTAATTCCTTTTCCTGCATCACTTTTTCCATAATCATCTTTTTCCGCTAATACTTCTTTAATAATAGAAATTAAAGCATCTTTTTTCATAAACATATTGATGAATCCTGGACCAGCAATTTCAATAGAATCGATATTTGCTTCCTCTTTATCAATTGCTTCGATTAATTGTTCTGCAATCATTCTTGGATTCTTTCTAAGTAATCTTGTAAGTTGCATAGCGATATTTGTTGAATAATCACCATGACTTTTTTCTTTTGGTATTTCTATTGTGATTTGATCTATTTCATAATCTTCTACAAAATTGCATTTAACCATTGCTTTTTTTAGGGCTTCTTTCAATGCAATTTCAATTTTATTTACAGCCATTTTTTACCTCCTTAAAAAAGATATTTAATCGTTTATACGTTACCATTAAGAGTGCATAAAGTCAATGTTTTTTACCTAAAGTAATGGAGCAATTACACGTAAAATTGCTTCAAACCAACCCATAAATTTACCAGTTACAACTTCATCCAAGGTAATTTCATGAGACTTTTCTACTGTCGCTAAAAAATCTTCCTTAATATCTTTTAATATTTTATTGTTATATAAATAAATTCCATTTTCAAAATGAAGATATAAACTACGATAATCTAAATTAATTGTCCCTACTGTTGCACATTTATCATCCACTAAAAAGTTTTTAGCGTGAATAAATCCAGGAGTATATTCATAAATACGAATACCATGTTTGATCAATGTTTGATAATATGAACGTGTAACTCTAAAAACAATTTTTTTATCTGGTATTCCTGGCGTAATGATGCGTACGTCGACTCCTCTTTTAGCAGCATTGATCAATGCTGTTTGTAAGTTATCATCTAAGATCAAATAAGGTGTTGTAATATATAAATAATCATACGCTTGATTGATCATGTTTAAATAAACATTTTCACCTACATTTTCATCATCTAAAGGAGAATCTCCATAAGGAGTTACATAGCCATCTACCTCAAATTTTTGCTGAGAGCGCACATAATACTTTTCATAATCTTCTTCTGTATTTCTTGCTACATTCCATGATTCTAAAAACATCTTCGTAAGCGAATTAACAGCAGGACCATGAATCATTAACCCAGAATCCTTCCAATGCCCGTATTTAACTCTTTGATTAATATATTCATCTGCTAAATTAAATCCACCACTAAAGCCTATTTCACCATCAATCACCACGATCTTTTTATGATCACGGTTATTCATCGCTAAAGACAAAATAGGTATAAAAGGATTAAATGCCACACTCTTTATGCCCATTTTTTCAAGTTGACGATCATAATGACGAGGCAACATCGTAAGTGATCCTACATCATCATACATAAATCTCACTTCTACGCCTTCTTTAACTTTCTCTTTAAGAATATCTAAAACACTTTTCAACATTTTTCCTTCATCAACAATAAAAAATTGCATAAAAATGAATTTTTTCGCATTTCTTAAAGATTCCAATAAAGGTTCAAAAGCATCATCACCTAATGAAAAATATTTAAGATCTTGTCCATAATAAGTAGGATATCTTTGTTGATTTAAATAATTCATTTGTCCTTTAATATAAGGATCAGCTACCTCTTCTATAATATCATTTTCAATAATACGTTGATTCTTTATTTGTTTTAAAAAAGCAAATTGTAACCTTTGACTTGGCTTTTTATCTCCTAAAAATACATAAAGAACACCACCTACAAAAGGTACAGCAGCTATTAAAACAAGCCAGGTAATCTTATAAGCACTTGCATCATCCTTATTTATAATATATAAAGCAGCAAGAACGCTAATAAGCTTGAACAAATAGACAAAAAATCTAGATGATCTATGAATCGTCAAAAAGGCAACAAAAACAATAATTAATTGAATTAAAATCAATAAACCTGAAAATAATATTTTATTCGTTAATAACTTCTTAGATTGCTTCATTTTCTTCTCCATAAAAATCATATTTCATCATCACGTAAACTTCACTTAATTGTTGATGCTCATCACTTAAAATATACTTCACTTTTAAATAACGATCATGTTCCATTGTAATAAGTTCTGTAAAGAGTTCTATCATCCCATAATCTGTATGATAATGATTTCCTATCTTTCTATGATAAGAAAGATTTAATAAAGAAGGTCCATTAGCTAATGTCATTTCTTTACCTTTTAAAATAATTTCTATCTTTTGATCATTGTTATAGAAAGTAAATTTCTCTTTATCAAATCCTTTTTCATAGATTCCATCACTTTTAAATTGAACTGTTTCATGATGATCATCATATTTAAATATACTCTTATAATTTACTTTAATATTCTTTTTCATTCTATCACCGTGCATATTATAACATAAAATGGCAAGAATAAAATCGGTGATAAAATGAGACAGTTTATAAAAAGAATTCTTTATTGTTTTATATTTTTCTTCACATTTCTTTTATTGATGTATGTTATTGCCTTTTGTGTAGGAAAACCTGAACTTAATAAAGATCGTTACATAAAGCTTTATGATGATCAAAATAAGATTTTTTATCAAAGTGTCAATAATTATAGTGGGCAATATGTTTCAATTGATGATGTTAGTCCTTATTTTTTAAAAGCAATTGTTGCTATTGAAGATAAACGTTTTTATAGTCATCATGGGTTTGATTATGTCGGAATTTCCCGGGCAATAAAAACAAATGTCCTAAAAAGGAAAACTTCTCAAGGTGCTAGCACAATAACCCAACAATACGCTCGTCTTCTTTATTTAACAAATGAAAAGACTTGGTCTCGTAAAGTAAAAGAAGCCTTTTTTACTTTACAATTAGAAACACATTTATCAAAAAAGGAAATTTTAGAAGGTTATATCAATAATGTCTATTTTGGACATGGAATTTATGGCATTGAAAATGCTTCCCAGTATTTCTATGGTAAAAAAGCAAAAGAATTGACTTTAAATGAAGCAAGCATGTTAGCAGGGGTTGTCAATGGTCCCCAATATTATTCACCAATTTTAAACAAAGAAAGAGCTAAACAAAGACAAAGTCTTGTTTTAAAAGCTATGTATGATAATCAAATGATTACTCAAAGTATTTTAGAGGCCACTCAAAAACAAACTCTTAATTTAGCAAGTGAACATTCACTTAATGAAAATATGTCTACTTATTATTATAAGGATACTGTTTTAGAAGAATTAGAGGAATTAGGTTTTTATAATAATCAATATTTAAATAAAGGATTAAATATTTATACTTCTTTTAACAGTGAATATCAAAATACTTTAAATGATCTTATTAAAGAAAAGAAAATACAAGGTGATTTACAATGCGCTTTTACGGTTGCAAATCCTAAAACCAATCAATTACAAGCCTTGATTGGTGGTAAAGATTACGCTAATTCTCAATATAATCGTGCAATACATGCTTCTAGACAAATAGGAAGTACAGTAAAACCTTTTCTCTATTATTTAGCCTTAGAAAACGGATTTAACCCCTCTACACGTTTTCTATGCGAACCAACGACCTTTAAATTAAGTAACAATACAACTTACTCTCCTGCAAATTTTCATCAAAAATATGCTTATCAAGAAATCACACTTGCTCAAGCTATTGCTGTCAGCGATAATATTTATGCTGTAAAAACACATTTATTTTTAGGTACAGAAAATCTTAGAGATTTTCTTAAATCCTATGGAATCAACGCTAAAAACAACGCCTCTTTAGCACTTGGAACAGTTAATACAAACATTTATAATCTTTCAAATATCTACTGTAATATTGCTTCTGGTGGTAAATATCAACATCTTTATACCATTGAAAAAATCGTTGATCATCAAGGAAAAACTATTTATCAACATAAAAATCAAAGAATTCAAAATTTGAACAAAGAAAGCTGTTTAATCCTCAATCAATTATTAACAGGAACCTTTAATAAACAATTTTCAACTTATTTAAATGCAACAATGGAAAATTATCAAACCAAATATAAAGTTGCCTGTAAAACAGGAAGTACAGATTATGATAATTTGATTGTTGCTTATAATCCTAATATCCTCATTAATGGTTGGGTAGGCTATGATGATAATCGAAAAATAGAAAACAGTCAGGAAAAAATACTTGCTAAAGAAGTGGCGATTAATTTTTTAAATAAAGAAATCAAAAAAGAAAGTTGGTATAAATTAACATCTAAATTAAATGCTATCGCTATTAATCCTATCTATGGAAATATTGATGAAACAGGGATTGTTTATTGGTTTAGAAAAGGGAGTCCTTGATATCTTGTTCATTATCCTATAGAATGGATATGGTGATGAAAATGTTTAAAAATTCTTTTTGGGGAATATTAAAAAAAGGTTATTGGGATAGTGAAAATACAGATGAAGTTTTTGAACCAATTATTAATTTTTTAGTAAATCATAAAGATCAATATATTTTTGATTTTCATGATTTAATGTCTGAATTTCTATATGAATTAGATCGTAAAGAAATCTATGAACATAGTATCAATCAAGAACAATTTAATGAGGAAGATTTCTTAAATCAAAGAGCTTATGTTCTTACAAATGGTAATAAATATTATCATGATATCATTTCCCTCATTAAACCACTAGATGGTGAATTAAAATGTCCACAGCTTTTAACGCTTCCAGCAAAAGCTTGGTCTATCAAAAACAACAAATCTATTGAAAAATATCCACATACACCTAAATATAATATTCAAACAAAAAGCAATACCAAATATTGGTAAAAAAAGAGGATTTTTGAAATCCTCTTTTTAGATACTTCATTATATATAGACATTATTAAAGAATTTGGAGTGCTTGGTGTATGAGATGTGTATTTCTTTAACTTTTAATCGCAACAATTATATCTTGTCTATACATATTAAATGTACCATGTATAGACATGAATATCAATCATTTTATAAAAAAGAGAAGAATTTCTTCTTCCCTAAATAACATCATATCCTGCTTGTTTGACAGCAGATATGATCACTTGATCATCAACATCTCGATCATAGACAACATGTGCTTCTTCTTTTTTTAAGTTCACTTGTGAACTTACGCCTTCAATAGCATTAATTGCACGTGTTACATTAGCCACACAATGTTGACAAGTCATACCTTTAATTTTAAATACTTTTTCTTTAATAATTGGATTGTCTAATTTTTTATCTTCTAAAGCTTGATAGATTTCTCCACCACCGCCACAACAAGAACTTTCACCCTTCATGTGTTTTCTTGTTGATTTTAAAGCAATACCAACAACCACAACTAATATAAGAACGATAATAACATTAGCCATAATTACCTCCTGTTATTTTCTTTTCTTCTTAATTTTTTGAACAAGTGTGTAAATAGAAACACCTATTAAATAAATAACAAGTACTCCTAAAAACATATAGAAAGTCGAACCACTTACATTACCCATGATTATGTCTCTCTTTCATTTTCTTTTGATCTCTATAATAATCATCTAAAGGAGATGAACATTGACTACACCCTGCACAAATACCACTACACTTATGTCCATCTTTCTTTCTAAAGAAATGTGTATAGATGACCCATGCACAATAGGTAACAATTAATAAAACAATAATCACATTAGCCATAATAATACCTCCTTTAATTTATAAAAATCCGGAGTTACTCCGGATTTTATTATGCTTCAACTGATCTTGTAGAATAAACTTTTTGATCTTTATATGGATCAGGTCTAAATAACATGTATAACATGAATGCAAGAACAACGAATGCAACAACTGTCCAGAATCCAAATGTTCCATATAATACTAATGAACCAATTTGATATACCATTAATGAAACAGCGTAAGCAAATACGTTTTGGAAGATAATTGCAAACCAGAACCATCTTCTATCATTCAATTCGTTAGCCATTGTTGAAATAGCAGCTAAACATGGTGAATCTAATAAGTTAAAGATTAAGAATGATAATGCAGCCATTGCAGTTGGGAACCATTGAGCAACACCAGCAGCAACGTTAACAGCATCTTCAGTATCTCCAGCAACATTAGCTAATACACCCATTGTAGAAACGATTGCTTCTTTAGCTGAGAATCCAGTTAATGATGAAGCAACTGATTGCCAGTTACCAAATCCAAGTGGAGCAAAGATTGGAGCAATAACATTACCAATAACAGCGATTAAACTATTAGCAGTATCTTCTACCATACCAAATGATCCACCTTCAAATCCGAATGTAGATAAGAACCAAATAACGATACAAGCAACAACTAAGATTGTACCAGCTTTAATTAAGAATGCTTTTAATCTTTCCCATACGTGTAATAATACAGTTTTAACACTAGGAATATGATATTCTGGTAATTCCATTACGAATGGAGCAGGTTTACCAGAGAATGGTTTTGTTTTCTTTAAGATAATAGCAGAAACTAATACAGCAACAATACCTAAGAAATACATTGCAGGAGCAATCATTCCTCCAGCTTCCCAACCAGCAACTTTACCAGCCATAACTCCACCTAATAAAGCGATAACAGGTAATTTTGCACCACAAGGAATAAATGTAGCAGTCATAATAGTTAAACGTCTATCATTATCTTGTTCGATTGTTTTAGATGCCATAATAGCAGGAACACCACAACCAGAACCAATTAATAATGGAATAAAGCTTTTTCCAGATAAACCGAAATATCTAAATACTCTATCCATGACGAATGCAATACGAACCATGTAACCACAATCTTCTAAGATTGACAAGAATAAGAATAAGATTGCCATTTGAGGTGCGAATCCGATAACTGCACCAACACCACCGATGATACCATCAACGATAACAGCAGATAATAAACCACTTGCTCCAACTGAACTTAAGAATCCAGATACAGCATCTTGAATAGCTACAACAAAGACATCATTTGTCCAGTCAGTAACGAATGTCCCAACAGTTGTAACTGAAATATAGTAAACAATATACATGATTAATAAGAAAATAGGAATTCCTAAGAATCTGTTTGTTACAATTTTATCAATTTTGTCAGAAATTGTTAATTTTTCTTTTGGTTTTTCAACAGTTGTTGAAATTATTTTTTGAATATAAGTATAACGACCATCAGTAACAATACTTTCCATATCGTCATCTAATTCAGTTTCTAAATCTTTTCTTAATGCATCAATAGTAGTTTTAGCTTGAGCATCTAAAACAATATGATTCATTACTTTTTCATCATTTTCTAAAACTTTAACAGCATACCATCTTTTTTTGTTAGCAGCAATTGTTTCAGATAAAGTAGGAACAACAGTATCAATTGCTTTTTCAAGTTTTTCACTGAAAATAGCTCCTGGTAATTGATGTTCACCTTGTTTAGCAACTTTAACAGCTTCAGCAATTAATTCTTTTAAACCTGTTCCTTTTAAAGCAGAAGTTTCAATAATAGGACAACCTAATACCATCGATAAACGTTTAGTATCAATTTTTAAACCTCTTTTTTCAATTAAGTCCGCCATATTTAAAGCAATAACTACTGGAACCCCAGTTTCAATTAATTGAGTTGTTAAATATAAGTTTCTTTCAATATTAGTAGCGTCAACTAAGTCAATGATGACATCTGGATCTTCATTTAAAAGAAAATCACGGCTGACAACTTCTTCTAATGTATAAGGAGATAAAGAATAAATACCTGGTAAGTCAACAACAGTAATATTATCTTCTTTGTTTCCTTTTACTTTTCCTTCCTTCTTTTCTACAGTAACACCTGGCCAGTTACCAACATATTGATTAGCACCTGTTAATGCGTTAAACATTGTTGTTTTACCACAGTTAGGGTTACCTGCAAGCGCAAATTTAATATTCATTTTTAACTTTCCCCCTCCGTTATTCAACTTCAACACATTGTGCATCGTTTTTTCTAACTGATAATTCATAACCTCTTACAGTAATTTCAACAGGATCTCCAAGAGGAGCAACTTTTCTAATATATAATTCTACCCCTTTAGTGATACCCATATCCATAATACGTCTTTTGTAAGCTCCATCACCTTCAATTTTCTTAACAGTGACAGTGCTACCAACTTCTACTTCATTAAGTTTCACAACACTTCCCCCTTTTCTACACCATGATACGTTTTGCCATATCTTCATTAATAGCAACGCGAGAATCCTTGATATTAACAATCACATTTCCCCCGATTGCCGAAACAACAGAAACTTCAGCACCAACGACAAAACCAAGATTATTTAAAAATCTTCTCGTTTCTTCGTTACCACCAATTCTTTTGATTTCACCGGTTTCTCCTATGTTTAACATTGTTAACGGCATCTTACTTACCTCCTCAAGAATTTGTCCTCGCTAACCACATTAGGTTACGCTAATTTGATTAGTATTCGCTAACTATAAGATATAAAATATAGTTAGACTTCTCTAACTTCAAATAGAATATACTTCATTTTAATATAGATGTCAACCCTCTTTCAACAATTTACAACGTGCTTATCCGTTGCTTATTCTCCTTGAAATATGGTATACTATAGTAAGAGGTGATGCGCATGAATTTACAAGAATCAGGTGAAATGTACTTAGAAACAATTCTCGTTTTATCAAAAAAGAATAAAGATGTTCGTTCTATTGATATTGCAAGAGAACTTAATTATTCCAAACCGAGTGTTTCTCGTGCTATTGGTTTATTAAAAAAAGATGAATATATTATCGTAGATAGTAAAGGTTATATCGAATTAACTGATAAAGGTGCCGAAGTAGCAAACACAATTTATGATCGTCATGACACATTATCTTCATTTTTTGAAAGCATTGGTGTTTGCCACGATACCGCTGTTAATGATGCATGTCGAATTGAACATGTAATCTCTGATGAAACAATGAATAAAATCAAAGAACATATGAAACAAAAATAACTCTTCCTAGGAAGAGTTTTTATTTTATAAACAAAAAAAGGTAAGTAATCTTACCAAACTTTTGCTTCCCTTAATAATCTTATGATAGGAAAAAGGAATTTGGCTAATTTAAGTTAAATAATCATAAGACAATTAAACGAATAGTATTGCAGCAACGATGACACTGATTTGTAAAGCCAGAGCCATCAAGCTGCGCTTGAATTTATTTTTCATAGCTCTTCGACCTTTCTGTGAGTTATCCCTCGCTAACTACAACTATATGTTAGCACAGGCTAACTAATGTGTCAATAAATATTGTATACTTTTTTATATTTTATTTTTCCTACTATTTATCAAATAAAAATTCTTATAATATATCTTTTCCAGCACAATTCATGTATAATATTCTTTAATAATACAATAGATGAAAGAGAGGTGAAACTATGCCAAGACCAGGAACTGGCGGAGGAGGTCATCGTTCATCTGGCGGACATTCAAGTAGTCGTGTTGGTGGTGGACATCATGTAGGTAGTTCAAGCAGACCAACAAGAAGTAGAAGTTCATCGCATGGATCTGGCGGAGGTTATCATCGTCAACCCCCACCAAGAGGAATCTACCATGGTTACCATGGCTATCGAAGAAATGTTTATACAAGTTCATCAAGTGGTTTAGGGACTTTGATTGCTTGTTTAATTGTTTTCGCAGTTGTTATTTTTAGCTTTTTTATGATTGCTAGTGATGATAGTGACGTCGCATCAACAATTAATAGGGAAAAGATTGAAAATCCTGTTGCTTATGACAATAACTGTATCAGAGATGAATTAGGATATATTGAAAATCAAGGGAAACTTTCAAAGAATCTTAAAAACTTTTACAACAAAACAGGAATTCAACCTTATATTTATTTAAAGAGCTATGATGAAAACCTAACAAGTGATAGTCAAAAAGATGATTATGCACAAAGCTGGTATGAACAAAACATTGATAATGAAGATACTTTCTTATTTGTTTACTATGAAGATCAAGATCCTAATGAAATAGGTTATATGGCTTATGTTAACGGGAAACAGGTAACTTCGGTAATGGATGGTGAAGCTGTTAATATTTTTTGGAACTACATAGATCGTTATTGGACAGATGATTCACTTTCTACAGTAGAGGTATTTACAAAGACCTTTAATTCAACAGCAGATACGATTATGGAAAAATCAACAACTTCTAATGATATTATTAAAATCATTTGTATAGTCGTTGGCATTATCATTGTAATTGGTGGAATTATTTATATTTTGCGTATGAAATTTAAACGAGATAAAGAAAAAGCTAAAGAAACAGTTGAAATCTTAAAAACACCTCTTGATAAATCAGATGAATTAAGAGACAAATACTTAAATGAAGAAGGGAAAGAATAACTATGGGAATTTTAACAAGATTTACAGACATCATGAAAAGTAACATTAATGCTTTATTAGACAAATGTGAAGATCCAGCAAAAATGATTGATCAAACATTAAGAGATTTAAGAGAAGATCTTGCTGAAGTCAAAAAAGAAACAGCAAACATTATTGCTGATGCTAAAAGTGCTGATCGACAAGTTAAAGAATGTGAAGAAGAGATCACTAAATATACAACTGCTGCACAAAACGCATTAAAAGCAGGTAATGAAGATGATGCAAGAACATTGATTGCTAAAAAACAACAATATGAAAGCAATCTTGTTTCATACAAAAAAACACAAGAACTTACTCATGCCAATGCTGATAAAATGCGTCAAATGCATGATAAATTAGTAAACGATATCGAAACATTAGAAGCAAGAAGAGATGCTATTAAAGCAACAGTTGCTTCTGCTAAAGCTCAAGAACATATTAATAAAATTGTTTCTGGTGGAGATAAAGCAAAATCTTCTATGGAATCATTTGAACGCTATGAAAAGAAAGCAGAAAAAATGCTTGATGCAGCTACTGCAGAAGCTGAATTAAATGCACATACAAGTGCTGCTTCTACTCTTGCTGATAAGTATACATCAAACGGTAGTGACGCTTCTGTTGAAGATGAATTAGCTGCTATGAAAGCAAAACTTGGATTATAATATAAAAACTGTAAAGATACTCATATTTTATTTATGAGTATTCTTTACAGTTTTTTATTTATATAAGATTCTTTATAAAATAATATACATGTATTATTTTTTCTTGCTAATTCTGCTTTCATTTTAAAGAAGCAATCCTTTGTGCATAATCATCACTATTAAATATATAACTTCCAGCAACTAATACATCAACACCTGCATCTTTACATTTTTTTCCTGTTGTTTCGTTGATTCCACCATCTACTTCAATTAAGTAGCGATCATTATTTTCTTTTCTTCTAGTATCTAAATCTTTAATTTTGGCTAAAGCAATTTCTTTAAAGGATTGCCCACCAAATCCAGGTTCAACAGACATGACTAAAACGACATCTAATAAAGATAAATAATCTTGGATTGTATCAACTGGTGTATTTGGTTTAATACTTATTCCTACTCGGACACCATTTTCTTTAATATGATGAATAAGTACTAAAGTGTCTTCTTTATTGTCCATTGCTTCAATGTGGAAAACAATAAGGTTTGCTCCACTTTTAATAAATTCATTGACATACTTTTGAGGTTCACTGATCATTAAATGAACATCTAAAAATAAATTTGTCACTTTAGAAACATCTTCTAAAATACTATATCCAAAAGAAATATTCGGAACAAAATGTCCGTCCATAACATCATAGTGAAGCCAATCAGCTTTTCCATTTTCAATTTTTTCTATATCATCTTTCAAGCATGTAAAATTTGCTGAAAGAAGAGAAGGTGCAACTTTAACCATATTATTTCTCCTTTTTCTCAATCTCTACATCGTTATTCTTTTAATGAATTTATAAAATCAGCTCTATTCGCTATTTTTTTAATTTCATTCATAATATTCTTATTCGATACAAGATCATATATTTCCAAAACAATTTGATTAAATTCAGACTCCATATTATTAGGAACAGCTAACATCACTATCATATCAACATAATTATTTCCCCATTTAATAGGATTTGTTAGGGTCATTATAATAATACTTGTATTAATAACAGTTGCCGGGTCCCCATGCGGTAATGCAACACTATTTTCTAAAACTGTATCACCTAGTTCTTCTCTTTTATATACAGATTCTCTAAATCCACTTTTAACTGCTTTATTTTGTTGTAATATATCAATCATAAAATCCATACATTCTTTTTTTGAATTTAATGCAGATTTAAAAAATAGATATTTTGGTTTAATATATTTTTTCAAAGTAGATAGTTTTATTTTATTACTTTTTATTGTTTCATTAAGCCTTGGAGTTTTAATAAAAACATTTTTTGCATATACATCAAAAATATTTGCATAATCTATATTATCTAAAAATGGACTTACTTTTACAACTGGTATTTGTGAATTAAAATATTCACTAGTTGTACTAATTATAAGATCTACATTATTCATATTAATCTGTTTCAAATTACTTAAACTGCAGGATTGAATATCATCATATTTAGGAAGGACAGATCGTAATCTATTAACGATATATTTTGATGATGCTATTCCATATGGACAAATAACTAGAATTTTATGAGATACTGCAGATTTATTAATAGCAATTTGAAAATATATAGTAATAAAAGAAACTTCATCATCTGTTAAAATACAGTCAAATGTACTTTCAATAATTGATAAAACATACCATGAAACTGTAAATAAAGGTAGATATCTTGTTTTTATCTCACATAAAATAGGATTAACAATATTAACACCATTTTTTAATCTCATAATCATTGCAGGAATATGTTGATATAATTGTTTTTCTAATTCATCTCTATTAGATATTACTATATTTTCTGTTTTTTCTAATCGATTAATTATTTCATTTATAAGCAGATGGTATTTGCTTTTATCAACATCTATCTTTGTCATTCTATACGATGCTAAATACTTAGTAAGAATTATTTTATCTTCACCTGTTAAATGAATATCCGCCTTTTCTTCTAAGTATTCAATAATTCTTTGTACAAATGGATAATCTGAAATAAACAACATTCCGTCTGTATTAATATATTCTTCGTCACCTATATGATAACCATGTTTATTTCTATAGATAAATACAAGTAAAGTAACAGTGAAAGCATTTTTATAATAATCAGTTATTTGAATATTATTAAATGAAATTATATCATTAAACACCTCTAAGATTAAATCATACAAATCATTTCCAAAAAAATCTACAAATGGAACTTTATGGAACGTAATTGTATTTAATAAATAATCTATTGCTGCAGATTGAATATTAAATTCTGAACCTACAGCAATAATTTTTTTATCTGTTGTTTTAAATGAAACATGAAATTGTTTTAAATAACTTTTTGTAAGATAATCTAAATCATTTAAAATAGCCGTTTTACTAACATAGTATTCTTCAGCAATATTTTGAAGTGAAACACCTTTTCCTTTTACAATAATATTAATAAATAGATTTCTTCTACGAACATCTATGTCAAATTTATTGTCTGTTTCAATTTCTTTTAAAGTATTAGCTTTTTCTAATGCTTTATTGATATCTTGTTTTTTACCAATAACTTTTATTCCACGATAAGGCCTTTTATCTATTTCTAAATTATAGGATTTCAACTCATCTCGTAATACATTAATATCAATATAAATTGTTTTAGGAGTAACATCAAACTTATCTGCCAATATTTGAGCAGGAACATAATCATCCTGTACTAACAAATAATTTAATATTTTTAGTTGTCTCGTTTTCATATTTGCCTCCTCTATGTTAATATAATTAATATTTTACTTTCTAACTATTTACCAACATTTTTATTCAATCGATCACCAACTTCTCCACTAGGATGATTGACTAAAAATACCTCTTGTGAAAATGAAGTGTTTTTTTCAAGATAAATAGCAATAGCATCAAACAACGAAATAACCGCTAATGTACTCGCTGTTGCTAACATATTATAAGCATCTGGTTCTTTTTCAATTTTAACCTTTAAAAATAAATCTGCAACTTTACAAATACTTGAACTTTCATTTTCCCCAACATAAACCAAATAAGCACCTTTACTTTTAACATTTCCTACAAAAGACACAAGCTCATTCGTATTACCACCTTTTGAAATAACAATGAAAATATCATTTTTATCTACAACACCTAATCCTCCATGTACTGCATCCGAAGGATTCACATAAAATGCTTTTTGATTTATCACTTGAAATGTATGTACAATTTTTTTTGCAGCCATTGCTGATGTACCACAACCAGAAACAAATATATTTCCTTCATTATCCTTTATTTTTTCAATTAATGTTTCAACACTTCTATAATCTAAATAATGAGAAAGTTTTTTTAATTCTTCACTTTCAGCATCAATAACAAACTGAATATCTTTTTCTAACATTGTTTATTCCCCCATTACCATAATATTGCACATTCTATTTCTTTCTCTTGTCTGATCAAAATCCACAAAATAAATTGAACCTACTTCACCAATTAAAAGTTTACCATCTCTAACAATAAAACTTTCACTTGCTCCTAGCAAATCAGAGCGCAAATGACCATCTGTATTCAACATTGTCCACTCTAAAGCAGGATAATTAGGATCTGTTTTTGCCATTCCATATTTAATATGTTCTGGTCCAGGGCTATGATATTGTCCTTCGGTTGTTTGTGTCGGTATAATCTTTTCTAATACTTCATTTAAATCTACTTGTAATAAATCATCCCCATAGTAATTTACATCATGCATATATTCATCAAAATATACTGAACAAGTTGTATGAGGTGAAGAAACAATAACAACACCGTTATTTATTTGACTTTTTTCAAATATTTTTTTAACATCACTTGTTATATTATGATATGACGGTCTATTTGAAACTGTTTTTAATTTAAGTTGTTCATGCAAAAATTTCATTTTAAAATTTTCTCCTTTAAAGATACATACACCGCTTCAGCACCAAATCCAGTTAATAATTGTACGCCCATAATTACTTTATCCTTAATATCATCTGGAACTTGTGTTGTTGATAGTACAATATCATATTCTCCATTTTTTATAGATTCTAATTCTTGTCCAACAGCTGATTGTTTAATTTCCACTTGATTTTCTAATCCTTCTTCTTTTAACCATCTGTTAACTTTTGTTCTTACAACTGTTGAAGTAGCATGACCCGCTCCACACATAATAAGTAATTTTTTCATAATATTTATCCTTTCACGCAATTATTTTATGCATTAAATTTTTTTATCTTATTTACATAGAATAATAATCCTAAAATAACAACTGTAATAATTAAAATTCCTGGAAGTGAAAATACTTGTCCAATAAATACCATTAATGCATTTGGCCATAATCCTGCTGAAACATAAGATACCAGTCCACTTGATCCAACACTATATTGTGCTAATTGATAAGCTTTAGTTAATGCAGGAGCTAACCATGTTGCTAAATAAAGCATTGATGCAGAATAAATTCCACATCCAATAACTGATCTTAAAATATTTCCTTTAAATGCTGCTACCATACAAGATAATGCAAATACTAATGTTGGTAAATCGCCAAAAGGTAAGATTTTATTTCCTGGTAATACTACTGAAATAAAGAGTGTTACTGGAATTAATAATAGTGCTGTTGCCATAACTGCTGAGTTTCCAACTGTTAATGCTGCATCCATTCCAATATTAACAACTTTACCATGTAAATATTTTTTACAAAATTCTTGAGTTCCTTCAGCAATTGGAGTTAAACCTTCCATAAACATTCCAACCATTTTTGGAAGAATTTTTAATACCGCTGCCATTTGAACCCCTAATGTCATGAATCCACCAAAATCATAACCAGCTAATAAACCAATTACTACACCAATTACAAACCCAATAATAATAGGATCACCAATTAATCCAAATTTTTCTTGAATTGTTTCTGGATCAACATCTAAATCTTTTAATCCAGGAATTCTATCAAAAAGCCAATTTAGAGGTACTGCTAAAACCATACCAGACAATGCCATTAAATGCGTAATCGCAATTCCTGGGAAATTAAAGAATTTACTTAATAACGGTTGTGATAAATCCGCAAGTAGCAACTGTAATAAAAACCCTGGAATCATTGCAATTGCACCATATACATAATTACCTGTAATGCCCCAAACCATAACACCAATTAATGCTGGTTGCCATAAATTCCAAACATCTACATTTAATGTTTTTGTAATTCCTGTCCAAACTAAAATTAAATTTAAAATAAATGCTACAGGAATAATCAATACTCCTAATGTTGTAGAAAAGCTTAATGGTCCTGCTGTTCCACTACCCAAATCCATAATACTTAATGTCAAACCATAATTTTTTACCATAAGTTTAATTGCAGGTCCTAATACCTCTTGTAAAAAACCTGTAACCATATTTAAACCTATAAAACCAATTCCTACTGTAATACCTGCTATAATAGCTTTTGAAGGTTTAACTCTTACGATTAATCCTAAAATGATAATAATAATAGGAATAAACACAACTGAGCCTAAACCAATAAACCAAGTTACTGCATCCGCAATCATATTTATTTCTCCTTAACTATTTAATATTTTTTCTTTGTAATATATTTTTAAATGTTTCAATATTATCACATTCATCTAATTCTTTCATAAGCACTTGATCACTAAACATTTCCATTAATTTTGTCAATGTTTCTGCTTGTTCGTGAGGGGCAGACATAGCAATCATAAACACCAATGTGACTGGAATTTTCTCATCATTATTTGCCATATTTTTAAAATACACCGGCTCTTTTAATGAGACAAATTCTATTTGTGATCTATTTACATAATCTGAATCTGTATGAGGGATAGCTACACAATATTTTCCCGTATTCAATCCTGTAGGAAATTCATTTTCTCTTTTTAATACATTTTCTAGAAAATTCTTTTTCACTACTCCTCTTTGATATAACTCATTTGCAGCTATTTCAATCACTTCTTCAGCCGAACTAGCTAAAATGTGAAATTGTGCAATCTTTTCATTAAAAAACATGTATACTCCTCTCTTTTTATCTGCTAAACTGCGTCCAGTTTAAGTCTCCCGTCAAAATCTATGTACATTATTTTTTTGACACTTAAATCTTATCATCACTTTAAATTGTAAGCAATTACACACTAGGTTCATAATATTCTACACATTAAGAAAATTTCCATATTAAATGTTAACCTTTTTTTATTTTTATTTAAGATTAAGTACAAAAATAAATTTTATTACATCATAATTTTGTATTATAATATTTTCGAGGTGAAACCATGAATAAAAATAATTATCATACCCATACCACGAGATGCTATCACGCTAGTGGAAAAGATGAAGAATATGTAAAAGCAGCTATTAAAGCTGGTATCAAAGAATTAGGATTTTCTGATCATACACCTTGGCATTATGATTCTTCTTTTAAAGCAACAATGCGTATGCCTGAAAGTCAATTAGATGATTATATTGAAAGCATTCGTTATCTTAAAGAAAAATATAAAGATCAAATTTCTATTTTAATTGGATTAGAATGTGAATATTTTGAAAGATATATGCCTTGGCTTGAAAAGATGTTAAAAGATAAACAAATTGATTACATTATTTTAGGAAACCATTACTATGAAACAGATGAACTTCATCAATACTTTGGAAGTCCTGTCAATGAATACTATTTAAAAGCTTATGTAGATCATTGTATTAAAGCAATCGATACAGGTCTTTATAGTTATATAGCTCATCCTGATCTTGTTTACTATGATAAAGATTCAAAACTTTATCAAGAAGAAATGTCACGTTTATGTGCTTATGCTAAAGAAAAAGATATGCCTTTAGAATTTAATCTTTTAGGGTTTATGTCTGGTAGACATTATCCTAATGAATCTTTTTGGAAGATTGCAAGTAAATATAAAAACAAGGCCATCATTGGTTTTGATGCCCATAGCCCTGATGCCCTTTTAAAAGACGATATCTATCAACAAGCCTTCAATTATCTTTCTTCTTTAGATGTTGAACTGATTGATACTATTAAGACATTAAAAAAATAAGGACAATGTCCTTACAAAAAAACTATCAAGAATCTAAAACAGATCTTGATAGTTTTTATTAACAAGTTCAATTGCTTGTTTTCCTGAAATATGTTCAATAGTAATTTCTATGCAACAAAGAGCTTTCCATTCTCTTTGTATTTCTTTTTCAACAGTAACTTCATCTTCATTATATTTCAAACCTAATGTTTTAATCGCATGATAGATTTCATCATCTTCTTGTAAGATTCTTGCTTCCCCAAAAAGAATGACACTTCTAAAATAGGTTGTTAATTCTTCTTCAATGACATCTTCTTGATCAATAATACTCATTGATACTTTCGGATTATTCTTAATAGCATCTATTTTATGTCCTTCTTTAGCACCATGAAAATAGATTTTCCCATCTTCATAAACAAAATTCATCGGTACTGAATAAGGATAACCATCATCCCCTGATAAAGCAAGCGTGGCTGTTTTGGCACGTCTTAAAATATCTAAACATTGTTTTTCAGTTAGCTCTTGTTTTTTTCTTCTCATTTTTCTAAACATATCATCACCTATATTTCTAATGTAAAGAATTTATGTAAAATATCTTTTGTTACTTCTCTATTTTCTTTATTCACTAAAATTGTCAGATGATCTCCTAAATGTAAAACGGTATCACCACGAGGAACAATTTCTTCAATTCCTCGATTAATTGAAATAATGACACATTCTTTCGGTAAGCCTACATCTTTAATTGGTTGATCTAAACAACATGAACCAAGTTCAATTGAATAATGAAGAATTTCTTTTTCTTCAAGTGAAATTTCATGATTGCCATTTTTGATCATACGGTTTAATAAACTATGATAAATAGGTTCGCATCTTAGCATATTTGCTACAATATAGCCGACAAAACTACATACAGCAATTGGTAAAAATTGTGATAAACTACCACACATTTCAGCAATTAAAACAATGCCTGTAATCGGTGCACGAACAATACTTGCAAAAAGTCCTGCCATCGCTACAACTATAAAGTTATTAAAATACATAGCTGGTACACCACAATAAGTTGTAACAACAAGAGCATATCCACAACCTATTAAACTTCCAAGAACTAATAGTGGAAAGAAAATACCTCCAGGAGCTCCTGATCCAAAAGAAATCAATGAAAAAATAAATTTCATAGCCAAGAGCAATAAAACAGAACTTAAAACATAATTTCCTTCATGCAGTAAATCAATAATATGATGTCCTCCACATAAAACATCTGGATAGAAAATCATAAAGCCAATAGAAATAATTAAAGGAATATAAATCTTTTGATTATTCTTTAAAAAAGTGATTTTATCATAAAGTTTTAATGTAAACATTGTTGTTTTATTATAAAGCACACCTAATAAACCTGCAATAATTCCTAAGATGATTAAAAATCCATATTGACCTAAAGGTAAACTTTCAACAAGTGGAAAATAAAGAGATGGTGTCATCCCAAAAATATTTTTACTAATAAAATCTCCTGTAAGTGAAGCAACCATAACAGTTACTAAGGCAAGTGGTGAAAAGTTTTTATGAATTTCTTCTAAGGCAAACAAGACACCAGCTAATGGTGCATTAAATGCAGCCGAAAGCCCTGCTGCTGCCCCACATGTCAAAAGATACTTTTCTTCTAATTTCATTCTTTTAAATACAGAAGCTAGTCCTTTTCCAATCATAGCTCCTAGTTGAATACTTGGCCCTTCTCTACCAAGAGATAAACCGCCAACTATTGAAAGTGTTCCTGCTATCATTTTAGCAAGGATGACCTTATACCATTTTTCGTCTATTTGATCAATCATTTCAGCTTCTACCTGTGGAATTCCACTTCCTGAAATATAAGATTCATATTTTAATAATTTAGAAATAATAAAACCAATCATTAAAATACAAATGATCCAAATACATAAATGAAATGTATTATTTTTAATATAATCGACAACAAAATCGGCAATCTTTTCACCATAAGATAACATCAATCTATAAATAACTGCCACAACCCCTGCTAATATACCAACAATAAAGCCTTCTAATAATACAATATTATCAAATCGACTTTTTGAACTTAAAAAACGTGCAATTGAAAACTCTTTTCTTTCCATAACTCTCCTCCCAATTCGATTTTTATTATAACACTTTGTCAAAAAAAAAAGAAACTGTACCATGATTTCTGTATGGTTAATGAATATAGTTTTTCATAATAATACAATAAGCACCTAATAAACTTAACCCTATTAATCCCATATAGACCATATACTTGGTATGATCGCCTGTTTTCACTTTTGTATTTGTATTTTTTTTCGTTTCTTGTGATGTTTCTATTTTAATGTTTTGTAATTCTGGGGTCATTTCTAAAACATTAGAATACCAAATAGTACCTCCTTCTAATTCATCAACATTTATTGACTCAAGAGGAAGATCAATTGTTTTCCCATTAATGATTAGCTTTGTATTTTTATCAAAATAGTAATTTTCATTATATCCTTTATCATTTAATTTAAGATATATACTATAGACATATTTTGTATTTTCTTTAAAGGAATCTATAAGATTTCCCCAGCTTCCTTTTTGGCTACCATAGCGTTTATTCCAATATGATGAAGAAGTAATACTACCTAACCCTCCTAAAAAAAGAAATAAGACAAGTCCTGTTATAAGTGTAAGAGGATAGATTGGATGTAAATAAAAAATGGTAATCAGTCCAATAATAGTGGTACTGATTACGATACATATTTTACGAGATAATCCTTTAAAATAACGATTATATAAGGGATATAAAATAAATCCTAGATAACTCATTCCTAATACATAATTTTGTGATAAAACAACTCTATTTTCAGAAACTAAAAGAGAAATCATGTCAACAAATAAATACTCTATTCCTAGAAAAATAAAAGTAAAGATTGACATCAATGCGATTGCTTTTAGATAATTACTTCTTTCTTTAAACGTATTCAAAACATCATCTCCTTTTTTCAGTTTCTTAAAATAACACATTTTTTAAGAATTACAATTTATAAAAAAGAGAGGTTGCCCTCTCTCGCGCTATTCTTCTGTTGCTTCGTCTTTTTCATCATAGTAATTTCTTACCAATGATTGTGTTTTTCTAATATGTTTTTCTACATTTGCTTTTGCAAGTGCTTTATCTTTCTTTACAATCGCTTCATAAATTTCTTTATGTTCTTGTGCTGCTTCAATTAAACGATTTGGTTGTTTAATTGAATGTCTGGAAGTAACATGAATATAATAGTTAATATCTGACAATAATTGTTCAAAATATTGTGAATGAGTTGCTCTATAAATAGCTTCATGGAAATCAATGTTTACTTCTGTAAATCTTTCTTGATCATTTTTTTCAGCATAGAATTCTAATAAATCATAGATTTCTTTAATTCTATCTAATTCTTCTTGAGTAACACGATCAATAGCAAGTTGTACAGATAAACTTTCTAAAACAACACGAATTTCTAACATATCATCAATATCTCTTGATGAAAAACCTAATACATAAACTCCTTTATTAGGAATACTTTTAACTAATCCTTCTAACTCTAATTGTTTTAAAGCTTCTCTAATAGGTGTTCTAGAAATATTTAGTTCTTTAGAAAGAACAACTTCATTTAATTTTTGTCCTTTTTCATATTCTTCATTTAAAATCTTATCTCTTAAAATACAAAAGATACGATGTCCTAAGGAACCATGTCCTGCATTTTCTAAAATATTTTTTTTCATACTATAACCTATCTATAATTGCTTGCGTGAATTCCTTTGTAGAAGCATGTCCACCAATATCACGCGTTACAATTTTTCCCTCTTCTACGACTTTTGAAAGTGCATCACGTAGTCTATTTGCTTGATCATTTTGTCCTAAGGCTTCTAACATTAAAGCAAACGCTAAAAGAAGAGCACTTGGATTGGCAATGCCTTGTCCTGCAATATCAGGAGCACTACCATGAACAGCTTCATAAATACGGTATTCATCTCCAATATTTCCACTAGGAGCAAATCCTAATCCACCTACTAAACCTGCACATAAATCAGAAACAATATCTCCATATAAATTAGGAGCAACCAATACATCAAATGTTTCTGGTCTTAAAACAAGCTGCATACACATATTATCAATGATTACTTCTTGTTTTTCTATTTCTGGATAATCTTTACCTACATTTCTAAAACATTCTAAGAATAATCCATCTGTAAATTTCATAATATTCGCTTTATGAATGGCTGTGACTTTTTTTCTACCATTTGCTTTTGCATATTCAAAAGCATAACGACAAATTTTTTCACTTGCTTCTCTAGTAATTAATTTAATACCATGAGCAACATCATCACCCACCATATATTCAATACCTTTATAAAGATCTTCGGTATTTTCACGAATCATGACTAAATCAATATTTTCATATTTAGAATCAATTCCTTTAAAAGAACGAATTGGTCTAACATTAGCATAAGTCGCAAATTTTTGTCTTAAAGCAACATTGACACTTCTAAAACCAGTTCCAATAGGTGTTGCTGTTGGACCTTTTAATGCCCATTTATATTCTTTAATAGCATCTACAAGTCCTGGTTCAAAGACTTCTTTTGTTTTAGCAGCATATTCTGCACCTGCTTGATATTCTACCCATTCAATATCTAAATTCATAGCTTTTGTAATGTCAACAACACTTTGTGAAATTTCTTTTCCAATTCCATCACCTGGAATTAATACTGCTTTCATTAAAAGTCACCTCCTAATTCTTTAATTGCATTTAATAGACCACCATATTGAATCATTGTTTTTTCTCTTGGTGATAATTTTAATTTTGCGGTAATTGTTTGATTATTTGTTTTATTGATAACAGTAATATCTTTATTACTTTCAACACTATCTAATAAATTAATTAATTCATATTCATCTTGATCATTAAAGAAATCGTAATCTTTTTGATTAATAACAAGTGGTAAAATACCATTATTAATTAAGTTCGAACGATGAATTCTTGCAAATGAAATAGCAAAAATTGCTTTGATCTTTAAATAATTAGGAACAAGGGCTGCATGTTCACGTGAAGAACCTTGACCATAGTTATCTCCACCAACAATAAATCCTCCACCATTTTCAATGCATCTATTATAGAATTGATCATCTACTTTACAGAAAGAGAATTTAGCAAGATGTGGCACATTACTTCTATATGGGAGTAATTTAGAATCAGATGGCACAATATGATCTGTAGAAATATTATCTCCTACTTTTAAACATACTTTACCTTTAAATGTATCTGGTAATTTATCCCCTCGAGGAACTGGTTTAATATTTGGTCCCATATAAACTTCATTTTGAGGATCATATTCATCAATAAAGAAATTCTTATTCTTCACAAATGGTGTATTTTCAATATCGTCTAAATACATATCATCTTCAAATTCATCCGTTAAATATCCTTTGATTGCACTTAAAGCAGCAACTTCAGGTGATACTAAATAAACACTAGCATCATTTGTTCCTGAACGTCCTTTAAAGTTACGGTTGATAGTTCTAAGTGAAACACCTTTAGAAAGTGGTGCTTGCCCCATACCGATGCATGGTCCACAACCACATTCAAGAATTCTTGCCCCAGAGGCAATCATATCCGCTAAAGCTCCACATTTAGAAAGCATTGCTAGAATACTAGAAGAACCTGGAGCAATAACAAGTGATACATGAGTTGCTACTCTTCTTCCTTTTAAGATTTTAGCTGCTTTTAACATATCTGGAAGTGATGAGTTTGTACATGAACCAATCACTACTTGATTGATTTTCATTCCTCTTAATTCACTTACTGGTACAACAGCATCTGGACTATGTGGTTTAGCAGTTAATGGTACTAATTTTGATAAATCAACGGTGATTTCTTCATCATATGTAGCATCTTCATCTGCTTTTAATTCAACATAATCTTCTTCTCTTCCTTGTTGAATTAAATATTCTTTAGTAATTTCATCTGTTGGAAAGACAGAAGTCGTTGCCCCTAATTCAGCACCCATATTACAAATAGTTGCACGATCTGTTAATGATAATTCTTTTAAACCTTCTCCAGTGTATTCAATAATCTTATTGACTCCACCTTTGACAGATAATTGTTGTAAAATATATAAAATAACATCTTTAGCCGAAGCCCATTTTGCTTTTTTACCCACTAAATTTACTTTAACAACACTTGGACATTGTAAATAATATGTACCTGTTGCCATTGCTACAGCGACATCTAATCCTCCTGCCCCAATAGCAATCATTCCCATCGCACCACATGTTGGTGTATGTGAATCAGAACCTACTAATGTTTTTCCTGGTTTTGCAAAGTTTTCTAATTGCAATTGATGGCAAACACCATTTCCTGGTTTAGAAAAAGTAATTCCGTGTTTTTTTGCTACACTACGAATAAACTCATGATCATCCATGTTTTCAAATCCTGTTTGTAACATATTATGATCAATATATGCAACTGCCTTTTCAACCGCTACATGTTCAATTCCCATTGCCTCTAATTGTAAATAAGCCATTGTCCCTGTTGAATCTTGAGTTAATGTTTGATCAATTTGAATCCCTATTTGTTGACCAGCGACTAACTCACCACTTTTAAGTTTAGCACTTAAGATTTTATACGCTAAATTCATTATTCTACGTCCCCCTTATTACGATTGTATACAATTATACATTTCATGTGTATTATTGTAAATACATTCTAAGCAAATAAAGGGATTTTTTTACGTATATTCCATTAAAATTGTATATTGTATACAGTTATCAATCATTTAAAAAGGGAGCAAAAGCTCCGTTTTTTTTATAAATCTAAGGCATATGCAATCGCAAGTTTTGTTGTATCTACGATTGAATCAATATGACAACGTTCTTTACCATGTGAATTGATCACAGCCATACCAAATGCTGCAGCATAAACATTATTACCTGCACGAATTGCAGCATTAGCGTCTGTTCCATAATGGAAGAAAACATCAACACAATAATGTAAGTTTGTTTTTTTAGCTTGGTTGATAATTCTTGTAGTAAGTTCTCTATCATATGGAGAATAGTTATCTTTAGCACAGATACTTACTGTTTTTTCATCAGCATGATAATCAGGCCCAATTAATCCAATATCTAAAGCAACATATTCTTCTACTTCTTCTGGTACATAAGCTCCACCATGTCCGATTTCTTCATAAATTGGGAAAGCTAATAATGTACGATATTTTGGTTTTAAGTTATTTCTTTTGAAGTAAGCCATTACTTCAATTAAAGCAGCAACAGCAGCTTTATCATCAATATAACGCGAAACAACATATCCTGATGGTGTATATTCAAAATGAGGATCTACAGAGATCACATCACCATGATCAATACCTAAAGCCATAACTTCTTCTTTAGAATGAACATCTTCATGTAAGATAACTTCCATATGGTTTTCATCTCTTGGCATTGTTCTAGCATCTTCAAATACATGAACTGAGTGAGCTTTACAAATAACCATACCTCTATATTTACGTCCATCTCTTGTAATAATAGTAACGCCTTCACCTTCCATACTATGGTAGTTAACACCACCTAATTGTCTTACAATTAAATGACCGTTATCATCAATATGACGAATAACTAAACCAATTGTATCTAAGTGAGCACCCATACATACTGTTTTAGAATTATCTTCACCTTCTAAAGTAATGTAAGCTGTTCTTTTACGATCATAAGTCACTTCATAACCAAATTCAGCTGCTTTTTTTTCTAATAAAGCACCAACTTCTTCATAATAACTTACTGGACTTGGTACATTAATAAATTCTTCACATAATTCAACTAATTCTTTTTTGTCAATATTCATTTCCATTTTATAATACCTCTTTTACTTTTTATCATATAAATGACATGCGCAGAAATGACCTGGTTCTACTTCTTTAAAATCGGGTCTATCTGTTTTACAAATATCCATTACTTTCGGACATCTTGTACAGAAACGACATCCTTTTGGTGGGTTGGCTGGACTTGGCACATCGCCACCTAATATTTGTTTATCTTCGATTCTTTCTTTTCCAATTCTTGGAATTGCTGAAAATAGTGCTTGAGTATAAGGATGTAATGGTTTGGCATAAAGTGATTCAGTATCTGCCATTTCCATCATATTACCTAAATACATAACCCCTACTCTATCAGCAATATGTTTTACAACACTTAAGTCATGGGAAATGAAGATATAAGCAATACCCATTTTTTCTTGTAATTCATTTAATAAATTAATGATTTTTGCTTGAATTGAAACATCTAACGCTGAAACAGGTTCATCACAAATAATCAATTTTGGTTGTAAAGCAATTGCACGGGCAATCCCAATACGTTGTCTTTGTCCTCCTGAAAATTCATGAGGATAACGATACATGTAATCTAAATTTAAACCAACTTGTTTCATAACTTCCACAACACGTGCATCACGTTCTTCTTTTGTTTTATAACATTTAGCGATATCAATTGGTTCAGCAATAATATCTTTAACTGTCATACGTGGATTTAAAGAAGCATAAGGATCTTGGAAAATCAATTTGATTTTATCACGTGCTTCTTGTAATTCTTTACCTTTTAAGCTTGTAAAATCTTGACCATCTAAGATAACCTTTCCTTCAGTTGGTTCAATTAGACGGATTACACTTTTACCCATTGTTGATTTACCACATCCAGATTCACCAACAATCCCAAAAGTTTCTCCTATTTTAACATCAAAGCTAATATCATCTACCGCTTTAACAACGCTTTTTTTACCTCTTAAAGAAGATGATTTAATAGAATAATATTTCTTTAAATGTTCTACTTTTAATAAAACGTCTTGATTATTTTCCATTTTCTACATCCTCCTTATTCCATCTTTCATGATATTTCCAACAACGAACTAAATGGTTTTCACCATGTTCCATCATTGCTGGACATTCTTGATGACAGATTTCTTTAGCATGTTTACAACGTGGTGCGAAGAAACATCCTTTTGGAAGTTCATAAAGCATTGGTACAGAACCAGGAATAACTTCCAATTCTTCTTGATCATCGCTATCGATATCAGGGATTGATCTTCTTAGACCAATGGTATAAGGATGTAAAGGATTTTTAAATAAATCTTCTACATTTGTATATTCTACGATCTTACCTGCATACATAACGATTACGTTATCTGCCATTTCTGAAATAACACCCATATCATGTGTAATTAATAATACGGCTGTATTTAATTCTTTTTTCATTTTATTAATTAATTTTAAGATTTGTGCTTGAATTGTAACGTCTAATGCTGTTGTAGGTTCATCACAAATCAATAATGATGGATTACATGAAAGTGCCATCGCAATCATGATTCTTTGTCTCATCCCACCAGACAATTGATGAGGACAAGAAGCAAATACTTTTTCAGGCATTGGAATACCTACAAGTTTAATCATTTCTAAAGCACGTTCTTTAGCTTCTTGTTTACTCATTTTTTCATGAGTTAAAACAGCTTCCATAATTTGTTTTCCAACAGTAATAACTGGATTTAAAGATGTCATTGGCTCTTGGAAAATCATTGAGATTTCTTTACCACGAATATCTCTCATTTCTTTAGGAGATTTCTTTAATAAATCTTCTCCTTTATACATAATTTCACCAGCAGTAATTTTACCTGGAGGAGATGGTATTAATTGCATTAATGATAAAGCTGTCATACTTTTACCACAACCAGATTCTCCAACAACTCCTAAAGTTTCTCCTGGTTTGATATTAAAACTTACTTCTTGTACAGCAGGAAGCGCTCCACGATCTGTAAAGAAGGTAATACCAAGATCTTTGACTTCTAATAATTCTTTATTTTCACTCATATCTTTTCCCCTTTTTACGATCTTAATTTTGGATCAAGCGCATCTCTTAATCCATCACCTAACATATTAAACGCTAATACTGTAATAATAATAGCTAAACCTGGAATTACTGAATAGTATGTTGCACTACGAATATATGGTTGTGAAAAACTAATCATTGAACCCCAGCTTGCCATTGGTGCTTTAACACCTAAACCTAAGAAGCTTAATGATGCCTCTGACATAATTGCATTTGGAATACCTAATGTTACAGTAACGATTAATGTTGATAAACAGTTAGGTAATAAATGTTTCATGATAATTCTAAAACTATTTCCACCGCTGACTTTACATGCATCGATGTATTCCATCTTTTTAAGACGCATAACATCCCCACGGATAAGTCTGGCTGTTGAAGCCCAACCTAAAAGACCGAGCGCTAAGTAAAGGTTAATTAAACCTGGTCCTAAAACAAACATGATTGCCATCGCAAATAATAAGAATGGAAAAGATGAAAATACTTGAATTAAAAATGAAATAACAGAATCTACTTTTCCACCAAAATATCCAGCACAAACACCCATTGTATAACCAATAACTGTCGCGATAATTTGTGAAATGATACCAACACTTAAAGAAACACGGCATCCATAAATAATTCTTGAGAAAATATCTCTTCCTAAATCATCTGTACCAAACCAATGTTGTCCGCAAGGTTTCATTAAACGATCTGTAAGAACTTGTTTGTTTGGATCATAAGGAGCAATCAATGGTGCAAATAAAGCAATTAAGCATAAAAGAATAACGATGAATAAACATACCATTGCTACTTTATTTTTCTTGAAAATGTTCCAACTGATTGACCAATAACTTTGATATGTTTGATCTTTTTTCTTTTTAAACATTTTATGATGACTCCTTTCCTAAACGAATTCTTGGGTCGACTACTGTATAAAGTAAATCAACTACTAAATACATAATGACACAAATAACCGCAATATACATCACGCCACCTTGGACGATTGGTAAATCACGTGTATTAATACTATCTACTAACATTTTTCCAATTCCCGGAATTGAAAAGACAGATTCTACTAAGACAGATCCTGTTAAGATGTTTCCTAAATCAGATCCTGCAATTGTAATAATTGGAATTAACGCATTACGTAAAGCATGTTTAATTGTAACAACCCAACCTTTTAAACCTTTAGCTTCAGCTGTACGGATGTAATCTTGTGATAAAACATCTAACATACTTGTTCTTGTAATACGAGCAATACTTGCCGCATATCTTGTACCTAAGGCAATACCTGGTAAGATAAATGATTTAAAACTATCAATACCTGATAAAGGTAATAAATTAAATTTCAAACAGATAACAATTTGTAAGATGATAGCAATCCAGAATGCGGGAGCTGAAATACCAAATACAGAAATTGTCATTAAAGCTGAATCAACCCACTTACCATGATTAACGGCAGCCACAACACCTACTACTATCCCTAAAACAACAGCTAATATATAAGCAATACCAGCAAGCTTAGCCGTTACTAAAAATGAACTTGTTAAAATATCAATTACTGGTTTATTTTGGAAATATGATGTTCCAAAGTTCCCTTGAAGCATATTTCCTAACCAGCTGAAATATTGAATATAAATTGGTTGGTCTAATCCCATTTCATGTGTAACACGTGCAATCGTTGCTTGATCAGCGAACTCACCTAACATGATTTCAACTGGATTACCAGGCACAATGTTTAACACAAAGAATGTGATTAACGAAATACAAAAAACGACACCAATAGCTTGTAATACACGTTTTAGTAAATACTTCGTCATATTTTTCCTCCTTTTTCCTACAATAAATATATGGAATGCATTGCTGCATTCCATATATGATTAACACTTATTTAATTTCATTTACTATTTTTTAGATAAATCAATATCAATGTTATATAAATGATAAATTAAGTTTCCTAATTTAGCATTTTTTACATATGGTTTAGCAACAAATTGTAACTTACCATAATATAATGGAATTGTTCCATAATCTTCACGAGATAAGATATAATCTGCTTTTTTGTATAATTCAACACGTTTATCAGAATCATTTGATTCTCGAGCTTCTTTCATTAATGAATCGAATTTAGGATTATTGTAGAATACACCTTTTCCTACAGCGTTTTCTGAATAGTAATAAGTATACATTTGGTTATCAGCATCAGCATATAATGGGAACCAACCAAGAACTGTAGCTTGTAATTCACCAGCAGCTCTAGCTGAAGACCAAATACCTGCATCAATTGTTTCTACATTCATAGTAATTCCTGCTTCTTTTAAGTAAGCTTGTAATGCAGTAGCGATTTTTTCTTCTTTTTGTCTAACTTTGCAAGTAAATGTAGGGTTTGAAATACCTGCATCAGCTAAAACTTGTTTAGCTTTTTTAACGTTATGTTCATAAGTTTTTAATTTGTCATCATGTCCTGGAACACCTGGGTTTAAGAATGATGAAGCTGGTTCAGCAGCACCATTTAATACGGTACTACATAATTCTTTACGGTTAATAGCTAATGAGATTGCTTCTCTAACTGCTTTATTACTTAATACTGGATCATTATCTTTAATTGATAAGAAATATGTACCTAATGGAGTTACTTGAGTAATTTCATCTTTTAAATCACTATCTTTATATTGATCTAATAATGAAGTATCTAAGTCACACATATCAATGTTACCTTGTTCATATTCCATCATTTTTGTACTGTAGTCATCAATATAAACAACTTCTAAACGATCTAAGTTAGGTTTTTTACCATGATATTTTTTATTTGGAACCATTACAACTTTAGTTTGTTCATCATTTTCTTTAATTACATAAGGACCAGTACCAATTAAGTTAGTTCCTTTACCCCAGTTTTCACCAGCAGCAGCACATGCATCAGAAGGATAAATTGATGCATAGTCCATACCTAAGTTAGCAACAAATGGCGCAAATTTGTAATTAATATGTAATTTAAAAGTGTAATCATCAACAGTTTCAAAACCACTTAATTCAGTAGCTTTACCATCTAACATATCTTGAGCACCAGTAATCATGTTGTACATATATGTATTTGTACATCCTGTTGCTGGTGTAAACATTCTTTCGAATGTATATTTAACATCTTCAGTAGTTAAATCAGAACCATCTGAGAATTTAACACCTTTTTTAAGTGTAATTGTATAAGTTAATCCATCATCAGATACTTCTGGCATGTCTTTAGCAAGAACACATTCTTCTTTATTGTCATCATTCCAACGATATAATCCCTCTAATACGTTGTCAGCAACAGAAGAAGCCCCTGAGTTAGTGTTAGTTTGCATATCTAAACCAACTTTTGGATTAGATTGACCAAAGCGAAATACTTTTTCGCCACTTTCTGTACTTTTGCTTGAGCTACTTGAACCACCACATCCAGCTAAGGATACAGCCATTGCAGCAACAGCAAGAACAGATAAAGATTTCTTTAATAAGTTCATTTCCCTTTCCTCCTAGTTTTAACAATTCCCTACTTAAACTTTCTTAAAGTACCTTTGTATTATATCAAAGGGCTTTCTTGATTTCAACAGAATATTGCATTTTTGTATACAATTGAAAACAATTATCTAATTTCATACCTTATTATTTTATGTTTTTTTGCAAAAAATGTTTTTGTTTATGCAAAAAAAACAATATCCAATCCACATGGATATTGTTTTTCATTTTAAAGCATACTTGTCATTCCACCATCAATAACAAGTAATTGTCCTGTTGTATAAGTACAAGCGTCACTTGCAAAATAGATAAGTGCTCCGTTCATTTCACCTTCACGACCAAATCTCTTAAGAGCTACTCTGTTTTTTAAAACAAGAGAACCTGGTGCATCTAAAGCATCATGTGTCATTTCTGTATCATAGACACCTGGTGCAATCGCATTAACAAGAATACCATAAGGTGCTAGATCTCCTGCCATGGCTTTTGTAAGGTTAACAACCCCACCTTTAGCCGCAAAATAACTCACTTGAGAAGGTCCAGCTTGAATACCACCAACCGATGAAATATTAATAATTCTTCCATATTTTTGTTTCATCATAATAGTTGAAACTTCTCTTGCCATGAGGAAAACACCTTTTAAATCTGTATCTAAAACTTTATCCCATTGGGCTGTTGTATGATCATGAAGACCACTTGAGTATTCAACAACACCAGCATTATTTACAAGAATATCAATTTTTCCAAAATGATTGACGACAGCATTAACCGCATTTTTAATACTTTCTTCATCTGTAACATCACATGAAACAGGTAAACAATCATGTCCATTTTGTTTTAATTCTTTAGAAAATTCTTCTAATCTTTCTTTTCTACGTGCAAGGATAGCGACATCGCATCCTTGTTCACTTAATGCTCTTGCAAATTGTTGTCCAAGCCCACTTGAAGCTCCTGTAACAACCGCTACTTTTCCAGTTAAATCAAATGTTATCATGATTATATCTCCTATTCCATCACACGAATTGCATGATATCCTTCATGAATTGCAGTTAAAATTTTTCTTGGTGCAACAGCATCTCCAATAACAGCAACTTCATCATATTTTTCATCTAATAAATCTTCTAATTGATTATTAGGTCTAAATCCAACAGCATTTAAAACAGTATCACATTCAAGCGTCATTGTTTTTCCATCTCTTTCAAATGTAACACTTGTTGGTGTAATATTTGTTACTTTAGCATTTGCTTCAACTTTAACGCCACGATCTTTAACCATTTTTCTTAAATGTTGATCATTATTTAAGCAATGGTTCGCTGTAAATAAGATGTCTGGACACATTTCTACTAATGTGACATCTCCATCTTTTCCAGCAATATCACAAGCAGCTTCTGTTCCAGCAAGTCCAGCACCGATAACAACGACTTTTTTACCAACTGTTGCTTGATGTGTTAAATAATCACTTGCAAGAACTGTTGTATCAATACCTGGAATTGGAGGCATTGCTGGTGTAGATCCTGCAGCTAGGATAACTTTATCATAATCACCTTCAAGATTATCTTTAGTAATAGGTGAATTTAAATGAATATTCACATCTAGTTTTTTACATTGTGTTTCTAAGTATTTAATTAATTTTAAAACATCAGCTTTAAAATCAGGTCCACCTGCTGGCCATAAAGTACCACCTAATTTATCTTCTTTTTCATATAAATCAACATCAAAACCACGACGTTTTGCAGTAATAGCAGCCATCATACCAGCTGGTCCACCACCAATAACAAGGACTTTACGTTTTTGACCATTTGGAAGTGGTAAAGCATAAGCTTTTTCTGCATAACATAATGGATTAACTGCACAATAATAGTGTTTACCGCTAAATCCTGCAAGTAAGCATTCATTACATCCAACACATGGAGCGATATCTTCTTCATGATGTGCTTTGACTTTTTTAGGCCAATATGGATCAGCTAACATTTGATGTGCAAGTCCTACATAATCTAAGATTCCATCTTCAACAGCTTTTTTAGCTACTTCAGGATCTTTTAAGTTACCATCTCCTAAAACAGGTACACTTACAATATCTTTAATTGCTTTTTGAACATCTAATTTATATCCTTCTTTACTATAAACAGTAGTGATTGCTTGGAACCATTCTTCATAACATCCAGTATCAACATGTAAAGCATCAACCCCTGCTTTTTCTAAGATTTTAGCCATTTCAATACCTTCATCAATTGTTCTAAAACCTTCTACTCTTTGATGTGGTGTGAATTTAACCAAAACTGGCATTGTTTCAGGAATATTCTTTTTAATTGCTTCAATACATTCCAAAGTAAATCTCATTCTATTTTCTAAAGATCCACCATATTCATCTGTTCTATTATTCCATTGAACAGAATGGAATTGATCTAATAAATAACCTCCATACGCATGTAATTCAACGCAGTCTGCACCAGCATTTACAGCAAGTGAAGCACTATAACCAACTTTTTCTACTAAATAATGAATATCTTCTTTAGAAAAAGGTTTACAAATTAAATCAGGGAACCAGAATGCACCTACACTACCTGCACTATAAGGTGGTGTAAAAGGATCGGTAAATTGTTGACGTCCTAAACCTGGTGATAATTGTACACAGACTTTTGCTCCATAAGCATGACATCTCTCAATTAACATATTTAATCTTTCTACATGATGGAAATCAGAAAGTTCTGTACATGGTCTTGGTTCATATTTTGTCGAAACAACGTTAGCACCTGTAATAATTAAACCAGCGCCACCTTTTGCTCTTTCTTCAAAATAATCAATACCTTCATTACAATAAGCTCCATCAGCTTCTCCTGTAGTACCCATAGGTGACATGAAAATTCTGTTTTTTAATTTCATTTTTCCTATGTATGTCTTATCAAATAAACTCTTAGCCATTTCTTTTTCCTCCTCATACCATAGTAAATGTTTATTTAACTTAAGTAAATTATAAAACTCTAAAATTAAATGTCAACGCTTTCAATGAATAAAAGTGAATTTTTTAACAAACTCTTTACATGAAATATATGTTATATTATTTTTAAGGAGAATTTTATGAAAATTACGAGAGAAGAAATATCAGATACTGCAGTTAAGCTTTTTTTAGATAAAGGATATAATAATGTAACCATTCAAGATATTTGTAATGAATTAAATATTACTAAACCTACTTTATATAAATATATAAGTAATAAAGAAGATCTTATTTTAGATCTTTATGATTCAACGATTGATCATCTTGTTAAAGATACTTATAAACTTGTTGATAGTGATAGTCACTATCAACAATTACTGATTGTATTTTCAACTTTAATTAAAGATACAAAGAAATATGGTTACGATTTATTTAGTCAAATGTTTATCGCTAATTTAAAAGAAAATAGAAATAGCTTTGCGATGAGAGAGAGTCTTACGAAACTATGTATCATCATCATAAAAAAAGCTCAAAAAAATAAAGAAATTCACAATCTTTCCAATCCTGAATTTATTTATCAAGCTTTAGCTCATACTTTTACAGGTCATGAAGCTTTATGGTGTATTAAAAAAGAAGAAAAATGTTTTGATGAATCTTTTTATTTAAGTATGAATGCTTTATTAGAAGTTGATCCTGCTTATCAAGATTTATATAAAGAGTATTTGTAAAGCTATTATTTTATTGATAGAATAGTCGAGGTGATAAAAAATGTTGATAGAATGTTCAAATATAAAGAAATCATTTCAAGGAATTGATTTGTTGAAAGATATAAGTTTTAAAGTCGATGATCATGATAAAATCGCAATCATTGGTGTCAATGGTGCTGGTAAAACAACTATTTTAAATATCTTAATTGGTGAAGAAAGTTATGATAGTGGTGATTTGTTTAAGAGCCGTGATTTAAACGTTGGTTATTTAAAACAGCATCATGATTTAGATATGAATAAAACCATCTATGAATGTGCTTTAGAAGTCTTTGAACCTTTAATTAAAATAGAAAATCGTATGCGTGAATTAGAAAGTATCATGGCTTATGATCATAGTGATCAAGTTATGAATGAATACGATTCACTTACAAATAAGTTTAATGAAAAAGATGGTTTTAGTTATCCTAGTCGTATTGTTGGTGTTTTAAAAGGAATGGGCTTTGTTGAAGAAGATTTTCAAAAATATGTCCATGAATTATCTGGAGGTCAAAAAACCAGACTTTGTCTTGCCAAACTTTTATTAGAAGAGCCTAAACTTTTGGTTTTAGATGAACCAACCAACCATTTAGATAGTCAAGCAATTTCCTTTTTAGAAAACTATTTAAAAGGATATAAAAACGCTTTAATCGTTGTCAGCCATGACCGTTATTTTATTGATGTTGTTTCTAATAAGATCATTGAAATAGAAAATGGAAAAAGTCATAGTTATAATTGTCGTTATGAAGAATATTCTATTCAAAAAAGAACACAACGTGCAATTGATTTAAAACATTATATTAATCAACAAAAAGAAATAAAGAAAATACAAGAAAGTATAGATACTTTAAAATCATTTAATAGAGAAAAAAGTATCAAACGTGCTGAATCTAAAGAAAAACAACTCGCAAAAATAGAACGTATAGATCGTCCTGAAAACTTACCAAGTGCCATTACAGTACAATTTACACCTGCTATTGAATCAGGTTATGATGTTTTAAAAGTCACTGATTTATCAATGAGATATGATCAAATGGTTTTTGAACACTGTAATCTTGATATTAAAAAAGGTGAACGTGTGGCTATTGTAGGGGAAAATGGTGTTGGTAAAACAACTTTATTTAAAGCCCTTGTAGGTCAATTACCTATTGATCATGGAAAAATACGTTTTGGTAGTCATGTAGAAATGGCTTACTATGATCAAGAACATGAATCTTTAAACTATAACAAAACAATTTTTGATGAAATTAGTGATTGTTATCCACGTATGACTAATCAAGAAATTAGAAGTACACTTGCTATGTTTAACTTTAGAGGTGATGATGTCTTTAAAGATATTGCTATGCTTTCTGGTGGAGAAAGAGGACGTGTTGTTTTAACAGAAGTTCTATTAAAACAAGCCAACTTCTTAATTCTTGATGAACCTACTAACCACTTAGATATTTCATCTAAAGAAGTTTTAGAAGAAGCTTTAAAGAGTTTTGAAGGTACAATTTTATTTATTAGTCATGATCGTTATTTTATTAATAAAATAGCAACGCGTGTTATTGAAGTACAAAAAGATCAATGTCTTTCTTATAATGGAAATTATGATGATTATTTAGCTCAAAAGACACCTGTTATTGAAACAACACAAAAAGTTGTTACTGAATCTAAACAAAGACAAATCATTGATAAAAAAACTAAGAATGAAATTAAAAAACTTGAAAGAACGATTGATTCTTTAGAAAAAGAAATCAATTCTTTAAAAGAAGAATTAAATAGTGAAGAAGTCATGAATAATTATAAAAAATATAATGAAATTACAGATTCTATTGAAGAAAAAGAAATGGAATTAATGGAAACCATGGAAAAATGGGAACAGTTACAAGCCTAACTGTCCCATTTTTTTCATAATATAAAAAAAATCAATATTTTAATATTATTTATGTATAATAGCCTTGAATTTAAGGAGGATATTTAAAATATGTTACACAAAACTTTAAAACCATTTCCTAAAGATTTCCTTTGGGGGGCAAGTACAAGTGCTTATCAAGTAGAAGGTGCAAGTTTAGAAGATGGAAAAGGTCCATCATGTCAAGATGTTAAAGTTGTACCAGAAGGAACTTCTGATTTAAAAGTCTGTGCAGATCAATATCACAGATATAAAGAAGATATCGCTTTAATGGCAGAAATGGGATTCAAAACTTATCGTTTCTCAATTTCTTGGTCAAGAATTATTCCTGAAGGAACAGGAGCAGTAAATCCTAAAGGAATTGAATATTACAACAATGTCATCAATGAATGTTTAAAATATGGAATTGAACCATTAGTAACTATGTTCCATTTCGATATGCCTGCAGCATTAGATGAACGTGGTTCATGGGGAAATAGAGAATCAATCGATTGGTTCTTAAACTTCGCAAAAGTTATGTTTGAAAACTTTGGTGATCGTGTTAAATATTGGTTAACAATCAATGAACAAAACATGTTAACTTTAGTTGGACCAGTTATTGGAACATTAATGATTCCTGAAGGATGTACAAATGTTTTAAAAGAAACTTACCAACAAAACCACCATATGTTAGTAGCACAAGCAAAAGCTATGGCTTTATGTCATGAAATGTTACCAGGAGCTAAAATTGGTCCTGCACCAAATATCTCATTAGTTTACCCAGCAAGCTGTAAACCTGAAGATGTTTTAGCTGCTCAAAACTATAACGCTATTAGAAACTGGTTATATTTAGATATGGCTGTTTATGGTGTTTATAACAACTTAGTATGGGCTTATTTAGAAGAACATGATGCATGTCCTGAATTTGGTGAAGGTGACGAGGAAGCATTAAAGAGTGGTCATCCTGATTTCATCGGTTTCAACTATTATAATACTGCTACTGTAGAAGCAAGTGATGGAACTGAAAAATTAGATCCAGGTGCAGATCAACAAACTGCTCGTGGTGAAGCTGGTGTTTATAGAGGATATAAAAACCCTAACTTACCAACTACTGAATTCGGTTGGGAAATCGATCCTATGGGATTCAGAGCAACAATTCGTGAAATGTATTCAAGATATCGTTTACCAATGATCGTTACTGAAAATGGTTTAGGAGCTTATGATACTTTAACTGAAGATGGTAAAGTTCATGATCAATACAGAATTGAATACCTAAGAAAACACATCGAACAAATTCATTTAGCTATTTCTGATGGAGCAGAAATGATGGGATATTGCCCATGGTCAGCAATTGACTTAATTTCAACTCATGAAGGTATGGTTAAACGTTATGGATTTATTTATGTAGATCGTGATGAATTTGATTTAAAAACATTAGATCGTTATAAAAAAGATTCATTCTATTGGTATAAAAAAGTGATTGCTTCTAACGGAGAAGATTTAACTGACTAATAAAAAGTCGAGTCATCAAGACTCGATTTTTTTATATGTATTTAATTTGAAGTTTTCACAAAAACGAATTACACGTCCTATATAAAAAGCTGAAAAAACAGTTCCTATCCCAATACCATAAATAGAACTATGACAAATAAGACAAATAATGATTGTTGCTAGAATCATACTGATATCAAATATATTCTTACAGAGAGAATAAGGTTTATGAAAAACTTCTGAAATACTTAGTACCAAGCCATCAACAGGTGTCATAATTAAATTTCCTTTAATCATAAAATAAACACCTATTGCACAACACGTATTCCCTATTAATAACACAAGGATTTGTGTATAAAGATTCAAATTTATTGTAGGTATTATGTATTGATATAAATCAACTAGAAACCCAAAAATAAAAGAAAACGGAATTTCTAAAATAAACTTCATACTGATTTTTCTTTCAAGAATCATTTGAATACAAACGAAGATTAAATAAAAAACAATATTTGCTTGTCCAAATGTTAGAAAAGTCAAAAAACTTACCGCATAAGGAAGTGTACTAAAGGCCCCTACTCCTAAATAAGATAATGTATTACATGTAATCCCTAAAACTAATATATTCATTCCTAATAAATAATATAAATATCTTTTCATATCATCCCTCTTTTCATTCTTATTTTATAAACCTCTTTAATAACTTTCCAATATTATTATTTCATATTATAATAACTATAAGTTATGAGGTGATTTTATGAATATTAGACAACTTCAATATTTTGTTGATTTAAGTGAAACACTTAATTTTACAAAAACAGCTCAAAATTTTTATATTAGCCAAACAGCTATTACTAAACAAATTCAATCCTTAGAAGGTGATTTAGGTATTCCTTTATTTCATCGGTCAAAGAAATCTGTTTCTCTTACAAGTGAAGGACAAGCATACTTGCCATATGCCAAGAAAATATTAGAGGATATTGATTTAAGTTATAAAGTCATAGAAGAATATCGAAGAGGAAAGCGTTGTACTTTTTCTATTGGTTTTATTAAATCATTAGATGATGAATTACTTTTAAACTTATTACAAAAAATAAAAGAAAATTACCCTTTGATTCATCTACAATATCAAGCTTATTCACGTTTAGAACTATTACATTTATTTAAAGAAAGAAAACTAGATGCGATTATTACTTTTGAATATCCTGAAATAAAAGATGAAAATCATCTTTTATTAAAAAAATGTCATTTAAGAAAATATTACCATCAAGATTGTTCTCTAAATAATTTAAAACTTATCTATGATGTAAGACAAGAATCACTAGAAAACTATGAAATTGAACAAACACTTTTAAAAGTATGTTTAAAAGAAGGATATGCTATTTTACATGATTTTATCGAATCAAATCAGTATTCTAAATATCTTCAATTCCAAGATTTAGATATTTCCTCTCCCATTTCCTTCTACTACCATTTAAATTCAACGAATAAAATCTTACAAAACATTATTCAGCTAATAAAAAAAGGATAGCTTGGCTATCCTTCCATATTTGTTATAAATTCTATTTCTTGATCACATCCAAAATATTGTTCAGTTTCTGCAACAATTTCTTTTCTTAAACCAATTAAACCAATTAAGTTAGGAATTGCCATACAACCATTAACAATATCCGCTAAAATAAAGATAAAATCTAAAGACATAAATGGTCCAATTGCAATAAAGATAATATAAACAATTTTATAAACCTTTACAGCCTTTAATCCTTTAAGATAATACATACATCTTTCACCATAATAATTCCATCCAATAATTGTCGTAAAAGCAAAGAAAACTAAACCAATATTAACAATATATTTACCAATTAAAGGAATAAATAACCCTACTGAAAAAGCATGTGTTGTCATAGCTGCACCATTTAATCCTGTTGTATAAGATTGAGTTAGAACAATAGCAAGACCTGTCATTGTACAAATAACAATCGTATCAATAAATGTCCCTGTCATTGAAACTAGTCCTTGTTCTACACAAGAATCTGTTTTAGCGGCAGCGGCCGCAATAGGAGCACTTCCTAGACCACTTTCATTAGAGAAAATACCACGACTAATTCCTTTTTGCATAGCAATAACCATTGTAATTCCTGTTCCTCCACCAAATACTGCTTGAGGTGTAAAAGCTGATTTAATAATTAAAGCAAGTGTACTTGGAAGTAATGTGATATGTGACACAAGTATTAAAACAACACCACCTATATAAAGTATACACATAAGGGGAATGACTTTTTCAGCCACTGAAGCAATTCTTTGAATTCCACCAATAGTAATAAATGCAACTGCAACTGTAAGTAAAATAGCTGTTACATAACGGGGCATCCCTATTGACATACTAAGACCATCAGAAATTGATTTTACTTGGGTAAATGTTCCAATTCCTAGTAACGCCACACTGACTCCAAAGAAAGCAAATATTTTTGCTAGAAACGGGCTATGTAAACCTTTTTCTAGATAATACATTGGACCACCAGCAATTTCTCCATTTTCATCTTTTTGACGATAACGAATCGCAAGTAATCCTTCCGCATATTTTGTAGCCATACCAAAGAAAGCTGATACCCACATCCAAAATAAAGCACCTGGACCACCCGCTGCAATTGCTGTAGCAACTCCAACAATATTTCCTGTTCCAATTGTTGAAGAAAGTGCTGTACATAAAGCTTGAAAACTGCTGACATCCCCTTCCCCTTCATGCTTTTTAAAGATACATTTAAAAGCTAATTTTAGTTTTGTAAGCTGTATCAATCTTAATTTGAAGGTAAAGTAAATACCTGTACCTAATAATAAACAAATAAGTGGTAATCCCCATACAAGATTATTAATTTGTTTTAATATTTGTGTTAGTAATTGCATAAAAAAACTCCTCCTAATAAATTAGTCGGAATTAATAATGAAAAAATACTATTTAGCCACTGTCCTTTTACCTGAGAGTTTCACCCTTTTGGGTTTGCTCCTTCGGTGTTCAATTTAATGAATCTCTCCAATGGTTCGTCCAATAGCGATCCTTTTACCTGAAATCTTTAATTCTTCGGTGTTCATATAGAATCTCTTTCGCCATTATCATCCGATATATACATTTCCATTATAGCAAATTGTATACAGTTGTAAATATTTATTTTATAAATATTATTTGTTATAATGCACATATGAAAAAAAATAAATATTTAATACTTACAATACTTTGGATGATTTTTATCTTTGTAATGTCACATACTCCAGGAAATGATTCTTCTAAACAAAGTAATTTTATTGTGAATATTATTGTTCAAATTCTACCAATTACAAGAAATACACTTTCCTTTATCGTAAGAAAATGTGCTCATATGACAGAATATGCCATTCTTGCATTTTTAATCTATAAAACAATTGTACATATTGAAAAACCATTGATAAAATCATTCATTTTTACATTTTTATATGCTTGTACAGATGAATTTCATCAACTCTTTATTGCTGGCAGAGCTGGACAAATAAGAGATGTGTGTATTGATTCAACAGGGGCATTGATCATGCTTTTAATCATTTATTTTATACTTAAAAGAAAGGACAAAAAAATCGGTTCATAGAACCGATTTTTAATATATACTAAATACCAAATAATAAGTCTACATAAGTTGGAATTGGCCAATAAGAATCATCTACTAATTCTTCAATTGTATCAATTGTTTCTCTTAATGATTGCATAATACCGAAGACATCATCTCTCCACATAGTAGCAACTTCGAAGATTTCTTCTTCGCTTGCTTGTGCTTTTGCGATATTATTTTCTAATGTTTTTAATTTATCTTTAGCTTCTTGTAATAATGTTGCAAGTTTTGTTGCATCTTCAGTTAAGAATGCTGCTGGAATACCTGCTTCTTTTGCAGCAACAACTTCTGACGACACTTTAGCTAAATAATCACAAGCTGCTGGATAAATTTGTGTTTTAACCATTTTAACTGCAGTTAAAGCTTCAACTTGAATTGTTTTAATATAGTTATCTAATAAGATTTCATAACGTGAAGCGATTTCTACTTTTGTATAAACACCTTGACGATCTAACATATCAATATATTTTGGATCTTTTAAGCATTTCAAAGCATCAACAGTGTTTTTGTGGTTAGGAAGTCCACGTCTTTTTGCTTCTTCTTCCCATTCAGCTGAATATCCATCACCATTGAAGATAATACGTTTATGTTTAGAAATGAATTCTTTCACAACTTCTTCAAATGATTTTCCACCTTCAATAGCATCAGCCATTTGAGTCATTTCTTCAGCTAACATAGAATTTAAAATTGTGTTAGGACCAGCTACAGATTGTGCAGAACCAACTGCACGGAACTCAAATTTATTTCCAGTAAATGCAAATGGTGAAGTTCTGTTACGATCTGTATTATCTTTAGAGAATGTTGGAACAACAGAAACACCTGTATCAAAACGTCCAATTTCTTCATGATCAGATTTTTTACCAGTACAAATATCTTCTACTACTTTATCTAATTCTTCACCTAAGAACATAGAAATGATTGCTGGTGGTGCTTCGTTAGCTCCTAAACGATGATCGTTTCCAGCAGAAGCAATTGACATACGTAAGATTTCAGCATATTCATCAACAGCTTTGATTGTACAAGCTAATGCAGCTAAGAATGGTTTATTTTCTTCAGGATTTTTCCCTGGATTAAATAAGTTGATTCCTGTATTAGTAATTACTGACCAGTTATCATGTTTACCAGAACCATTTACTCCAGCAAATGGTTTTTCATGTAATAAACAACGTAAACCATGTTTTTTAGCGATATCTTGAGCAATTTGCATTAATAAATGGTTGTTGTCTGTCGTAATATTTACTTTTGCATAAACACAAGCAACTTCATGTTGTGCTGGTGCAACTTCATTATGTTTTGTTTTAGATGGAATTCCATATTTCCATAATTCAGCATCTAAATCTTTCATGAAAGCCGCAACTTTACGTTTTAAAGAACCGAAGTAATGATCTTCTAATTCTTGTCCTTTTGGTGCCATAGCTCCAAATAAAGTTCTACCAGTTAATTTTAAATCCATACGTTCTTGATAATATTTATCATCAACTAAGAAATATTCTTGTTCAGCCCCTACTGAAGCAGAAACTTTAGTTACCCCTTCAACCCCAATTAAAGGTAACAAACGACAAGCTGCTTTACTTAATGCATCACATGATCTAAGTAAAGGTGTTTTCTTATCTAATGCTTCCCCAGTATATGAACAGAATAACGTTGGAATATATAATGTTCCATCTTTAACGAATGCAGGTGATGTACAATCCCATGCTGTATATCCTCTTGCTTCGAAAGTAGCTCTTAAACCACCTGATGGAAATGAAGAAGCATCAGGTTCTCCTTTTCTTAATGTTTTCCCGCTAAATTCTAAAACAGCTTTTGACCCATCTGGTTCTAAGAAAGCATCATGCTTTTCTGCAGTTAATCCTGTCATTGGTGTAAACCAGTGAGTAAAATGTGTAGCTCCATGTTCAACTGCCCAAATTTTCATTGCATTCGCAATAACAGTTGCACATTCTTTTGATAATTCTTCGCCTTTATCAAGCGATTCATGGAATGCTTTATATGTTGATTTAGGAATTCTTTCCTTCATAACATCATCAGTAAAAGCTAGGCATCCATAATCTTCAACTAACTTGTTAAATTCCATCTTTGTATCCCCCTTATTTAGTATATAAATTATCATTTATATGATGTCATTATACAAACGAAAATATAGGTTGTCAACAACTATTACAAAGTTTTTATCATTTTGATAATTTTTTATTTATTTTATACAAAAAAAGAGCTGCATACTATTGAGCAGCAGTTCTTTTAGCTTTCTTTTCTTCTTTTCTTCTTTTCTTTTCCCATTTACGATGAGTTTGGTTATATTCTTCAACTTGACAGTGAATTCTCTTATTTGAATGAACAACAGCATCCACAAATCCCATTTGATCTTTTGGAGCAACTGTTTGACGAGTTCCATCATCCATATAGATTTCATATGAATGTGCATTTGTAATGATCTTTGTCATTTTAGCGATTGGATCTGTAATTGTTTCACAGTTCATTAAGTTAATTTCTTTTGTTTTTCCAATTCTTCTATGAATTTCTAAAGTTCTTCTTTTTACAACATATTTATAAGGTCTATATCCAAATAAATACCCAATAGCAATGACACCTAATACAACAACCGCAGGTAAATCACTAAAATTACCCGAAACAATCATATACACCACATAGATTGCATAAAATACACTAAAGTATGCAGCAGGTAAATTTAATTGAACTTTAAATTCTTTTTCAAATGGTGTTAATTCCGCATTTGATTCGACTTTTTTTGATTCCATAAAAACCCCTCTTTAATTCTATACTTTCAATATTTAATAAATATCAATTTTCTTTAATAAAGTCAACTCATATTCATTAAATATTTTTTTAAAAAATAAGGGACGGGGAATCCCGCCCTTATTCATTATCTTATTTAATTTATCAATATTAAGCTTCTGCAGCTTGTTTGTTTTGATATTTTTCGTAAGAGATTAAGAATGGTGTGTAGATAACTGTTGATACAACAATTAAGATTGCTTGAGTTACTGCACCCATTATGCTAGCACCACATGCTAAGAAACCAAATACGATTGGTGGAGTTGTCCAAGGTACTGTTAAACATGCAACTGGACAGAATCCGATAACTGTTAATACATAACCAATAATGATTGTGATTAATGGAGCAACTACGAATGGAATACCTAAGATTGGGTTTAATACCATTGGAATACCAAATGTAACTGTTTCATTGATGTTGAATAAACCTGGAACTAATGATAATGTAGCGATTGCTTTATTATCTTCACGTTTACCAAAGATCATGATTGCGATTACTAAACCGATAGTAACACCTGAACCACCAAATTCACCCCACATTTGTAATGCATACATGTTGATGATATTTTTTGGAGTTTGATGTTTATTGAAAGCTTCAACGTTTTCAAGCGCTAATGGAGTAAATAATGCTTCTTTTACTGCAGATAACATGTTATTACCATGAATACCTACTAACCAGAATAACATGATTACTAAATAGATAATCATAACACCTGGGATTGTAGCACCTACAGCTCCTAAAGGACCTTGGATACCATTTTTGATAACATCATTTAAGTATAAACCAGTTAAGTTATAACATGCAGATCCAATACAAGCAGTGATGATTAAAGTTAAAGTAGCTGGTACTAAAACTTCGAATGCACGAGCAACTCCTGGTGGAACTTGTTCTGGCATTTTAATTTTTAATGCATCTTGTTTTTCGAAGAAGCAGAATAATTCTACAGATAATACACCAATGATCATACCAGTGAATAAACCAGTAGCTCCTAATTCGTTACCAGCAATACCAGTGAAAGCTTCTTTAGCTCCGTCTACCATGTGTGAAGTGTTTGTAACTGATAACCATGCAGCTAAACCTACTAAACCTGGAATATAACCAGCTTTTTCAGCTCCCATGTTCCAAATACCGATTTCTTGGGCGATACCAAGAGTGATACCAACTGTGATACAGCTGATAGTACAGAAGTTAACAGCTTGGAATGCTGGGTTTAAGAAATCTAAAGCCATGATTGGTTTGAAGAACATACCTAACCCAGTACTTTCGTTAACCAATACGTTACACCATAAAACCCCAATTGCCCCAGCGATTGTTAAAGGCATGAAGTTTTGGAACGCATTTTTAATTGCAGATAAATATTTGTTTTGACCGCACCATGCACCAGCGCGACCTAAGACATCCGCCATTTTGTCCATAAATTTTTCCTCCCTTAAATATTTTTTTGACACTAATAGTATAATCTATTATGCAAATAAAAGTCAATGGTTTTTTAAATTAAAAGTACCATACTTTTAATTTTAAAAAACATATTTTTTTAAAAAATCCGCATAAAATAAGGGTTTTTCAAGGTTTAAAAAGCCGGTATTTTTCTTGAATTTTTTTGTAAAAAAAAGAAAACGCTATCATTTTAATAGCGTTTTTGATGTGTTTTTCACTATTGAACAGTAACAGTTTGAAGTTCGAATTTATTGTAATGATACCTTGTAAATGAATATTCAAAGATAATCCCACTACTTAAATAAGCTGTCTGTTCTACCTCAATATAAGGTTCATATTCTTTTAATCCTAATTGTTCTTGTTCCAGTGGACTTGATAAATGTGCACGAATTGTTTTATGAGAACTTTGAATCTTTAATTTTAACTCTTTTTCTATATACTGATAAATCGAGCCTTTTAAATGTTCCAATTTTAGATTTGGAATAATTGAGATGGGCATATATGTAATCTCTAGACAATACGGCAAATCATCCACTACTCTTTTTCTAATAATATGATAGACAAAGGATCCCTCTTCTATTTGTAATTTTTTAGATATATGTTCATCGCTAGGAATAACAGAAAACTCGATAATTTCACTTTTTAAATCCACTTTTCCATCTAATTTTCGTGTTAAGCCTAATCCTGATTGTTTAAGTTGTGTGGCATCTTCTGAAGAAGCATCATAATCTTTAACAAAAGTACCTGCTCCTCTTCTTCTTACAATTAAACCTTCTTTGACTAATATATCTAATGCTTTTTTCATTGTTTCTTTATTACAATGATATGCAACACATAATACATATTCATAAGGGAGTTTTTGTCCATATGTATATTTCTTATCAAATATTTTACTTCTAATATCATCTGCGATATCAATATATTTAACCATAGACTATCCCTCCTACCATATCTAAAAATACCATACTTTTAATTAATTTGCACGGACTTTTTAACAAGAAGATTATTTTTGTGTAAAAGAAAAAACAATCCTAAGATTGTTTAAACTGTGGTAAATAGTCTTTATGCGCTTCAATAAGTTCATCAATAACAATATTAGCATCATGATCAATTTGACATAACAGATCCATATTTAAAGCTGTTACAGCTAAATCTCTATTTCCAGTAACCGCTGCTTCACAAACCATTCTTTCAAAAGCTTTCATCATATGCACATAACCACTAATTGGTAATTTTAATTCACCTGTTGCAATTGGTTAAGGTCTATATTTCTTTTCCAATATTTCCTTTTTTATTCTTTCTTTATTGTTTTGAAAATACGTATCAATTTCATAAACGATCATTTTATCAACTCCCGCTACACCCTTATTACGCTTGACCCTCTTGACTGCTTCATTTAGATTTTTATCATCTAATATCACTTCAATTAATCTCATGTTGTTTCTTCCTTCACTCGTAAATATATTTGAAACCATTCCCTCTACCTTCATCTCCATGAAATTGCGATTTCCAATTATGAGATCATTCTCGATTTCGAACTGTTCAAACATTGCTTATGATGAGTAAACATCATATAAACATTAGGTCCTTTAGTATTGTGTGTCCTACCTACTACGACCTCAGCTGACTTTTTGTGACAAACCTTTCTCGACCAACGGTACCATCACTGCTTTTAAAGTTTACTGGAATTCGTTGTCCACAAAACCTCCCGGGGTAATTCACTAATCCTCTAACTTTTACAACGTCTTGATTTACTGTCTTGGTTTTACGTTTACCTTTTGGACTTCGATTTGTAATGCAATCTCATCCACCATTTAGCCTTATATCAAGTTTCTGTTCGTACGCTCAAAAGAATCACTACACCACTTCCTCCATCCTTGCCATCACTGACAACGACTTGTGGTTCATTACACTTGGCGGTAAATACCTGTGGTTGGTTTATCTCCAACTGAATTAGTGCCATGCCTGGCACACATTAAAAAAATCGCTTGATATTATCTATCAAACGATTCTTTCATTAATCTAATTGTATTTGTTTTACAATTTCATTATCAAATGTTTTAATTGTAAAACAGTCATTTTCATAAATACCATAGCTATTCGTACCTTCTTTAGGTAAAGAAATCGAAGACGGATTTAAAATATAAATACCGTTTTCTTTTTTAGCAAGTGGTTTATGAAAATGTCCATAAATCAAAACATCATTTTCATTTAATAAAGGAAGTTGATCTTCATTAAATAAATGTCCATGTGTCATAAAGAAATGATGTTGATCAACATCCATCAAAGCATAGTCACTACGCATAGGGAAATCTAAAACCATTTGATCAACTTCACTATCACAATTTCCTCTAACTGCAATAATATCCTTCTTTAAAGGATTTAATAAAGCAATAACCTTCTTACAATTATAATCCTTAGGTAAATCATTACGTGGTCCATGATATAAAATATCCCCTAAAATAATAAGTTTATCCGCTTTTTCTTCATGATATTTTTCAATAGCCTTATTTGCCCAATAATAAGAACCATGAAGATCTGATATAAACATTACTTTCATACAATTACGCTCTTCTAATTGTTTTGATCACAACTGGTGTTGTTGGACAATCTTGGAAGTTTGTAGGGACATTGGCAATTTGATCTACAATATCTAAACCTTCAGTAATTTTACCAAATGCTGCATATTCACCATCTAAATGTGGTGCTGGTTTATGCATAATAAAGAATTGTGAAGATGCTGAATCTTTGATCATTGTTCTAGCCATAGATAAAACACCTTCTGTATGTTTTAATTCATTGTTAACACCATTGCTTTTAAATTCACCTTTAATAGAATCACAATGTTTTTCTTTAAAATCTTTTGTATATCCCCCACCTTGAATCATAAATCCTGGGATAACTCTATGGAAAATTAATCCCGCAAAGAAATCTTCATCAATTAATTTTAAAAAGTTTTCTACTGTAATTGGTGCAACTTCAGGATAAAGTTCTCCTTTCATCACATCTCCATTTTCCATTTCAATTTCAATTAATACTTTTTCCATTCTCTAATTCTCCTTATCTACAACGTCTACATCAACAACCTTATTTTCAATAGATTGTTGTTTTTCTTTTTTCTTCTTCTTTAAAAGAAATCTTACTACAAAATAAACAAGTACAACTCCTGCCGCAATTCCAAATAACCAAACAATATTCTTTACTTGATCAAATTGATAAGCTGTCGCTACCACTAAACATAAGTTAATAATATTCATTGATCCTGCTAATTTATATTTTTGATTAACAATAAAATTCAAGGAAAGCGCAGATGAAGCAAATAACCCAACAATAAGCATAACTTCCATACTATGTACCTCCTTGTATCATTCTATCATAATAGAATCATTTTTGTTATATATTATTTAGTATGGACACTTGCATTAAGCATGTCAGTAATAGATATCATTGTAAAATTACTTCTATATATAACAAAAAATAACTACCTCCTGTCTCTAGAAAAGTGTGTGGTAGTTATTTCATCCAAGGTGAACCGTTTGTTGTTCTTTTTTCATATTCATTATAATTAATTTTTTAAACAATTCTATAAAATCTTATCTATCTAATTTCATATATAACAGCGGATAAGGGTTTTCTTCTTCATCTAATTCTGTTTTCTTGTATGTTTTAAATCCCATTGCTTCATAAAAACCAATAGCCTGTGGATTTTGTTCATTTACCATTAATTCACAAACATCATAATTCTTCATACCATAGTGTAGTAAAGCTTTACCCAGTCCTTTTCCTCTTTGGTTAGAAGCTATAAACAACATCTCTAATTTATGATTTTCAATTCCCATAAATCCCATTGCTTCATCATTATCTACAACCATAAAATGTTCAACACTCTTTAATGCCATTGGAACATATTCTTTAATATGTTCAATTTCTTGTTCATTTAAAAATGTATGTGTGGCTTTTACAGAATCTTTCCAAACATTTACAAGTATATTTAATAGTTGATCATTTTCGCCCTATTCTCTCTACCCATATTTATCATTGATTTCTTTCACTTCAACTATGATAATATAATGATATGAAATAGCCCTACCAAACAGGTAGGGTCATTTATTTTGTTAATATCTTTTTTATTTAGCAAATTGTTTAATTGCATCAGCAACAGCTGTTGTCACATCTTTATTGAAGATTTTTGGCATGATATTTTCTTCATTTAAATCTTCATCACTGATTGTATCTGCAATAGCTTTAGCCACAGCTACTTTCATTTCTGGTGTAATTGAAGGAACTCTTGCTTCTAATGCTCCTTTAAAAATACCAGGGAAAGCTAAAACATTATTAATTTGATTTGGATAATCTGAACGACCTGTTCCAACAACTCTTGCTCCTGCTGCTTTGGCTTTTTGATAAGTAATTTCTGGTTCAGGATTTGCCATTGCAAAGATAATTGGATCATTGTTCATTGAATGAACCATTTCATCAGTTACTAGATTTGGTTTAGAAACACCTACAAAAACATCTGCACCTTTTAATGCATCAGCTAATGTACCTTGCATATTATCAGGATTAGTAATATCACATAAAGCACGCTTATGAGGAATAAGTCCTTCTTGTCTATCTTTATATAAAATCCCAAATTCATCCACTGCAATAATTTTACCAACACCGGCTGTATGCATCATTTTAATAATAGCTGTTCCTGCAGCTCCTGGTCCATTTAAAACAACTGTAATATCTTTGATATCTTTTTTTGTCACTCTTAAAGCGTTATATAAGGCCGCTAAAACAACAACAGCTGTTCCATGTTGATCATCATGGAATACAGGAATATCTAGCATTTGATCTAATCTTTCTTCGATTTCAAAGCAATCTGGAGAAGCAATATCTTCTAAGTTGATTCCACCAAAACATGGTGCAATATTTTTAACTGTTTGAATCAATTCTTCTTTATCTTGTGTATCTAAACAAATAGGTACCGCATTGACATCTCCGAATTTTTTAAATAGAGCAGCTTTTCCTTCCATGACTGGAATCGAAGCTTTGGCTCCAATATTTCCAAGTCCTAAAACAGCTGTTCCATTTGAGACAACAGCAATTGTATTTGATTTTGTTGTATAACGATAAACATCTTCTTCATTTTCAGCAATCTTACGACAAGGTTCAGCAACCCCTGGCGTATAAACAACAGACATATCATCCATTGTATTAATTTCACAATTTAATTCCGTATGTATTTTTCCTTGATGTTTTTCATGTAATTTCAAGGCTTCTTCATAATAATTCATTTTCATCACCCGCCACTATTATACCTATAAAATAGACAATTCGTCTAATCTTTTTTATCTAAAACATAACCATGATCCATTGGTCCTTGTCCTTGTCCTAAATCAAGCATTGCCGCAAGCGCTCCCGAAATATAATCTTTAGCTTTTTTAACAGCATTTTCCAAATTTTCACCTCGTGCTAAATAAGAAGCAATCGCACTTGATAAAGTACATCCCGTACCATGAGTATTATTGTTATTAATACGTTTTCCTTTAAACCATTGATAATTACCTTCTTTATAAAGTAAATCATTGGCATCATTGATTTGATGTCCGCCTTTAAGTAATACTGCACAATGATAATGATCTCCAATATATTTAGCTGCTGTTAACATTTCTTCTTCATTATTGATTTTTAATCCTGATAAAACTTCGGCTTCAGGAATATTTGGTGTTAAAACCGTTGCGAGTGGGAAGAGATTTTCTTTTAATGTATCAATAGCTTCATCACTAATAAGTTTTGCCCCACTTGTAGCCACCATCACAGGATCAACAACGATATTACGTGCATGATATTGTTTTAACTTTCCACTAATAGATAAAATGACTTCTTTTTGAGAAACCATTCCAATTTTAACAGCCATTGGATAAATATCTGTAAACACACTATCCATTTGACTAGCCACAAAAGAAGCATCGACATCATAGATAGCATCGACTCCTGTAGTATTTTGAGCTGTTAGTGCTGCAATAACCGACATGGCATAAACACGATTAGCAAGCATTGTTTTTAAATCTGCTTGAATTCCTGCACCTCCACTACTATCACTTCCTGCAATTGTAAGGCAAGTTGGCATTTTGTTAGAGATAACTCTTTGAATTTTATCTTTTAATAGGCTACTTGCTTTTTGGATATCATCACTTCCAAAGATACTTGAAACGATAGCAACACCATCAATAGCAACACCCATAAATTCTAAGATATTCACTTGATTAATACCACCAATGGCAACCACAGGAATATCAACTTTTTGACAAATTTCATTTAATGTATCCATTGAAATATTTTGTGCATCATCTTTTGTTTGAGTTGTAAAAATAGCTCCGACACCTAAATAATCAGCCCCATTTTCTAAAGCTATTTTTGCTTCTTCATAATTATGTGCAGATACACCAATAATTTTATCTTCACCTAATATTTTTCTTGCTTCTTTTAAATTTAAATCATCTTGCCCAATATGGACCCCATCTGCATCAATTTCTTTACACAATTCAACATCATCATTAATAATCAAAGGAACATGATGTTTTTGACACACGCTTTGAACATCCAATGCTTCTTGTTTAAATGCTTCATGTGTCATTTCTTTTTCTCTTAGTTGAATCATTGTTACACCACCAAGAATGGCTTCTTCAACTAATTCCGACATTTTTCTTCCTTTTAAATATTTTGAATCTGTTACTCCATACAATAATAAATCTTCTTTATTTAATTTCATCAAATTTCCTTCTTTCTTTACAATATTCTTTTTTTATTTCCCTGGAAATAAAAAGAGAGCCCTGTTGAACTCTGTTAACGTTTATATCTCCTACGTTGGCATTATCCAAATCAGGTTATGGGTCTAAGTCAATACTTACTCTCAGCAAAAAGCTCCCCGTTTCCTTTATTATAATTTTTTTAATAAAAATTGTCTATTTTTAATCATATTATTTATGCTTTTGTTCAAACTATAAAAGGAGGTGCTTTCATGAAATTATGTATTACAGCAGGTAACTATCACATTTTTAAATTAATGATTAAAAATCATAAAGATTCTCGCATTCAATTAAAAAACATTCATCCTTTAGATTTTGACCTTGTTTTTGATGTTTATACATCTTTAGATCAAAAAACAGTTATTTCTATACTTAGCCATGAATTACGTTATTCCCCTTTTATGTATCTATGCCCTGGTTTTAAAGTCATTCCTTTAAAAAAACGTCTTCCTCATGGTACAAAAGAATCAACTACTCCTTTAAATCTTTCTTTTAATTGAATAATTTATATTAAAAAACAGTTTGAGATAGCATCTATTTCAAACTGTTTATTTTTTAATTAATAATTTTTAAAACCTCTTCTTCACTTGTTACATTAAGTTTTTTCTAGCGATGTATTTGTGTCAAACTTGTTTCATTTCTATTATTATTTTAGTTTTCCTCTTTTTTCTTTCAATGGACAAATAGTTCAAAATATTTTCCATTAAATTTATTTTTTATTGATCAACATATAGCAAAAAAGATGATGTTTTTACGCACCATCTTATTTTTTTAATTGGAATCCATATTTTAACGGGTCTTCTGGATTTATCACAAGTTGATTAAAAGCTGTATAAATATACTATTTTTCCAATTTAATTTTTAATAAATCATCAATAACTTTCTTTATATCTTCACTTATACAATATGCTCTTTTTTCCATGGATTGAGGACAATAAGTATCTTTATTAATACAAATATAAGTTGCATTTTTATTTCTTTCAACAAATCTAAAAAATGGATATTTAATAATACCTGGTGTATTTTGTCCTACACCTAATTCAAGATAAACAATTTTTAAATCTTGATGTCTTCTGATAAAATCTTGATATCTAAAATAAGCTTGATGCCATCCTTCATCTTCAACAAAAGTATCATCACATCTTAAATTCATTGTCATTGGTTTTCCACAATGAGGACAATAAGGAATTAAAGATGTAGGAATTTTCATATCCTTTTGTTGTTCAATCATCTTTTTAATAAGTTCTTCATTATCATATGTTTCTTGATGACAAGGAGATGAACATTGAAATAAGCCATAATCCCCTTGTGTATAAAATAATCTTTGTTTATCAAAATTTGCTTTTTGAAAACAATGATCCACATTAGTTGTTAAAACAAAATAATCTTTATCTTTAACAAGTTGAAAGAGTTTTTGATATAAATCTAAATGATCTACATATCGATTGTAATAAACTTGTCTTGACCACCAAGCCCAATATTCTTCTAAAGTATCATAAGGATAAAAACCTCCTGAATACATATCATGAATTCCATATTTTTCTTCAAAATCACTAAAATACCTATTAAATCTTTCTCCTGTATATTCATATCCAGCAGCCGTAGAAAGTCCTGCACCTGCTCCAATAACAATAGCATCCGCTTCTTGTATTTTAGCGCAAATATCTTTCATAGATGCCCCGATCTTCGTCTTTGAAAACATTAAAAATCACCTTCTTTATACTTGTTTCATTTTTTAAATATTCTTTAACTGTTTTAATTGCAATCTTTGTTGCAGGTTCTTTAGGAAAGTGGAATTCACCAGTAGAAATACAACAAAAAGCAATACTTTCTAATCGATATGCAGCTGCAAATTCTAAACAACTACGATAACATGAAGCCAGTAATTCTTCATCTTTTTTAGTCACCGTTGAATAAATAATCGGACCTACTGTATGTAAGATATAGCGACTTGGTAAATTATAAGCTTTGGTTATTTTAGCTTTTCCTGTAGCTTCGGGTTTTCCTTGTTTTTCCATTATTTGATAACAAGCATATCGAAGCTGCATTCCAGCATAGCTGTGGATACAATTATCAATACAACGATGATGAGGAATATAGCATCCTGTCATTTGACTATTAGCAGCATTAACGATGGCATCACATTTTAAAGTTGTAATATCTCCTTGCCACAAATAAATACCTTCTTGGATAGGTTTTAAATCATTGACATCTACAATTCCTTTTTCTTCAATTGCTGTTTGTAAATAAGCATCTTGAATACGATAAAATTCACTTTTTATTTTTTTAGGTTCTCGAACATTCATCAAATCTCTCAATAAAAGTTTTTGTGAACTTTCATTTTGAGGAATTTCAATGTGACAATATTCTTCTCTTTCATCAAGTAATTCTTGAATCAAATATTTTCTTCTTTCTTCTTGGTTCATCTAAATTTCCCTTTCTATCGCACGAACAGGACATATTTCTAGACATCTTCCACAACTTAAACAATATCTTTGATCAATTTTTACTTTTTGATCAACATGAACACATTTTTGTGGACAAACATCTAGACATTTCAAACACCTAATACATGTATCATTAATAAAATATCCTGTTTCTTTTTCAATACTTCCAATTGTAAATGTTTCTTTAATAATACTACTCGGAGCAGTAATATCAAAATATTCACCTGTTGCTTCATATAAACAAAAGACTTCTAATATATCTCTAGTATTTTCAGGATATATTTTTTGCATATACGTATTTTTTTGAAAGATTTCATCTAAATACGTATGATGTATACATTTAACTTTTCCTTTTAAGGAGATTACTTTTTTATCTTTTAAAGCAGTTAATGACATAAAATTTTGTTGAATAAGTTGTTGATAAAAGGCTTTCCCTTTAGCCGTCAGAAAATACACACCTTCTTTATCATAGAGCATCATATCAATAGCTCTTGTTTGTGGATACCCTTGTTGATCTAATGTAGCAACAACAGTTGAATGAAAATCATCTACTAACATCTTTAAATAGTTCATCTCTTGCATACCTCTTTTCTTTTATTTATAATAGTATATATAATATACTAAGTATCTTTTAGATACTAAAGGAGATAAAAATGGAAAAACAACAATTACCTGCTTGCCCAGTTGAAACAACCTTAACACTTATTAGTGATAAATGGAAAGTCTTGATTTTAAGAGATCTTCTTCCTGGTACTAAACGTTTTGGTGAATTGAAGAAATCAATTGGTCACGTTAGCCAAAAGGTTTTAACAGCCCAACTTAGACAAATGGAACAAAGTGGTTTATTAACACGTACTGTTTATCCTGAAGTTCCTCCACGCGTTGAATATTCTTTAACGGAACTTGGTTATAGTTTAAAACCTATTTTAGATGCGATGTCTACTTGGGGAGAAAATTATAAAGAAAATTATTATCAAAATTAGGACTCGTTTTTAGAAACGAGTTTTTTTACGAAATTATTTGCTGGATATTTGATAATATTTTCAGGAGTATCAAATTGTTGAATTTGACCTTGATCCATAATTAACACTTTTGTTCCTAATTTTAAAGCTTCTTGAATATCATGAGTCACAAATAATATTGTGATCTTTTTTTGTTGATATATTTTTAAGAGTTCATCTTGTAATTGTCTTCTAGTAATTTCATCAACAGCTCCAAAGGGTTCATCCATTAATAAAATATCTGGTTGATTCGCTAAGGCTCTAGCAATACCTACTCTTTGTTGCTGACCACCTGAAAGAGTATGAGGATACTTATCTTTAAAGCTTGAATCTAATTGTACTGTTTCTAACCATTGATCTACGATTTGATCCATATTTTTTGTTTTCTTTTCTAATTGTAAAACATAAGCAATATTTTGTTTGACTGTTAAATGAGGAAAAAGTACACTTCCTTGGATGACATAACCCATATGTCTTCTTAATTGAATAAGATCTTGTTCTTGGATATCTTGTCCATGAACTTTAACATGTCCACTTGTAGGTTGAATTAAGCCATTGATCATTTTTAATACTGTGGTTTTACCACTACCTGATGTTCCAATAATTGTTATAAATTCACCTTGATCTATAGATAAATTAAAATGATTTAATACTTCTGTTTGTCCATATGCTTTTTTTATATCTTTTAATTCAATAATAGCTTCCATACTTACTCCTTCAATAAATTTATTTCTTTCAAATAATTTCTCGCAACTTCTCTTGGCTCTTTTCCTTGACTTTCTACTAAATCATTCATCTTTGCCATTTGTAAATCATCTATTTTATAAGCTAATTGATTCAAAACCTTCTTTAATTCAGGATGATCTTTTAAAACTTCACTTCTTACAACATTTCCACATAAATAAGAAGGATAAAAATGTTGATCATCTTCTAAAACAACAATTTGATCATTAGAAAGTTGTCCATCTGTCGTAAAGATTGTCATCACATCAACTTGACCTTGATTAATTGCTTGATATTTTAACCCAATATCCATATCCATTGTTGCTTTAAATTGATAATTATATGTTTTACATAAAGCATCATAACCATCTTCTCTTTCAAAAAAATCATACTCTGCACCAAATGTTAATTGACTTGCAATAGCACTTAAATCAGAATAAGTTTTAATATCATACTTTTCAGCAATTTCTTTTCTAATAGCTAATCCATACGTATTATTAAAACCATACATTCCACACCATTGTAGATTCTTTTTTTGATATTCTTTTTGAAGCTCATCAAATTGACTTTCAAAATATGTTTCTTTTTTCTTTAACACAGCATTCCATCCAGTTCCAGTATATTCTGGATAAAGATCAAATTCACCTTTTTCAATAGCAGGTTCAATATTAGAAGTTCCTCCACCAACACCTTGTGTAACTTCTACATTTAAATCCGTTTCTTGTTCGATATAAATATCTAACATTTCTCCTAATATATATTGTTCTGTCATTGGTTTTGTGGCAATTTTAATTGTTTCTTTTTGAGGTTTTACTAAAAGACCTGCAAAAATAGAAATTATTAAAACAATTAAAATAATTGCTTTTTTATTGATTTTTTTTGAATGATATTGAATTCTTTTTTCAATGATTGCAAACAAACCATCTACAATTAATGCGAGCAAAGCAATAAGCAAACTTCCTACTAGTGTCATTGCTGTATTATTCGTTGTAATTCCTCGATAGATGGCTACCCCTAAACCTCCTGCACCAATAAAAGAAGCAATCCCTGCAAGAGCAATCGTCATAATAGCCATACTTCTAATTCCTGCCATAATTGCTGGAAGAGCTAAAGGAAACTTTATTTTCCACAAAACTTGAAAACGTGTACTTCCTAAACCTGTCGCTGCTTCAATCATCTTTTTATCGACTTGTTCCATTCCGGTATAGGTATTTTTTACCATTGGTAAAAGAGCATAGATGACAAGTGCAATAATCGCTGTTGTATTTCCAACTCCTGAAAGGGGAATTAAAAATCCTAGCATTGAAATAGAAGGAATAGTATAAACAAAATTGATAATACTCATGAATGGTTTTGATATTTTTTTATATTCACTCATGAATATTCCAATTAAACCTCCTATTAAAATAGCTAAAACAATACTTATAAAGGAAATTTGTAAGTGTTGATATAAAAGATTCATAAAGAATTCTTTTCTTTGAATAAATAATCGAACTATTTCTAACATGATTTTCTCCTTTCTATTGTTTGTACAGGACATTTTTCATAACATAATCCACAATGTAAACAATGTTCTTGTTGTATTTGATAATTTGAAATACATTGTTGTGGACAATTCTTTTGACATAAGCCACATTGAATACATTGATTACGAATGATAAATCCCTTAGGTTTTATCTCTTTATTCATTGAAAAACTTTCTCTATAAATAGGTTCTTTGCCTAAATCAAAGAATTCTAGTTCACCTTCTTCAAGACAAAAGGCTTCTAAAATATAACGACTCTCATTTGGATAAACATTATTCATTGATGAATTATGTTTAAAAATACGATCTATCCAATATTTTTGATTTTCTAATCGTTTAACAGGTCCATTTAAACGAACCATTTGATACTTTTTATTCATTCCTGTAATTGCAACGTATGGATGATTTTTTAATTGTTTATAAAAATCTTTTCCTCTTGCTGTACAAAAATATAATTTATTATCTTCAACCAACATCACATCTATAATTCTTACTTGGGGTTGATTATTTTCATCAACGGTTGCAAAAGCAACATCTTTGATTTCTCTTAAAATATTTAAACAAGTTGAAACATTCATTGTTGTGCCTCCTTTTTCGTTTTTCATTATAATTTTATTTCTAATAAAAAAAAGTACGCACAATATTGTGGTATAGTGACTTCAAAGTAACTAATAAAAAAGTTACGACTTAAAATCGTAACTTTCTTGATTATTCAGTTTCGAATTGACTGTAATAAAGTTGATGATAATAACCTTGTTTTTGAAGCAATTCTTCATGATTACCAATTTCTACAATATGTCCTTGATCCATAACGATGATTTGATCGGCATTTTTAATCGTTGATAAACGGTGAGCAACAATAAAGGTTGTTCTTCCTTTCATCATTTCATCAAAAGCTTTTTGAATTTGTAATTCTGTACGCGTATCGATTGAACTTGTTGCTTCATCTAAAATCAACATTGGTGGATGTGTTAACATAATACGTGCAATACACACAAGTTGCATTTGTCCTTGAGACATATTTCCACCATCTTCTTCAACCATTGTATCGTATCCTTGAGGAAGAGACATAATATATTTATGCACACGTGCTTTTTTAGCTGCTTCAATGATTTCTTCATCACTAGCTTCTGTTTTCCCATAAGCAATATTTTCTTTAATAGTCCCTTTAAATAACCAACTATCTTGTAAAACCATACCGTACATTTTTCTTAAATCTTCACGGTTCATATCTTCAATATTAACACCATCAATTGTAATTTCTCCACCTTGAGGATCATAGAAACGCATTAATAAGTTAATTAATGTTGTTTTTCCACAACCTGTTTTACCTACGATTGCTGTCATTGTTCCTGGTTTAGCTTCATAGTTAAAATCTTGAATTAATGGTTTACTTGGATCATAACTGAAATTTAAATGATCAATGATAATATGTCCTTGTTTATTTTCAATGATTTTAGATGTTGTTAATTCTTGGATTGTTTCTTCATCTAATAATGCAAAGACTCTTTGACTGGCAGCAATGGCTGTTTGCATTTCTGACATAACGGATGATATTTCGTTAAATGGTTTTGTATATTGGTTAGCATATGTTAAAAAGCTTGAAAGAATACCTACTGTAAATGAACCATTTAATACTTGAAATGCTCCAAAAATACCAACAGCAGCATAAACAATACTATTAACTAAACGTGTTGTGGGATTAATTAAAGCCCCATAGAATTGTGAAATAACCCCACTTTTATGCATACGTTCATTGATTTCATTAAACTTTTCTTCGTTTTGTTCTTGATAATCAAAAATATTAACAATTTTTTGATTACCTATCATTTCTTCACAATAACCATTCATTTCCCCTCTTAAAGCAAGTTGTTCTTGGAAATAAGAATGTGTTCTTTTAACAATCAAAGAAGCGACAAGTAAAGAAAGTGGTGTTAAAACAACCACAATTACAGCTACCGAAAAATGAATATAAGCCATAATCAAAATCGTTCCTACAATTGTTGCAATTCCTGTAAGCAAGGATGTAAAACTTTGTAATAAGCCTTGTCCAATTAAATCAATATCATTGATCAATCTTCCTAAAATATCTCCATGACTTGTAGCATCAATATATTTTAAAGGAAGAACTTGAATTTGATCAAATACTCTATTTCTTAAATCATTCGTAATATTATAAGTAATTGTATTTGTAATTTGTCCCATGATCCATTGAATCAAAGAAATAATTAAAATAACAATTCCAATAAAAATAAGTTTGTTCAATAACGCTTGAAAATGAACTTGATTCTTTCCAACCAATAAATCTATTGCTTGACCTATTAAAACAGGTGTAAGTAAAGTAAAGACAACAGAGACAATTGATAAAAGTGTTAATAACATAATTAAAAAACGATAAGGTTTACAATATGTAAGCAATCTTTTAATTGTTTTTTTATCCATTGAGATCACCATCCTTACTATTTTGAGATTCATAAATTTCTTTATAAACCGTACAATTCTTTAATAATTCTTCATGACAATCAAAACCAACAAGTTCACCATGATATAAAACCATAATACGATCACATCTTTTTAAAGACGCTGTTCTTTGAGAAATAACAATTTTTGTCATTTCTTTTAATTCTTGTAATTGTTTTTGTAAAGCAGCATCTGTTGCATAGTCTAACGCACTTGAACAATCATCTAAAACTAAAATATCCGCTTGTTTATAAAGTGCTCTAGCTATTGTTAAACGTTGTCTTTGTCCACCAGAGAAGTTTTTCCCACCTTGAACAACAGCACTTTCTATTCCTTGAGGAAGACGACTTACAAATTCTTTAGCTTGCGAAACTTCTAAAGCTTTATTCATTGTTTCTTCTTGGTAAGGTTTTGACATACAAATATTTTCTTTAATTGTTCCTGAAATCAATGATGTATTTTGTAAAACATAACTGATATGTTGTCTTAATGTTTCTAGTTTATAATCTTGAATATTTTTACCAGCTATTTTAATTTGTCCACTTCTAACATCATAATTTCTTCCAATAAGGGATACTAGTGTTGATTTACCAGCACCCGTTCCTCCAATAATTCCTACTGTTTCACCTTTATTGATCGTAAATGATAAGTTGTGTAACACATCTTTTTGAAGATATCCAAAGTTGACATCTTTAAATTCAATCATTTTTTCATTAGGAATAAGGGTTGAATAACTTCCTTGATTTTCTACTTGTGGTGTTGTTTCAAGTACTTCAAAAACTCTTTGATAACTTGCTGTAGCTTTATTGTAGATTGATAAAACATTCGCAAAGACAATGAGTGCTTGTAAAATACTATTCATATAGTTAATTAAGGCAATAACTTCCCCTTGAGAAAGACTTCCTACATTGACTTGGAAACCACTAGCATAAATAATAATAATGATTGCAAAGTTTACAATTAAATAAGTAAAGGGATTTAATAAAGCTTGTATTTTACCTACTTTTACTTGTTCATCTTTTTGATTTTTTGTTTCTAAATTAAATCTTTTTACTTCATGATTTTGATTTGAAAAAGCACGAATAACACGTACACCTTTTAAGTTTTCTCTTGCTATTAAAGCAATCTTATCTAATAACTTTTGAATACGAGAGAAATAAGGCATCGAAATAATTGTAATTGATAACATCGATACCGCTAAAATAATCGCCCCTACAACAAAGATCATTGATAAAGAACCACTGATCATAAACGCCATAAATAATGAACCAATCATTAAAAATGGAGCTCTTGATGTAAGACGAATCGTCATCGCTACAGCTAATTGAATTTGTACTACATCATTAATAAGTCTTGTCACTAATGATGGTGCTGTAAGGGTATCTAAATTGGCATCATCATATTGATTGATTTGATGATACATGTCTTTTCTAAGTTGTGTCCCCACACTTTGTGATGTAAGGGAAGCATACCATTGACATACAAGGGCAAATAAATAACCAAATACTGCAAGTCCAATTAACACCAGACCACATTTTAAAATATAAGGTGTATCATTATTTGCAATTCCTTTATCAATGACAGAAGCCATAACTACAGGAACACAAAGTTCTAATGCAGCTTCAAAGATTTTAAATAAAAAACCTAGTGTTGCTGAAAATTTATATTCTTTAACGTATTTTAATAGTTTCACTTTCTTCACCTCGGTGTTATTATATGATAAGATTTATCTATATGTAAAATATATATATTATATAATAATTATATTATTAACATATAAAGGAGGATTTATAATGGATATTCGACAAATGAAGTATTTTAAAACAATTGTAGAAGAAGGAACTATTTCTAAAGCTGCACAGGTTTTACATATGGCACAGCCCCCTTTATCTATTCAACTTAAACAATTAGAAGAAGAACTTGGTATTACTTTATTAAAAAGAGGAAATAAACAAATTGAATTAACAGATGCAGGAATGCGTTTTTATAAAAGATGTCTTCAAATATTAGATTTAACTGAAATTACTAAAAATGAATTAAAAGAATCTTTTCAAGATGTATTAAGAATTGGAATTACTTCTTCTAATGGTGGTTTAATTCAACAAGATAATATTAAGCATTTTATTGAACACTATGATCATGTTCAATATCGTATTTATGAAGGTTCTACTTATGAAATACTTGATTTATTATTGTCTCATAATATTGATTTAGGGATTGTTAGAACTCCTTTTGATACTTCTAAAGTTAATACGTTTTATTTAGAAAAAGAACCTATGATTGTTATAGGTAAAAAAGAATATTTTAAAAGACCTATTTCTAAAATGAAAGACTTAAAAAAGATACCTTTGATTATCCATCAAAGATATCTTCCTTTAATCAATGATTATAGCCTAAATAAACACATTCAAATTCAAATAAAAGTGACTTGTGACGATAGCCGAACTTCTCTTATTTGGGCAAACAGTGGTATTGGTGTTGCTATCGTTCCTTTAAGTAGCTTATCTTTAAATTATGATTCTTCTTTAGAATATGCTTATTTAGAAGATAAAGATTTATATACAGGTATTGCTTTTATTACGAGAAAGAATGAAGAAACACCTATTCTTATAAATCAATTTATTGAATGTTTTAAATAAGTAGAGATTAATTTAATCTTTACTTATTTATTTTATATTCAATAGCTTTTTTGTATAAAAAAAGAGGATATTTCTATCCTCATAATTGATTAGTTATTGATTAATTTATCTTCATCAGACCAAGAATATAATTTTCTGATTTCTTTTCCGACTTTTTCTGATTCATGTTCTGCAGCTAATTTTCTCATTGCTTTGAAATGTGCTTGTCCTCCAGCCGCTGACATGTCTAATAAGAAGTCTTTTGCGAATGTTCCATCTTGGATATCTTTTAAGATTTGTTTCATTGCTTTCTTTGTATCTTCTGTGATGATCTTTGGTCCTGTAATATAATCTCCATATTCTGCTGTATTTGAAATTGAATATCTCATTCCTTCAAATCCTGATTGATAGATTAAGTCTACGATTAATTTCATTTCATGGATACATTCAAAGTAGGCATTTCTTGGATCATATCCTGCTTCTACTAATGTTTCGAAACCAGCTTGCATTAATGCACATACTCCACCACATAAGACTGCTTGTTCTCCAAATAAGTCTGTTTCTGTTTCTGTTCTGAATGTTGTTTCTAGTACACCTGCTCTTGCTCCTCCAATTGCTAGTGAGTATGCTAAGGCGATGTCTTGTGCTTTTCCTGTGTAGTCTTGTTCTACGGCTACTAGACATGGTGTTCCTTTTCCTGCTTGATATTCACTTCTTACTGTATGTCCTGGTGCTTTTGGTGCAATCATTGTTACATCAACATTTTTTGGTGGTACGATTTGGTTGAAATGAATATTGAATCCATGAGCAAACATGAGCATGTTTCCTTCTTCTAAGTTTGGTTCAATTGATTCTTTGTATAATTTTGCTTGTAATTCATCGTTGATTAAGATCATGATAATATCTGCTTTTTTAGCAGCTTCTGCTGAAGTATAAACTTCAAATCCTTGTTCTTCAGCTCTTTTCCATGATTTTGATCCTTCGTATAATCCTACGATAACTTTTACTCCTGATTCTTTTAAGTTTAATGCATGTGCATGTCCTTGTGAACCATATCCGATGATGGCTACTGTTTTCCCATCTAATAATGATAAGTCACAATCTGATTCATAAAATATTTTTGCCATTTTTAATATCCCCCTTAATTTTTATTACTCGATTTCCTTTTTCGTTACCCATTATACGTCTAACGTTGTCTTATGTCAATAGCGTTGTCTGCTCTCTTTAAATATTTTTTTAACAATCATCAATTATTTCTTTTCTAACTTTAATTGATTGATTGCCCTCAAGATGTGAATACGCATAGCACTTTTAGCTCCTTCAGCGTTTCTTGCATTCATAAACTCCATAATCGTTTTATTATCTGAAATAATATTTTGATTAGAAACATGTTCATATTCATAAAGAAATACCCCTTTTTGAATAGATTCTTGAAGTACTGGTTCTAACCTAGACATAAATTCATTATGAGTTGCTTGAGCAATAGAACAGTGAAATAACATTTCTTGTTTTGCATAACTTTTTTTATTTGTAATACATTCTTCAATTTCGTTTTTTAAAGCATTAATTCTTTCTAATTCTTTATCTGTTGCACGAAGGGTTGCATAATAAGCAATTTCTGGTTCAAAAATCAAACGAATTTCATAAAGATCATCTGCCCCCATTTTAACTTCTGGAAGTATATTGAACTTTTCATAACTTTGAACATCATAATCTTCTCTAACAAAAGTTCCTTTCCCTCTTTTAATTTCTAAAACATGTCGTGTTACTAAAATACGTATCGCTTCTCTTAATGTAATACGACTAACTCCTAATTCTTTAGATAATTCAATCTCATTAGGAAGTTTATCTCCTGGTAAATATTTCTTTTCAACGACGATCATCGAAAGGAGCATCTCAGCAATATCATCCGATAACCTTTTTTTCTTATCCATAGTTTCCCTCGATTCCTTAAATTACTTGAAATTCTATCACAAAAATAATAATTATTCTATGCCCTTTTGTCCATACATCCTTTTTTAATTCCTCATATAGTACAATGAAAGGAGGTTATTTATGGACAATATAGCCAATCAAGCCACTTTGCTTTACAACAATATGACAACTAATTCAAATACAGTAACAACTCAAATATTAAGTCTCTATGACTTAACTGCTACTAAAGAAGCACTTCTTGATACTTATACCCCTAATCAAACAATCACTTATGTAACAAGAGTAGAAAATACAGGAAGTGCTTCACTTTATAATTTAACAGTTGTTGATGATTTAGCTAAAGGACTCACTCAATATGTTGATAATAGTGTAGAAGGTTATTTAAATGGTACACCGATTGAAGTAAACGTACAAATAACAAATAATACAGTTATTTTTACCATTGATAATGTAATAAATCCTAATGATAATGTGCTTATTATTTTTGAAACAACGACACCTACAACAAGACCAGATGTGCTTACAAATACACAAACAATTACAGCCAATGGTGGATCAACCACTGGTCCTATCGTTGCTGTCACACCAAATCCTAGCGCTTCTGTAAAACTTGCAAATTATGTATCATTAGATATTACCAAATCAGCAAATAAAGCTAGTATTTATAGTGGAGACACACTTGTTTATACTTTCCAAATTATCAATAATGGTAATGAAACTGCAACAAATGTTTCATTTAGTGATGTTTTCCCAACAGGATATACAATTAATAGTATTTCTCTAACAACACCTGATTCACCTACACCTATTATCTATGATCCAACAACTTATGTTACTGGAACAACACTTACAATTCCTAATTTAGCTATTCCTGTAGGTACTAGTACGCTTACTGTTTCAGGAATTTATACAAATTAAAATGGATGCCATGGCATCCATTTTAATCGTATAATTGAAAATTTAAATGATAGACAAGAGAATCAAACATTTTTGTATTAAATCCATAAGCAATACAATCATCTACTTCTCCATCCCAATCATTATTTAACTGATCTAAAACTTCTTGAGCTTTTTCTTTATCAATTTGACATGTTGCAAAGAATTCTACTGCATCTTTTTCCATTTGTGATTCTTTGTAAGGAGATACTGAAAAATCAGGATAGATTTCTAATAATTCCTCTTTTACTTTTTGATAATCTTCTTCTTTTGAACTTGATATAACAACATATAATGTTCCTAACATTATTTCATCATCCTTTCTTTAAACTTTGATATATTTTCAAAATCATCATTTTGTCTTTTTTCTATATCATGATATAACTTACTTACCTTAAATGCAATCATGATAAAATAAAGAATAAGCATTACAATTAAAATGACAAACCACATAAAAATAAACCAACCCATATTACATAACTCCTTTATCTAATTGATGTAAATCTATATGATAAAAAATATAAAGCATGATTGCAGCAGCAATCCAAGCAAGAACCTCTGCTAAATATATTCCATAAACACCCATATAATGCGGTAAAATAAGTGCTGCTGATACTCTCATAATTAACTCAACAATTCCTGATACCATTGGAATAATCGTGTTTTCTATCCCTTGAAGAGCACTTCTATAAGAATATAACATATATAAAACTGGTAAACAAACAGCCATTGTAAATAAATAATCATAAGCATATTTTAAAACAATTTGTGTTTGTTTTGGTGTCGTAGATATAAAAAGTAATAATACTTTTTTACCAAAGAATAGAATAACGATCATAATAACAATGGAAATAAAAACAGATAAAATATTTGCTTGAAAAACACCGGATTTCATTCTTTGATATTTTTTAGCTCCATAGTTTTGTGAAACAAAGGTTGTAATTGCATAACCAAAGGATATAGCAACAACTTCTAATATTCCATAGAGTTTATTTGTTGCTGTATAACCAGCAATAAATAAGAAACCAAAGTCATTAACTACAGATTGTAAAACAATTCCACCAAAAGCAATAATCAAGTTTTGAAAAGCTAATGGTAAACCTAATTTAATGAGTTGATAAATAAGTTTTTGATCTATTTGAAAAGTTTCTTTTTTAATTTTAAAGGGTAATTCTTTTCTTAATTTAAAATAACAAAAAGTAGCTGCAAATAATTGTGAAATCAATGTTGCTATTGCTGCACCAGCAATTCCTTGATGAAAGATACAAACAAATAATAAATCGAGTATAACGTTTAAACAAGCAGCAATGACCATTGCAATAAGCGGTGTACGACTATCTCCTATAGCTCTTAAAATACTTGAAAAACAATTATAAAAGATTACAATTAAAGCTCCACCAGACATGATTCTTAAATAGGTAATAGATCCTTGAATCGTATGACTTGGTGTATTTAATAGTTTTAATAAAGGTTCGATAATTATTTGTGAAAAAATGATAACTAAAATTGCTATTACAAAACATGAAAGATAGGACATCGCAATTGATTTTTCCATTCCTTTTTCATCATTAGCCCCTAAACAATTAGATACACGAATTGAAAATCCTTGTGTAAAGCCCATTAAAAGTCCTAAAATAGCCCAGTTGATCCAATCTGCCCCACCAATAGAAGCTAATGCATCAACACCTACAAAACGCCCTACAATCATGGTATCTACCATGATATAAAGTTGTTGTAAAAGATTACCGAACATTAAAGGTAAAGCAAAGAAAAAGATAAGTTTTAAAGAATGACCTGTAGTTAAATTTTTCATAAATTTCCTCCATAGATTTAATTATTAAGAGTTTTTAATATAAAGTCAATCATATTATTTTTTTATTTTTTGATTTTAGGTTATAATGTATAGAGGTTAAAGGAGAGAGTAGTATGGCTAATTGTAATCATGATTGTAATTCATGTAAAAGTACATGTTCAAAAAAAGATTTTTTAGCACCAATGAATGCACATTCTCATGTAAAAAAAGTGATTGGTGTTGTAAGTGGTAAAGGAGGCGTTGGAAAGTCTTCAGTAACTTCATTATTGGCGCTTGCTAAACAAAGAGAAGGATATAAAGTAGCTATTCTAGATGGTGATATTACAGGACCTTCTATAGGACGTATTTTTGGCGTAGAAAACAAACAAGTTTTATCTAATGGTAAAGAATTCACACCTGTTGAAAGTAGTCAAGGAATTAAAATTATGTCTACGAATTTATTATTAGAATCAAATGATACACCAGTTATTTGGCGTGGCCCCGTACTTGCAGGAATGATCAAACAATTCTGGTCTGATGTAATGTGGGGAGATGTTGATTATATGTTTGTTGATATGCCTCCAGGAACAGGAGATGTTCCACTTACAGTTTTTCAATCACTTCCATTAAATGGTATAATCATTGTGACAAGTCCTCAAGAACTTGTAGGGATGATTGTAAGTAAAGCTGTTAATATGGCTAAAAAAATGGATGTTGATATTATTGGTATCGTTGAAAATATGTCTTATGTTAAATGTCCTGATTGTGATAAGAAAATTTATATGTTTGGTAAGAGTCATAGTCAAGAAGTGGCTGATCGTTATCAACTTCCATTACTTGGTCAATTACCTATTGATAGTGAATTGACTCAATTGTCTGATCAAGGTTATGTTGAAAATTATCATTCTGATTGGTTTGATGAGTTTTCTCAAAAAGTAAAAGATATTTAAAAAAGCACTCACGTGCTTTTTTAATTTAGTGGTTCATTATTACGATTCATGAAGTCTTTTACGGCATCATTTAAAACATCATTTAAATACCTACTAAATTCATCTTTATCTTCTACATTAGATAATTGAATAGGCATGTTTACAACACCAACATGAACATTTTCATCAGCCATAAGTTTTTCAATATCACCTGATTGTCCAAACATTTTTGATGCTGCTTGCATTGTTTTACAATGTGACATTGTCGCATAATATATATAATCTTCAATTGTTTCCATTCCAGCAACATCTTGAATTTGTTTAAATTGTTCTTCTAATAATTCCATTTCTTCATCATCAAATTCTAAAACAACTTGTTTCATCTCAATCACCTCATATTTCGTGTAATATATTATCACAAACTTTAAAAAAAGATAGTCTTTTTATTATTTATTTCTAACAAGAAATAAACTTATAGGTCTAAAAAATCCCAATGTTAAAACATTGAAAACAGTGATCCAATCTCCATATTTAGGATAAACCTTTTTTATAATTTGATGTGAAATATAAATATTCATAATAAAAGAAAGTAAAATACATCCTAAAAATAATAAAAAGATAATTGTATCTAATGAACCTAATTGAACATTTAAAGAGAGATAAAAAAGAATTGTTCCCATAATTTCAATCATCATTAAAAATAATCCTTCCTTTTCCAATGCTACTTCTTTTCCTAGAAGATATTTACTGTAATAAGGAATCCATGATTTTTTTGAATGTGTTTTATTATATAGAAAAAGACTTTCAAAAATATAATTTTCAACAAGATAAAAGATGCTGATAAAGATCAAAAAAAGATATAATGCATAAAAAGACATAAATAAACCTAAAACTACTAACACACTTATTCCTCCCATAATCTTACCTCCTAAAGAATAAATTCATAAACAATGCCAAAGATTTCTCTTACAAAATATGTAGGAAATAACCACCAAGCAGTATGAGCACTTATAGCATAACTTTTGATATTTAATCGACGAGCTATTGTTTGTGCACGATATTCATGAAATTCATTTGTAATAATCGTGATTGCTTTAGGTAAATTTTCTTTTTTAATTAATTGATAAGAAAACAATATATTTTCTCTTGTAGAAGTAGACTTATCTTCTTGATATAAGCGATGAGGATCAATTCCTTTACTTACAAGATATTGATACATACATTTAGCTTCTGATATTTCTTCATTAGCACCTTGTCCACCTGATAGAATACATTGTAATTTAGGATTTTCATTTAAATATTGATATGTTTTATCAAGTCTTTCTTTTAATGCAAGACTTGGTTTTTTATTTTTAACACGACATCCTAAAACAACAACTGTTGTTTCTTCTTGAGGTAATATATTCATATTTGTAAGTATTTTATAAGAACACGTAGAAATAATTGCTAAAAGGATGATTATGAAAGATAATATTATTTTAGAAAAAATCAAATGATGTAATGGCTTATTAAAAAAGATAATAAGGAAACAACCTAAAGAAACTATCATTCCTGCTGTATTTCCAATATTTAAGATTCCTTTTAATAAAAAAGGAAGTAAAAAAATAATAAAACTTATGATAAAAAATATCAGTAATAAATATTTTATAATTTTCATTGTTTCACCTACTTGGATTCATTCTAACAAAAAATAGAGATTTTGACATCTCTATTTAAAATATTGATCTATTTTATTTTTATTTAATTCTTCACCGATAACAATTATGACATCTTGCCCTTGATCCATTTCTTGTATAGAGGTATTTTCTTGAGTCATATTGATTTCATACCAGTGTTTTTCTTTTTGATAAAAACCTTTAACTCTCATGACATGACCACAATCTTGATCTTTAAATATATGATTTATTTTTTGAATAAATTCATCTTGATTGAATCTATTATTCATATAATAAAGAGATTGAAAAGCATCATTTTGGTTAAACCATAATTTTTCAATATAATCATTTGTATATTGACTATTTAATAATTCTTGATAATCTTCTTGGGTCATTTCATCCCATTTTTTAATTTTTAATCTTTCTTGTGGAAGAGGTTTTCCATGAAATAAAGCAAGTGCATCATTCATTTGTTGAATTGTTTCTTCAATTCTTCCTTTACTTGTAGTATCTACTTTACTTAAAATAATTTTTCCTGCACTTACAATTTGGCTTGCAAGTAAATAAGAGGCTTCTTTAGATAAATTCTTTTCTAATGAGGCATCTACAATTGCAAATACATTTCCTATTTCATACCAATTTGTAAGAGGTTCTTCATGTAAAACATCAAAAAATTCTTCTACATCAAAAATACCTGACGGTTCTACTAAAACACGATCAAACCCTCTCATTCCCATAGATATCAATTTTGTCTTAAAACGTCTTTGATGACAATCCTTATCACAAGCTCCTGCTACCATTTCTAATTCACAATTTTCTGATTCTAAATCTTGTAATAACATCATATCAACATTAACTGCACCAAAATCGTTTTCAATAATTCCAATTCTATATCCTTGATCAATTAAATATTGAGCATATTTTTTTATGAAAGTTGTTTTACCAGATCCTAAAAAACCTGTTATTAAATCTACTTTTACCATAATCTTCACTCCTTGATTTTATTATATATCTAAAGAAAAAAAAGTCTAATAGAAAGACTTTTTAATCTGTTCTTAACGCTGTTACAGGATCTTCTTTCGCTGCTTTTTTAGAAGGAACAATTCCTCCAAGTAGAGTTAAAATCACGCTTAAAATAATTAAAACAATTCCTGCAACTGGTGGTAAAGAAGCATTAACAGCTGTTGTATCTGCAATATTGTGAATAACAATATTAGCTGGGATAAGAGCGAGTAATGTAATAATAATTCCAATAAGACCTGCAAACAAGCCAATAATAAATGTTTCAGCATTGAATACTTGCGAAATATTACGTTTAGAAGCCCCTATGGCTCTTAATATACCAATTTCTTTTTTACGTTCTAAAACACTAATATACGTAATAACACCTATCATAATTGAAGAAACAACCAATGAAATACCTACAAAGGCTACAAGGACATAACTAATGACATTAACAATATCAGTTACCGAAGACATTAATGTTCCCACAAAATCTGTATACGTAATGACTTTGTCTTCTTGATTTGTTTTTTCCATTTTATGATTGTACGTATCTAAAAAGTGAATCACTTTTTCTTTGCTTTCAAAGTTTTTAGGATAAATACTAATACTTGCTGGTTTTTTAAAATCAGCATATCCTAATTTCTTTATATTATTATCATATGAATCTTGTTCACTTGTCATCATTGATGAAATAATACTCATAAAATCATTTTCATCACCACTAAAGCTCATTGCTTCTGCAAAAGCATGACTATCAAATTGAAAAGCATTTGCCATTGAAGAGCTCATAGACATCATACTTTTTTGAATACCTCTTTGTAGAGAGGACGATAAATTTTGCATAGATGATTGCATATATTGAGACATAATTTGAGAAATTTGTGTTTCTATGTTTGTTGATTGTATAATAGATGTCATTTCTTGAGTTAAAATATTCTTTGCTTCTTGAGAATTTAAATAGCTCATTAAATACTCATTTATTTTTGTAATATCTAAATCATTTGCGCCTAATTGTTTTTTATAATCATCTAAGACTGCATTGATAATTTGTTGCATTTCATTTTGATCAATTCCATCTTCAATAAATTTCTTTACTTGTTCTTCTATAACTTGACGTGCATGATCTGTTTGTAAGTAATTTATAAATTCTTGTGTAGCTTGATTAATATTTACTTCTGGATGATTTTTTTCATATTCTAAATAACCATTTAATAAAGAATTAGCTAAATGATCAAGTTGATCACTTGAAACATTAAATTGAATTTGATTAATTATTTGATTCATGTCTAATGTTGGAAGTGATAGATTTGTCAGTTCTTGATTTAAATTCGTAAAATCTAATTGTAAAGCTTGTGTATTGAACTTTAATGCTGATTGCATTTTGTTTTGATCAATTGTAAATAATGAACTTAAATCAAATTGTGAATTTTTTTCTTCAAAAGCATTTCCTGTAAAAATATTCACATTTTTATTTTTTATTTGATCTTGAACAATTTGGGTTGTAGATGACTTTTCTATAATATGTTGTACAAGCGATGATGGATAATAAATTCCTGTTGATAACATGGTCGCTGTTTGGTCATCTTTAGGTTGGACAATGCCTACAATTTTTAAATCTTCACCATTTTGAACAAGTTGATTCATATATGTTTGATCATTAGATTTATCTTTATATACATGATATTGTTCATCATATTCATAATAATCCGCCGATTTAACAAGTTTGAATGTTTTATTTAAAATATCTTGATAACTATAATCATCCTCTTTTAATGCCACATCTACATCTTCTTCATTAGCAAACTGTTGTACCATTTGATCTAATTCTGATGAATCTCTTAAACCAAGTGTATAAGCCATCATATCACTTATCTTTCCAGAGGAAGTAAGAACAACAACACATTCATTATATTTTTTTGGCCAATGACCTGCTTTCATATCATATTGTCCACTAAATAAGTTGGTATTTTTAGGCATGGATTTAAAGACATCTGTAGACATCATGGAAGACATCATATTATTTGAACTTGTAGATGATCCCATTCCTAGTGAACTAAATGTTTTATCAGGATTAACTTGTCTATAAGTATTATCTTGATAGCGATATATTTGTGGTGTCACATTATAAGTATATTCGATTGCATTGGAATAATTTTTTAATTGTTTTTGATTACTTTGAATATAACTCTTTAATGATTCTAAATCATTTGATCCAATTTTAGAAAACATTGTAGTCATCATATTAGCTACTTGAATATCATTTTTAGAAGATTGTTTTTTATCTTGATTATCATCTACTAACATTGATGACATATCTATACCAGTACTTGTAATTTGTAAAGGATATTCTGACAACGTATCTTCTTCAATTGTTTGAATATACGTATTAACACCATTTGATAAAGATAATATAAGAGCTATTCCTATAATCCCTATAGAACCTGCAAAAGATGTTAAAAAAGTTCTTCCTTTTTTTGTTTTTAAATTATTAAAACTAAGGGATAGTGATGTAAGTAAAGACATAGATGTTTTTCCCATATTACGATGTTGTGGGACAAAACTTTTAACATGATATGGGTTTGTATCATCTAAAATAACTCCATCTTTTAATGTAACAATACGTGTTGCATATTCTTTGGCAAGTTCTGGATTATGAGTAACCATAACAACAAGTCTGTCCTTAGCAACTTCTTTTAATAAATCCATAACTTGTAGACTCGTTTCACTATCTAAGGCTCCTGTTGGTTCATCAGCCAATAAAATATTAGGATCATTAACCAATGCTCTTGCAATAGCAACACGTTGCATTTGTCCTCCTGATAACTGATTAGGCTTTTTATGAATTTGTTGTCCTAATCCTACCTTGGTAAGAGCATCAATTGCTTTTTCTCTTCTTTGTGCTTTAGAAACACCAGAAATAGTAAGCGCAAGTTCAACATTGGATAAAATTGTCTGATGTGGAATTAAGTTATAACTTTGGAAAACAAAACCAATTGTATGATTACGATAAGAATCCCAATCTCGGTCTTTATATTTTCTTGTAGAGATGCCATTGATAATTAAGTCTCCACTGTCATATCTATCTAATCCACCAATAATATTTAAAAGTGTGGTTTTACCAGAGCCACTTGGACCAAGTATCGCCACAAATTCATTATCTCTTAAATTAAGGCTAACATAATCTAAAGCTTTTTGAATAAAATTTCCCGTTTTATACTGTTTACAGATATCTGTTATTTGTAACATCTTTTCCCCTCCATATAGAATAAAATTATCATTTCAATTTGAACTTATGATTAATAATATGTAAAAACATAAAA
>PVML01016969.1_pt1:0-62500 | contig 215227 bp, 186 predicted proteins | sample 1853371 | NCBI WGS metagenome assembly PVML01 (sample SAMN08533508, study PRJNA380276) | Human gut metagenome, whole genome shotgun sequencing project. | isolation source: participant 1, chromium library | host: Homo sapiens | collected 2017
GTTCTTCGATAAATATGAACAGGCTCCTAAGTCAGTTCAGGATAAAGTTATTGCTTCAAGAAGCAAGTAATCAAGCTTTATATAGTTAATATAAAAATATAGTTGAAAAATATTTCAAAATGAAATATAATAGATTTCAGCTATGAGAAAACCATTAAGGTTATAAATTTAAGGAGGATTTTAAACAATGGCAAAGGCTAAATTTGAAAGAACTAAACCACATTGTAACATTGGTACTATTGGTCACGTAGATCATGGTAAGACAACACTTACAGCTGCAATCACAAAGACTCTTCATGAGAGACTTGGTACAGGTGAAGCTGTTGCTTTCGAGAATATTGATAAGGCACCAGAAGAAAGAGAAAGAGGTATCACAATCTCTACAGCTCACGTTGAGTATGAGACAGAGAAGAGACACTATGCACACGTTGACTGTCCAGGACATGCTGACTACGTTAAGAACATGATCACTGGTGCAGCTCAGATGGATGCTGGTATCCTCGTTGTTGCTGCTACTGATGGTGTTATGGCTCAGACAAGAGAACATATCCTTCTTGCTCGTCAGGTAGGTGTTCCATATATCGTTGTATTCATGAACAAGTGTGATATGGTTGACGATCCAGAACTTCTTGAACTCGTTGATATGGAAATCAGAGAACTCCTTAACGAGTATGGTTTCCCAGGAGATGATACACCAATCATCCAGGGTTCAGCTCTTAAGGCTCTTGAAGATCCTAACAGCGAATGGGGTGACAAGATTCTTGAACTTATGCATACAATTGATGAGTATGTTCCAGATCCAGAAAGAGATACAGATAAGCCATTCCTTATGCCAGTAGAAGACGTATTCTCTATCACAGGTCGTGGTACAGTTGCTACAGGTAGAGTAGAGAGAGGTGTTCTCCGCGTTAATGAGGAAGTTGAAATCGTTGGTATTACAGATGAAATCCGTAAGGTAGTTGTTACAGGTATCGAAATGTTCCGTAAGCTCCTTGACGAGGCTATGCCTGGTGATAACATCGGTGCTCTTCTTAGAGGTGTTCAGAGAGATGAAATCGAAAGAGGACAGGTTCTTTGTAAACCAGGTTCAGTTACACCACACAAGAAGTTTACAGCTCAGGTTTACGTATTAACAAAGGACGAAGGTGGTCGTCATACACCATTCTTCAACAACTACAGACCACAGTTCTATTTCAGAACAACTGATGTTACTGGTGTTTGTGAACTTCCAGCTGGTACAGAAATGTGCATGCCTGGTGATAACGTAGAAATGACAGTTGAACTTATCCACAGAGTAGCTATGGAGCAGGGTCTCCGTTTCGCTATCCGTGAAGGTGGACGTACAGTAGGTTCAGGTGCTGTTGCTACAATCATTGAGTAATCATAGCTTGATATAATTAATTGCCCGGGAGACTTTGTCTCCCGGGTTTTTTTCGGCTGTTGTTAAGCGTTGTCTCTGTGGCGGCATTCCGACACACCACCCAGATGAGTAAAAAAGGAATGGATGATAGTGGGTACGAGGTCGCAATTAACACAGTCATTACGTTCGTGCCACGTTAGTTGGTTGCATTTTTTGTATTTTTTTACAGAAGAGCTTGTCCAATCAGAGAAGTTCAAAAAGTTAATTGAGTTCCAGTAGGATGCACATTCTTCATTGGATGCAGCGAAATTCTTGTATCTATATATAGACATGTCAGGAATTGCTATTGTTGCAACACAGCATCTGCTGAAGTCAACACAGCCATTAATGTATGTAATGCCATTTAGATTATATTTAGTTAATTCATTAATGACATCAGAATAGGTGTCAAAAGGTATAAAGATTGAATTACCTCTTTCACCTGTCCAATATCCTTTTGACTTTGGTGTGTGATTGCATCTTTCTTGGAATGTACTGTATAGTTTTGTCATGTTTTTTTATTCCTTTCTATGAATTTTTAATTAAATAGTGTGGTAAGAACGCAAAAAATTGAAAAATTAGCTATATAAATGAAATATGACAGACGATTTAATGACTTTTTTTGCACACAAAAATTCCCGGCCGTTTAAGCCGGGAATTTTTGATATTTATTTTCGTGTTGACAAAATTTATCAATAGATATATTTTTGTAGATAAGATATTGAAAAAAAAGAAAGGTTAGTTTAATATAACAGTGTTATATAACGATGTTACATAGGTGAGTAAAATGCAAAAAGAGCAAACTACATTAGAAAATATTTTAGAGGCCGGAAAACATGAATTCATGGAAAAAGATTTCCAGACTGCATCGCTTAGAAAAATTGTGCGTGATGCTGGTGTGACTACAGGAGCATTTTATGGATATTTTTCAGGCAAGGAAGCATTGTTTGATGCATTGGTTGGCAATGAATATGATGTTCTTATGAGCAGATATAAAAATGCCCAGCAGGAATTTGCGAATCTTCCACCGGAAGAGCAGCCGGATAATATGGGAAAACAGTCAGGTGATTATATGGAATACATGGTTGAATATGTATATGAACATTTTGACGCATTCAAACTTATTTTGTGCCATTCAGAGGGAACAAAGTATGCTAATATGATACATGAAATGGTTGAAATAGAAGTACAGTCAACACATGATTTTATTAATACACTTAAAAGTCTAGGGCATGATGTAAGAGAGATAGATTCAAGACTAGAGCATATTCTTGTAAGCGGCATGTTTACATCGTTTTTTGAAATGGTAATTCATGATATGCCAAAAGAACAGGCGGTAACATTCAACAAAGAACTGAGAGCATTTTATACAGCAGGCTGGAGGGAATTAATGGGAATGTAGTAAATTTTTGCATAGCAAGGTTAGGTAAAACTAACAAAAGTTTCAATTGGCTTAACGATGAGGAGAAATCCGCTGCTCCTGCAAGGGCAGTCGCATTTTTACTTCGTAAAAACAAGGAGGACAAATCCTCTCCTCGCGTAGAGCTCGGATTTTTACTCCGTAAAAACAAGGAGGATTTATGAAAAAGCAATCTGATTTATCAAGGCTTTTGGGCTATGCGGGCAAAAGAAAATATTTTTCTTATGCTTCATGGGTGCTGGCGGCATTCAGTGCATTGGTTTCATTAGCACCGTTTTATTTTATTTTTAATATAATAAAAAAAGTTATTGAGACATCACCGGATTTTGGAAATGCAAAAAATCTTATATTCAACGGATGGATGGCGGTTTTGTTTGCGGTGATAGGGTATCTTTTGTATATTGCGGCACTTATGTGTTCGCACATGGCGGCGTTCAGAGTTGCCACAAATATGAGAAAAGATGTGCTTAGCCATTTGGTAAAACTTCCACTTGGATATGTTGAGGAAGCGGGAAGCGGAAGATTAAGAAAAATCATTAACGATTCGACAGCAGCTTCAGAAACATATCTGGCACATCAGCTTCCTGACAAAGCGGTTGCGGTTGCAACCCCGATAGGTCTTATTGCATTGCTGTTTATATTTGACTGGAAACTTGGGATTTTAAGCCTTATTCCTGTTGTGCTTGCATTTCTTATTATGGCAAGCATGACAGGAAAGAAAATGGCACAGAAGATGAAAGAATATCAGAATTCACTTGATGCGATGTCAAATGAGGCAGTTGAGTATGTAAGGGGAATTCCTGTTGTAAAAACATTCGGACAGACTGTATTTTCATTTAAAAGATTCAAGGCAACTATAGACAACTACGAAAAATGGGTTATTTCTTATACAAAAGATTTAAGAATTCCTATGATGCTCTACACAGCGGCAATCAACAGTGTTTTCGTATTTCTGATAGTAGCGGCACTTATTTTTACCAAAAACGGCGTGACAAATGAATTTTTATTAAATCTTATTTTTTACATAATAATAACTCCGGTTATATCGCTCACACTTACAAAAATGATGTATCAGAGCGAAAATGCAATGATTGTTGCTGATGCATTACAAAGAGTTGATACAATACTTGATGCAGAGCAGCTCCCAGAGGCTGTGAATGGAAAGAAACCGGCAGATTCTTCAATTGAATTCAGAAATGTTTCTTACAGTTATGATGGTGTAAAAAATGCAGTTGAAAATGTATCATTGAATATACATTCAGGAAGTACTGTGGCATTTGTAGGACCTTCAGGCAGCGGAAAGAGTACAATGGCAAATCTCATTTCAAGATTTTTTGATGTGAGTGAGGGACAGGTTCTTGTTGGTGGTGTTGATGTAAGAAATATAAAAAAGGACATCCTTATGGATAATGTATCATTTGTATTTCAGAACAGCCATTTAATTAAAGGTACGATTCTTGATAATGTGCGTATGGCTCGTCCTCAGGCTTCAAAAGAAGAAGTTATGAACGCACTTGAAAAGTCACAGTGCATGGATATAGTTAAAAAACTTCCGAATGGGGTTGATACGGTGGTCGGAACAAACGGCGTATACCTTTCGGGTGGTGAACAGCAGCGAATAGCAATTGCAAGGGTAATGCTTAAAAATTCACCGATTGTAATTCTTGATGAGGCAACAGCATTTGCTGATCCGGACAATGAAGTAATGGTACAGAAAGCATTTTCAGAATTAGCAAAAGACAGAACTGTTATTATGATTGCACACAGACTTTCCACTGTTGCGGGAGCTGACCGTATATACGTGCTTAAAGATGGTAAAATCGAAGAGTACGGAAAATATAACGAGCTTATTAATAACGGCGGCATGTTCAGCAAAATGTGGAATGATTACAGACATTCAGTTGACTGGAAGGTTTCAAAGGAGGCATCATTATGATAGAAAAATTACAAAAAAAATACGCACTTTCAAGGCAGGGTGCAAAAGACCTTGTAAAGGGCTGCGTGGCATGTTTTTTTCAGTATCTTTCTTTAATGGTTCCTATTGCACTTTTGTATTATCTTGTAAGTGACCTTATGAATGGCGATGCCGGATACAGAAAATGGTTTTACATCGGAGGCTGCGTAGTATGTGTGATTTTAATACTTGTTACGACATGGTTCCAGTATAATGGTACATTTTTTGCGACATATATAGAGAGCGGTGTAAGGCGAATAAGTATAGCTGAAAAATTGAGAAAACTTCCGCTGTCATATTTCGGAAAAAGAGACCTTGCCGACCTTACAAGTACAATTATGAATGACAGTGCGGTTCTTGAAACGGCATTTTCACATTTTATACCTGAACTTGTTGGTTCTGTCGCATCTACGACGATTGTTGCATTGGGACTGTTTGCATTTGACGTAAAAATGGCATTTGCAGCATTATGGGTTCTTCCAGTTTCGTTTGCAATAGTTTTATCATCGTCAAAGCTTCAGCAGAAGTTAGGCAGAAAGCAAATGGACGCCAAAATGGCTTGTGCGGACGGTATTCAGGAATGTATTGAAACTGTGCAGGATTTAAAGTCAAATAATGCGGAAAATGAATATTTAAAAGGATTATTTAAAAAAGTTGACAATGTTGAAAAAAGAATGATTGTAAGTGAGTTCGGAAATGCAGCATTTGTAGTATCGGCATCGCTTGTGTTAAAGCTCGGTATTGCGAGCGTGGCACTTACGGGAGCGTATCTTCTTACCAGGGGAGAACTTGACGTACTCACATTTTTCATGTTTCTTCTTGTAGCATCAAGACTTTATGATCCGCTTCAGGGTGCATTACAGAACCTTGCGGCGATAATAAGCACAAAAACCAATATTGCAAGAATGAAAGAAATTCTTGACCATGATGTACAGACAGGTTCTGAACAGCTTACTAATAAAGGATATGATATTCAGTTTGACCATGTGAAATTTGCATATGATACCAGCGAGACAGTTCTTGAAGATGTATCATTTACGGCAAAACAGGGCGAAGTTACGGCTCTTGTAGGTCCATCGGGCGGCGGAAAGACAACAGTTTCAAGACTTGCTGCGAGATTTTGGGACGCATCATCGGGAAAGATTACGGTTGGTGGAATGGACGTATCAAAGATTGATCCTGAAAAATTATTTTCGTTATATTCTATAGTATTTCAGGATGTGACACTTTTTAATAATACAATAATGGAAAATATACGAATAGGCAGAAAAGATGCGACTGACGAAGAGGTTATTGCAGCAGCAAAGCTTGCAAACTGCGAGGAATTTGCGATGAAACTTCCCGATAAGTGGAACAGCATGATTGGCGAAAACGGCTGTGAACTTTCGGGAGGAGAAAGACAGAGAATTTCAATCGCAAGAGCATTTTTGAAAAATGCACCTATCATACTTCTGGATGAGGCGACATCTTCTCTGGATGTTGAAAATGAGACATTGATACAGTCTGCACTTTCACGTCTTATTAAAGATAAAACTGTTATGGTTATTGCACATCGGATGCGTACTGTGGCAGGTGCAGATAAAATAGTTGTTCTATCTGACGGAAAAGTTGCAGAAACAGGAACTCCTGATGAACTTATGAAGAAGGATGGAATATTTGCACATATGTCAAAACTTCAGACACAGGGACAGAATTGGAATTTGGAGAACTGAAAACTTAATATTTATAATAATATATATTTTATATATTGAAAATAACATTGATATGATGTATAATGCAGTTACTATAAAAAGTGAGTATAAAAATATAGTGACGGAGGTGCCTATGAAGATAAATTCAGAAGCCAGATTTACTACATTTGAGGCAGTCAGCATGATTGTTGGAAATAGTATCGGAACGGGAATAATTGCAGTTCCGTATCTTGCGACAAAGAATAGCATGCTTGATGTTGTGTGGATGGTGGTAATCGCATATTGTATCAATGTTATTCTTCATTTAATAATAGCGGAGCTTTCATACAATAATGGAGGTGTTCAGCTTGTAAAGAGCTTTGAAGGTGAACTTTTTCACGGAAAGATGAAAAAGGTATTCAGCTGGATTATATTTGCGGTATATGGGATTGCAATTATGATAGGCATAAGCGGCAATATTAACGGCGGTGCACAGATTTTTGTTAACTGGTTTGGTATTCCGTTTGTGGCTGCACAGGTTATATATTATGTAATTGCAGGAATAGTAGTTTTTATCGGAATGAAAGCAGTCGGAATAGCACAGAAGTATGCAGTAATTCTTCTTATGGGAATTGTTGCAGTTATGACTGTGGCTACATTTATGCATCCGCTTAATTCATTTTACACAGCTGATTTTCATTGGAATAATCTTCTGGCATTATACAGCATGGTTGTGTTTGCAACATCAGCCAATCAGGCAGTTATACAGGTCGTAAAGGGGCTTGATGGTGATGCAAAAAAGATTCGCAAATCTATTTTTATAGGATTTGCACTTTCATCTGTTTTTGTACTTGTTGTAACCATGTCTGTACTTATGGGAACAAAAGGAACACTTGACAAAGAACTTGCATATATGCAGCTTGGAGAAAGTATTGGCAGCTGGGCTATGATTCTTGCGGGAATATTTTCATTATTTGCACTTCTGACTACTTTCTGGTCTAATACACTGGCATTAAGAGATGTTGTGCATGAGCAGACAGGCATAGGCAACAGAGTGAGCTGGCTTGCAGCTACTATTCCGTGTATTTTATTTGCGATATTTGGTGTTAACAGTTTTATTATTTTGACGAGAATTATGAGCGGCGTTGTGGTACTTGTAAGTATCATGCTCGTTCTTACATATGGAAAGTCAAGAAAGAAAGCAGCAAGCAGCCCTATCTGCGGTGTAGTTGGAACAGTTCCGTTTCAGGTGCTTATGGTTGTATCAACTGTTATTTCAGCAATAGGTGCTTTGATTCCGTTAAGTTAAGGAGGAATGAGATATGTTTTGCGGTGATGGATTCAGACAGAAAGACGAAGAGACTTTTTTGCTGGAAATTCCTGAAAACAGGGATTATAAGATATTGCAGCTTACAGATTTGCATCTCGGATTTGGATTATTTTCGCATAAAAAAGATAAGATGGCACTTGATGCCGTAACAAAGATAATTAATAGAACTTCACCTGACCTTATTGTTTTTACGGGAGATATAATATTTCCGTTTTTACTAAAGGCGGGTACTATGAACAATAAAAAGCAGGCGGAGAGATTTATAAGGTTTATAGATAGGTTTAAGATTCCTTATACACTTGTGTTTGGCAATCATGACTGTGAGATGGGTGCAAAATGTGGTCGTGAGCAGCTTGCAGATATTTTTACAAAAGGAAAATATTGTATATTTTCAAAAGGAAGAAAAGATATATTTGGCGTTGGCAATTTCTTTATAAATCTTACTGACAAACAGGAAAATGTGCTTATGCCGCTTGTTATGCTTGATTCCAATATGTATGGCGACGGCTGGTTTTTCAGCGGATTTGACTGTATACATGAGGACCAGACTGAGTGGTGCATGAACAGATTAAGCAAACTGAAAAAAATAAATCCGGATATAAAAGCGATGGCATTTTTCCATATGCCTGTGAGGGAATTTAAGGAAGCTTACGAGAAGATGAAGCTTGGAGATAAAAGAGTAGTCTATGAGCACGGAAGCATAGCCGAAAAAGATGAATATTTTGGTATATCATATAAAAATGGTGACTTTTTTAAAAAGGCTGTGGAAAACGGCATCATAAAATGGATGTTTTGTGGACATGACCACCTTAATACACTGTCGTTGACATATAAAGGGATACGGCTGACATATGGAATGTCTATAGACTGTCTTGGCTATAATGGCATATCAAAAAGCTATATACAGCGTGGAGGAACACTTATTACAAGAAAAATTGATGGAAGAGTTGATATAAAGATGATTCCGCTTACAAGAACAGTTTCAACAAGAGTCAGAGGGGAAAGTAAAAATCAACAATATTAAAAATAATAAAGGAGTAGTCATGAAAAGCACATTAATAAAAGACACAACAAAATCAGAAAGAATCCAGCTTGTGAAGCAGTGGGAAGAGACAGAAGGATGCGAGAGCAGCGGGATTGATCTGCTTGAATTTTTCAGGGATTATATAGACGGAGTTAAAGAAATCGCGGAAGTTAATGCGGAGTTTAACGCAAGATATATATCTGAGATTCCTGATGAAGATTCAGGTATGAGTTGTGGAATGGGAATGAGAAGATGATATATGTAAGAGATTTATTAAAACTTGATACATTCAAAGACTTTGAGCTTGTAAGCGGTGAGAATGGTCTTGACAGAGGCGTTTCATGGCCAAATGTTGCACAGACTGTAAGTATAAGAGAATGGCTTGTCGGAGGAGATGTTATTCTTATGAGTGGTGTAGGTTTAAAGATAACAGATGAATTTCTTACGGATATAGTAATACAGGCGGCGGATGGAAGAGCAGCATGTATTATTATGCTTATTAATCCTGAGCATATAGCATCAATTCCACAGGCTGCGATAGACGAGGCTGTGAAAAGAGGCCTTGCGGTTTTTGCGGCACCGTGGGAGACAAAGCTTTCAAGGGTTATAGGAAGTGTATCTATGCTTGTATCCAATGACAGGCTTGAAGAACGCATGCATAGTGAATTTCTTGACAGACTTTTATCAGGTGAGATAAATCATGACGATTCGGCATATCGCCAATCTATGGAAAAATATGGATTGCTTGGAAAAAAAGCCGTGGCAGTTATTGATTATAAATTTGATGAAAAATATCAACAGACAGAGAATCAGGCATATCATAATGACCGTGTTATGCGGAAAATGATAAGTCTTTTTGAGCGGTATTTTGGAAAGATTAACTATCTTAATCAATATAACCGGCAGGCTTTTATTATCTCCGCTGATAATACAGAAGAAAAAGATATTGTAAATACTATACGTACAATATATAACATATTTATAAAGGAAAATAAACATGTACATGTGCGTATAGGCATAGGTGAGATTGCACAGGGGTTAGAAGGATTAAAGAAAAGTTATGACCAGTCAAGAATTGCAAGAAAGACAATAAACAAAAGCGGAGTAATGTTTTATAAAGAACTTGGGATATATCAGCTTTTATTTTACATTGATGACACATCAAAAATAGATGATTATGTAAAAGAAATTCTTAATCCGCTTCTTATTTATGATAAGAAGAACAATCAGAATCTTATAGATACGCTGAGAGAATATTTAAAGTGCGGACAGAATGTTTCGCAGGCATCACAGAATCTTTATATACACAGAAATACTATGATAAAAAGAGTTGAAAAAATTGAAGAGCTGCTTGGCTGCTCTATAAAGAATGCTGAAGTTACCAATCAGCTTTATAATGCAGTAAAGATATATGATTTATTTCTAAAAAAATAGAGTCATAAAAACACAAATGATAAAGAAGATGATGGTTGATGTGCATATTGTGCATTAAAAGAGGCAAAATATATGCAGTATGCACATTGAAAATTACTATATAAAATAGTATTATTCAGACATCAAGAGACAACGGAGTCCCTATAAAGGACACGTTGTCTCTTTTTTTACGCAGGCAACGAGCCAAAGTCCGTAATTGCACGGAAATTTGGCGAATGCAGCGATAGCCAGAGAGATTCGTTTTATCATAAAAAGTATTCAAGCCGGCAAGAACTTGATGATTTAACGGATTCAGATTAATTGAGGAGATGAATTAAAATGGAAAATGAAAAATCACCATTGACGGTAGGCATTAACCAGAAGATGTCGGTTGGCGAACTTTTATTATTCGCAGTACAGCATCTTATGGGTATAACATTTTTACTTGCAGTTCCGGGAATTATCGGTGCTGCGTGCGGACTTACATCTGCTGATATTGGATATATGGTTCAGTCATGTTTCATAACAGCAGGTCTTGTGACAATACTTCAGTCAATATTTATATTAAAACTTCCGGCAGTTCACGGACCAACGGCGGTATTTATGTCAGCAATACTTACAACAGGTGCTGCATATGGACTTGGAACAGCTTATGGCTCAATGTTAATTGCAGGCATAGTAGTTGCAGTATTATCAATACCTATTGGTAATATTGGTGTAATTGGTAAACTTACAAAAATACTTACATCACCACTTGTATTTGGTACATTAATGTTAATTATTGGTACACAGCTTGCAGAGATTGCAATACCGGGATGTTTCGGAACAGCAGGAACTGCTTATTATCCTTGGGTAAATCTTCTTTCAGCAGTTATAACAATTGTAGTTGCAGCAGGATTTATGCTTTTTGGAAAGAAAGGTCTTATGAAGAGAGGTGCTCTTTTATGGGCAATCATAGTAGGAACAATCTTTTATGCAATATTAGGACACATTGATTTCAGTTCAGTTGCACAGGCAAAACTTGTAGGACTTCCAAAGATTATGCCATATGGTTTTGGTGTGAATGTCGGTGTTGTAATACTTATGCTTCTTGCATATCTTCATTCAGTATCAGAGGCACTTGGAATGTACAGTCTCATCGCAGGCTGGGATGGACAGCAGGTTGATGAACACAGGGCAAACGGTGGTATATTCGGACTTGCAGTCGGCAATATTGTCGGTACACTTGTCGGTGGATGTCCGACAACAACATATCCTGAAAATGTAGGTATTATAAGAGCAACAGGCGTGGGCAGCCGTTTTGCAACACTTGTTATGGGTATAATAGCAATTTTACTTGGTTTCTTCCCTAAGCTTGGTATGCTTATCGCTGTAATACCATCACCTGTGTTAAATGGTGCAACAGTAATTCTTTTCGGTATGATTGCATTCAGTGGAGTACAGCATCTTAAAGATGTTGAGTGGGATGATATGAACGTAATTACAGCAGCAGTTCCTTATATAATTGCAATTGGATGTATGTTCCTTCCTGCAGATTTTACAGCAATGCTTCCATCGGCAGTTCAGAGTATTGTAACACAGCCAATGCTTGTCGGTATTATTTTACTTATAATATTAAATCTTTTAAATAATACACTTCTTCGTCCACTTTTTGAGAAGTCTGAACAATAATGAAGTAATAAAAAAGTTACTGCATAAATATAGAAAATAAAGGAGATTAACAATTATGAAAGCTTATTTTGATAATGTGAGAAAAGATGTTCCTGAGAATATTCATGATATATTTCTTGAAAAGGAGGGAACAGCAGTTATAACAATAGATATGCACGAAGGTCATCTTTCAACAGACCCTGATTGTCCATGCCCTTCTCCAAGAGGAAGACAGATTATAGAACCGCTTAACAAATTCATGGAAGAGGCAAGAGCACTTAACATTCCTATAATTCATGTGCGTTCAGTATTAAGAAAAGGCGGAGTTGATGAAAAACTTAATCCATCAGCATGGAGACTTGTATTTCCTATTACAGTCGGTGAAATTCCTAATATAGCAGAGCATGCAATTGAGGGTACAAAGTGGAATAAATTCTCTATAGATGTACATGACGAAGATTTGATTGTAAGTACAAAAAAGAGACTGAGTGCATTTTATCCTACTGATCTTGAAATGCTTTTAAGAAATATGGGAATAAAAAGAATTGTCCTCACAGGCTGTATGACAGACTGCTGTGTATTAAATACGGCATTTGATGGTGCAAACAGAGATTTCAGAATAGTAGTTCCAAGAGATCTTACAAGAGGTAGTGAACATCTTGAAGAAGCAGCTTTAAGAATCATATCGCTTCATCTTGGACTTGTTGTTGATTCAGCAGAACTTCTTGAAGACTGGAAGGACCAGACAAAATAAAAAGTTTATAAATATTAAGACAAAGGAGTCTGCATAAATATATGCAGGCTTTTTTTGTCATATAGGAGGACAAATTAGCCAGAATCCCTGGCAGAAATGGAGAGAATATGAAAAAAATTAATATTTTAATATTTATCATGCTTATATTTGCATTTATCCTGACCGGATGTTCAGGCAGCAAGGCATCGGGGGTGACAGAGGGTGTAAAAGTAAATAAAGAAGATTTAAAAATTGGTTTTGTACATTATTCCGACCCAAGTGACCAGGGATACACATATACGCATGATAGTTCAACATGGAAAATGGCAGCAGCATTAGGGATAGACAAATCCCAGATTATAAATAAATATAATGTACCTGATACAGCGGAGGCTGCAACTGCATTTCGTGAGCTTGCTGAGGATGGATGTCAGATTATATTTTCAACGTCGCATGGACATGAAGATTACCTGTTAGAGGTTGCTTTCGAGTATCCGAATGTAGTTTTCTGTCATTTCAGCGGCGTTAAAGCTGCATCAAGCGGACTTTCAAATGTTCACAATTATTTTGGCGACATTGCACAGGTGCGTTATCTGTCAGGAGTAGTTGCAGGTCTTACTACAAAAACAAACAAAATCGGATATGTCTGTGCAATGGATTACACAGAAGTAAATAATGGACTTGATGCATATTATCTCGGAGCAAAAAGTGTTAATCCGGATATTGAAGTAAGTGCGACATATCTTAATAAATGGTATGCCCCTGCACTTGAAGGTCAGGCAACAAAATCGCTTATAGATTCAGGATGTGATGTTATAAGCCACCATGCAGATTCAACGGCTGGTGCCGTTACATGTCAGGAAAAAGGTGCATTTTTCATACCATACAACAGTGATATGAGTAGTGCAGCACCGAATGCCGTTCTTACTTCTGTAAGATGGGATACATCATCTTATCTGATAATGGCGGTCCGGAATATACTTGATGGAACGCCGTCAAAGATTCCTGCTGACTATACAGGAACGCTTGAAAATGGAATGATTTATCTTGCAGATATAAATTATTCGCTGCTTGATTCTGATACGGCAGAAAAAGTAAAAAATGCGGTGGCGGATGCGGCAGCAGGCTTTGAAAACGGTACTAAACATGTATTTTGTGGTCCACTTTATAATCAAAGTGGAAAAGAGCTTGTAAAAGCAGGAGAAGTCTATATAGAACCCAAATCATCACCTACATTTGGAGAGGTTTTGCAGGGGATAGATATTAAAAAATAAAATTATTACTTTGCAAAGAAAGGCAGAATGGCTATGGAAGTTGTATTAGAGACAAAAAATTTATGCAAATCATTTGGAGCCGTAATGGTTAATGACAAAATAAATCTTACACTTCACAGAGGTGAAATAATGGCGGTTCTGGGTGAAAACGGTTCTGGAAAGACAACGCTTATAAATATGATTGGCGGAATATATTATCCTGACAGCGGTTCAATTTATTATGAAAATAAAAGAGTTGAAATACGTTCACCAAAAGATGCAGACAGGCTTGGAATTGGAGTTGTGCATCAGCATTTTAAGTTAGTTTCTTCTATGGATGCAGTAGAAAATATTGAGATTGCCCTTTCGGATAAAGAATATAAAAATAAAGCAGATATCCGTAAGAGAATAACTGATGTGGCAAAAAAGTATGGATTTATAGTAAATCCGGACAAAAAAATATGCGATATGTCAGTTTCCGAAAAACAGACAGTAGAAATAATAAAAGCAATAATAAAAGGTGCTAAGATTCTAATACTTGATGAGCCAACGGCAGTTCTTACACCACAAGAGAGCAGCAGTCTTTTTAATGTAATCCGCTCAATGAAAAAAGACGGCAAATCAATAATAATCATTACACATAAATTGCAGGAAGTTCTTGATATTTCTGATAATGTATACATTATGCGTAAAGGACGTTACATAGATACATTAAAGACAAGTGAAACAGACGAAAATGAGCTTGCCTGTAAAATGGTAGGAAAAACAGTCACATTGCAGATTGCACGTACATCTTACGAAAAGAAAAAAACAGTTCTTTCAGTGCACAACATAAGCTGTCTTTCTGATGATAAAACGGTTGGTCTTTCAGATGTTTCATTTGATTTAAAATCAGGAGAAATACTTGGAATTGCGGGAATATCAGGAAGCGGACAGAAAGAACTTTGTGAGTGTATAGACGGCATACGTGAAGTTACATCAGGAAAAATAAAATATTATGCCGAAGAAGGAAATTTTGATATAACCAATAAAAAACCGGAATGGCGAAGAAAAAATAAAACAGGATTTGGATTTGTTCCGGAAGACAGGCTTGGAATGGGACTTATCGCTTCATCGGATATGGTAGATAATATGGTGTTAAAATCATATAAAGATGAAGCCGGTGCATTTTTGCATAGGAAAAAAGCTGCTGATATAGCAAAATATCTTATTAAAAAGCTTGATATTGCAACTCCCGGTATTCATAAGCCAGTAAGAATGTTATCCGGGGGCAATGTCCAGAAGGTGCTTCTTGGAAGAGAAATTGAGGCAGGACGAGATGTGCTTATAGTTTCATATCCGGTGCGTGGTCTTGATATTAATTCGTCATATATGATTTACAACCTTCTTGATGAAGAAAGAAAAAGAGGAACAGCAATAATATTTGTAGGAGAAGACCTGGATGTTTTAATGGCATTGTCAGACAGAATCATGGTTATGGCAGACCATAGGATAGCCGGAATTACTGATGCAAGAACAGTTACAAAAGATTATCTGGGTTCACTAATGACAGATACGAAAGGGCAGGTGATATAAAATGGAAAATAAAAAAGAAAAACAACGATTTGCAAGAATAATAAAAAGACCATATATATCGGATGCTCATTCATTGATTATACGTGTGATTGCATTTGTGTTTTCTTTTATTGTGGTAAGTATTCTGCTTTTATGCATGCATTTTAATCCGTTTAATGTATTTGCTGTAATGTTAAAAGGTGCATTTGGAAAAGAATTTCTTATAAGAGAAACAGTAAAGGGAACTATTCCGCTAGTTATAACAGCGACAGGTCTGTCACTTGCATTTAGAATGAAATTCTGGAATATAGGTGGAGAGGGACAGATACTTATAGGTGGCATAGCGGCTACAGCTGTGTCATTTATTTTTGGCAGGTCAATTCCGCAGTGGGTTTTATTATCGCTTATGGCAGCAGCTTCAATTATTATGGCAGGACTGTATGGCATGATACCCGCAGTATTTAAGGCAAAATTTAAGACAAATGAGACACTGCTTACACTTATGTTTAATTATATTGCAACACAGCTGATAGTCATGCTTCAGAATACAAGGAGCTGGCAGGATGCCGCAAATAATTTTCCAAAGGTAAGAATGCTTGACTTTTATAGCAGGCTTCCAAGAGTGTTTGGAGTACATATTGGCTGGATAATTGCACTTGTCATGCTTGTTCTCTATTATTTTTATATACAGAAAACAAAGCATGGATATGAGATTAAAGTTATAGGCGATTCAATGGAGACAGCACGATATGCAGGCATTAACGCATCAAAAGTCATGATACGGACGATGTTTTTGTCGGCAGCGTTATGTGGACTTGCAGGATTTCTTCAGGTTGCAGGAGCAGACGGAACATTATCAGAATCAACAGCCGGAGGAGTCGGATTTACAGCGATTATGGTTGCATGGATGGCAGATATGAAACCGGTAAGAATTCTTATAATGTCGGCGTTTATAGCAATTCTTAACCGTGGTGCCGGAAATCTTCAGACGGTATATCTTATTCCATCATCATTTGCCAATATAATGATAGGTATAATACTTTTGTTTATGTTAGGCTGTGAATTTTTCATAAAATACAAAGTTTCATTTTCATTTATGTCAGGAAGGAAATCATCCGCGATAAATGATAAAGGAGGCAGATATGATTATTAATTTTCTTATTGCGGCAGTTCTTGCCGGTGCACCGCTTGTTCTTGCAACAGTTGGCGAAATAATTACAGAAAAATCGGGAAATATTAATCTAGGTGTGGAAGGCACAATGTATATTGGTGCCGTTGCCTCGCTGGCTGGTGCCGTTGCTGCAGAAAAATTAGGTCTGTCAGGTTTTGGGGCGGCAGCAGTATCATTTATTGCAGGAGCGTTAAGCGGTATGATAACATCAGCACTTTTTGGATTTATGACAATATCGTTGAGAGTAAACCAGAATGTTGTCGGACTTATCATAACAATTATGGGAACAGGCATTGGCAACTTTTTTGGTGAACTTATGGGTCAGGGAGCAGGCGGATATATCAGCGTTACAGATGAAACAAAAGCTGTATTTTCGGGAATACATATTCCGGGTTTATCTTCTGTTCCGGTTATTGGTGAATTACTGTTTTCATACAATGGAATGGTATATTTCTCACTTGCAGCAGCTTTGACGGCTTTTTTCATAATTAAAAAGACAAAAATTGGATTAAAGCTGACAGCAGTGGGCGAGAACCCATATGCAGCTGATGCGGCAGGTGTTTCAGTGACAAAATACCGCTATATTGCCTCTGTTATTGGAGGTGCTTTGTGTGGACTCGCCGGAATGTATATGTGTATGGTAACAAATTCGGGAGTATGGGTTCATGGCTGCATAAGCGGATATGGCTGGCTTGCTGTTGCTCTTGTGATTTTTTCAGCATGGAATCCGTTAAAATCAATTTTTTGCAGCATAATATTCGGTGCACTTATGATAATGAGGCTTTATATTGCAATTCCGGGGCTTAATCCATTTATATATGATATGTGTCCATATATTGTAACAAGCATAGTTATTATAATTACAAGCATAAGAAAAACAGGAAAAGATCATATTCCTGAATCACTTGGTGAAAATTATTACAGGGAAGAAAGGTGACTGGTCTGATTTAAAAAATATAAAAAAAGAAGCTTGACATCCAAAAATATTGACAATACAATAGTTGCATATACAACAATTGGAGGTGCAACTAATGTTAAGAAGAATTTTTTCTTACATGAAACAATATAAAAAATATGCTTATCTGGCATTATTTTGTATTGCTGTTGAAGTGGTACTTGAACTTATGGTTCCGCTTATAATGGCAGATTTAATAGACACCGGAGTGGCTAATGCAGACGAGATGTATATCTATAAGAAAGGTATACAGATGGTCTGCTGTGCTGCTGCGGCTTTATTTTTTGGAATAGGGAGCTCAAGATTTTCTGCACTTGCGGGTCAGGGACTTGGTGCTAATTTAAGAAAGGCTGAATATGAGAAATTACAGTCATATTCATTTACAAATATAGACCATTTCAGGGTATCATCACTTGTTACAAGGCTTACAAGTGATGTTACAAATATTCAGAATTCAGTGTCAACAGGTATGAGACCATTTGGACGAAGCCCTGTTATGCTTATATTTGCCACAGGAATTGCATTCAGCATTAATTCAAAGCTGGCACTTGTATTTTTTGTCGCACTGCCGGTTCTTGCAATTCTGCTTGCTGCAATAATATTGAATGTCCGTCCGCTATATTCAAAGATGCAGTCGGCGATAGATTTGCTTAACAGAACGATTCAGGAAAATCTTACAGCAGTAAGAGTAGTTAAATCATATGTCCGTGGAGATTATGAGACAGCTAAATTTGAAGAGGCGAATCTTAATCTTAAAAATGAATCCGAAAAAGCATTTGGAATTTCAGTACTAAATATGCCATCATTTCAATTTGTAATGTATGGTACAATTCTGGCACTTCTCTTATTCGGAGGCCATCTTGTAAACATGGGACAGTTAAAAATCGGTGAACTTACAGGGTTTTTAAGTTATGTACTGCTTATACTCAATTCACTTATGATGATGTCTAATGTATTTCTTATGATGACACGTTCCCTTGCGTCTGGTGCAAGAATCGTTGAGGTAATAGATGAAAAAATTGATATGACTGATGAGTCTGCCGAGGATATAAGTGTTGAAAAGGGTGGAATCGAATTTGAAAATGTATGGTTTAAATATAAAAAAGAAGCAAAAGAGTATGTACTTTCTGATGTTTCTTTTAAAATAGAGCCGGGGCAGACAGTCGGAATTATAGGTCAGACAGGTTCTGCGAAGACAACGCTTGTACAGCTTATCCCCAGACTTTATGATGCAACACAAGGAACTGTAAAAATAGATGGTGTTGATGTCAGAAAATATCCTATGAAGCATTTGCGTGATGCAGTTTCAGTTGTTCTTCAGAAAAATACTCTGTTTTCAGGAACAGTGCTTTCAAATTTAAAATGGGGTGATGATAATGCTTCTATGGAAGAAATTGACAAAGCGTGCCACATTGCGTGTGTAGATGAATTCCTTGACAGACTGCATGATGGATACATGACAAAGATTGAACAGGGTGGTGTTAATGTTTCAGGTGGACAGAAACAGAGACTTTGTATTGCAAGAGCAATACTTAAAAAACCTAAGGTGCTTATTCTTGATGATTCAACGAGTGCGGTTGATACTGCGACAGAAGCAAAAATCAGGGAAGGACTTGCTAAGGAACTTCCTGACATGACAAAGATTATAATTGCACAGCGAATTTCATCAGTACGTCATGCAGACCAGATTATTATTCTTGATAAAGGCAGGGTAAACGGAATCGGAACACATGAAAGCCTGCTTGCAGAAAATACGATTTATCAGGAAATATATGAATCCCAGAAGGAAGGAGCTGATTTATAATGGCAAAATATGTAGGATATAAAAGACCAAAAGATACAAAGAAAACGTTAAAACATCTTTTTGCATATCTTGGAATGCACAAATGGGCATTTCTATCCGTAGCGGTCCTTGTGTTTATAAGTGCAGGTGCTAATATAATGGGTACATATCTTATAAAACCGGTTGTCAATAAATTCATTACTCTGGGAGATATACATGGGCTTTTTAAAGCTGTGGCAGGAATGGGTATCATGTATCTTTGTGGTGCAATGGCGACGCTTTTTTATAATAGGCTCATGGTAAAGACATCTCAGAAAGTAATTCAGGAAATCAGAAAGGATTTATTTAATCATACACAAAAGCTTCCTTTGAAATATTTTGACGCACATACACATGGTGAACTTATGAGCCGTTTCACCAATGATGTAGATACAGTACAGGAGGCTATGAATAATAGTTTTGCAATGATTATCCAGAGTTTCATGATGCTTTTTGGAACAATTACCATGATGATGGTTTTAAGTATAAGACTTTCAATGATAGTAGTTATATTTCTAATCATTATGTTTATCTTTATAAAATACAACGGAAAGCACAGTAAAAAATATTTTAACAGACAGCAGGAAGAACTTGGTAAAATAAATGGTTATGTTCAGGAAATGACTGCCGGACAGAAAGTGGAAAAAGTATTTAACCATGAAGAAAAAGATTTTGAGGAATTTTGCAGATTAAATGAAAATTTCAGGAAAGAATCAACAAGTGCATTGACATATGCAGGATTTATGATACCTGTTATAGTCAGTCTTTCATATCTTAATTATGCAGTATCAGCGTGCGTCGGAGGAATATTTACAATAAAAGGAATTATGGATCTTGGAAGTCTTTCTGCATATCTTGTATATGTAAGACAGTCTGCCATGCCGCTTAACCAGTTTACACAGCAGATAAATTTTCTGTTGTCGGCATTGTCAGGTGCTGAGCGTATATTTGACATGATGGATGAAGAACCTGAGATTGATGAGGGAAATATCACATTGTGTAATGTCAGACGTAATGAGGATAATTCACTTAGTGAATGTGAAGAAAAAACAGGAATATTTGCATGGAAAGTGCCTGAAAATGACACATATAAATATATCGAATTAAAGGGTGATGTACGTTTTGATAATGTTGTATTTGGATATACACCCGAAAAAACGATACTTAATAAAATATCGCTTTATGCAAAGCCGGGTCAGAAGATTGCTTTTGTCGGCTCGACAGGTGCAGGAAAGACTACGATTGTCAATCTTATTAATAGATTTTATGAAATATCATCAGGAACAATTTATTATGATGGAATAGATATAAGGCGGATAAAAAAAGATGATTTACGTCATTCACTTTCAATGGTAATACAGGATACACATCTTTTTACAGGCACAATTGCTGATAATATAAGATATGGAAATCTTTTTGCGACAGATGAAGAAGTAAGACAGGCAGCAATAATTGCTAATGCAGATTCATTTATAAAAAGACTGCCTGATGGATACGATACAATGCTTTATTCAGATGGAAGCAATCTTTCACAGGGACAGAGACAGCTCCTTGCGATTGCAAGAGCCGCTGTGTCAAAGCCGCCTGTACTTATTCTTGATGAGGCAACAAGTTCAATTGATACGAGAACAGAGAGACTTATCGAAAAAGGCATGGATGCCATTATGGAGGGCAGGACAGTCTTTGTAATAGCACACAGGCTTTCTACAGTAAGAAATTCCAAGGCAATTATGGTGCTTGAAAAAGGTGAAATTATTGAGCGTGGAAGCCATGAGGAACTGTTGGAGCAAAAAGGAAGATATTACAGATTGTATACAGGGCAGTTTGAACTTGAATAAAATAAGTTATATAATAATGTGGATATAGACAATTGGGTATTGAAGATGCAAGATATTAAATATAAAAAGAGGTTTTTACTTTATGAAACATGAAGATATCAAAAATATATTATTTAAAATAGAGCTTTCAAGAAGAAATTTTTTAAGACCGTATTTTATAGAAATAGGTCTCACAGTCGGGCAGGGACAGCCGAGGATTTTAAGGGAGTTATATCTGTCGGGACCGATGAATCAAAGAGAACTTGCAGATGCATGTTTCCTTGATGTGACAACAATGTCAAGAACAATTGACCGGCTTGTTTCTGCCGGCCTGATTGTTCGTGAAAGCAATCCAGAGTGCAGACGTTCATTTATTATATCACTTACAGATAACGGTAGGAAAAAGGCCGAAGATGTAATAGATATATTTGCTATGGCTGACGAAGTATTCTGCGAAAATATAAGTGAAGAAGAACTCGAAAGCTTTTGTAAAACAGCACAAAAGATTGAAAATAATATTATTTGTAAAGCCAGTCAGAAAACTGAGTGAGACTGTCACGTCCGCCACATATATATAATACGTCATCTTTCTGGAAAGTATAATGAGGGTCAACGGTGTTGGAAACAACACCGCTTTTTTCAATTGCAATAATATTCAGGTTAAAACGTGAACGCAGATTGAGATCAATTACACTTTTTCCAATAGCATTGGCAGGAATTTTCATCTTTGAAACATTAATCTGTTCACTAAGCTGTACAAAATCGATTACACTTGAAGTAATGAGACGGTTGGCAAGTCTTATAGCCATATCGCGTTCCGGATATACAACTTCAGCACCGAGTTTTTCAAGAATCTCACCATGTTCAGCACTTTTGGCTTTTGAAATTACATGTGGAATTCCCATTGATACAAGATTAAGAGTTGTAAGTATTGAAGTGTCGAGCTGTTCGCCGATACACACGACAGCAACATCACAATTCTGTATACCAGTGGATTGAAGTGATTTTTTATCTATATTTTTAACGACAAATGCATTTTCAGTATATTCACGAAGCTCTGCAACTTTTTCTTCATCGCAGTCAATTATGAGAATATCATTGCCTTCTTTTGCAAGCTCAATAGCAAGAGCATATCCAAATCTACCGATTCCGACAATTCCGTATGAAGTTGTATTACTTTTTGATTTCTTAAACATAAAATTATAAATCTCCTTGTATCTAAGTTTATGTAGGCTGTGAGCCGTATTCGCATGTTATGGACTGCCAAAGATGCGTCAGTTTCAGCCGACAGATATATTTCCTTCCGGGTAAGAAACACGCTCACCTTTGCTGAAATACCATACTGTTACAATCGTTAGCGGACCTAGGCGACCGGCATACATTATTATAATTGAAAGAAGCTTTGCCCCCATTCCTAACTGCTGAGTTATTCCTGTTGATAATCCTGATGTGCTGAATGCACTTGTTACTTCAAAAAATACATCTATAAAAGAAAGCTCGGGTTGTAAAACAAGCATAATATAAGTTCCGGTAAGAACTATGGCAGCTCCGATAGCTGTTATAATTGCAGCTTTGCTGAAAGCATTTTTTGGAACAGCATAGTGAAAAGCCTTTTCAGATTTGTTTGTAGCTGCAGATTTGATTCCCTGCAATAAAACAAAAAATGTGCTTGTCTTTATACCGCCGCCGGTTGAACCTGGAGATGCACCTATAAACATAAGTATAATTACAACGAGAAGTCCGGCTGATGAAAAGTTACCGAGTGGATATGTTGAAAAACCGGCTGTTCTTGTTGAAAAACTAAGGAAAAAAGCACCAAGCCATGAAATATTTTCAGTTGCCTTAATGAGAAGTGTACCTGAAACAATAAGGAACAGACTCATTGAAATTACAACACGCGAATGCATAGAGAGCTTTTTCCAGTGAAAATGTTTAATTCTTAATTCACGGATTACAAGAAAACCGATACCTCCAAAGAATATGAGCACACAAGTTATAATATTAAGTGTAAAATTATCATAATATCCTGTAAGACTCCGGTAATTGCCAAGAATATCAAATCCGGAATTGTTAAATGCCGCAATTGAGTGGAACAGGCTTATTCCGAGAGCCTCAACGGGCGGATAATCCTTAGAAAATACAATATAACTTAGCATGGCACCAACCAGCTCAAAAAAAACTGTTGTCATAAAAATATCGCGGATAAATATAATCATGCCTTTTCCGGAATCAACATTAAGAGCATCACGGATAAGGCTTCGTCCTTTCATATTAACTTTTTTTCCCATGGCAATGATAATTCCGGCACCGATGGCAGTAACGCCAAGACCGCCAATCTGAATGAGCATAGCAAGGAAAAATTGTCCAAGAGGAGTAAATGTATCTTTGGCATCAACACTTACAAGTCCGGTTACGCAGACAGCACTTGTTGATGTGTAAAGCGAGTCTATATATTCAAGATGCACGCCAGGTCGTACACTGCATGGCAGCATAAGAAGTATTGAGCCTGTAAGTATTGCAAGAGCAAATCCAAGAGCAATAATGCGTGATGTGGATAACTTTTTAAGTAACATGAACATCTGTGTAAAGGTCCTTTCATTTTTGTTTTTAAACAAGTGGTGTCATAACCGGTGTAAAACGTGGTGCAACACTTATATAAAACTTATGAACTTTTTCAATATATGAGTCAGCTTCACTTTTGTTATGACCAAGGAAGTGAAGCTGCTGTTCAAGATAATATCTTAAATAGGTATCTGTCTTAATCTCACCTTTGTGATTGAGAACGTAATCTACAACGGCAGGTTTGATGGCCGATATACTTATTGTTGCAAGCATTGTATATTCCGGTGTCTGTGCATATTCTGAAGAATAGCGGCAGAATACATCGGAGATATGTTCCTGGATAAAACGTCTGTTTTTTGGTTCACCACCGATAAATTCATGAAAAAAATTGCCATATTTTTCATTTGTAATACAAAGATAAAGTTCAAGTGTACTAGAGAACAGGAACAGCGTAAGCTCGTCCATATCAGGAAAATATTCTGCGATAAGTTCATCAAACCTGTCACGGATACTGCTGTATATTATAAGTCCCATCTCGTTTTTATTTTTAAAGTAATAATTCAAAAGTCCAAGATTAGTATTGGCTTTTTCAGAAATCATGCGGGCAGTTGTTTTATGGAATCCATATTCATAAAATAAATCTCTTGCCACAAAAAGAATTCTGTTTTTTGTTTCTTCACCTTTTGACATGATACTCTCCAATTCTTATACTAATTTAGTATTAGTATACCACTGATGATATATAGTGTCAATGATGCATTGTAAAATGAGAACATTGTACTATTTATTGATTACACTTGTAGGACAGCCGTCGAGATATGCCTTGAAATTAGATATGGCAACCGAAACTGAACGCAGTCTTGATGTCTTTGGCAGGTATGCGATATGGTCTGTTATCGTAGCGTTTTCACAGTGAAGGATTCCAAGGTCATGGCGTGGGGGCTCCTCACTTATGACATCAAGACCGGCGGCATAAATTTTGCCTGAATTTAAGGCATTAACGAGGTCATCCTCATTTATAAGACCACCACGGGATGTGTTTATTAATATAACGCCGTCTTTCATTTTAGCAATGCTTTCTTTATTAATAATGTTTTTAGTTGCATCGGTAAGAGGTGTGTGAAGCGATATTACATCCGAGCGTGACAAAACTTCATCAAGACTTACCTGCTCTATAAAATCATATTCGGCACCGGTTTTTAAATGTCTGTTGAAAGAAATAACATTCATACCAAAGCCTTTTGCAATAAGTGCAGCATGATAACCTATTTTTCCAAGACCGATGATGCCGAAAGTCATACCGTTAAGTTCTATCTGGTCACTCAATCCGAACATGTAACGTGGAGATGGATCATTTACCCAGTCATGTGTCTTAACATAGCTGCTGTGAAGTTCAACCTTATGGCATATATCAAGAAGAAGAGCAAATGCAAATTCTGCGATTGTAGAAGCACCATAGGCTGTATTGGTTATCGTAACACCGTATTTGTGCGTAAGTTCAACATCAAATTCCTCATATCCGTGAGCCATTCCAGCCATATATTTAAGCTTTGGATGTTTAATAAATAAATCCTCAGTGATAAGGTCTTTCCTTAAATAAACGCCGATTACGGCCTCGGTATCTGAATCAATAATATTGCTTATTTCTTCAGATGTAAGAGATTTGTCATAAGTATAAAAATGACATTCAAGACCGGGAATTAATTCAAGCATATGCCATTTTTCCATCATTTCATTAAGAGTTATGTCCAAACTTTTTGGTTTACTTACTAATACCTGTACTTTCATAGCAGTCAGTCCTTTCTTATTTTATATCAGCAGCAGAAGCTGTTAAAAGCCGTCCATCTGCTTTATATAAAAGAGTTTAAATTATACACGTATAAAAGTCAAGACACTATTTTAACGCGTTAAAGAAAGTTTTAAAGACAATTAAAATCATCTATAACTTAATATAATATGGTAAAAATGGAAAATAACCTAATTATGTTAAATAAAAATCAAAAAACACTAAAGTTGTGTATGAAGTATAAAAATACATATTGACAAAATGATTATACGTGTGTAATATAAGCTCATGCAAAACAAAAGCATAAAACAAAAAAGTGAGGTGATGACATGGAAGCGGGTGAAAGGGTTAATGCACTCGGTACAAAAAAATTATTTGCCTTAATTGTTTCTATGTCGATTCCGGCAATATGCGGCAATATAACAACTGCATTATATAATGTGGTTGACAGATTATTTGTAGGTCAGTTTGTTGGAAGAAATGCATTGGGAGCAATCGGACTTATGTTTCCGTTAAACAATGTAACCTCAGCAATTACCGTTCTTCTTACTATAGGAGGCGGGGCACTTATTTCCTTATCACTTGGAAGAAAAGAAAAAGACAAAGCAGACGAAGCTTTTACGAATATTGTTTCAATGGGAGCCATACTTGCATTTATTGTTACATTATTTTTCTTCATATTCGCCAGTCAGCTTATATCTTTATGTGGAGCGAGGGAAAGTTCAGCACTTCATAATCCGGCGGTTGATTATTTAAGAATTATAGCAATTGGGCAGTTTTTCCAGATTATGAATCTCGGACTTGCAGGAGCAATAAGAGCAGAAGGAAATGTCAGGTATTCGATGGTTGTTTCAATGATAGGAGCACTCCTAAATATTGGTCTGGATGCACTCTTTATCATAGTATTCAATGCAGGATTACAGGGAGCCGCAGCCGCGACAGCTTTAAGCCAGGTTGTGGGAGCCACGGTAAGTGTCTTGTATTTTACAAGGAAAAAAAGTGTACTAAGATGGGCAGGATTAAAAAGTGTCAGATTTAAAAAGATGCTTGAAATTGCAGGTCTTGGTGCAGCACCGGCAGTTTTTCAGGGCTTTGGTCTTGTAAATAATCTCATAACCAATAATTCACTTATGATATATGGTAATAATGAGATGGGAGCCGGCGGAGGAGATTTAGCAATCTCAGCACTGTCAGTAGTAAATACTGTTGAGAGCATTGCACTTATGGTTGTACTGGGAATGAACAATGCAATATCTACAATAATAAGTTACAATTATGGAGCAAAACAGTACAAAAGGACAAGAAATGCAGCATTGATTGGTCAGGCAATTGCATTTGTGATATGCACGGTGGTATGGCTTCTGATGATGATTGTACCGAAAACATTATTTGCAATATTTTCAAGCGGCGATGCCCAGCTTGCCGAATATGGAGCAATGGCAATGAGAAAATCAAAGATGTTTATGCTATTCTTGGGATTTCAGACATTGGCTTCGATGTACTTTTCGGCAATAGGAAAACCAAAGGTTGCAACATTTATTTCAATCAGCAGGAACGGATTATTTTTAATTCCGGCATTGTTGATTCTTCCAAGATTTTTGGGACTGAATGGAGTTTTATACAGTTCAAGTGTTTCAGATTTCTGTTCACTTATACTTGTATCAACTATATACATAAATGGAATTTTACAATTGAATAAAAAAGAAAAAGAGGAATATAGCAAAGGCGCTGTTGAATGAAAAAACAACAGGGTCTTTTTTTATACTAATTCAGAAAAGAAAAAAGGAGGAGAAAATTATGCTGAAGTATATTTTAAAAAGACTGGGGTTAGGAATAGTTACCCTGTTTGTTCTTATTACAATAACATTTTTTCTGACAAGACTGATGCCCGGCAATCCGTTTTCATCAGACAATATTTCAGCTACGGCACTTGCACAGCTCAATTCAAAATATGGATTGGATAAGCCGCTTGACCAGCAGTATTTACTGTATATGAAGAATCTCTTACATGGAGATTTGGGAGTGTCTTACAAAAAGACAGGTGTTTCAGTAAATACAATTATTGCACAGGGACTTCCGAATACGGTTTCACTCGGATTAAGTGCATTTGTATTTTCACTTATTGTAGGAGTTGCAATGGGAATATGGATGGCAGCAACGAAAAAAGAATGGGTGAGAGGTATTCTTCTTACCGGAACTACACTTGGTGTAAGTATTCCAAACTTTGTATTTGCGATTCTTTTAATGCTTGTATTTGGTGTTTACCTGAAAGTGCTTCCGGCAACGGGACTTACAACACCGAGACATTATATACTTCCTGTTCTTGCAATGTCGGCATATCCGATTTCACAGATTTCAAGACTTGTACAGTCAAGCTACAGCGAAGCAATGAATCAGGACTATGTGGTAATGGCAAAGGCGAAAGGTCTTAAAAAGAGCACTATTACTTTTAAGCATATTTTGAAAAATGCGATTTTACCTGTAATTACAATCGCAGGTCCAATGATAGCATTCCTTCTTACAGGTAGTTTTGTAATTGAAAATGTATTTGCTATTCCAGGTATCGGACGCGAGTTTGTAAATGCGATTTCAAACAGAGATTATACGATTATTATGGGAATGACAATTTTTATCGGTGCGATGATTATTGTATGCAATCTTCTGGTTGATATTATATCAGCTGTTGTTGATCCTAGAATAAAACTTTCAAAGTAGGAGGTAAGTGCCATGTTAAATAAATCAGAATATTTTGAACCGATAGACCCAGACGAAAAGAATGATGAATTTATCGCCATTGAAAGCAAGAGCTTTTTTAAAGATGTCTGTGAGAGGTTCGTAAAAAATAAAAGAGCAATGATTGCACTTGTAATATTTTTAATAATTGCACTTATGGCAATATTCGGACCGATGATTTCCCCATATTCATATGACGGAATGGATACAGCAATAATGAACCAGCGTCCCAGCACAGCACACTGGTTTGGAACAGACAGATTCGGAAGAGACCTTTTTACAAGAGTTCTTTATGGTGCAAGAATCAGTCTTATGGTTGGTATTGTTACAGCAGTGATTAATACGATAATCGGTGTTATTTACGGCGGTATCGCAGGATACGTCGGAGGACGTGTTGATATGTGGATGATGAGACTTACGGATATTCTTTATTCAATACCGGAACTTCTCTACATAATCCTCATAATGCTGATATTCGGTTCAAATGTGCGAAGCATTATTATTGGTGTCTGCGTGGCAGGCTGGATTTCAATGGCAAGAATGGTAAGGTCACAGATTATTACATTAAAAGAACAGGAATTTGCACTTGCCGCATTTGTTCTGGGAGCGAATAGCAGAAGGATTTTATTTAAACACCTGATTGTCAATTCACTCGGAACAATTATTGTAACAGTAACACTTATGATACCTCAGGCAATATTTATGGAAGCTTTTCTTAGCTTCGTGGGTGTAGGTATTTCGGCACCGATGGCAAGTCTCGGTACACTGGCACAGGATGCAAGAACATATCTTGAGATTTTCCCATATCAGATGCTGTTTCCTGTAGCGGCTATTTGTGTAACAATCTTCAGCCTTAACTTCATCGGTGAAGGTTTGAACTCAGCATTAAATCCTAAGGGAAAGAGATAAGGAGGCACGCCTATGAAACTCTTGGAAATAAAAAATCTGACAACAGAATTTAAAACAGGACAGGGAATTGTAAAGGCAGTAAGAAATGTCAATTACAGTCTTGAAAAAGGAGAAATATTAGGAATTGTCGGTGAATCCGGTTCCGGAAAAAGTGTCGGAATGCTTTCCTTAATGGGACTTTTGGCAGACAACGGAAGAATCGTATCTGGCAGCATTATATTTGATGGTGAGGAGATTTCTCCAATAAGCGAAAAATACAAAAACAATAAAAAAGCATATGAAAAAAGAATGCAGGAAATAAGGGGCAATGATATAGGAATGATTTTTCAGGACCCGATGACATTCTTAAATCCGATATTGAAAGTCGGAACACAGATTGAGGAACAGATTTTAAGACATACAAAGTGCAGTAAAAAGGAAGCGAGAGAAAGAGCTATAGAGCTTATGAAAAAAGTCGGAATACCAAGTCCGGAAAAGAGAATCGACCAGTATCCGTTCCAGTTTTCAGGTGGTATGAGACAACGAATTATCATAGCGATTGCACTTTCATGCAATCCTAAGCTGATTATTGCAGATGAACCTACAACGGCACTGGATGTTACAGTTCAGAGCCAGATATTGGAACTTTTACAACAGATAGCCGAGGAAACGGGAACAGCGATTATTATGATAACACATGATCTCGGCGTAGTTGCAACACTTTGTCAGAAAATTAACATTATGTACGGCGGACAGATTGTTGAACACGGAACAACAGATGAGATTTTTTATAATCCTAAGCACCCATACACAATGGGACTTTTAAGAAGTATAGGAACTCATACAAACGGTGAACGTCAGTCACTTATCCCGATTCCGGGAACACCGCCTGATTTGTTAAAGCTTAATTCGGGTTGTGCGTTTATGCCAAGATGCAGTAAGGCAATGAAAATCTGTAAGGATTATATGCCATGCAGGACGCAGTTTTCAGAAGACCAGTATTGCAGCTGCTGGGAATATTGCAAAGACAGTGCAGACAAAATTGTTCAGGAACAGTCAGCAGCAGTGAATGGATGATTGGCAGAGATTATAATACTTAAAAATCAAAAAGCTTAAATCATGGACAAAGAAACGGAGGCAGGGCTTATGACAGAAAATGTAAAGGAAAATACACCGATTATTCGTGTAAAAGAGCTTGAAAAATATTTCCTCGCAAAAAGAGGTTATATCCATATGAGCCAATATGTTAAGGCTGTTGACGGAATTTCACTCGATGTTATGGAAGGCGAAACAGTAGGTCTTGTCGGTGAGAGCGGCTGCGGCAAATCAACACTCGGCAGAACAATTATGAAAATATATGAGCCTACAGGCGGAGAAATATTTTACCGCGGACAGAATATAACGAAACTCAGTAACAAAAAAATGCACAATTTAAGAAAAAGCATGCAGATGATATTTCAGGACCCATATGCGAGTCTTAATCCGAGATTTACAATCGGTGACATTATCGAAGAACCTATGGTAATCCATAACATGTATACAAAGGCTGAGAGAAAAGAAAAGGTTTATGAACTTCTTGAACTCGTTGGATTAAAGCCCGACCATATCAGAAGATATCCGCATGAGTTTTCGGGAGGTCAGAGACAGAGAGTTGGAATTGCAAGAACTCTTGCATTAAATCCTGATTTTATAGTCTGCGATGAACCTATATCAGCACTGGATGTTTCAATTCAGGCACAGATAATTAATCTTCTTGAAAAGATTCAGGACGAACAGGGAATTTCATATTTGTTTATCGCCCATGATCTGGGAATGGTAAAACATATAAGCCATAAAATAGGAGTTATGTATCTGGGACATCTCGTAGAATTCGGAGATGCCGATGAAGTGTATAATCACCCGCTTCATCCATACACGGAAGCACTTATGTCAGCCGCTCCTATTCCTGACCCTAAGCTGGCAAGGGAAAGTAAGAGAATCATGTTAAAGGGCGAAATACCAAGCCCTCTTGATATGCCGACAGGCTGTCCTTTTGCATCAAGGTGTCCGAGATGCAGAGAAGAATGTCTCGCAGGACCGCCAATCATGGTAAATGTTGGAGACAGAAAGGTTGCCTGTTTTGATTATTTATAATTGCAGTGTCAAAATATTGTGCACACACTTGTGCCGGCATAAAACAAATTGATTAACACGCCATAAGGCTGTTAATAGATACCCCGAACAAAAAAGGAGGAATTAATATGAGAAAAGGTTTTTTTAAGAAAATGGCAGCAGTAGTGCTGGCAGTCGTAACCACAATGACAATGTTTACAGGCTGCGGCGGTGCAGGAAGCACATCAGCTTCAACAAAATCTATTACAATTCAGGGAGGTAATACCGAAGGTGACTTAGACCCTGCGGGTGTTGCACTGGGTATGTTTATCCAGTATTCAAGACTTTGTCTCGAACCGCTTGTAACATATGATTCAGATGGTAAGGTAAGTAAGGCGATGGCTGAGTCATACGAGGAAAGTTCGGATGGACTTACTTGGACATTCCATCTTAGAAAAGACGCAAAATGGAGTGACGGTTCAGCAGTAACATCAGCCGATTTTGTAAACACAATCAAGCGTTCACTTGATGGAAAGACATCAAAATCAATATATGCGGATATGTTAAGCCCGATTGTGGGAGCCACAGAAGCATATGCAGGAACTGCATCTGTAGATAATGTCGGTGTTACAGCACCTGATGATTACACAATTGAATTCAAACTTGTAAAACCTTGTTCATATTTCTTAAAGCTCATTGCAATGCAGTGCTGTTATCCTTCAAAGGCAGGAATTGCAACAAATGAAAATGAGACATGGTATACAGACCCTAAGACAAACCTTGCAAATGGTGCATTTTACATGACCGAATATGTACAGGGCCAGTATTATAAGTTAAAGAAGAATCCTAACTATTATGATGCTGATAAGGTATATCTTGAAGATATTACAGTTAAGTTTATAGATGATGCGACAGCAGCAGTTTCAGCTTATAAGACAAACGAAGTTGATTTTGCAACAAATCTTCCGGCTTATGTAATGTCAGAGTACCAGGGCAAGAGCGATTTGGTATTACAGCCTAATATCACAACAAGATTTATACTTTTCAACGTGACAAAGGCACCATTTAACAACGATAAGGTAAGAAGAGCAATATCTATGGCACTTAGCAGAGCAGAAATCTGTAAGACAGTCGGTGATGACTACGAGGCATCAACACAGTTTATTGCAAAATACATGCTTTCTAATCTCGGAACAGGTAAGAAATTCAGTGATGAATCAGGAGAGATGGTAACAGAGGACATTGCAAAGGCAAAATCACTTCTTGCCGAGGCAGGTTATCCTAACGGAGCAGGTTTCCCTACTGTTACATACAACTATCCTAATAATGAACAGGATAAACTTATTGCACAGGCAATACAGGCACAGTTAAAGTCAGCACTTAACATTAATGTTGAACTTAACGGTATGGAATCACAGGTATGTGTATCAGAGAGAAAATCAGGAAACTTTGATATGACAAGACATAACTGGACAGCCGATTATGATGATGCAATGGATTATCTGCTTATGTGGACATCAACATCCGGACTTAATGATGCAGGAATTAAAGACGCTGATTATGACAAGCTTTGTGAGGATGCGACAGCAGAACTTGATGAGACAAAGAGAAATACTATAATGCATGATGCAGAAAAGCTTCTTGTAACAGACAAGGCATATGTTGCACCGCTTGCAACAAATAAGACAATCTGTCTCTTAAATCCAAAATACACAGGTTACTCATTTGATTCAGCCGGTCAGATTCTTCTCAAGTTCATCAAGGCAGCAGAATAAAAGATAATAATTAATAGTAACTAAAGGCATGACATGAGGGCTGCCACACATAAGTGCGGCAGCCTTTTATAACAAAGAGGGTAAATCCTCTGCTCCTGCAAGGGCAGACGTATTTTCCTAATAAAACAAGGAGGATTATTATGAGCTTAGAAGATTTAGTAAAAGACGGAATTAAGAATATACCTGCATACATACCGGGAGATACAGCAGAAAGTGTTGAAAAAAAATATGGAATCGCACCTGAAGATATTTTAAAACTTGCTTCTAATGAAAACCAGTTCGGACCTTCGCCGAAAGCAGTTGAGGCAATGGCAAAGGAAGTCGGAAGAGTACATATTTATCCTGACCCATTCTGTATTGAGATAAGAAAGAAAATCGGTATTATGAACGGATTTGATGACAGCGGCGATAATGTAGTTATTGCAGTCGGTGCGAGTGGAATTTTATCGCTTCTGGGAGAAGTATTTATCAAAAAAGGCGATGAAGTAATATTCTGTGAGCCTACATTTGGTGCATATGCGGGAGCAGTAATCCGAAATGACGGAACACCTGTAGTCCTTCCTCTCACAGAAGACTTGAAATTTGATTTAAAAGCAATGTATAACGCAATCACTGATAAGACAAAGATGATTTGCATATGTAATCCGAACAATCCTACAGGTACGGTCGTTGACAGTGAAGAATTAAAAGAGTTTATACATAAAGTTCCGAAAGATATAATCATTGTTGTTGATGAAGCTTATATCGAGCTTTCAAGCAATCCTGATGTAAAGAGTATGGTTTCTGAAATCAGCGATGATACAAATGTTGTTGTTGCGAGAACATTTTCAAAATTATATGGTCTTGCAGGCGTCAGATTAGGATATGCAATGTGTAATAAGGAAATGCATGCGATTCTCCAGAAATGCACAAGTGTATTTACAGGAAGCAGGGTTGCACTTGCAGGAGCAATGGCTGCACTTGACGATGAAGAATATATCAAAAAGACAAAAGCAGCAATGCTTGAGGGCAGAAAATATCTTACTGATGAATTTACAAAAATGGGATTTTACGTATATCCTTCCGAGACAAATTTCCTTTATGTGAATACAGGATACAATGCTGCTGAATTTGCAGAAGAATGTAAAAAATATGGCTTGATTATAAGAGGTAATTTCGAGTATAGTAGAATTACAGTTGGCAGAATGGACCAGAATGAAAAAATGGTCGGAATTATCAAAAAAATAATTGAGAGCGGTGAACTTAAAAAAATATGAAAATTATGTTTATGACACTCCGTGACAGAGTGGAGAGATTTACAGATTTCAGTAATCTTTCAAAAGACTGGGAGTATGTTTTTGCAGGATATGAAAAAGATACGGCAAAGCTTCTTGAAATGGGTGGTGATGCCGATGCGATACTGGCTGATGCCATTACGCCTGTTCCAAAAGAACTTATAGAAGCGATGCCGAATCTTAAAATTATTCATTCCGAGGGCGTAGGTTACGAGGGAATAAACCTTGCAGCGGCAGACGAAAAGCATATTTATGTATGTAATAACAGAGGTGCCAACAAGACCGCTGTTGCGGAACAGGCAGTAATGCTTATGCTCATGGTTTTAAGACATGCCGTTACAGGACATAACCGCGTGCTTGAGGGAAGACAGATTGAAGCAAAAGCATCTTGGAGCATGGAGGGAATTTCCGAGCTTGGAAGTATGCATGTGGGAATAATAGGAATGGGCGATATTGGCATTGAGACAGCAAAGCTTCTGAATGCATTCGGATGTCGTGTAAGCTATAACAAGAGATATCCGTTATCGCCTTCACAAGAAAAAGAATATAACGTAACATATATGAGTGCGGATGATATTTTAAAAAACTGTGATATTGTAAGTCTTCACATTCCGTCAAATAAGGAAACATTTGAGTATATGAACGAAGAGCGTTTTGCAATGATGAAAAAAGGTTCAATACTTATAAATACAGCGAGAGGTGAAGTTGTAAAAAATGAGGCACTTCTGGAAGCTTTAAAAAGCGGTCAGATTGCGGCGGCAGGACTTGATGTTCTTGCTCCGGAGCCTGTAAAAGAAGACAATATTGTAGTTAAGGCAATGAAAAATGACGGCGAACTTGCAGAAAAAATAGTGTTAGCTCCTCATATAGGTGGTCTTACAGTACAGACATTTGACAAAATATATGGTACAATATGGAGTAATTTCAAAAAAGTATGTGCAGGCGAAACTCCTGTAAATATTGTAAATCACCCATAGAAAACGGAGCTTTAAAAAGTGAGATTCTTATTGTACAAATGGAAAGTATTTAATCAGGAAGACATAAAGGCAGCATTAGAACGTGCAGGACATGAAGTGCACGTATTTAATGCTGTCGATTTTGTGCGTGAAAAACAGGAAGAAATAGAAAATATGCTTGCTGAAAAATTTGCTGGATATGACATTGTATTTTCGGTAAATTATTTTCAGGAAGTTTCGGGTGCCTGCATGAAGGCAGGGAAAAAGTATATTTCATGGACTGTAGACAGTCCGATGCTTACGATGTATCACGATTCTGTATACAATCCTTGCAATTACATATTTATATTTGACAAGTTTAATTATATGCAATTTAAGGCAATGGAGCTTAATCACGTATATTATCTCCCGCTTGCAGTTGATTCGGAAAGACTTGAGCATCTGCTTGAAAATACCAAACCGGACGAGAAGGAAAAATTCAGCTCCGATATTTCATTTGTCGGAGGATTGTATGACAAGAATTCGTATGATGATATTTATGAAAGCCTTCCACCTTATTTAAGAGGATATTTTGACTCGGCGTTTCGGGCACAGCTTGATATTTTCGGCGATAATATTTTTGACAGAATACTGACGCCAGATATTCTTGCAGAACTTTCTGAGTGTGTGGATTTCAGGCAGGATGAAAACAGCTTTTCCGATATAAAACTTATATTTACCAATACATTCCTGGGCTATAAAATGGCACAGACAGAAAGAATAGAGTGTCTTAATCTGCTTGCAAAGGCTGCAAAGGTTGACCTGTATACAGATGACCCGGCAAAGGACAGGCTAAGAAATGTAATTATTCGTGGAACGGTCAGTTATTTTAATGATATGCCGAAAGTGTTTGCTGCAAGTAAAATCAATATGAATTTTACGATAAGAAATATTAGAAGCGGAATTCCGCTGCGTGTGTGGGATGTGCTTGGTGCGGGGGGATTTCTTCTGACTAATTTCCAGCCGGAATTTTTATCATTTTTTGAGAATGGAAAAGATATTGTATTTTATGACAGCCTTTCCGATATGCAGGCAAAAGCTCTTTATTATCTTGAGCATGAGGACGAAAGAAAGCAGATTGCCGAAAACGGACATAAAAAGGTAAAAGAATTACACACGTATGATATAAGAATAAAGCAGATGCTTGAATATGTATTATGAACGGGCTGACACACTTAGAAAGTGTGCAGCCCGTTTTTACAGTTTACATTGTTCTTCCGCTGAAAATACCATCATATTCGTTAAACAAATCTTCAACTGTTTTACGCATCATAACAGTTAGGTATGAATCCTTAAACGACAGCCCGATATAAAGATTACCGACAGCACTGTCAATAATCTGTATTTTTATAAGAAGATAATCTTCCATACGCCATGCGGCTGATGCAGCATATTCAAGGTCATATCCAGGGAAAATGCCATATTCATTTGTACACATTCCGAAATCAATAACCTGGATTCCATCGTTGTTTTTTATAGAAAGATGGCCTGTGTGAGTTGTTTTATCTATGTTTAACTGTATGCTCTTAACACCGCATGCATTTTCGTCACATATATAAATTTTATCTGTTATATCACACTCAAGGCTGCTTGTGCTGCTGCCGGTAATATTCATTACAGTGCGGCTTTCGCAGTATTTTATAAGTTCATCATGTGCTTTTTTATTTTCGGGAAGAGAATCACTGTCAATTGCAGAATAAATCTCATCCCAGAATGCATCATAGATAAGCTGTACACCACCCTGACGCCCCTGTGCATCGGCAGTTGTAATCATAAAAATATCTTTATCAGGAACATATAATGCGAGTTGTCCTCCCATTCCAAATAAAACATAACCACCGTTTCTGGTGAGCCATATCTGGTATCCGTAACCCTGCATTTCTTCAAACGTGCCCTGTTTTCCATATGTATCGCTCTGGAGGCTTTTTGCAGCTTTGACATAATCTTTTGGAAAATACTGCCTGCCGTTTAAAGCACCATCACCTTTTATAAGCATCATCATAAGAAGAATATCCCTTGAAGATGCACACATTCCGGAACCGCCCATCTCAATGCCTTGAGGGTCTGTAAGAATATGGGCATCTTTAGAAAAGCCAAGTTCGTCAAGCCCCTTGCTTCTCAGGTAATCAAGAATAGTCATTCCCGATAATTTCTCAACAAGTGCACCAAGTACATGTGTTGAAGAAGTATCATATGAAAAAACTGTTCCGGGAACATGAGTTGGTTTAGTTGTAAAAAATGAGCCGACCCAGTCTGTAACACCTGGATTTTTATAAGTAGTCTTTGTATGACATGTTTTCATCTTCAGCATGTCACGGATAGTGAGCATTGCTGTGTATTTGTAAGTTCCGCTTTCTGGCTGCTTTTCCGGAAAATAGTCAACAATTTTATCATCAAGTTTAAGTTTGCCCTCTTCTGCAAGACATCCTATTGCCATGGAAACAAAACTTTTGGTAATTGAAAACATGCGGTGAAGAGAATCTTTATTATATGGTGCATAATAAGTTTCAGCACATATTTTTCCATGACGCATAATAATTGCACTGTGAAGAGGAAGCTGCTGCTTCTCAAGCCGTGTCAGAAAATTTTTAACAGCATAAGAAGGTATGCCGGTGCTTTCAGGTGAAGCTGTTTCAAAAATCATAAAATCCTCCTTGTTTTGCGAAGCAAAATGCGACTGCCCATGCAGGAGCAGAGGATTTGGCCTCCTTGTTTTGCGAAGCAAAATGCGACTGCTCCATGCAGGAGCAGAGGATTTGGCCTCCTTGTTTTGCGAAGCAAAATGCGACTGCTCCATGCAGGAGCAGAGGATTTGGCCTCCTTGTTTTTATTCATAATTATAATTCATACACCACAAAACGTCAAAAAATACTTTTAATTTCTTCACGATTGATGTAACATTACATATTATATTATGAAAAAATACTTTGAGGTAGAGCTATGACAGAACTGTTGTTGAAAATATTTATAAAAAACAGCAATGACACCGACAATCCTGTTGTAAGGCAAAAATATGGCATGCTTTCAGGAATTGTAGGAATTACATGCAATATAATTTTATTTTTACTCAAATTTCTGGCAGGAATTATTACAGGTGCAGTATCAGTGGCAGCAGATGCGTTTAACAATCTGTCAGATGCAGGCTCATCAATTGTTACATTTATAGGATTTAAAGTTTCAGGAAAGCCCGCAGATACTGAGCATCCGTTTGGACATGGAAGAATAGAATACATATCGGGTCTTATAGTTGCGGCGGCAATTATAGTAATGGGTGTTGAACTTTTCAGAAGTTCTGTTGCACGGATATTTAATCCTGATGAGATGTATTTCAGCATCTTATCGGTAATAATACTTGTTGGTTCGATACTGATGAAAACATGGATGTTTTTATTTAACCGTTCACTTGGAAAAAGACTTGATTCGGCAGCTATGCTTGCAACGTCCACAGACAGTCTTTCAGACTGCGTTGCAACAGCTGTTGTTCTTTTATCACTTTTATTATGGAAAATTACAGGAATTAATATAGATGGTATTGCGGGAACAATAGTTGCCATATTTGTATTTGTTGCGGGCGTACAGGCAGCAAGAGATACTTTGCAGCCGCTTCTTGGGCAGCCGGCAGATGAGAAACTTGCACATAAAATTGAAGATACAGTCAAAGAAGATGAACATGTTATAGGTGTGCATGATCTGATTGTTCATGATTATGGTCCCGGAAGAAGATTCGCGTCACTTCATGCAGAACTTCCATACAACATGGATATGCTTGATGCACATGAGATTATAGATACAGCAGAAAAACGTGTGAAAAATAATCTGGGATGCGATATTTCAATACATCTTGACCCGGTTATAACTGATGATGAACAGATTAACGAATTGAGAAAAATAACAAATCAGATTATCAGTACAATAGATGCAAGGCTTTCAATGCATGATTTCAGGGTTATGAGAGGACCGATGATGAAAAAGCTGATGTTTGACGTGGTAGTTCCATATGATTTTGAAATCTCTGATGATGTTTTAAAGAAAAAAATCAACTCATATATAAAAATTTATGATGAGAACTGTTATGCGGTTATAAATATTGATAGGGCGATGGTGCGTTAGTATGAAAAAATTTTGGGAATTTTTTGAAAATATGGATGAATGTATGTATGTAGCTGATATTGATACACATGAGCTTATATACATGAATAAAAAAGCATTAAATATATATGGATTTAAAAGTGTTGATGAAGTTGCCGGTAAAAAATGTTATGAAATTCTGCAAAACTCATCAAGTCCGTGCAAAATTTGTAACAATGAAGATTTATCAGTTGGACAGTTTAAGGAATGGCGTTATTTTAATCCGATTCTTAACAAACATTTTATTTTAAAAGATACAATTATCGAGGACGAAGGAAGAAGATGCCGTGCTGAGCTTGCACTTGATGTTACATTCGAGGAGCAGCAGAAAGGAATGGTTGACAACTACAGAGATCTTGAACTTGTCGTAAATAATGGCATACGTGTTGCATTTCAGGCAACATCACCTGATGAGGAAATTGATATTATACTTGAATATATGGGGAAAGCGTTAAATGCCGACCGTGTTTATATTGTTGAGAAAGACGAGAAAGACTTTGATAATAACACATATGAGTGGTGTGCAGACGGCGTGGAACCTGAAAAAGACAGTCTTCAGAATCTTGTGCCGGATATATGCAGAGGCTGGTATGATATGTTTGGCAAAGATAAGGACATTGTAATAGCTGATATTGATAAATTAAAGGTAGAAGAGGCCGATGTGTATGATATATTAAGCCGGCAGAATATCAAGGCACTTGTTGCCGTGCCTCTTTATACAGATGGAAAAATAAGTGGATTTTATGGTGTTGACAATCCTCCTCAAAAATATATGGAGTATGCACATAATATGCTTCAGATAGTAGGATATTTTATTTCTTCATGTATCAGGAGAAGAAATCTTTTAATGCAGCTTGAGAATATGAGTTATAAAGATGCACTTACAAAACTTGGCAACAGATTTCTTGTTGAAAAGTTTGTGAAACGTCTTGATAAGAATAAATGTATCGGTGCAGTCTACTGTGACATTACAGGACTTAAAAATGTTAATGACACACAAGGACATGAAGCGGGAGATAAACTGATTCTTCGTGCCACTGATTGTTTAAAAAAAATATTTAGTGATTATGGAATATTCAGGATAGGAGGAGATGAATTTCTCGTATTATGTCCTGAAATTACAGAAGATGATTTATATAAAAAAACAGAGCAGTTAAAAGAATGTTCAAAGAAAAGCAATTCACTTATGGCAGTTGGTGCTGCGTGGAGAGAAAATTTCTATGAGGGTCTTGATAAGTTACTGACAGAATCAGAACATAATATGTATATAGATAAATCCGAATATTATCGTAAAGCGGGAATTGAGAGAAGAAAATTCTGAAAATAATGTGTGAATTACGACGGAGCCTGTTATATCCAGGCTCCGTCAAGTGTTATTATCTGTCCTGTAAGATAAGAAGGTGCATCAGCAAGCATAACAGCAAGCTTTCCGGCTTCGTCTGGTCTTCCCATTCTTCCTGCCGGGATTTCTTCAAAAAGACTGAGCTTGTCCTCGTCACTTAAAAAGGAGTTCATATCAGTATCTATTGCTCCACATGCAATTGCATTTACGCAGATTCCGCTTGGGGCAAGTTCTTTTGCAAGTGCTTTTGTGAGAGAATTGACAGCACCTTTTGTTGCAGAATATGCGGCTTCACAGCTTGCACCTGCATTTCCCCATACAGAAGAAATATTAATGATTCTTCCTGATTTTGCATTAATCATGTCCGGGATTGCAAAATGGCAGCAGTTATATACAGAACCGACATTTACATTCATGATTCTGTCCCATTCGTCTCTTGTCATATCCTGAAACAGTCCGATAATAGAAATACCGGCATTATTAACAAGAATGTCAACATTACCAAAATGCCGGTGAACCTCATCAAACATTTCCATAGCAGTGTTATAGTCACTTATGTCGCCAATGAAGCTTTCGCAGCATACACCCAAATCTCTTATTTGTTTCTTTACAATTTCAAGCAATTCACTGTTTTTTGCACAATTAACAAAAATATTATATTCTTCATGATTATTTTTAGAAGCACTTTTTTCAGCAAAAGCAAGTGCAACAGCCCTGCCAATTCCTCTTGATGCCCCTGTTATAACAACAGTCTGTTTCATAATCCACATTCTCCGCAAAATATTTATTTTCTGAATATTAGAATAAACTGCAAAACTATTTTTTACAAGCAGATATTAAGTCAATCAGAAATATTTTATAAAAAATGTAGGCATAAGCATATTGACAAAATCAATCTTGTGCATCATGACGAAAAAATAATACAAATTAAAAAAATGATAAAAATCTATTGACATCATTCTACAAAATATACAGAAGTTATCCACACTGAATAACCCTCATTTTATCCAAATTTTAAGTTATGCACCAAGTTATGCACATTATCCACAAAAAATATACACAATCCACATTGTGGATTATGTTGGTAACAGGAGAATAAATGTTTTGTTAATAAATCATAAATCGTATTTTTGGACAAAAAAATACCCGTATTTTGCTTGACAAAAATAATGATTGTCTAGTAGTGGCTTGAAATGGAATGTTGAACAATTAATAAATGAAAAAAGTATAAATTGCAAGAATTTACTTGCTAATATCTGAAATTATGTTATAATAATCACATCAGATGAGGAACGGCTAATAATATTGAAGATAAGGATATAAGGTGACAGATTAATGTGCCGTCGTATCTTGATAATCTATTAATAAAGGAGTTGGACATCATGCGTTTTATTATAACTGGAAGGAATATCGATGTAACAGAGGGTTTGAAATCAGCAGTCGAGGAGAAGCTTGGCAAGCTTGACAGATTCTTTGCTCCTGAAACAGAAGTTAATGTAACACTTAGCGTTGAGAAGGAAAGACAGAAGATTGAAGTTACTATACCGGTGAAAGGAAATATAATCCGTAGCGAGCAGGTCAGCAGTGATATGTATGTATCAATTGACCTCGTTGAAGAAGTTATTGAGCGTCAGCTGAAGAAATATAAGAACAAGATAGTTTCAAAGCAGCAGAATGCGGCAGCTTTTGCACAGGAATTTGTGGACAAGGATTACGATGATGAAGATGATGTAAAGATTATCAGAACTAAGAGATTTGGAATCAAGCCGATGGATCCTGAAGAAGCATGCGTACAGATGGAACTTCTCGGACATAATTTCTACGTATTCTTCAATTCAGAGACAGAAGAAGTCAACGTTGTTTACAAGAGAAAAGGCAATACATACGGATTGATAGAGCCTGAACTTGATTAATTAACATGACAATTTAATATGATTTAAGCTGGCCGGATGTTATGTTGCTGTACTATACAGAAAATATAACATCCGGCTTTTGAACTTTTACTAAAAAATTCGACAAAATTTTTAAAAACATAATTGAGATATGTCGCATATATAAGGCGTTCTACTTGCTTATATTATTATTTGGTGTTACAATTATGAATAATTTGAGTTTAATAATATTGCATTTTAAGGAGATTATGGAATGGGATTAATGCAGAAGCTGTTTGGTACACACAGCGAACATGAATTAAAACGAATATATCCAATTGTAGATAAGGTAGAAAGCTACCGTGATGCTATGGGTGCATTAAGCGATGAGCAGTTAAAAGGAAAGACAAAAGAGTTTAAGGAAAGGCTTGCAAAAGGCGAGACACTTGATGATATTCTTCCGGAAGCTTATGCTGTTGTCAGAGAGGCTGGTAAGAGAGTGCTTGGAATGGAGCATTACAGAGTCCAGATTATCGGTGGTATTATTCTTCATCAGGGACGTATAGCAGAGATGCGTACAGGTGAAGGTAAAACGCTTGTATCAACACTTCCGGCATATCTTAACGCTTTGACAGAAGAAGGCGTACTTGTTGTAACTGTAAATGATTATCTTGCAAAGCGTGATGCTGAGTGGATGGGTCAGATTCACAAGTTCCTTGGCCTCAGTGTTGGTATTGTTCTTCATGATATGAAAGATGATGAAAGAAGAGCAGCATATGCATGTGATATTACATATGTTACTAACAACGAATTAGGATTTGATTATCTTCGTGATAATATGGCTATTTACAAAGAACAGATAGTTCTTAGAGGACTTAAATACTGTATTATCGATGAGGTCGATTCAGTTCTTATCGATGAAGCCAGAACACCGCTTATTATTTCAGGACAGAGCGGCAAGTCAACAAAGCTTTATGAATTGTGTGATGTACTTGCTCGTCAGCTTGTAAGAGGTGAGTATAAGGGCGAGATGACAAAGATGCAGGCTATCATGCAGGAAGAGATAGAAGAAGATGGTGATTTTATCGTCAATGAAAAAGATAAAGTTGTCAATCTTACAGAACAGGGTATTCATAAAGTTGAGCAGTTCTTCCATATAGATAATTATGCCGATCCTGAAAATCTTGAAATCCAGCATAATGTTACGCTCGCACTTCGTGCACATAATCTTATGTTCAGAGATAAGGATTACGTTGTCAAAGACGATGAGGTAATGATTGTAGATGAATTTACAGGACGTATTATGCCGGGACGCCGTTATTCAGATGGTCTTCATCAGGCAATTGAGGCAAAAGAGCATGTAAAAGTTAAGAGAGAAAGTAAGACACTTGCAACTATTACATTCCAGAATTTCTTTAATAAGTTTGAGAAAAAGGCAGGTATGACAGGTACTGCTCTCACAGAAGAAAAGGAATTCCGTGAAATTTATAACATGGACGTTGTTGAAGTTCCGACAAATAAGCCGGTTCAGAGAATTGATTATGATGATGCTGTATACAAGACAAAGAAAGGCAAGTTTAATGCAGTTGTGCAGTCTGTTATAGAATCACATGAAAAAGGGCAGCCTGTACTTGTAGGTACAATTACAATCGAGACATCAGAGCTTGTAAGTGAGATGTTAAGAAAGAAAGGAATACCTCATAATGTACTTAATGCCAAGTTCCATGAAAAGGAAGCTGAGATTGTAGCAGAGGCAGGTAAGCATGGTGCAGTTACAATTGCGACAAACATGGCTGGCCGTGGTACTGATATTAAACTTGATGATGAGGCAAGAGCAGCAGGCGGATTAAAGATTATTGGTACAGAAAGACATGAGAGCCGACGTATCGATAACCAGCTGCGTGGACGTGCCGGACGTCAGGGTGACCCGGGTGAATCAAGATTCTATATTTCACTTGAAGATGATCTTATGCGTTTGTTTGGACAGGAACGTCTTATGAATGTATTTAACAAGCTCGGTGTCGGTGAAGACGAACAGATTGAGCATAAGATGTTAAGTAATGCAATTGAGAGTGCACAGAAGAAGATAGAGACTAATAACTATGGTATAAGAAGCCATCTTCTTGAGTATGACCAGGTAATGAACGAACAGCGTGAAATCATCTATGCAGAAAGAAACAGAGTTCTCAATGGTGAGAGCATGCGTAATTCAGTTCTCAAGATGATTACAGATTTTGTTGAAAGTGTTGTAAACTGCTGTATCAATGATGATAAAGATGCAAAAGAGTGGGATTATAAAGAAATCAACGAACTTCTTCTTCCAACGATACCTCTTGCACCGGTTGAATACAATGATACAATAAAGAATAAAAATGAGCTTCTTCACAGTCTGAAAGAGCAGGCAGTAAAGTTTTATGAAGATAAAGAAGCATTATTTACAGAACCAGAACAGATAAGAGAGATTGAGCGTGTAGTTCTTCTTAAAGTTATCGACCGTAAGTGGATGGATCACATTGATGATATGGATCAGTTAAAGCAGGGTATCGGACTTCAGGCATATGGTCAGAAGGATCCTGTAATCCAGTACAAGATGATGGGATACGATATGTTTGATACCATGACACAGGGAATTACTGAAGATACAGTAAGACTTCTTATGCATATTCAGGTTGAACAGAAAGTTGAACGTGAACAGGTTGCCAAAGTAACAGGAACTAACAAGGATGATGGTCCGTCTGTAAAAGGTCCTGTAAAACGAGTAGAAAAGAAGATATATCCGAATGATCCTTGTCCATGTGGAAGTGGAAAGAAATATAAAAACTGTTGCGGAAGACAGGCATAATCGGAAAAAAGGAGTAATTGTGGTAGAATTAGACCAGTTCAGATATAAGATTTCGGGATTTGAAAAGCCAATGGAACAGATAAAAAAGTCATTGGATTTAGAAAATAAAAAGAAAAGAATAGAAGAACTAGAAGCTGATATGGAGGCTTCCGGCTTTTGGGATAATACAGAAAAGTCACAGCATGCCATGAAAGAATTAAAAACACTCAAAAGCTCATTTGAAAAATACAATGAGCTTGAGCAAGGGCTTGAGGATGCCAAAACACTCATAGAGATGGCGGATGAAGAAAATGATGCTTCTCTTATTCCGGAAGTTGAGAATGAAATTAATTCATTTGAAGAAAAACTTGAAAATTTAAGGATTGAAACACTTCTCTCAGGTGAGTATGACAAAGATAATGCTATCCTTACATTGCATGCAGGAGCAGGCGGAACAGAGGCCTGCGACTGGTGTCAGATGCTTTTCAGAATGTATACAAGATGGGCAGAGGCTAACGGATATACAACACAGACTCTTGATTATCTTGAAGGTGAGGAAGCCGGAATTAAGTCTGTAACAATAGAAGTTTCCGGAGATAATGCTTATGGACATTTAAAATCAGAGCATGGTGTACATAGACTTGTAAGAATTTCACCATTTAATGCGGCAGGAAAAAGACAGACATCGTTTGTATCATGTGATGTAATGCCTGATATTGATGAAGATGTTGATGTTGAGATTAATGATGATGATTTAAGAATAGATACTTATCGTTCGAGCGGTGCCGGTGGACAGCATATTAACAAGACATCATCCGCAATCAGAATTACACATATTCCGACAGGAATAGTAGTTCAGTGTCAGAATGAACGTTCACAGCACCAGAATAAGGATAAAGCTATGCAGATGCTCAAAGCAAAGCTGTATCTTATGAAACAGCAGGAAAATGCTGAAAAAACATCAGATATCAGAGGTGATGTCAAGGATATTAATTTTGGTAATCAGATACGAAGCTACGTTTTGCAGCCATATACAATGGTAAAAGACCATAGAACAAACAAAGATATAGGCAATGCACAAAGCGTTCTTGATGGAAATATTAATCCTTTTATTAATGCATATCTTAATTGGGTTAATACAGGTAAAAAAGCAGATTAAAAATATAATGCATATACAAAAGCATGATAAGGAGGTATTTTATGTCAGATTACATTAAACCTGTAGTGTTTAAAGTCGGTAACGAAATGTATGGTGTAGACATTAATCTTGTACAGTCAATAGAACGAGAGATTCAGGTTGTTCCGGTTCCGAATTCAATGCCGTATATTAAAGGCATTGTAAATTTAAGGAGTGAGGTGATACCTGTATACAGTCTCAAAAAGAAATTTGGACTTGTTGATAATGGTGTGAGCGAAAATACAATTATTATTGATACAAAAAATGTTAAACTTGCACTTGAGGTTGATGAGGTAGTTGAGATAGGCGATATTGAACCTGAAAATATTGTTCCTATGCCGGAGATTGCTCTTAATGCACAGACACAATATATGCCTCGTGTTGCCAATGTTGATGGTAATCTTATAATTCTTCTTGATGTTACAGAACTTTTAAGTGAGGAAGAGGAAGCTGTTGTAAAGCAGATGGCAGAAGATATGAAGTAATCAGCTAATATCACAGGATGGTGATTAACATGGAAAATTCAGGTAAAATAGAAAGGTCAGCGGGAATACTTATGCATATAAGCAGCCTCCCGTCGCCATTTGGTATAGGAACATTCGGAAAAACAGCGTATGAATTTGTGGATTTTGTTGCACAGGCAAGACACAGATACTGGCAGGTGCTTCCGCTTGGACCAACTACATACGGAGACAGCCCATATCAGTCATATTCTGCTTTTGCAGGAAATCCATATTTTGTGGATCTTGAGATGTTGACTGATGACGGAATATTAGACAGAAATATATATGAAGATATAGACTGGGGCAGCGGCGATTATGTGGATTACGAAAAAGTCTACAATAACAGGTTCACTGTTTTGCATGAAGCATACAAAAATTATAGACAGAAACTCAGTGAAAGCCGTGTGAAACTTGCTGCCGGACTTCCGGAATATAAGAAGTTTGACAATTTTAACAAAACAAATGCATACTGGCTTGATGACTATGCACTTTTTATGGCTCTCAAATGGCATTTTAACCAGAAGTCATGGCAGGACTGGGATGAAGATATTAAATTCCGGACACAGAAGGGCATGCAGAAGTATAAAGAGCTGCTTGCAGACGAAATTGGATTCTGGAAGTTTGTCCAGTATGAATTTGATAAACAATGGAAAAAACTCAAAGAATATGCCAATGAAAATAATGTAGATATAATAGGAGATATTCCTATTTATATGGGGCTTGATAGTTCAGACGTGTGGGCGGATGCAGGTGAATTTCTGCTGGATGAGAATCTTACGCCTGTTAAAGTTGCAGGGGTTCCGCCTGATGCTTTTTCTGAACTTGGACAGAAATGGGGAAATCCTCTTTACGACTGGAATAAGATGGAAGCTAACGGATTCAGGTGGTGGAGAGCCAGAATGGCACATTCTGCTGAATTATATGATGTTATAAGAATTGATCATTTTATAGGGATAGTAAAATATTATACAATTCCGGCTGACATGCCTGATGCAAGGCAAGGTTCATATGAGCAGGGACCGGGACAGAAACTTCTTGATGTTATCAATGAAGCTATCGGTGATAAAAAAATTATTGCAGAAGATCTAGGAGTATCACTTCCAGAGGTTGATGTGATTTTAAGAGAAAACAATTATCCTTCAATGAAAGTCCTTGAGTTTGCATTTGGCGGCGACAGAAAAAATCCGCATCTTCCATATAATTACAGTGATAACTGCGTAGTGTATGGCGGAACACATGACAATGAAACACTTATGGGATATTTTACCGGACACAATGAGTGGGAGCTTGGCTATGCTTTTGATTATCTTGATACAAGAGACAGGGCAAGGATGGTAGATAACGTATTCCGTGCAGCATATTCAAGTGTTGCATGTCTTGCAATATTTACAGTTCAGGATATTTTAAAGCTTGGAAATGAAGCACGAATGAATATGCCTTCAAGCTTTGGAAATAACTGGAAATGGAGAATGAGAGCAGGGTCACTTAATAATGACCGTCTTAATGAGATGAGATATCTGGCAAGTGTATTTGGAAGAGAATCATAATAATTAATATAAAGACACATAATCTGAGAATGCGGTATCCGGCTATACTGTACAATCAGGTTATGTGTCTTTTTTTCTAAAAATCACATATAAGGTTGCATTGTTATAAATAATATGATAAGATTCTTTCTGTGAAAAACACATGTGTTTCACACACGAACAACAAAACACATGTGTCTTTTGTAGGAAGACATCCTGTGAATTATGACTGATGTCAGAAAGGTATGAGGATATGACTGAGGACAGTAAATATTACGTTGTCAAACAGAAGGCACTGCCGGAAGTTCTGCTCAAAGTTGCACAGGTCAACAAAATAATTGAGACAAAGAGAATGTCTATAGCTGAAGCTACTGAATCGGTTGGAATCAGCAGAAGTTCTTATTATAAATATAAAGACGATATTTTTCCTTTTAGAGATAATGTAAAAGGCAAGACAATAACATTTGTATTATCAATGGATGATGAGCCGGGAATTCTGTCGGTTGTATTAAAGACAATTGCAGAATATAAAGCTAATCTTCTTACTATACATCAGACAATACCTGTAAATGGTGTTGCCTCGCTGACGTTAAGTGTTGACATACTTCCGACAACGGGAGATTCAGCAAAGATGATAGAGCAGATAGAACAGCTTTCAGGTGTCAGATATTTGAAAATTTTAAGCAGAGAGTAATCGCACAAGATGAAATAAATAATGAGAAAGAGGAAATTAAGATGGCTAAGATTGCAGTTTTAGGTTATGGAACAGTTGGTTCCGGAGTAGTTGAAGTATTAGAGACAAACAAAGACTCTATTACAAAAAGAGCAGGAAGAGAAATTGAAGTAAAGAGTGTTCTTGATTTGAGAGATTTCCCGGGTGATCCGATTCAGGAAAAAATAGTACATGATGTGGACGTTATCATCAACGACCCTGAAATAGAAGTAGTTGTTGAAGTTATGGGCGGTGTTGAGCCGGCATTTACATTTGTAAAGAGAGCACTTGAGGCAGGAAAGAGCGTGTGTACATCAAACAAGGCACTCGTTGCTGCACATGGACCTGAACTTCTTGAGATGGCAAAGAAAAGAAATCTTAACTTTATGTTTGAGGCATCAGTTGGCGGCGGTATTCCTATTATAAGACCATTAAACCAGTCTCTTACAGCGGATGAGATTACAAAAATAACAGGAATTCTTAATGGAACAACAAACTATATCCTTACAAAGATGGATAAAGAAGGTAGTACATACGAAGAAACATTAAAAGAAGCACAGGAACTTGGTTATGCCGAGAGAAATCCTGAAGCTGACGTTGAAGGTTTTGATGCCTGCCGTAAAATTGCAATTCTTACATCACTTGCATATGGCTCAACAGTAAAATTTGAAGAAATCCGTACAGAGGGAATTACAAAAATCACAACAAAAGATTTCAAGTATGCAGAAAAACTTGGCTATGTAGTAAAGCTTCTTGCTACAAGCTGCAAAGAAAATGACAAAGTATATGCTATAACAGCACCATTTATGATTAATTCAACACATCCGTTATACAATGTAAATGATGTGTTAAACGGAATATATATTCATGGTAATGTTATCGGCAATGTAATGTTTTTTGGTGCCGGAGCAGGAAAACTTCCTACGGCAAGTGCTGTTGTAGCTGACGTTGTAGACTGTGTAAAGCATAAAGGCAAGAATGTCATGACAGTATGGAGCGTAGAGAAACTTGAACTTGGTGATGCAGATGATGAAGTAAGAAAGTTCTTTGTCAGAGTAAAAGGTAATGTCTCAGATTTATCAGCAGTAAATGCAGCATTTGGAAATGTGCAGACTGTTACTGTAGATGGAATAGACGGAGAGTTTGGATTCATTACAGAGCCTATGTCAGAAAGAGCATTTGCCGAAGCAGCAAAAAAGATAGATATGATTCATAGAATAAGAATCGATGAGACTACAATTTAATTGTCAGCCTGATTAACTGTAATTTATGGTTTATATAAAAATTATCGTCAGTGCATATACATGCACGGGAAAGGAAGAAAAATGAAATATTTAATTATTCTTGGCGATGGAATGGCAGATAAGGATATTCCTGAACTTGGAGGAAAAACACCGCTTGAGTATGCGGATACACCGACAATGGATAAGTATTCAAAGATGTCAGAGATAGGAATGGTACATACAATACCTGATGGAATGGCACCGGGAAGCGATACAGCTAATTTATCAGTTCTTGGCTATAACCCAAGGGATTATTACACAGGACGTTCACCACTTGAAGCATTAAGCATTGGTGTTGACATGAAGACAACAGATGTTGCGTTAAGATGTAATATAGTTACAGTTTCAACAGATGAGCTTCCATATGAAGAAAAGACAATTATTGACCACAGCTCAAGCGAAATTTCAACAGAAGATGCGGCTGTTCTTCTTGAGGCAGTAAGAAAAGAGCTTGAAAATGATATATACAAGTTTTATGTGGGAACAAGTTACAGACATCTTACAATATGGGATAAAGGCGAAGTTGTAGACCTTACTCCTCCGCATGATGTACTTGGACAGAAAATAGGACAGTATCTTCCAAAAGATGATAAATTAAGAGAGATGATGAAGAAAAGCTATGATATTTTAAGCAATCATCCAATTAATGTTGAGAGAATGAAAAGGGGACTTAATCCTGCTAATTCGCTCTGGTTCTGGGGTGCGGGCACAAGACCGATGCTCACATCATTTGAAGAAAAGACAGGTCATAAAGGTGCGATGATTTCTGCTGTAGATCTTCTTAAAGGAATTGCAGTCGGTGCCGGCATGAAAGTTATAGAAGTAGAGGGGGCAAACGGCGGTCTTGATACTAATTATGAGGGCAAGGCTGACGCGGCAGTTGATGTGCTTTTAAACGGAGGATGTGATTTTGCATATATTCATCTTGAGGCACCTGACGAAATGGGTCATCAGGGAAGTTATGAACGCAAAGTAAAAGCAATTGAAAACCTTGATAAGAGAATCATAAAACGTGTTGTAGAAAAGATGGAAGCGTCAGGAGAAGATTTCAGGATGTTAGTTCTTCCGGACCATCCTACACCGGTGGCTATAAGAACACATGTCTCTGACCCTGTTCCATATATGTTATATGACAGCACAGACAAAAAGAATAATACATGGTCATATAATGAAAAAGATGGCGAGGCAAGTGGAAATTATATTGCTGAGGGTCATACAATAATAAACAGATTGTTTGAAAAATAGTTGCATAAGAAAAATAAAAAGAAGATGGAAAGGTAATAATAACAATGATTAAAGTTGTAAAATTTGGCGGAAGCTCACTCGCCAGTGCAGAACAGTTTAAAAAAGTCGGTAACATAATAAGAGAAGAGGAGAGCAGAAAATATGTTGTCCCTTCAGCTCCGGGAAAGCGTTTTTCTGAGGATACAAAAGTTACAGATATGCTTTATAAATGTTATGCAGAAGCAGAAGAAGGAAAAAATTTCGATAAACAGTTAAAAGCAATCAAAGAGCGTTACAATGAGATTATAAAGGGTCTTGGACTCAAACTTTCATTAGAAGAACAGTTCGAGACAATCAAGAAAAACTTTGAAGCAAAAGCAGGAAAAGATTATGCTGCTTCAAGAGGAGAATACCTTAATGGTATTATAATGGCAAATTATCTTGGATATCAGTTTATTGATGCTGCAAATGTAATCTGTTTTGATGAAAATGGAGAATTCGATTCAGAAAAGACTAATGAAGTATGTTCAGAAAAGCTCGCTGCTACAGAAAATGCTGTAATTCCGGGATTTTATGGTGCAATGCCAAACGGAAAAGTTAAGACATTTTCAAGAGGTGGTTCTGATGTGACAGGTTCAATAGTTGCAAGAGCTATCAAAGCGGATGTGTACGAAAACTGGACAGATGTTTCGGGTTTCCTTGCAGCAGACCCAAGAATAGTAAAAAATCCAAAGCCAATCAAAGTTATTACATACAGGGAACTTAGGGAATTGTCTTACATGGGTGCTTCCGTTCTTCATGAATCAGCAATTTTCCCGGTAAGAAAAGAAGGAATTCCGATTAATATCAGAAATACAAATGCACCACAAGATCCGGGTACAATGATTGTTGAGACAACATGTAACAGACCGGATTGTGTAATTACTGGTATTGCCGGTAAGAAGGGATTCGTATCAATAAGCATCGACAAAGACATGATGAATTCAGAAATCGGATTTGGAAGAAAAGTTCTTCAGGTATTTGAAGATAATGGCATATCATTTGAACATATGCCATCAGGAATTGATACTATGACAGTATTTGTCCATCAGGATGAATTTGTTGAAAAAGAACAGAAAGTTCTTGCACAGCTTCATCGTGCAGTAAATCCTGATTCTATAGAACTTGAATCAGATCTTGCACTTATCGCTGTTGTAGGACGAGGAATGAAGAATAATTCAGGTATTGCTGCTAATATTTTCTCAGCACTTGCAAAGGCAAAGATTAACATTAAGATGATTGATCAGGGCTCAAGTGAGCTTAATATCATTATTGGTGTACGCAATCGCTATTTTGAAGATGCAATCAAGACAATTTACAGCGTATTTGTACCGGAAGAAGAGCAGTAAAACAAATCGAAAAATTAAATTTTATCCCGGCAGGAAAGCGATGGCGGCATTTGTTATCAGATGTTTTCCTGCCGGGATATTTTTGTGAAAATATTTAATGGAAAGTTATATACAATAAAAATAATAAAAAAACAAAAAATAAATACAGCTTGCTAAACTTCGTTTAGAATGGTAAAATAAAAAAGAAAACATAACATAAAAATGACAATGTTTAAGGAGTAATATTCAGAGAATGGAAATCACAAAGAAAATAGCAGAAGAGTTAAGCGTTAAGCCGTCACAGGTTGAAGCGGCAGTAAAGTTGATAGATGAAGGATGTACGATTCCTTTCATAGCCAGATACCGTAAGGAAGTTACAGGTTCACTTAATGATGAACAGCTTCGTAACCTTGATGACAGACTCAAATACCTTCGCAATCTTGAGGATAGAAAAGCACAGGTAATAGCAAGCATAGAAGAACAGGGTAAACTTACAGAAGAGTTAAAGGCACAGATTACAGATGCACAGACAATGGTGCTTGTGGAAGATTTATACAGACCATACAAGCAGAAAAGAAGAACTCGTGCAACGATTGCAAAAGAGAAGGGGCTTGAGCCTCTTGCACAGTTCATACTTGCACAGAATACAGACAAGCCTGTTGAAGATGAAGCACAGAAGTATATAAGCAGCGAGGAAGGCAAAGAAGTTGAGGATGCAGCGGCAGCGATACAGGGAGCACTTGATATAATTGCAGAACAGATTTCAGATGTCGCTGATTACAGAACATATATAAGAGATATAACTTTCAAGGAAGGAAAGATAGTTTCTGCTGCCAAAGATGCTGATGCAGAGTCTGTATATGAGAATTATTATGATTACAGTGAAGCACTTTCAACAATTCCGGGACACAGAATACTTGCATTAAACAGAGGTGAGGCAGAAAAGTTCCTTGCTATAAAAATAGAGGCACCTGTTGACAGAATTTTAAGGTATCTGGAGACAAAGACGCTTACATCAGATAATGAATATACAACACCATTAATCAAAGAGGTTGTAAGCGATGCATATGACAGGCTTATTGCACCTGCCATAGAAAGAGAGATAAGAAGCACACTCACAGATACGGCACAGGACGGAGCTATAAGGGTATTTGGTAAAAATCTTGAACAGCTTCTCTTACAGCCGCCAATTGCCGGTAAAGTTGTACTTGGCTGGGATCCTGCATTCAGAACTGGATGCAAACTTGCAGTTGTCGATGCTACAGGAAAGGTTCTTGATACAAAAGTTATATATCCTACAGAGCCACACAATAAAGTTGAACAGTCAAAGCAGGAAGTTAAGAAACTTATAGATAAGTATAATATAACGCTCATTTCATGCGGTAATGGAACTGCATCAAGAGAGTCAGAAAAAATCATAGCAGATATGATTAAAGAGTACGATTTGAAAAATGTAGATTATGTAATAACAAATGAAGCAGGTGCATCAGTGTACTCTGCAAGCAAACTTGCGACAGAAGAATTTCCTGATTTTGATGTGGCACAAAGAAGTGCAGTGTCAATAGCAAGACGAGTTCAGGATCCGCTTGCTGAACTTGTAAAGATAGATCCGAAGTCAATCGGTGTTGGACAGTATCAGCATGATATGAACCAGAAAAAGCTGAGCGAAACACTTACAGGTGTGGTTGAAGACAGCGTTAATAAAGTAGGCGTTGATTTAAATACAGCATCTGCATCACTTCTTGAATATATTTCGGGAATATCAAAAGCTGTTGCAAAAAATATTGTGGATTACAGAGAAACTAACGGAAGATTTACTAACAGAAAACAGCTTTTAAAAGTTGCAAAATTAGGACCTAAGGCATTTGAACAGTGTGCAGGTTTCATGCGTATAAGCGGAGGTGATAATCCGCTTGATGCCACAAGTGTACATCCGGAAAGTTATGATGCTGCAGCAAAACTTCTTGAGATATTAGGATATAATATTAACTCTATAAGTTCAGGTGAGTTAATAGGACTTGGTAAAAAAATAAGCAATCTCCACGAAATGGCAGAAAAAGTCGGAATTGGTGAGATAACACTTGAAGATATAGTAAAAGAACTTGAGAAACCTGGAAGAGACCCAAGAGAAGAGATGCCAAAACCAATACTCAGAAAAGATGTCCTTGATATGAAAGATTTAAAACCGGGAATGATTCTTAAAGGAACAGTAAGAAATGTAATAGATTTTGGTGCTTTTGTGGATATCGGTGTACATCAGGACGGACTTGTTCATATTTCACAGATGTGTGTTGACAGAAGAGTTGAGCATCCGCTTGATGTTGTGAGTGTCGGAGATGTTGTAGATGTACGTGTTATAGAAGCTGATCCGGCAAAGAACAGGGTTTCACTATCAATGATTCTCGACGAAAAAGAGGCTGCTAACCGTAAAATGTCAGCGAATAAAGGCGACAGAAAAAATGATGCTTCAAAGAGAGATAACAGAAAGCAGGGACAGCATAAGAAAAAAGACAATGGACTTAATCTTAGTTCATTATCAAGATTTATGAGATAATTGTGTGGACAGCGAAACAAAGCCAATGTCTGCAAGAGACATTGGCGGCGTTTGATAAATATAGTTAATAATACAAACTGGAGTATTGAAATGGGTGAACAAGAACAGAGAGTAGAATTTGAAACACGAATAGGTGCAAAAGAACTGATGGATTTTAAAATATACCATAATTATCACAGCGTGAGTGGTATTGCATCACTGCTTTTTGGCATAATAGCATTGGTGATATGCATAGTTTCAATTAACAGAGTGAATATATCATATACACTTATGATGGGATTTTTTGGACTTTTCTTTACAGTGTACACACCGATTGGCATGAAGAGAAAAGTTAATAAACAGATAAAAACAGTTCCTGCATTTGCAGAGCCTGTAAAATATGTCATAACACCTGAAAAGATAACTCTCAGTCAGGGTGAAGTATCAGAAGAACTTTTATGGGATGATATATTTACGATAAAATGCACAGGAAAGAGTATGATTTTATATATAACATCAGTGAGGGCTAATATAATACCTCTTGAATGCCTTGACAGACAACAGGCAGAAAACTTTATAAAAATAGCAAGAGAGAAACTCAAGCCGTTTCAGGTTAAGTTAAATGATGCATCAGTAATAAACAAGTGCGGACGGTGACAGATATGGTAAATGTGATAGAAACATTTGATGCAAAAGAAACATTTGCATTAGGGGAAAAGATAGGAAAAGAAGTACAACCAGGAGATATATTCTGTCTTGAAGGTGACCTTGGCGTTGGGAAGACAGTATTTACACAGGGGTTTGCAAAAGGGATTGGCATAACAGAACCTGTTAACAGCCCTACATTTACAATAGTTCAGGAGTACAAAGAAGGAAGAATTCCCTTATATCATTTCGATTTATACAGGATAGCAGATATTTCGGAACTTGATGAGATCGGTTACGAAGAATATTTTTATTCAGAAGGAACATGTCTTGTTGAGTGGGGAAATCTATATCCGGAGATATTCCCTGAAAATACCATAAAAATTGAAATAAGCAAAGACCTTTCAAAAGGTTTTGACTACAGAAGAGTAACGATAGAAAAGCAGCAAAAGGAGGATTAACATGAGGATACTTGCAATAGAAAGTTCTGCCGTGACAGCATCAGTTGCAATTCTTACAGATGATACACTTACGGCAGAGTATACTATCAACTATAAGAAAACTCATTCACAGACACTTCTTCCTATGATAGATGAGATATGTGATATGACAGACGTTAAGCCGGATGAATTTGATGTGGTTGCAGTGTCAACAGGCCCGGGTTCTTTTACCGGGTTAAGGATAGGCGTTGCAACAGGAAAGGGCATTGCACTTGCCACAGGTATTAAGATGGCAGCAGTTCCGACACTTGATGCAATGGCAATGAATATGTATGGCACTGGTAAGCTTATATGTGCTGTCATGGATGCCAGAAGGCAGCATCTCTACAACAATATATTTTTCTTTGATGAAAACAACAGACTCTGTAGATGCAGGGAACAGTCGCTTGATTCATATGATCAACTTGCTGCTGAATTAAATGGCCTTAACAGAGATGTAATATTTGTCGGTGATGGCATAAATGCCGCAAGAGAATATTTTGATAAATATTTAACATGTAAATATGAATATGCACCGGCACATATGACAACACAACGTGCCGGAAGTGTAGCTATGCTGGCAATGCAGATGGCAGCAGAAAATAAACTTGTTGATGCGGATGATGTAAAGCCCGATTATCTTCGCCCGTCACAGGCAGAGCGTGAATTTGCACAGAAAAAGGAGCCTAAGTAATGCTTAACATAAGAGCTATGGAAGAAAAAGATATTCCACAGGTCGAAGAGATAGAAAAAAAGATATTTTCACTGCCGTGGTCAGAGAAGTCATTTCATGATGCATGCAGTGATGAAAATAATATATATCTTGTCTGTGAAGATGAAGGCACAATTACCGGATACTGCGGATTATGGACGGTGTTTGGTGAGGGGAATATTACGAATATGGCAGTTCATCCTGATTACAGAAAAAAAGGTATCGGAATGATGCTTATGGAAGAGATGGAAAAACGTGGAATACAGAAAAAAGTAGATGTGTTTTTTCTGGAAGTGCGTGAAAGCAATGACGCAGCACGAAGATTATATGAAAAAATGAAATACAAACAAATAGGTATCCGCAAAAGATTTTATGAAAGACCGGTTGAGGATGCTATAGTAATGTCGAAAATGTATACGGAAGGAAATATATGTTAGATGTATGTTTGCTGGGAACCAGCGGAATGCTGCCATTGCCTGACAGATGGCTGACATCACTGATGACCAGATATAATGGAAGCAGTCTTTTGATAGATTGTGGGGAAGGAACACAGATTGCAATAAAAGAAAAAGGATGGAGTTTTAATCCGATAGATGTAATTTGTTTTACGCATTATCATGCTGACCATATAAGCGGACTTCCGGGGCTGCTTCTCACAATAGGAAATTCTGACAGGACAAAGCCTGTTACGCTTGTCGGGCCTAAAGGTCTGTCAAGAGTTGTTGGGGCACTGCGTGTGATAGCACCGGAACTTCCGTTTGAACTGAAATTTATAGAACTTACAAAACCGCAGGAACACATTTCAATAAATGGCTATGAGATAGAGGCATTTAAAGTTTCTCATACGGTTGCATGTTATGGGTATTCTATAAGTATTCCAAGAATAGGAAAGTTTGATGTAGAAAAAGCTAGAGAACTTATGATACCGCAGAAAGTGTGGAATAAGCTTCAGCATGGAAATACGGTTGAGATTGATGGAACTGTATATACACCGGATATGGTAATGGGAAAACCGAGAAAAGGTTTGAAAGTTACATATTGTACAGATACAAGACCGGTTACGGCTATTATAGAAAATGCAAAACATTCCGATTTATTTATATGTGAAGGAATGTATGGCGAAGAAGATAAAGACAGTAAAGCAAAAGAAAACAAACACATGACATTTTCAGAGGCGGCAGCACTTGCAAAAGATGCAGAAGTTGCAGAGATGTGGCTGACGCATTTCAGCCCGTCACTTGTAAGGCCGCAGGAGTATATACGTGGAATACAGAAAATATTTGAAAATGTCACAGCAGGTACAGATGGTAAAACGGTGGAACTTCAATTTGAAGAAGGGTAGCATTTAAAGATGCGGAAATGGAGGCGTGAGATGAAAAAATATGTAAAAACAATAATAATTGTAAGTGTTCTGGCACTAATGTGCATAGCCTATTTTTTCTATCTTTCAAACAGGAAATCGACAAAAGATGCAACTGATAAGTCAGTTTGGAATCAGGAAGTGGCAGCATTAACAACAAAAGATATTGATAAAAATTATCCTGAGTCTCCAAAAGAAGTTGTTAAATTGTATGCAAGAATAACAAAGGCATATTACAAGACATCTCTTACGGATGAACAGATAGAAGCACTTGGAACAAATGCAAGAAAATTATTTGATAATGAGTTAAAGTCAAAACAGACAGATAAAGAATTTCTGGATGCATTAAAGGCTGATATAGCGGATTATAATTCGGCAAAAAGATATATAGCTGATTATACAATGGATGGCAGCCAGGCAGTAAAATATACAACTATTGATAATAAAGAATATGCATCATTGGTAGTGCTTTATAATGTCCGTGAAGGAAGTAAACTTCACAAATCATATACCAGATTTGTATTAAGAAAAGATTCCGATGGAAAATGGAAAATATTATACTGGGAGCTTATTAACGGAAATAATAGCACACAGGAATAGAAAGGCATGGAAAGCAGTATGAAAGAACAGGAAGAAGTATTAATTCTTGCTATAGAAAGTTCATGTGATGAGACAGCGGCAGCTGTTGTAAAAAACGGAAGAACTGTTTTGTCAAATATAATAAATTCACAGATAGATATTCATACATTATATGGCGGTGTAGTACCGGAGATAGCATCAAGAAAACATATAGAAAATATTAATCCTGTAATAAACATGGCGTTAAAAGAGGCGAACGTAACATTGGATGATATAACAGCTATAGCTGTTACATATGGTCCGGGGCTTGTAGGAGCGTTGCTTGTGGGTGTTGCGGAAGCAAAAGCTATTGCATTTGCAAAAAATAAACCACTTGTGGGAGTACATCATATAGAAGGGCATATATCAGCCAATTATATAGAGCATCCTGAATTGGAACCTCCATTTGCTGCACTTGTTGTATCAGGAGGACATACACATCTTGTAATGGTCAATGATTATGGTGATTATGAAATTATTGGAAGAACGAGGGATGATGCGGCTGGGGAAGCGTTTGACAAGGTCGCAAGAGCTGTAGGACTCGGTTATCCGGGCGGACCAAAGATAGATAAATTGGCAAAAGAAGGTAATCCGCATGCAATTGAATTTCCAAGGGCACATGTAGAAGATTCACCATATGATTTTTCGTTTAGCGGAATAAAATCAGCGGTTCTCAATTATATAAACCAGTGTGAGATGAAAAATGAAGAGGTAAATAAAGCTGACCTTGTAGCATCGTTTCAGAATGCTGTAGTGGACGCACTTGTATCAAGGGCAATGATGCTTGTAAAAGAAAGAAATATCGACAAGCTGGCAATTGCCGGTGGCGTTGCATCTAATTCAGCATTAAGAGAGGCACTTTCAAGTGCTTGTGAGGAAAATGGAATAAAATATTATTCACCATCTCCTAAGTTATGTACAGATAATGCGGCAATGATAGGAGCTGCCGGGTATTATGATTACATAAAAGGTGTAAGGCATGGCTTTGATCTTAATGCGGTTCCAAATCTCAAACTTGGTGAAAGAATATAAATTAATAAAAAATATAAAAAATGCCGGGCATATTATATTCTGCCCGGCAAAATTCAGACATGGAGAAAAATATATGGGCAGCAAAGAAAAAGCATTAACAGCGGCAATAATACTTGCCGGAGGCAAAGGCAGCCGAATGCAGTCAGAGATTCCAAAACAATATATGAAAATAAATGGACGACCGGTAATATATTATGCACTGGAAGCATTTTCTGAAAGCAGTGTTGACAAAATAGTTCTGGTTACAGGAAATGCATGTATTGATGGTATGGATGAAAAAACATATTGCATAGAAAGAATAATAAAACCGTACAAATTTGAAAAAGTAATAATAGTTACAGAAGGTGGAAAGGAACGCTATAATTCTGTATATAATGGGCTGGAGGCACTGAAAAAGCAGGGCAAGGTACCGGATTATGTTCTCATTCATGATGGAGCAAGAGCGTGTATTGCAACTGATTTGATAGAAAAGTGCATATGCGAAGCCGAAAAATACAAGGCATGCGTGGCAGCAGTACCTGTCAAAGATACAATAAAAATATCTGATGAGAATGGATATGCCGTTAATACACCAGACAGAAATACATTGTGGCAGATACAGACACCACAAAGTTTTGAATATGAACTTATAATGGATGCATATGAAAAAATGATTAAAGATTCAGCCAGAGGTAATATAACTGATGATGCAATGGTTGTTGAAAAATATACATCAGTCAGAGTGAAATTAACGCAATCATCATATAAAAATATAAAAATAACCACGCCGGATGACATAACAATAGCCGAAAGTTTTATTAAAAAATAAATTAGAACTAAGTGAGATATAAAAAAGGATGGATGCCGGAGATAATAAGATACTTATAATGCAGAATTTATGCGGAATTGTGAGCGTGAAATAATAAGAAATAAAAAAGTTAAAAAAAATTAAATAAAAGTGTTGACAAAGTTAAAACAGAGTGATAATATAAACAAGTCGTCAGCGAGCGGCACAATTAAATAAGTATTATGGAGAGGTACCGAAGTGGTCATAACGGGGCGGTCTTGAAAACCGTTTGTCTTCACGGGCGCATGGGTTCGAATCCCATCCTCTCCGCTAAGAACCACTTATACGTAAGTGGTTCTTATCTTCTCTAAAGTGCAGGATGATGCATTTTGGGATTTGGATATCTTTAATGCAACAGGTTATAACAATCATGTTATTACATATATTACAATGGCAAGTTTAACAATGAGCTTATCTGGTCGATAGCCGGTTGAACAAATTTTGTAAAAAATAAAAAAACTTGTTGACAAACATTAAAATGAATGATATTCTATTAAAGCTGTCGGCGTAAACGACAGTAATGAACACTGATAACTGAACAGTAAAACAACCCTGAAAATTCTTTAAGAATTATTCAACGAACAGCATCTTAAACAGATGCATCCTTTAAAACAGTACATCATGAAAATGATGAACGGATTGTATTTTAGCTAGTTAGTTTAACTGGCTGGAATCAGACACTTTTTTATGAGAGTTTGATCCTGGCTCAGGATGAACGCTGGCGGCGTGCTTAACACATGCAAGTCGAACGAAGCATTTAAGACAGATTTTTTCGGAATGAAGTTTTTTATGACTGAGTGGCGGACGGGTGAGTAACGCGTGGGTAACCTGCCTCACACAGGGGGATAGCAGTTGGAAACGACTGGTAATACCGCATAAGCGCACAGCTTCACATGAAGCGGTGTGAAAAACTCCGGTGGTGTGAGATGGACCCGCGTCTGATTAGGTAGTTGGTGAGGTAACGGCCCACCAAGCCGACGATCAGTAGCCGACCTGAGAGGGTGACCGGCCACATTGGGACTGAGACACGGCCCAGACTCCTACGGGAGGCAGCAGTGGGGAATATTGCACA
>PVML01016969.1_pt1:65000-215227 | contig 215227 bp, 186 predicted proteins | sample 1853371 | NCBI WGS metagenome assembly PVML01 (sample SAMN08533508, study PRJNA380276) | Human gut metagenome, whole genome shotgun sequencing project. | isolation source: participant 1, chromium library | host: Homo sapiens | collected 2017
GTACTGTGAAGGAAAGGTGAAAAGGACCCCGGGAGGGGAGTGAAAGAGAACCTGAAACCCTGTGTTTACAAGCTGTCGGAGCACTATAAATGTGCGACGGCGTACTTTTTGTAGAACGGTCCGGCGAGTTATGGCATGTGGTAAGGTTAAGTACTTCAGGTACGGAGCCGAAGCGAAAGCGAGTGTGAAGAGCACGGTAAAATCACCTGCCATAGACCCGAAACCGGGTGATCTATCCATGTCCAGGATGAAGCTGCCGTAAGAGGTAGTGGAGGTCCGAACACACATCCGTTGAAAAGGGTGGTGATGAGGTGTGGATAGGGGAGAAATTCCAATCGAACCCGGAGATAGCTGGTTCTCCTCGAAATAGCTTTAGGGCTAGCTCCGTAACAGTCTTGCGGAGGTAGAGCACTGAATTTCCTAGGGGGCGTCAAAGCCTACCGAAGAATATCAAACTGCGAATGCCGTACAGATGATTTACGGGAGTCAGACTGCACGAGATAAGTTGGGTGGTCAAAAGGGAAAGAGCCCAGACCCGCAGCTAAGGTCCCAAAGTGCGTGTTAAGTGGAAAAGGATGTGGGATTTCGAAGACAACCAGGATGTTGGCTCAGAAGCAGCCACACATTAAAAGAGTGCGTAATAGCTCACTGGTCGAGAGGTCCTGCGCCGAAAATGTCCGGGGCTGAAACACGACACCGAAGCTCGGGAATCAGTAATGATTGGTAGAGGAGCATTGAAGACGGAATGAAGCCATACCGGAAGGAGTGGTGGACTGTCTTGAAGAGAGAATGCCGGAATGAGTAGCGAGAGAGAAGTGAGAATCTTCTCGGCCGAATATCCAAGGTTTCCAGGGTAAAGCTGATCTGCCCTGGGTAAGTCGGGGCCTAAGGCGAGGTCGGAAGACGTAGCCGATGGACAACAGGTTGAAATTCCTGTACTGTGATATATCAGAACTGTGGGGACACAGCGGGAAGGCATGAGCCGGAAAAGGAAAATCCGGTGCAAGCACCAGAGGAGTATGGCAGGCAAATCCGCCATGCAATCCGAAAGTGTGATGCGGAGCGAACAAAAGTAGCGAAGCATGCTTACCGGCTGTCGAGAAAAGCCGCTATTGCGTATATCACACCCGTACCGTAAACCGACACAGGTGGATGAGGAGAGAATCCTAAGGCCGGCGGGAGAAGCATTGTTAAGGAACTCGGCAAAATGACCCCGTAACTTCGGGAGAAGGGGTGCTCTTGAAAAAGAGCCGCAGAGAATTGGCCCAAGCAACTGTTTAGCAAAAACACAGGTCTATGCAAAACCGAAAGGTGAGGTATATGGGCTGACGCCTGCCCGGTGCTGGAAGGTTAAGAGGAGAGGTTATCGAAAGAGAAGCCTTGAATTTAAGCCCCAGTAAACGGCGGCCGTAACTATAACGGTCCTAAGGTAGCGAAATTCCTTGTCGGGTAAGTTCCGACCCGCACGAAAGGCGTAATGATTTGGGCACTGTCTCGACAATGCACCCGGTGAAATTGAAATACCAGTGAAGATGCTGGTTACCTGCGCCAGGACGGAAAGACCCCATGGAGCTTTACTCTAGCTTGATACTGGGATTCGGTATTGCATGTACAGGATAGGTGGGAGGCTGCGAAGTGATGACGCCAGTTGTCACGGAGCCGATGTTGGGATACCACCCCTGCAGTACTGGGTTTCTAACCTGCGGCCGTAACCCGGTCGGGGGACAATGTCTGGTGGGGAGTTTGACTGGGGCGGTCGCCTCCGAAAGAGTATCGGAGGCGCTCAAAGGTTCCCTCAGAATGGTTGGAAACCATTCGAAGAGTGCAAAGGCAGAAGGGAGCTTGACTGCGACACCGACGGGTGGAGCAGGTACGAAAGTAGGACTTAGTGATCCGGTGGTATGAAAGTGGGATTGCCATCGCTCAACGGATAAAAGCTACCCTGGGGATAACAGGCTTATCACTCCCAAGAGTTCACATCGACGGAGTGGTTTGGCACCTCGATGTCGGCTCATCGCATCCTGGGGCTGTAGTAGGTCCCAAGGGTTGGGCTGTTCGCCCATTAAAGCGGTACGCGAGCTGGGTTCAGAACGTCGTGAGACAGTTCGGTCCCTATCCGGCGTGGGCGTAGGATATCTGAGAGGAGCTGTCCTTAGTACGAGAGGACCGGGATGGACTGACCTCTGGTGGACCGGTTGCACTGCCAAGTGCATGGTCGGGTAGCCAAGTCGGGACGGGATAAACGCTGAAGGCATCTAAGCGTGAAGCCCCCCTCAAGATGAGATATCCCATAACGTAAGTTAGTAAGACCCCTTGAAGACGACGAGGTAGATAGGTGAAAGGTGGAAGCACGGTGACGTGTGGAGCTGATTCATACTAATAGGTCGAGGGCTTAACCGAAGAGGTTAGGTTTGTAATGAAACGCAACGAGATAGAACGAGAGTTATCTTTAAAGGTAATCGGATGAAAAGACATGGATAAGCAGTGTAAAGAAAAAACTTTACAAAAAAGATGTGAGATGATATATTTAATGTGCAGTTTTGAAGGAGCAATTCTTCAAGGAAATTTTCCTCGATAGCTCAGTCGGTAGAGCACGCGGCTGTTAACCGCGCTGTCGTAGGTTCGAGTCCTACTCGGGGAGCTTATAAAGACTGTAAGCAGTTTCCATGTTTACAGTCTTTTGAAGATTTAGCACCTTTATAATTAAATAAGGCTCCATGGTCAAGCGGTTAAGACACCGCCCTTTCACGGCGGTAACAGGGGTTCAAATCCCCTTGGAGTCACTTATAGTAAATCTCTCCAATTATGCCGACATGGCTCAATGGCAGAGCAGCTGATTTGTAATCAGCAGGTTGTTGGTTCGACTCCGACTGTCGGCTCTACTTGGACCTTTAGCTCAGTTGGTTAGAGCAACCGGCTCATAACCGGTCGGTCCTGGGTTCGAGTCCCCGAAGGTCCACTAGATTTACTATAAAATGGCCTGGTGGCTCAGCTGGTTAGAGCGCCGCCCTGTCACGGCGGAGGTCGTGGGTTCGAACCCCATCCGGGTCGCTTACAATAGAATATATTGTATTAATTAGCATCATGGGATCTTAGCTCAGCTGGGAGAGCATCTGCCTTACAAGCAGAGGGTCACAGGTTCGAGCCCTGTAGGTCCCATATGTGCCGGTGTGGCGGAACTGGCAGACGCACAGGACTTAAAATCCTGCGGGACTTATACTCCCATACGGGTTCGATTCCCGTTGCCGGCATTGTCATTAATTTGACTTTATAAGTACGTGTAGCTCAGCTGGATAGAGCGTCTGGCTACGGACCAGAAGGTCGCGAGTTCGAATCTTGTCACGTACATTAAAAACTGTGTAAAAGAAGATATCTTTTATACAGTTTTTTTTGTATATTTATTGGAAAATCTGAAAATAATAATAAACGTAAAATTTATTATATTTAAGGAGGACATAGATATGTCTAAGAATAGTTCCAATAACTCATATAATTCATCTAACTCAACAGATTCATACAACTCATCAAATGAGAGTAATTCATACAATAAGACATCAGGTAAAAATTCATCAAAAAATTCATCAAAGAATTCATCAAAAAACAGTTCAAACAGCTATAACAGTTCAAATAGCTCAAATAGTTACAACAGTTCAGAAGATTAAATTTTGAATGTAATAGAATTTATTAAATAAAATAACAAATAAACAACAAACAAATGTCCTGCCATTGGATAGTTATATTGTCTATTGGCAGGACATAATAAAATATTGCAATTATGCACTTCATGCAGCATATAATGTTAAGAAGGATGTAAAAGTTGAGCGAGACATATTATGGCGTGCGAAATTATTGGAAGTTCTTTGTTTGACAGGTATATTGAAAAAGAGAATCCGCTTATAATAGATTTGAGAAGTGAAACTGATTATATGAAGAAACATATAAAGGGAGCTGTTTGTATAAATGCAGAAGATTTAGAAAACGCGATTGAAAATTATATGTATGGCAGAACTGGAATTGTGCGGACCGGTGATGTTTTACTAAAGAAAAATAAGATTATTCTGTTATATTGCAGCAGAGGAGCACAAAGCTATTTTATGTGCAGAAAAATGTCAATGGCAGGTTTTAATGTTAAGTCTTTAGCCGGTGGAATCGAAAGATATAAAGGTAGATATATAACAGCTTGACAGCTATTGGAACAAGCATTAATATATTAAGTGTATGATACTGTAATATTAAGAAATGGAGAATTGATGAATACATATGAATTGATTGCACCATGTCATTTTGGCCTTGAATCGGTGTTGAAAAAAGAAATATATGAACTTGGATATGAGATTATATCAGTTGAAGATGGTAAGGTAACATTTGAAGGTGATGCTGAGGCTATATGCCGTGCTAATATTAATCTTAGAACGGCTGAGAGAGTCCTTTTGAAAGTTGGACAGTTTAATGCAGTGACTTTTACGGAATTATTTGACCAGACAAAAGAGCTTCCGTGGGAAGAATTTATTCCGGCGGATGGAAAGTTCTGGGTTACAAAGGCTAATTCGGTAAATAGTAAGCTTTTCAGCAGCTCTGATATACAGTCTATTGTTAAGAAAGCTATTGTCGAAAGGTTAAAACTTAAATATCGTATAAATTGGTTTAAAGAAGATGGGGAGTCTTATCCTATAAGAGTAACTATATTAAAGGATGTTGTGACTATTGCACTTGATACAACAGGCAATTCTCTTCATAAGAGAGGATATCGTCCAGAGGCAGGAAAAGCACCAATTTCGGAGTGTCTTGCAGCTGCACTTATTAAGCTGACTCCCTGGAATAAAGACAGGATATTGATTGATCCATTTTGCGGAAGTGGAACATTTCCGATTGAAGCAGCTATGATTGCAGCGAATATTGCACCCGGGCTTAATCGTGATTTTACAGCGGAGAGCTGGTCGGGAATTATCCCTAAAAAGGAATGGTATGAGGCTGTAACAGAGGCTAATGATATGGTTAATACTAATATTGAGACTGATATTCAGGGATATGATCTTGATGGTGATGTGATTAAGATTGCCAGAAGGAATGCTGAAAATGCAGGTGTTGCTAATCTTATACATTTCCAGCAAAGAGATGTGGCTAAATTGTCACACCCAAAGAAATATGGATTTATTATTACTAACCCGCCATATGGCGAACGTCTTGAAGAAAAAGAGGCACTTCCTGCAATATATAGTGCTTTAGGAAGACAGTTTGCACAGTTGGACAGCTGGTCAGCATATGTTATTACTTCATATCAGGATATAGAAAAATATTTTGGTAGGAAAGCTGATAAAAACAGAAAGATTTATAATGGTATGTTAAAGACATATTTTTATTCATTTATAGGACCTAAGCCACCAAAGAAGAGAGATTAATAGAAGAGATTAGACAAAAGGGGATAAGATTTGAAAGGCCGTAAGTTATATCTGGGATTGATTTTTATTTTATCTGTAGCAGTAGTATATCTGCTTGAAGCGGTTGCACAGGATAAGGGAATAGCACTTGGCAATGTTGTAATTACAGCGAAAGACCGTCCGAGTGAATGGCAGGATATAATTGCGTCTGATGCCAGCGAAAATCAGTTAAGGCTGATTGTAGACGGCGTTGAGGTAGCATTTGCAAAAAACAGGATTTATATGGAAAATAATCTTGATATTATGATTCCAACGTATATATTCAGAAATTCATTCAAGTGTGCATTCAATACTGTTTCTGATGATGGGATAGAACTTCAGAAGGGGAATACCGTGGTGTCAATTGACAGTTATGATACTTTTATTGATGTTAATGGCAAAAAAGTATTTCTTGAAAATGCAATGAAGAAGGATGATGACGGATATTATATTAATGCACATGTGCTTGAAGAAGGATTTGGTTATACGTATAAGTGGGATTCGGTAGAAAATACGCTTAATCTTGTAGACACGAAGAAAGATGAGAGCATACTTCCATCAAGATACAGTTATTATGATGTAGGAAGACTGGGAAAAATAAAAGACCAGGGAATATATGGAACATGCTGGGCATTTGCATCGCTTACGGCAGTTGAGACAAGTCTTATGCCAGAGGAAAAATACGATTTTTCTGAGGATAATATGGTATGGAACAGTGGATATTTTGGTGCACAGTATGATGGTGGAGATTATACAAGAGCGATTTCATATCTTGCATCTTGGAGAGGACCTGTTCTTGAAGAAGACGATGTGTATGGTGATGGTATAAATAATCCGGATGCCGGAGTTGTAAAGCATGTTCAGGAAGCACAGATTATTGAGAGCAAGAATCTTGAAGCTGTAAAAAAAGCTGTATTTTTATATGGCGGTGTTGAATCATCATTGTATACATCAATGAGTTATGCCGGAGAGCGTTCAATGTATTACAATGATAAAAATTATTCATATTGCTATATAGGTACAAAAAAGCCGAATCATGATGTCGTTATCATTGGATGGGATGATAATTATTCTAAAGATAATTTCAGCGTAAGCCTCGAGGGAAACGGTGCATTTATATGTGTGAACAGCTGGGGAGACAGATTTGGCGATGATGGTTTGTTTTACGTGTCATATTATGATTCTAATATAGGAATCCATAATGTTGTATATACGCGTGTAGAGGATAATGACAATTATGATAATATATATCAGAGTGATTTGTGTGGCTGGGTAGGACAGCTGGGTTATGAATGTGATACAGCTTATTTTTCCAATGTTTACACAGCTCAGTCAGATGAAGAACTGAAAGCAGTAGGATTTTATGCAACAGGAAAAGATACATCTTATGAAATATATTATGTTGATAATTTTGAGGGGACTGAGTCATTTTGCAATAAGGTTTATCTGCAATCGGGCAAATTTACAAATGAGGGCTATTATACGGTTGATTTGAACAAAGCAGTTAATATGGCAGAGGGTAAAAAATATGCCATTATAGTCAAAATTACAACGCCAGGAGCAGTACATCCGATTGCAATTGAGTATAAAGCTGGTCGTTCAACAAAAAATGTTGTGATTGACGATGGTGAGGGATATATAAGTCTTATAGGCAAATCATGGGAACATGTTGAGGAGTCAAAGGAATGTAATATATGCCTTAAAATGTATACAAATAACAGATAGGAGACCTGATGATGGAAAAAGTTATACTTGCATCTAATAATATGGGAAAAATAAAAGAATTCAGGGAAATTTTAAAAGATATGGACATTGAGCTTGTTTCTATGAAAGAAGCCGGAATTGATGTAGATATAGAAGAATACGGACGTACATTTTCTGAAAATGCATTGATTAAAGCAAGGACTATCAGTGAGATGACCGGTTGTGTGACGCTTGCAGATGATTCGGGACTTGAAGTTGACTGGCTTAATAAGGAGCCGGGGGTTCATTCAGCAAGATTTATGGGGCATGATACGCCGTATGAGATAAAGAATCAGGCTATTATTGATAAACTTAAAGGTGTTATTGGAAGTGACAGAAGTGCAAGATTTGTGGCAGTAGTTGCAATTGCATTTCCGGAAGGTGATGAATTTGCTTTTAGAGGGACAATGGAGGGCATTATAGGTGATAAACCGCTCGGAGAGAATGGTTTTGGATATGACCCTATATTTTTCCTGCCTGAATATCAAAAAAGCTCTGCTGAGCTTTCTGCGGACGAAAAGAACAGTATAAGCCATCGTGGAAAGGCACTTAAAAAAGTAAAAGAGGTATTTCCTATTCTTATGAAAATGAGGTGAGATTATATGCAGCGGATTATGATAGTTAGCGATACCCACAGACGGATTACGAATCTTGCAGAAGCATTGTATCGTGAGGGTAATATTGACAAGCTTATACATCTCGGGGACTTTGAGGGAGAGGATGAAGTTATAAGAGGAATGGCTGGATGTGAAGTGATGTTTGTTCCGGGAAATAATGACTTTTTTTCGCCATATGACAAAGAGATTGAGACACAGATCGGAAAATATAAAGTGCTGCTTACACATGGGCACTATTATTATGTTTCGCTTGATTTGCAGACAATAAGAGAAGAGGGGATATCAAGAGGGTTTGATATTGTAATGTTTGGACATACACACAGACCGGTTATTTCTGTTGAAGATGAGATTATGCTCATTAATCCAGGCAGTATTTCTTATCCGAGACAGGCTGATAAAAAATGTACATATATCATGATGGAAGTTCTTGATAATGGTGAAGTCGGCTTCAAATTAAAGTCAATCTGATAGTAAAAATTTAAAATAAAATTTTGTGATTTTATGTTTTTAAGATGATTTTATGCTGGAATTCAAAAAAATAAAAGTCTTTTAAGCCACTGTTTATGCGGGTTTAAACAGGTTTTGAAAAAAATGTTAAAAAAATTAAAAAAAATTCAAAAAAGGTGTTGACAACATAGGGGTCTTATACTATAATACATCTTGTCGTTGCGATACAGAGTAATTCAAAACTGAATGAAACGTATCAAACATCAATTGCATATCGGGGTGTGGCTCAGCTTGGCTAGAGCGCTTGATTTGGGATCAAGAGGTCGCAGGTTCGAATCCTGTCACCCCGATCATTTATGCGGGTGTAGTTCAATGGTAGAACACTAGCCTTCCAAGCTAGATACGTGGGTTCGATTCCCATCACCCGCTTTGTGTGTTCGTAGCTCAGCTGGATAGAGCAACGGCCTTCTAAGCCGTGGGTCGGGGGTTCGAATCCCTTCGGGCACACTTTTTATCTAATAAGAGATGATTTTCTCAGATGAGATAGCTGGTTGCGAAGCAACATAGAATATGCTGCGAGCGACGTTTTTTTATGTGGTGGGTATAGCGCAGTTGGTTAGCGCGTCAGATTGTGGCTCTGAAGGCCCAGGGTTCGAATCCCTGTATCCACCCTTATCTATTTTTGGGCTATCGCCAAGCGGTAAGGCACAGGGTTTTGATCCCTGCATCACGCTGGTTCGAATCCAGCTAGCCCAGTTGGGCTGTCGTACGGTTAGCATGATGGTTCTTCTGGCAGAAAAGATTGCCGTTGAATTTAGCACCTGAATAGACAAGCTTATTATTTAATTTAATAAGGGCTCATAGCTCAGTTGGTAGAGCACTAGACTTTTAATCTAGGTGTCCCGGGTTCGAACCCCGGTGGGCTCACTCTCAAGGGAATGGTTGGTTGACCATTCCCTTTTTTCTTTTCGTGCCTGGGGACTAGGAAGGGAACGGACGTCTTATGAAGAAATTCATTCTTTATTATTTTCATGAATTAATTATTATGATTTTGAAAACCCGCATAAATACTGGGAATGTTTGTAGGCAAGTTTGGCACTTTTGTGGCACTTGGTGTCAGGGGGAGTGGAATGATTGAGAATTGTAGTTTTAATTTGGGTGAGTTTTATGTTAAAATGGGTAAAACAAATCGGTATTTGTAGGAGGAATGAATCATGTTATTGTTGTTACAGAACGTATTGTATTGTTTATTGTATGTTATGCTGATAAAATGTGCAGTAAAGAACGATGGGCTTAATTGCTTATACTTTTATCCAAAAGAATATATAGAAGAAGCAGAAAAACGCGGAATTGCCAATAAGGAAACGGTTATGAAAAAATCAAAGTGGTTTATGATTCCGTTTTGTGTCATCATATTTGTAGCTCTGATTCTGATTATTTCCATTTGGAATCATGTTACGGATTTTAAAACAGCATATTTTCAATCCTTTCTTTTTCTTGTAATTATGAACTGGTTTGATGGGATTGTGATTGACAGATTATGGGTAGGGCACAGCAAAATCTGGCATATAGAAGGTATGGAAGATGTTTCTTATGTTAAGTCCTGGAAGACAGTACTGATAAAACGAGGAGCGGCTACAGTGGTATATATGCTTGTGGCACTTGTGGTAGCCGGAATCGTGGTATTGATCAGTAAAATATGACAATTCCAATTTTTGAAACTGAGAAATAGGAATTGGTGGAGGAATATCCATGATAAAAGTGGAAAATAAATCAAGGAAAGAAATTGCAGACATTGGCAGAAGAATCGGTGAGGCATTTGCTGATGAAAAAGCCGGAACTGTTACTATGCTCACAAGAGAGCAAACAATAAAAGGCTTTGAGATTATGACGGAATGGTTTTACAGAGCAGGAACTCTGTATACCACATCGGAAATAGGAGAGGGATATCTTGCTTATTGGAGTAAGAGGGCAAAACCTTCAATGGGTCCGACCTTACATATGATTAAGCGACTTTTATGCGAGTTACCGTTTAAGGCACTGATAGCTATGGCACAAAGCGGAGACGAACAGTATGCGAAGATTTTCAAAAAAGAGCATGACTATATTGCAGTATCCATGGTTGTTGTCCTGCGAGAATTTCAGGGGAAAGGATATATGCGCAAGATTTTGGAGCAACCTTTTGCCGAGGCGGACACAAAGGATATTCCCTGTATTCTGGATACTGATACGCCGTTAAAAGTAAAAAAATATACTCGATGTGGAATGGAACTATGTGGCGAGAAAAAATTGAAAAATGGCATTTCACTGTATACGATGGCGTATAATAAAAATTAATATGGATAGTGGAAATGAAATGTTTCAAATGTTGGATGAACTAAGATGATAATTCTAAGTTGTAAAGGTGGGGCATTATGAAGAATATTTTAATTCATGGGCTAGGGCAAAATCATAAAAGTTGGAATGAAACCATCAAATTTTTAGAGATAGATAATATAGATGTTCTTTGTCCTGCACTTTTTAAAATGTCAAGTGGCAATAGCAATGATTATCAAAACATATTTTCTTCTTTCTCTGATTTCTGTAACAATCAGGAAGGAAAACTTAATTTATGTGGACTTTCATTAGGTGGAATATTGGCATTGGATTATGTAAAAAAGTATCCAGAAAAAGTAAACTCAATGAGCAATCACAATATAAAAAACGGTTTGGATAAAATTAATTGCAAAAGCCTAATATTGTGCGGAAGTAAAGATAAAGCGAATATGAAAAGTGCTAAACAAATTAGTCAGAGTATAAGAAAAAGTGAATTCAAAATAGTTAAAGATTCTTCCCATGAGGTTAATGTTGATAATCCAAAGGAACTTGCACACATAATTTATGATTTTTGGAAGGAATTTCTGTAACGCAAATTCCAATTTGAAAGGATAACCATTCATGACAGAATGTTTATTTCAATATGACAGACTATATCTGAACGCAGCCTACCACGAACCGGATGAACACAGACATCTTCTGTCTCACATGATTATTGGAGTTTCTCAAAGAGTAAGGTGCAGTGTGAATCATTATGAATTTGCAGCTTTATGCGTCGGTCTTTTTTGGAGAAGAGAGAAGAAGAAAGGAGATAAGTCCGCTTTACTTTGATTAAAAAGTATCGTATAGTAAACATTGGTTAATGACAACTAACTTGTGCGAAGTGTGGATTATAGGAGGTGCACTTGATATGAAAAATTCTATCGGGGTATTATCAGTAAGTAAGTTCTATCATAGTGCGGTTAAGGCTGAACTAAAAAGGCGTGGATTTCAAAAGAATACCGCAAAGAAAATAATAAAGACGCACAAAGAAATTATGAACAGGGCGAAAGAAATTGGCAACTCAAGGCTCGTGAGCAGTTATGTAATGGGAAGCTATTTTATTGCAATGAACCGCAGCACAGGTAAGTCGCCGGAGGAGAACTACCAGATATTCAGAGATGGACTTTGTGCTTCGTCTTTATTCAGGAAAGTGATGGGAGATGCGGAAAGCTATCTGTCGCCTAAGAAGATGGAAGGACGTTTGAAGTGGTCCGAAGAAAGTCATAAGAGAAAATATGAAAATGACTGGGTGGTTGATATATTACCGGGAAATGACGAGTATGATCTTGGATATGATTATCTTGAGTGTGGAATTTGTAAGTTGTGCAATGATGAGGGATGCCCGGAATTAGCACAATACTTGTGTCGTATGGACTTTGTGCTTGCCGATATTATGAACATGAAGCTTGTGAGAACGGGGACTATTGCCGAGGGAGCCAAATATTGTGATTTCAGGTACAGCAGACAGTAAAAATTCAGCTTGTAGAATTGGAAAAATCGAAATATGAAGGAGGAATATTTCAATGAGCTTTTTTGAAAATACTCGTAAGCCACAAGGATTCGGCGGAAAATTGATGACAAAGATGATGAACAGCGGCCACTCCAGGCTATCGCAATGGGGGTTCTCGAATATCTCTGTAAATCCGGACGCTGAGGTGCTGGATGTTGGATGCGGAGGTGGTGCAAACATTGCGGTCTGGCTGAACAAATGCAGGAAGGGCCATGTGACAGGATTGGATTATTCGGAGGTTAGTGTGGCAGAATCTCAAAAATTGAACGCTGCCGCCATTCAACAGGGAAAATGCAAGGTCGTTCAGGGAGATGTATCTGCCATCCCATTTCCAGATGCAAATTTTGATCATGTCTCAGCTTTTGAGACGGTTTACTTCTGGCCAGAACTGAAAAAATGCTTTTCTGAGGTAAATCGTGTTTTGAAAGACGGAGGAACCTTCCTGATTTGTAACGAGAGCGACGGAATGAATGCCTCAGACGATAAATGGACAAAGATAATTGATGGTATGAAGATTTATAATTGCGATCAACTTATCACCGCTTTAAAAGAAGCAGGTTTTATGGAAATAAAACCATATGCCGATGCCAAAAATCATTGGCTTTGTATTGTGGCAACAAAATAGATAAATTCAAGTTTGCCGAAATATCCGGCTAACTTTCCCCATTTTACAGGCATTCCAGCCTGTTCATTAGTGAAATGATATGTATTTTCCCTTATTTTTGCCCTTATAAGATAATCGTAAGGGAAATAAGGGAATTTTCTTTTTAGTCATTGCCTGCCACTTTATCAAGCAGCCTTGCAGATTTTCGCTTGGCTTTTCTTGTAGAGTGAGCATAGACATTCATTGTGGTACTGACATCTGAGTGCCCTAACAGTTCCTGCACATCCTTTGGTGCAGCTCCGTTTGCCAACAGGTTGCTTGTGTAGGTGTGACGCAGCTGATGAAAATGAAACCCTTCAAATCCTTCCAGCTTCTCTGCAATTCTCCTGCAAACAAGTCCTAATGTGCTTGGCAGCTCAAGACTTCCATCCGGTCTTAAGCAGACAAAGGATATTTCATTGTAGTCCTCTGGGACTTCTGCTGTTCCATCCAGATGATAGAATTCATAGTAAACTCTGTTTTTGTCTTTTACTTCTCTGTAGTAGTTCTTGTGATAAAGCTCTCCATACTGCATCCGGTTTTTAAGCTGTTCCTTTCGGGCATTGCGGAGAATTTCTGTCAGTGTATCGCCAAAATCGACAATCCTTACTTTCTTTCGTTTCGTAGGACCGATGATGTTCTTGTGTCTTGAACCATCATATCGGATACTTCGTCTGATTGTAAGACACTGTTCTTCAAGATTTACATCCTGCCATGCCAGACCACAGGCTTCTCCAATACGAAGTCCTGCATAATAGGCTATCTGAATTGGAAGTATTGCTGGTGGGTTGTAATCCTGTAGAAAATGAATCAGCCTTTCATAATCTTCTCGTGGAATCGGTTTTATATCACCATCCATATCATCGTCGGAAAATAAATCAAACTCATCCGTCTGATATTTCAGCTTAATATACTGCATCGGATTGAAAGTAATATATTGCTTTGGTGATACTGCAAATCGGAATGACTGCTGTAACACTGCTGAGAAAGAACGGATGTAATCCTTGCTATAGCCTTTTCTTTCTGTTCCGTCCGGGTAAATACCACCAAATGAAAGCAGATCGAAGAAGGCTTGTAAATGCTCAGATGTTACCGTCTTCAGCTTCCTTTTTGAAATTGGGTGTTTCTTGATATTGGTAATAGCACCAAGGTAATTCTGAACAGTCCCGTTACTGAGTGTGCCTGTCTTTAATTCTTCCTCTGCCCATATATCAAGAAGTTCTCCAACTGTGATGTTTTCCGACTTGGCAATGAATTTCTTGCTTTCGTAATCCTCCATTGCCTGACGGAGCAGTTTTTCCGTTTCACTCTTGCTTTCTGTTCCAGCGTATTCTTTCTGAACCAGATTGCCGCTTTGATCTTCTACATAGAAGCGGTAGTACCATTTCTTTCCTTTTTTTCTTACAGATCCTTTTGCCATAATCGTGTTTCTCCTTTCGATATTCGACAATCGGAACTGATGAAATGCTTCTTGCGTGTAAGCATCTTATGGACAAGTCCATAAGCCAATTCGCCGCTCGTCAAATCTGTAAACAGTTTGACTCGCTTGTGCTCATTGTATCATAACTCCGGTTGTCGTTCTATACCGATTCGGAATTATCTTCTAAGAGATTGGAAAGTCTTTGTGCCGCCATATTCGGATTCTTGGAATAGGTCCTTATGATGTCAGCTATATCATTAAATGCGTTGACTGAGTGTGTAATCTCCCGCAGGAACATTATCTCGTTATATTCCTGATTGGATACAAACCCCATCTTGGCTGCTACATCTGCATATTCTGTGTTCCCCTTGAAGTTATTGCAGGCATTTGTAAATGAATCAGCAAATAGCTTGTATTCATTTAATATTGCAAGCAACAGGTTCTTGGCAAAATCTTCGTCTGCGTTATCAAGGTTTGTTGGAAGGTTTTCGATAATATCTGTCATTGCGTCTCTTATAAGAAGTTCTTTCTTATCTGTTATATCTGTTTTGTAGCTGTCAGTTTTGCCTTTGAGCCATTCCACAGATACATGAAGTGCTTCAGAAAGTCCTTCAAGCACCATTTTCTTGGTATTGTCGATTGTTCCAGCTTCATAACGCTGTATGGTGGAAGCTGTGACTCCCATCTTGTCTGCAACATAAGGTTGTGTAAGGTTTAATTCTGTTCTGCGGCTTTTCGCCCTCTCGCCGATAATACGGCGAAGTTCCTTATCCTTCATGTTGTCTGCCTCCTTTTTGATTATTCCTTTCGGTATGTCCATACTATATCATATAAAAATTAAAATTGCAATATGCAATGCAATAATTATCTTTGTGATTTCGTAACGCTTGACAACAAAATATAAAAGCGATATACTGACAGAAAAAATAAATTGCATAATGCAATTTGAAAGGAGATGGTTAAATGACGGAAAGAAGGATAGCTTTATCGATAGAAGATGCTGCCGACTATACAGGAATCGGAAGAAACACTCTGAGAAAACTTGTTGAGTGGGAAAAACTTCCTATTCTAAAGGTCGGAAGAAAAGTCCTTATAAAGACTGATATGTTGGAAAAGTTCATGGAAGTCAACGAAGGCAGAGACTTGAGAGATAAGAGCAGCGTAAAAGCAGTCACAAGAAAAGTGATAACTTAAAAGGGGCGGCTTCTAATGAAACCGACCCTGATATATCAGACCGAAGCCATGATATACCTACACGCAAGAGGATTATAACATGTGCTTCTTCTGATATGCAACAACCAATTATCGGAATGGAAGGACAGGCAATGCAAAGTGGTGGCAAAAAGCGGTGGCATTTTAAGAAAGTGATGGCATAATGTGGTGGCTTTTCTCAAAAATGGTGGCAAAAAGTGCCACCAACTGACACTTCAAATTAAGACAAAATTTTTATTACTATGAAAAGTGGTGGCAGAAAGTGATGGCATTTTGAGAAAGTGGTGGCATAATCCAGTGGTTTTTATAAAAAGCGATAGCACAATCTGGTGGTTTTATAGATGAGGATGAAAAGTGTTTTACAATCGCCTTTATAGGAAATATCACAAGATATCAAAGCCCTCGGCGTTTGAGAGCGAAATACACCCCTCGCACAAACCTACGGTTTATGCTCAGCGTATTTCGCCCTTGCAGGGGGCAAAGTCACGCAGGCGTGACCTATACAAATGCTGTCGCATTTGGTTATGCCGGATACGGCAATAATTTTACATCAACATCACTTATATTATCTGTTCGTACTCCATTCCCACTATCAGAGGAAGGAGAACAAAGCACATTGACAACAAGACATTCATTTATACAGATGACGAAGCTGTCGAATGTCCAGGGAAGAATAACCTATATATCAAGCCATGCGAAGCAGGAACATCTTTATGCAGTCTATGAAACAACAGAAAGAAGTTATTGGACGGAACTTGCACGATGCAACCAGCAGGAATTTAAGAAAGGCGGCGTTTCAGGAAAGTGTATTGAGGCGAGGGAACTTATCATAGCTTTGCCAGAAGCACTTTATGAACAGGGAATGCCCAATATACTGTTAAGATCGTTTACCGATAAATTTAAGGAAAAATATGGTGTGGAATGTGTCGCAGCACTTCATCACAACAAGCGTATGACAAATTTCCATATTCATCTTATTTTTTCTGAAAGGCAGTTGTTAGCAGAGCCTGTTATCAAGACTGCTACAAGGAATATGTTTTATGATGAATATGGTAATCATGTACGAACCAAGAAAGAAATACTTGATGAAGCTGGCAATATTCGCAAAAGGTGTAAGGTTATAAGGAAAGGCAAAGTTTATGAGAAGAAGCTGTTTACCTCAAAGAATACGAAATTCAAACAGGACGATTTTCTTGATGAGGTAAAATTATTCTACACTAGAATGATAAACCGCTGGATAACGGATGAAAAAGACAGACTTACGGTATTTGACCGCAATGGACCATATCTTGCTACAAAAAAGATTGGAAAAAATAATCCAAAGGCTGAACAGATTGAACAGGATAATAAACTCCGAATGGACTGGAATTGGGAGGTTGACAGGGCAATCATAAGTGATGTTCCAATGGAAGAAATCTTACAGATAAAGAGGGAACATATCATAGAACCGATAAAAAGGTCGATTGAACTATATGGGAACAAACCTAATCGTCTGGCATTGATACTGAATATGGCGATTACAGAACTGGCACTGCTGATATCAAAGGTGCTTGAAGCTGCCAGAACTATTTGGGGTAAGATACAGCATACGGATGTTGTGATAGCTGATAAGACTGATAATGTAAGTCATATAGTGGCAGATACAGTTCCGTACATTGAAGAAAATACAATTGCTGAGGATATAAAACCAAAGCAGGGGGAATTAGTTGAGAATATTATTACTTCACCATCGAAAGATATGGTTGTTACTCAGAAATCACCTACACAGCCTATAATGACACCAGTGGCAGCCGCTTATACAAAACTAAAGAAGATAAAGGAAGAACTTGATAATCAGAATAACCCTATCTTTCAGGCAGAACAGCAAAGAGGTAATCTTGAAATTGAATTGTCAGATTTAAAAGGTTTGGCAAAGTTCACAAGGAAAGCTGAGTTGCAGAGAAAGATTGATGAAAAGACAGATTATATTAATCGCCTGAAAATTGGACTTTCAAACATGGTTCGTAACTATGGATTTGATAACATGAACGAATTTTATCTAAGTTATAAAGAATCCAAAATGGCATTTGCAGATTATCTGCAGAAAGTTGAAGATTGGGAGAAAGGCTGTGACAATGTAGTTGTTTCAAAGGATAAGACAGAAACAATTTCGGAGAAATTTGATAGACTGCAGAATGAGGTGAAAAGTTCTAGTCAATACAATAAACAGAACCAAGCCAAATGGGCGAGATAAATCTGTCTGTTTTCCTAATTTTATGGATTCCCAAGTTCTACTATTCATGTTTACAAATTTGTTAGCATAAATTGATGACCTTTTCACAACAAAAAAAGGTCGGTCTACAACATTACAGATAGATATTGCATGAACTTTTCCGATATAATAACTGTGAATATATGTAAGCAAGGAAGTGACAATATGCAAATAGCTATCTGTGATGATGAAGTATCTATGGTTCAGATACTGGAAGAAAAGATAAAAAAGCTATTGCCAGATGCGGTTATAGATAAATATTTATCGGGTGATGAACTGATCGCAAGTGGCAGTAAGCCGGATATTCTTTTTCTGGATATTCAGATGCCGGGAATGGATGGGATGGAAACGGCAAAGATGCTTCGTCAGGACAATGAGGATATGATACTCATTTTTGTGACAGCAGCAGAGGAGTATGTTTTTCAGGCATTTGATGTCGGAGCATTTCATTATCTGGTTAAGCCATTTTCCGATGAGAAATTGAAAGAGGTTGTGACAAAGGCAGTCCATAACATAAAAAGGAGTTCCAGACTTGAAAAAGACGAAAAATATATCATGGTACAGACCGCCGGAAGTCATATAAAAATTTTTCTGCGTGATATTGTGTATGCCGAGGTGTATAACAGAAAAGTTATTATCCATACACGAAGTACGGATATTGAATACTATGGTAAATTACAGGAATTAAGTGATATGGCAGGAGCAGATTTTTTCCGGACACACAGAGCCTATCTTGTACATTTTAAATATGTAGAAAAATATGATGCAACTTGTGTAACTATGAAAAATGGAACTGCATTGATTGCAAAAAAGAATTATCCGGAGTTTGTTAGGAGGTATCTGAAGTATAACCAGAGGAAAGGAAATGAAGTCAGATGAGTTTAGTGGAAAGATGTTGGATGATCACATCGAAGTTTTCTGTTATTGCAATTTTAATTATTACAGGAATCTGTTTTGGTGTTTTTGTATATCCATATATGAAAAAGAAAAGGGAAGCTGCTTTGGTCAGTATTGTTTATATTGGAATTATGTCTGTGCTGTATATGATACCGCAGCAGATTGGCAATTTTTCTGCATATATGCTGGGAGTTGTGGCTGCATTTCTTGTGATGTATGTACAGGACAGAAGAAACATCTATCAGAAAATATTTCTTGCAGTGACATTTTTTTCTATCCGTTGGCTTGCGGTTGCAATGGCAGACAGACTGGATGATTTTATCACAAAAGCTCTGGTTTTTGGGAATACGATTGCAGGAAGACAATGGCTGCAATATGTACTTTATGCTGGAACGAGAATTCTGGATATTGTGTTTTGTATCGTTTTCCTTGCAGTTGCAATCGGTCTGATCAATAAAGCATATGTATACAAAAATGATGAAATGAGCGTCAAAGAGCTGGTAATGCTCATCATACCTTCTCTTGTGGGAGTTACAGGATATGGCATTCTGCAATATTATCTGAATATTTATGAAAAAGATACAGGAAAGAGCCTGTCAGATACCTATGGATTTTATGGAGCTTTAAGCTTCGTGCATTATTTTATCTCTATCATAGCAATTCTTGTTATGACTACGATGTTTCAAAACTGGAAGGTGGCACAGGAAGAACAGACAGGGCAGGAGCTGGTATTAAATCAGGTCAGTGATATGAAAAAGCATATCGGGAAAGTGGAAAAGCTGCATCAGGATATCCGCAGCCTGCGTCATGACATGGGGAATCATATACAGATGCTGGAACATCTTGTGGCAGAGAATCATATGGATGATGCAGCAGAATATGTGGAGCGTTTGAAAAAGGAGTGGAATGAAATATCTCCTGAGAAAAAAACAGGGAGCCCTGTCATTGATGTGATTCTCATGGAAAAATTAAGAGAAGCAAAGGAAAAGAGGATTCGTTTTACATCAGATTTTCATTATCCAAATGATACGAAATTAAATGCATTTGATTTGAGCGTGATTTTGAACAATGCACTTAACAATTGTATGGAGAATGTTAGTGGTGAAAATCCTTATATCAGTATTACGTCTTTTAGGAAAAACAGTATTTTTATGATAACCATAAAAAACAGTTACGAGGGTACATTCACATATAAAGACAGAGATCTGCCGGAAACAACGAAATCCGGGAAGGAGCATGGAATTGGGCTGCATAATATCCGAAGGGTTGCAAGGATGTATATGGGAGATATATCTTTAGAACAGGAGAATCAGGAAGTGATTCTAAGTATTATGTTAGGAGCAGGTGTTGGCTACACAAACCCGGAAGCTATAAAGAATTTAATGAAAAGCTATGATAAAGATGGAAATTATCTTGATTCTGTTACGGGATTAGCTGGCTTGCTTGTTACTGATAAGAATATTGCACAGAAACACAAAATCATCTCTATTCCAGAAAGCAGTCGAGAAGAAATGTATGAGCAGACCAAGCGGGAATTCCTGCAAAATAATGGAATTCAAAATGGCGATACCACAAAAAGAGGCGATGTTTATAATAACCTCTATAAAAAAGTGTCTATGAAGGATCGATTAGCCGCAGGAAATACACTGCAACAGTATGAAACAGCTTATAGGCAGGCATTTATTGCAACGGTCAAAGCAGCAGATCCGGAATGGAAATTAGGAAAGCCATTTTCGGCAGATCTGCTGGATAATGTATCAAGAGAAGATATTGAAAAATCTTTACATAATAACGGAAAAAATTTGGTACAAAGATTTATAATTAAAACAATTCTGCCGATATATAGAAAAGAACAGGTAAACGGATTTACAATGCGATATGCACAGGGAGGACAATGGATATGTCAATGAATGTAAACACAACCACGGCAGCTTATGCAAATTACCAGAACAACTACAAGACAGGTACAGCAGATAAGAAAAAAGAAGCGGCACAAACAACAGTAAATAGTAAGAACAATAGAAGTACGACGGAAAGTATAGCAGAAAAGAATCTAAGCAAAGCGGCACAAAAACTGTTGGGGGATTTGCGTGGTTCAAGATCCGATATGGATTTTATGGTTGCTGATTTTGAAAATGGTGATAATGCCAAGGATATTTTAGCCCAGAGTGATAAAGAATATACGGTTATTTTCTCAAAGGAAGAGATGGAGAAGATGGCATACGATCCGAAGTATTATGCTGAGAAAATGCATAGTATTGAAGGTGCACTTCGTATGTCAGATGAAATCAATGCTCAGTTTGGCTTTGAAAGAGCATTTGGTAAGACAAACGGAACAGAAAACAATGAAGAGACTGATACAAAAATCACGAAATTTGGCATCTCTTTTAATAGTGACGGAAGTACAACATTCTTTGCACAACTGGAAAAATCATCAGCCAGCCAGAAAGAATATCTTGAGAAACTTCAGGAAAAGAAAGCTGAGGAGAAAAAAGAGGCAAAGAAAAAGGAACAATCCAAGCAAATCGAAGTAAGAAAAACTACGGTTCAGGCAAATTCAAAAGAAGAACTTTTGGATAAGATTAATAACATTGACTGGGATTCTATCAAACCTGTGGATAATAAAATCGGCGGAAGATTTGATTTTTCGGTTTAGTATTTAGAGGCAGAATAGCCAAGGTAGCTGTTCTGCCTCTATTAAGTATTTTTCTAAAGCTCCAAAGAATCTTCCGCATTTACCCACATCTGCATCGTCCCATCAAGATACAATCTTGCATATTCAAGCGGTTCATCAATAGCAAGAGCATTCAATGCACAGTCTGATCCGGGTGTGGTCTTTAAATTCTTTTCAGCTTCCCAACAGTCAATGCGGAGCATGTAGCCAGCACTTGTGTAAACATCAATACTATTTCGTCTGGGATTGTATTCTGCAAATATTGTTCTCATCGTATCTTATCTCCTTATCGTTCAATCAATTATTCATTACAAAAATCAGAAGCATTTCAATCAGTTCACCATGTCAGTTTTATTTTGTGTTATACTGTTTTATAGATTTTTCTTTCCCTTGTATTTTCCCTTATCAGAATTCATAAACTTGTATGGGATGATATAACACAAGGGAAAGTCTAAGGGAAAGTACACCTGCGATAAACTTAGTGTTTTCAAGGGCTTGAGAGATATTTGATAACAAAATATAACAGTTATTAAATCCCTTAAAATAGGTGAAATCTCAATTCAAGTTTGGAGAATTGAGAAAATCGGAATTGACCGAATAAGTTAATCGTGCCATATGGCTTGATTATAAATACAAAGATAAAAACGCAATGTGCATTAAAAATGTACTAGAGCTGGTAGGTAGCCCAGCCGTCCTATGCAAATAGGGTAAGTAACCTGCCCCTCCGGGTTGTCCATTCTTTGTTCAATTCATTTTAGGAGGGATTCTTATGGACAAAGCAAGTGGAAAACTGACGGTATATTTTGAAGAACCATTTTGGGTAGGTGTATTTGAACGTATTGAAGATGGTAAACTATCTGTGGCGAAGGTAACATTTGGTGCAGAACCAAAGGATTACGAAGTGCAGGAATATATTCAAAAATACTATTTTAGTTTGAAATTCAGTCCGGCTGTTGATACTGTTGTAAAAGATATAAAAAGAAATCCCAAAAGGATGCAACGTGAAGCGAAAAAACAGATGCAGGAAACAGGCATCGGCACAAAATCGCAGCAGGCATTGAAATTACAGCAGGAACAGAATAAACAGGAGCGTAAAGTGAGGAGCCGTGAGAAAAAAGAAGCGGACGAACTGCGAATGTTTGAACTGAAACAGCAAAAGAAAAGAGAAAAGCATAGGGGACATTAGTCCCTTGGGCTTTTGCTCAAATTCTAATTTTTGAAACTGAGAAATCGGTATTTGTGGAGGATACTGACTTATGAAAATACATATTATTGGTTGCAGTGGATCTGGAAAAACCTATTTAGCAAATGCACTTTCAAAAAAGTATAATATTTCCCATTTCGACTTAGATGATATTCAATGGGATAATAACGCCAAAGAATATGGCAAAAAGAGAACGCTTGATGAACGAAAAGCGTTATTACAGGAAATATTATTTAATAATGATGAGTGGATAATTGAGGGTGTATATTATGCTTGGGTACAGCAAAGTTTTGATGAAGCTGATAAAATATATGTTTTAGATATGCCTAGTTATTTATATAAAAGTAGAATTATTATGCGCTCTATAAAAAGAAAATTGGGAATACTAAAAGGAAAAAGAGAAACTTTGAAATCGGTCTATAACCTTTTGAAATGGACTGAAACTTTTCAGAATAAAAATCTAAAAGAAATAAGAAGTATTTTAGATAGATATGACAATAAAGTTATATGGTTATCGAGAAAAAAGGATGTAGAGAAAATAATAAAGGCGGTATGACAACTTCCAGTTTGTACATTATGGAGAATATTGGTGTGAAAAATGAGCTCGATAGCTTATTTTATCACACGGCTATTTGTTTATGAGCAGAACAAATAGCCATTGATGGCAGAGGAAAATTGTCTGCGCAAATTTTTCTTCGCCTCTTCGCAACAAAAGTTGCTCAGAAATGGAGATTAGAATGAAGATTAATGAATATCAGGAATTGGCAATGACGACTTTAAATCATGAACTAAACAAAAGAGATGTATTAATAAATAGTGTAATGGGATTATGTGGCGAATCAGGAGAAGCCATTGATATAGTAAAAAAATGGATGGCTCAAGGACATGAATTGGACAAGGAACATTTGGCAAAGGAACTTGGAGATGTAGCTTGGTATTTGGCAGAAGCTGCGACAGCACTAGATATATCTCTTGAAGATATTTTTAAAGCAAATATCGATAAATTAAAGATGAGATATCCAGACGGATTTGAAACAAAAAAATCTCTAGTGCGCCTAAAAGGAGATATATAAATTCATCAAAATATAATAGTATAATCATTATTGAAATTTCGGGCACTTTTCCGGCACTTATTTCATCACTAATCATTACATAAAAATCATTACACAGGCTATCGGCTCCTACTGGACTAGTGCCATAAAGGAGTTAGAAGAAAACCAGTGTTTAAACGGTGTCCCGGGTTCGAACCCCGGTGGGCTCATTGCAAAGGGAATGGTTGAAATACCGTTCCCTTTTTTCTTTCCGTGCCTAATGACTAGGAGGGGAACGGGCGTCTTGTGAAGAAATTCATTCTTTATTATTTCCATGCATTAATTATTGTAATTTTGAAAACCCGCATAGATATTGGAAATATTTGTTGACAGGTTGGGCAATTTGGTGCATATATGTAAAAGGGGTTCTGAAAAAAAACTGAGAACACAGATGGTGGGATTTGGGTTCACTCACCATGGCGGTTGAACATTGAAATGGTGTTGTTACTGCCGGGGCTGCAACTGAAAAATAAAACATTGCAGGATTAATTGTATATAAATTTAAGATGGAGGCAACAAGATGAAACTTGATAATTTTATAGGAATGATGACAGGACATTTTGATAACAAAGAGCAGTTTGATATGATGCAGAAGACAGGAAAAATATATCCTTACGCAGAACACATCAATACCATATGTAATGATAAAATAAAAAATATTCCTGTGGATTTTAATGGAAAATTTGTTGTTGAAGAAAGTTATTATGAAATCAATGGAAAGCGACATGCATCACCACATCTTTTTCTTATTACAGAAACTGAGGATGGAATTAGTCTTTCATCATATGAAATTCCGGCAGGAGAAGATAAGAATACATTTTCATATAATTCCATGAAGAATGTTGATTATACTGAACTGAAAAAATCTGAAAAATTTATACCGGCACTTTATCATGAAAAGAATGGTGTCTGGGAAGGAGGCAGCACAAGCCAGTTTTCTCCGGTAATGACATTTAAGCTTTGGGAAAGGTTTTCGGATAGCTGTCTGGAAGTATCTGAAAGCATGGAAGTTAACGGAAAAAGAACTTTTGGATATGATGAACCAATTATTTATAAGCGTGCATAAACAAGTGGAATTAAATGACAATTATCCTTTTATTCTTTTATGTTTTGTTTAAAACTTGATATAGAAAATCCGATTATCCGCATAAATACAGCATTTAAGGGCTGTTCATCACTTGAAAAAATAAGTGTTTTACCACGAATTTACCATAATTGAATATGAGTCTTGATATGACGAAATATAAAGGGAGATTGCACGTATAATAAAACCGCGTATCTCCCTTTAACAAACTATCTAAAGTTTTCTACATTTATAACTCTGGAAAAACAATCGCACAAATTCATGTTGTGAGTGACCATGATTATAGTAATGCCCTTTTCATTTAATTCTTTCAAAAGTTTCATCACTATCAATTCGTTCTCTTTATCAAGTCCAGAAGTTGGTTCATCAGCTAATATAATCTGACTTCCTTGCAAAATCAATTTAATAATTGCAATTCGCTGTTGCTCTCCACCGCTTAACTGATATACTTTTTTGTTAAGCATGTCACTTAGCTCAAATTGCTTTAAATACTTATTGATTAGTTTCAGTTTTTCTTCTTTTTTTACTTTTTTATATTCAAGAGCTAATTTTAAATTCCACAACACGCTTTCATCTTCTATTAGTCCATAATTTTGAAATAGATAGCCTATTGTATATCTTCTCAAAATCATAGCATTTTTACCGTTCATGGACAAATTTTTATGACTATCAATAGTGATTGTTCCCTCGGATATATCAGTAATCAATCCTATTATATTTAAAAGTGTCGTTTTACCTGCCCCGCTTTTCCCTACAAGCCCCACAAATTCGCCTTTTTCTATTTCTAAAGATAAATTTTCAAATAGAACCTGATTTTTCCCATATTCTTTTTTGACGTTCTTTAATGTAATCAATGACATACTTATGCCCCCTTTTCAATCTCATATAAAGCGTTTGAGATATAAATTCTATAAAGCAATTCGCAGAATATGTAGTCAATAAGTATAATCGCAAAAAGGCAAGCAAAATAATAATTTATAGCAGTTAATACGCCTGATATAATTATTTCGATTCCCCAAAAAATATACCGATTTTTCAGTGTCCTAAAATGAGAGAATCCTAAAATCTCTTTTGCCGCATATCTCTTTCGATTTACAAAAATGTCCACATAATTTGAAATATACAAAATAAACAGTAAAGACACTATAAAGACAATCGTAAACATAGTGAGTGTTTTAAGAACGAATGTCACATTTTCAAGTTGCATTAAATAAGGTGTAAGTAATGTTCCAGCTGTAACTAATTGCTCTAAATCATATTCTGATAACAAAGAAGAAAAATCTTCTCTTGACTCCATTTGAAAAAATAAACACCTTGTATTTAAAGAATCCAAATAGTAAAGTCCTGCAAAATTGCCCGTATCAACAATGATAATAGGATTAGCCATATCCGAAAAACCATTTTCTGTATTGACTTTTATCGTAGAATCATCGTCTATATAAACAACATTAAATTTATCAATAGTTTTTTCTTCTCCCGGTATTCCATAAAATTGATTGTAATTCATTAATCGGAAATATTCTTGCTTAATATATTCGCTAATAGAATTTTCATCATTCTTATATTTATGTGGAACTAATACTGTTGGTTCACTAAATATATCTTCTCCCAATGGTTTTCCACTGAGCTGGATATTTGAAAATTCATTCAGATAATTTCTATTTGCAATAACAAGCTGTTGTTCATAATAGGGGCGTGATGTCTGCAAACCACCGTCTGTCCTAAAATCACATAGTAGTGAATGGTTATGATTATACATCTCTAATGTTTGTTCAGAATATTTTTCTAATATGTCTGTGTTTGCTAACGCATAATCATACTCCGATGAATTAAAACCATTAGCGGTATAATATCCGTCCAGATACTTATAATCTAAAACAGCTTGTTGGCTTTGTCTAAATGAGTTCCCCTGATTCAGCAATGAAATAATAGTGATAGCGATTATTACCGAAAAAATTATTTTTATAGCCTGAACTACAATATTTGTGCCGCTATTTAAAGTCTTATTTTTTATCATTGCCTCTAAAGAAACAAACTTAATTAAAATACTTGTAATTAAAACACAAAGTATATTTATAGCTAAAACACCAATAAAGAACAGTACACTTGTTGCTAAATAAGAAAAATCATATCTGTTTGTTAATGCGTAATATAAATTTAGCAAGAACAGTAATACTAAACATATTACAGCAAAATATTTTATTACACTGGTAATTTGCTCCTTTAAAATATGTATAGTAGAAAAGCCCATGCTTTTTTTAATACCTATTTTTTTCAAACTATAAGACGTATAAATACAGTATATGATTTGAAGTACAATAAATAAGATTACAAAATTCAGAAGATTCAATTCTAATACCATACTATACGGAATAGCGTCATTTTCAAAGTTATTTATTGCGACGGACAGTTGAGAAGCTATCTCTTTAATTGCGTTAGCTGGTAAATCTGTATAGAATACACCAACACTATCTAAAAAATCTTCCTTTTGCAATTCATGATATTGAAACAAAATAGAGGAAGATATAGGCTGTTTTTGTGTAAACTCATTTAATGGATAGCAATATAAATCATAAACAGATTTATCTGTGGAAGTGAGCGTATTGTTAATGAGTTCTAATTTATTTTGAGAATATTCTTCTGTAAATATTGTATAAAATTTGTCGAGAATTTCTGGCGATGTTTCTTCTAAAACATACCCTTTTAAATTCTCAGTAGCAATGTTATTCTTTTCATAAATGTTGTAAATAGAAGTATTAAAAATATATGCAAAGAGTATGACTTCAAGGAAAATAAAAATCTTTAAAAATTTTTTCATAACATACGCCCCTTTCTTTGAAGAAATGTATAAAATAGGGCGGGACAAATAGCCCCGCCCTAGGTGTTTGAACTATTTTACTTAATATGGATAATAATCATAATAAGATGTTTCGTTCGCCCACCAAACTCTCTTTGCATCTTTGTAAGCGTAGTTTGACTTGAATCCACTGGTATATGTATCTCCGCCGACCTTTACAGTTGCCTTTACCATGTAGTTGCGACTAATACCTGCTTTACGCCCAATTTCGGAATATACAATGGTGTCTGTTTGCCCTCCATTGTAGTACAAATCTCCACCCGCTACATCAATAGCCCACGCTGTAAGTGGAGCGCCGACAACCATAACTGCTGCTACAAGACCAACTACTTTCGTTCTCAACTTCTTTGCTCTCATTCGATAAACCTCCTTTCTCTTTTTTACTTTTTGATAGTTTTATGTCACGTACTGTTTTTGCTAACCTCAACATAACATATATTTCATTAAATGTCAAGTTATTTTTGTTTCTATTTTATATATGACCTCTTTGTTGCTATCATATTTTGTGCATAATGCACAAAATCAAAGTGCCAATATTAGTGCTTTCCACGATTGTACTTTTACAATGAAAAGACGAAGTACCTGTGATAAATTCATTGCTCTAAAATTATTAGAGAAACTATACAATATAGCTATCCTTTTTTCTCTTGTCTGCCATAAACAGAAAAGAAAAAGCCCTGTCAAGAGCCTGCCACTTCTTTAGAAGTGGTGCTTGCACTCTTGATCTGGGCTTTTTGTTTGCTGTATCTTTTTGCAAGAGGAAAAAGGCTACTCGTCCCCGTTGTCAAAATGGCTGTCCTTTAAGACTTCCCGCAACAGCTCCATATCTTCTTTTGAGTTGGGATTTATCCTCTTTACAACCTGATAAGGTGTACCGTACTTGTGTCCGTCTGTGCTTTCCCCGAACATATCCATGCTGTATAAATCATCATAACGGTCTAATACTTTCTGAAATTTCAAGTGCTGGATAAATGTTTTGATAGGGTAAAGGTCGGACGCTTGTATGTCCTCTCCCTTGATATAGTCTGTGATGTATTTCCGCAACTGCTCCAACTCATACTCTAGCCATTCTTCTTCACTGTCAAAGAAGTTATCATAGTGTCCGTGTTTCAGTTCTGCATTTAGGCGTTCTTCCGTCCGTAAAAACTTGCATACCTCTTTTTCCGCCTGTTGGACAAACTTCCATTCTCCCGACAACAATTCATTCGGTGTTACTTCCAGTACGTCCATTATCTTTTCCAGCGTGTCAAAGGTGGGATAGTTTACCCCTCGTTCAATCTTAGAAAGGCTCTGCATATTGATACCGATGGCGTCCGCAAGCTCCTGCTGTTTCATTTTCCTGTGTTTTCTTATGGTCTGTATGTTCTCCCCTAAAAAATTTATTTTCTTTGTGTCATGCTCCATAACTTCTTATATCTTTTCCTTTCCCGGCTTTTTCGTTCCTTTATAAGCCTATCATACTTATTATAGCCGAAAAAGTCAAGAAAAAGTTCTTGACAAGTAATTCTAACGGCGTTATTATCATGGAGGATATAGTGATTAAGCACAATGAGGTCAATCACACGCTTGAGTAAGCATAGAAAAGAGTTATTTTCGCTTTGATAGCATGAATAGGCATGGACTATCCGACCGAAAACGGTGTTTCTTCCTGTGCCTGCCCCGTTTAGCCACGAGCCTCCCAAAGGCTCGTGAGCGTTAAGAACGGGGCTGGTGCAGGAAGAAAAGGAACGCCGTAGGCGTTCCGTACAGGGCGTATATGTAACACCGCCCTGCGTATACATGTCATAGTACCTAGAAACTGTGATAAATAAAGGACAAAACACGATTTTTACCCCGCAAAAAGCGGGGAGTACGAAAGGAGTAATGCACTATCGCAACACACGAAAATTTATCCGTCAAGATTGATTACATCAGCATTGTATTTGACACGACAACGGCAGAAGATGTGATACGGCACATTTTATGCTTGCCGACAGATATTTTTAATGTCTATCCTGCAACGGTCAAATTCAAGACGTATCAGGCACGTTGGGAAATCGGGGACATTTATGTATCGGGCGACGCAAAAAAGACAGAGGACAACCCACAAGGGCTGGGCTGTTATCTCGTGATGACAGGCAGAGGGTGTGATGATATTTTCCGTATCCTCGATAACAACGGCTTGACCTTTGGGGATATGTTCGGACGCTGTGAAAGGAGATATGGGGCTGGAAACTACCATTTCACAAGGCTGGACGTTGCCATTGACGACAGGAACGAAACGCCGTTCTTTACCATAGAGCAGATAAAGAAGAAATGTGAAAAAGAGGAATTTATCGCCAACAGTGAGGGCTACCATTTTGACGAGAGCAAGTTTGATGATTTTGACACCGCAAAGACCGTCTATATCGGGGCTGGAAAATCGGGGCTTTCCTACCGCTTTTATGACAAGGACAAGGAAGTGTGCGGCAAATACAACAGGACGCTTGATGAAGTCGGGAGTTGGAAACGGACGGAAATGCAACTGCGTGATGAAAAGGCTCATGCCTTTGCTATGGCATTTCAGGACAGACCGCTGGAGCTTGGGGAACTGGCTTTCGGACTGCTGGCGGACAACCTGCGTTTTGTCGTGGCAAACAGGAATGAGAGCAACAAGAGCAGGTGGAAAACGTGCCGTTTCTGGCAACGCTTTTTAGGGGCTGTGGAACTCTTAAAACTCCATGTGCCCACACCGCATAATTCCCTTGAAGAAACGCAACAGTGGCTTACAGAGGGTGGTGTCATATCCGCTGTCAAAGGCTTTTACTTCCTCGAATCCCATGACGCTTTAGGTGGGCTGGAACGTGTCGGGGATATGGTGGACAGGGCAAGGTACAGCACTTCCCTTTCCAGCAAGCTGACCGCCCATTTACAACGGATAGACAGGACAGAACTGATACCTTACGTCCAGTATGACACAAAGAACAGGTAGGGGGTGGCATGATGAACGAAAAGATTGATATTCCCGTATGGGAAAAATACACCCTTACCATTGAGGAAGCGTCAAGATACTTCACAATCGGACAGAACAAACTCCGCCGACTGGTAGAAGAAAACCGACACGGGGACTGGTATGTGATGAACGGCAACCGTATCTTGATTAAGAAAAAACAGTTTGAGAAATTTATGGATAAAACAGACGTAATCTAATGCAAAAGAGCCTTGTATGTGATATTATTTCAGTAAGTCATATCAAGGCTCTTTCTTACGAAAGGAGCAGGACAGAATGAAAGAGCAAAGACGGGACAATAAAGGTCGCCTCTTAAAGACAGGAGAGAGCCAGAGAGCAGACGGAAGATACTTATACAAATATACAGACGCATTTGGAGAACCGCAATCGGTCTATTCATGGAAACTGACACCGACGGACACAACACCAAAGGGCAAGCGTGATAAGCTGTCCTTGAGGGAACTGGAACAGCAGATTAGACGGGATATAGAGGACGGTATCGACAGCAAGGGCAAGAAAATGACGCTGTGCCAGCTATACGCCAAACAGAACGCCCAGAGAGCCAACGTAAAGGAAAGCACAAGGCAGGGCAGGAAAAAGCTCATGCGGACATTAGAGGGCGATATACTGGGGGCTAGGAGCATTGACAGCATACGCCTTTCAGACGCTAAGGAATGGGCGTTACGCATGAAAGGCAAGGGCTATGCTTATCAGACCATAAGCAATTATAAACGCTCGTTAAATGCGTCATTCCGCATTGCCATAGCGGACGACCTCGTGAGGAAGAACCCCTTTGATTTCAAGCTGAATGAAGTCATAGAGGACGACAGGACGCCGCGGCAGGCATTGACTGAGGAACAGGAAGAAAGGCTCTTGTCCTTTGCCAGTAAAGACAGGACATACCGCAAGTATTATGACGCAATCGTGATACTGTTAAAAACAGGACTGCGTATCTCAGAACTGTGCGGACTGACAAGGCAGGATATAGACTTTGAAAATGACGTTATCCATGTAGACCACCAGCTGTTATCCAACAAGGAAACAGGCTATTATATCGAAACGCCAAAGACGAAAAGCGGTGTGCGTGATGTTCCCATGAGCGAGGAAGTGAAACAGGCGTTTAGGCGTGTCATGGCGGTCAAGCCAAAGGCAGAGCCGATAGGGATAGACGGGTACAGCGGTTTCCTCTTTCTGAACGGGAAAGGCTGTCCTATGACAAACGCCTATTATACTTCTACTTTCGCTAATCTGAGAAAGAAATATAACAAGAGCCATGAGGACAGCTTACCAAAGATAACGCCCCATATCCTGCGCCATACGTTCTGTACCAGACTTGCCAACAGGAATATGAACCCTAAGAGTTTACAGTACATCATGGGACACGCAAACATCAGTATCACGCTGAACCTGTACGCCCATGCGTCCATAGAGAACGTTAAGGCAGAATTAAGGAGCATGATAGCCTAAAGTTTTACCACGATATTTACCACGATTGACCGTGAAAAAAAGTGATGAAACGTGGCTGTTTGGAAGTATCAACTGAAAAGAGAAATGCCCGTAAAGCTGATAAAATAAGGCTTTGCGGACATTTAAGAAGATATGAAAAGATAATCAAAAATCTATTTTAAGTTTATGTTAAAATAAATAAAAATGTGATGTTGGAATATGAATTGGTTGATAATTCCTGAGAAGATTTAAAGATAAAAATAGATAGTCTGAAGAAAAAGGCTATCTATGTTCTGACCTATAAAAAGATAGTACTGATTAATAAATAAAATGGTGAAAGAATTCAAGGAATGGAGATTAGTATGAAGAAGAAAATAGCCAGAAACATAGTCAGAGTATTGTTAGTAATTCTTGTTACAGTGATAATGCTTGTAGGAACTTTATTTTTTATGATTAAACGTATATGCAGTAATTCGGCACCATCAGCAAGAAATCTTTTTATATCAACAGTTCTTGAATCTGGTCAGATGAAGTTTCTTGCATCATGGTTCTGTACAGATGATCAGATTAATGAGGTAATTAATGCTAATAAGATGGAAACTCTTGATTCGGATATTGATACATCACTTATTAATATATCTGCTTCGGATGAGTCAGTAAAGGATAATAATGAGGAAGCGGAGCAGTTTGATGAGAATGGCATAAGAATGGTAGAGATATCAGGAAGATCTTTTTTTGGTAAAATGCTTATTATAAAGGACCCTTCACAGGTCAAAGTAGGAACTACATATCCATGGGGAGATTATGGTAAGGAACTTGACCAGATTGTAAGCGGTGCAGGTGCAGTTGCCGGTGTCAACGGAGGTCTTTATGTTTCAGCAGGAAACAGAGGGGGTTCACCACTTGGAATAGTTGTACAGGATGGAAATATTACATATAATAGTCCTTCGTCGCTGACAGGACTTTACCTTATCGGGCTTAATAAGGACAATCTTCTTGTAATCAAAGATATAGATGGGATGTCGGCAGCAGATTTTGAAAAATATGTAGCGGAAGCCGGAATCAGGGATGCGGTTGCTTTCCAGGAAGAAAGTTCTGATGCAAATAATCATTTTGTTTCACTTATAATTAATAATGAGGCTAGAGCTTTAAAGGGTCAGGGAAGTGGAGCTAATCCAAGAACAGTTATAGGACAAAGAGCAGACGGTGCAATTCTTCTTTTAGTTACAGATGGAAGAGGTGCTTCAGGACATCTTGGAGCAACGGCATCAGACCTTATTTCAGTCATGCAGGAATACGGTGCCGTTAATGCAGCAAATCTCGACGGCGGCAGTTCTTCAACTATGGTTTACAATGGCAGTTATGAGATGACGAGCGTGACATTTTATTATCAGAATTCGTCATGGAAACTGCCAACAGCATTTGTTGTAATGCCTAAATAGGGAGGAGAATTGTAATAATGAAAGACAATACTAAAAACAAAACAGGAAAATTTAATATAAAATTAAATTATTGGACAGGGCTTATCATATATGCTGTTGTTTTGTTAATTATAGGAATCTGCGTATATATATATACAGGATCATGCGTTAAGAAATATGAAAATTCACAGTCAGATAAAGTTATGGATGGATTTCTTAAAGACTTTGAAAAAATGGTTGATGATAAGACTCTTGCGGACAATATAGAGCTTCCTGCAAGCAGTGAATTTGAAGGGAAAGATACATTTGTCAATATGTATATGTCAGAATTTGATGGTGTATCCGGATATACATATAAGAAGTCAGAGGGAAGTTATAATACAGAAGAGCCGCAGTATGATATATATGCTGATGACAAACTGGCTGCAAGGATGACACTTGAAGCGAAAAATCAGCATGTTGTTCTTGGGATTCTTACAGTATTTGATTGGAAAATCAAGTCAATCGAGCCGGCATTTTCTGCTAAAACTACTGACTATACTGTTTTGATTCCACAGGATTACACAGTTACTGTTAATGGAATTAAGGTATCAGATAATTATAAAACAGGCAAAATGGTTGAAAATCCTGATTTTGTTAATGTATCTAAGTATGTTGATATGCCAAAATCTGTAGAATATAAGCTGACAGGATTTGTTAACAAACCTGAAATTAAGATTTATAGTGCGGCAGGAAGTGAAGTCGCTGTCAATGTAGATTCTAAGGGCAATATTACAGCCGGTGCAGGAGGGGATTCATCTGATATGCCATCAGACAGAAAAGAAGAGGCTCTTAACATGGCAAAAATATGGGATAATTTCCTTACTAATGATTTAAGCGGTGCAGGTCACGGTCTTGCAACTGTACAGCAATATCTTATTGAGGATTCATATTATTGGAATCTTGCAAAAGACTATTCGGTAAGTCCTGATATTACATTTATAAGTGACCACGTACTTTCAGGTAATCCTTATACAGGTGTGGTAGTTGATAATTATATTGAATATAACGATAACTGTTATTCATGTCATATTGCATTTACCAAGAATATGACACTTACATCCGGCGGTGCTAGAAAAGATGTTATTGATTCAACATTTTATTTTGTAAAATACCAGGGAAATTGGGCTATTGCCGACATGATTGCAACAACAAAATAAGTTGTAATACAGGTACCATGTACTAAATGAAGAACAGAAAATACAACAATAGCACTATTTACATGAAATTATAAAATAAAGTATAATCGGTTGAATTAAAAATGGGACTATAAACATTGTTTTAATAACGTGGAGATATTATGAAAATAATTTATGGAATCATTATAATATTGCTTATAATATTACTTGGAGCATGTGCGTTAAAGGCAAAGAATAAAAAAGGGAATCTTGCCAGAATAGTGTTTTTGTATGAAACAGGTGCGGTACTATTTGGTATTACATTTATGATATTTACATTTTCCAATAATATCAAGGTAGTAACTTTTTGCCGTGGTCTTATGTTTGCAGGATATGACTGGCTTCTTATATTATTGATGTATTATACACAATATTATACAGGCTTATTTGATGAAGTCAGAATTATTAAAGGAGCTATGGTTATATATGGTATGTTTGATACTGTACTATTATTTTCCAATATATGGACAGGTCAGATGTTTTCAGTTGAATTTATTACAGATGCCGAATTACATTTAAGATTTACAGACAGTATTTTTGTAAAAATACATTTTATATATAATTTTGCAATTGTGCTTCTTCTTCTCGTTTCATACATGTTTATGATAATGAAATCTTCCAAGTTTTACAGAATAAGATATGAAGTTATTTTTGTATCACTTTTTATAGCAGCTGTATTAGATATTATTTTCTTTAAATCTAATTCTGTTTATGATATTTCAGTTGTAGCATTTGGGTTGATGTCAGTGTTTATATATTATTTTACATTGAGTTATGTTCCTGAGGAATTGATTGAAAATACGCTTTCACTTGTTATAAAAGATATGAATAGCGGAATTATATGTTTTGATAACAGGGGAAAATGTATACATTGTAATGATTATATAAAAAAAGTATTTAGTTTGTGTGATGAGTATAGTGAACTGGAAACGGGATATCACAGATGGCTTGAGGAAATTGCAGATAAAAGAGAAAATAATATTGAGTATTCAGCTGTGAAAGTCGTTGATGGTGAAAGTAAAAATTATGATGTGATATATAAACGTATATTTGATGATAAAAATAATTTTATATGCGATTATTTTGTATTTAATGATAAGACCGAAGATATAAAGTCGATTGAAATTGAAAAGTATAAAGCATCACACGACAACCTTACAGGATTATATAATAAAGAATATTTTTATAGCCACGTACATGAAATCGTAAATAAAAACAGTGGCATACAGTATTGTATATTGTGCAGTAATATAAAGGATTTTAAATTTATTAATGAATTATTTGGACTGAAAAAAGGTGATGAAGTTCTTGTTAAAGTAGGAGAATTTCTTAATAAATATCTGGAAGATGATTCAATATGTGCAAGAATTGAAAATGACAGGTTTGCAGTATGTATGCCAAAAGAAAAATTCAATGAAAAAGCGATTATAAGCAGACTGAATGAATTTAAAAAACAGTTTGATAATAATGCATTCAGAATGCATGTATTTATAGGTGTTTATGATATTGAAAATTTGGATGAGCCTGTCAGTATAATGTGCGATAAGGCTAATATTGCAGGCGATACAATTAAAAATGATTATCACAGTTATATAGCATATTATAATAATGCAATGCTTGAAAATTCAATTGAAGAGAGACGTATTATCGGTGAATTTGAGCGTGCGTTAAATAATGAAGAATTTGTTATGTATCTTCAGCCGCAGGTTGATTTTAAGGGAATTGCCAGAGGTGCTGAAGCATTGGTGAGATGGAGACATCCTGTAAAAGGCCTGTTATCTCCGGCAGTATTTGTTGATGTGCTTGAAAAGGCAGGACTTATCTACAAAATTGACAAATATATGTGGGAAAAAGCGGCAGCTAAATTAAAAGAGTGGAAAGAACTGGGAAAAGAACAGTATCATATATCTGTTAATATATCTACAAAAGATTTTTATCTTGTTGATGTTTATGAGACATTTGTAGATATTGTTGAAAGAAATGGAATTAATCCGGAAAAGTTAAAGCTTGAAATAACTGAAACAACTATTATGGATAATTTTGAGAGAAATATTAAAATTATAAAACGCCTTCAGGATTATGGCTTTAAGATTGAAATTGATGATTTTGGAAGCGGATATTCTTCTCTTAATATGCTTAAAGATATAAGTGCTGATATTTTAAAGATTGATATGGGATTTTTAAATGCCACGGAGAATGAGTTGAAAGGCCAGGATATTCTTGAAAGTATTATTTTCCTTGCACAGAAACTCGGAATGGAAGTTATAACAGAGGGTGTTGAAACATCACAGCAGCTTACAATGCTTATACAGATGGGCTGCAGGATGTTTCAGGGATATTATTTTTCACGCCCGGTACCTGAAGAAGAATTTGAGAAAAAATATAATATCAGACAGTGACTTCAAAGATAATATAGTTGATATTATTGATTTTTTCGTTGATTAAAGTAATATTTCCGTTATTATTATTTACAATTGTTTTTAATGAAGGCAGTCCAAGACCGTGACCTGTGTTTTTTGCATGTTTGGTTGTATAACCGGGCAGAAATATATTATGCAGAAAATCAGGTGTAATCATTGGGAACAATATGCAGGATATTCAACTTATGGAATTATAAGAAAATAGCAGAAAAAGCGGGGGTGTAAAATGAAAAAACAAAGAAAAATAGTGATAGCAGTGAGTGGATTAATAATTGCTGTAATTATAGTATTTATTATACAAAATATTGTTAATACACCCAAAGGCGGTGTATGTATTGAAGAGGGACGAATAGTTAATGGTTCGGCTCCTTTTACATCACTTGAAGTTAAAGATGCAATGAGTGAGCTTAAAAGTATTTTTGAAAAATCTTATGCTGGATGCAGCATATCAGATATGTGGTATACGCAGACAGGTGGGGAAAATTATAAGACTGCGTCCGACAGTAAAATAACATTGCATACAAAAATTATTACCGGAAACAAAAAAATAGGTAAAATGAACAGAAATACAACATATAATGACTGGAAATGGATATTCCAAAAAAAAGATGAAAATGGGAAATGGCAGCTTATTAGTGATGGATATACGCCGTGAAAAAACTGAGAAAAAATATAATATCAGACAGTGACTTCAAAGATAATATAGTTGATATAATTGATGTTGTTCCTGCATGGAAATGGCTTTTAGAGGAATAAAATAATTAAAACATTGCTTATGTCATACAGAGGTGGTACAATACAATAATTGTATTTAAAATTAAAGGAGGGCTAATCTGTGATTAAGCAATTATCGGTACTTGTTTCCAACAATCCGGGTAACTTATTTAATGTTGTTGAAATTTTAAAGGAAAATAATATTGAATGTTATGGACTGTCAACATATGATGCTACGGATTTTGGTGTGTTTCATATGATAGTGGACGACCCTGACAGATGTAATGATGTGCTTTCTTCAAAGGGATATACTGTACTTGAAAGATTCGTAATAGCAGTCAGACTCCAGGAAAGATTTACAAATATGTCTGATTTTTTAAAGGAACTTAAAAATGCACGTACTAATCTGGACTGCATTTTTACATTTGTAAGCCATAACCAGGAGCCTGTTATTGTATTCAGAACAGAAGACAGCTTTGAAGTTGAAAAGTATCTGACTGATAAAGGTTTCCATGTGTATACATCAATGAAGGAATTTATGTAATGTCTGTTCGCCAGATTTCATATCGAGGTGTATTGATTCATTATCATATATAAGATTGAATGATGTATCACGTAATGCAGATATATCTATGTATACAGACCGCTTGTTATTATCCCATGACAGGCGGTTTATTTTTATGCCGCATTTTGTGAGAAGACCGCATATTTCGCCGTTAATAAGACCTGTGTTTAATGCAGGGAGCAGTTCGACCGTACATTCGTCAGAGTACACCAGCATTTCGTTTATGATGCCGACTATTCCGAGAAGAGTGTCTGTGCAGAATACGCCTTTTGAGCGGTCTGTATTATGGTCTGTAAAAAATGTGTTGTAAAATATGCCGCTTTTAAAAAGCAGCAAAAGCGTATTATATACAGCTTCCGGGTTTTTGAGGCGGGCTTCTACGAGAGCTTTGTGAATCCAGCCGTGTGATGCGGTGTCGTCTTTTCCCGTGTTTTCGCGGTTACGGTTAATTATTGCCTGACGGCATGCGGATGCAAGTGCGTGATTGTGCTGTGTTTCTGATGATGGCCATGCACAATAAAGATGGCTTATGTGGCGGTGGGCATTATTTTCTTTGTATTCGTTCATGGACCATTCTTTTATTGCACCGCTTTTATCAAACATATATACAGGCAGGCACGATATCAGATGTGTGATTTTTTCAAGGGTTTTCTGATAACCATTAGGCTTTATGTCTAAGAGTATATTTTTGTACATATTAAGAGAATCAACGGCAGCAGCTATATCCATAGCCGCATTGGCAGTGATTGCACTTTTATAACCGAGCGGTTTGTTTTCGGGTGAAAACGATGGTATTATAAGGTATTTTTCATCTGGTTCCAAGGATGTTTTTCCCTTTACAAAGCGGGCATTTCCGTTTGAATCTGTAAAATATTCGGGAGTACAAAGCTGTTCCCAGAAGTTGAATGTTTTTGCAAGTAAAGGAAGAAGAATGTCTTCTTTAATGCGGAAAATGTTTTTATTATATATACGTATTATATTTTCATCGTGTGTTGTGATTGTGACGTTGCCATAGACTTGCATGAATTCATAAATCGGAATAATCATCCAGCTTGCTCCAGCATTCCAGTACTGAAATGGATAATTGATGTCATATTCAACCATCATTGCACGGTGACCGTCGGTATTTACGGGGGTGAGGACAGCGTTTTTCATGCCGTAAACGGTTTTGGCATTGATTTCCCAGTCGGGAATCTGTTTTAACACAAACCAGATGTAACCTTTGCCTGCATCACACATTCCGCATGTGTTCATGCCTGATACCTGAATATTTACATTGGCGTCCATTGTGTAGGCACTTCTCCACAGCATATTCCATTCGCCTGTCCAAAGCCCCGAAAGACGAGGTGCAGTATGTCCGGCACAGGAATACATTGCATATCTGCCATGGTTGTATACACGTTTCAGAAGTTCAGGCAGTATGTAATCAGTTTTTTTCTGCTTTTGTAATAATTCTTCGTTGCTGAGAGTTTTATCGGCGTTGTTAAGTTTCAGGCTGACATGGTTAAAAATACTGCTGTATTTTTCTATATGAGGCTTTAGTGCAGCTTCATATGAAAATAAAGAACTTGCGTCAGCGTATGTTATTAATGTTTTATTAATTTTATTTATACATTGTGAGACAAGTGGAATTGTGAAAAAATCTGCGGTTATTTTATCAGGCTGTTTATAAGTCCAGTCAAGGTATGTTATAAGAACAAGTTTTTTGCCCGAAAATGTTATGATGGGATTTTTGGGGTCAAGGCATGATTTTGCACGCATATCAGTGTCCGTAAAAGATAGGGAAGTTGTTCCGTCATAAGGGATAATGCGTGTTACGCCTGCAAATCCTCCATTTTTCAATTCACTTTCTTCGTATTGCGGATACAATGCACAAAAGCCGATTAATCCATCAGTTGCAAACCGCGTATATTTCATATTTAATTCGGGTGCGTCACCGCTTTTTTGTCTGCCAAATTTGTGCATTGATTCAAAATCATCAATTGATATGTCAACAGTGAAATTGTTACCTGATATTTCTGTGATTATTACATCGTCAACAGATGATGTGAAGGTACGTTTTTTTATATGATTTGCATACGTATTGTATTCTGACATGTTATACGATGAAACCAGCTCAGATGTTTCATAATCTGTAGAACGCACAAAGTCTGTAATATCTGAGGCATTTTTTAAAGATATTCTTAACTGGTGTCCCGGATGATAACAGTACATATTGGTTCTTTTTCTGTTATGTATATTCCATGTGTCGTCCATATTTATTACAGATTGTCTTGCTTCGTCAAGCTGTTCTGTTACTTCTGCGGGAACACATCTTGGCTCGTCTGATGGCATTACAAATTCAGTATTCTGAAAAATAAAGCTGTCGTTTTTGGGGGCACCAGATGTGAGAACGCCTATGTGTCCGTTGCCGCATGCCATACATTCGTGCCATGCAATCTGCTTTATATCATATCCGGCATAGGGTATTATTTCAGTAAAATAATTTGAATACATAATTATCCTCCGTTTCCATATTTTCAATAATAAATCTCAAACAATTGTAGCATATTTTTGTTGCATTTTATATGAAATTATAGTACGCTATGAAAAATAAAACATAGTAATACAGTAGGAAAGGTAGAATATGAAGAAGACAGTTAAAAAATTAATTGCAGACGTACTAATTATTACAACATTAATTTCAATATTTGCATTTGCAGGGTGCGGAGTGAAAAATTCTGATAATGCCAATGCCGATGTGCAGGAAGGTGTTACATTTACAGATGCACTGGGCAGAAGTGTTACCGTAAAATCGGCAGACAGAACGGCTTCGCTTCTCGGAAGTTTTTCTGATGTGTGGCTTCTTGCGGGCGGAAAGCTTGTGGCTTCGGTTAATGATGCGTGGGACAGCCTTGACTTGGGGCTCGACGATTCTGTTGTCAAGCTTGGGGCGATACTTGAACCGAATGTAGAGCTTCTTATAGCTTCACAGCCTGATTTTGTTATTGCCAGTGCCAATACAAAGCCTGATGTCGAAATGCTTGTAACATTGGAAAATGCAGGAATTACAGTTGCATATTTTGATGTTAATAATTATGAAGACTATATAGCAATGCTTGATATATGCACAGATATAACGGGACGCAAGGATTTATATGAAAAAAATGGTGTTTCTGTGCGGACAGAAGTTGAAAATGCAAAAAAACAGATTGACGGCAGCAATCCTAAGATATTGCTTCTTCGTGCAGCTTCCAAAAATGTCAAGGCGAAGGGCAGCGATGGAATTGTAAGCGGCGAGATTTTAAAAGATTTGGGATGTGTAAATATTGCCGACAGCGACAGTTCTTTGCTTGATGATCTGAGTCTCGAGGTTATTGTAAAGGAAGACCCCGATTTTATTTTTGTGATAATTCAGGGAACTAATACTGAGGCGGCATTAAAGAATGTTGACACACTTTTAAAGAGCAATCCTGTATGGAACAGTCTCACAGCAGTAAAAAATGACAGATATTATGTGCTTGATAAGAGTCTTTACAATTTTAAGCCTAATGAGCGTTGGGGTGAGGCTTATCAGAAACTTGCGGATATTTTGTATTAGAGGAGGATGGACAATTATGGCATATTTTCCATTTTATGTAGAATTAAAGGATGTTTCGGTACTTATTGTTGGCGGCGGAAAGGTTGCACTTCACAAGGTGAAGAGAATACTGGATTATGGACCTAAGATAAAGGTTGTTGCCAAAAAAGTTGATGAGAGAATTAAAAATATTAAAGGTGTTGAGTGGGAAGAAAGAGAGTTTGAGGACAGCGATGTAGAAGGTGTGCGTTTTGTTATTGCAGCGGCAGGTGATGAAGAACTTGATGAGCATATAACAAGTCTTTGTAACGATAAAGGAATACTTATTAATGTAGTTGATGTAAAAGATAAATGTGATTTTATATTCCCGTCGGTTGTAAGCCGCGGAAAGCTGAAAATAGGAATATCGTCAAGTGGTGCAAGCCCAAGAATCACAACACTTCTTGCCGGAGAAATTGACAATATTCTGCTTGACAATATAGAAGAAATACTTGATTACCTTGAAAAATTGCGTCCTTACGCCAAACAAAAGATAAGCAATGATGTACTAAGGGCACGTTTTCTTTCATATATGGCAGAGCTTACATACAGCCGGAGAAACATTCCGGATGATGAAGAACTGGAAAAAATTTTAAATAAATTCTTAAATCCTATTGAAACGATATGAATAGTAGTGTATTATAATAAAAGTTGCAGAACTTAAAAAGAAAAGAGGGTTATTATGGCAGAGATAGCAAAACAGATAACAGAGCTTATTGGACGTACTCCGATGTTGCAGTTATGTAACTTTCAAGAGGACAATAATGTTAGTGCAAACATAATAGCGAAGCTTGAATATTTCAATCCGCTTGGCAGCGTGAAAGACAGAGTTGCATATGCGATGATTGAAGACGGAATCAAACAGGGAAAGATTAATAAAGATACGGTTATTATAGAGCCTACAAGCGGCAATACAGGAATAGGACTTGCTGGTGTGTGTGCCGCAAAGAGATTAAAGCTTATTCTTACTATGCCTGACACTATGAGTGTAGAGAGAAGAAAGATTGTAACGGCACTTGGAGCAGAAGTTGTTCTCACACAGGGAAGACTCGGAATGAAAGGTGCAATAGCAAAGGCTGAACAGTTAAAGGAAGAATACGGCAACGCATTTATTCCACAGCAGTTTGACAATCCTTCCAATCCTGAGATTCACAGGGTTACAACAGCAAAGGAAATCGCAGAAGCGACAGACGGAAAGGTTGATATATTCATTGCATCAGTAGGAACAGGCGGAACTATAACGGGAACTGCAAAAGGTCTTAAAGAAGCTGGAATTAATGCAAAAATAGTTGCCGTGGAGCCTTCGGGTTCACCGGTTCTTTCCGGTGGTAGTGCTGGTCCTCACAAGATACAGGGTATAGGAGCCGGATTCATACCTGAGGTTATGGATACAAGTATAGTTGATGAGATTGTAACTATAGGAAATAACGAGGCGTTTGAGACGACGAGACAGGTTGCAAAGTCAGAAGGCCTGCTTGTTGGAATATCTTCGGGAGCAGTTCTTTGTGCAGCCTTAAAGGAGGCACGAAAGCCTGAAAATGCAGGAAAGAATATAGTTGTTCTCCTTCCTGATACGGGAGAAAGATATTTATCGACATCATTATTTGAATTTTAAGCTGTAGGAATGGGTGGTAAACCATATGAAAAAAATATATAAAATGCAGGCAGTTTTGTTAGCTGCATGTGTTTTTACGGGGCTTGCGGGATGCGGCCGTGAAAAATCGAATATAATGACAATCACCAATGTTTCATATGATGCCACAAGGGAATTCTATGAAAGCTATAATGAGATTTTCAAAAGCTATTATGAAGAAAAATATGGTGAGCCGGTGAATGTAATACAGTCACATGCCGGTTCCGGGAGTCAGGCAAGGTCAGTTGTTGAAGGCTGTAATGCAGATGTTGTCACACTTGCACTTGAACATGATATTTCGCTTATTGAAAAAACCGGACTTGTTGACAGCGGCTGGAAGCAGGAATATGACAATGATTCCGCACCATACACTTCAACAATGGTCTTTCTTGTAAGAAAAGGAAATGAGAAAAATATAAAAGACTGGGATGATTTGATTAAAGACGGTGTTGAAGTTATAACGCCGGACCCGAAAAGCAGCGGCGGTGCATGTTGGAATTTTCTTGCGGCATTAAGTTATGCCAGGGAGAAATATACGGATACAGCTAAGCAGAATGAATTTATCAAAAAATTGTATGCTAATGTATCAGTTCTTGATTCGGGAGCGAGAGGTTCAGCGACAACATTCGTTGAGAATCAGAAAGGCGATGTTCTTATTGCATGGGAAAATGAAGCAATGATGACAGTCGCCAATTATCCGGGACAATATGAGATTGTAACGCCGTCAGTAAGTATTCTTGCACAGCCGAGCGTGGCGGTTGTTGATGATAATGTAAAAGTTAATAAATCAGGGCAGGCAGCAGGAGAATATCTTTCTTATCTGTATTCGGAAAATGCCCAGAGACTTGTGGCTGATTACGGATATCGCCCAAGTGATGAAAAAATCCTTAATGAATATTCGGATAAATTTAATCTGAATGTAAAATGTACAACAATTAATGATTTCGGCGGCTGGGACAATGCGTATAAACAGTATTTTGATGACGGTGCATTGTTTGACAAGCTGTGTAACTAAATGCAGATATGAAGTTGTATTTATATAGGGTATGAAGTTGTGCGGAAATTATATTTATATATACACAGAAATAAAAGCGGAAAGGAAAAATAAGTATGGAAGAAACCGTAAAATTAAAAAAAGCAAAGAAAACCAGAGTGATTCCGGGCTTTAAGCTTACAATGGGAATTACGGTGACGATGCTTTCACTTATTGTATTGATTCCGCTTGCATCGGTTATGGTATATTCGCTGAAACTGCCACCGTCGGAATTTATAAAACTGATTACAAAGCGGAATGTAGTTTACGCATTTACGACGAGTATTGTCTGTTCTTTTATAGCGGCGGTGATAAATGTAATATTTGGAGTAATTCTTGCATGGACACTTGTAAAATATGACTTTCCGGGAAAGCGTATTCTTGACGGATTTATAGAGCTTCCTTTTGCACTTCCGACAGCAGTTGCGGGCATAACGCTCTCAAAGATGTATTCGGATACGGGAATACTTGGAAAACCGCTCGCCGCAATAGGAATTAAGGTAAGTTACACACATCTTGGAATTATAGTTGCACTTATATTTATCGGAATTCCGTTTGTAGTAAGAAATGTGCAGCCGGTGCTTGAAAAACTTGACGGACAGTATGAGGAAGCAGCTTACATACTTGGTGCGTCGCCGTCAAAGACATTTTTTAAGGTAATACTTCCCGAATTGAGACCTGCGATACTTACAGGTTTTGGGCTTGCATTTGCAAGAGGAATCGGTGAGTATGGAAGCGTTATTTACATTTCGGGCAACAGTGCCAAAGAGCATACACAGGTTGTATCGTATGTAATAATGCAGAAGTTAAGTTATATTGATTATGCGTCGGCAACAGCTATAGCACTTGTGATGCTTGTAATATCATTTCTGCTTTTATTTGCGATAAATGTTATCCAGATGAAGCAGGCAAAAAGAACCAATAATATATAATCATACAATGTTAAAATGGCGGATGATAAAAACAGGATGGGAAAAGTTATGAATGAACAGGAAAAATTTGAAAAAAGAAAAAAGATAACTAAATATGTTCTTATAACAATAAGCGTTTTATTTGTATTTTTTATGCTTGTGATGCCACTGTTTTGTATTGTATCCAGCTCGCTCAAGCAGGGACTTGGATTTTATTTTAAATCGGTATCGTCAAAATATGTTGTCAGTGCTTTGAAGGTTACTTTGTTTGCAACTGTTATTGCGGTTGTTATCAATACATTTTTTGGATTGTGTGCGGCATGGGTTACGACAAAGTTTTCATTTAAGGGAAAACAGGTGCTTGCGACACTTATTGATATTCCGTTCTCAATATCACCCGTTATCGTTGGACTTGCGTTTCTTATGACATTCGGGCGTCTCGGCTGGTTTTATCCTGTTATAAGATGGTTTAATTCGGTATTCGGAGCGAATGTAAGAATCGCATTTGCAATTCCCGGAGTTGTGCTTGCGACAATATTTGTAACATTTCCGTTTGTATCAAGAGAGATTATTCCGGTGCTTAACGCACAGGGAAAAGACGAGGAGGAAGCGGCGGCTCTTATGGGAGCGGGCGGATTCAAAATCTTTTTTAAGATTACGTTTCCTCAGATAAAATGGGCTTTAATATATGGAATTATTCTTTGTACATCGAGAGCACTCGGCGAGTTTGGTGCGGTAAATGCATTATCAAAGACGAGAGGCGAGACATTTACACTTCCTCTTGAAATAGACGCATTGTATATGTCTGGAACGGAAAGCTCGATTACGGCGGCATTTGCAGCATCTTCAATACTTGTTATTATTGCGGTTGTTGTGCTTGTGCTTAGAAATATACTTGAATACAGGGCGAAAAAGAAAGGTCAGGAGCAGGCAGCTTCTTGAGAGTGGTGTGAAATATGTATGTTGAAATGAAAAATATTTATAAACAATATGGCGATTTCAGGGCTTCTGACAATGTGAGTTTCGGAATTGAAAAAGGTAAGCTTGTCGCACTTCTCGGACCATCGGGAAGCGGAAAGACAACGCTTCTTAGAATGATTGCAGGGCTTGAGACTCCTAATGCGGGAGATATTTTTATAGACGGAAAACGTGTTAATGATATTCCTGCATCAAAGAGAGGAATTGGCTTTGTATTTCAAAGTTACGCATTATTCAGATATATGACGGTATACGATAATGTGGCATTTGGACTTGAATTACAGAAGGTTCCGAAAGCCGAAATAAAAGAACGCGTTATGAAACTTCTTGAGATAACAGGGCTTTCGGGAATGGAAAAAAGGTATCCGAACCAGCTTTCAGGCGGACAGAGACAAAGAGTTGCTTTCGCAAGAGCATTAGCTCCGAATCCGCAGGTGCTTCTGCTTGATGAACCATTTGCCGCCATTGATGCAAAGGTTCGTTCTGAATTGAGACTGTGGCTTAGAAGCATGGTTACACAGCTTGGAATTACGAGTATATTTGTAACGCACGACCAGGACGAAGCTGTTGAGGTTGCCGATGAGATTATCATTACGAACCACGGTAAAATCGAGCAGATGGGAACGCCGTCACAGATTTACAAATCACCTGATACACCATTTGTTGCACAATTTATCGGAAGGCCGTCAGAAGTACATAATTATGATACATTGAACGGCTTTGACAAGATAGAGGGAGCAGACAAGGCGGTTATAAGACCTGAATTTGTCAAAATTTCAAAGTTTGGAAAGCTCGACAGATACATGAGTGCGGCAGAGACAGGAATTGTCGAGGACGTTGTTTTCCGTGGCAACAGGCTTGACGTTACGATTGATGTCCATGGAATAAAAATTACAGGCGAGTGGTCGCTTGAGAAAGATTCACTTGAGATTGGCGAAAAAGTTAATCTTTTAATATACAGAATTTATGTAATGGACGACACGAAAGCATATTTGTGTGAAAATAAAGAAATGCAGGAAGATGACGTATTCTATATCTAGGGATTGGAGAAATGTGTTATGCAGATTAAAAAAAGAGAGACACTTAATACAGACATACTTATCATCGGCGGCGGAACAGCAGGCTGTTATGCTGCGTTGACGATTGCAGAAAAATCGGGATATTCGGTGCTTATCGCAGAGAAAGCCAATATAAAAAGAAGCGGCTGTCTTGCAGCTGGAGTAAATGCCATCAACGCATACATCGTTGATGGCAGAAAGCCTGAAGATTATGTTGATTACGCAAAGAAAGACGCAGACGGAATTGTAAGAGAGGATTTGCTTCTTACAATGTCTGAGGGACTTAACTGTGTCACGGAAAAGATGGAAAAACTTGGACTTGTCATTTTAAAGGATGAGAACGGCAAATATGTCGCAAGAGGCAACAGAAACATAAAAATTAACGGTGAGAATATCAAGCCGATTCTTGCAGATGCGGTAAAAGCACTTCCGGATTGCACAATTCTTAACAGGGTAAATATCACGGATTTTTATGTTGAAAACAATACAATCTGCGGAGCATACGGATTCAGTATAGATGAAACGGAAGAAAACGGAGAAAAAAGTGGAACGGCATATCTTATAAAGGCTAAGAAAGTTCTCTGTGCGACAGGCGGTGCGGCAGGTCTTTACAGACCAAACAATCCGGGATTTTCAAGACACAAAATGTGGTATCCGCCGTTTAATACGGGAGCGGGATACGCAATGGGAATAAATGCGGGAGCTGAGATGACAACATTTGAAATGCGTTTTATAGCACTCAGATGTAAAGATACGATAGCTCCGACAGGAACGATAGCACAGGGTGTCGGTGCAAAGCAGGTTAATTCAAAGGGCGAGATATACGAGACAAAATATGGTCTTACAACGTCACAGAGAGTATACGGAACTGTCATGGAAAATATTGAGGGAAGAGGCCCTTGTTATTTGAGAACGGAAGGAATAAGCAAAGCACAGGATGAATCGTTAAAGAAAGCATATCTGAACATGGCACCGAGCCAGACATTAAAGTGGATTGAATCGGGAAAGAACCCAAGTGAGCAGAATGTTGAGATTGAGGGAACGGAACCTTATGTTGTAGGCGGACACACAGCGAGCGGCTATTGGGTTGACACGGAAAGAAGAACTACAATTCACAATCTTTTTGCAGCGGGAGACGTGGCAGGCGGCTGTCCTCAGAAGTATGTTACGGGTGCTATGGTTGAAGGTGAGATTGCTGCGGAAACTATGGTAAAAGAGCTTGATGCACAAAAGTTCAGCGAAACAACAGAAGATAAAAAGGTAAATAATGAAAATGATGTCGTATGCGGCATTGATAAAGCTTTTGATGAAAAAGTAAACGAGTATAACAGAATTTTAAATAATAAAGATTGTGTATACACGACAGAACAGCTTGAAGATGCCATGCAGAAGGTTATGGATGCTTATGCCGGAGGTATCGGAAGCCATTATCAGTTCAATGAAAAACAGCTTGAACTTGCAAAAGAAAAGATAAAGAAATTGCAGGAACTTGCTGAAAATGTCAGTGCTGATGACTGCCATGAGCTTATGTTTGCATATGAGTTAAAGGAAAGACTTACAGTATGCCTTACACTTATAGAGCATCTTAAAGCAAGAAAAGAGACACGCTGGCACAGTTTTGATGAGAATCTTGATTACCCTGAAAAGAGTGACGAATGGCTCAAATACGTCAATTCAAAGAAAGTTGACGGAGAAATAAAGATAATCACAAGACAGCTTGTGGGAAGGGGTGAGAGCTATGAGCATAATAATTGATAAAGAAAAATGCAGAAAATGCGGCAAATGTACGCAGGTCTGTCCCGGAAGCCTTATCAAAAAAGATGAGGATGGAAAGGCATTTATTAAGTATCCTAAGGATTGCTGGGGGTGCTGCTCATGTATAAAGGAGTGTCAGTTTGATGCCATAGGACTTTATCTCGGAGCGGATATAGGAGGAATGGGAAGCAGCATGACGGTAAAATCAAGAGACCATTTCCTTGACTGGAATATCCATAAAACAGACGGAAGCACAGAAACAATAATTATAGATAAAAAAGAATCTAACAAATATTAAGTGAATGGAGGAAAAATGTAATGGAAAAATTATCACATCTTGATGCACTTGAAGCAGAAGCAATTTACATAATCCGTGAAGTTGCAGCTGAGTGCGAAAAGCCGGTAATGCTTTACTCAATAGGAAAGGACAGCTCGGTAATGCTTCATCTTGCAATGAAAGCATTTTATCCGGAAAAACCACCATTTCCATTTTTACATGTAAATACAACATGGAAATTCAAAGAAATGATTAAGTTCAGGGATGAGCAGGCTAAAAAGCTTGGCATAGAAATGCTTGAATATATCAATGAAGATGGCGTAAAGCAGGGAATCAACCCATTTGACCACGGTTCTGCATATACAGATATCATGAAGACACAGGCTTTAAAGCAGGCGTTAAACAAATACGGTTTTACAGCGGCTTTCGGCGGTGGTAGAAGAGATGAGGAAAAATCAAGAGCAAAGGAAAGAATTTTCTCATTCAGAAATGAAAACCATGCATGGGATCCGAAGAACCAGCGTCCTGAAATGTGGAAGTTATATAACTCAAAAATCCACAAGGGCGAGAGCATAAGAGTTTTCCCTATTTCAAACTGGACAGAGGCAGATATATGGCAGTATATAAAGAGAGAAAAGATTGAGATTGTACCTCTTTATTTTGCAGATGTAAGACCTGTTGTATACCGTGACGGCAATATTATCATGGTTGATGATGACAGAATGAAATTAAGACCGGACGAGAAGGTAGAGATGAAGAGCGTAAGATTCCGTACACTTGGATGCTATCCTCTTACAGGCGGTGTAGAATCTACAGCAAAGACACTTGATGAAATTATTGATGAGACACTTTCAGCCGTATCTTCCGAGAGAACAACCCGAGTTATTGATAACGAGGCGGCAGGAAGCATGGAAAGAAGAAAAAGGGAGGGTTATTTCTAGGATGAGAAGTTTATTAAAATTTATTACATGCGGAAGCGTTGATGACGGAAAATCAACTCTTATAGGTCATATTTTATATGATTCAAAACTTTTATATGCTGACCAGGAAAAGGCACTTGAACTTGACAGTAAAGTCGGAAGCCGCGGCGGTGCTATTGATTATTCACTTCTTCTTGACGGTCTTATGGCAGAAAGAGAACAGGGAATTACTATTGATGTTGCATACAGATATTTTACAACAGATAACAGAAGCTTTATCGTTGCCGATACGCCGGGACATGAGGAATATACAAGAAACATGGCGGTCGGTGCTTCATTTGCAGACCTTGCCGTAATTCTTATCGATGCAAAGCAGGGTGTTCTTGTACAGACAAGAAGACATGCAAGAATCTGTGCACTTATGGGAATTAAGTATTTTGTATTTGCAGTAAATAAAATGGACTTAGTCGGTTATGACGAGAACAGATTTAATGAGATTAAATCACAGATAGATGACCTTTCAAAAGAACTTTCGCTTGAGAGTGTATACATTATTCCTGTATCAGCTACAGAGGGCGATAATGTAACTAAGAAATCAGACAATATTCCTTGGTATAAGGGTGAAGCACTTCTTACATATCTTGAAAATGTAGATGTTACTGAAAAGAAGCAGGAAGAGGGCTTCTATATGCCTGTACAGCGAGTATGCCGTCCTGACCATACATACAGAGGATTCCAGGGTCAGATTGAATCAGGTGAAATCAAAGTCGGTGATGACATTGTAACACTTCCAAGCAAAGAACATGCACATGTTAAGAGTATTCTTGTCGGTGACAAGGATTCACAGAGTGCATTTATGGGTCAGCCTGTTACAATCCAGCTTGATAAGGAAGTTGATGTTTCAAGAGGCTGTGTTCTTGCGGCAGGAAACAATCTTCCTATAAGCAAGTCATTTACTGCAACAATTCTGTGGATGGACGATAACGAGCTTACGCCGGGAACTGATTATATTGTAAAACTCGGAACAAAGCAGATGCCAGCCATCCTTAAAAATATACAGTATAAGATTGATGTTAATACAGGTGAGTATATTGCTGCCAATGTATTAAAGAAAAATGAGATTGCCGTATGTGATATTGCACTTCAGGAAGAAATTGTTATTGATGAGTTCAAGAAACATAAGACACTCGGCGAGCTTATTCTTATCGACAGAATTACAAACATGACATCTGCGTGCGGTGTTGTAGAGACATCAAAGGTTGATGACAGCAAGGATTTAAAGGCTGCGTTTGTATATGGTTCATATAAGGCAAACGGTGATATTTTTGAGGAGTTCTATTATAATCTCGACAGTATGACAATTAACAAGGTAAGACCTTCAGGAAAGACATATACAGTCGGTGACGAGATTCCTGTAAATGGTGAAAGCTACAGTTATCCTGATGATTTTGATATTGTGGTTCTTCGTGATAAAGTTGCAGTTAAGGTTCGCGACCGTATGGTTGTCGGAATCGGAAGCCTTGACGAGTACGGATATTCAGATGTTCCTGTAATCAACGGACGCGGTTTTGCTGTTAAGATTGCGGATGAGAAAGATTTGAAAGCTTTTCTTTCTGAGCTTAATGCACAGAATGGTAATATAAGCAGTGAATTCTTTAATAAATGGATTACATTCGAGACATACAGAAAGATTGTATTTAAGGACGAAATCTGGAATTAAGGTAAATGCGGGGCTGCCACACCAATCCGGTGTGGCAGCCCCGATAATTTTATGAGGGAAGAAGTGCCCGTAAGGGATTATTCAAACAGGAAATATTCACCTTTTTCATCTTTAAGACGGCGGCATGATGCCGAAAAAACGTCTTCGATAATATGGCTTTCGATGCAGTCTGCGGGTGTGCCGTCAAAGACGATTTCTGAATTGTTCATAACTACGATTTTATCTGATATTTCAAGTGCTTTTGATATATCGTGCAAAACCAGAAGCACAGTCTTTCCCCGTTTTTTTAAAGACAGAATCATGTTGTAAAAGTTACGCTGGCCTTCAATGTCAAGGTATGTTGTAGGTTCATCAAGAATAATTGTATCGCAGTCCTGTGCAAGTATCATGGCAAAAAACACACGCTGTCTTACACCGCCTGAAAGAGTGTTTACATACATATCGGAATATTTTGTGACACCTGTAAAATCCATCGCTTTATTTACAATGTCTGTGTCTTCTTTTGTTTTGCGGCGTGAAAATCCAAGATGTGGAAACCTTCCGTGTTCTACAAGCACTTTTACAGGAATTGCAGGGATTACCTGGCGTATCTGCGGAAGAAATGCAATCAGTTTTGCACGTTCTTTTGAACTTATTTTTGAAAGGTCGGTGCCTTCAAGTACGATTGAACCGTCTGTCAAATCAGCGGTTTTATTAAGGCTTGATATCAGTGTTGTTTTTCCACAGCCGTTAGGACCTATGATAGTTGTTATACGGCCTGATGGTACATCAAGTGAAATGTTTTTTAATATTGTATCGCTGTGATAAGATACATTTACATTTTTAAAACTAAGCATTAACTCTTCGTCCTCCTTTCTTTTTAAGCAAAAGATATAAGAAAAACGGTCCGCCGACAAATGACATGATAATGCCTGCAGGGAGTTCATACGGAGCTGCGATTATTTTGCCGAGCAGGTCGCATGAGATTACGAATATCGCACCGAGAAGTGCAGAACACGGCAGCAATATGCGTGCGTCGTTTCCGAAAAGTTTTCTTCCAATATGAGGCACGATAAGCCCAACAAAGCTTAAAAGTCCGGCATAGCTTACAACACAGCCAGCCATAATGCTTGAAAGAGTCATAAGAATAAGGCGTGTCACACCGACATTTAATCCGAGTGAACGTGCTATGTCATCGCCGAGATTAAGTATGTTTAAGTGGCGTGAAAAACATATTGAAACAAGAACAGCGGCGGCAATTCCGATACACGGAATAATGATTGCCTTTGAAGTGATTCCATTGAGTGTTCCTATCATAAAAGTTGTTATATTGATTGTTATGTCGCTGTCTATTAATTTTATTGTGTTGATTCCTGCACTCAACAAAGAAGAAATAGTTATTCCGGCAAGAATTATTGTTGTTCTTGAATTGTCGCCAAGATATGCGATTCCAAATACAAGAAATGTCGTAATTAAAGCTCCCGCAAATGCAAAGACAGCAGAGTGTGATGAGCTTCCGTTATAAATAAAGAGTGCGAGCATTACGGCAAATCCTGCACCCGAATTGATGCCGATTGTATTCGGGCTTGCAAGCGAATTATTCATAACACTTTGTAGAATCACGCCCGCACAGGCTAGTCCCATTCCTGCAAAAACACCGGCAATCATACGCGGCAGCCTGATATTAAATATAAGAAGTGCATTTACTGAGGAAGAATCGTTTCCTGTTAATACATTAAAAACATCGTGTGGTTTTATATATACACTTCCTGACAGAATACTTAAAAACATCATAAAAACAAGTATTACTGCAAGTAAAATAAATATACTTATCTTTTTCTTTTTAGTCATATAAAATTATCCCTTAATATGTAAAATTTATGAGTGGACTGGTAGGTGTCCAATGTCGTTATTGTAGCAGAAACACTGAAAAAAAACAATATCATACTAAATTAATAAGATTTATATGAATTTATGGTTGACATTTGCCAAAATAAGTGTATGATAATATCATATTAAGTTGATAGGATTAATATAAAAAGAGGTCACATATGAAATTTAACACAGCGTTATTACATGGAGATTTTAGAGGCGATAAAGCCACGGGTGCAACTCTTACACCTGTTTACCAGTCAAGTGCATTTGAGCATGAATCGGCTGAGAAATTAGAAAAAATATTTAATAACAGAGCACCGGGATTTTCTTATACAAGAATAAGCAATCCGACTATTGATGCTTTTGAAAAACGAATGACTGCACTTGAGGGAGGCGTTGCAAGTGTTGCTTGTGCCTCAGGAATGGCTGCATTGTATAACGCTTTCTGCAATATACTCTGTGCCGGTGATGAGATTGTATCAAGTGCCAGTCTTTACGGCGGCAGCATTGATTTATTCAGGGATCTGGAAAGCTTCGGAATTAAGACAAGATATGTTGAAAATAACAATCTTGAGGAATTCAGGGCTGCAACTAATGAACATACAAGACTTTATTTTGCGGAGACAATAGGCAATCCGAGACTTGATGTTACCGATATAAAGAAACTTGCAGAACTTGCACACAGCTTTGATATTCCGCTCATTATGGATAATACAGTTGCGACAGCTTATCTTGTAAAGCCGTTAAGCCTCGGTGCAGACATAGTTGTCAATTCTACATCAAAGTATATTAATGCGAACAGCAGTGCAATTTCAGGAGTTATAACCGACGGCGGTAAATTTAAGTGGGATACAGAAAAGTATCCGGGCATGAAAGATTTTAAGAAATTTGGACCATTTGCTTATACAGCGAAGTTAAGAAACGGGTTGTTCAGAAATACGGGAGCCTGTCTCTCGCCACAGAATGCTTTTTATAACAGCATAGGAATGGAAACACTCGGACTTAGAATGGAGCGTGTCTGTGATAATGCTAAAACACTTGCACAATTTTTTGCTACAGAATATAGTGATATTGAAGTGAATTATCCGGGACTTGCAGGCAGCAAATGGCATAATATAGCAACAGAGCAGTTTGGCGATAAGTTCGGTGGAATAATAACAATAAGAACAGGAAACAAGAAGAGAGCATTCGGAATAATTGATGCATTAAAGCTTCCACTTATAGTATCAAACATAGGTGATACAAAAACACTTGTTATTCACCCTGAATCAACACTTAATGTCCATAGTACACAGGAAGAAAAAGAAACAGCCGGTGTATTTGACGATTTGATAAGAATAAGCGTCGGAATTGAAGACATTGACGATTTAATAGATGATTTCAAACAAGCTATAGAGTCTGTTAAGGATGTTTACTAATAAGCTAAAAGGAGAAAACGATTATGGCAAACATTGATTATGCATCATTAAAAAAAGGCGGCTTCATGAGACAGAAGCAGAAAGGTTATTTTTCATTAAGAATTCAGGTTGTAGGTGGTAATCTTACAGCAGAAAATATCAAGGCAGTTGCTGAGGTTGCTGAGAAATATGGAAAAGGTTATGTTCATATGACATCAAGACAGGGAGTTGAAATTCCTTTCATTAATTTTGAAGATGTCGAGACAGTAAGGGCAGAGCTTGCAAAAGGCGGAGTTAATCCGGGTGTGTGCGGACCAAGAGTTCGTACAGTTACAGCCTGTCAGGGTTCTGAGATTTGTCCTAGCGGATGTATAGATACATATTCACTTGCAAAGAAGCTTGACGAACATTATTTCGGAAGAGAACTTCCGCATAAGTTCAAATTTGGTGTTACAGGATGTCAGAACAACTGCCTTAAAGCAGAGGAAAATGATATAGGTATCAAAGGCGGCATGGAAGTTACATGGGTAAAGGATAAATGTATCAACTGCGGTGTATGTGAAAAGGCATGCCGTACAGGTGCAATCAAGTGCACAGGCACAGAGGTTACTGTTGATTATTCAAAGTGTAATAACTGTGGCAGATGCGTAAAATCCTGTCCGACAGATGCATGGGAAGGCAAGAGTGGATATATTGTTTCATTCGGAGGTCTTTTCGGCAATCATATTTACAAGGGCGAGACAATTCTTCCTCTTATAACAGATGAAGATACATTATTCAGAGTAACAGATGCAGCGATTGGCTTTTTTGAAAAGAATGCTAATCCGGGCGAGAGATTCAGACTTCTTCTTCAGAGAGTTGGGGAAGATGAATTCAGAAAAGAAATACAGGCGGCTTATAAGGGCCAGGAATGAGGTTGAGAATGGAAATTGAAGGAATTAAGATTGATGATACAGTTGATATAACTGATAAAGTTTGCCCACTTACATTTGTAAAGGCAAAAGTTGCTATTGATGAGCTTGACGACGGAGAAGTTATTGCGATAAGAATGAACGACGGAGAACCTGTCCAGAATGTACCAAGAAGCATTAAAGAAGAAGGACATCAGATACTTAAACTTGTTAATAATGAAGACGGTACATATAACCTTATTGTTAAAAAGGTAGAAGAATAAATACGGAATCACGTAGGAATTGAGGTATATATGGCAGCAAGAGTTAATAAGGATGAATTTGAAGGCAAGGTATTAAAAAGCGATATTCCCGTTCTGGTTGATTTTTATTCAGACAGCTGTGTTCCATGCAAAAAGATGACACCTGTTATCGGTGATGTAGAAGATGATATGGAAGGAAAACTTGCAGTATACAAGGTTAATATTAATTTTGATACAGAGCTTGCAGAAAGTTACGATGTACAGTCTGTGCCAACACTACTTTTGTTTGACAAAGGAAGCGAGAAGGCAAGACAGAGCGGAGCTGTAAGAAAACCACAGCTTGTAGAATGGATTGAGGAAAATCTCAAATAAATAAAATAAAAAGCCGGCAGGCGGAAATGAGGAAAATATGAAGATTACAGTATCAGGAACAGAAAAAGAAGTAAAAGACGGACTTACATTACCGGAACTTATCGAAATGGAAAATGTTGAGACACCGGAGTATGTAACAGTTTCAATTAATGAAGAATTTGTTGAAAGTGCAGCAAAGGACAGCACAGTATTAAAGGATGGCGATAATGTAGAATTCCTTTACTTCATGGGAGGTGGAAGCTATGGCATTGACTGATGAACAGATTGAACGTTATTCAAGACATATCATTTTAAAAGAAGTAGGTGCCAAAGGACAGAGAAAGCTTCTTAATGCGAAGGTACTTATCGTAGGTGCCGGCGGACTCGGAGCACCGGCTGCAATGTATCTTGCAGCAGCAGGTGTAGGTACAATAGGAATCGTTGATGCCGATGATGTAGATTTAAGCAATCTTCAGAGACAGATTATTCATCAGACAGCTGATATCGGCAAGGCAAAGGTTAAGTCTGCAAAAGAGACAATCAATGCCATGAATCCTGATGTTACAGTTAATACATACAGAGAATTCCTTACAAGTGAAAATATCATGGACATAATCAAGGATTATGATTTCATAATTGACGGAACAGATAATTTCCCTGCAAAATTCCTTATTAATGATGCCTGTGTTATGGCTAAGAAGCCATTTTCACATGCCGGAATTATCAGATTCAAGGGTCAGCTCATGACTTATGTTCCGGGAGAAGGACCATGCTACAGATGTGTATTCAAGAATCCACCACCAAAGGATGCAGTTCCTACATGTAAGCAGGCTGGTGTAATCGGTGCCATGGGAGGCGTAATCGGAAGTCTTCAGGCTATGGAAGCCATCAAATACATAACAGGTGTAGGCAAGCTTCTTACAGGTTACCTTCTCACATACGATGCAATTAATCAGGAATTCCACAAGATTAAACTTCCATCAAATACAGATGGTTGTGCAGTATGTGGAAGTCATCCTACAATAACAGAACTTATCGACTACGAACAGGTAGAATGTACTGATAAATAAAGTGCAATGAACTACTGAAAAAATAATGTTCAATAAAGGAGCAGATTATGATTTCGATGACAAAAAAAGATTATGAGCTTATCTTAGAACATGCAAAGTCATGCGTTCCGGAAGAGGCATGCGGACTTATTGCAGGCGTTAAGAATGGCGATGATAAAGAAATAAAAAAAGTATATATTCTTACAAATATTGACCATTCAAATGAGCATTTTTCACTCGACCCGAAAGAGCAGCTTGCAGCAGTCAAGGATATGAGGGCAAATGGTCTTGTTCCGCTTGGCAACTGGCATTCACATCCGGAATCACCTTCAAGACCTTCAGAAGAAGATAAACGTCTTGCATATGACAGCAAGGCAAGTTATATGATTCTTTCATTAATGGAGCCGGAAAAGCCGGTGCTTAATTCATTTCACATTGAGGGCGATGTATCGACAAAGGAAGAATTAGTTATATGTTAGATGTTGTTATTATAGGAAGCGGTCCTGCGGGTATTACCGCAGCAATCTATGCCAAAAGAGCTAATCTTAATGTTGCAGTTGTGGAAAAAGAATATCTTGGAACAGGTCAGATAGCAGAGAGCAGCAGAGTTGACAATTATCCGGGAATTCCGGGAATCGACGGTTACAGTCTTGGTGAAAAGTTCCGTGAGCATGCAGAAAGTCTCGGCGTCGAATTCACGGAAGCACAGGTTTTGTCTTTAGGGCAAAAAGACGGGATATGGATAATAGGCTGTGATGAAGATATAACGCTTGAAAGTAAAGCGGTTATATATGCCACAGGCTGTAAAAACAGACCACTTGGCGTACCGGGTGAAGAAAAATATTATGGCAGAGGATTGTCATTTTGTGCTGTATGTGATGGTGCTTTCTATAAAGGAAAGAGAGTTGCAGTAATCGGCGGCGGTGATACTGCACTTGATGATGCAATGTATCTTTCTGACATATGTGAAAAGGTATACCTTGTCCACAGACGTGAATTTTTCAGAGGTTCTGCTTCAATACTTGAGAAGTTAAAACAAAAAGAAAATGTAGAAATTATAGTGAATGCCAGAGTTGAGGAAATCACCGGAGATAAAAAAATTGACGGTATAATTCTTGACAATAAAACAAAGCTTAATATAAGCGGACTTTTTGCAGCAGTCGGAATGATTCCCCAGACAGAACTGTTAAAAGAGTTCGGCGTGCTCGACGAGAGCAATTATGTAAAGGCATCGGAAGATACAAAGACGACAGTAAATGGCCTGTTTGCAGCCGGTGATGTCCGCACAAAGCAGTTAAGACAGGTTGTAACTGCTGCGGCAGACGGTGCCAATGCGATATATTCAGTTATGGAATATCTCAGAAACATTTAAGAAATGGAGAAAGAGTAAGAAAATGGAGAATATGTATCATAGTGCAACGGATTTAATAGGAAATACACCACTTTTATTTCTTCACAGATATATGAAGAAGTCTGGAATCAGTGATGTAAATGTAATAGCAAAACTTGAATATTTTAATCCTACAGGTTCTGTAAAAGACAGAGTGGCTTTATCAATGATTGAAGATGCCGAGGAAAAAGGGCTTTTAAAGCCGGGAGCTACAATTATAGAGCCGACTTCAGGAAATACAGGTATTGGAATTGCATCAGTTGCGGCTATAAAAGGATATAAGGCAATACTTACTCTTCCTGAGACTATGACAATAGAAAGACGCAATATTTTAAAAGCATACGGTGCTGAAATTGTACTTACTGATGGATTTAAGGGCATGAAGGGTGCAATTGAAAAAGCTGAGGAACTTCATGAGCAGATTCCGGGTTCAGTTATTCTTGCACAGTTTGATAACATGGCAAATCCAAAGGTACATATCAAGACAACAGGTCCTGAAATCTGGAAACAGACAGAAGGCAAGGTGGATATATTTGTTGCCGGAGTAGGGACCGGCGGAACAATATCAGGTGTAGGTGAATATTTAAAGAGTGTGAAGCCTGATGTAAAAATTGTAGCAGTAGAGCCTGCCACAAGCCCTGTACTTTCAGAAGGCAAAGCCGGTCCTCATAAAATTCAGGGAATCGGAGCCGGATTCATTCCAAAAACTCTTGATACATCAGTATATGATGAGATTATAAAAATTGAAAATGATGATGCTTTTGAAGAAATGAGAAACATTGCATTTTCAGAGGGTATACTTGTAGGTATAAGTTCGGGAGCTGCATTAAAGGCTGCTGACATTCTTGCAAAAAGACCTGAAAACAAAGGAAAGACAATTGTAGTTTTGCTTCCTGATTCAGGAGACAGATACCTTTCAACACCTGTATTTGCAGGTAAAAAATGATTTTATCGATGTAAGTTAAATGTAAAAAATATACAGATTTGATTAAACATGCCATAGAAATAATCTGTGTAATGAAAAGAGCTGTACTTTGACGGGTAAAAACCGTTAAGGTGCAGCTTTTTATGGTTGATACCGTTAATTAAAACGGTACAAGTGGTTAGAATAATATAATAAATTATTTTTCTCCCGATTAGTTTGATTTTCTCCCAAAATATATTATAATTGGGAGAAACATCCAACATTTGGGAGAAGGGAAAAGGAGTATATATAATGAGTGAAGAATGTACACATGATTGTTCAAGCTGCGGCTCTAACTGTGCCGAAAGAGTAGATGAGCAAAAAAATAAAGATAACTATGCGGGAGTAAAGAAAGTAATTGCGGTTGTGAGCGGAAAAGGCGGTGTCGGCAAATCTATGGTAACATCGCTTCTTGCTGTTAATTCGGCAAAAAACGGTCTGAAAACTGCTATCATGGATGCCGATATAACAGGTCCATCAATTCCTAAGTCATTCGGACTTAAAGAGAAGGCAAAGTGTGATGAAGAAGGAACAGTTATTTATCCTGAAGTTACGAAGGGCGGAATCAAGGTAATGTCTATGAATCTTTTGATGGATAACGAGACAGATCCTGTTATATGGAGAGGACCAGTAATAGCCAGTGCAGTAAAGGAATTTTGGGAAAATGTAAAATGGGGAGATATTGACTGTATGTTTGTTGACTGTCCGCCGGGAACAGGTGATGTTCCGCTTACGGTATTCCAGTCACTTCCTGTTGCAGGAATTGTTGTTGTTACATCTCCGCAGGAGCTTGTTTCAATGATAGTGGAAAAGGCGGTTAATATGGCAAATATGATGGATATTCCTGTACTTGGAATTGTTGAAAATATGTCTTACTTTGAATGTCCTGACTGCGGTAAGAAACATGAAATCTTTGGAAAGAGCCATATTGATGAGATTGCTGCACAACATGATATTAAGGCGGTTGCTAAGCTTCCGATAAATCCTGAGGCAGCATCAAAAGTGGATGGCGGATTTGCAGAAGATCTTGACGTTTCCGCACTCGATAATATATTTGAGGCAATAAGGAACTGTTAAAATGGATAAAGTCGTCATTTTATTTAAGGGCGGAGTAGAGACACAGGAATATTTCAGTATTGAGATGTCAAAAACATTTCAAAAACACGGATATGAAATATATTGGTTTGATCTTGTATTAAGCGGATTGTCAGCAAAACAGCTCTGTGATTTTTATAAGGCTGATAAATCAAAAAAATTCATGGCGTTCACATTTAATTTTAATGGTATTGCAGGTGAAGACGGGCTTTATGACGAATCATTTGAAGGCGGAAGCTTCTGGAATGAAACGAAAATTCCCGTTTATAACATGGTTGTTGACCATCCGCTGTATTATCATAAATATCTGCCGCTGCGTCCGGAAAATTATATGCAGATAAGCATTGACAAGAACCATATAAGATATATGAAAAGGTTTTTTCATGGTGTGCAGCTTGCACCTGATGACGGATTTCTTGTGCTTGGCGGAACTGAACTTAATGAAAAAAGAGATATTCTTTCAGATAAATTTTTGCCAGTAGATAAGCGTGACATTGATGTTATATTTACGGGAAATTATACACCTGTAAATTCTTTTGACAGGTTTATAGCACATCTTGACAGTGATTATCAGGAATTCTACAGAGGACTTGTAAGAAAGCTTATAGAAAACCCTGAAATGATTGTTGAAGATGCAGCCGAAGAAGAACTAAAGAATCAGGGTATTCAATTTACTGACGATGAGTTAAAACAGATAATGCCTAACCTGATGTTTGTTGATTTGTCTGTAAGATTTTATTTCAGAGCAGAAGTGATTGCAAGGCTTGCGGACAGTGGAATAAAGGTTCATACATTTGGTGCCGGCTGGGATATGCTTGAATGTCGTCACCCGGAAAATATTATTACTGCCGGAAATGTTTCGTCACAGGAATGTCTTGACATGATAAGCCGCTCAAAAATATCAGTAAATGTAATGCCGTGGTTTAAACAGGGAGCACACGACAGAGTGTTTAATTCAATGTTAAACGGTGCCGTCTGTGTTACGGATACAAGCGGATATCTGAAAGATAATTTTATTGATGGAGAGAATATTATTTTTTATAATCTTGAAAATATTGATGCCGCGGCTGATAAAATTAAAAGACTGCTGACGAATCACGACGAATTGGAACATATTGCAGAAAATGCATATAAGATATGTGCAGAAAATCATAAATGGGAAATGCGTACAAATAAAGTGATTGAATGGATGAACTTGACAGTTTAAATCTGTTTGTGATAATATATATATCGCTTGCGGATGTGGCGGAACTGGCAGACGCGATAGATTTAGGTTCTATTGTCAACAGACGTGCAGGTTCAATTCCTGTCATCCGCATAAATGGCACGAAGTTAATCGTTAGCTTCGTGCCATTTTGTATGCATATTTTTGGAGGTAAAAATGAAATCAAAATTCAGATTGTTTTTTCCGTGCTATTTTTCATTTTTTGTAAATGGTGCAATGGTACTTTTAGTTGGTGCAATTCTTCCTTATATTATAGAAGAAGCAGGAATTAATTACAGTGTTGCCGGTGGATTTTTATCTGCATTTGCAATAGGTAATCTTATTGCAAGCTTTGTGAATCCGCCGATGGCATCAAAGATAGGAAGAAAAGCAACTATAATAATATTTTCTGCATTAATACCGGTAATGCTTTTTGTTATAACACTTCTTCCACCGGTGCCAGTAATATATGCAGCGTTTGTTCTTGTCGGAATCGGACGAGGTTCTGTCAGCATTATCAATAATGCTGTTGTCAATGATAATTCAAACGGCAAGCCGACGGCACTTAACCTTTTACATATGACATTTGCAGCGGGAGCATTTCTTGCACCATTTATAACATCGCTTTATATAGGAAACGGATTTGGATGGCGTGCACCGGCTTATACTATAATTGCCGGTTCAGCACTGTCTGTTATCTTATATGTATGGATGGAAATAGATTACAACTGGCCTGTTGAGTCTAAGAAGGGTAAGAATGAGGGCAGCATGGCACAGCCATTTTACAAAAGTCCTGTATTTTATGTCTGTGGATTACTGCTTTTCTTATATCTTGGACTTGAAAACTGTGTAAATGGCTGGTTTGTAACATATTTTAAGAGTATGAACATAATGAGCAGTGCATATGCGACTAATCTTGTATCAGTTACATGGGTTATGGTAATGCTTGGAAGACTGCTCACAGCAAAATTATCATCAAAAGTTGATAAAAATAAACTTATTCTGGCATATTGCGTTGCTACAACAATATTTTTCTTTTTGCTTACAGCGACGCACAGCCTTCCGGTAATAACTGTGGCAATTGCGGGACTTGGCTTTTTCTTTGCCGGAATATATCCGACAGCAGTATCAAGTGTCGGCAGCATTATCAAAGGTTCTACGGCAGGAATGTCACTTTTTCTTGCCATAGCAGCACTTGGTGGAATAGTTACGCCGCAGATAGTTGGTTTTCTTGCAGACAGAATAGGAATGACAGCAGCAATACTTGTGCTTGCATTTAATGCAGTTGGCATGCTAGTTATGGCAGCTGTGAATGTCGGGATGAAAAAGCGTGGTTAATCTGCAATCTGTCTTCCGGTTCCATCCATGTGAAAATTATCACGTATTATCATTTCTGATATTGGAATGAAGGTGTATCCTTGTGACTGGAGTGTTTCAATTACGGTGCCGAGAGCTTTGGCAGTATATTTTGCACCGTTATGCATAAGAATTATAGAACCGTTACCGAGAGCTTTGTGATTGGTGACGGTTTTTATTATGTTTTCAACTCCATAATCACGCCAATCAAGGCTGTCAACGTTCCATTGTATAGGGTAATGGTTACATCCATATACAGTGTTAATCAACGTTGAATTATAGTCACCGTATGGAGGACGGAAAAGAAATACATCATATCCTGTAAGTTCTTTGACTTTGTCTGTTACATACATTATTTCGTCTTTTTGTTCAGAGGCGGAAAGCTTGCTCATCTGTTTGTGATTATGGCTGTGGTTTCCGAGGTCATGGCCTCGTGAGCAGATTTCTTTTACCATGTCTGGATACGAGTCAACCCAGCCGCCAGTCATGAAAAATGTTGCTTTTACATTATATTTATCGAGAGTGTTAAGAATTTCTATTGTATCGTCGGCACCCCAGGCAGCGTCAAATGATATAGAAATGCATTTTTCACTGTCATCATGTTTTACACAATAAATAGGAAGTGATTTTTTGCCGGCGACAGCATTTCCGTTAATGTCGCCACCGCCTATTCCGCTTCCGGGTTTTATGTAAGAGACACTTCCTGATGATACGGGCTGGGAATTTTTGCTTTTTTTATCGGGGGTAAGATAGAACAAGCAGGCAAGCACCATTATAAGTGCGAGCAGGATAATTGATTGAAATATAGATTTTTTCATGTTTACCTCCATGCATAGATTGTGGAATTATAACTAAAATATGTTGTTTAAACATAATATGATTTTCTATATAAAAAAATGATTATATATAATAAAAATTGATGAAATATCCTTATTGATAAAGAAATATCAATAAGGATATTTTTGTTGCGGCTGATTTTTTTCAGGTGTAAACTAAATTGAACGAGATATATTTCGTTAAAAATATGGGAAAAACAGGAAATTAATTAACCCGTAAACACAAGGAGGAAATAATTATGGCAGTAAAATTTGACGGAAAGAAAACAGGACTTTTTGCGGCAGGCGTTTTATTTGGAACAGCAGGAATCAAACTTCTTTCAAGTAAAGATGCCAAGAAAGTATATACAGGATGCACAGCAGCTGTCCTTAGAATGAAAGATTGTATTATGAAGATTGCAGCAAATGTACAGGATAATTGCGAGGACATTTATGCAGGAGCAGTTCAGATTAATGATGACCGTAAGGCAGCTGCAGCTGAGTACGAGGATGAATCTGCTACAGAGGATGTAGAGTTAGAGGAAGCTAAGTCAGAAGAATCTGAATGTGGCTGTGGATGCAGTGAACAATAATTATTGTATAAATAGTATTACATAATTTAGAAATATACAGAGGCACAATCTTATGAAATTTGTTATTAAAGATGAGATTAGAGGAAGAATGCGTGTCAGGGTAAAGCAGAATGAGATGACTTGCCGTGAGGCAGACATTTTGCAATATTACTTTGATGGACAGAAATGTGTCACAAAAGTTAAAGTTAATGAAAGAGTTAATGATGTAGTTATCTGTTACAGCGGCAGCAGGTCACATGTGATTAAACTGTTACAGCAGTTTAATTATAAAAATGTGGATGTTCCACAGACATATCTTGATAATTCAGGCAGGGAACTTAATAATTATTACAAGGAAAAGCTTATAAACAGGGTTGTTTTGAGAGTTGGCAATAAGCTTTTCGTACCACTTCCTATAAGGGCAGGCATTACAATAGTAAGGTCGTTCAAGTATATCTGGGAGGGGATAAGAACTCTCGCAAAAGGAAAGATTGAGGTTCCGGTTCTTGATGCGACAGCAATTGGAGTTTCTATTTTAAGAAATGATACAGCAACAGCAGGCTCAATAATGTTTCTGCTTGGCATAGGTGAAATTCTTGAAGAGTGGACACATAAGAAATCCGTAGACGACCTTGCCAGAAGCATGTCTCTTAATGTAGGAAAGGTATGGCTTGTAAAAGATGGACAGGAAATACTTGTTCCATCAGATGAAATTGAGGCAGGCGATAATGTAAGAATAAGAGTCGGCAATGTAATTCCTTTTGATGGCGAAGTAGTTTCCGGGGAAGCAATGGTAAATCAGGCTTCAATGACAGGTGAATCAATGCCAGTAAGAAAATGTGAATCTGCGATTGTATATGCCGGAACAGTAATTGAAGAGGGCGAGATTACAATTTCAGTGCGTTCTACTAATGGTGGAAGCAAGTATGAGAATATTGTTCATATGATAGAAGAATCAGAAAAGCTCAAATCATCAGTTGAGAGCAAAGCATCACATCTTGCAGATCAGCTCGTACCTTATTCACTTGCAGGAACTGCACTCACATATTTATTTACAAGAAATGTGACAAAGGCGTTATCAATACTCATGGTTGATTATTCATGTGCATTAAAGCTTTCAATGCCTTTGTCAGTGTTAAGTGCTATTAATGAGGCAGGAACATATAGTGCAACTGTAAAAGGCGGAAAGTATATGGAAGCCATTGCTGAGGCAGATACAATAGTATTTGATAAGACCGGCACACTTACTAAGGCAGAACCTACAGTTAAACAGGTTGTTTCATTTAATGGACTTGGAGAAGATGAGCTTTTAAGAATTGCAGCATGTCTTGAAGAACATTTTCCTCATTCAATGGCTAAGGCTGTTGTGGGAGCTGCCAGGAATAAGAATCTTGTGCATGAGGAAATGCATTCAAAAGTAGAATACATAGTTGCACATGGTATTTCATCACAGATAGAAGGCAGAAAAGTAATAATCGGAAGTTATCATTTTGTATTTGAAGATGAAAAATGCATTATACCTAATGATAAGAAGGAATTATTTGATGGCCTGCCGGATGAATATTCAAGATTGTATATGGCAATCGAAAATGAACTTGCGGCAGTAATCTGTATAGAGGATCCTATAAGAGAAGAAGCAGCAGATATTATAAAGAAGCTTAAAGAAGCGGGAATAAAGAAAGCTGTAATGATGACAGGTGACAGTGAGCGTACAGCAAAAGCTGTTGCTGCAAAAATAGGTGTTGATGAGTATTATTCAGAAGTTCTGCCGGAAGATAAGGCAAAATTTGTTGAAAAAGAAAAATCGCTTGGACATAAAGTAATCATGGTTGGAGACGGAATTAACGATTCACCGGCACTTTCTGCAGCAGATGTAGGAATAGCAATAAGTGATGGAGCGGAGCTTGCAAGAGAAATTGCAGATGTCACAGTTGAGGGAAATGATCTCTATGAACTGGTTGCATTAAAACATATAAGCAATGCACTTATGAAACGTATCCATAAGAATTACAGAATGATTATGGGTATCAATTCAACCCTTATTGTACTTGGCGTTGCGGGTATAATTCCACCTACAACATCAGCACTGTTACATAATACATCAACAATAGCAATAAGTTTAAAGAGTCTCGAAAAGTTAATCTGACGAGATTTTAAGTCTGTAATACATTCGCGGTAGGTAAGTTGTATCGCATAAAAATGTCATATGGCATATAACGTGAATGATTACAGACTAAATTTTTAAGCTTGGGTTAGTGAAAACTAACAAAAGTTATAAATATAAAATTGCAGAGTGTTTTTGCTTCGCAAAACAAGATAGGAGGATTTATGTTTTTAGAGATTGAAAAGATTAACAAGTATTACGGTGAGGGGGAAAACAGGAATCATGTCCTCAAGGATGTGACAACCGGGGTTGAAAAAGGAAAAATATGTGTGCTTCTGGGTCCATCTGGTTCGGGAAAATCAACGCTTCTTAATATTATAGGCGGAATTGATGAGGCTGACGGCGGCAACATAATAATTGATGGTGCAAAGCTTGAAGACATGAAAGAAAAACAGCTTTCGTTATACAGAAGAAAGCATCTCGGATACGTTTTTCAGATGTATAACCTCATTCCTAATCTTACGGTAAAAGAAAATATTGAGGTCGGTGCGTATCTTAGCGACAGTCCGCTTGATTTGAATGAGCTTCTTAACACGCTGGGATTGTGGGAACATAAAGATAAGCTGCCTAACCAGTTATCCGGAGGACAGCAGCAAAGAACGGCAATAGGAAGAGCTATCGTAAAAAATCCGGATATTTTAATTTGTGATGAGCCGACAGGAGCATTGGATTACAATACATCAAAAGAAATCTTACAACTTATTGAAAAAGTAAATAAACAGTATGGCAATACAATAATTATAGTAACTCACAATGATGCGATAAAAAATATGGCGGATAAAGTAGTTCATCTGCATGATGGAAGAATAAGAAAAGAATATGATAATGAAAATAAAATTCCGGCCGAGCAGCTTGAATGGTAAATGGAAAGTAGAGGTTAAATATGAAAAATCCGCTTAGAAAAAGACTCCCAAGAGAGTTTAAAGACGAATTTGGAAAATATCTTGTGATATTTTTATTTATGACACTTACGATTGGTCTGGTGTCGGGATTTCTCGTGGCCGGAAAAAGTATGGTAAAGACATACAATGATAGTTTTGAAGAATATAATATCGAAGACGGACATTTTATTTTAAATGATGAGATTACCGGAACATTGCAAAACAAACTTGAAGATGAAGAGGACATAACTGTTTATAGTCTTTTTTACAAAGAGGAAGAAGAGGGAGAGCACACTTACAGAATTTATAAAAATCGTGAAGATATAGATGGTGTGAGCGTACACAAAGGAAGAATTCCCGAAAAAGACGGAGAGATTGCAATAGACAGAAAATTTGCTGACAGTGCAGATTTAAAAGTGGGCGATAAAGTAACTCTTGATAAAAAAGAATATGAGATTACAGGGCTGGTTGCCTTATCTGACTACAGTGCATTATTCAGAAGCAATACGGATTTAATGTTTGATGCACAAAATTTTACAGTTGCTGTTGTGACACCGGAAGCATTTAACAGAATAAGCGATAATAATTTAAAATATTGTTATGCATGGAAATATGACAACATATCGCTGACAGATAAAGAGAAAAAAGATAAATCAGACGATATTAAAACATTCCTTGCAAAAAATGCGGTGATGACTGATTTTGTACCGGAGCCTGATAATCAGGCAATTCATTTTGCGGGTGACGATATGGGCTCGGATACAGCAATGGTAATGGTGCTTTTATATATTGTAATAATTATCATGGCATTTATTTTTGCGGTTACATCAATAAGTACAATTGAGAAAGAATCTACGGTTATCGGTACGCTCCGTGCATCGGGATATACACGTAAAGAGCTTGTTATACATTATATGGAACTGCCGATGATAATTATGTTTATCGGTGCGATTATCGGCAATATACTTGGATATACGATATTTAAAGATATAGTTGCTGCCATTTACTATAACAGTTACAGCCTTACTGTATACACGACAATATGGTCGCCTTATGCATTTGTTATGACAACAATTATTCCTTGTGTGCTTATGTTTGTGATTAATCTTTTCATGCTTACAAAAATGCTGAAATTGTCACCTCTGAAGTTTATAAGGCGTGATTTGAAAAAACGCAAAAACAGAAAGGCTGTTAAGCTTCCTGAATGGAAATTTTTTACACGTTTCAGGACAAGAATAATTTTCCAGAATATTTCGAGTTACATAATAATGCTTATAGGAATTGCATTTTCAAGCATAATGCTGCTGTTCGGACTTGTTATGCAGCCGGTTCTTAATGACTATAAAAAGACAATTATTGATAATATGCCTTGTAAATATCAGTATATTTTAAAAATGCCTGTGGAAATTAAAGATAATGAAGCGGAAAAATATGCCATAACAAAGCTTGAAATGCAAAGAGACAATGGTCTGAATGATGAATTTACGGTATATGGATTAAATGAAGACTCGCAGTATTTTGATATTGATTTTTCGGGATTAAAAGATAATGAAATATATGTTTCTGACGGAGTCCTTGATAAATACAGGCTTAAAAAGGGTGATACAATAACTTTAAAAGAAAAATATGAGGATAAAGAATATACTTATAAAATTGCCGGAAGCTATGTCTATCCGTCAAGTCTGGCGGTATTTATGGACATAGACAGATTCCGTGATGATTTTGATAAACAGGATACGTATTATTCGGGATATTTTACTGACAACGAACTTGATATTGATGAAAAATATGTTGCTACGAAGCTTACACAAAATGATATGACAATAGTTGCCGACCAGCTTACAGATTCAATGGGAAGAATGTTTTATATATGGCTTGTATTTGCCGTAGCACTTTATATGCTTATGGTTTATCTTCTTTCAAAGATTATTCTTGAGAAGAATTCCAATGCAATTTCGATAGTCAAGATTCTCGGTTATAAGGGAAATGAGATAATGAGGCTGTATGTTGCAGCTACGGCGATAGTCGTATTTATTTCACTTGTTATAAGTGTTCCACTGTCCGATTTTACAATAGGATTTCTGTGGAGAGCAATTATGGGGACATACCCGGGATGGCTTGCATATAAAGCACCGTCGTATGTCCTTGTGGAAATGTTTGTGATAGGTGTTGCAGCATATTCCATAATAGGTGCATTGCAATATAAGAAAATAAGAAAAATTCCAATGGATGAAGCATTGAAGAATGTAGAATAAAAATATAGTATAAAAGATACAGAAACCCCCCGTTGCCGGTGGGATGTACACAAAAGTATAATTTTTGTGACACCTCAGTATTTATGGCATCGGGGGTTGTGTATTCATATGGCCATTACGAAATTGTCCAAACTGTTTTGTTTATTCGTCTTTATAAATATCGCCTAAAACAGCCTTACAGAATTGCTTACAGTAGTCAACTGAGAAATTTCTTGGACCGTGTGTAGGATAATCAAATAATGTAGCACCGCATATACATCCGAAGTAACCTGTATAACAGCATGTAGGGTCTGAAAGAATCTTGTTCTGGCTTGCAAGCTCAGGTGTGTAATCAGAAAGCTTATATGTAGTGATTTCTTTGTAGCCGTAGCGTTTATGCGTTACGACAGGCTCAAATTCATAAGATTTGATAGAAGCATTATCACCTTTCTTGTAGAGAGTGAGTTTTGCCATACCGCCAATCATACGTGGTATTTCATCCTGATTTGAAACAAAGTTGCCGAGAGAATAGTAGACAACCATTTTGTGACCATCAGATTCTCTTGTGAATTCTTTTACAGGTTCAATTACATGAGGATGTGTTCCGAGTACGACATCAACGCCTTCTTCAAGGAAAACATTAGTCCACTGATCCTGATAAGAAGTTGATTCATATACATATTCGGTACCCCAGTGAGGGCATACAATAACCATGTCAGCAAGCTTGTGGGCCCTGCGGATATCATCTCTTACTTTTGCCTCATCATCAAATGTGTCAACACAGTAAGGTGCTGATGAAGGAATTGCAATTCCGTTAGTTCCGTATGTATAGTTAAGAACAGCAACCTTAAAGCCCTGTTTTTCGTATACATAAATATTTTTGGCATCTTCTTCACTGTCGTGGATTCCGAGATATGTTGTATCCGGATGTTTGGTTTTCCAGAATTCAATAGTATTGTTGACGCCTGAAAGACCACGGTCGAGTGTGTGGTTTGTTGCATGGAGAATTATGTTAAATCCTGCTTTGACTTCAGCGTCACCGATTTCTTGTGGACTGTTAAATGCGGGATATCCGCCGAGACCCATTTCAGTACCGCCAAGAATAGTTTCCTGATTTACAATATTCATATCAGAAGCTGCCAGATCAGGCAAAATATTTGCAAAAAGATGATCGAAATTATAACTTCCATCACTTTCAAGACCGGTTTTGTATACACCTTCGTGTATGAGCATATCGCCAATCATACACACATTAATTTCAACTTCCGGCTCACTTGTTGTAGTTTCCGGTACAGTTGTCATTTCTATATTGCCTGAAGCATTGTCCGAAGAGGCACTATCTGATTTATTTTTCTTAGAGTGTGAAACAGCCAAAACAACAACGCCGATGCTCACACATAAAATAAGAACAAGAGCAATCAGGGCAGGCAGATAATTAATCTGTTTTTTCTTCTTTTTAATTTTGTATTTTTTTCTTTGCGTATCCATTTTTTATCCCTTTCATAAAAAGTTAATGTACATCACATATATTACTAAAATGTGGACGTTAGTTCAAGTAATAAATAAAATTAAGTCAGATAGTATTTACTAACGAATTAAAAATGTTGTATTATATAAAAGATTAAATTATATAAAAATATATCACGCCGCACATTTTGCGGAAGAAATGAGGCAGATTATGGGAAGATACTCTAAAGAAGATATTTTTAGAATGGTAGAGGAAGACGATGTTGAATTTATCCGTCTTCAGTTTACTGACATATTCGGTGTATTAAAAAATGTTGCAATTACATCAAGCCAGTTAGCAAAGGCTCTTGATAACAAATGCATGTTTGATGGTTCATCTGTAGAAGGCTTTGTACGAATAGAAGAATCAGATATGTATCTTTACCCAGATTATGATACATTCGAGATATTTCCATGGAGACCGCAGCAGGGAAAAGTTGCAAGACTTATATGCGATGTATACACACCCGACGGAAAACCATTTATGGGTGATTCAAGAAATGTTTTGAAAAAAGTCATAAAAGAAGCTGCTGATATGGGCTATCTATTTGAGGTTGGACCGGAATGTGAATTTTTCCTTTTCCATACTGATGATAATGGACAGCCGACGACACTTTCACATGAAAGAGCGGGATATTTTGATTTAGGTCCTACAGACTTAGGTGAAAATGTAAGACGTGATATGGTTCTTACACTTGAAGATATGGGATTTGAGATTGAAGCATCACATCATGAAGTAGCACCTGCACAGCATGAGATTGATTTTAAATATGATGAAGCTTTAATCACAGCAGATAATATAATGACATTTAAGCTTACAGTAAAGACTATAGCAAAACGCCACGGTCTTTATGCCACATTTATGCCAAAGCCGAAGTATGGAATTAATGGTTCCGGTATGCATGTTAATATGTCTCTTGCCACAATGGCCGGAAAGAATATTTTTGCTGACGATTCAGATAAATTGGGACTTTCAGAAGATGCGTACCACTTTATTGCCGGTATTTTAGAGCATGCAAAGGGAATGGCAGCAGTAACTAATCCACTTGTAAACTCTTACAAGAGACTTGTTCCGGGATATGAAGCTCCTGTATACATTGCATGGTCTGCAACAAACAGAAGTCCGCTTATAAGAATTCCGGCATCAAGAGGAAATGGAACAAGGGTTGAACTTAGAAATCCTGATCCATCGGCTAATCCATATCTTGTGCTTGCACTCTGCCTTGCAGCAGGGCTTGACGGAATTAAGAGAAAGTTAAAGGTTCCTGCAAGTGTTGACTGCAATATATTTGAGATGACAGATGAAGAGAGAGCAGCATCCGGTATTGCGACACTTCCTGAAAATCTTTATGAAGCAGTCCAGTGTATGAAAAATGATAAGTTTGTATGTGATGTTTTAGGTGATCATATAGTAGAAAAATATACCGAAGCCAAGTTAAAAGAATGGGAAGATTACCGTACAAGAGTTTCCCAGTGGGAAATTGAAGAATATCTTGCGAAATTCTAATTTGGAGGAAATGTAATTAATGTCAACTTTAATTGTGGCATTTCCAAAGATTGAGGAGGCGAAAGCAGTCCGCAATCTTCTGGTACGAAAAGGATATGAAGTTGCAATTCCGTGTATAACGGGGGCACAGGTTATCAATCAGGCAGATAATCTTTCAGATGGAATTATTATCTGTGGTTATAAGCTGTCGGACAACATGATTTACACGGAATTAAACGAATATAAACCAAAAAGTTTTGAGATGCTTCTTGTGGCATCAAGAAACCTCTGGGGAGATTGTCAGGATAATGATATTGTCTGTGCTGCAATGCCTATAAAAGTAAATGATTTATGTTCCACAATAGAGATGATGCTTCAGGCACAGGTCAGGAGAAGAAGAAAGCTTCGCAGCCAGCCAAGAAGGAGAAGCCTGCAGGAACAAAAAATAATAGATGATGCAAAGGCGATATTGATGGAACGAAATAACATGTCAGAGCCGGAAGCATTCAGATACATACAGAAGTGCAGCATGGACAGCGGAAATACTATGGTAGAATCTGCACAGATGGTGATAAGCATATATGATGGTGGCTAAATCCTCTGCTCCTGCAAGGGCAGTCGCATTTTGCTTCGCAAAACAAGGAGGCTAAAAATTTATGAAGTTTACAAAGATGCAGGGAGCGGGAAACGATTACATTTATGTTGACTGCACCAAGAAGTTGTTAAAAAATCCGTCAAAGACGGCAATTAAGGTAAGTGAAAGACATTTCGGAATCGGTTCTGACGGAATGATTCTTATAAAATCATCAGACAAGGCTGATTTTTTCATGGAAATGTACAATGCGGACGGTTCGCAGGGAAAGATGTGCGGTAACGGAATACGCTGCGTCGGAAAATATGTATATGACAATAAGCTTACCGATAAAACTACAGTAAAAGTTGATACACTGTCAGGTGTAAAGACTCTTGAATTAAAGCTTGGGGATGACGGAAAGGTTGAATCTGTAAAAGTTGATATGGGAGCACCTATTCTTGAGGCAGAAAAGGTACCTGTAAATACAGCTGTTTTGAAGCCGGCAGACGGAGAGACTACAGTTATTAATCAGCCTCTTGTAGTTGATGGAAAGTCATACAATGTGACATGTGTTTCAATGGGGAATCCGCATGCGATAGTTTATCTTGACAACGATATAGATATAAAGAAGTTTGAACTTGAAAAAATCGGACCGGGTTTTGAAAAGCATGAAGCATTTCCAGAGCAGGTAAATACTGAATTTATTCAGGTAGTTGACAGAAAGAATCTTAACATGCGTGTATGGGAGCGTGGCTCAGGAGAGACACTTGCATGCGGCACGGGAGCATGTGCAAGTCTTGTAGCAACCGTTTTAAATGGAATGTGCGATGACGAAGCGACACTTCACCTTCTCGGCGGCGATTTGAAAATTAACTGGGACAGAGAAAATAACACAGTATATCTTGAAGGTCCGGCAGTGACAATCTGCACGGGAGAGATTGATGAGTAGATGTAAATAAAGAAAGGATTGGCGTATTATTATGACACAGCAGAGTATGGATACATTTTTAAAAACATTATCAAGTTCGGCACCTGTTCCCGGCGGCGGAGGTGCGAGTGCATATGTGGCAGCAGTTGGCATGTCGCTTGGCTCAATGGTTGCCAATCTTACAACGGGCAAGAAAAAATATGCCGAGTATCAGGAAGAAATTGAGCAGATAATCGAAAAAGCAGGGAAGCTCACAGATGAACTTGCGGATTATATGCAAAAAGATGCAGTTGCATTTGAACCATTGTCAAAAGCATACGGACTTCCAAAAGATACAGAAGAAGAGAAAACACACAGAGAAGAAGTCCTTGAAAAGTGTCTTGTGGCAGCAAGCGAAACACCTCTTGAATTAATGGAGAAAATTCTTGAATCAATGAAAATTCTTGAAAGACTTTCTGTTATAGGAAGTACACTTGCAATAAGTGATGTCGGTGTAGGCATACAGATGGCAAAAGCTGCTTTAAACGGTGCGTCTCTTAACGTATTTATTAATACAAAGCTTATGAAAAATATGGTTGTTGCAGATGATATGAATATGCGTGCTGATGAAATGCTGGTACAGGGAAATGAGCTTGCGGACAGCATTTATGAGACTGTAATGGACAAGGTAAGGTAAATAACAATAATATTGGTATAAATGTACGGGATTTTTTGGCATAGGTTGAGCATAAAAGTACAAGGGAGTATGAAAATGGAAATTTTAAAGGGTCTGCCTGTTGCACAGGCTATTAATGAAGAACTTATAAAAGAATCACAGGAGGCTGGTATCAAGCCGCATCTTGCGATTATCCGTGTGGGAGAGCGTCCCGACGATTGTTCGTATGAACGCGGTGCGACAAAAAAGATGGATAAGGTCGGATTTGACTGCACATCATATGTATTTCCTCAGGATATAACAGATGAGGAATTCCAGAAAGAATTTGACAAGATTAATAAAGATGACAATATAGACGGAATTCTTCTTTTAAGACCGCTTCCTAAGCATATCAATGAAAAAGCAATAGAAGAAAGAATCAACCCGGTAAAAGACCTTGACGGAATTTCTCCGGTTAATCTTGCAAAAGTATACGCAGGCGATGTAAATGGTTTTGCACCGTGTACGGCGGAAGCTGTAATTGAAATGCTTGATTATGCCGGGATTGACCTGACAGGAAAGAGAGTTACGGTAGTCGGAAGAAGCCTTGTAATCGGAAAACCTGTTGCAATGATGCTTATGAAAAAAAATGCGACTGTTACTGTATGCCACACTAAGACAAAAGATATGGCAGGAACATGCCGTAATGCAGAAGTGCTTGTTGCGGCGGCGGGTTCTGCAAAGATGATAAAGCCTGATTATGTCGCTGATGATGCGGTTGTAATAGATGTCGGAATCAATGTGGACGAAAGTGGAAATTTGTGCGGTGATGTCGATTTTGACAATGTTGCACAAAAGACATCTGTTATAACACCAGTACCTGGTGGTGTTGGTTCAGTAACAACTTCAGTTCTTGCAAAGCATCTTCTTCGTGCGGCGAAGATGAGAAAATTGTAATTGAACTCCCAGAAAAAATATTTAACAATTAATATAGAAATTGTAGACAGAAAAATAAAAAACAGCTATACTTGTACCTGTATAAATACAAAAATATGTTATTTATGCACAAACAGTACAGGGATAGCTGTTTTTTGCTATGCTGTTATGAAAATACATGCACTTGTGCAGGTGCATTTGACAGTCACAAATCAGAGCAGTATCAGCAAAGAATAGGGGTTTTTGTAATTGGGTGCATAAATATTAGGAGAATCAAATGAAGAAAAAATTAACATTAGCAATAGCGGCGTATGTGTTGCTGGTAGCAGGAATATTAACGTATATATATTGTCCAAGAACAGTTATAAAAAATACAGCAATGTGGTATGAAAAAGATTTCACAATACCTATATTTTGTAAAACAGTAGAATTTAAGCAGTTGTATGATTTAGGGTTATATAACGGTAAATTTGAAGTGAGTAAAGACCAGGCAGAGAAAATCATTAAACAGTTAGATGATGCTGTGGAAAGATATGAAATGTCTAAAAAGCAGTCATATTCAAAATTAACATATAAAGAAATTGAAATAAAGGAAAATACAACAGATGTGAGAAACCGAACAAACTTAATAACCGAAAAAGATAGTGTAATCAGTGATGTGTGGAATTTGGAAGAAAATATCGAAGTGATAGGATTTTATTATACATTTCCGCAAATTTGGGAAGTAAATTGTGATGATGGAAGTCATCCGCCAAGGTCTTTATTTTATGATGGTAATAGGATTGATGATGCAATGCCATATTGTAGTATGATTGTCTATAAAGACATAAATAACAAATATTATTTCTGCATATGCAGATATGTACTAAGAGACTGGTGTAAACCACAGAATTGGTAAAATTATAAATTATTGTTGAAGGTGGGAGACCGAATGAAGAAGAAATTAACATTAGCAATAGCGGCGTATATGCTGCTGGTAGCAGGAATATTAACGTATATATATTGTCCAAGAACAGTTATAAAAAATACAGCAATGTGGTATGAAAAAGATTTCACAATACCCATATTTTGTAAAACAGTAGAATTTAAGCAGTTGTATGATTTAGGGTTATATAATGGTAAATTTGAAGTGAGTAAAGACCAGGCAGAGAAAATCGTTAAACAGTTAGACGATGCTTTGGAAAGATTTGAAAATTCTATGAAACAATCTGAAGAGGGATTGTCATATAAAGAATTGGAAATAAAAAAGAATACAACAAATGTCAGTAAATATGTTTATTCTGATGAAACGAAAAGTATAACCACAAGTGCTGCATGGAATTTGGGTGAAAATATTGAAGTATTAGGATACTATTATACTAAGCCACAACGTTGGGATACAAATTGTGGCTATGAAGATAAAAAAAGACCAACACGTTCTGTGTTTCAAGATGGAAATGCTATTGAGGGTCAAGCACCAGCTTGTAATATGATTGTCTATAAAGATACAAATAACAAATATTATTTTCGTATATGCAGATATGTACGAGGAGATTGGTGTAAGCCACAAGATTGGTAAAATTATAAATTATTGTTGAAGGTGGGAGACCGAATGAAGAAGAAATTAACATTAGTGATAGCGGCGTATGTTGTTTTGATTGCGGGATTATTATGTTACGCACAATCACCGCGTGTAATTTTAAAGAATACAGTTATGCCATATGAAAAAGATTTTACAATGCCAAAGTCCGTTAAAAAAATAATATTTGAACGTAAAAAAATTAATATAAAATATAATAAATATGCTAATGTATATACGGCTAAATTTGAAATAAGCAAAAAAGAGGCTGCCAATATGGTAAATCAGTTGAATAGTGACAGACAAAGATATTTAACAGCGGTTGAAAATAGCAAAAATGGCGGTGATGAAGAAAGAGAGCAATTAAAAAAGACCACAAGAGTATATAACCTTACGGTATTTTATAATTATAAGAAATCCGGCAACAGAATAATACAAGAAGATATATGGAAACATGATAAAAAGACAATGATTGATAAAGATTCTGATGTTATAGGATATTATGTAACAGGAACTAAGCTGTTTAGTGAGGATTTTGAAGCGGATGAAGATAGGGATGTTGTGCCAAAGAATTTTATACTTATATATAAAAATTTAGATGATAAATATTATCTGTGTATAAAAAGGTGGGCATACAGGAACTGGGATTATACATTAAAAAAGTGGGAGTTTAAGGAGAAAGAATTAAAAGAAGAAAATAAGCAGTGATAATCTATTATTATATTTTGAAAAATTTTACAAAGTTTTACATAAATTTCTTCAAAGACGGTCTGTGCAATAATCGGAACAACAGTAGGCATAATTTTGTCGGGCGGTCTTGCAATGATTGCCGGCAGCCTTTCAAATCTCAACGGATATAACATGTCTGATGCGGAATCAATGATATATATAGCCAACAGTTCAAAACTGCATGTTTCGGATATTTTGTATGCGGGAATATTAATATTGTCACTCGGTGCGGTGATGGACGTAAGTGTGTCTATAGTTGCCGCTATAACCGAGATTCACGAAAAGGCACCTGATTTGAAAGCAAAAGAGCTGTTTATGTCAGGTATGCACGTCGGACACGATATGATGGGAACCATGTCAAATACGCTCATCCTTGCATACACGGGTTCGGCAACGGGAACACTTCTTACGATATATTCTTATGAGATGCCTTTCCTTCAGATTATGGGTTACAATTCCATAATAACAGAAATAGTCTGCGGACTCTGCGGTACAATCGGCGTGATACTGACGGTTCCGATACAGGCATTTATAACGACGGTGGCGTTGAAATTTAAAAAGTAGGCATATTTAAAATATAAAAGTGATTGACACGAAAATATTAATCAGTTACACTTGTACTTGTATAAATACAAAAATATGTGTTTTATTAACAAAAGTACAGGCGTAACTTTTTTTTTATTTTAAATTATGCCTGATGAGTGAATAAGACAAAAGAGGAGGATTATGAAAAAAATTAAATTGTTATTTCAAATGATGATTGTGTGCTTTGTTTTTTTTATGTGCATGTTTAAAAACACAAGTAAAGCATATGCAGGATTGGAACAGGTGGAATGTGTTGTATATAAGATAGAAATATGCAATATATGCGGTCATGATTTTAATAGTGTATTGTGTTCACATACAAAGGGTGCGTCATATGGCGGAAGCGAATGTAAACCATATGAAGAAAAATATTGTAATATATGTGGAGAGAATATGGTTTACTGTACACATGAAGAAGGTGTTGAATATGGTGGGGTTGAATGTAAGCCGTGGGAGAGATGTAATATCTGTGGAAATAATTATTTTGATGCTGGCGGAGCATGTTCGCATGAAAAAGGAAGTTATTACGGCGGAACAGAATGTATTCCGAAAGAAATATATGTGTGCAGTATTTGCGGAGACAATTATTGGGGCGGTGATTGTCCGCACAGTGAGGGTGCATGGTATGATGAGGGTTATTGTGAATTAGATAAAATAACAATATGTAATATTTGCGGGAATAATTATTTTGATGAATATGGGGCGTGTTCACATTGGAAAGGTCAGGTATATGGTGATGTAGAATGTAGCACAACAACAATATGCAACATTTGCGGAAATAATTATTACGACCCGAATGGAGCATGTTCGCATTGGGAAGGTAATAGTTACGGAGGAACAGTATGTGAGGCCAATAAAATAACTTTCTGTAATATATGCGGAAATAATTATTATGACCCGAATGGAGCGTGTTCACATTGGGATGGACAAATATATGGAAATACAATATGTGCAACAACAGAAAAAATGTTTTGCAGTGTGTGTAAAGATGAGTACGATAAATGTTTGCACATAAGAGGTAAAGAGTATAAAAATATTGCATATTATTTTTATATTGAGGACAGAAAAGAACAGTCAGAAAGTGATGTGGCTGATTTAATAACTATAAAAGAGGATGAGAGTAATCCTTATAATTATAAAAATAAAATATATGCAGTTGTTAAGTTTGAAACAAACAATGAAGAAAAGTTTAGAGAAGCATGGGAAAATGTAGGCAAATTTAATGAGAGTGCATGTTGCGTATATGCGGTTATGATGAACATGCATGGAACGCCGACAGAAATATCAAATGGCCCCGGGAAAGGTTATAGTCTGAGAATGAATATTGATGATATTAATTCGCTTGAAAGAAAGCCTGTTCAAAGACTTATACTTTTGCAGTGTTCGGTCGGAAATGTGGATTATGCAGGAGAAAATATTGCATCTGCATTTGCAAAAAAAATAAGCGGACAGGTGTTGGCAGGAGATGCGGAAGTAAATGTGAAAAAATACTATAAACTAAATAGTAGAGATGATGCAAATGACCAATTTTTTTCTGAAAAATCAGAAATATATGTAAGATATGAGGCAGTGGGAAATGGTTGGTATTTTTATAAATATGATCTGGATGAAAAAAGTATAACGTATACAAAATTAAGTGGAAATTCATATAGAATATATCAATTAATAAATATGTTTTCTGTTTAGATAATAGGTGGAAATATGAAAAAAACAAAAATAAAAATAAAAATAGGCATTATATTAATATTAAGTTTGTTTTTTATAATAATGTGTTTGAACATATACAAACAAAGCCCGAGATACATAATAAAAGATACGGTTATGTGGTATGAAAAAGATTTTACAATACCGTTATTCTGCAAAAAAGTGAAGTTTGAGTATGATAAAAAGAGCGGTAATTATACAGGAAAGTTTGCAATAAGTGAAAAACAAAAAGATAGCTTATTTGATAATTTAAAAGAATTTAACGAAAGAAGCGTAAATGTAACAAATAGTATTGATAAATATAAAGGCAATTTAAGAGATTTGGATAAAAAAACGCTTAATACAACGATGGTATCATATAATCTTTTATATAAGTATTATTTTAAAAAAGAAAAAAAGAGAGACGATATACAGATAGATAAAATATATCCGGAAGAATGGATGCTGGAAAACTGTGATGAGTTAATAGCAATTTATTTAACAGAACCCAGATATATAAAAGACAGTTGTGATGAAACTGTTTTATCCGATTATAGTAACTTGATTAATGGAAAGGTGCCAAGGTGTTGCATAGTTATATATAAAGATAAAACCGGAAAGTATTATTTTTGCATAAAAAGAACAGATTATTCCGACTGGGACGGACCAGATGTTTGGTAACAATGTTTTAGCAGAAAATATGAAAGGCGATAAAGTGAAAACAAAAATAAAAATAGGCATTATATTAGTATTAAGTCTGTTGCTAATAATAATATGCTGGAATATATACAAACAAAGCCCGAGATACATAATAAAAGATACGGTTATGTGGTATGAAAAAGATTTTACAATACCGTTATTCTGCAAAAAGGTGAGGTTTGAGTATGATGATGAAACTGGAGAGTACGCAGGTAAATTTTTAATTACTAAAAAACAGGCTGATAAAATTAAAAAGAAATTAACTAGTGCGAGAGCAAGGTCAGGAAATTCAACACATGCAGAAAATGAGTACAAAGGGGAGGATATACGTGAATTAAGTGAAAAAATATTAAATACAACTGTGGTTTCTAAGAATCTGTTGTATACAACATATATGGGAAAAGAAAAAAAGAGAGATGATATTGATTCTCAGGAAATTTTCCCGGAAAGTTGGCTGATAGAAAATGAGGAAAATTTGATATTATTATATAGAATTATGCCACAATATGGATATGCAAGATTATTTAATGAGAGCGATATAGAAAACGTACCAATTAGTTATGTCCTTATATATATGGATAAAGAAGGAAAATATTATTTTTGTATAAAAAGAGCAGAGTATTCTAATTGGAAAGGACTTGATATGAGATAACAATGTTTTAGCAGAAAATATGAAAGGCGATAAAGTGAAAACAAAAATAAAAATAGGCATTATATTAGTATTAAGTCTGTTGCTAATAATAATATGCTGGAATATATACAAACAAAGCCCGAGATACATAATAAAAGATACGGTTATGTGGTATGAAAAAGATTTTACAATACCGTTATTCTGCAAAAAAGTGAAGTTTGAGTATGACCGGGAGACGGGTAAATATACAGGTAAATTTTTAATTACAAAAAAACAGGCTGATAGGATTTATAATAAATGGAATAGTGCAAGGAAAAGGTATTGTGATTCAATAGATGCTCAAAATGAACATTCGTGTGATGATATAAGTGAATTAAGTGAAAAAATATTAAATACAACAGCAGTTTCTAGCAATCTGATGTATAAGACATATATGGGAAAAGTAAAAAAGAGAGATGATATTGATTTTAATGAAATATATCCTGAAAATTGGATGATAGAAGATGAAGATGAGTTTTTATTATTGTATTGGACACAGCCACAAACAGGATATGGTGCATTATTTAACGATTCAGAATTGGTTGATGGACACGGACCGATATGTCATATTATGGTGTACAGAGATAAAAAAGGAAAATATTATCTTTGCATAAAGAGAGAAGGGAATGATTTATATTAAAAAAATTATGAAAAAACCTAAAATAAAATTAATAAACATATTAGTAATAATTGTAGCTGTGATGCTTATATTTATAATTTTAAACATATACAAACAAAGCCCGAGGCATATAATAAAAGATACTGTTATGTGGTACGAAAAAGATTTTACAATACCGTTATTCTGTAAAAAAGTGAAGTTTGATTATGACCGTGAAACAGATACTTATACAGGAAAATTTTGTATAAATGAGGCAGACAAAGATAAGTTAATGGATAAGCTTGAAAATGCACACGAAAGGTCCAAAGAGCAGCAGTATATATTTTTTCAACAACAGGGAGATTCAATAAGAAAATTGGGAGAAGTTGTATTGAATACAACTGTAGTTTCGGATAATCATGCAGAAAAACAGAATATAGATTTAGAAAAAATATATCCCGAAAGCTGGATGTTGGAGGATAATGCAGAACTTATAGGGTATTATTGGACATCTCCAAGATATATAGAAAGTGTGACACTGTTTCAGGATATAAATGAATACGGAAAAATACCATATTGTTATATAGTTATATATAAAAATACAGAAGGAAAATATTATTTGTGTGTAAAAAGAACTTATTTTGATGATTGGGATGGACCGGAAAGCCTGTGAAATTTTTCAAATAGTCCTTGAATAAAATATTTTCGTATGTTATGATACCAATATCAAAATATCTTTAGTGGGCGGACAGCTCTGTAAGGCAATAACAGAATATATTATAAAGACTGTGAAAGAGACTCTTTTTCATGGAACCTGACAGGAAAGTGGTGTCGTCGGCTGAGAGCACCCGCAGGGAATTGATTGAGGGAACACTCCGGAGTTGGATAGCTGAACCGACGGATATGATTTGAATTTGGCGGCTAGGTTATTTCGTTGCACGCGTTAAGTGCTAATGAGAGATATGTAATTTTTGTAAGTGCATATCTGATGCGGGTGGTACCGCGGATAATAAGTTTATTCGCCCCGGGATACAATTAATGTATTCCGGGGCTTTTGTGTGTGACAAAATTAAAAACATATTTTGCCTCACATAAGGCTTTTTCAAAAAGAGCGTAGTTAAGAAAGGAGATTACGATGTCAAACATTTACAGAGACAGAACATTAAATCAGGTCAGTGAACAGGATATTGACAGCAATTTAAGAGTAGCGGGCTGGGTAGAGAATATCCGTGACCACGGCGGTGTATCATTTATCGATTTAAGAGATATGTATGGTGTGCTTCAGGTAGTTATCAGAGATGCAGAACTTTTAAAGGGAATCAAAAAAGAAGAATGTATCAGTATAGAAGGTATCATGGAAAAGAGAGATGAGGAGACATACAATCCAAAGATTCCTTCAGGTACAATCGAACTTGAAGCAAAGAAAATTACCATGCTCGGACAGGTTTATCAGACACTTCCGTTTGAAGTTATGACGTCAAAAGAGGTCAGAGAAGATGTTCGTCTCAAATATCGTTATCTTGACCTTAGAAATCAGAAAGTAAAAGACAATATCATTTTCCGTTCAAAGGTAATTTCATTCCTTCGACAGAAAATGACAGATATGGGATTTTTGGAGATTCAGACACCTATTCTTTGTGCCTCTTCTCCTGAAGGTGCAAGAGATTATATCGTTCCATCAAGAAAATACAAGGGAAAATTCTATGCACTTCCACAGGCACCACAGCAGTATAAGCAGCTTCTTATGGTATCCGGTTTTGATAAATATTTTCAGGTTGCACCATGTTTCAGGGATGAAGATGCAAGAGCTGACCGTTCACCGGGAGAATTCTATCAGCTTGACTTTGAGATGAGCTTTGCAACACAGGAAGATGTTTTCCGTGTAGGTGAGGAAGTTCTCTCAGAAACATTTGAAAAATTTGCACCAAAGGGATTCAAGGTTACACAGGCTCCTTATCCAATCATAAGCTACAAGCAGGCTATGCTTGAGTTTGGTTCAGACAAGCCTGACCTCAGAAATCCGTTAAGAATTATAGACCTTTCTGAATTTTTTAATAAATGTACTTTCAAGCCGTTCCAGAATAAGACTGTAAGAGCTATCAATGTTCATGCAAAGCTTTCAAAGGGACAGCATGAAAAGCTCCTCAAGTTTGCTACAGGTCTCGGAATGGGTGGTCTCGGTTATCTTGAAGTATTAGATGACCTTTCATATAAGGGACCAATTGATAAGTTTATTCCAGATGAGTTAAAGGGTGAAATCAGAGAACTTGCAGGACTTCAGGCAGGAGATACAATTTTCTTCATGGCTGACAAAGAAGACAGAGCTGCATATTATGCAGGACAGATTAGAACAGAACTCGGTGAAAGACTCGACCTTATTGAAAAAGATGCTTACCGTTTCTGTTATGTCAACGATTTCCCAATGTTTGAAAGAGACCCGGAGACAAAGAAGATTGGATTTACACATAATCCTTTCTCAATGCCACAGGGTGGTCTTGAAGCATTAAATACAAAAGACCCGCTTGATATTCTTGCTTACCAGTATGATATTGTTTGTAACGGTGTAGAACTTTCTTCAGGTGCCGTAAGAAACCATGATATGCAGATAATGGTTAAGGCATTTGAAATTGCAGGATATGATGAAGAAGTATTAAAGGAGAAGTTCGGAGCGTTGTATAACGCATTCCAGTTCGGTGCACCGCCACACGCAGGTATGGCACCTGGTATCGACAGAATGATTATGCTTCTTACAAATGAGGAAAATATCCGTGAAGTTATCGCATTCCCAATGAGCGGTACTGCACAGGATCTTATGTGTGGTGCTCCTAATGAGGTAACAGAGCAGCAGCTTAGAGAAGTTCACATAAAAGTCCGTGATTAAAATACGCATGAGAGCAATGTGCGGCAGTGCCGCACATTGGGATTTTGCTTCGCAAACAAGGAGGACAAGCTGCCGGAACCGGCAGCTACGAGATTGCTTACGCAACTCGTATCATTTGCTTCGCAAAACAAGGAGGATTATATGGCAAACGTAATTGATGACGCAACGATTGATTATGTAGGTATCCTTGCCAAGCTTGAACTTTCTGACGAAGAAAAAGAACAGGCTAAGAAAGATATGGCGAGCATGCTTGATTATATTGACCAGCTTAATGAGCTTGATACAACAGGCGTTGAGCCTATGTCACACGTATTTCCTATTGAAAATGTAATGCGTGAAGATGTTGTTACTAACGGTGATGAAAGCGAAAAAACACTTTTCAACGCACCTGAAAGAAAAGACAAGACATTTGTTGTACCAAAAACTGTTGAATAGAAAGGAGCGGCCATGGGATTGTTGGATTTGACAGCAGTGGAACTTGCCGGGCAGATTAAGTCGGGAAAAACCACAGCGGTAGAGGCAATGGAAGCTGTTATTGCAAACATTGACAGCAAAGAAGAAGAGCTTAACTGTTATGTTACATTTGACAGGGAAGCAGCACTTTCGGCAGCAAAAGAAGCCCAGAAAAAGATTGAGGCAGGGGAACTTACAGGACCTCTTGCAGGTGTGCCGATTGCAATAAAAGATAACATGTGTACAGAGGGTGTTCTTACAACATGTTCATCAAAAATATTAGGAAATTTTATACCACAGTTTTCAAGTGAAGCTGTAAAAAGAATAGAAGAAGCGGGAGCTGTTGTCATCGGAAAGACAAACATGGACGAATTTGCCATGGGTTCTACAACCGAGACATCAGCTTACGGTCCGACTAAGAATCCGTGGAACACAGAGCATGTACCGGGCGGTTCTTCAGGCGGTTCGGCTGCGGCAGTTGCAGCAAATGAGTGCTTTTGTGCACTTGGTTCTGACACAGGCGGTTCTATACGACAGCCTGCATCATACTGCGGTGTTGTCGGCATGAAACCGACATACGGAACAGTTTCACGTTACGGACTTATCGCATACGGTTCATCTCTTGACCAGATCGGACCTCTTTGTAAAGACGTTACGGACTGTGCAACTATCATGGAAGTAATCGCATCACATGATAAGAAAGATTCAACATCAGTTGAAAGAAAAGATACAGATTTTACATCAGCACTTGTAGATGATGTTGCGGGAATGAGAATCGGTATTCCGAGAGATTATTTCGGAGAAGGTCTTGACCCGCAGGTAAAAGAGGCGGTTCTTTCGGCAGCGGAAGTTTTAAAGTCAAAAGGTGCTATTGTTGAAGAATTTGATTTGAGTCTTGTAGAGTATGCTATTCCGACTTATTATACAATAGCGGCAGCAGAAGCAAGTTCAAATCTTGAAAGATTCGACGGTGTAAAATACGGTTTCCGTGCAAAAGATTATGACGGACTTCACAGCATGTATAAAAAGACGCGTTCAGAAGGATTCGGGCCTGAGGTTAAGAGAAGAATCATGCTTGGTTCATTCGTATTAAGTTCAGGTTATTACGATGCTTATTATCTTAAAGCACTTCGTGTAAAAGCCATGATAAAGAAGGCTTTTGATGAGGCATTTGCAAAGTATGACGTGATACTCGGACCTGTTGCACCTACAACAGCCCCTAAGCTCGGTTCATCACTTGCAGACCCTATCAAGATGTATCTTGGTGATATTTATACAATTTCCGTAAATCTTGCAGGACTTCCGGGCATAAGCGTTCCGTGCGGAAAAGACGATAATGGTCTTCCTATAGGTGTCCAGCTTATCGGTGACTGCTTTAACGAAAAGAAATTAATTCAGACTGCCTACGCATATGAGCAGGCACGTGGTAAATTTGAGTAAGGAGGAAAAAATAATATGTCGAAACAATACGAAACAGTTATTGGCCTTGAAGTTCATGTAGAACTGGCTACCAAAACAAAGATTTTCTGCGGCTGTTCAACAGCATTCGGCGGTGCACCTAATACACATACATGCCCTGTCTGCACAGGTATGCCGGGCTCGCTTCCTGTCCTTAACAAACAGGTTGTGGAGTATGCGGCAGCAGTTGGTCTTGCTACAAATTGTTCAATAACACAGCACTGCAAATTTGACAGAAAGAATTATTTTTATCCTGATAACCCACAGAATTATCAGATTTCACAGTTATATCTTCCGATATGCCGTAACGGACATGTTGATATTAAGCTTGAAGATGGAACAGAGAAGGCAATAAGAATCCATGAAATCCACATGGAAGAAGATGCCGGAAAACTTGTCCATGATGACTGGGAAGATGTTTCATACGTTGATTACAACCGTTCAGGCGTTCCGCTTATCGAAATCGTATCTGAGCCTGATATGAGAAGTGCAGAGGAAGTAATCGCTTATCTTGAAAAATTAAGACTTATAATACAGTATCTCGGAGCATCTGATTGCAAACTTCAGGAGGGTTCAATGAGAGCCGATGTAAACCTTTCGGTAAGGGAAGTCGGAAGTACAGAATTCGGCACAAGAACAGAGACAAAGAATCTTAACTCATTTTCTGCTATTTCAAGAGCTATTGAAGCAGAGCGTGACAGACAGATTGATTTGATTGAATCGGGAGAAGCCGTTATTCAGGAAACAAGAAGATGGGACGACAATAAGGCGTATTCATATGCAATGCGTTCAAAGGAAGATGCACAGGATTACAGATATTTCCCAGACCCAGACCTTGTTCCGCTTAACATAAGCGATGAGTGGCTTGGTGAAATCAGAAGCCGTCAGCCTGAGTTTAAGACAGAAAAAATGGCACGTTATGCCACAGAGTATGGAATTCCTGAATATGACATTAATCTTATTACGGATTCCAAGAAACTTGCTGATATTTTTGAGGCAACAACATCACTTTGCAATCAGCCAAAGAAAGTTTCTAACTGGATTCTCGGCGAGACAATGAGAATTCTTAAAGATAAGGATATGGAGCCTGAAGATATTACATTTTCACCTGAAAATCTTGCAAAGCTTATCAAGCTTGTAGAGGCAGGTACTATCAACGGTTCTGTTGCAAAAGAAATATTTGCCGTTATATTTGACGAAGATGTAGACCCTGAATCCTATGTGAAAGAAAAAGGTCTTGCACAGGTGAGCGATGAGGGCGAGCTTCGTTCGGTAGTTGAAAAAGTGATTGCAGACAATCCGCAGTCAGTTGAAGATTACAGAAATGGTAAAGATAAGGCAATCGGTTTCCTTGTCGGACAGACGATGAAAGCAATGAAAGGAAAAGCAAATCCTGGTCTTGTAAATAAAATTTTAAAAGAGCTTTTATAATAAAATCATGAGAAGCCGGGCTGGTTATGCAGTCCGGCTTTGTTAGAAAATAAATTTGGTAAGTACAGAATCAAGAATAATTAGATGAGAAAAATTTTATAAGGAGAAATTTATGTTAAAAGAAAATTTTAAAGTGGCAGTTCCTGAATTTCCTGATAGAAAGACATCAATTACAGCATATGGTGCTGTTAAAAATGTATATGATGACGATACAGGAAGAATAAATGCAAGAGTCATAAATGAGGCAATAAAAAGTATGTCGTCACAGGGCGGCGGTACGGTAGTAATTCCGCAGGGGGTATGGATGACATCACCAATCAGGCTTTTATCCGGGGTTCGTCTTTATCTTGAACGTGGAGCAGTTCTTAAATTCACAAAAAATAAGAAAGACTATCCGTTAGTCATTACTAATTATGAAGGTCAGGAATGTATAAGAACAGTTTCACCTATTTCAGCGGACGGAGCTGAAAATATCGCAATAAGCGGATATGGTGTTATAGATGGAAGCGGCGATTTATGGCGTCCTGTAAAACAGTTCAAGCTTACAGAAAGACAGTGGGATGCACTCCTTAAAAAGAGCGATTATGTTATTGAAACAAAAGAGGGTGGCATATGGTTTCCGTCAGAAAGTGCATATCTTGGAAACAAAGCAAATATTCAGGGAAAAACACATGACATATTGCCACAGGCCGCAGATTATTATGATTTTTACAGACCTGTTATGGTTGAAATTAAAAATTGCAGCAATGTACTTCTGGAACAGGCAACATTTATGAATTCTCCTGCATGGAACATACATCCGATATTCTGTAAAAATCTTACTGTGCGTGACATTACGGTAAGCAATCCGTATTATGCACAAAATGGTGATGGAATAGACGTTGAATCGTGCCACAATGTTGAAATATACAACAGCACATTTGAAACAGGTGATGATGCAATCTGCATAAAATCAGGAAAAAATGCTGAGGCGAGAACATTTGAAGACCCATGCGAAAATCTTTATATACATGATTGCATAGTAAATGAAGGCCATGGCGGATTCGTAATCGGAAGTGAGATGTCGCGCGATGTAAAAAATATACTCGTCGAAAACTGTACATTTGCAGGTACAGACGTCGGCATCCGTATAAAGAGTGCAATGGGACGCGGCGGTGTTGTAGAAGACATTACAATCCGTAATATTAATATGATAGACATAAAAAACGAAGCTGTAATCCTCACGATGGGATATGTGCTCAATTTACTTGATAAAAATGAGACGATTGCACAGGTTGATGAGAGCGATGTGCCGTATTTCAAAAATATCCTCATTGAGCAGATAGAATGTAACGGCTGTGATACAGCGGTAAAAATCGAACCGATAAGTGGCCGTGAAAATACAATTTCAGATATTACTATAAAAGATTCGGTGTTTGCAGCTAATAAAGAAAATGTGATAAATGGGGAAAATATAGTTATAATATAAAAATAATGAAAATATATTGATGTTCTGTATATACAAAAGTTGCTGCCGTATTAGAGCTAATGACATTATTTAATTTAACTGCGTGCGGTGGCAAAACTGAAAATACAAATAAAAAATCTTGAGCTGAAAACAACGGTGACAGATGGATTTTCTATATATCAAGCAGATTTTGCCGGTTGCGAGAGTGATGTTATGTAGTGGCTTGATAAGGTGGGAATAAGCAGGTAAAATCAATATTATTTTTGCATAAAACACACAGATTATTGATTTTGACATTTCTTTGTTATATAATTTGTCTGTGTTGCTTTAAAAAGTGACATGCTTAACCAATATTAATATAATGGCATGGGTCCTTATGCCGGGACAGACATGTACAGAAACGGAGGATTATAATGGAAAACTTAAAATTACTTTATGAAGGAAAAGTAAGAGAAGTTTATGACAATGGTGACAGCTTGATAATGGTTGCAACAGACCGTATATCAGCATTTGACAATATCCTGAAGAACAAGATTACTGATAAGGGTGCTATTCTTACTCAGATGTCAAAGTTCTGGTTTGATTATACAAAGGACGTAGTTCCTAATCATATGATTTCTGTAGATGTTAATGATATGCCTGAATTCTTCCATAAGGATGAGTATAAAGGCAGAAGCATGAAGTGCAAGAAGTTAAAGATGCTTCCTATTGAATGTATCGTAAGAGGTTATATCACAGGCAGCGGCTGGGCAAGCTACAAAGAAAATGGAACAGTCTGTGGCATTAAGCTTCCTGAAGGATTACAGGAGTCTGAAAAGCTTCCTGAGCCAATCTACACACCAAGTACAAAAGCTGAAGTTGGCGACCATGACGAGAATATTTCATATGAGAGAAGTATTGAAGTTCTTGAAAAAGCATTTCCTGGAAAAGGCGAATATTATGCCAATAAGATAAAAGAGTGCACAATTGCACTTTACAAAAAATGTGCTGAATATGCACTCAGCAAAGGCATTATAATTGCTGATACAAAGTTTGAATTCGGTCTTGATGAAGATGGCAATGTGGTAATCGGCGATGAGATGCTCACACCGGATAGTTCAAGATTCTGGCCATTGGAAGGCTATAAGCCTGGTCAGGGACAGCCTTCATTCGATAAACAGTTTGTAAGAGACTGGTTAAAGGCAAATCCTGATAATGATTTACTTCTTCCTGATGAGGTTGTAACAAAGACTGTTGACAAGTACAAAGAAGCATATGAACTTTTAACAGGCACACCATTTTCTAAATAATTTTAGACAAATAAGAGTATGGAGAAGTTGATGGATAACAATAATATTATGAATACAGCCGATTTTGACGGGCTTCATGAGGAGTGCGGAGTATTCGGTGCATATGATTTTGATGGAGAAGACGTTGCATCTACAATATACTATGGTCTTTTTGCATTACAGCACAGAGGACAGGAAAGCTGCGGTATTGCCGTAAGTGATACCAATGGTCCTAAGGGCAAGGTAATGTCTTACAAAGATATGGGTCTTGTAAATGAAGTATTTAATCCGGAAAATCTTGAAAAATTAAAAGGAAATATCGGTGTCGGACATGTGCGTTATTCGACAGCTGGCAGCAGTGTCCGTGAGAATGCACAGCCTCTTGTTCTTAATTATGTCAAGGGAACACTCGGTATGGCACATAATGGTAATCTTCTTAATGCAGTAGAGCTGCGTGAAGAATTGTCATATACAGGTGCTATTTTTCAGACAACTATTGATTCAGAAGTAATTGCATATCTTATTGCGAGAGAAAGACTCAAAGTAGGAACTGTCGAAGAGGCAGTTAAAAATGCAATGTTAAAGATAAAAGGTGCTTATTCGCTTGTAGTAATGAGTCCGAGGAAGCTTATCGGTGCAAGAGACCCGTTTGGATTTAAGCCGCTTTGCATTGGCAAGAGAGATAATACATATTTCTTATCATCAGAGACCTGTGCATTAGATACAGTCGGTGCGGAATTTGTAAGAGATGTACTTCCGGGTGAAGTTGTAACAATTACAAGCAAAGGAATTGAATCTGATACATCACTTTGTCAGAAAAATACCGCAAGATGTATATTTGAATATATTTATTTTGCAAGACCTGATAGTAAGATTGATGGAATGGGTGTATATGAATCAAGAATTAACGCAGGACGTATTCTTGCAAAAACTCATCCTGTAGATGCAGATTTGGTTGTGGGTGTTCCTGAATCGGGAAATCCTGCGGCACTTGGATTTTCACTTGAATCAGGTATTCCTTACGGAAATGCATTTATAAAAAATAACTATGTCGGAAGAACTTTCATCAAGCCGAAACAGGCACAGAGAGAATCAAGCGTAAAAGTTAAGCTTAACGTATTAAAAGAAGCAGTTGCCGGAAAGAGAGTTGTTATGATTGATGACTCAATCGTAAGAGGTACAACAAGTGCAAGAATTGTAAGCCTTCTTAAAAATTCCGGAGCAAAGGAAGTTCATGTGCGTATAAGTTCACCGCCGTTTAAACATCCTTGTTATTTCGGTACGGATATTCCGTCAGAAGACCAGCTTATCGCTACAGGAAAGACAGTAGATGAAATCTGTAAAATAATAGGAGCAGATTCGCTCGGTTATCTTGAAGTTGACAGATTAAGCGAGATGATTTGTGGAGGAACGGGATTCTGTGATGCCTGCTTTACAGGTAATTATCCGATGGATCCGCCTACACGGGACATTCGTGGAGAGATGGGCTGATTAAAATTAAAAATCAATTTTAGTGTATACATAAAACCGTCAGAATCCGTGCAATAACGGATCTGGCGGTTTTTGCTTTTTATTAATTAATTATTTTTTACATATTATTTTTCAAAGGCTGCAATCTTTTTGAGATTGTCAGGAATTGCAATATGCTGCGGACAGTTCTTTTCGCAGCGGTGGCAGTTCAGACAGTCGGAAGATTTTCCACGGTTATAAATTATGCGGTTGTGGTACATGTTTGAAAAATTATTGTTAATTTTATAGTTGTTGTAAAGACCAAAAAGCTGTGGTATAGGTATGTTTTTCGGACAGACTTCCATACAGTAGCCACATGATGTACAAGGAATTTCAACCGATTTTTCAATTATTTTAATAACTTTTTCAAGAATTTCTTTTTCCTCTTCATTAAGCGGTGTGAGATTATCAAAAACAGAAGTGTTATCAAGTACCTGTTCCATTGTATTCATGCCGCTTAAAACCATAAAAACATTATCAAGTGAAGCCGCAAACCGGAGAGCATATGAAGCAGGTGAAGCATCTGGATTGAATTCTCTTAACAAATCAGCAGCTTCTTTTGGAAGATTTGCAAGAGTACCCCCCTTTACAGGCTCCATTACAATAATAGGTTTGCCGTGTCTTACGACAGTTTCGTAGCACAGACGAGATTGTATTATTTTGTTATTCCAGTCAAAATAATTAATCTGAAGCTGTACAAAATCGACATCAGGGTGTTCTGTAAGGATTCTGTCAAGAGTTTCGGCATCATCGTGAAATGAAAATCCAAATTTTCTGATTTTTCCTTCTTTTTTCATCTCTTCGGCAAATTCAAATCCGCCGAATTCAGTGGCCTTTGCATATCTGTCTTTTCCCATGTTGTGCATAAGATAATAGTCAAAATATTCGGCACCGGTTCTTTCAAGCTGTCTGTTAAAGTACATAGGATATTCATCACCGGATTTTACAAGAATGGTAGGCATCTTGTCTGCAAGTATGTAATCTTTGCGGTCATACCTTTCGGTCAGGGCTTTTTTAATTGCCCCTTCAGATTTTTCATCATGATAAGTATATGCTGTATCAAAATAATTAAATCCTTTTTCAATAAATTTATCTGCAAGCTGATTAAAATAATTCTGGTCAATGCTTGTCTTATCTTCTGGATTAATAAGAGGGAGTCTCATAGTTCCGAAACCTAATTTTTTCATAAATACTCCATTCTGCCACAATAGATATTTTTTTTGGCATATTATATACGTGTGTAACGAGCCAAAGTCCGTGCTTGCACGAGACCTTGGCGACTGCCGCGATAACTTGAGAAACTCGCGGAGCGTGTTTCTCATAGTTATGTGGATGTATGTATCTGCGGGCAGATTGCATACGTTATTATATAAAATTATATATGATAAAGAACGGATTTTAAAGTTAAACAGTGAATTAATTTATTAAAATTAAAGAAAAAACAGGAAAAAAACGAGAAGATTTGCTATAATAATGAAAAATTGAATGTGACCGGAGTGCAGAAAATGATAATTTTGGCAATGGCAATTTACTGCGAGGCAAAACCGCTGATTGAGAAATACAGATTAAAAAAAGATGAGTCATATATGCCTTTTACGGTATTTGCAAATGAAGAAAAAGAAATATTGTTAATTATTACAGGGACAGGTAATGCTGCTGCTGCGTCATCGGTAGCGGGTGTATGTGCAAAGCTTGATTTGAAAGCAGACAAAAATTTTCTTGTAAATATCGGAACTTGTGCATCAGCACTGGCTTCGGATGAAATATACATATGCAGCAAAATTACGGATGAATCATCAGAACGTACATTTTATCCGGATATGATATATAAAAATCCTTTTAAAGAAGCGGAAATTATAACATCTGCCGTTCTTTTTGAAAATAAAAACGACAAAAATCCGCAGAATACATCAGATACAGTATTATACGATATGGAAGCAGCATTTGTATGGCAGGCAGGTGCGTACTTTTTTGCACCGCATGAGATGAGTTTTGTAAAAATTCTCTCTGATAATGGTGATACAGAGGGGATAACGCCGGATTATATAACTGCACTTGTGGAAAATCATATTAATATTATTGATGAATATATAAACAGGCTTCGTGATATTCTGAATGATATTTCATGTGCCGATGATGAAAAGGCAGCAAAGGAAAAGCAGCTTGCAGACAAGCTTTGCCGGGATTTGTGCTGTTCAAAAACGATGGAATATGAATTAAGGCAGTATATAAGATATTGCTTTATTGAAAATATAGATATTAATGGTGTTGTGTGTAAGATGTATGAAGAAAATATGATGCCGTGTAATGATAAGAGAGAAGGAAAAAAGAGATTTGAACAACTTAAAAGCAGATTATTATAACAGTTTTTTTTCGCATATATATGTTGAAAAATCGATTGCGGATATGCCCGATACAGTAAGAATCCTGAATAAATTTCCACAGTCACACATTATATATATCGACCACTACAAAGATGTGTTCTGCAGAAGCCGGCAGTCATCGGTTTTACAGCACAGAACACAGAATCTTATAATTGCAAAAAAAGAAAATAATCTTGTATATGCCGGTGCACCTGTATGCCAGAGCTTTGGAAATGAACATTTTTATTATACATCATGTATGATGAATTGTGTGTTTGACTGTGAGTATTGTTATCTTAAAGGCATGTATCCATCAGGAAATGTCGTACTATTCGTCAATTTAGACGACATTTTTGATGAAGTGTATAAATTGCTGCAAAAACATCCTGTATATCTTTGCGTTTCATATGATACAGATTTGCTTGCAGTAGAAAATATTTTCGGATATACAAAAAGATGGGTGGATTTTGCAGAAAGACATACTGATTTAAAAATTGAGATAAGAACAAAAAGTTCATGTGAAAAATTTTTAAAAGAAATTGCTCCATCAGACAATATTATATTTGCATTTACGATGTCACCTGATGAAATTATTTCCAAATTCGAGCACAAAACAGCTTCTCTTGATTCAAGAATCAGCTGTATTGAACTTGCATTGGATAAGGGGTTAAAAACGCGGATTGCATTTGACCCAATGATATATTGTAAAAACTGGAAAAGTGTTTATACAGATATGTTTGACAAAATAACAGGCAGAATTGACTTAAATAAACTTCTTGATATAAGTGTCGGAACATTTAGGATTTCTGCGGAGTACATGAAAAATATGCGTAAAGAAGAACCATTTAGTGCATCTGTTCAGTTCCCATATAAAAATGATAATGGATATTATCATTATCCGGATGAAATTATGAGAGATATGGAAGATTATATGGTATCGCTGGTAAGCAGATACGTTGAAAAAGATAAAATATTTTTATGGGAGCGGCAGGAAAAATAATAAAATTATAGATTGTGACTGGAGAAACAAAAATATGAAAAAAGCGGCGGTTGTAACCGGAGCATCATCAGGAATTGGTCTTGCGATAAGCAGAATGCTTGTAAAAAACGGATATGAAGTTTTTGGAATTGCGAGAGATTTTTCAAAAGTACATAAAGAAGAACAATTTAACATGATAGAATGTGATATAACAGATACAGAAAAAATAACGCAGATTTTAAAAAAAATCATGTCAGAGAATGAATTGTATATTCTTATAAATAATGCCGGTGTCGGTTATTATGGTTTACATGAAGAACTTAATGCGGCAAAGATAAAGGAAATTGTAAGAACTAATTTTGAAGCACCGATGATTCTTTCGCAGCTTGCACTGCGTCAGTTAAAGAAAAGTAAAGGATTTATAATTAATATTTCATCAGTTACAGCATTACAGCCAAGTCCGCATGGATGTGCGTATGGTGCGTCAAAGGCGGGGCTTACGGCATTTTCGAGAAGTCTGTTTGATGAGGCAAGAAAATATGGAGTGAAAGTCGTGTCAGTTCATCCTGATATGACAAGCACTGATTTATACAGGAATGCGGATTTTAAAGAAGATGAGGATATGGCGGCACACCTTGAGCCACAAGAGGTTGCACAGACGGTTGAATATATAATAAATATCAGGGACGGTGCGGTGATACAGGAAATTACCATTAAGCCGCAGTTTCACAGAATTAGAAGAAAATAAGGAGGTATAATATGATAAGATTTGGTGTGCTAGGTTCAGGCTACAGAGCTTCTTTGTATTTCAGAATAGCAAAAGCACTTCCTGAACAGTTTGAAATATGTATGGTTCTTTGTCATAGTGAGGAATCAGCATGCAGAGTAAAAGAAAAATTCGATTTTCCTGTGACATGTAAAGATGAAGATATGATAAATTCAAAGCCTGATTTTGTTGTATCAGCTGTTACGAAAACACTTATGTGTGATACGGTTGAAAAATGGCTGAATAACGGAATTCCGGTTCTTTCAGAGACCCCGGTTTCGCTCGATAACGGCAGACTTTTTCAGGTATGGGAAAATATAAAAAACAACAATTATACATGTAATAAGCTGCAGGTTGCTGAACAGTATGCATTTTATCCGACATATGATGCAAGAATCCAGATAGTAAAATCCGGTCTTATAGGTGAACCTGTTTCAATGACTATATCATGTATGCATGATTATCATGCAGTCAGCATAATACGTGAGTTTCTTGATACAGGAATAAATGATGTAAATGTTATAGGAAAAGCATATCAGATGAAAGTCACTGATACAAAAACACGTTACGAAATTCTTACAAAAGGTGATGTTGTAAGTAAAGAAGAAAAGCACCTTATTATGGAATATGACAACGAAAAGACAGCATTTTATGATTTTATGTCAGACCAGTACAGAAGTGATATAAGAAACAGATTTATAAATGTTCGTGGAACAAGAGGCGAGATAACAGATAATATGGTATATTTCCTGAAAGATAATAATGTTGCTGCATCAGAAAAAATGGATGTTTATAAAGATGAGGAAACAGGAGAAATACTGGCAGTAAGTTTCCGGGGAAGAAAATTGTACATTCCGCCTTTTGGTATATGTGGACTTGGTGAAGATGAAACAGCGGTTGCGAGAGTGCTGGCTGGAATGAAAAAATATGTTGACGGAGGAGAAGAAGTTTATCCTTTAAGATATGCTCTTGAAGATGCATATACGGCAAATCTTATGACTACGGCGGCCGGAAATTCATGGCAGCCACAGAAATCACAAAACAGACCATGGAAATAAGAAAAACAAAAAAGCAGCGGGAACTTAACACTTGGAAATGTGTCAGGATTCCGCTGCTTTTGTATTATTTTTTAGAATAATACAGATTTAAAAAAATCTGGCTTTTAATCCGATTATGAATTTGAAAATAATAAGAAGAGGAAGTACGTATGTAAGATATATTTTTAATTTACTGCTTAACTTAATGCCTTTTCCTGTATTGGCTTCTTTGATAAAGTTATCCCAGCCCCATCCATTTTTGCATACACAGAATAAAAGATAGATGAGTGAACCTATAGGGAGTATTAAATCACTTACAAGGAAGTCTTCAAGATCAAGGATTGTTGAGCCGGCACCGAGAGGATTAACTCCTGATAAAATATTGAAGCCCAACGCACATGGAAGTGAAAGTATTATCATAATTATAATATTAATGTAACATGATTTTTTACGTGAAACACCTGTCATATCCATGAAACATGCAATAATACCTTCAAATACGGCAATTACGGTTGAAAATGCTGCAAATGACATAAAGAGGAAGAAAAGACTTCCCCAAAGCTGTCCACCTGCCATATTGCTGAAAATATTAGGCAGTGTCACAAATATAAGACTTGGACCGCTGTCAGCATTGACACCAAATGCAGAGCATGCTGGGAAAATTATGAGACCGGCAAATATAGCAACAAATGTATCAAGTATACAAACCCTTATTGATTCACCAAAGAGTGATTGCTCTTTTCCAATATAGCTTCCAAAGATTGACATTGCACCAATTCCGAGACTTAATGTAAAAAATGCCTGATTCATTGCAGCAACAATAACATTAAACAGCCCGATTTCGTCAACCTTGTTAAAATCAGGAACAAGATAAAACTTAAGTCCTTCAATACCACCTTTGAGAAGCATGCTGTGAATTGCAAGTAATATAATAAGTGCAAGAAGTGCAAGCATCATTACCTTTGTAATTTTTTCAACACCATTCTGTACACCAAGTGAGCATACAAGAAATCCAGTAACAACTGTAATTATCATAAATCCGACAAGGATATATGGGTTTGCTGTCATATTTGTAAAAGTTGTGCTTACTGTTTCAACTGATGCATTATTAAAATGACCTGTGAGACTTTTATAAAAATAGTAAAGCATCCAGCCTGTTACGGTCGTATAAAACATCATCAGAAGGTAATTGCCGACAATGGCAAGATAACCATGATAGTGCCATTTTGTACCCGGCTTTTCGAGTACTTTACAGTCAAGAAAAGGGCTTTTGCGGCTGGCACGGCCGATAGCAAATTCCATAGTCATAATGGGAGCACCCATAAGAATAAGGAATATAAGATAGATAACAACAAAAGCTCCGCCACCGTATTGTCCTGTTATATATGGAAATTTCCATACATTACCGATGCCGATTGCACAACCGGCAGATAACAGAATAAAACCGAGGCGGGAGCCAAGGGATTCTCTTTGTTCCATTATAAAACTCCTTTAAAAATTGATATTTAAAATATATCCTTTTTTTGGATTTCATGCAAGAGTAATGCGTTAAATTATTATATTTTAGAAGAATGACTAAATAAAAAATAAAAAAATATGCAAATTGACATATGCCTGACATATGATATACTATAATAGTTACTGAAGGTATTAGTTTTTTGGAGGTGGATTTTTATGACCGATTACAAGAAACCTGTAGTTGTAGGTTGTGACGATGTTGCTGAAGGGGTTTATGCAGCGAGTGGTTGTTATACAGTCACAACTAATATACATCAGAGACCGGAGTTTGGCAGGGGCGATTACAGAATTCAGGTTAATGCAAGACATGATACAAGTCATACATGCAGCCAGCAGCTTTTAACGCTTGGATTTAACCAGTCTGTAGAATACAGTAGTTCTAATGGTACGCCTGTACTTACATCGGGTCCGGAGATTAAGATTGCATTTTCATATTGGAATAATCCAAAGGATAACATCGGAATGGGTGATGTTATTGTAACATCAGAGGCAGGATTATCTGTAACATATGCTTATATGACAGATAATGCATAATTAATTAAGATAACATAATAAAAACCGCATCATCGGTTTTGCCGGTGATGCGGTTTTTTGTGATTCTCATAACACATTTAAAAATTTCTTGTGATTTCCTCAATCTCATCATCATTAAGAAGAGTACATTGCATGTCATGGATTGAATATACACGGTCACACATGGTAAGAACAGTAGGACGATGAGTTGTTACAATACATGTACGAGGGTAATCATCTTTCATAATATTTTTAAGAACATTTCTTTCTGTTGTAACATCGAGTGCGGAAGTGGCCTCATCAAGCAGGAGAATAGGCGATTTCCTAAGGATTGCACGGGCAATTGAGAGACGCTGTGCCTGACCTTCGGAAAATCCGCCGCCGCGTTCTTTTATTTCACTGTTGATTGTGTCAGGAAGTTCCGAAACGAATTCCCATGCACATGAAAGCTTTAAAGCTTCAATTATTTCAGCATCTGCGGCATCCGGCTTTACACTTCTCATATTGTCAGCAATTGTGCCGGAAAACATAGTATTTCCCTGTGGAACATATGAAAATAATGCTCTTGCGGCAGGCGAAAGTGTAAGACTGTTATTGTAATTCTCCCCGCTTTTTAGCAGGCACGTTCCTTCGTATGGATGAAGAAGAGAGAGAAGAATGCGGAGCATAGTGGTTTTTCCCTCACCGGAAGGACCGACAAGTGCCACAATTTCATGTGGAGCAGCCTCAAAAGAGACATTTTTAAAAACTTCTGTACCTGAGTTGTATTTATAGGACATATTGCTGATTTCAAGGCGTATGCCATATTTTTTTCCCATATCGGAAAGCTGTGTAACCTCTTCGGTCTGCGAATAATCGTCGCGTGGCATGTTAAGAATGTCCATGAGACGGCCTGCAGAGGTAGTAAGATTGATTGCTGTAGGAACAAGTGAGATAAGTGAGTTTAAAGTTCCTGTAAGCTGACCTGAAAGTGAGAGGAAAAGCGTCATAGTACCATAACTTATAGCACCGCTCCATACACGGTAAATTCCCCAGCCGTAACAGCTGTAAGATACTGCCATTCCCACAATAGCCATAATAAATGATGTCACAGCTGACATGCGGTTGAATTCAAGTCTCATTTTCAGGTATTTAGTCTGTAAATCTTTTAATCTTTCACAATACAATTTTATAAGGTCAAAAGCCTTGATTGTCTGTATGTTAGAGAGTGACTCCTGGTTGAAGCCAGACATTTCGGCATTCAGAGCGGCACTTCTTTTATTATTATTGACCATGCGGTTCATGAGTTTTCTTGACATAAGTACACTTACAGGCATGCCGATTAATGCAAATATGGCAAATGTTGCATCATGGTAAATAACAATGCCCAGAGCCATAATAAATTTGAAAAGATAAATTATAAGATTCGGGATAAAGCTCAATATTCCGTTGGAAATATTGGATGCATCTGAACTCCATCTGACAAGCAGGTCACCTGTGTGATAATGTGTTATTGCCTCCCAGTCAGTCGATAACATTTTCTCGTAGATATCGGCTTTTATTTCATTGTCAACACGTATGCTTATCTTTGATGAAAGGTATGAAGTAAACTGTGATATTGCCTGACTTCCGATTGTAAAACCAATCATCATGCAGAAGGTTTTTAAGAGTTCACCTGTCTGGTGGCCGGTTATAATATCTACTAAATCTTTTGAAATAATACTTGATAACAGTCCGATAGCAGTTCCGGTAAGCCCCGAAAGTGTATAAAAAATCATAGATTTCCAGTAATGTCGTGCATATCCGTAAATCCATACAGTCTGTCGGAGCATGTCTTTTAACATGCCTTCTTTAATTCGCCTTATAATATGTTTAATGATATTCATTGTCGATTTCTTCTTTCATTAAAAATGCGGATGAAGGATTTTTGGTGCAGCAGAGTCTGAAAACTGTAATTCCGGCAGCTATTTTTTCTGATGCTGCAAGATTATTTTCAAGCAGTCGGGTATTCCAGCACGGTGATATCATGCGTTGTGCAATACTTAAAACAGCGTCGTCACCGTCAATTCGCCTAACTTGGTCAGTAATGTCTTTTTTTATAAAAGTTATTCCGCCAAGCGGGTAACTGCGGCTGGTATAAATGCCGGAAGTACCGCACCACGGAATTCCTATAACTACAGGAATTCCATCTGTGGTATTTATATCTATAAGATTTAAGTCACCGTTAATGACAGGCGTGTTAAAAAGTTCTTTCCACATATTTGTATGCGTTGATTTCCCGGCACCTGAATGACCTGAAAACAGCCATGCTTTATCTTTATAAAGGACTGATGCCGAGTGTATGGCATACATTCCCTTAAAAGAAGCATTATAAAGAAAGATTGTTCTTATGGCAAAAAATATTTCTTCACTTATGTCCGGTTTGTCTGAATCTGTATCAGATGTGCGTTTACAGTACATATTACATGTGCGTCCGTCCTTTGAAAGATGCCATTCAATCAGTCCGTATGGTTTGTTATATCTACATATGTAAAATGAATCATCTTCAAGAAGAGTGAGTTCATCAGTTCTTAAAACCTGTTTTTTTCCACGATGAAAAAACGGAATAAAATGCGTTATATTAATTGTAATATCGTCATGCACTGTATCCTTAAATGTATCAAATGACAAATCTTCATTGTCATCATAGCGGAAAATGGAAAAATTGTCTGAAACATATTCATCTGGTGCATTGATGCATATAGAAATTGTATTAATTCTTAAATGATGCGGTTTAGAATTATCCGGCAGGGTTATAATATCATTTTCACGTTCAAAAACCCTGTAGGCTGTAAGTATGTCTAAAAATGAATCAAGATCATCAGAAAGAATAGTTTTATCATCGGGAGTAACGGCATTGTATTTTTTACACATTTCAGATAAAATTTCATCTCTTCCAGAGCCATCTGAAAGGCTGTTCCATATAAAAATGCCAGTGTCATTGAGTTTCACACATTTTTTTAAATCTGCAACAGATTGTCCATAAGGCATAAGATAAGGAATGCCATTTATATATTCGAGTGTATAGTCTGCAATTGTCACGGTGATTAATCCTGTCCTTTCTTTATTTTATTTAATCATAATAGCATATGCACAAAAGTTAATCAAATAGACTAAATTTGTAAATCAAATTGTTTCTAAATTGTTGTTTTTTTAACAAACGGGTAGTATAATTGTACTATAATTAAAACAATCTGAACGGAGGATAAATATGGCAGAAGAAAGAGAACTGATTCTGAAGCTGGGTCAGAAGATTACAGACAGAATCGGTGTCAAGGTTACGACAAAAGACCCTGAATACTGGGGCCTTGCCGGTGTTATAACCGATGAGATGGCAGAAGTTGCACTTTCTATGAAAGTAAGAGCACCTGCAACGGCACCACAGATTGCCAAAAAGTGCGGAAAAAGTCTGGAACGCACAGAAGAACTTTTACAGGAAATGAGCGTTATAGGTCTTATAGAATATAATTGGGAAAATAAAGATCATGTAAAGCAGTACATACTTCCTATGTTTGTTCCGGGCTGTGCTGAGTTTATGGTGATGAATGGAAAACAGGTTGAAGAACATCCTGAACTTGCAGATTTCTTTGAGAATATGTCAAGACTTCCGCTTGAAAAAATCACACCGATGGTACCGCTTGGCGGTGCAGGAATCGGTATGCATGTTATACCTGTTGAACAGGCTATTCCGGCAACACAGCAGTCAGTAAGTGTTGAGCATATTTCATACTGGTTAAAGAAATATGAAAATAAATATGCAGTCGGAGCATGTTCGTGCAGAAGACAGCAGAGAGTCCGCGGTGAGGGTACCGGTGAGATTGAGGGTGAGCTTTGTATCGGTGTAGGCGATATGGCTGATTATCTTGTTGAGACCGGAAAGGGACGTTATATAGACCTCAATGAAGTGCTTGAGATATTGCAAAGAGCCGAAGATAATGGTTTTGTACACCAGATTACTAACATTGATGGTGAAGATAAGATATTTGCAATATGTAACTGTGCACCGGGTGTCTGTAACGCACTTAGAACTTCACAATTGTTTAACACACCGAACCTTTCGCGTTCAGCATATCGTGCGAGTGTAGAATCAGATAAGTGTGTCGCATGCGGACGATGCGTTGAATTTTGTCCTACAGGAGCAGCAAAGCTCGGACAGAAACTTTGTACAAAGGATGGTCCTGTTAAATATCCGCAGGCGGAGCTTCCTGATGCAGTTAAGTGGAGCAAAGAAAAATGGGATCCTGATTATAGGGATAATGCAAAGATTAACTGTTATGATACAGGTACAGCACCTTGTAAGACCGCCTGTCCGGCACATCTTCCTGTACAGGGTTACATAAAGATGGCATCGCAGGGGAGATATATGGATGCGTTGAAGCTTATCAAAAATGAAAATCCATTTCCGGCAGTATGTGGTGCAATATGTAACAGAAGATGTGAGGATGCCTGTACAAGAGGCACGATTGATGAGCCTATCGCAATTGATGAGATTAAAAAGTTCATCGCAGCAAAAGAGATTAATGAAAAAGACAGATATATTCCTAAGACTGTAAATCATGAAGGTAAGCAGTTTGAAGAAAAGATTGCCATAGTTGGTGCAGGACCGGCCGGTATGTCAGCAGCATATTATTTAAGATGTAAAGGCTATCCTGTAACAGTTTTCGAGCGTGAAGACAAAGCCGGAGGAATGCTTCTTAATGGTATTCCGTCATTCAGGCTTGAAAAAGATGTTATTGCGGCAGAGATAGAAGTGCTTAAGACTATGGGTGTTGAATTCAGATTTGGCATTGATGTCGGAAGTGATGTGACGATACAGCAGCTTCGTGATGAAGGATACAAAGCTTTCTATATAGCTATCGGTGCGAGAGGCGGAAGAATGGCAGGAGTTCCGGGAGAAGATGCAAAGGGCGTCATGAGCGGAATAGAGTTCCTTAACAAAGTAAATAAAGATGAGGAACATATGAAGCTTAGTGGCAAAACAGTTGTTATCGGCGGCGGCAATGTTGCGATGGATGTTGCAAGAACAGCACTTCGTGCAGGTTCAGATGATGTTTCTATGTATTGTCTTGAAAGCCGTGATGAGATGCCGGCAGCAAAAGATGAGATTGAAGAGGCATTAGAAGAAAATATCAGCATTAACAACGGCTGGGGACCAAAAGAGATTATCACTGAAAATGGCAGAGTCAAAGCTGTTGTTCTTAAAAAGTGTACTTCAGTATTTAATGCAGAAAAGAGATTTGCTCCTGTATATGACGAGAATGATACTATTACAATAGAGTGCGATAATGTTCTTCTTTCAATTGGACAGCAGATTATCTGGGGAAATCTTTTAGCAGGAACAAAAGTTGAACTTAATAAAAATGGTACTGCAAAAGCGGATCCTGTTACATATCAGACGGCAGAACCGGATATTTTTGTCGGCGGTGATGTATATACAGGACCTAGATTTGCAATAGATGCAATTGCAGCCGGAAAAGAAGGTTGTGTATCAATTCACAGATTTGTACATAAGGGTCATAGTCTCACACTTGCAAGAGATTTAAGACATTTCATTGAGCTTGATAAGAATAATCTTGACATTGAAGAGTATGATAATGCAAAGAGACAAAGACCGGGCAGAAAATCAGGAGATGCAGCATCAACATACAGGGATTTACGTGAGATATTCACAGAAGAACAGCTTAAAACAGAGGCTTCAAGATGTCTTGGATGTGGTGCTACAGTTGTAGACCCTAACAAATGTATCGGATGCGGACTTTGTACAACAAAGTGCGAATTTGATGCTATACATCTTTCAAGAGACCTGCCTGATGCAAGCCGAATGACAAAATCAGAAGATAAACTTAAAAAGATTCTTCCTTATATGATTAAGAGAGAAATCAAGATTAAGTTTAACAAAGATAAAAAATAAGCAAGCAGGATTTGTGTGCACACAAGTATGGCATGCCACGCATAAGCGTGCCGGATTGGAGAAATTTATGCATGAATTGGGAATTATAGTCCATGTTGCCAAGACATTAAAACATGTAGCATTGCAGGAAAATGTAAGTAAAATCGGCAGTGTCACACTTGAAATTGGAGAAGTGTCAGGCATAGTGGAAAGTTATCTCACAGATTGTTGGGAATACTACCGTAAAAAAGATGAACTTATTGAAGACTCAAAGTTGATAATTGAAAAAATAGAGGCGGTTACGTATTGCGATGACTGTGAAAAGACTTATCCTACAGTGCAATATGGAAGACAATGTCCATACTGTAAAGGTTATAATACGTGGCTTGCGGTAGGAAATGAGTGCAATATAAAAGAAATCGAAGCGTGCTGATAAACAAAGGAGGAGAAATCTATGTTATTTCATGTTTACGGAGGAAATGCTCTCTATCAATGGGGAGCAATGATTTTAGTCCTTGTAGGACTTATACTTTTAAATGAGGTTGCAAGACGTACAAAGCTTGGTGGCCTTATAATATTTGGTGCTGTACCGGTTGTGCTTACAATATATTTTATTGTTATTGCAGCATGTGCGGCAGCAGGACAGACATGGGCTGTTGAAAACCAGACACATGTTTATATGAACGGCTGGTTCCACTATATGAAGCTTTATGCATCACTTGCAGGTTGTATTGGTTTTATGATGATAAAGTATGGCTGGGGAATCGGTAAGACACATTGGTTTAAGGCATATCCGTTTGTAATAGTTGCAATTAATATTCTTATTGCTGTTGCAAGTGATTTTGAATCAGCAATCAACGGATGGTATAAATGGTGGCTTTCATCAGAAGATGTATGGCTTTATGGTGGATGGCACAATGTAATGAATGGTATTGCAGGTCTGATTAACATATTCTGTATGACTGGCTGGTGGGCAGTATATTCATCAAAAGATAAAAAAGATATGATATGGCCTGATATGATATGGGTATATATCCTTGTTTACGATGTATGGAATTTTGCTTATACATACAACTGTCTCCCAACACATTCATGGTTCTGTGGTGTAGCACTTTTACTTGCACCTACAATTGCAGCACTTTGCTGGAACAAGGGTGGCTGGATTATGAACAGGGCAAACACATTGTGTGTATGGTGTATGTTTGCACAGGTGTTCCCTCTTTTCCAGGAAACAATGTCAGACGGAACACAGATTTATCCATGGGCAACACTTACAAAGCAGTATGCTGACGGAACATTAAACGGAATTGCAGCGGGAACATCAGTAAATGCTGACCCTACAGCAATGACAATAGTATCTGCTACAGCACTCATTGTTAATGTAATTGCACTTGCATACATCATTTATAAGTCAGTAAAGACTAAGACAAATCCGTATAAGGGTGAAATTTTTACGGATTTCAGATATTATAAAGCAGCAGCAGACAGGAGCAATATGTAATGACAGACAAAATGAAGATTATTGAAGTTAAGCAGAGTGTATTTGCAGATAATGATGCGGATGCTGAAAAGCTGAGAAAAGAGTTAAAAAGTGAAAAGACATTTCTTTTAAATCTTATGTCGGCACCGGGAAGCGGAAAAACAACAACGCTTGTACAGACGATAAACCGTCTTGAAAAAGATTTAAAAATCGGAGTTATGGAAGCTGATATAGATTCAGATGTAGATGCATATACAATAGCCGAAAAGACCAATGCAAAGTCAATACAGCTTCATACAGGCGGAATGTGTCATCTTGATGCCGATATGACAAGACAGGGCGTTAAGGAACTTGATACAAAAGACCTTGACCTTGCAATCCTTGAAAATGTAGGAAATCTTGTCTGTCCGGCTGAATTTGACACAGGTGCATCAATGAATGTATGTATATTGTCAGTGCCTGAGGGTGATGATAAGCCGCTTAAATATCCGCTTATGTTTACAATTTGCGATGCAATGATAATCAACAAAATTGATGTCTGCGATTATTTTGATTTTGATATGGAAAAAGTGCGTGAGTATGCGTACAAACGCAATCCGAATCTTAAAATATTCCCTATTTCCGCAAAAACAGGTGAGGGAGTAGACGAATGGTGTAACTGGCTTAAAGAAAAAGTTACAGAATGGAATAAATAATTTATTTATCTTAATTGTCTGGCAGGTTTCTGATATCGGTGTACAGGTATCAAAAACCTGCCAGCTTTTGTTATTGAGTTTTATCTATATGCGTGATAAACTTAAAAAGACAGGAAAGCGGTAATCGCATAAAGGAGTAGTATTACTGGTTATGACTAAAAAACAGTTAGCACTTGAAGTTATAGATAGACTAAAAAAAGAATATCCGGATGCAGGCTGTACACTCGATTATGATGAAGCATGGAAGCTGCTTGTAAGTGTAAGGCTTGCGGCACAGTGTACTGATGCGAGAGTCAACGTGGTTGTTGCCGGATTATTTGAAAAGTATCCGTCAGTGGCAGCACTTGCCGGGGCAGATGTTGATGATATTGAAAAAATAGTTCGTCCATGCGGACTCGGCAAAAGTAAAGCAAAAGACATAAGTGCATGTATGAAAATGCTGCATGAACAGTTTAATGACAGAGTACCGGATGATTTTGATTTACTTTTAAAGCTGCCGGGGGTAGGAAGAAAGAGTGCCAATCTTATAATGGGAGATGTGTTTGGGAAGCCTGCTATAGTAACGGATACACATTGCATAAGGCTGTCAAACAGAATTGGTCTTGTAAAAGACGAAAAAGAGCCAAAAAAAGTTGAGATGGCATTATGGAAGATAGTTCCGCCGGAAGAGGGAAGCGATTTGTGCCACAGGCTGGTCTGTCACGGGCGTGATGTCTGTACGGCAAGAACAAAGCCGCATTGCACAAAATGCTGTCTTTTCGATATTTGCAAAAGAAACGGAGTAAAAGAATATGATTAGACAGGAAAGTCTTGAAGAAATATCTGACGGAAAACTTTATTCGGAAAATGACTGTGTAAAGGCAGATACAGGCAATTGTGCCGGGTGCAGGCAGGTATGTTGTAAGGGAATGGAAGCTTCAATAGTGCTTGACCCATATGATGTATACAGATTGACACAAAAGACGGGAAAGTCATTTAACGAGCTTATTAATGATAAGATAGAGATAAATATTGTTGACGGGATTATGCTTCCGAATATGAGAATGAACCCGGATACTAATGCGTGTGGATTTCTGCTTAGTGACAACAGATGTGCAATACATGATGCAAGACCCGGGGTCTGCAGGATGTTTCCGCTTGGAAGATATTGGGAAGATGATACGCATTTTAAATATATTCTTCAAAAAGGACAGTGCAACAAGGACAATCTGTTTAAGATAAAAGTAAAAAAATGGATTGATATGCATGAGGGTGAGCCATACAGGGAATTTATAATTTTATGGCATGTTTATCTCAAGCAGATTAAGAGTGCTGCATTGAATTTAGATGAGCAGCAATTAAGAATTTTGTGCATGTATACATTAAAAACATTTTTTGTCACACCGTATATGTCATCAGATGCAGATGGATTTTTTAGAGAAGTAAGAGAAAGAATCCAGAAAGCATATACTGATTTGGGAATGCGGTAAAATTTTTAAGTAATAAAATATCTGGGCTATATAAAAATAAAGATATAGTCACACATGGAGGATTTATGAAAAAAGATTTATTTTACATAGGCAGATTTGGCGTTCACGGCTACGGGCTTATGATAGGGATTGGATTTATACTTGCTTTATTTCTGGGAGAATATAGAGCAAAAAAGAAAGGAATGAAAGAAGAAGCGATAATAGATCTTGCAATTATAGCGGCTGTCGGAGGATTCCTTGGAGCTAAGATTTTATATATAATTGTAAGTCTTAAAGAGTTTTTGCAAAATCCGCTAGCCGTAATTGGTTCAGAAGGATTTGTAGTATATGGAGGAATTATTTCGGGTGTTCTTTGCTGCATGCTTTATTGCAAAGTGAAGAAGTTAAAATTCCTGGATTATTTTGATATTGTTATGCCGGAAGTGGCACTTGCACAGGCTTTTGGAAGAATCGGATGTTTTCTTGCAGGGTGTTGTTACGGAAGACCTACAGATTCAGTGTTTGGTGTGGTATTTCCTGAAGACAGTCTTGCACCGGCAGGAATAAAACTGATTCCGACACAGCTTATATCTGCAGCAGGAGACTTTGCGATAGCGATAATCCTCATTATACTTGCAGATGTTGTATTCAAGAAAGCAAAAGAGAGCAGTTTGAAGGCAAAAACGGGATTTGGCATGGTTTCAGGAGATATAGGATGCATTTATATGTTTTTGTACGGAATAGGAAGATTTCTTGTTGAATTTCTACGAAATGACGTGAGGGGGACAGTTGGTAATCTTTCAACATCACAGTTTATTTCTTTGTTTATAGTAGCAGGAAGTATTATTTTATATGTGATAAACCATAAGAAAGCAAGTGCATAATATTATTTTCGTAATAAACCATTGGTGCGTTGTCAGGATAAAGTGTAATCATTCTTACAATATAAATAATAATAGTAATAATTCCTGTTATACATAAAAGAATTGTAAAAATTTTATTTGAGCACTTGAAAATATATCTGTTTAAAATACCATAAATTAACAGCGGTACCCATAAAAATATGGATGGACTCCAGTAAAATGCGTCTTTGAAATGAAATGTCAAAAGGTTTACAAACGCTCTTGTCATACCACATCCGGGGCATGGAAATCCGGTTATTATTGAAATCAGGCATATTTTATGAAATAATAGATTTAACGAGATAAATGCAATGATAAATATAATGATGAATGTTTTGATGTGCATTATATCGTTGTAGATATTTTTAAGTATATTTTTCAATGTCGGTATCCTCCGTCAAAAGTTTTGTTGTAGATGCCGCAGAAGGGTATTTATTAAGAATCTTAGTATAAATAATACAATAGATTAAATAAAATTGAAAGGGGTAGAAAAATTGAAGGAAACAAAGAATGAATTGTTACAATTTGTTGGAGGGATTGTAATGCTTGCTGTGGGATTATTTATTTTTTCACAGAAAGTGATTGTACATTCAAGCTGGTTTGGTTATGGCGGATTTTCAGTAGCAGGAATCCGTATCAGTTCAGGTCTTGTGATAGTTCCGCTTATTATCGGAATTATATGGATGTTTGCGACAAGTTCGTTTGCATCGAAAGTATTTACTGCTATTTCTGTGATTCTTATACTTGCAGCGGTAATACTTAATACAGATATCCGTCTTGTAACAATGTCTTTATATGAGTGGGTTTTAATTCTTGTTCTTATATTTGGTGGGGCAGGATTTGTTGCCAAAGTGTTGTTTGCATCAAATAAAAACAATGGCGATTCAAAGAAAAACAACAAGTCTGTCAATGAATTTAAGAATGATGCAAAGAGCATTGATGATGAACTCGATGCTATGAAGAAGAATATTAAATAATTGAATGTAAATAATTGAACATAAAAAACTGCTGACCGTTATTTATTCGGGTCAGCAGTTTTTTTATGCCTGAAGTTTAGTACTGACAGTTAAAATTAAAGTACCTTTGAGAGGAAATCCTGTAATCTTGGTGTCTGAGGATTTTCAAAAAGCTCTTTTGGAGTATTTTCTTCCATGATTTTGGTGTCAGCAAAGAACATACAGCGGTTAGCTACTTCTTTTGCAAATCCCATCTCATGTGTAACTATAAGCATTGTCATGCCTGATTCGGCAAGCTCTTTGATAATTCCGAGAACTTCACCGACCATCTCAGGATCAAGTGCCGATGTTGGTTCGTCAAAGAGCATAACATCAGGATTCATAGCCATGGCACGGGCAATGGCAACACGCTGTTTCTGACCGCCTGAGAGCATGTTAGGATATGTGTCAGCCTTGTCGGAAAGCCCTACACGTTCAAGAAGTTCCAATGCTTTCTTATTAGCTTCTTCTTCGCTCATAAGCTTTAACTGGACAGGAGCAAGCATGATATTTTTCTTTACTGTCATATTAGGGAAAAGGTTAAAATGCTGGAATACCATTCCTATTTTTTCCCTAAGTTTGTTAATATTAACATTTTTATCGGTTATATCTGTTCCATGAAAATAAATATGGCCTTCTGTAGGTTTTTCAAGGAGATTGAGTGAACGTAAAAATGTTGATTTACCGCAGCCTGATGGTCCGATAATTGCAATTACTTCACCCTTTTTTACTGTTGTATTGATATTTTCAAGTACAACATGGTCGCCGAAAACTTTTTTCAAGCCTTCAACTTTTAAGATAATATTATCGTTTGAGTTATTATCGCTCATTGCTTCTTAATCTCCTTTCAAGTTTTTTAACCAGTGCCGAAAGAATTACAACCATTACAAGATAAACTAATGCTACAACAAGAAGTGGGAGCATTGCATCATAAGTGATACTTCTTATAATATCTCCACCTCGCGTAAGGTCTGTAAGACCGATATAACCACTGATTGAAGTCTCTTTTAAGAGAACAATAAATTCATTGGCAAGTGCAGGAAGTACATTTTTAAATGCCTGAGGAAGTATTACATATATAAAAGTCTTTTTGTATGAAAGACCAAGGCTGCTTGCAGCCTCAAACTGTCCGTTGTCGATTGACATAATTCCGGAACGGAAAATTTCGGCAACGTAAGCACCTGAGTTAATACCGAATGCAAGAATTGCTACAAGTATTTTGTTAATACTTACTGAACCAAATATTACATAATAAATAATCAGGAGCTGAACCATAGTTGGTGTACCACGGATTATTGTAAGGTAGAGGTTACATATAAAATTACCTATTTTAAGAGTTCCTGTCTTATCGTGTGTTGAACGTATAACAGCAACTACAAAACCTATCACGATACCCATAAGAGCAGCACAGAATGCAATTAAAACAGTATTTTTCAAACCTGTAAGCACAAACTGATATCTGTTATCTGTAAGGAAATCATTTTTGAATTTTTCAACTACATTGCCGGAATTCTTAATGGCATCATTATCTCTTACGATTACAACCTGTTTTGAAGTTGTATATGTATCAGAGAAATCAATATTTTTAAGTCTTTCGGCTGTTACGGTCATTCCGGCAGCACCGAAGTCGGCTTTTCCTGACTGGACAGCGGTAATGATTGAATCAAATTCCATATCTTCAATCTTTAAGTTCATTCCAAGATAATCAGCGACAGCCTGAGCCATATCGGCATCAATACCGACTATCTTACCGTTATCATAATATTCGTATGGCTTAAAGTAAGCGTTTGTAGCCATTACGAGAGTGCCGTTACGCTTTACACCGTCAGGTGAAATATAAGGTGTTTTTCCGGCATTTTCACCGATATAATTGTCAATGATTTTATCAAGAGTGCCGTTTGCTTTAATTACATTTAATGCCTCGTTAATGGAAGCTTTAAGCTCAGGCTTGTTTTTTGAGATACACATGGCGTAATCTTCTGTAACAAATTCTTCATTAAGTATCATAAGTTCAGAATTTGTCTTGACAAATGATTGTGCAGGCTGGACATCAATAACAACGGCATCGATTTTACCCTGTTTTAATGCAAGGATTGCATCGTTACCTTTATTATAACGTTCAACTACTGTGCCGGAACCATCTTCTTCATAGTCAGAAACTAATGTGTCACCTGTAGTTCCAAGCTGTACACCGATTTTCTTGCCGGATAAGTCATCAACGGAAAAAACAGTATTTTCCGGAACAGATGATTTACATCCGGTAAGAATAAAAAGCGACATTATGCAGCATAGTGCTGCGAGCATATATTTTCGCATTTTCTCCTCCTTTTGTATTGCGATATTCTTCTAAACATATTAACATTATTGCATAGTGTAAATCAAGTTAAGATTTGGATGTAAGGCATCGTAATCTTATGAAATAAATGGTATGTATGAAAGGCAGAAGTATGAAAATAGTTACACCACATTATTATAAAGATTTTAAGTGCATTGCAGGTGCGTGTACCGATACATGTTGTGCGGGATGGGACGTTGATGTAGATGATAAATCCTACAGATATTATAAGACTGTGGATGGAAATTTTGGCAAAAGGTTAAAGAGTGTCATGGTTCCCGAAAAAGATGGAGGCTGCACATTTACACTTCGAAACGGAAGATGTCCGTTTCTTAACGATAATAATCTGTGTGATTTGTATATTGCGTTGGGAGAAGACAAGCTGTGTGATACGTGTGCGGAATTTCCGCGATTTATTAATGAATACGGAAGTGTGAAAGAGATAGGAATTGCACCATCATGCAAGACGGCTGGCGAGATAATATTTAATTATGATAAAGTTCTGACATTTGACGAGGAAGAGGACGGTAAGCCGCTAACAGGCTATAATGATATAGATGGTTTTTTGTATATGCAGCTTCGTAATGCAAGGAAATGTGCATATGATATTATTCAGAATAAAAAATATACACCTGATGAAGTCTGTCTTATACTTATTGAATATGCTATACGCATACAGAAGCATATGGATGATGAAAGGGACGATTTGATTGCCAATGTTGTAAAATCTTTTAAAGATGAAAAAATACTTGATAAGATTATAGCTGATGCAAAGAAAAAGAAAACATGTGATTCATTCAGAGGCTTTAAAGATATAGGCAGATTTTTTGAAAAGTTTGACGGAATGGAAGTGATTAACCCGGATTGGCTGAAGTATTGTGATATTCAGGAAAAATTTATGAAATCTTGTCATGATGGTTCATCATATGAAAAATATGTAATTGAGTTTGAGGAATATTATAATGACAGACAGTTTGAGTACAGGCAGCTTCTTATGTACTATATTTACCGGTATTTTCTGGATGCAGTTTATGATATTAATATTGTGCTTAAAGTAAAAAATGCGATAATCGGATATGCAGCATTACGACATCTTGATGTTGCAGCGTGGGCGGCTAATGGCAAAAAACTTTCAAAGACCGAGCAGGTTGATATTGCACATCTTTATTCAAGACAATTTGAACATTCATATACTAATTTTGAAAAATATAGTGAGAAATTCATGAGCATGAGATGTTACGGATATAGCAGCTTAAGAAGAATGATGGTATGAGTTATAAAAATAAATAAAAATTATAAAAAAGACAATTATCAATAAAAAAAGGATAATTGTCTTTTTTTATGCAAAAACAAACATTCTGCGTCGTGAAAACAGCGTTTTACGTTGAATTACACCATTTTAGTTTTTGCTTAATATATAATAAAAACAGCAAAAAAATTATGAATTCAGCAAAAATTGAGGAAGAAATTATTCTGAATTTATTAAAAAGTGTATTGACAGAAAAATACCGGGGTGGAGGTAAAATAAATTTGGTATAAAATATTATTTTTGGAGAAAAAATGTTTTTTAAAAATAAATTAGAAAGATTGTTAGAACGAATCTGCGTGATAGTTTTATGTGTAATCACGGCAGTGATGGCAATACCTGTAAAATCGGTGACAGCAGCAGGTTCGGCATCGGTGGTTTTGGAGATTTTACATGAAGGGGATACTGTTAATGTAAAGCTTGAGATGGTATCAAATCCCGGAATTGCAGGAATGTCGTTTAAGCTGTGCTATGACAGCAGTTTATTAAGTATTGTTTCGGTTGATGAAACTTTGGATAGTTTTAAATCATCAATTATAAATCCCGACGGGGACGGATTTGTAGGATACGCATATGCACAGGCAAAGGATTGTAAAGACACAGGAACTGTGTTTTCTATAACCTTTAAAATAAATTGCGAGAATGAGAAAGAATTAACTTATGAGTCGGCTTATATTGATGAGTTTGACACTTGCGATTCTAATCTTGAAGATGTCAATACAGACATAAAAGTACAGTTTTCAGATAAGAACGCACAGAATATACAAAACAAACAGAATTTACAGAATATGCCGGAAGAACAGACTGGAGTTAAAGGTCAATCAGACAGTATAAATAAATCAGATAGCATGGATAAATCGGACAGTAAAAATATAAACGGTACAGAAGAAAATAGTGTTTCTTTAATAGAGGTAAATTCATCAGATACGGTTAAATCAACGAATGTAATAATTGTAATTGTTATAGCTGTAGTAGTAATTGCAATTGTGGCATTGTTGCTTTTAATAAAGAAAAAATCAGGGAAAAACAGGAGGAGTTAAAAAATGAAGAGAAAAAGCAAAGCATTTATAGCTGCATTTTTAAGCTTATGCCTTATTGCAACAACTGTTATAGTGTCAACGGGCAATGCATTTGCAGGCGATGCAAACGTAGGAGAGCTTGCTGTAACTTCAGCACAGGGCTATGAAGGGGATACAGTAAAAGTAACTGTATCATATAACAATAATCAGGGAACAGCGGGATTTGAATTCAGAATGTATTATGATCCGGATGTGTTGGAATTAGTAAAGACAACATTATCGGAAGATGTATTTATCGAAGATGTAGTTATATTGGGAGATAAAAATGCTAATGAAAAAATGACAAATTTTGTATCTTATGCAGTTGCAATGGCAAAAGATAACAAAAAGAGCGGAGAATTGTACACCGTAGAATTTAAAATTAAAGATGGTGCCGCAATAGGAAATACAGAGTTAAAAATAACAGATTTAGTACCTTCTAATTTTGATGGTGATTTGATAACGGTAAATTCAAAAAACTCTTATGTAAAAGTATTATGCAAGCATGCAGATACAGAAGAAGTTGTAAAAGAAGCTGTAACATGTACAAAGGACGGCGTAACAGAAGTAAAATGTAAAAAATGTGGCGAATTAATTGATACAAAGACAGTTAAGTCAACAGGCCACAAGTTCGGCGAATACGAAGTAGTTACAGAGGCAACATGTTCAAAAGACGGATTAAAGAGAAGAACATGCAGTGTATGTAACGAGGTAGAAGAGGTAAAGATACCGGCAACAGGAAAACATACAGCAGTAACAGAGATAACAAAGAAAGCAACATGTACAACAGCAGGCGAAAAAGTAACAAAGTGCAGCGTGTGTGATAAGGTGCTTTCAACAGAAGAAATTCCTGCAACAGGCCACAAGTTCGGCGAATACAAAGTAGTGACAGAGGCAACATGTTCAAAAGACGGATTAAAGAGAAGAACGTGCAGCGTATGTAACGAGGTAGAAGAGGTAAAGATACCGGCAACAGGAAAACATACAGCAGTAACAGAGATAACAAAGAAAGCAACATGTACAACAGCAGGCGAAAAAGTAACAAAGTGCAGCGTGTGCGATAAGGTGCTTTCAACAGAAGAAATCCCTGCAACAGGCCACAAATATAGCGATTATGTTATAAAAAAAGACGCAACGGAAACAGAAGATGGTATTCTTGAAAGAACATGTACTGTATGCGGCGAGACAGAAAAAGTAACAATTCCAAAACTGGAATCATTAAAAACGGAAGTTAAAGATGAAAAGGCAGAAAATCCTTTGGCATCACAGTATACAAAGGGCGAAGATATTACATTTACTGCTATAGGCATCGGAATGGATAATGTAAATCCTCAGGCAGGCGATATGAGATATGTACCTGCAAAATGGAGCATTAATCCGAGCGGTGAGTGGACATCTGCACCGTATACGGCAACATTTGCAGTAGCTAATGCAGGTGATTATGAACTTAAGGTTGTATACAACCGTGAAGTTTACAAGGATGGAAAATGGGTAGCAGACGGAGTGACAATCACATCAAAGACAGCAATAACTATAGCAGAAAAGGCAGAAACACCTGATAATGGAAATAACGGAAACACAAATAATGACAGCACAACACCATCAGGAGATGCCTCAACAGATAATAATGCATCAGTAAGCACAGGTGATACATCAATTTATGTAATGATTATGGCAGTAATAATGATGATGGTTTCTGCAGCAGTAATAGTTGAAAAGTCAAGAAAAGCCGTTAAATAACAGAAAATAAAAAATATAAGAAACAGTACAAGAACAGTAAGTTTCTTAATAATGTTTAAAAACAGGTGGACGGAGGGAAACTTTCGTCCGCTTTTTTTATAGGAATATTTTTGAAATGGGGAATGATATGAGAAAAGCATACACGTATAAAAAGACAATTAAACGTGCAGCATGTGCAATGTTGGCGGCGGGATTGGTATTTACGGGGTGCCCGGAGGTCTTTTTGAGCCAATTTGTATTAAAAGTGAATGCGGCACAGGGGTATGAAAGCCTGGTTAAATCATGTATAGACAATATTAATACATTTGATGCAGATGATGAAAATACATATTTAACAGAGATAATTAACGGATTGGAAAGTGATGAAATTGATGCGGCAAATAAATATGTTGAAGAATTAATGCGGCAGAGTGATTATTATTGGTTGAATTTGTGTTTTATAAGCGATTTTATCGGAAACAGTGTTCTTTGGTACTCTGTAAAAGATAAATATGTAAATAAAGATAATACAATAGATAAAATAACAGCAAAAAATGATTATATTAAATTACATACAAGACTTGATAACGGTGAATGGAAAGAATTGCTTGCGGAAGAAATAGATAAAGCATGCGGAAGAATAGATATTTCGGATTGGAGATTCACCACAGAAAAAACTGCGGAAATGTATAGATATTTGAATGATTTAAGAGTTTCCGACAGACAGTATTATTGGATTGATTCTGTTAAAATCAGTGATGATGGTACATATATTAAAAGTGTGCTTGTCTCTGCTAAAGATAAATACACAAATGAAAATAATCAGACGATTAATAAAGAACAGGCAGGAAATGATTTTGATGTATTACAGAAACGGTTAAAAAACGGAGAAGAAATGAAAATTATTGAGGAAAGAATAACTGAAGGTAAGTATTCGGTGGCTTTGCCATATAATGTTTATACTGTTCAGTTAAGAGACTTAAAAATAAATAAGGACAGAGCAGGTGATATATACAATTATGTCGGATATTTGAGCACGAAATCCCAATATTCTTACATAAATTTTATTTTACGGGAATATGACGAAGATTATCTTGCGGCATTATCATTAACGGTTCCTGCTGAATTTTTTAACGAAGAAAACAAATTTGATGAGAAATCATCTTACGCTAAATATAATAAATTCAACAAAAGAATAGCAGACCTTACGGCACAGATAGATGACAGTATGTCGGATTTGGAAAAAACGCTGGCGATATATGAATGGGCAATGAGGGAATGTGAATATGATTATAAAAATTTTGTTTTAGACACGATTCCTACAGAAAGTTATCAAAAAGAAGGTGTGGTTTATAACGGACTGGCTGTGTGTAGCGGATATGCAGACTTTATGGAATATATGCTTAGAAAATATAAAATAACCAATTATATTGCATCTTCATCGGATTTGGATCACGCATGGAATATAGTTAATTTGGATGGTATCAACTATCATCTTGATGCTACATGGGATGATGTGGGAAAAGATTCGTTTTGGGAAGGTGTATATAATACAGATTACTTTTTGAAAAGTGATGATGAAATTACAGAATTGAACCATTACGGTTGGTCAGAGACAGTAAAGTGTGATAAAAGCGATTCATATGAGGGCTATATTTTCAGAAATAAAAACGCTAAGCAATTTAATTATTACAATGGTTATTGGTATTATATATGCAATACAAAGACGATTGTAAAATCAAAAATAGATGGAAGCGAAGCCACGGATTTTAAAACATTTAAGGAAATCATCGGTATGTATATTTATGATGATTATATGTATATTGCAACGCGTAAAGATGTATATAAAATCAATATGAAAAATCAATCCGAATCGGAAGTTATATTCAAATGCGATGAAAATGAAGGATTTGATTATATTGATGAATTTGTATTAAAACAGGGAAAAATAAAAATTGACAGCCCAAGTAATACAAAGATTTTTGAACTTCCTGAGATTGCGTATACACCTGCTGTTCCTGTTACCTACGGTGATGCCAACGGTGACGGAAAAATCGACAGCCGCGATGCTGTATTAATCAAAAAATACGTTGCGGGATTCACAGGATTTACAATCGACCTTGAAGCGTCGGATGTCAACGCCGACGGTAAAGTTGACACAAGAGATGCTGTTAAGATTCTTAAAAAGATTGCTGGGTTTGATGTGACACTCGGAGCGGCATAAATGAAAAACATTTATAACATATAAAACTGTATTTATAAGATAAAAGGAGAATTGATTTATGCGTATCAGACAGGAAATTAAAATTAAATTTCTTTCGGCAGCGATGGTAGTGTTACTGATATTTTCGGGTATATTCGGCGGGATTGGATATAGGGCGTATGCGGCACAAACCACTTATCCTGAAAATGACACAGTGACGATTTCGGATAATGAAACGGAAAACAAGTACCCTGAGATAACACCTGAAAGCACAAGTTATTTATATTGCTACAATCAGCTTGCAACTTGGGATTCTGGTGAGACCATGCAGCGATATTATAAAGATTTAAGGGATATATGCTGGGATTTTTATAATGGTGAGCTGGAAGTTACATATTATTTGTTTTGGGAAGATGAAAATGACAGCAGTAATAATGAATATGAGTGGTGTATAGATAAATTACTGCATAAAAGTGACTATAATCTCACTGAAGATGAGTACGCAATAGTTGAAACGGCTTTGTATGAAGACATGCCGATATTTTATTTTTTATATTCAATGTATTCAACAGGTGACGATGAAGACGGAAATACCGATTATACAACTGCAAGAGCGGGAATTACAATTAAAAATGATGATGATATTATAATATATATCTTAAACCGTGATGATTCGTGGTCAGTAAATTATCGGGACAAGTCAAGAAGAGCAGAATGTAGGAAACTTATAGAAAAAAGAATTCATGAATATTATGATTTGACAAAAGAATATGCAACAAATTATGAAAAGCAGACTGCTGTATTTGATGAAATCTGTCTGAATTCAGATTACTATTACGGTGATGATGAAAATACACAATATTATACACATAGTATTATGGGAAGTGTAGAGAAGAAAGATTTTGTATGTGAGGGATATGCGAAGGCAGCACAGATATATCTTAATTACATTGGTGTAGATACGATATTGTTGTCAGGATATGCAGATGGCGGCGGACATGCGTGGAATGCAGTAAAGTTAGACAATGGTAAATGGTACTTATCGGACCTTACATGGAGTGATGATTCAATAAGAATCGATAAAGAGCATTTTGGTGACACGGCAGGAGTGAACAGCATAAATACAGCGTTTGTAAATATGCCATATAAAACATTTTCACAGAGACATTCGCAAAATCTTACATTTAAAGCATTGGAATATGCCGACGATTCGGATTATTATAATTTTTATGATGTATATATTACATTGGAACAGGAAAATACATTAAGCAAAGAAGAGATAACAAAAATAGTTTCGGATAAAATCATTGAACTTTTAAAAAATAATATATCTAAAGCGGTTATTGTATATGAAAATTTTGAGTATTATGAATATCCGGAGGTTTTTTTTGCTGCATGCAGTTTGGCTTTTAAAAATATATACAACGAAACAGGTGTTGAGTGGACGTATACATTGGGCGAGCCGTGTTCTTCCGATTCATTATGGGATTTGAAGGACGAAGAAGGAAATTACATATTAAATGAAAATAATGAACGTATTAAACTGATGCGTAGTAATGTATTATTTTCAGTCAAAGAACAATCAGGAGAGTATACATTCTTAAAATATAATATTCCCGGAAACGGAGCATATATTACTGCCAGCGATTATATAGGAAGTAAGATATTAAATATACCGGAAACTTTGAACGGGTTTAAAGTAATTAAGATTGGAGATGTTAATACGATTGACTGTGAGAAAGTAATTCTTCCGTCTACGGTAAAAATTATAGGAGAGGGTGGATTTCGAGGCAGTAAAATAAAAAAAATAGAATTAAATGATGGATTAATAAGAATTGATTACGAAGCATTTTTAAACTGTGAAGAATTGAAATCAGTATATATACCTGAAAGTGTAAATGTAATAGAAAACTATGCTTTTGGATATGTATTTGGTGACAATGGTTTTGAAAAATCAGACGATTTCACAATTTACGGTGAAGCAGGCTCAGCAGCACAAAAATATGCCGAAGATAACGGATTCACATTCATTGAGGGCAGAATGAACGAAATAACCTACGGTGATGCCAATGGTGACGGAAAAATCGATAGCCGTGACGCTGTAGTAATTAAAAAATACGTTGCGGGATTCACAGGATTTACAATCGACCTTGATGCAGCAGATGTCAATGCCGACGGAAAAGTTGATACAAGAGATGCCGTAAAGATACTTAAAAAGATAGCAGGTTTTGATGTGACGCTCGGTGAAGCGTAAGCATAGGAGGAATGTATAATGAGATTAAAAAGAATATGTAAGAGCATTACATGCATTGTAATGTCAGCAGGATTTGTATTTACAGGAATACCACATACGGCTTCCTATGATGCAAAAAAATTGGAGACAAATCTTGTAAGTGTTTTGGCGGCTGATTCATTACAATATTCAGATGGAAATACAACTTTTAAATATGAAGAATTAAATGATGGAACAATAAAACTTACTGAATGTGTAAAAACGGCAAAAGAATTAATCATTCCAGCTGAAATTAATGATAAAAAAGTAAGTACAATAGGTTTGAATTTTACCAGTTACAATTCTTCAATTGAGAAAGTGAGTATACCTGAAGGTGTTACAACATTGGATTCTTTTGCTTTTGATTCTTGCGAGAACCTTGAATCAATAAATATACCATCTACAGTAACATTTATAGGACATGGAACATTTAGAAATTGTAGTTCATTAAAAGAAATAGAAATTCCAGATAATATTACAAGATTATATTCTTCAACATTTGAGGGATGTTCTTCTCTTGAAAGTGTTAAGCTGCCAGAAAATCTTACGCAGATTGATAGTCATGTTTTTAAAAATTGTAGTAGTCTTATAGAGATAAGTATACCAGAAAATTTAGTAGAGATAAGCGGAGATTATGTATTTAGTGGCTGTAGCAGGTTAAAAAAGGTAAAACTTCCATCAAAACTTACAAATATTAAAAATGGTACATTTTATAACTGTATGTCGCTTACAGATATTAGTTTTCCATCGAGTGTAAAAACTATAGAGGATTACGCATTTAGCGGCTGTTCATCATTAACAGTGATTACGCTGCCTGATAATATAGAGAAAATAGGGAAGAGAGTTTTTAAAGGATGTATTAATCTTGAAAAAATCAATCTGACGGTTTCAAACGCTAATTACATTATTGATAATGATGCTATATATGAAAAAAACACAAATAATCTTGTTACATATACTTCTGGAAGCAAACAGAAAAATTTTATAATTAAAGATGGAGTTACCGAAATAGATGCACAAATTTTACTTGATTGTATAAATACTGAAATAATTACATTGCCGGAAAGTCTTGTGGATTTCAAATATAATCAATATAATTCGTTAGGAATGAGTGAATGTGAAAATCTAAAAGCAATAAATATATCGGATAATAATACTTTATACAGAAGTATTGATGGTGTTTTATATAGTAAAGACTTGTCAAGTTTAATTGTTTTTCCTGCAAATAAAACAGATTCGTATGTTATAAGTGACAAAACTGTGACAATAGGAGAGGCTGCATTTGCTGGAAATGATAAAATGACATCAATAGATATTCCTTCAAATGTAAAATCAATAGGATCAATGGCATTTAATGGGTGTAAAAATCTAAAAGATGTAAAACTAAATGAAGGTTTGGCAAACATAGGAAGCAATGCGTTTATTGCATGTGATAATTTAGAAAATATTGAAATTCCAGATTCAGTACAAGAAATGGCATCGGGTGTCTTTCTGGATTGCAAATTATTGAAAAATGTAAAGCTTTCGTCAAATATGAAAGTGCTTGAGGATGGCATGTTCTATGACTGTTTTAGTCTTGAAAATGTTGTTATGCCATTAAATCTGGAACAAATATATCCAGATGCATTCATGAGTTGTCATAATCTTAAAAACCTAAATATTCCTGAAAGTGTTAAATATATTAGTAATTATGCTGTTGATGACTGCATTAATCTTGAAAGTATTACAATACCATCGGATGTTGACGATATTGGTGAGATGGCATTTGGATATATTTTGGATGATGGAAGATTGGTAAAAAAAGAAAATTTTAAAATATATGGAGCAGATGGAAGTACAGCACAAAGATATGCAAATGATAATAACTTTGAATTTATAGAGATAAAAAGTGTAAGTTCTGAGGACGGAATAAAAATTGAATATACAAATGATACTACAATAGGAGAAGAAGACGTAAGTATAAGTCTTGTGACAAAAAAACTTTCAAATAGTGACCCTGAATATGCAAAAATTAATTTTGATGGAAAAATAGAAGATACAGGTATAAAACCTGATACAGTACAATTTATTGCTTACGAAATATCATTAAAAAATGAAAGCGGCGTGACAGTGCAGCCGGATGGGAATGTTCTTGTAAAAATACCAGTGTTTTCAGATTATAATAGCAAAGATTATAAAGTTTACTATGTTAATGAAAAAGGACAGTTTACCAATATGAATGCGGAGTATCAGTCAGGATATGTGGTGTTTACAACAAAACATTTCAGCACATATCTTATGACTAGGACTAATTTGGTATCTTCAGATGATGTTACCTACGGTGATGCCAATGGTGACGGAAAAATCGATAGCCGTGACGCTGTAGTAATTAAAAAATACGTTGCGGGATTCACAGGATTTACAATCGACCTTGATGCAGCAGATGTCAATGCCGACGGAAAAGTTGATACAAGAGATGCCGTAAAGATACTTAAAAAGATAGCAGGTTTTGATGTGACGCTCGGTGAAGCGTAATGAAAGTTTAAATATAATAATATTGATATGGCGGCTGCGAGTCGTCATGTCAATTAATACAGGAGGATAGTTTATGAGAATAAAAAAAATCACAAAAAAGACATGTAAAAGCATAGCATGCATTGCACTGTCAGCAGGACTTGTATTTACAGGACTTCCGTTTGCTGGAGCAAATTCAGGAAACAGTAAATGGCAGAAGAGTGCAGCGACAGGACTTATGCAGGTTCAGGCGGCACAGACAACTTATGATTACACGGTTGGCAATTCAACGTACACTTACACAATTTTGACAGATGATACTGTTAAAATAACAAAATACGAAGGAACAGACGAAAGTATTGTTATTCCTTCCGAGATAGACGGTAAAAAGGTGACGGTTATAGGAAGTTCGGCATTTTATGGATTTAAAAGTCTTAAAAATATAGAAATTCCTGATGGAATTACTTCGATTGAAAACTATGCTTTCTGCCAATGCTGGTCAATAACGAGTCTTTCGGTTCCTGAAAGTGTTACAAGCATTGGAACGGGTGCGTTTAGATTTTGCGGTGATTTGAAAGAGATAAAGCTTCCATCAAATCTTACTGTTTTATCAGACAGCCTTTTTGGAGCTGATGCAAATCTTGAATACATAACATTTGGTGATGCTGAAAAAACAGATACAGTCATTATACCTGAAACGGTTCAAAAAATGGGTAATTACGTATTTATGAACTGTGAAAAAATAAAAAATATCAAGCTTCCGTCAAATCTAAAAAGTATAGGAAAAACCTGCTTTCAAGGCTGTATCTCATTAACAGGCCTGTTTATACCTCAAAGTGTAGAATCAATAGGAGGCGGAATTTTTGGAGATTGCGATGCTTTACAAAGTGTTGAGATTGAGGATGAAAATAATAATTTCATATTCAAAGACGGAATATTATACGATGTGAAAAATGGAATACTTGTCAGTGCGGTAAACTCACTGATACCAGAAAAAGTAATCGTAGACGAATGTACAAAGACTATAGATTATTCTGCATTTGCTGATTGTAATAATCTTTATGAGATTGAAATACCACAGGGAGTTGTAAACATTGGTGAAAAAGCGTTTGCAAGACTTGATAATTTGAAAAATATTGACATTCCTGACAGTGTTACCAATATTACGACGTTGGCATTTTATAGATGTAACGGACTTGTTTCGGTACAAGTTCCCGGAAGTGTAACAGCAATTAAAAATGGTACGTTCAGGGAATGCAATAATTTAAAAAAAGTTATATTAAATGAAGGTATAACAGGCATTGAACAGTATGCATTCTATGACTGTGAATTATTAGAAGAAATCAGTATACCAGGTACAGTAACTACTGTTGGTAACTCTGCATTTTATAGATGTAAGAATTTAAAAAGTATTGAAATACCTGAAGGAGTTACAAAGATAGATGGTTCGGCATTTATTTTTTGTTCGTCACTAGAGCAGATTAAATTGCCACAATCACTTATGTCAATAGGTTCGGGTGCATTTGACAACTGCACATCACTTATATCAGTAGAACTTCCGGATAATGCTATAATTTCAAGCAATACATTTAAGGAATGCAAAAATCTTTCTGATATAGTCATTTCGGATACCAATAATAACTATATTGTAAAAAATGGCATTTTATACAACAAAGCTATGACAAGTGCAATTTATTGTATTCCTGCATCAGGAGTTGAAGAAATTAGTATAGAAGACGGAGTTACTACAATAGATAGTAATCTGTTGTTTAGTGGGAATGTAAAAAAGATTAACATTCCAAAGTCAGTTACAAAAATAAATGCGGCTGCATTTATGTATTGTTATGATTTGCAATCAATTAATGTAGACAGTCAAAATGACAAGTATATGTCTGAAAAAGGGATTTTATATAATAAAGATATGACAAGAATACTGTGTTATCCTGCAGGAATTAAAGATACAGAATTTTTTGTGCCTGATACAGTAACAACAATTGATGATTTAGCTTTTTATGGTGCAAAAGCTTTGAAGAGTGTAAATATTCCCGATAGTGTTATTGCAATTAATACGGATGCTTTTGGAGAATGCAGCGGACTAAAAGAAGTAGTAATTCCGGATTCTGTGACAAGCATGGGAGAGGCTGTATTTTATAAATGTACTTCATTGGAAAAAGTAAAACTTTCCGTAAATATAACAATGCCTAATCCTGCTGTTTTTCAGTATTGCTCAAATTTGAAGGAAGTGGTATTGTCTGAAAATATGCGGTTTTTAGGGGATTTTATGTTTTCATATTGCACGCAGCTTACAAATATTGTATTGCCTGATACATTAACTTCTGTTTTAAGAAGTGCATTTCAAAATTGTGATAATCTTAAAAATATTACAGTTCCTAAAAATGTAACAACAATACGGGATTATGCTTTTGGCTATTATTATGATGAACAGAGTGCAACATATAAAAAATATGATGATTTTACGATATCAGGCTATGCTGGAAGTAAGGCACAGGAATATGCCGAGGCAAATGGAATCAGATTTATTGAGCTTAACGAAAAAGAGACTACAGACGGAATCAAGATAGAATATTCAAAAGACGATTCTTCAATAGTAGGAGACAATGAAGAAAAAATTAGTCTTGAAAGCAGGCAGCTTACAGAATCGGACGAAGAATATTCAAAGATTGATTTTACAGGAAAAATAGAAGATTCAGATGTAAAACCTGAAGACGTAAAATCTGTTACATATGAGATTTCGCTGAAAAACGAGAGCGGACAGACAGTTCAGCCGTCCGAAAAAGTCACAGTTAAAATACCTGTTCCTGATGGTTACATGGGAGAGAACTGTAAGGTTTATTATGTGAATGAAAAAGGTAAGTTTACTAATATGAATGCAGTTTGTCAGAATGGATTTCTGATTTTTGAGACAGGACATTTCAGTACATATCTTGTAACAGAGACTAATATAAAGACAGTTTCTGAAATAACCTACGGTGATGCCAATGGTGACGGAAAAATCGACAGCCGTGACGCTGTAGTAATTAAAAAATATGTTGCGGGATTCACAGGATTTGCAATCGACCTTGAAGCATCGGACGTCAATGCCGACGGAAAAGTTGACACAAGAGATGCAGTAAAGATACTTAAAAAGATAGTTGGATTTGATGTGACGCTCGGTGAAGCGTAAATTTAACAACCCGAGTTTGTCAAGTAAAGTGTGTAAATTTTTATTATTTTTTATGGCGGTCATTTTTTGACCGCCATTTTCATTGTGGTATGTCCGGGTTGGAGACCGTTTCAAGTTTTGTGTAAACGTTTAAAACTGATATAAGATTTGTGAATAGTTACAAATGGGCAGAGCCGATTTTCCGGATTCTGCCCATATCTGCATTATACAGTAGTTTTTAGGCATGTCAATAAAACCTGCCTAAAATTGACTGCTTTACAGGTTCCGTCCTGCCAGACGTTCTTCAAAATAAATTTCAAGCTGGGAATGTATCTGTCCCCAGTCCTGCCTGTGACCGGTCCATTTTTTCGTGATATCCATGGTTGCCAGATACAGCATTTTCAAAAGGCTGTCATCCGACGGAAAAACCGTCTTGCTTTTGGTCACTTTCCTGAGCTGACGGTTGAATCCTTCAATGGCATTTGTGGTATAAATCAGCCGTCTTACTGCCTCCGGATATTTGAAATATGTGGACAAAGTTGCCCAGTTATCATGCCATGATTTATAGATTTTCGGGTACTTGGAATCCCATTTATCTTTGAACAATTCTAACTCATTTAAAGCTGTTTCTTCTGTTGGAGCTGCATATACAAGCTTCAGATCAGCCATTAGTTTTTTGATGTCTTTGTATGAAACAAACTTCGTTGAATTGCGGATCTGGTGAATGATACACTGCTGAATCTCTGTTTTGGGATAAACAGCCTCGATTGCCTGTGGGAATCCATTTAAACCATCAACGCATGCAATCAGGATATCCTCAACACCTCTGTTTTTTAATCCATTCATGATAGAAAGCCAGAACTTTGCACTTTCGTTTTCTCCAACATACATTCCAAGGACATCTTTTTTTCCATTCATGTCGATACCAAGAGCAATGTAAACCGCACGTTTTACAATACGTCCTTCACTGCGGACATGATAATGGATTGCATCCATAAATACTACAGCATACACTTCTTCCAGAGGGCGTTCCTGCCATTCTTTTACAATCGGCAGGATTTTATCTGTGATCCTGCTGATTGTACTGTCAGAAATATCAATATCGTATAATTCACGCATGTGGGATTCAATGTCTCCAGTTGTCATTCCCTTGGCATACATGGAAAGTATTTTTTCTTCCATGTCCTGAGTTACGGTATTTTGATATTTTTTAATCAGCTGTGGTTCATAATCACCGTTACGATCCCTTGGAATCGCCACATCCATATCTCCATAACTGGTGTGCATAGTTTTGCTGGAATGTCCATTTCTACTATTGTCTGTTTCTTTGTTTCGATAGTCATACTTGGAATATCCTAATTCCTCATCCAGTTCTTCATCCAAAGCACCTTCTAAAAGGACAGACATCATGTCACGCATGATGCTATTTACATCGGTGCCGTCTTTGATGCTGATATCATTATTTTTCAGATAGTCACGCATCATTTCTCTCATTGCTGCTTTTTGTGGGCTGTCTTTTCTTCTTGCCATAAAAATAACCTCCAAACTGAGTAATTTTATCTTACATCAGTTTGGAGGTTTACACAAACTTTGGGATACTCCCCCGGGTTGGTATTGTATATTGCCAGACTATAGCTATTGTTTATATGACAATTCATGAAATATTATATGTTGACGACAGAACATGTTTAATTCGTCAATTCATACTTTTCTTTAAGCTCTTTGATTTGAGCTTGAAGCTCGGCAACTTTGGCATCAGCTGCAATCCTGGCCTTAGCTTCGTTTTCAGCTCTTTCATTGGCAGCATCCACTTTCTGTTTAGCAGCATCCACTTTCTGTTTAGCAGCATCCACTTTCTGTTTAGCAGCATCCACTTCCTGTTTAGCAGCATTTGCTTCCTGTTTAGCAGCATTAACTTCCTGCTTGGTGATTTTTAATTCCTGTCTGGCTGCTGTAACTTCCTTCCTGGTAGTTTTTAATTCGTGTTTTACAGCCTTTACTTCAATTTTGGCATTTTCAAGCTGTGCCTTAAACCTGTCAGCCATCAGTTCGGCAGTATTATTATCCAATATCCTTAATGCTTCAGAAAACATGTTAATCACCTCCTTCGGGCGTGTAAGATATTCACGTATTTTCTGGCGTATTGGGAAAAGTTCCGGAAATAATGCAGCCAGCCGGTTGATTTCATCCGGTGTCTCTGCTGTAAAAAGTGAGAGATACATAAGCCTGTCACGCCTCATCTTTTCCGTCAGCCTGTTTTCGTACTGTGTGTCATCACAGTCAATATCAGCTGAATCAATACGTCCTTCTATAATGTCAGAATATCTGTATTTCCTGAATGTGTCAAGGCTTATCAGGTGATATTCCTGCAAAAGCTTCATGTTGATTTCGGTATTAAAAACAGTCTTTCCAACATGGAAGTACAGTCTTTTGTCTTTAGGGCTTTTAAGTGAACTGCTGCTTTTTTCAAAAAATATGATGGTATGTACTTTTTTCATGTTTTCATAAGAAGGCTTGCTGGATGAACCACCAGTTGCTTGAGATGTTTCATTTCCGGCTTTCCCGGCCGCGGCATCGTCGTAATAATAGTTTCTTTGTCCTTCATTCATTCCCTGCAGCATGCGGAACTGCCTTAATACAAGGTCAGCAGAATAACATGAGATTCTTGCTGCCGGAAAATCGTAAGGGACTTTCTGAATCTCAATATTTGTGATGCTGCCGTCATCAAGCCTTACAATCATATCCATAATTACAAAAGAATTAACAAATGAGTAACTGGTGTCCGGAAACACCTCAATAACAGTTACATGCTGGCCGAGGATGCAGCTTACAAGCCCGGAAAGCCTTGCCCTTGATTCAACCGGGTTAAATATCATTTTAAAAAATGGGTCATATAAGAGAGGCAGGGTTTTCTTTCCGGCAAAGAAGCCGGTAAAACGGTCAAACCACTCTTTGTCAGACATGAGATACCCATACAGATGTTTGGTTGATGGATTATCTGCAAGAGAATGCAGTGCGGCTTCGTAATTGCGAAGAGCATCAGGATTATCCGACATATCAGGATTATCTGACATATCAAAATTACTCACTGCATCAGATATAACGACATTATTATCATCGTTATAAAAAGAAAAGCTATTTTGTTTATTTTTCAATAAAAATCCTTAACATCGATGTTTTTCCTTTCACGTCAAAAATGTAAAGTGACTTGATAATAATAGTATAAATTACAAAAATATATAAATATGCATATCTATAAATATACTTATAGCATATATATAATGATTTTACAAGTAAAAATGTGTAAAAATATTTTGATTTTACAGATAGTCTGTTATAATTAAATAACAAATAGATAATTGCGAAACCGGATAAAAGTACCGGGACTTACAGCGGTGGCATGAAATTAAATAGCAAAATATGTGAGGAAATAGGTATGGCTGCAAAATTAAGTAAAATTACAATATATATCACATCAACAGAAGTATTTTTTAATAGGGATGCTGATGGCAATAGTGTGTTTGATGAAAAATTATATAAAAAAGCATATAATATTGTTACTGAAGGGCGACGTAGTAAAGCTGACAAATTGAGATTTAATGAGGATAAATGCCGTTGTATTGCCGCTGGATTGTTATTAAATTATGCTTTAAGACAAGAAAAAGTGGATAATCATAGTGAAATTGTAATGGTGGACATAATTAAGGCATGTGATGGATATGATAAATCATATGATTATAAAATTAAATATCAGAAAAAAGGTAAACCGTATTTTATAGATTACAAAGAATTGAATTTTAATATTACACATTCAGGAAAATATGTTGCATGTGCTATTTCTGATACACCGATAGGAATTGATATGGAAGGAAACAGAAAAGATGTATGCAGCGTTGCAAGACGTTTTTTTAATAAAGATGAATCTGAATGGGTGTGCATGGCTGAGTCGGAATCGGAACAGAAAGAAAGATTTTTGAAAATATGGACATTTAAAGAAGCATATTCAAAGATGACAGGTGATGGAATCGCATTATGTTTAAAACAGCCATATTTTCAAGGCTTAAAAAATCTGAATGTGATAGAAAAATCATTTGAGGAGTATAGAATATGTGTTGTCAAAAAATAAATTTATTATACTTATGTATGGTTATCAAATCATATTTTTAATTAGAAAAAACCCGGCAAAGTAGTATTATGAGGTGTCACCTCAGATCTTTACCGGGATTTATTTATTTTTATTTATTTTCCTGATAATCAAGAGCTGCTTTGATAAATCCTCTGAAAAGCGGATGTGGTCTGTTAGGACGAGACTTTAATTCAGGATGTGCCTGAGTCGCAAGGAACCATGGATGTGAAGGAATTTCAACCATCTCAACGATTCTTCCGTCAGGAGAAATACCTGAAAGCTTCATGCCGTTTTCTGTAAGAACTTTTCTGTAATCATTATTAACTTCATAACGATGACGATGACGCTCATGAATCTGCTCTTCACCATAAAGCTCGTAAGCCTTGCTTGTTTTATCAAGAACACAAGGATAAGAGCCAAGTCTTAATGTGCCACCGATATCATCAATGCCTTCCTGATCAGGCATAAGATGAATTACAGGGTGTGTAGTATCCGGCTTTAATTCAACGCTGTGTGCATCTGTATAACCGATTACATCTCTTGCAAATTCAACGATAGATAACTGCATTCCGAGGCAGAGACCAAGGAATGGTACATTGTGTTCTCTTGCATAGCGGATTGCCTGAATCTTGCCTTCAATACCTCTGTCGCCGAAACCACCAGGAACAAGGATTCCTGATACATCGCCAAGAATTTCAGCTGCATTTTCAGCTGTAACAGTTTCTGAATCAACCCATTTGATAGTTACATCAGCTGAATTGTATACACCGCCGTGCTTTAATGCTTCGACTACACTGATGTAAGCATCGTGAAGCTGTATATATTTACCAACAAGGGCAACAGTAACTTTCTTTGTAGGATTTTTCCATGCTTTACACATTGCACGCCATTCGTCAAGATCCGGTTCTGGACAGTCAAGCTGGAGACATTCACATGCAACCTGTGCAAGGTGTTCATCTTCCATTGCAAGTGGTGCATCATAAAGAATTTCAACATCAAGATTCTGAAGTACGTGTGACTTAGGTACGTTACAGAATAAAGCAATCTTATCCTTAATTCCAGGTTCAAGAGGATGCTCAGTACGGCATACAAGAATATCCGGCTGGATACCCATTCCCTGAAGTTCTTTTACACTTGCCTGTGTCGGCTTTGTCTTCATCTCACCTGAAGCCTTGAGGTAAGGTATGAGAGTAACGTGACAAAGGATAGCATTCTCACGTCCTACTTCGTGCTGGAACTGACGGATTGCTTCAAGGAAAGGCTGGCTTTCGATATCACCTACAGTACCACCGACTTCGATGATGGCAATCTTAGTTTTATCATCTGAGTAGTCGCGGTAAAATCTGCTTTTGATTTCGTTAGTGATATGAGGAATAACCTGAACAGTGCCTCCACCAAAATCACCGCGGCGTTCTTTCTGAAGAACTGACCAGTAAACCTTACCTGTAGTTACGTTAGAATTTTTATTAAGACTTTCGTCAATGAATCTTTCATAATGTCCGAGGTCAAGGTCAGTCTCGGCTCCATCATCGGTAACAAATACTTCACCATGCTGAATAGGATTCATGGTGCCTGGGTCGATATTGATATATGGATCAAACTTCTGCATAGTTACTGAAAAACCGCGGGCTTTCAATAAACGTCCTAATGACGCAGCAGTTATTCCTTTTCCAAGTCCTGAAACGACACCACCGGTGACGAATACATATTTTACGGGCATTATTTCCTCCATTCTGCCGGGTTGCGGCTGTAAAAAATTGTTATTAAAAATACATTAAAAATAAATATCCGGCAGCACAAAATAAAACACTACCGGGACAAATCATTTAATATTTAAAACCATTATACAACGAGTCGTTATTAATTTCCACATATTTTTTCAAAATAAATAGATAAATATATTACAGAGGGGCATGATAAAATTATAAAGTTAGTATAAAATAAGTAAAATTAGTTGTTTTTGATTGATTTATAAAATATTAATCTATATAATTAAGAAGACAATCATATTATTTTTTGATAATAAACTCAGCAATATACATAAGTGCTGTTTTATTATAAAATTAGAAATGGAGAATATATGGGAAACTGGGAAAATGATAACAGAAATTCCGGCGATAATGTAAATGGCAGACCACTTAATAACGGCAATGGCAGCAATCCGTCACCGGATAATAATAATAACCGTAACGGACAGGGGTATGGCGGATATAATCCACAGGGTAACGCCGGCGGTAATGGTTATAACGGCGGATATGGCAATAATGGCTATAATAGCGGTAACAGAGGTTACAACGGAATGCCTAACGGACCGCAGGGAGGACCTAATGGGTATGGACCGGGGAATTATAACAACTATAATAATTACAATAATGGACCGGGCAATAACCGCAATAATAATGGCAACAGAGGCGGCGGAAGAAATAATAATAACGAGAAGAAGCCAAAGAACTGGAATACAATAATACTGCTTACGATAGCATGTGTTGTTACATTTATTGGTATCACATTTCTTAATGGAATGTTAAAGAATGCAACATATAAAGAGATTTCATATTCTGAATTTCTTAATATGATTGATGAGAACAAGATTTCAAAAGTTAAGTTTGAACAGGATAGAATTATAATAACTCCTTCAGATGATACGATTGAAGATACCGCAATGGGAAAGATTAAGTACACATATTACACAGCATATATTAATGATGATGAACTTGTGCAGACATTGAAGGAACATTCAGATATTACAATAGCAGGTTATATTCCTGACTCAAGTTCATCTGTTATAGATTTCCTTCTTGTATATGTACTTCCATTGCTGCTTATGATATTCCTTTTCTCATTCATATACAGAAAGATTGCAAAAGGAAGCGGTATGATGGGCGGCATGGGTGTCGGCAAAAATACTGCCAAAGTATATGTACAGAAGAAGACAGGTGTTACATTTAAAGATGTTGCCGGTCAGGATGAGGCAAAAGAATCACTTACAGAGATTGTCGATTTCCTTCATAATCCTGATAAATATGCAAGAATAGGTGCTAAGCTTCCAAAGGGTGCACTTCTTGTAGGACCTCCGGGTACAGGTAAGACACTCCTTGCAAAAGCGGTAGCTGGTGAAGCTAATGTGCCGTTTTTCTCTCTTGCAGGTTCAGATTTCGTAGAGATGTTTGTCGGTGTGGGTGCGTCAAGAGTAAGAGATTTGTTTAAAGAAGCACAGAAGCTTGCACCATGTATTATTTTCATTGATGAGATTGATGCAATCGGCAAGAGTCGTGATTCGAGATATGGCAGTGGAAATGACGAGCGTGAACAGACATTGAACCAGCTCCTTGCGGAGATGGATGGTTTTGATTCATCTAAGGGACTTTTTATTCTTGCTGCGACTAACAGACCGGAAGTGCTTGATAAGGCACTTTTAAGACCGGGGCGTCTTGACAGAAGAATTATTGTAGATAAACCGGATTTAAAGGGAAGAATAGATACACTTAAGGTTCATTCAAAAGATGTTCTTATGGACGATACTGTTGATTTGGAAGCAATCGGACTTGCGACAAGTGGTGCTGTTGGTTCAGACCTTGCAAATATGATTAATGAGGCTGCTATTGCAGCCGTCAAGGATGGCAGAAATGTAGTTTCACAGAAAGACCTTTTTGAGGCTGTCGAAGTTGTAATTGCAGGTAAAGAGAAGAAAGACAGGATTCTTAGCCGTGAGGAAAAGAGAACTGTCGCATACCATGAAGTGGGTCATGCACTTATTACAGCATTAAAGAAAGATGCTGAACCGGTCCAGAAGATTACTATTGTTCCAAGAACAATGGGTTCACTTGGTTATGTAATGCAGGTGCCTGAGGAAGAGAAGTATCTTATGACAAAAGATGAGCTTATGGCAAGGCTTGTCACACTTCTTGGCGGACGTGCTGCAGAAGAGATTGTATTTGATACTGTTACAACCGGTGCATCAAATGATATTGAAAAGGCTACACAGATGGCAAGAGCCATGATTACACAGTATGGCATGTCAGAAAAATTTGGTCTTATGAGTCTTGAGACAGTTGAAAACAAGTATCTCGACGGTAATGCAAGACTTAACTGTTCAGATGAGACAGCAGCCATAATTGATGAAGAAGTAAAAGATTTATTGAAGAGATGTTTTGAAGAAGCTAAACAGCTTCTTTCAGAAAACAGGGATGTCCTTGATGAAATTGCCAAGTTCCTTTATGAGAAAGAGACAATTACAGGTAAGGAATTTATGAAGATTTATAGAGAAGTAAAAGGAATTCCGGAACCGGTGGACACAAGTGCAATGTCTAAGTCAGAAAAAGTTGCAGAGAGCGTAACATTTGCAGAAGACGGAAGTTATTCGTCAACTGTAAGCGGTCCTGTAGATGATTTCTGGGATAATGTTGGAAAAAATAAATCGAACAGCGATGAGAATAATTCTGGAAAACAGGAAGATTCTCAAGATACAGAAAACACAAAAAACAATACAAATAATTAAAATATGTTTCAGAAAAAGGGGTAATAATGGAATTTACACATTTACATGTCCATACGGAGTATTCGCTTCTTGATGGTTCAAGCAAGATAAAAGAGATTACATCAAGAGCAAAAGAGCTTGGAATGAAGAGTCTTGCAATAACTGACCACGGAGTAATGTACGGTGTGATAGATTTCTACAAAGCAGCAAAAGAAGTTGGCATAAAGCCGATTCTTGGATGTGAGGTATATGTTGCCCCGGGTTCAAGATTTGATAAGCAGCCGGGAGAATCAGAGAGCAGATATTATCATCTGGTCCTCCTTGCTGAAAATAATACCGGATACAAAAATCTTATGAAAATTGTTTCAAGAGGATTCACGGAAGGATTTTATTATAAGCCGCGTGTTGATTATGAAGTGCTGGAGCAGTTTCATGAGGGTATTATCGCATTAAGTGCGTGTCTTGCAGGTGAAGTACAAAGATATCTTGCAAGAGGCATGTACGAGGCAGGTTGTGAGGCAGCAAAGCGGTATGAAGGTATTTTTGGCAAAGGTAATTTCTTTCTTGAACTGCAGGATCATGGAATCCCTGAACAAAAGTATGTCAATCCCCAGTTAATCCGCATGTCGCAGGAATTGGGGATTGATTTAGTATGTACCAATGATGTGCATTATACATATGCACAGGATGCTGATGCACATGATATTCTTCTTTGTATACAGACAGGTAAAAAAGTTACAGATGAAAACAGAATGAGATATGACGGTGGACAGTATTATCTTAAATCGCCGGAAGAAATGGCAGAACTGTTTCCGTATGCACCACAGGCTCTTGAAAATACATGCAAAATAGCTGAAAGATGTAATGTTGAGATTGAATTTGGCGTAACAAAAGTACCGCACTTTGAGGTACCGCAGGGGTTTGATTCATGGACATATCTCAATCATCTTTGTAATGAGGGCATGAAACGAAGATATCCGGATGCAGATGAAGAAAAAAAGAAGCGTCTTGAGTACGAATTGTCGGTTATTCACAAGATGGGTTATGTAGATTATTTCCTTATAGTATGGGACTATATTAATTATGCAAAGACTCATGGGATAGCTGTAGGACCGGGAAGAGGTTCAGCAGCGGGAAGCATTGTATCATATTGCCTTGGAATAACAGACATTGACCCGATAAAGTATAGTCTTATTTTTGAACGTTTCCTTAATCCGGAGCGAGTATCAATGCCCGATATTGACGTGGATTTCTGCTATGAGAGACGACAGGAAGTTATAGATTATGTAGTGAAAAAATATGGAAAGGATTGTGTTGTTCAGATTGTAACATTCGGAACGATGGCGGCAAGAGCTGTAATAAAGGATGTTGGACGAGTGCTTGATCTTCCTTATGCAATGGTTGATAATATTGCAAAAATGGTACCTAGAGAAATAGGAATAACAATAGATAAAGCAATACAGGAAAATCCGGATTTGCGTAATGCATATGAAAATGATGCACAGGTCCATGATTTAATTGATAAGAGTAAACGACTTGAAGGATTACCTCGTCATGCGTCAATGCATGCGGCTGGCGTGCTTATAAGCCAGAAAGCCGTAGATGAGTATGTTCCTGTGGCGACAGGGGCAGACGGTGCTGTAGTGGCACAGTTTGTTATGACAACGCTTGAAGAACTTGGCCTTTTAAAGATGGATTTTCTGGGGCTTAGAACACTTACAGTAATTCAGGATGCCGAAAAGCTGGCGAGAAAGAAAAATCCGGAATTTTCAATAGATAATATTAATTATGAAGATAAAAATGTCTATGACATGATAAGCACCGGTAAATGTGAAGGTATATTCCAGCTTGAAAGTGCGGGAATGAAGAACTTCATGAAAGAATTAAAGCCGCAGAGCATAGAAGACCTGATAGCCGGAATATCGCTTTACAGACCTGGACCTATGGATTTCATTCCACAGTATATAAAAGGAAAGAATAATCCAGGAGATATTACGTATGACTGTCCTATGCTTGAACCGATATTAAAGCCGACATACGGCTGTATTGTATATCAGGAGCAGGTAATGCAGATAGTGCGTGACCTCGCCGGATATTCGCTTGGACGAAGTGACCTTGTCCGTCGTGCAATGTCTAAGAAAAAGACGTCTGTCATGGAAAAAGAAAGGCAGAATTTCATATATGGCAATCTGGAGGAAAATGTACCGGGTTGTATAAGTAATGGAATAGATGAAAAAACGGCTAATAAGATTTACGATGATATGATTGACTTTGCAAAGTACGCATTTAATAAGTCACATGCGGCATGTTATGCGGTTGTTGCGTATCAGACAGCATATTTAAAGACATATTACCCCGTGGAATTTATGGCGGCTCTTATGACGTCGGTTGTCGATAATACTGATAAGGTGGCGGGTTATATCTATGCATGCCGTCAGATGAATATACAGATGCTTCCTCCTGACGTAAATACTTCGGATATGGAATTTTCGGTTGAAGACAATGCGATAAGATTCGGTCTTTCAGCTGTAAAATCGCTTGGAAGACCGACGATAAAAGCTATAATTGATGAAAGAAATAAAAGCCGTTTTACAAGTATGCAGGATTTTATAAGCAGATTGTATACAGACTTAAACAAGCGTACGCTCGAAAATCTTATAAAATCGGGGGCGTTTGACACATTTGGAAATAACAGACGCCAGATGATGAGCGTGTATGCACGCATGCTTGATAATGAGGCAAAGCAGGGAAAAGATGCGATTTCGGGACAGATGTCGCTTTTTGACCTTGTTGATGAGAGTGAAAAATCACAATTTGAGATAAAAATGCCGGATGTAAGTGAGTATACAAAGGAAGATATTCTTGCATTTGAAAAAGAAGTGCTGGGAGTCTATGTAAGCGGACATCCGCTTGATGAATATGCTGCTATGTGGAAAAAACATATTTCAGCAATGTCCACAGATTTTGAGCTTGATGATGAGACAGGTGAGCCGAAAGTCAAAGTGGATTCAAAGGCAACAATCGGCGGAATGATTATGGCAAAATCGGTGAAACCTACAAAAACAGGGCAGCTTATGGCATATCTTACAATAGAGGATTTGGTGGGAACTGTTGAAGTAATTGTGTTTCCGAGGACATTTTCGACATATAGGAATATAATAGAAGGAACTGATAAATTATTCATAACAGGCAGAGTTAATGCTAATGCAGATGAAAATGCGAAGCTTATATGCGAAAGCGTAGTCCCTTTTGAAGATGTTCCGCGAAAATTATGGATAAGATTTGCAAGCGAGGAAGAATACCTAAAAAAAGCGGCGGATTTAGCGGAAGAATTAAAATATTCAGACGGAAAAGATTCGATTATAATTTACTGCACAAAAGAAAATAAGAGGATTGCACTTCCGCAGAGCAGAAACATCAGGATTACACCTGATATTCTGGCATCACTCAGGGCACAGTACGGTATTAAAAATGTTGAAACAACATAGTTGAAATACGGACGCGATTGCGGTAATATTATTTTAAGATATTCATAGGAAGAGCAGAAAGGAAGGAGTAGTTATGGCAAAGGAAATAAAAACAATTGGTGTTTTAACAAGCGGTGGTGATGCACCGGGAATGAATGCAGCGATAAGAGCTGTTGTCAGAACTGCACTGAACAAAGGGCTTAAAGTTAAAGGCATACAAAAAGGATATAATGGTCTTATTAATGATGAAGTTATAGACATGGATAAGAAGAGCGTTTCTGATATTATCCAGAGAGGCGGAACTATTCTTTACACAGCAAGATGTCTTGAGTTTATGACTGCAGATGGACAGAAAAAGGCAGCAGAAGTATGCAAAAAGCACGGCATTGATGGCATAGTTGTAATTGGCGGTGATGGCTCATTTCGAGGTGCACAGAAGCTTGCTGAGAATGGTGTCAATACAATTGGACTTCCGGGAACAATTGACCTGGATATAGCATGTACTGATTACACAATAGGATTTGATACAGCTGTAAATACTGCCATGGAAGCTATTGATAAAATTCGTGATACATCTACATCACATGAAAGATGCAGTATTATTGAAGTAATGGGTAGAAATGCAGGTTATATAGCACTCTGGTGTGGTATTGCCAATGGTGCAGAAGATATTCTTCTTCCGGAAAGATATGATAATGACGAGCAGGCTATTATTAATCATATTATTGAAGGACGTAAGAAAGGCAAGAAACATCATCTTATTATTAATGCTGAAGGTATAGGCCACTCAACAGGTATGGCAAGACGTATTGAGGCAGCAACAGGCATTGAGACAAGAGCTACTATACTTGGTTACATGCAAAGAGGTGGTTCTCCGACATGTAAGGACAGAATGTATGCATCTGTAATGGGCTCATATGCAGTTGATCTGCTTGTTGAAGGCAAGAGCAACCGTCTTGTTGCATACAAGAATGGCAAATTCGTTGATTTTGATATAGATGAAGCACTTGCAATGAAGAAAGATATTAATGAGTATGAATTTAATATAAGTGCACTGCTTTCAAAGTAAAATTGTGCAGATTTGTCAAATAATAATGCATAATATGTGCAACAGTGGTTTTAAGACTTTAATATAAAAAGTAAACAGGAAAAATATATGATAACAAGTACAGGAAGTTCACAGGTTAAACGTGTAATCCAGCTTCAGAAGAAGTCAAAAATAAGAAAAGAAAACAGGCAGTTTGTTGTCGAGGGTGTCAAGATGGTGTGTGAAGCACCATTTGACCGTATTGAAAAAGTATATATGTCAGAAAGATTTGCAACTGACAATGAGGATTTTGTCAAGAAACTTGGAATGAGTGATGACAAAGTTGAGACAGTTGCAGATAACGTATTTGCACATATGTCTGATACACAGACTCCGCAAGGCGTTATGGCTGTTATTAATATGAAAGAATACAGTGTTGATGATATTATCAAAGCCGGTTCTGACAGAAAACCTCTTATAATAGCAATAGAAAATCTTCAGGATCCCGGCAATCTCGGAACTATAGTAAGAATGGCTGAGGGAGCCGGTGTCACTGGCATTGTTATAAGTTCTAATACCGTTGATATATATAATCCAAAGACGATACGTTCAACTATGGGGTCAATATACAGAGTTCCGTTTGTTTATGCTGCTGATTTTATAGGTGCAATTGAACTGATGAAAAAGAACGGAATTAATGTTTATGCGGCTCATCTTGACGGAAGTTGTGAGTATACGGAGGCTGATTATACAAAGTCAAGTGCATTTCTTATTGGAAATGAAGGCAATGGACTTACTGATGCGGCTTCTAAGGCTGCAGATAATCTTATAAAAATCCATATGGAAGGTAAGGTTGAATCGTTAAATGCTGCAATAGCCTGTACAGTGCTTACATATGAAGCTATGCGTCAGAGACGGAGTTAATGACATTAATTTGTAAATATTTTAGAAATATAAAAAAACAATAAATTTTTAAGATAAGGGCTTCCAAAACACGTGGAAGCCCTTGTTTTATGCCATTTTTTAACAGATTTGACAAAGAAGCGTAACTTTGCTACAATACATCTGTAACAAAATGTAACAATTCCGTAACATTTTGTTTAGGCATAACAAATGCCGGAAAGGGAAAGCTTTATGAAACTTAGAAGTAGCAAAGCGGCAATTTACACGGGGGCAGCCGTAGTTATGTTCCTTATGCCGGTTGTACCGGAAGTGGCAGTCGCAAAAACTACCTATGAGCAACCAGAAAGTACAGTACAATTCGATACAGAACTGAGACAGGCGTCTTACACTGTTAATGTGTCAGACATCGTTGCGACAGGTTATGTGGAGGAAAAAGAAACGGGGATGTATGCAGGTATGGCAATAGCCATAGCTGATCCTTATACTCAGGTGTATGCAATGGCCGATGAGAATTCAGAGGTTGTAGGTCAGATGGGACAAAACAGCATTGCATCTGCAGAAGAGATTGTCGGAGAATGGACAAAGATTGTATCCGGTAATCTTACAGGATTTGTTAAGACAAGTGAATTATGTTTTAATGAAGAAGCACAGGCACTTGGAAGCAGCTTAGGAGATGTGAGTGCTACAGTTGTGGCTGACAGTGCGGCATTATATTTAACAGCTGACAAGTCACAGGCAGCAGATTTTGCAGCCAACGGAGCACAATTCAAGGCAGTCGGCAAAAAAGGAAGCATGATTGCGGTAGAGTACGGTGAGTCAAAGGCATATGTGTATGCTGACCAGGTAAGCATAGAATATGCGGCAGGAACCGGATATACCAACGAAGAGATAGAAAATATAAAGGCTGAGGAAGAGGAGCAGAGACGTCAGGCAGAAGAGGCTGAACGTGAAGCTGCAAGAAAAGCCGAAGAAGAAAGAGCTGCCAGAATTGAAGCAGCTATGACAGATGTAGGTGTTTCATATAATCCGACAATGGAAGCAAGTGCAGAAGAAGTATGGCTTCTTGCATGTGTCATTGACTGGGAATCAGGCTGGGAACCATATGAAGGCAAACTTGCTGTAGCAAATGTTGTATTAAACAGAGTAAGAAACTCAAGATATGACAATACAATCACAGGCGTTATTTATGCAAGAAGCCAGTTTTCAGGTGTATCTGATGGATATGGCAATGCAAGTTCAACATTTCAGGCAAGACTCGATGCAGGTCCAAGAACACAGGAGTGTCTGGAAGCAGCAATGGAAGCATTGTCAGGTGTGAACAATATAGGCTCATATACATCATTCAGATCAGTTTCAATTGCAAACTATGATGCATATTCAAGCTTTACAATAATAGGAGGTCATGTTTTTTATTAAGATAATTAACGGCATCTTAATAAATATGGCTGATGTAAGATAAAAATTGAATTATTATATATATTTAATCCGGGACAGACTGAGTATTTGCTAGGCTGTCCCGGATTTTCTTTCTATATTGCACACAGACATGATTTATGATACACTATACCACAAATATGTATATTTGGAATGGAGATAAAGATAGCTATGGATTTGACAGGACGCGATTTTTTAACTTTAAAAGACTATACACCGGATGAGATTGAATTTCTTATTAATCTGGCAGGAGAACTTAAAGAAAAGAAAAAGAAAGGTGTAGTTGAGCAGCCGTTAATCGGCAAGAATGTTGCACTTATATTTGAAAAGACAAGTACAAGAACACGTTGTTCATTTGAAGTGGCAGCACATGACCTTGGAATGGGCACTACATATCTTGACCCTAAAGGTTCCCAGATTGGCAAGAAAGAGAGTATTGCCGATACAGCAAGAGTTCTTGCAGGAATGTATGATGGAATAGAATATCGTGGATTCGGTCAGGAAATTGTTGAGGAGCTTGCAAAACATTCAAAAGTACCTGTCTGGAATGGTCTTACTAATGAATATCATCCTACACAGATGCTTGCAGATATGCTTACAATTCGTGAGAAACTTGGACATTTAAAAGGTGTTAAGTTTGTATACATGGGTGATGCACGTTACAACATGGGTAATTCACTTATGATAGTATGTGCAAAGCTTGGTCTTCATTTCACTGCATGCACAACAAAAGAATATTTTCCAAATGATGAGCTTGTTGCACAGTGTAAGGAATGGGCAAAGGCAAGTGGTGGTTCAGTTACGTTATGTGAAGATGTGAAGGAAGCAACTAAAGATGCAGATGTAATATATACAGATGTATGGGTTTCAATGGGTGAACCTGACGAAGTATGGGAAGAAAGAATCAAAGCACTTTTACCATATCAGGTTAATCGTGCAGTTATGGAAAATGCATCAAAAAATGCCATTTTCATGCATTGTCTTCCTGCATTTCATGATTTAAAGACAACAATCGGTGCTCAGATTCATGATAAATTCGGACTTGATGAGATGGAAGTTACAGATGAAGTATTTGAATCATCACAGTCTGTGGTATTTGACGAAGCCGAGAACAGAATGCATACAATCAAAGCTGTTATGGCAGCTACGCTTGGTGCATACAAATAAAATATACTATAAAAAATAATGCGGAGGCAGAATTGATATGTATTATACAACCAGTGGTGCATACAGAAAATCAAAAATGATTATAGATTATGCCAATATAGCTCTGACAGTGTGTGTTGGCGTAATGTTTATCCTGATATTATTTTTCAGAAGCAGCAGCGGAATAATATTTCCATTGATATTTCTTGCAGGCTGTCTCGTTAATGCATTGACATCTGCCAAACGTTTTATGGAAAAAAATAAAGTGGCAGGTGTTATTCTGGCAATTACAGCGGTAGTATTATTGGTTTTGTCAGCAATGTGTTTTGCAGCAGTATTGAAATAGTAAGGTGGCTTCACATGAAAACAAAAATTTTAAAAATATTAAGAAATGCAGACGGTTTTGTTTCGGGACAGGCAATATGTGAAAGCCTCGGAGTATCAAGAACTGCTGTATGGAAAGTTATTAATCAGCTGAAAGAAGAAGGTTATGAATTTGATGCGGTGTCCAATAAAGGATACCGTATTGTAAACTATCCTGATATTTTGACGAAATCAGAAATAGAAAGCCAGCTGGATAAAAATGATATTATAAAAAAAATAGTGTTTTTTGATGAGACAGATTCAACTAACAACCGTGCAAAAAAGGCTGCGGAAGAAGGCGAAGAATCGGGAACTCTCTTTATAACTGAATGTCAGACAGGTGGACGTGGAAGAAGAGGAAGAAACTGGGTTTCTCCACCGGGAAGCGGAATCTGGATGACACTTCTTATACGCCCGGATATAAGACCGGATGAGGCATCAATGCTTACGATAGTTGCAGCTATGGCTGTTTCGTCTGCAATAACAAAGGTTACAAAATATGATGCCAAAGCAATTTTGTCTGATGAGAAGGACATTTCGTTTGCGGATAACAAGATAGAGCAATGCAAAATAAAATGGCCTAATGATATAGTTCTTGATAAAAAGAAAATATGCGGTATTTTAACGGAGATGAGTGCCGAACCCGAGCATGTCAATTATGTTGTTACAGGCATAGGCATAAATGTCAATACGACTGAATTTGCCGACGAGATAAAAGATATGGCATCGTCAATATTTGTACAGACAGGTGTAAGAATAAAAAGAAGCCATGTTGTTGCACAGTTTGCACATGATTTTACGGAATATTTTAATAGATTTATAAAGACACAGGATTTGAGCCTGCTCGTTGATGATTATAATAAAATGCTTATTAATGCAGGAAAGACTGTGCGTATCGAGGAGAGAGGAGATGCATATACTGCCGAGGCGTATGGAATAGACAATGAAGGCAGGCTTATTGTAAAGGTGGATGATACAGGTGAGGAAAAGAAAATAATAGCCGGTGAAGTATCGGTGAGAGGATTATATGGATATGTTTGATGAAGAAGTTGTATTATGTGCTTCAAGTGCATATGAAAAGAAATTTTATCTGAATGAAGAATTTTCGAGACTTCCTGAAGATATAAAAAATGAACTTAAAATAATGTGTGTTCTTTTTACAGAAGAAGTGGGAGGAATACTTGAACTTGTATTTGACGAGGAAGGTAATCTTTTATTCAGAACAGATGCAGATGAAAATGATTTGCTATATGATGATATTGCATGCGGAATGCTTATAAAGAAGATGCAGTACGAAAAAAGAGAGCTGCTTGAATCACTCGAAATGTTTTACAGAGTATTTTTCCTCGGCGAGGACGGACAATGAAAATAGGAAATGTCAATATAGAAAATAAAGTATTTCTTGCACCTATGGCGGGTGTTACAGATTTGCCGTTCAGGCTTTTATGCCGCGAGATGGGCTGTGGGCTTTTGTATACAGAAATGGTTAGTGCAAAAGCTATTTTGTACAATAATAAAAATACAGACGCACTTCTTCGTGTGACTGAAGCGGAAAATCCGATAGCAGTACAGCTTTTTGGTTCAGACCCGCAGATTATGGCAGATATGGCAAAAAGACTTGAAGAAAGACCATTTGATGTAATAGATGTCAATATGGGATGTCCGGTTCCAAAGGTTGTAAATAACGGAGAAGGTTCGGCACTTATGAAAAATCCTGTGCTTGTCGGCCAGATTGTTGAGGCTATGGCAAAGGCAGTAAAAAAGCCTGTTACAGTAAAGATTCGTGCGGGATTTAATGATAAGAGCCTTAATGCACCAGAGATTGCACATGTTATTGAAGAATCAGGCGGTGCGGCGGTTGCTGTTCATGGCAGAACGAGAGAGCAGTATTATTCTGGGCATGCTGACTGGAATATAATCAAAAAAGTAAAAGATACTGTATCAATTCCCGTAATAGGCAATGGTGACATACTTACAGGTGAAGATGCGATACGCATGTTTAAAGAGACCGGCTGTGATGCAGTTATGATTGGCCGCGGAGCAAGAGGAAATCCGTGGATATTTAATCAGATAAATGAATATCTTAATAATGGGACAACAATAAAGCCACCGGCAATTAACGAAATTCACGATATGATTTTAAGACATGCTTCAATGCTTATAGAGGCAAAGGGCGAATATACAGGAATCCGTGAGATGAGAAAGCATTTTGCATGGTATACGGCAGGAATGAAGCATGCGGCAGTATTAAGAAATGAAGTGAATCAGGTGGAACACTTTAAGGAGCTTGAAAGCCTGTGTGAACGTCTGGTTTTACATTATTGACAGAAGAAAAAGTGTAGTGTATAATATTGTGACTGGTTTTAATAAACAAATAAAATTTTAGTATATAAATGGGAAAGGTGAAGGAATTATGGCAGAGAAGCAGTTTCTTACAAAAAAAGGTTATGAGGAAAGAGTAGCATTACTTGAGAATCTCAAGGTAGTCAGAAGAAAGGAAGTTGCACAGAAGCTCAAGGAAGCAAGAGAGCAGGGCGACTTATCAGAGAATGCCGAGTATGATGCAGCAAAGGACGAGCAGCGTGATATTGAGGCACAGATTGTTGAACTTGAAAACATTTTAAAGAATGCAGAGATTATTCAGGATAACGATAAGAGCAAAGACAAGATTAAGATGGAAAGTGTTGTAAAGCTTCATGATGTAGAATATGATGAGGATATTGAGTATACAATCGTAGGTTCTTCAGAAGCAGACAGCTTAAATAATAAGATTTCTAACGAGTCACCACTTGGAGCAGCTTTAATTGGCAAGAAAGTGGGAGATACAGTTAAGATTGAAGCACCTGTAGGTGAGATTGAATATAAGATTATTTCGGTAGACAATGACTAATTAATCGAATTTATTTTAAGGAGAGATACAAAGTTGGCAGATAATAAGAATACACAGGCAACGGATGTTAATGAACAGATTAAGATTCGTATGGATAAATTAAAGGCTCTTCAGGATGCCGGCAAGGATCCATTTCAGATTACAAAGTATGATGTAACACATCATACAGATGAAATCAGAGCTATCTACGAAGCTCATGAGAAGGAACTTCTTGGTGACAGACCAGCGGTAAATACTGAAGGATTAGACGAGCAGCAGGCAAGAGAAGCAGTTAATGCTGATTATAATGAGAGAAGAGCTATTATGGATGCTTCTCCTATAGAAGTAAGCTTCGCCGGACGTATGATGTTCAAGAGAGTAATGGGTAAGGCATCTTTCTGTAACATTGCAGACCTCAAGGGTAAAATGCAGGCTTATATTTCAAAGGATGCAATCGGCGAAGAAGCATATGCAGACTTCAAGAAGTCTGATATTGGTGATATTTTCGGTGTTAAGGGATTTATTTTCAGAACTAAGACAGGCGAGATTTCTGTTCATGTTGAAGAACTTACGCTTCTTTCAAAGAGCCTTCAGGTACTTCCTGAGAAGTTCCACGGTATTACTGACACTGATATGAGATACCGTCAGAGATATGTTGATTTGATTATGAATCCTGAAGTTAAGGATACATTTGTTAAGCGTTCAAAGATTATCAAGGAAATCAGAAATTTCCTTGACGGCAGAAACTTTATGGAAGTTGAGACACCTACACTTGTGTCTAATGCCGGCGGTGCTGCTGCAAGACCATTTGAGACTCATTACAATGCACTTAATGAGGATGTTAAGCTTCGTATTTCATTGGAGCTGTACCTTAAAAGACTTATTGTTGGTGGTCTTGAGAGAGTTTATGAAATTGGACGAGTATATCGTAACGAAGGTGTTGATACAAGACACAATCCTGAGTTTACACTTATGGAACTCTATCAGGCATATACAGATTATGAAGGCATGATGGAACTTACTGAGAGCATGTTCAGACACCTTGCCCAGACTGTATGCGGTACAACCAAGATTACTTACAACGGAACAGAGATTGACCTCGGAAAGCCATTCAGAAGACTTACTATGAATGATGCAATCAAGGAATATGCAGGCGTTGATTTTGATACAATTAAGACAGATGAAGAGGCTAAGGCACTCGCAAAGGAAAGAGGAATTGAATTCGAGGAGCGTCATACAAAGGGCGATATCATCAATCTTTTCTTCGAGGAATACTGTGAAGAGAACTTAATCCAGCCTACATTTATTATGGACCATCCTCTTGCAATTTCACCTCTTACAAAGAAAAAGCCATCTGACCCTGAAAAGGTTGAGCGTTTCGAGCTTTTCATCAATACATGGGAAATGTGTAACGCATATTCAGAACTTAACGACCCAATAGACCAGAGAGAGCGTTTTGCACAGCAGGATAAGAATGCCGAAAACGGTGACGAAGAAGCCCAGCACACAGATGAAGACTTCCTCAATGCACTTGCTGTAGGTATGCCTCCTACAGGTGGTATCGGTTACGGTATTGACAGACTTGTAATGCTTCTTACAGATTCGCCTGCTATCAGGGATGTATTGCTCTTCCCGACAATGAAAAGCATTGATAAGTAGGAATGCAGGAAAATCAATGGTTTCAGAGCGTG